>Ga0210392_10000011_pt1 | contig 219466 bp, 152 predicted proteins | sample IncBWC30OmetaG_FD_161057 | JGI IMG/M metagenome (GOLD analysis project Ga0210392, IMG submission 161057) | Forest soil microbial communities from Barre Woods Harvard Forest LTER site, Petersham, Massachusetts, United States - Inc-BW-C-30-O ... | reverse complement strand
ACGCTGAGCGTGACTGCTTGGGTCGTAGTGGCCTGCGCGACAGACGCGGCGGTGAGCGTGACGGTGAAGCTGGCACTGACCGTGGCCGGCGCGGTGTACGTCACGCTGGTCGTGGTGATGTTCGACAGCGTGCCGCACGACGTTGCCGTGCAGCCGGTCAGAGTCCAGGTGACGCCTGCGTTCAACGGGCCGCCTGTCACCACCGCGGTGAAGTTGGCGGAGGCACCGGGGGCGATGGTATCGCTGGCCGGGCCCGTAATCGTGACCGCTGTCGGGTGGCTGGTCTGCCCACCGCAGCCGGTGAGCGGGGGAATCCCTAGCGCGAGCAGAAGGGCTGCTGAGAGAGCAAGCGCATTGCCAAGGACACGGCGGGGGCAGGAAGTTTGCTTACCTGGAAGCGAATGCAAAGGGGGCCTCTGTGAATGGAAACGCGGTCAGTATACGACACGCGGGGGTCACGCGGCCCGCTCGCAGCGAAAGTGAAACGCCCGCCGCGCTGGATGCGCGAGGCGGGCGGTTGGGAGCAGCTGATGGAATGAGTGAGGTCTACGGCTCAGTGCCGAGTTTGCCGTCGTTGGCTGCGGTGGACAGGGGCGTGACCACCGGAGCGGCGCCGCCGATGATCTCGACGAGCTTGCTGCCGCTGAAGTTGGTCACCCAAATATCACCGGAGGGATCGATGGCAATGTTAAGGGGATCGTCAAGGATGCCGCCGTAGGTGTAGTTAGTGGACGGGGAGACGGCAACGCCGGCGCTGGTGAGCTCGATAATGGTGCTGGCGCCCGGAGCTGCAGCGTTTCCGCCAAGGCCTGCGTTGAAGCGGTTGGTCACCCAGATATTGCCATTGCCATCGACTGCAGCGCCGAAGGCCTGGTAGAAGTTGGCGCCCGTGAAGATCTTGGTGGCGGTGTTGGTGCCGGTGCCGGAGAAGTAGGTGGTGGCCGTGCCTGTCGCCGAGATCTTATAGAGGCCGGGTTCGGGCGTTGCGCTGCCGATCGGAGAAAAGATGGTCTGGAGAGGGATCCAGGCGTTGTTGGCAGCATCGATGGCGGGAAACTCGGGCTGCGGCTGGAAGGCCGCACCCGGAACCGTGGGCGTGGCGATCGGGAAGTTCCTGACCGTCGCGAAGCCATTGCCGATGCCCAGGATGCCACCGGTATTGGGGTTGACGCGGGTAATCTGCTGGCCGGCTTCGCTGGTCAGGTAAAGGTCGCCGGTGCTATCGATGGCGCCGTGTGCGACGAAATTACCGTCCACGGTGAAGGGGCCAGCGGGACCGGCGCCGTTGATGATCCCATTGCCGGTGTCGCCATTGGGGGTGAACCAGAAGCCTTCCTGCGCGGTCGCGCCGGCGAAGAAGTAGGCGTCGATGCTGGTGGCGTTGTTATTCGATTGATTCGTGATGACCGTGTACGCGGACTGGAAACCGCTGCCGAAGGTGTTGGTCTTCGCGCCGGCATTGTTGAACTTCACAATGCCCGTGCTGGAATTGGCGCTGCCGGTCCAGGCGTTATTGGAGGGATCGACTGAGACGTAGCCGTAGATGTAGCCATCGCTGTTGGAGTTCACGACGGTGCCGAGGGGCGACCAGAGGGTGATGCTGGTATCGGTCTGCGCGGTCGTCCAGATCTGGCCGTTGCTGTCGACGGCGACGCTTTCAGCCGAGCCAACGTGCGTGTTGAGGGTGTTGTCGAAGCTGATGGCAACGCCGAAGTCATTGGGCGCCGCGTCGAGACTCGGCTCGAATGGAGGTGCCGAGGAACCCTGCAGGGCGTAGAGGCCGTTGGTGAAGGTGCCGTGCTGGGTGCCGGTGCCGGCGGGGAATGCCGCGATGTTGAAGGCCGCCGCCGAGATGTCGGTGGGCTTGGTGCCGGTGGTGTCACCGGTACTGGTGGCAGTGCCGAAGAGGGTAGTGCACTGGTCGGAGTTGGTGGTCGCGGTGTTGACCGAGTCGACGCAGGCAGCGAGGATGTTGCCGACGGTGTCGAGGGTGGCCTCGGGAACGATGCCGTTGCTTCCACCGACGGAGTTGGTGGTGGCGAGGGCGATGCCGGCACCGGCGACGTCGTCTAGATTGATGTTGTAGAGCTGGCCGGCGTTGGTCGCGGCACGCTCGATGCCAGCGAGATTTGTGGCGGGAGCGCCGATGGCGTTGTAGTCATTCCCGAAGGCGTTGAGCGCGTAGGCTGCCGCGGTGGTGGAGACCTCGTCGATGTCGATGAAGCTGAGAGCACCGTTGCCGGGCGTGGAGAAATTGCCGGAGGTGGGGCAGTCGCCCAGCACAGCGATGTTGGCGATGGCAGGATTCGGCACCCCACCGGTGAGTGCGACGCCGGTAGCGGAGCCGTTGATGTTCTTGGGGCTGGCGATGGTGAAGGACGTGGCGGTGTTCGCCGTCACCGTTTGCGTCGTTCCATTCAGGAAGGTGTACTTGGCAGCCGTGAAGGCCCCACTGGCAAAGCTGACCGTGCTGCCCACGGCGGGCGGAGTGGTGGTCGTAAACGTAATGCTAAACGTGCCGCGATTGTTGTTGCCGGCGGCGCCGGTGATGTTGACCAGGGACGCGGTGGTGCTGGCGCTGCCGCCCACGGCAGCGATGTAGACGGGATGACCGGGAGTGCAGGTGTAGTCGCCGGTGACGAGGAAGTCGCCGTTGGGGCCGGTGGTGAGAACGTACCTGCCGAGGGTGGGGTCGGTTCCCTGCTCGCCGCTCGTCATCTCATTGGTGGGAGCAGAGGCATAGCCGGTCTGGCCGGCCTGGAAGACGAAGACTTCGGCGCCGATGATCGGCGCGTGGCCTCCCATGACCTTGCCCTGTAAGGCGCCAGGATGGGATTGAGGCCCTGATCCTGTAGTGGAAACGTCTGGCAGCGCGTTAAACCCTGAACATCCAGTCAAGGTGATGAAGGCGAACAAGCACGAAGCGGACAGCAGGGAGAACGGCTGCAGGCGTTTGATGGGGGCCCCCCGTGAAACTCAGATAGATACCGGGAATTTCGGAAACAGGCCGAGTATATAACAAATATCGCAATAAGACTAACTTGCTGATTCAATTGGCCCTAATGGGCCTCTAATTCGATTTTTCCGGTGAGTTTGGGCGGGCGTTTGAGCAACACCACGAGCGGGAGGAGCAACAGGAGGAGGTAGGCGAACATACGGTACTGGTCCATGTAGGCGAGCAGGGAGGCCTGCCGCTGTACCTGTCCGTAGAGCATGGCGAGGCCGGCGTACGCGTTGTTGGAGGCTGAGCCGCTGGAGGCGACGGTGCCGTGGGCGGCGGCGAAAGCCTGGGCGGCTCGCATGGCCAGCGGGTTGGACGCCGAGAGATGCGCGCCGAGGTAGGCCTGGTGGGTCTGGGCCGTGCGCTCGAGGAAGGTGCTGGAGATGGCGATGCCGATGCTGCCGCCTTCGTTCCGGACCAGGGCGTAGATGCCGGCGGCGTTGCTGCTCTGGTCAGTGGGGAGGAAGCGGAACATGATGGTGCTGAGCGGCACGGTGACCAGGCCGAGGCCGAGGATCTGCACGACGCGGGGCCAGATGAACGTGAGCTCTCCCGCGTCCAGGTTCGCCTGCGAGAGCCACCCGGTGCCGAGGCACATGGTCACGATGCCGGCAGCAATGAAGCGGCGGGCGTCGTAGCCACGACCGAGCAGCCAGCCGACGATGGGTACCTCGACCATGGTGGCGATGCCGGCGGGCGAGACGGCCAGGCCGGCGGCAGTGGCGGAGTAGCCCATGAGCAGCTGCAGGTACTGGGGGAGAAGGAAGGTGCAGGCATAGAGCGCGGTGTAGACGCCGAGTACGATGACACAGCAGAAGAGGAAGTTGCGCTCCTTCAACAGCCGCAGGTTGACGACGGGATCCTTGACGTGGAGCTCCCAGAAGATGGCGCCGATCAGGGCGACGACCGCGATGCCCGCGCTCCAGGAGATGAAGGTCGAGCCGAACCAGTCGAGCTCCTGGCCTTTATCCAGCACGACCTCGAGCGAGGCAAGGCCGATGGCAACCAGTCCGAGACCGAGCCCGTCGATGCGCAGCTTCTTGCCCTTTTGGGCGAGCCGCTTGGCGGTGAGGGCAATCGGATCGACCAGCACCATGCGGGTGAAGAACGCGCAGGCGATGCCGACCGGGATGTTGATGTAGAAGATCCAGCGCCAGGAGTAGTTGTCGGTGATCCAGCCGCCGAGGGTGGGGCCGAGCACCGGAGCGCAGAGAATGGCGACGGTGTAGACGGCCATCGCCATGCCGCGCTTGTTGCCGGGAAAGGCGTCGGCGAGGATGGCTTGGACGGAGGGTTGCAGGCCGCCTCCGGCAAGGCCCTGCAGCACGCGAAACGCTACCAGCAGCGTGAGCGTGGGAGCGAGGCCGCAGAGCGCGGAGAAGACCGTGAACATCGTCACCGAGATGAGGTAGAAGTTCTTGCGGCCAATGACTGAGGAGATCCAGCCGCTGATGGGGAGGATGATGGCGTTGGCGACGAGATAGGAGGTGAGCACCCAGGTGCTCTCGTCTTGAGATGCAGACAGACTTCCTGCTATGTGAGGAAGGGCGACGTTGGCGATGGAGGTGTCGAGCACCTCCATGAAGGTGCCCATAGTGACGACGAGGGCGATGATCCAGGGGTTGAAGGCGCGGCCCTGCGCGGACGGCGAGAGTGGCGTAGAGGTGGAAGCGAGGGGCTCGCCGGGCTCGAACTCCGTGGCGCTGGGGGCAAGCGAAGATTCGGCGGCGTCGAGGGCCTGCTCTGCATCCGTGCTGGCGTCCTCTGGGGCGTGCTCTATCGCTGGTTCGAGCTCTTCCGGTTCTAGGACTGACCCGCCAGTCATTCTTATGACTCCTTGGTCATTAGAGAGCTGCGGGGTGATCGGGGATTCAGACGCGGGCGGGAAAACGTGCTAGTTTGTGTTCGTGAGCTCAACCGCGCAGATCCGTAACCCGACACGCAAGCAGGTGCTAACCGACCTGCGGCGCGAAGAGATTCTGACCGCGGCGATCAAGGTGTTTGGAAAGAAAGGCTTTGCGGCCACCTGCGTGGGAGACGTGGCGGACGCGGCAAAGATGGCCAAGGGGACGGTGTATCTCTACTTCGAGTCGAAGGAAGAGATTTACGCGACTGCGATTCGGCTGGCGATCGAACGCCTGCAAGCGTTGGCGGAGGAACGAACGCGGGCCGCAACGGGGGTGCGCGAACGGCTCGCCGTGGCGATCTCGCTGCGGATGGAGTTTTGGCACGAACAGCTCAATCTGTATCGGCTGCTGCTGACCGTGGGACGGGAGCCGCAGCATAAACGCCAGACGCATGAACTGCTGCGGACGGGACATGCGCACTTCGTGGGGATATTGAAAGAGGGTGTGGAGGCTGGGGAGATCGCGCGGAACGTGGACCTGGACACCGTGGCGTGGGCGATCCTGGACATGGTGCGCGGCGCGAATGAGCGGCGCATGGATAACCTGACGGAGCGCACGCCGCAGGAAGATGCGGCGGCAATTACGGCGTTCGCGCTGTCGCAGCTGGGGCTGGCATAGAGCTGCTGGAAACCCATGTCTCAGAAGCGAGACATGGGGCACCCGGGTTCGTTGTGCGCCAGGCTAGTTCTGCATCAGCTTGCTGGTGAGGTAGGTGTAGGTGAGGGCCCAGGTGTGGGCTTGCTCGGCGAGGTTGGCGCCGGCTGCGTGGCCGCCTTCGATAATCTCGTCGTAGAGGAAGGGCTCGTTGTACTCCTCCATCTTGGCGGCGAACTTGCGGGCGTGCTGCGGTCCGACGCGATCGTCCTTGGTGGTGGTGAAGATGAAGGGCTCGGGATACTTCACGCCGGGCTTGAGCTGGTTATAAGGCGAGATGGAGGCAAGGAAGGCGCGCTCTTCCGCGTTAGCCACAGACCCGTACTCGCCGGTCCAGCTTGCGCCGGCGTCGATCTGCTCGTAGCGCAGCATGTCGAGCAGTGGCACCTGGATGACGATGGCGTTCCAGAGGTCGGGGTGCTGGGTCATTTCGACGCCCATGAGCAGGCCGCCGTTGGAGCCGCCCATGATACCGAGATGCGCGGGCGAGGTGACACGGCGGGCGATGAGGTCCTGGGCGACGGCGGCGAAGTCGTCGTAGATGCGCTGGCGATGGGTCTTGAGGCCAGCCTCATGCCAGGCGGGACCGAACTCGCCGCCTCCGCGAATGTTGGCCAACACGTAGACGCCGCCGTGCTCGAGCCATAGCTTGCCGATGTTGGCGGAGTAGCTGGGCGTCTCGGAGATCTGGAAGCCACCGTAGGCGTTGAGCAGCGTAGCGTTCGAGCCGTCGAGCTTCATGTCCTTGCGATGGACGATGAAGTAAGGGACGCGCGTGCCGTCCTTGGAGGTGGCTTCGTATTGCTCTGCCACATCCTTTGAAGCGTCAAAGCGGGCGGGCTCGGTCTTTTCCAGCGTGAGCGCGCCAGTGGAGGCGTCGCCGAGAAAGAGTGAGGACGGGGTGAGGAAGCTGGTGATGCCCAGGAAAAAACTGTCGCTGGCGTCACTGGTGGAGACCACGCTGACGCTGACGTTGGCCGGGACGGGGAGTTCCTTATGGCTCCAGCCGGTGAGCGTGGGAGTGTAGATGTAGGCGCGGCCCTGAACGTGCTTGAGCGTGGTGAGGAGCAGGCGGGACCTGGTGGTGGCGGCACCTTCGAGGAACTCGTCGGCGCTGGGTGCAAAGACGATGGAGGGCTTGAGGTGCGCGGGATCCTTGAGCAGGTCGGCGATCTTGACCTCGAGCAGCGAGCCCTGTTTGAAGGTCTGGAACTGGCCGGAGGGAGTCCAGTCCTCGTCGATGCTGAGCAGGACGCGACCGTCGATCAGGCCGGCGACGTTGGCCTTGGAGGGGATCATGAGCTGCCTGGTTCCCTCGCGCGTGAGCACCCAGGTTTCGCTTTCGAAGATGGTGACGCTGCGAGTGAAGAGGGTGAGCGCTTGCTGCTTGTTATCGTGCAGGGTGTAACCCGCGGCGCCAAGGTCGGTGGGCTTGCCGCGGAAGACTTCCTGCGCGCTGTCTAGCGGCGTTCCGCGCTTCCAGAGCTTCACGACGAACGGATAGCCAGAGGCGGTCATGGTGCCCGTGCCCCAGTCACGCGCGACGATGAGGGTGTCCTTGTCGAGCCAGGCGACGCTCTGCTTGCTGTGCGCGAGGCTGAAGCCGCCGGTGACGAATTGGCCGGTTTTGAGGTCGAACTCGCGTTGCGTGTCGGCGTCTTCGCCACCCGCGGAGAGCGTGACCAGGCAAAGGTGGTCGCCGGGATAGAGGCAGTTAAGGCCCTTGGAGACCCACTTGACGTTGTCCTGCTTGCCGAGCGCGTCGTAGTCGATAACGGTCTTCCAGGTGGGGCTCGCGGTGAGGTAGTCGGCGAGCGACGTCTTGCGGTAGATGCCGTTCACATGATCGGCATCGCGCCAGAAGTTGTAGATCTCGGAGCCGCGCTGGTCGGGCTCGGGAAGGCGGTCGGGAGCGACGGCGATCTTGAGCGCGTCGGCGTAAAAAGCCGCGTAGTGGGGATCGGCTTCGAGAACCTTGAGCGAGCGAGCGTCTTCGGCCTTGACCCAGTCCATGGCGCGGGGGCTGTTGGTGTCTTCGAGCCAGAGATACTTGTCGGCGGGAAGGGGCGGAAGAACGGCGCCGGCGGCTGGGGTGCCCGCGGCGGGGATATCGGTGCCTGGGGTGTTGACGACGTCCTGGGCGAGGGCGAGAGGCGTCGTGGAGACCAACGCGAGACAAAGAGTAGCGGCCAGAACGGCCGGGGACTGTGAGACTTGCCTAAGCACTTTCACCCTCCGGGAGACGTCGTGCGCGGATAGACGCCTGCAGCTACTGTATCGCGTTGGGGTGGCGCTTCGGCAAGCGTTGGCGATTGGGTTGGTTTGACGTTCGAGCGGTGCGACATTGCCGAAAACCCCGTTTTTGAAGCGGGAACTTTCTAAGGAATGCGATAAAGGCTCAACCGGCCAGTACTTCCTTCGACAAAGAGGTGCCCATCTTTCGAGAAGGCAGTCCAAGAGCGTCGTTCCGGTAGGAGTTTTGAATTGACAACTGCGATGGGCTGAACCGTTCTCGAATCGTAGATCGTAAAACTCTCAGACACCAGTCGAGGTGGGTCTCCCCAGGTGCTTTCGGAGTTCTGAATTACAAACCTTGAACCGTTACGTGATATTCCCGCGAAATCACCATCTTTTGTGGGCAGGTTCGCTTCCCCCAGGGTTCGGCCAGAGGTGTCGAGGATTCTGACTGTTCCGCACCCTGTTATAAGTATTCTTCTGTCGTCCAAGAATGCCGGTCGTCCTGAGCACTGCCCGTGAAAGACAAGGTGTTGGCCGACCTCGTCCGTCAAAGTGACGAAGGTCAGGTCTTTTGGGTACTGTCCGATCCAGTGAACATTGTCTGTCAAAACCGATCTTCGACTCACCGCTGTAGGAACGGACTTCTGATAGGCGCGTACCCGTTGGCCGAAGGGTATGCGAGTCAAGCAGCTCTGTCCCAGGTGCAGTCTCATGCGCCAGCGTACTTCCGTCGGGTGAGATCTGGATTGTTCGGCCGTGACCCGTATCTGTGTACTGTTCGAGGGTGGGAGTGAGATCGGGGTTTAGTCTTCTCAGGGAGAATTCTCCGATGATTACATGATCATCATCGGTCGCATAGAGATCAGGCGCTCTAAAGTCTGACAGGTCCTGTTGATTTAAGACTGCACCGGATGCGAGATCCAAAGATAGAAGCCGGTGGTTACTCTTCGGTCGACCAGCGACATAGGCCGTTGGGCCCAGATCGATCAGCACGACTACTCGACTACCAACAATGACCGCTCGACGCGTGGCGGCAAAATCCGAACTCGTATCGTTGTGGAAAGGGCCTTGGCTGAGAGCGACTGACCAGACGGGTTCAGCCTCGACGACCGAGCGTTGTGCAGGCGAATGGGAGCAACCCAATGCACCGATGAAAAAGAGCAGGGTCAACGCTTTCAGGTTTTGACAGAATTGCATCTCGGAACCATCATCACTCAATGCTGAGTTCCTTGGAAGTCGGGTTTTGAGCAACGAGGATTGGGGGCTGATACCCGTGATCGGATTGGCTGTACCGGAGATCGCCAGCACCGACTCGCACGACACTTATCCGGCTTGTGTACGGGAGGGCCCAGCCCCCCGGCGGCCCCACGCTAGTTTACAAGCTCCGCTAAAGTCGGGTTTTCGGCAAGTTCGATCTTCTCGTGCAACTGACCTGCCGCTGGACCGCGCTTAGAAATTACGAGGCCGGACGGGATCGTCCGGCCTCGCTATGGACGTGCGCAGCCACTACTGTCCGGCTTGATTCGCGCGAATGAACTCGGCGGTGCGCTGGTGGAGTGCGGCGCGCGCTTCGGGATTCACGTACACCATGTGGCCGGTCTGGAAGAACTTGTAGTCGATGTTCTTCTGCAGGGATTCCGACATGGGCAGGTGTTTCATCTCGTAGGTCGCGCCAAAGTAGAGGGTGCCGAGATCGAAGTAGCCGCCCATGAGCAGGATGTGCATGTGAGGATTGACCTTCATGGTGTAGGCGATCTCGCTCATCACGTTGGAGCTGGTGCCAGGCCAGCCGCCGCCCTGGCCTTTGACGGTCATGTCCCACTTCCAGCCGGGCATGCGTGCGCTGGGCTCGTAGGTCATCTCCTTGCCGAAGTTCAGGGTGTTGTGCGCGTAGGTGTTCATGGCGGCGAGGATGGCGGACTCGATGGACTCGCTGAAGGGATCGGATTGAGCCTCGGAGTCCATGGGATTCATGCTGGGGCCCTGCCACCGGGAGTCGAGACGGCCGGTGGTTTCGTTGCTGCTGCCGAGCAGGTCCTGAGCAAACTGTCCGCCGGTGATACGCAGGTTGGCCTTGATCCACAACGCGGCGGGGATGCCGGTGTAGCTTTCGAGCTTCGCGGCGACAGCGGCCTTCTTCGCGGCGTCGAGGTCGGCACCCTGGAGGAGGGCGCTGGCATACTCGCCGAGCGAGTACTGCTCGACCTCATGCAGCCAGGGCAGAAGCTCGGCAGGCTGGTTGGGCACCTTGTGGTGGTACCAGGCGGTGGCGGCGAAGCTGGGCAGCGCGAGGAAGAATCCGTTGTCCGTGCCGGGGTTGCCGTCGGAGCCGTCGGCGGAGTTGTCGAAGCTGAGGATCTGCGACAGGAAGACGACGCCGTTCAGGTCGACGCCGTGACGCTGCAGCGCGGCGGCAAGTACCGCATCGCGCGTGGTGCCGTAGCTCTCGCCGAAGAGGAAGCGCGGCGAGTTCCAGCGATCGTACTTGGTGAGGAAGCGGCGGATGAAGCGCTGGAAGGCACCCGCATCCTGATCGATACCGTAGAAAGCTTTGTTAGCGTCCTTGCCCATGACGCGGCTGTAGCCGGTGCCGGGGGCGTCGACAAAGACGAGGTCGGCGGCGTCGAGCAACGAGTCTTCATTGGACACGATCTTGTAGGGTCCGCCAGCGGGATGGCCGAGATCCGGAAGCACGACGCGCACCGGGCCGAAGCTGGACATGCGGAGATACATGGTTGCAGAGCCGGGGCCGCCGTTGTAGATGAAGACGAGGGGACGGGTGGCGATGTTCTCGCCCTTGGCAAGGTACGCGGTGTAGAACATGGTCGCGGTCGCGGGCTCGTCGCCGGGCTTGGGCGGTTCGACGCCGGAGTCGGGAAGCTGTGTGCCATCGAGTGCGATGGTGGCGTCGGTCTGGTCCGTGCCACCGACGCGGAGCAGACCGGCGACAGCCTTGTACGCGATGGGCTTGCCGCCGACCGTGACAGACCCGTCGGTGATGGAGTCAGGCGTGAGGGCGTGCGGCTTTGCGGGCTCAGCGGAGACGGTGGAGGTGGTGGTCGTGGTCTTCTCGGCGTGCGGTTCCTGCGCGAGAGCGGAACTGGCCACCAGCGTCATGGCTGCAGCAGCGACATAAAAGCGCGTACGTCTGGGGTGTATCAGCATTCAAACTCCAGGTGAAAGAATTTTTAAAGGGCCGGGCGTGCAGGAGGAAAGTATACCGCTGGGCGGGCAGACATCTTTCTCGAACAGACTGGTGGGCTGGCGCATGCAACGCTCTGACGCGCTCTGCGAGCCCGAGGAATGGTAGTGATGTACCGTCCTTAGCAGCCTGTACCTTCCTCTTGGGATGTACACCCTGTAAAAGCTATTTCTCCATATCCGGGTAGGGACCGACGCCTCCGTTGGCGATCCACTCGTCGATATGGGCGGTGAGGACGGGGAGGGGCACGCAGCCTAGCTCTAACACTGCATCATGGAAGGCGCGCAGGTTGAACTTCGGGCCGAGTGCGGCTTCGGCTCTGCGGCGGGCGTTCTGGATGGCCATCTGGCCGAGGTAGTAGCTGAGCGCCTGGCCTGGCCAGGAGATGTAGCGGTCGACCTCAGTCTCGATCTCGTGGTCGGAGAGTGCGGTGTTGTCGCGCAGGTATTGCTGGGCCTGTTCGCGGGTCCAGCCCTGGGAGTGGATGCCGGTGTCGACTACCAGGCGGGCGGCGCGCCAGGCCTGGTAGCTGAGCATGCCGAAGGTCTCGTAGGGCGTGTGGTAGATGCCCATCTCGGTCCCGAGGCGCTCGCAGTAGAGTGCCCAGCCTTCGCCGTAGGCGGAGATGTAGGCGTTGCGAAACTTGGGTAGATGGCGGTCTTTGACGACCTCGGTCTGGATGGGTATCTGGAAGGCGTGGCCCGGAGCAGACTCATGCAGGGTGAGCGCGGGCAGCGAGTACAGCGGGCGCGCGGGCAGGTCGTAGGTGTTGACGAGATAGCTGCCGGAGCCGCCACGCCCCGAGGTGTAGAAGGGCGCAATGTCGAGCGGGACGGGCTTGATGCCGAAGCGGCGGCGCGGCAGGTAGCCGAAGTATTGCGCGGAGACGCCGTCAAAGTCTTTGCTGATAGAGGCCGCGCGCATCAGCAACTCTTCCGGGGATTTGGCATAGAACTGAGGGTCGGTGCGGAGGAAGTGGAGGAAGGCCGGCAAGTCACCCTGGAAGCCGGCCTGCTGCATGGTTGCCAGCATCTCGGCGTGAATCTTTGCCATCTCCGTGAGGCCGACCTGGTGGATCTGCTCGGGCGTGAGGGTGAGGGTAGTGAATTCGAGGATCCTGGACTGGTAGTAGGCCTTGCCGTCGGGAAGGTCTTCGGCGGCGAGCGAGGTTTGCGCGTGCGGGATGTAGTCGTCGCGGAAGAAGATGAGCAGGTCGCCGTAGACGGGGATAACGTCGGCCTGGATGGCGGCAGCGGCCTGGGCGCGGAGGCGGGTTTGATCGGCCGCGGAGATGGTCGCTGACATCTTTTCGAAGGGCTTGTAATAGACCGTGGCCTGGGGCGTTTTGGCCTCCGCGACGGCGACTAAGGATTGCTCGCGGCCGGTGAGGGTGACCTTCGGCGGGGTGAAGTCGCGGGCGAGGCCGGCGCGCATGTTGGCGATGTTTTCGCGGAAGTAGCGCGGGATGTCGTGGAGCTGCGAGATGTAGTGTTCGTAGTCCTCGAGCGTGTGTGGAGTCTCGCGGCCGATCTCTTCTTCGTCAGACCAGAAGCTGGAATCGGAGTTGACGGGGCGTTCGTACTCGCGGAACGTTTGCCGATCGATGAGGACGACAAGCTGGGCGCGGAAGACCTGGTAGTTGACGCGCTCGTCGGGCGAGAGGAGCGCGGGGTGCAGCGCGTCGATCTTAAGCAGGACGGCGTGCCAATGTTCGAGGTCGCCCTGCTGCTTGGCAGCGTTGACGAAGCGGAGTTCGGCCGGAATGCGATGGGGATGGTCTTCGTCCTGGGCACCGCGCTGCGCTTTGCGCCAGGCATCTTCAGCGTTGTAGATGGTGCGCAGGCGGAGGTCTTCAACGGCCGGCTTCCCTGCTGATTTCGCTGGCTGTTTCACGCTGCTTGTCGGCTGTTGCGCGCTGCACACACCTGGAGCCAGGAGCAGCACCGCTGCCAGCGCGAATCTTGCATTGGTCATCCAGCCATTCTTACCTACGCGAGCGAGTTGCGCCAAAAGCTGGACTCCGTCGGTTATGCTCATTCCTGCGTGCGCATCTGATTCGGTGAAGGAGTTTTTATGCGTGTTGGCCTGATGACCCGTGAGTATCCACCCTATGTGTATGGCGGCGCGGGAGTACACGTGGAATACCTGTCGCGCGAGATGGCGAAGAGCATTGAGGTGGACGTGTATGCGTGGGGCGAGACGCCGGACGCTGACAGCCTGAAGGACCCGGAGCTGCCGCACCATCCGAATCTGCACGTGCACTTCGAGCAGCCCTGGCCGATGATCTCGAACGGCACACAGGCGAAGTTCAAGGGGGCGCTGGAGGCGCTGTCGCTTAATCTTTTACAGAATCTTCATTTGGAGAAGCTGGACGTCATTCATACGCACACCTGGTACGTGGCGATGGCAGGGTTCCTCGCGAAGAAACTGTACGGCATTCCCTTTGTATTGACGACGCATTCGCTGGAACCTTTGCGAGCGTGGAAGGCCGAGCAGTTGGGAACAGGGTACGCGCTGAGCTCGTGGATGGAGCGCACCGCGATTCTGGATGCGGATGCGATTGTGGCCGTGTCGAATGGCACCAAGGCCGACATTGTGAAGGCCTATCCGGAGGTGGACCCGGGCCGCATTCACGTGATCTATAACGGCATCGACCTGGGACAGTATCAGTACACGCCGGAGATCACGGCGCTGGAGAAGTATGGCGTCGACCCAGCCAAGCCGTACGTGTTGTTTGTGGGGCGGATTACGCGGCAGAAGGGCGTGACCCACCTGGTGGAGGCGATCCAGTATCTGCCGGCGGGGACGCAGGTGGTGCTGTGTGCGGGGGCTCCGGATACGCCGGAAATCGCCGCGGAGATGCGGGCGAAGGTGGAGGCCGTGCGCCGCTATACGCCGGGCAGCCAGGAGGCCGCAGTCGAAAACTTTACGACCGACGGCGGTCACTCCATTGCTACCGGCGACCCGACGGGGACGGGCCACAATCTTGTCTGGATTGAGCAGATGGTGACGCGCGAGGAGGCGATTCAGCTGTACTCGCACTGCGCCGTGTTCTGCTGCCCGTCGGTGTATGAGCCGTTCGGAATCATTAACCTGGAGGCGATGGCATGCCGGGCCCCGGTGGTGGCTAGCGCTACAGGCGGGATTCTCGAAGTGGTGGTCGATGAGGTGACCGGACACCTGGTGCCGTTCGAGGCGGACGCCGTCACTACCTTTCCTGTCGATCCAGCAAAGTTCGCGAAGGATCTTGCGGCGCGGATTACCGGGCTGCTGCGCGATCCGGAGAAGGCCAGGCGCATGGGCGAAGCGGGGCGCAGGCGTGTGGAGGAACACTTCTCGTGGACGGCGATTGCGGCGCAGACGATCAAGCTGTATGACAGCCTGATCGCCGCGCGCGCAAACACTTAGACCTAGGTGTGGGGATGGGGCACCGTGGATAGATCGAGCGAGAGCACGTAGATGGCGATGGCGGCGAAGATGAGGACGACGCCAACCCAGAACTTCCAGTCTTTGTGGGCGCGCTTCCAGTAGGGCACCTGCTGCTCGTGCGGAGCTTTTGGGCCGGTGTCGTCGTGACGGTGGTCGGGGTGCTTTCCTTCGGGCATGGTGAGGGTATCCTTCGGCAACCAGCGCGCGTGTGCAGACTGAACGCGCTCGGTTGGAGCGGTTTCAGAGCCTGCGGCCCGATGATCGGCATCTAACGAGTGTATGGATGCGGCGGGTTCTATAATAGTTGTGATGTTGATTTTTCGATAGATGTATAGATTTTTCGGTGCAGCCTTGCACCCGCGAGCGTTCTCGCATAGGAGCCATTATGGCGAATCTTCTAGACCAGCTTAAGTCCATGACCACTGTCGTCTCCGATACCGGCGACATCAATGCCATCAAGCAGTTCAAGCCGACCGACTCGACGACGAACCCGTCGCTGATCGCAGCGGCCGCGCAGATGCGGGAGTATCAGCCCATCGTCGACGGTGTGCTGCAGGCTGCGCGGGAGAGGGCCGGGGAGAGCGCCTCCGACAAGGATGTCGCGGCCGCTGCCTTCAAGTCGCTTGCGGTAGCGTTTGGCCTCAAGATCCTCGCGATCGTTCCGGGCCGCGTCTCCACCGAAGTCGACGCACGCCTCAGCTATGACACCGAGAAATCGGTCGCCACCGCCCGCGACATCATCGCGCAGTACGAGGCGGCCGGCATCAGTCGCGAACGCGTGCTGATCAAGCTCGCCTCCACCTGGGAGGGCATTCGCGCCGCCGAGATCCTCGAAAAAGAGGGCATCCACTGCAATATGACCCTGCTGTTCGGCCTGCACCAGGCCGTCGCCAGCGCCGAGGCGAAGGTCACGCTGATCTCCCCATTCGTCGGCCGCATCCTCGACTGGTACAAGAAGGACACCGGCAAGGACTATGCGCCCGCGGAGGACCCCGGCGTGAAGTCGGTCACCGAGATCTATCACTACTACAAGAAGTTCGGGTACAAGACCGTTGTGATGGGCGCGAGCTTTCGCAGCACAGGAGAGATCATTGAGCTGGCCGGCTGCGATCTGCTGACCATCGCGCCCAAGCTGCTCGAAGAGTTGCAGACGACCGAGGGCAAGCTCGATCGCAAGCTTGATCCGGTGACCTCCGCGAAGGATCCGATCGAGAAGATCGTCGTCGACAAGGCGACCTTCGACAAGATGCATGCGGAGAATCGGATGGCGCACGACAAGCTGAAGGAAGGTATCGAGGGCTTCTCGAAGGCGCTGGAAGATCTGGAGAAGCTGTTGGAGAAGCGCCTCAGCGAGCTGCCAAAGCCGCAGCCTGTGCAGCAGTAATCTCGCACGACAAAGACACGGAAGGCCGCCTCCAGACGAGGCGGCCTTTTTCGTGGCTTGGTCAGTCGGTTGGGAAACTTGCTAGCTGCGCTTGAGCCCGAGCAGGCTCAGGAAGAAGCTGGCGAAACAGATCTCGGTGCCGAGCATGAGGCAGAGCATGGCGGGGAGGGTGCGGCGCATCATCTGCACCGGCGGCAATGGACCGTATCCGGCGTGCGACCACGAGACGACCGAGGACAGCGCGATGCCTATACCGGCGAGCACCAATAGTACGCCGACGATCAGGCCAGTTTCGAGGGTGATGTAGCGGAACCAGCTTTGGAAGCTTTCGTCTTCGGGGAGCAGGCCTTCGGAGATGGCGAAGACCTTCGCTGCCACGCCGAAGAAGACGAGTTGGAAGCCGAGCAGAACGGCGGCGGCCATGTAGGCGAGGGTGTCGACGCCAAGGTTGACGTGGCCGAGCGGACGTTCCGCCGGGAGCAGCCACGCCATGACCGCGAGGCCGACGACCATGAGCGCGAGGCCGGGATAGAGGAACAGCCAGCGCGGCGAATACATCAGCAGGAAGCGCAGGTGACGCCAGCCGTCGCGCCAGGTCTTGAGGTGCGGTGGGCGGCTGCGGCCGTCCTTCTTCAGCGTGGTCGGGACCTCCGTCATCTTCTGGCCAAGCAGCGAGGACTTCACGACCATCTCGCTGGCGAACTCCATACCTGTGGTGCGGAGGGCGAGGCGCTCGTACGCGTCTTTGCTGAACGCACGAATGCCGCAATGGAAGTCGCCGATGGGCGCGTGGAAGAGGGCGCGGCCGAGGAAACTGAGCACCGGGTTGCCGAGATAGCGATGCAGCGGCGGCATGGCCTTCGGGCCAATGCCTCCGCGAAAGCGATTGCCCATGACGAGGTCAGAGCCGGCACGCAGCTCAGCGAGGAAGCGTGGGATGTGGGCGAACTCGTAGCTGTCGTCTGCGTCGGCCATGAGGACATACTTGCCGCGTGCGGCGCGAATGCCGGCGTTGAGCGCGGCGCCGTAACCGCGGAGAGGCACGGGCACAACGCGCGCGCCGTGTTCGATGGCAATACTCTGTGAGCCGTCTGTAGACCCGTTGTCCGCGACGATGACCTCGCCCGCGATGTGGTTTTCGGCCAGCGCGGCGAGGGCTTTGTCGACGCACACGGCGAGGGTTTCAGCCTCGTTGAGGCAGGGCATCACGACGCTCAGTTCGATGGGCGCGGCTTCGTTCGAGGGTAAAGCTTGCGGCACGATTTGATCTCCGGTGAGGCTCATGGTTTGGCGGCTCCGGTCATGTCCCACGGCAGGGTGGCGGGCGCGGAGGGTGCTGGTGCGGGAGTGTTCAGCGGGCGCGCGTAGAGGTCGGACTCACCGAGACGAATCCAGCCGGCAGAGGCTGGAGTTCGGCCGGTCATCACGCCAGGATCGAAGGCAGCGACGACGACCTTGGCACCCTGGGATTTGAGGACGTCCTCAACCTGCTGTCGGTTGGGAAGGCCTTCGTACTCTTCGAGGAGGTGGTGGGCGTCGGGGTTGTAGACCTCGGTCAGCACTCGTACATTTGCCAGGCGCATCCAGTAGGGGTCGTTGAGGCAGGCGATCGTGCCCATGCAGGCGATCGCGTCGCAGGAGCCGACGCCGAGCGCGTTGAGGCCCTTGGCGGCTTCGACGATGTTGGGCTGGACCCAGGCGGCGGGCAGGCCGGCGGCGGATTGATCGCGACGGTGTTCGAGGGCTACGCGCAGCATCTCGCCGAGTGCGAAGAAGGCCACGACAGCGATCATCGCGGTGGCTGTGCGGCGAGGCCAGGGATTTTCGTCTGTGTCCTCGTTGAGCTCAGGAACGTAGACGAGCGCGGCGAAGATGGGAAGCACGATGAGGAGGTACGCCAGCGTTACGTAACGCTCCTCGATGTTGACCAGGCCGTAGATGCCCCATATCGCGACGCCGAGCGCGATCGGCGGCAGCCAGAAGACGCTGTGACGCCAGTGGTGCAGGCTGGTGCGTGCGTGTTTGAAGCCGAAGCGCGCGCCGCATGTGAGCAGGAGAGCAAGCAGGATCCAGGCCTCGGGATGATTGAGCAGGTAGCGGAAGCTCAGGACGAGGTTACGCACGTCGCGATGGATGAGGCGGCTGCCGTTGAAGACCGGCACAATGCGCTCGTGGAAGTACGTGGGATCGAACCATGCGGGATAGGTCCCGTAGGGCTCGGCACGATAGCTGTAGATGCCGGGCTGCGCGAGCAACTGCTGCTCGGGATGGATGAGGTTCACCTTGGCCGAGCCGAAGTCGGCGCTCATCGATGGCTCGATGTGCATCTTCACCGTGCCGCTGACGTACCACGCGTAGTTCAGGGCGCCAGAGTCGCCGAAGTCGAAGCGATGTTTCTGTTTGGACAGCGCGCTGATGTACGGGCCGGCAATGACACCGAAGACGATGAACGCCAGCGCGCCGGCGGCAATCACGCGTATCGGCTTGCGCTTCTGTACCCAACCCTGGAAGAGCACCATCAGCGCAATGCTGATCAGCGCGACGAGAAAGGCGAACGACTTGGTGAGGTACGCGAGGCCGAAGAAGAAGCCCATAGCCGGCGCATAGATGAGGCTCTCGCTGGCGAAGGATTGCAGCAGCATGGCGAAGGCCGCGAGCATGAGGGCTTGCAGGAGCGCGTCGGGGCGGACGGTGGCCATGGAGAGTTCGCGCCCCGTGGCGATGACCAGCAGAGCGACGCCGAACAGTTGCATGGCCTCCATGCCGAGCAGCGGAGTGGCCCCGGCGTTGTGATCGGCGTTGGGTGTCATGCGGCGGCGCAGGTTGACCAGCGCGGAGATAAACGCGAGCAGCGCTGCGACCGACGCTAAGAAGATGAGGTAGTTGAGGATGTAGTAGGCGTGCAGCTCGTTGCTGCGCCTGGTGTGGAAGGCGCTTTGCGCGACGGCCAGCAGCGCCGGATAAAGCGGATGCCAGTAGCCGTTGATGACGCCGGCCCAATGGTGCGCGCGGATCAGGTCAGCGACGTCCATGTAGGCCATGCCGTCGCCGTCCAGCGCGTAGGGACTGAACTTCATGGCCAGCCAGGCGATGGGCGGAAGCAGGACGAGATAGGCCAGAAGGGCGCGGCGCATGGTTGGCGATTTCACAACGTTCCTCTTTGCGTCGGTTGAGTCATGGGCCTCGGTGGGTGCTCTTTCAGCATATCCGACGCCCGAGCGGGGGGACAGAGTTGTGCGGGCCGTGGAGCGCTTCAAGATCGCGCCGTGGGCCTACAAGATATAGCGGCTCAGGTCCTGGTTCTTTACGATGCTTGCCACCTGCCGCTCGACGTACGCGCGGTCCACAATCAGCACGCGCTCATGCTGAGGCTCGCCGCTGGGCGTTGGGACGAGACGATCGATGAGCGCAGGCACCTTGTCGGAGACCGGGCTGCCTCCGGCCTTCACGATGTCAGGAGCCTCGAAGCTGATCTCGTCCAGCACCTTCTCCATGATGGTGTGCAGCCGGCGGGCGCCGATGTTTTCCGTCGTCTCGTTGACCTGGAAGGCGAAGCGCGCCATCTCCTCGAGCGCCTCGGTGGCGAACTCCAGCTTGAGGCCCTCGGTCTCGAGCAGCGCGATGGCCTGCTTGACGAGCGAGGCACGCGGCTCGGTGAGGATGCGCAAAAAATCATCGACCGTAAGCGGCAGTAACTCGACGCGGATGGGGAACCGGCCCTGCAGTTCGGGGATGAGATCGCTGGGCTTGGAGACGTGAAACGCGCCGGCCGCGATGAAGAGAATGTGGTCCGTCGTGACCATGCCGTACTTGGTGCTGACGGTGGTGCCTTCGACGATGGGGAGGATGTCGCGCTGCACGCCCTCGCGGCTGATGTCGGGGCCGTGGCCGCCCTCGCGACCGGCGATCTTGTCGATCTCGTCAAGGAAGACGATGCCGGAGTCCTCAACGCGCTCGACGGCGATGCGCACGACCTGGTCCATGTCCAGCAGGCGCGACTCTTCTTCCTGGGAGAGGTACTCGAAGGCGTCGGCAACCTTCATCGGGCGTTTGCGGGTGCGCTGCCCAAACATGCCGGCGATCATCTCCTTGATGCCGCTCTGCTCCATGTCTTCGGGCGAGTTGCTGAGGACTTCGATCTGCGGCTGGGAGCGCTCGCGGGTCTCGAGCTCGACCATGCGATCGTCGAGCTTGCCTTCGCGGAATTGTTGCAGCAGGCGCTCGCGTTCACGCATCCCCTCGGCGTCGCTCTTGGCTACGATGGCCAGGGCGGGAGGCGCGGGCTCTTCGTTTTTTTCGGTGTCGGAGGTGTTTTCAGCGGGAGCCTGGTTGATGGCTGCAGGTTCGGAGCTCGTGGTGCCCTGGGCGATCAGCAGCTCGATGAGGCGCTCTTCGGCGAGCAGTTCGGCGCGGTCTTCCACATCATCGAGCTTCTCTTCGCGCACCATGTCGATGGCGATCTCCATGAGGTCGCGCACGATCGATTCAACGTCACGGCCGACGTAGCCGACCTCGGTAAACTTCGAAGCTTCCACCTTGAGGAAGGGCGAGTTGGTCAGCTTGGCCAGGCGGCGTGCGATCTCCGTCTTGCCAACGCCGGTCGAGCCGATCATGAGGATATTCTTCGGCATGATCTCTTCGGCGAGCTCGGGCGGAAGCTTCTGGCGTCGCGTTCGATTGCGCAGCGCGATGGCGACGGCGCGCTTGGCGGCGGCCTGGCCGACGACGTACTTGTCGAGCTCGGCAACAATCTCGCGCGGCGTCATCTCGTCGAGCCCGAGGGCCTGGTCTTCAGCGGTGCCGGGAAGGAAAATGGCCATCTACTCTGCCGCCTTGAGCTCTTCGATGGTGACGCTCTGGTTGGAGTAGATGCAGATCTCGGCGGCGATCTTCATGCTGCGCTCGACGATCTCGCGGGCAGTCATGGGGGTGTTCTCCAGCAGCGCGGTGGCCGCGGCCAGGGCAAAACTGCCGCCGGAGCCGATGGTCGCGATCAGGCCACCCTCTTCGGTGTTGCCGACGGCGTCCGGCTCGATGACGTCGCCGTCGCCCGAGAGCAGGAACATCTGCCTGGCGTCGGCGACAATGAGCAGGGCCTGGAGCTGGCGGAGGAGCTTGTCGGTGCGCCAGTCCTTGGCGAGTTCGACGGCGGAACGCCCGAGGTTGCCGCCGTATTGCTCGAGCTTCGACTCGAAGCGGGTGAAGAGCGAAAAGGCGTCGGCCGTGGAACCCGCAAAGCCCGCCAGGATCTTGTCGTTATACAGCCGCCGGATTTTCTTGGCGGAGTGCTTCATCACGGTCGAGCCAAGGGTCACCTGCCCGTCGGCGGCCATCACCATGCTGTTGCCGCGGCGTACGCAGATGACGGTAGTGGACCGCACGCGGCGGGCAACACCGTTTTCATCGGGGCCAAGGTCCAGCGGGTGGCCGGCAGGGCTATCCCGGAGGTTCGCCCGGATACTCAAGGCCGGTTCCGTTTTCGAGATTTTCATTCGCATGGGCACACCGCAGTATATCGCCGCAGCCCTGCGAACCATGCGGGGAACCCTCTGTGCAGCTTCACCCAGCGAACGCGCGCGGGCTAGGCTATGCTTCTCGTACACGCAGATTCCACTCCGAACCACAACCCTGACGTTTGAAGCGACCTTGAAACCAATTCTCCACCAGCCGATCTTCCAGCAAGCAGCGCACCTGATCCGTGAGCAGGATCCGCGGATTGTCGGTGGCGTTGCTGGCGTGATTGTGCTCGCCGCAGGCGGGGTGTGGTGGTATATCCGGTCGCATCGGCTCTCGCCGGAGGAGATTGAGCGCAGCCGCCGCGAAGAGCTTGCCCTCAGTGGCCGCATCACCGACGGCGTGATCCTGGACGCACGCACCCTGAGCAACGAGGACAGCGTTTCGCCGACGCCGGAGGTGCTGGTATACAGCTACAGCCTGGCGGGGCTGGTCTATAACTGCGCGCAGGATGTGTCCTCGCTGCCCAACGAGGTGGTGGGGTTTCGCATCGACCAGCCGGTGCAGGTGCGGTATGACCCGCGCAATCCAGGCAACAGCATTATTGTTTCGGAGAGCTGGACCGGCCTCTGGCTTCGCCCCGACTCAAGCAATCGCGAGGAACTCTAGCGCCGGGCGGGCCAGACTCGGCTATTGACTGGGAGCCGCCACGCGTACCTCCTACACTGCTGGGCCCGCGGGCACGCACGGCGGCTCAGCATGGATAGGATGCGGAGGGTTGGGAGAGGGGTGTCCGCATGCCAAGAAGCGTCTTATCAAAGAGTTGTGATTTCGGATCCCGGGTTCTCTCACCGGGGAGCTTTCAGTCGACGGAGTCCCTGCACCCCGTGTTTGCGTCCAATCAGCCATGAGTGAAAATGCGAACGCTTCTTTGTCGACGGTAAGCCTTGGTTCCACCGGTGTGCGTGTCTCCCCAATCTGCCTGGGCATGATGACCTATGGCGCCAAAAGCTGGCGCGAGTGGGTACTGGAAGAAAACGACGCGCGGCCCTTTGTCCAGCGCGCGATTGAGGCGGGCATTAATTTCTTCGATACGGCCGACGTCTACTCGCTGGGCGAGAGCGAGCGCATCACCGGCAAGCTGCTGCGCGAGTTCCAGCCACGCCGCGAAGAGCTGGTGATTGCCACCAAGGTCTTCAACCCGATGAGCGATTCGCCCAACGACCGCGGGCTCTCGCGCAAGCACATCATGGCGTCCATCGATGCCAGCCTGAAGCGGCTGGGCGTGGACTACGTGGACCTCTACCAGATTCACCGCTTCGACAAGAACACGCCGATTGAAGAGACCTGCGAGGCGTTGAGCGACGTGGTGAAGGCGGGCAAGGCGCTCTACCTGGGCGCGTCGAGCATGTATGCGTGGCAGTTCCAGAAGATGCTGAACTTCCAGGCGAGCAACGGGCTGGCGCGCTTTGTGACCATGCAGAATCACTACAACCTGGTGTATCGCGAGGAAGAGCGCGAGATGATCCCGCTGTGCCTCGACCAGAAGATCGGCTGCATTCCGTGGAGCCCGCTGGCGCGCGGGTTTCTGACTGGCAGCCGCAAGCGCGGCGATGAGCGCGATCACACCAAGGCGGAGACCCTGCGCGCGCGCACCGACGACTTCGGCCATGGCTTGTACTATCGCCAGACAGACTTCGATATCGTGGAGCGCGTGCTGGAGCTGGCCGCACAACGCAACGTGAAGCCGGCACAGATCGCGCTGGCCTGGGTGTTGTCCAAGCCCGGCGTCTGCGCACCCATTATTGGAGCCAGCAAGCTCTATCAACTGGAAGACGCGTTGGGGGCGCTGGACGTCAAGCTCACGCCGAACGAGATCAGCCGGCTGGAGCAGCAGTACGAACCGCACCCCATCCTCGGCCACGGTTACTAAAGGCGGTTACTTAAGCGGTCTTTGGGCGAAGATCGCCCCCCACCCGCCGTCCGCAGTGCATCCAATTCCGGAGTCCGTTATGCTCTGCGGATAGGCCGGCTTTTACCGGGTCCAACATGCCCTTCGTGGGCCAGGCGTTCATGGCAGCTCCAATGAGAACGACCGAAGCGCAGCATCCGTGGATCGCGATTGCCGCGATGTTTGTCGGTGTCTGTCTGATGCCGGCAACGCTTCCTGTCGCCGCCCAGCTGCCCACCCAGCCGACCCTGCGCACGCTGAACGGGATTGTCACCGATACCAATCATGAGCCGGTTCGCGGCGCCGTCGTGGAGCTGCGCGACGAGAGTTCGCATGCGCTGGTAACGTACATCACCGATGCCAATGGCGCCTACAACTTCAAGCGCCTCGACGGCAACGCGGATTACGTGGTCTGGGTTGTGTTTCGCGGACGCCACTCGCCTTCCCGTACGATCAGCAAGTTCGACAGCCATATGGCCAAGGACATCAACTTCACGATTCAAACGTACTGAGCGCCGGGACGCATGGCGTCGCATGGTTCCGACGGCCGGGTTGCCGGGGTGGCGTAGACTTTCTCTGGGAACCCTATGCTAAAGCTTCTGCTGCTTCTCGCCAGCCTCGCCGTGCTTTGGTGGTTCATACGCAAGGATGCGTCCGAGTTCGCTGCGTTTAAGCGGCTCACCGACACTGCCGGCCGTCAGCGCTTTTACAGAATCTGGGTACTGAAGAGTTTTCTCGCCCTGTTCGGGACTTCCATTGTCTGCCTCCTGATTCTTCGCCAGCTGCAGGCGCTCCTGTACCTCCCCGACGAGTTTATTCCGCTGGCCGCCCGCCTGGGCGCCGACATGCCCACCACAGGATTACTGGACAAGGAGTTCCTCGCTGGCTGTGCCGCCGCCGCTATGGTGATCGGCATCCTGGTAGGCGTGCTGATCGCAAAGAGGCTGAAGACCTCCCATGCGATGCTGGGCGACGTTGAACCGCTGATGCCGCGCAATGGCGCCGAGACGGGCTGGGCCGCGCTGCTCTCCATCAACGCCGGCCTGAGCGAAGAGTGCTTCTTCCGGCTGCTGCTGCCGCTGCTGCTGATCGGCGTGCTGCATAACCCGCTGCTGGCCTTTGTGATTGCGACCATCCTGTTTGGGCTGGTGCACCTCTACCAGGGAGCGTTTGGCGTCGTTCTGACCACGCTGGTCGGGGCCGTCCTTGCCGGGCTGTATCTCTGGACAGGAAGCCTCTTGATTACCATCGCCGTGCATGCCGGCCTGGATCTCTTCGGGCTGGTGGTGCGCCCAACGTTCATGCGCCTGCTGCATCGGCCGACGGCGTAGAGTCTCCGCAAACCTACTGCGTCGCCGGCCGAATGGATGCCACTATCGCGTTGATCTGCTCCTGCGTGAAGCCGACGCCATTGGGCGCTCGACGCAGGATCATCCAGAGCTCCCGGTCATTGGTGTCAAACAGCCTGAGGAACACCGGTGAAATGGGCTGCTGGGGATCGCCGAGTTGAAACCCGTGAACTCCGCCCGCGGAGACGGTATAGATTACCTTCGCTCTTTGTACCACCGCATCCTTCAACATCAGCATGGTGAGCGCCCTGGCATTGCTGCTCGTTGAATGCCAGAAGGAAACATCCGACGGCGAAGCATTCAACTCGGCTTGCGTCCACTGAAACCTCGAACCCTGCGCCAGGCTCCCGTAGACGGACCGGAAGGCTGCGGCCTCCGCGGGCGTATCCTTCTCGATCGAGGCCAGCCCCAGCGGAAGGCCTCTTAGATCGGTGAGGAGAACCTCGGTCCCATTCTCAAGTTTCAAGGTCGATACCGTTCTCGCGCCGGTGCGCGTCGACACCTTCCACGGCAAGTCGAAAACATATCCGAAGTCACTGACCTCTGCACCTTTGAGGGCCGCAACGGCGGTGTTCGAGAGACGTTGCGGCATGATGGCTGCCTTCGGATCGCGCGCCTTTTCCCTCGCGAAATACCATACTTCGATGTGCTGCGTGAGCAGGAGGGCCAACCAGCCTGCGGCATAGATGATCGCCAGACAAAGACCTATCCGCTTCCAACTCACCCGCTTCGTGTCCTTGCCCGCCATGGCTGATTTCCTTGTCCGCCATCCTCGCACATTTGTTGGGCACCCGCACCACGGTCACCCGTCACCGCGCCAAAATCCTTCCGCTGCTACACTCGGCTCAATAAGTAGGAATTTCCCGATTTGGGACGGCCGCCGCAGAGGCATCCGCCGCTGCGTGGCCTGCCTCATCCCCCGAGGCGTTCGATCCGATGAGACCTATATGGATCGGTGCCTCACAACAGAATGTCAGGGTTACCGCTTGCCGCCGAGACGTTCCGCGAGCACCCGATTTCGTGCCTCCCGCACACTGCTTAGCGGCGGTGTCCTCGTTCTGCTGGCTTTGGCCCAAGTCCTAACGCCCAACCTGAATGCTCAGCAACTCGCACTGCCGCACAGCACCGTCAACCTGGCCGCAGCCTGGCAGCCACTGGGACCAAGCTCTATCGTCTCCGCGACCTACAACAATCTCACTGGCCGCGTTGCCGCGATTGCGACCGATCCCAACGATCCGACCGGGAACACGGTGTATCTCGGCACCACCGGCGGCGGCGTGTGGAAGTCGACCAACGCGGCGGGGCCGCTGAGCGCAGCCAGCTTTGTGCCCCTCACGGATACGCTGCCGGTCTTCAGCAACAATGCCGGCAGCAGCGTGGTGCCGTCTCTGACCATCGGCGCGCTGGCGGTGCAGCCGGCCGTCAACCCGGTACTGATCGCCGGCACGGGCGACCCGAACAACGCGGCGGATTCTTACTATGGCGAAGGCCTGCTGCGTTCGGCGGACGGCGGCCTTACCTGGACGCTGATCCAGGGTTCGCAGGACGGAGTTGCTGGCTTTCATTCCTTTATCGGTCTGACGGCGGCAGGCATCGCCTTCAGTACAGCCACGCCAACGCTGGTGGTTGCCGCCTTCTCGACCTCCCCGCAGGCGGCCGTCGTGGGTGCTGTCACCCTCGACTCCTTCCCCGGGCTCTATTACTCCAACGACGCTGGCCAAACCTGGCAGATGGCCACCATCAAGGACGGGACGTTCATTGTTCAAACCCCGCAGCCACTGGGAACGGGGGAGATTGGCAACGCGGCGACCTCGGTGGTCTGGGACCCGGTGCGCGCCATGTTCTACGCGGCGGTCCGGTCGCACGGCTATTATTCTTCGCCCGACGGCATCACGTGGACGCGCCTCACAACGCAACCGGGAACGAATCTCACCACGGCGAAATGCCCGGTCGGCGCCAACGGCGTTGGCAGCGCCAACTGCCCCATCTACAGAGGCGTGCTCGCAGTCCAGCCCATAACCGGCGATCTCTACGCCCTCACGGTCGATGCCAATGACCTCGACCAGGGTCTGTGGCAGGATCTGTGCGGCGCGAGTTCGGGAAGCTGCGCCAAGCCGGCACCCACTTTCGCCAACCGCATCGACAATGGCGCGCTGGATGTCGGCAGCGGCAGCACGGTCATCGCGCAGGGCACCTACAACCTGGCGCTGAACGCTGCGCCTGCTGCGTCGAACAGCACCCTTCTGTACGTCGGCACTGTCGATCTTTACCGTTGCGCGATCACCGCGGGCTCTTCCAGTTGCAGCCTCCGAGATACCACCAACGCGCTCGACGGCTGCAATGCACCGGCGCAGGTGGCGGCCGCACAGCACGCGGTCACGACAGTCGCGCAGGCCAGCGGTGTGCCTATCCTCTTCCTGGGCAACGACAGTGGTCTGTGGCGATCGCTGGATGGTGTCGCGGAGACCGGCAGCGTCTGTTCGGCGAGCGATTCCACGCACTTCGACAATCTCAATGCAGCCATCGGCGCGGGCGGCTCGCTGAGCGAGACGGTTGGCTTCGCGCAAAATGCGGGCAGCGCCAGCGTCCTCATCGCCGGGCTGGGAGCAAACGGATCGGCGGCGTCATCCGCGGCGAATGCGCTCAGTCCATGGCCACAGCTCTCCGCTGGCGAAGGCGGCTATCCCGCAATCGACGCCGTCACACCCGCCAACTGGTATGTCCCCATCGGCGTCGGCGTGAACCTCGACGCGTGTCCACTGGGCAGCAACTGCGCCGCGGCCAACTTCCTCCCGCCTGCGACCATCGGCGCAACCCAGGTGGCCTCCGATAACAGCCAGATCGACACGCCCGTACTCCTCGATCCGGCCCTGACGACAAGTCTGCTGATTGGAACCTGCCGGGTGTGGCGCGGACCTGCCTCGAACGGTTCCTCGTGGTCCAACGCGAACGCGCTCAGCCCTGCGCTGGGAGGCATCACGGTGCCCTGCGGTCTCTACAGCCCGCTGATCCGTTCCATCGCCGCCGGCGGCCCCAGCGTGACCTCCGCGAACCTGCAGAACTCTGGCTCGACCGTGATCTACGCGGGTATCTCTGGATCGCAGGACGGCGGTGGCGCTATCCCCGGACACATGTTTGTGACCAGGAGCGCGAACACGGCGACCAGCGCCAAGGCGTGGACGGACATCTCGCTCTCCGCGGTCACCAACGATACGGCCGACGCGCACGCCTTCAACCCGCAACACTTCGATGTCTCGTCAATCGCAGTCGATCCCCACGATGCGACGGGCGGGACGGTGTACGCGACGGTGATGGGCTTCGGCGTGCCCCACCTCTACCGCTCCACGACCTTTGGCGGTGCGTGGCTCAACATCAGCGCGAACCTGCCGGGTGCGCCCGCCAACGCTGTCCTCGTCGATCCCAATGACGCGAACACCGTGTATGTCGCGATGGATGCCGGGGTCTACGTTACCCAGGCCATCACCACGTGTTCGACATCGAATTGCTGGAGTGTGCTTGGAACGGCCCTGCCCAACACCCCCATCCTGAGCCTGGCGGCCGCCGCTACCCTTCCAACCGGCGACGGACGCTTTGGCTTGCTGCGCGCCGGAACCTATGGACGCGGCCTGTGGCAGACGCCGCTGCTGACTGCGACCACCGCGAGCGTGGCCGCCATCACGCTCTCGGCCTCCAGCCTCACCTTCGCCGCGCAGCAGGTGGCGACACAATCCGCGGCGCAAACCATCACGGTCAGCAGCACCGGAAGCGCCCCGGTCGTCTTCGGCTCGCTGGGCTTGGCCGGCGACTTCACCGAGACAGACAACTGTGCAGGCCAGACGCTCGCTGTCGGCTCCTCCTGCAGCGTGCAGATTGTCTTTGCACCCACCGCGACCGGCGCGCGCTCCGGACAACTGACGATCTACGCCAACGTCGCCGGCGGCCAGGCGACTGTCTCCCTCAACGGCACGGGTACCGCTGCCGCCGCGATCGTGCTCACGCCGCTTACGCTCAACTTTCCCGCCACACTCGTCAACCAGACGGCAGCTTCCCAGAGCATCACCGTCTCCAACACCGGCGGCACCTCCGCAACTCTCTCAACGCCTGTACTCAGCGGCAACACGGGGGACTTTGCAATATTCGCCAACACCTGCGGAGCGACCCTCGCGGCTGACACCGGCTGCACGCTCTCGATCACCTTTACCCCGACGGCCAGCGGCGCGCGCTCGGCCACGCTTTCCGTAACCGACAACTCCGGCACAGCCTCCGCGGCGACCCAGACCGCGTCGCTCACCGGGATCGGCAATGCGCCCGCCACCGACACTCTCTCCGCATCCGCGCTGAACTTCACGGTGCAGCAGATTGGCACGACCAGCGCGGCCCAGACCATCACGCTCACCAATAGCGGAGGCGTCCCACTGACCCTGATCGCCGCCAGCGTCTCGCCCGGCGACTTCTCTGTGATCAACGCCTGCGGAAACTCCCTGGCGGCACATGCGACCTGCGCGTTCAACGTAATCTTCTCGCCGACAGCTATCGGCCCCCGCACCGCGACGCTGACCATTACGGACCAGTTTCACTACCAGACGGTCGCTCTCAGCGGTACCGGCATTGCCGGCCCCGGTGTCTCGCTTACCCCCGTTTCGCTCGTCTATCCAGCGACCGGCGTCGGTCTCACGGCGTTCGCACAAACGCTCACGCTCACCAATAACGGCGGGTTGCCGCTCACCGTCTCGAAGGTTGCCGTGAGCCCCGGTTTCGCGATTGCACTCAACGCCTGCACGACTACCCTGGCCGCCAATAGCGGCTGCAGTCTGACGATCGTATTTGCGCCCACAGCTCCCGGACCCATCGCGGGCACGCTCACCTTTACCGACAACGCGGGCAGCGGCGTTCAGACCACATCGCTCTCCGGTACCGGCATCGACTTTGCCTTGACCGCTGCCGGAGTCACCACCGCCTCCGTCGCAGGCAGTGGCGCGAGCCTTGCCTACGCGCTGCAACTCAGCTCCCTCAGCGGTCTCTCCGGCAACGTTGCGCTCAGCTGCGCCGGCGCGCCCGCCAACTCTACTTGCACGGTCACGCCCAGCATTGGCCAGCTCGGAACGACCACGCCTGTGGTGGTCACCGTCGAAACCGCGGTGTCCAGTATTGCGGCCCTTGCGCACCCCTTCAGGTCCTTGCATTCGACCGGTTCAGCCAAGGCGCTTCTGCTGGCCCTGCTGCTGCCCGTTGCCTTCTTCCAACGGCGGCGTTACCCCCGACTCGCGCGTCTCCTCCTCATGATCTGCGCTCTCGGTACGCTTAGCAGCTGTGGCGCCAGCCGTGCGATTCCCACGACAGGAACCACCGGCGGCGGCGGAACCTCCACGCCGCCGGGAACTTCCACCCTTACCGTCAACGCGTCGGCCGCCGGGCTCACGCGCTCCGTAAGCTTAACGGTGATCGTGCAGTAGCGGACACCTCACTGACCGGCCTAGGCGACCGCACCTGCTGCGACCGCGCTGGCCCACGCCCACTGGAAGTTGTATCCGCCCAGCCAGCCGGTCACGTCCACCACCTCGCCGATAAAGTACATTCCCGCAACGCGCTTACTCTCCATCGTGCGCGCGTCCAGCTCCGCAGTATCGACTCCGCCGACCGTGACCTCTGCTTTTGCAAACCCCTCGCTGCCGTCAGGCCGCAGCGTCCAGGCGTGCAGGTCGCTCTCCAGCCGCGCGATCCCGGCGTTGGTCCAATCGCCCGCACTCACATTCGCGCGCACCCGCACCCAGCGCTCGGCCATCCGCGTCGGCAAAACGGTTCGCAGCGCCGTGTAGGCGCTGTTCCAGTCGCGTCCTGAAACCTGCGCCAGCAGTGGGCGAAACACCTCCAGCCCCGGCGCCATATCGAAGGTAACCTCGCCCCCCGGCCTCCAGTAAGACGACGCCTGCAGCACCGCCGGTCCGCTTACACCGCGATGCGTCACCAGCAATCGCTCGCGAAACACGGGATTCTTCCTCCGCGCCTTTTCCTCCACAACCGCTCGCGCCACCACCTCAAACGCGACACCGGCCAGGTCGCACCACCGGGCTTTATCTTCCACGGAGAACACCAGCGGCACGAGTCCGGCGCGCGGGTCGACGATCGCATGCCCGAACTCCCGCGCGAGCTCGTAGCCAAACGCCGTCGCACCCATCGCCGGAATCGACAGGCCTCCGGTCGCCACCACTACCGACGCGCACGTGAACTTCCCCGCGCTGCTCTCGACCACAAATCCCGCCGCGTCTCCACCGCGGCGCACCGACGAGACGGTCACACCGCAGCGCGTCTCCACACGCGCCTCCGCGCACTCCCTCTCCAGCATCGCCACAATCTGTTTCGCGGAGTCATCGCAGAAGAGCTGGCCCAGAGTTTTCTCGTGATACTTGATTCCGTGCTTCTCCACCAGCGCAATAAAGTCGCGCGGCGTAAAGCGCGCCAGGGCAGACTTGGCAAAGTGCGGATTCTCGCTGAGAAAGTTCTCCGCCTTTGTCCCCACATTGGTGAAGTTGCAGCGGCCGCCGCCAGAGATCAGAATCTTCCGCCCCACGCGATCGCCATGCTCCAGCAACAGCACGCGCCGCCCGCGTTTGCCGGCCTCAAACGCGCACATCATTCCGGCCGCACCCGCGCCAAGTACCACCACGTCGTACTGATCCATCTGCTCATTCTATGGAACCCAACGCGAAGAGTCCCGCCTGCATCCAATCGCACTGGACGCACTATAGGAGCAAACCATGAAATCACTTCCCTGGATTCTCGCTGCCGTCGGCCTCGGGCTTGCTGCCTACGTGGTCATCAACACCCCCGGTCCGGAGTATGCGACCGGCAACGACAGCATTGAAGACGTCGCTCGCAGAACCTCCGCCTGGGGTTCGAAGAATCGCATCGCGGGCACCGGAAGAAATCTCGGCGGCAAGCTGAAAGAGGGCATCGGCAACCTCGCCGGGAATCCCGATCTCGCGAACGAAGGTGTCGTGGACCAGGTTGCCGGATCAGTGAAGGACGCCGCCGGATCAGTGGCGCAGGCGGCCGGCGAAACGATTCACGAATTCAATCGCTAGGCTTTCTTGCGCTAACAAGACCAGGCCAGGCATCTGCTATCCTCGCGCCTATCTGCGCCGGTAGGGCAGATACACCGGCTCCCACACGTTGGCGCGCAGTTCCTCCATAAACGCCTCGCCCTTGATCTCCGCAAGCCCTTCTGCCTGCGCCTGCCGCCCCACCGCGACCGCAACACTCATGGACACGTTCCGCAACGACTGCAACGGCGGCAGCAATGCGCCGTCAGGATCCGCCTGCGTTGGCGAGAGCGCAGCCAGGGCTCGCGCACCCGCCATGATCATCCCATCACTCACACGCTTCGCCTTCGAGCTCATGATTCCCAATGCCATGCCGGGGAAGATGTAGGAGTTATTCGTCTGCGTGATTTTTTGGCTCTTGCCACCGAACTCTACCGGCGCGAACGGGCTACCCGTTCCCACAATCGCGCGACCGTCGGTCCAGCGAATCACATCGGCGGGCGTCGCCTCGCAGTGGCTCGTCGGATTGGAGAGCGGCAAAATCACCGGCCGTTCGTTGCGCCCATCGTATTTCTCGTCCAACCCCCTGGCCATGGCGCGCACCACTTCTTCAGTGAACGCGCCCGCCTGCCCCGACACACCAATCAAGACTGTGGGCCGCACGCGCTCGACGACATCTTTCAGAGCAACACCATGTTCGCCGCGCGGCCAATCCTGCACCTCACTGCCGGCACGCGCGAACGCTGCCTGATCGCGCGTCATCTCCTCCATGCCTTCCACCAGCAGCCCCTGTTTGTCGACGGCATAGAAGCGTGCGCGCGCCGCCTCTTCGCTCAGCCCCGCATCCACCAGCGCCTGGCAAAGCAGCTTGGTAATTCCCATTCCCGCAGACCCGAAGCCATACACCACGAACCGCTGCTCGGTGAAAGGAACGCCCGTCATATTTACCGCCGCGAGCGACGTTGCGACGGCCACTGCGCCGGTTCCCTGGATATCGTCGTTGAAGCTCGGCAGCACGTCGCGGTAGCGATCCAGCAAACGCGCCGCGTTGTTCCCCGCGAAGTCTTCCCACTGCAGCAGCACATGCGGCCAGCGCTTGCGCACCACGCGCACGAACGTGTCCACAAACTTGTCATACTCGGCGCCACGCACGCGTTCATGCCGCCAGCCTACATACATCGGATCGGCGACCCGCGCGGCATTGTCTGTGCCGACATCCAGCAACACCGGCAAGCACTGCATCGGATGAATTCCCGCGAGCGCCGTGTAGAGCGCGAGCTTGCCGATCGGTATCCCCATGCCACCGGCGCCCTGGTCGCCGAGCCCCAGGATGCGCTCGCCATCCGACACCACGATGCAGCGCACCCCGTCGTAGCGTGGATGATTCAGGATCGTCTCGATCCGCGAACGATTGGGGTAGCTAAGAAAGACGCCGCGCGGCCGCCTCCAAATCTCCGAGAATCGCTGGCAGCCCTCGCCCACTGCCGGCGTGTAGACCACCGGCAGCATCTCCTCGATGTTCCGCGTTACCAGTGCGTAGAACAGCGTCTCGTTGACGTCCTGCAGATCGCGCATCAGGGTGTAGCGCGAGAAGTCGTCGGGCAGCGCGCGAAACGCACGCAGCCGCCGCTCCACCTGTTCATCAAGCGTACCCACATGCGGCGGAAGCAGACCATGCAGCGAAAACTCATCGCGCTCTGACTCTGGAAATGCCGTGCCCTTGTTGAACATCGGTGTGTTCAACAACCCCAACCCCATCAGCGAGGTTTCGATAAACTTCGGCCTCTTACGCGCTGCTGCCATGCATCGATTCTACTGAAGCCGACCACCAGGAAAGTTAACGCACGTGCAATGATTCCTGCGCGCGCAGCGCCAACCCATGAGCTACCGACGTGAACTCATTGCCGCTGCGAATACTTTCCGCGCCAAATCGCTTCACAAAGATCCCCCGCACTGCAGGCACAAACGAACTTCCGCCCGTAAGAAACACGCGGTCAATATCCCGCGGACCAACCCCTGAAGTCTCGAGCAGGGAATCGATCGACCCCTCAATTGCCCGCAGCTCCTCCGCGATCCATCCCTCAAACTCCGTGCGCGTCACCGCAATCTGCAGCTCCATACTGCCATCGCGAAATTGAAACTCCGCGCTCTCCGCATGCGACAACTCGAACTTCACCTTCTGTACTGCACGGTGCAATTGATAGCCGAGATCTTCCTCAATCAGCGTGCTGAGCGCCTTGATCTTCTCTGGCTCGAGGGCTCGCAGCCGCGCGCTGCGCAGAATCTCCGTCACCTCGTGAGTACGCAGGAACGACAGGTAATGCCAGCGCTCGAGGTTCGCATAAATCCACGCTGGCACTGCCGGCAGAATCTTGTTCATCGAGCGCGCATACGAATCCGATCCCAGCGCCGGCGACACCAGCTTGCGCACAATCCGCGCGTCAAACGAATCGCCGGCCAACCGTACGCCGCTGTTCCCCAGCACCTCCTGCGGCGAGCTCCCACGCCGTACACCCGGCCCCACGCGCAGCAACGAGAAGTCGCTGGTGCCGCCACCGAAGTCGCCAATCAAAATCAGCTCGTCATGATCCAGCGTCGCCTGGTACGAGTACGCAGCGGCCACCGGCTCGAGCTCCAGGTCCACGCTATCAAAGCCGGCCTGTGTAAACGCGGAACGAAGACGCTGCACCGCAAAGGCATCATCTTCCTCTGTCTCGGCACCTACAAACCGTACCGGCCGCCCCACCATGGCGTGCCGGATCGGCCGCCCAAATTGCCGCTCTGCCTGCTCGCGCAGATCCGAGAGAATCCGTCCTACCAGATCCTCAAACTTATACTGACGCCCAAAGATTCCCGTACCCGTGAGCGTCCGGCTAGGCAGATATGACTTCAGCGACTGGATCAGCCGCCCTTTCTCCTCCGCATCCAGGTAGTGCTCAATCGCAGACGGCCCCGTCCACGAGTGCGTCCGGCGCACTCCGCTCGCGTCCTTGATCTTCTCCAAATACAGCACCGACCGCGAGGAGAGCGTCTCGCCATCACGCGCGGGAAACCGCACCAACTCAACCTGCGCATCGTCTTGCACCATTGCCACCGAGCTATTGGTCGTACCAAAATCGATCCCAACTGCCGGCACTCCATCCCACCGATTCTTCATTCCCTCTATTTTCGCAGCAGCTGCTTGTTCTCTGCCCGCGCAATCAAGCGACAATGGAACGCATGCTCCTGCAACGCCCACACACGCTGCGCCTCGCTCTCTGCACACTCCTCACGCTCGCTCTCACTGCGCAAGCACAACGCGCCGTGCCGATGGTCGCCGTTGACGCCGGACGCATCGAAGGCCTTGCCCTCCCCACGCTTCCACCGGGTGGCGCATTCCTCGGGATCCCTTATGCTGCGCAGCCGGTGCGCGATCTTCGCTGGCGTGCGCCGCAACTTGCGCCTGCGTGGAGCGGCGTCCTGCACGCGAAGGCGTACGGCCCTGCTTGCCCGCAAGTGCCCAGCGGCTGGCTTCCCGAGATGCTTGGCATAACCAGCATGCCGACCGACGAAGCTTGCCTTTATCTCAATGTCTGGACGCCGCACCTCGCTTCCCCCGCAAAGCTTCCCGTGCTCGTCTGGATCCATGGCGGTGGCAACGTGGAAGGCTCCGGTGAGTGGCCGCCGTTAGGCGAGACCCTCGCCCGCCGCGGCATCGTCGTGGTCAGCATCAACTACCGCCTCGGCATCTTCGGCTTCTTCGCCACGCCGCAACTCTCGGCCGAATCTCCCGACCATCGCTCCGGCAACTACGGCCAACTCGATCAACTGGCGGCGCTCGACTGGGTCCAGAAAAACATCGCCCGCTTCGGCGGCGATCCTCACCAGGTCACCGTCGCCGGCCAGTCCTCCGGCTCTGAGGACATCTGCAATCTCATCGCCTCGCCCCTCTCCACCGGCCTCTTCCAACGCGCCATCCTCGAGAGCGGCACCTGTGTCAGTTCCATCTTTTCGACCTCCCGCGAGATCGAAGCGGCCAACGCGCACTTCGCAGATCATCTCGGCCCGAACAACCAGCCCGCATCGCTTGCGCAGCTTCGCGCCCTCCCCGCACAGCAACTCCTCGACGCCGCAGCGCACGACGATACTCTCGATTTCGAGCCCACCGTCGACGGCCACTTTCTGCGCGAACAGCCCGCCGCCACCTTCGCACACGGTCGCCAACATCCAATTCCGGTTCTCGTTGGAAGCACCGAGAACGAAGTTTCCATCTTCGCCAGCCCAATCGTCGGCGGAACCTCTCACCGCCCGCAGACAGTCACCGCGTACCACCAGTTTCTCGACAACGAGTTCGGCCCGCTTGCAGCGCAGGTCTTCGCCGCCTATCCGGCCGCGACCAATGCCGAAGTCCCTCGCCTCTTCAACACGATGTACAGCGACTTCGACTTCGGCTTCAGTGCACACCTGCTGGCCACAGAGACCGCGCGCATCCATCAGCCAGCCTACCTCTACCACTTCACCTATGCCGGTCAGGGACCCTTCGCCGCGCTCGGCGCCTTTCACGCCGAGGAGCTCATGTTTCTCAGCCAGCACTACTGGACGAGCTGGGTGAAGACTCCCGATGACGCGCACGCCTCCGACGCCCTGATTGGCTACTGGATTCACTTCATCCAAACCGGCAATCCCAACGGCGAGGGCCTGCCTGCGTGGCCCGCATTCAATGCGCAACAGAACCTCACGCAGATCCTCGGCCGCACCGTCACGACTGCACCCGACCCACGCGCGGAACGATTTTCCCCCTTCCAGCAATACCTGGACAACCGCCTCAACAAACTCCCGAACCACGGCGCCGCCGGCTCAGGTCCGAATCCCGCGCCGCAGTAAGTATCATTAACATTGATGGACTTCACGGAGAGTTCCGCATCATGAGCGCCACACCTCATCCAGCCCAGGACCTTGAGATCCTGACCCGGCAGGAATCACTCCTGCACTTCACCGACTTCACACCAGACACCGCATGGCAGCTGGGCAATCGTCTGCGCGATGCGCTGCTGGCGCTCGAAGCCGGCGGCACCGCGGAGATCGAGCTTGCCGGCCAGCTTCTTTTTGCCTGCACGACCGTAGGCGCGAAGCCCAATCAGGCCGACTGGATCCGCCGCAAGCGCAACACCGTTCGCCACTTTGCACGCAGCTCGTACGCCGTCGGGCGGCAGCTTGAGCTCGACCAGCAAACGCTCGAAACCCGCGACGGCCTCGTGCTTGCCGATTATGCGGCACACGGCGGAGGCTTCCCAATCTTCCTTGCAGGCTCCGAATGCGTTGGCACCATCATCGTCTCGGGCCTGCCGCAGCGCGACGACCACAACCTCGTGGTCACCGCCATCGCCGAACACCTCAACGTCGCGGTTCCGCAGCTGCCTTAGTCGCGCATCATCGCTGCGGCCGAAGATCTTTCTTCAGAAAATGGCGGCTGTGCCCCGGCGGATGATCCTCAATCGTGCCGAACAGGGAGTAGCCCAGGCGCTCGTAAAATTCGCGAGCCTGAAAGCTGAAGGTGTCCAGCCACACACCGTGGCAGCCTCGCCGCCTCGCCTCCTCCTCGGCCAGCGCCATCATTTGGCTGCCCAAACCCGCACCACGCAACGTGTCGGGCAGATACAGCAGGTTTACGTGCAGATAGGAAAGCGAAGTCCAACCCACCAGCCCTCCGACCGTCTCCTGCGTGTCTGGATCTGACAGCACAATCGTCAGTGGACGGTAGTCACTCGCGCGCCCGGAGCTTCTTTCGTTGAACTCCGAGAGCAGCCTCGATATCGTCTCGAGCGCGGGATCATCGGGTGAATCCGTAAGCGTCATCGTCGGTATCTTCGTCATAAACCGCAGCGCCTCGTCTGTCAGCGTAAACGAACCGCGGCGTCTATTGTGCCGTGACGTCTACACTTGAAGCAGATGTCTACTGCAACCACACTCCGCATTACACGCCGCACCGCCGACCGCCTCCGCGCCGGCCATCTCTGGGTCTATCGCACCGATCTCGAATCGTCATCCGCCTCCGAGACCCTAGAACCCGGCGGCCTCGTCACGATCACCGACTCGCGCGAGATTCCTCTAGGCACCGCGCTCTATTCGTCGGCGTCCACCATCGCCGCGCGCCTCGTCTCCCGCACGCCCGCGCTCAGCCGCGCGCAGTACCTTGCCGACCTCCGCACCCGCACGGACGCCGCATTGCAGCTTCGCCGGCAGCTCGCTCCCACCTCGGCAGACAACAACGCTCATCGCCTCATCTTCTCCGAGGCCGACAATCTTCCCGGCATCATCGCCGACCGCTACAACGATCTCGTCCTCCTGCAACTGCTCACCCAGGGCACTGCGCAGGACGACGTTCGCGCCGTCCTCGTTGCAGCTTTCAGCGCAGCTTTCGCTCACGAGAAGTCTCCCCTCACGATCTGGGAGCGGCCTGACCCGCGCATTCGCGAGCTTGAACTACTGCCTGCGCCCGCGCCTGGCCCACTCTTCACCACCCATACCGACTCGGTCGCCCCCGACGGTCTGTCCTTCCGCACCGGAGCTGAGCGCGACACGGATCAGGCTGCCCCAACCACGACACGCTTCACCCTCAACGGACTTCACTTTCACTACGACGCGGCCAGCGGCCAGAAGACCGGCGCGTTCCTCGACCAGCGGCTCAACTACGCGGCGGCGGCGCGCGTCGTGAAGGCGTCGGGCCGCACTGGCCGGGCGCTCGACATCTGCACCTACCAGGGCGGCTTCGCGCTGCACCTTGCGCAGGTCTGCTCCCACGTCACCGGTGTCGATGCCAGCCTCTCCGCGCTCGAGGCCGCCGATCGCAACCTCGCTCTCAATCCCTCGCTCACAGCCGAGACCGAGTGGATGGAGGCCGACGCCTTCGACTATCTTCGCCACCTCGACGACACCGCGCGCAAGACCTCCTCGCCCAACCATCACTTCGACGCGATCGTGCTCGACCCGCCGGCCTTCGCGAAGTCCAAGCGCGCCGCCGAAGGCGCTCTACGCGGCTACAAGGAGCTCAACTTCCGCGCCCTTCGCCTGCTCGCGCCCGGCGGCACGCTCATCACGAACTCCTGCTCGCATCATGTCTCGCTGCAGGACTTCACCGAGATCATCGCCTCTGCGGCCGTCGATGCCAACCGCCGCGTCCAGCTGCTCGAAACTCACGCCGCCGCACCCGATCATCCCGAAGTCATCACCCTGCCGGAGACGCGTTACTTAAAATGCCTGATCTGCAGGGTCGACTAGGCTCCCGTCATCACACTTCCAGAGACGCACTCCCCAAGTTCCTCATCTGCCGAGTCGATTAACTCGCGGTCAAGATTCCGGACGCTCCTGCGAATTCCGTTGACACACTGTTGCGCGTACGGCGATCATCCCTGCAACGCAAACATAATCCGGGCCCTCAGGAGTCTTCCATGGCAACAGCTCCCCCGATTCATGGGCCCAAAACCTTCCTGCATGTACGCGGAACCTGGAGCGCACGCGACGACCGCGCGCCTTCCGCCGTCTGGCTTGGGCTGCTCTGGCTCGGCATGATTCTTGGTTTCGGCTTTGATTTCTCGCGCTTTCTGCACGAGCACCCTCCCGCACCCCGCATCCTCTACGTGCACGCCGTGGTCTTCACGGGCTGGATGCTGCTGCTCACCGCGCAGGTTCTGCTCGTGCTCCGCGACCGCATCGCCTGGCATCGCAAGCTCGGCTGGTTCCTGGCCGGCTGGGCGGTCCTCATGGTCATCCTCGGCCCGTGGGGCGCGATGGCATCCCAGGCAGCCATGCTCAACACACCTTTCAGCGATCCGCCGTTTCTCTCCGTCAACGTCGCAAACATGGTCGGCTTCGTCGCGGTGCTGTGCTGTAGCATCGCCCAGCGCAAGAATCCCGCCGCCCACAAAAGATTGATGATCCTCACCACGGTGGCAATCTGCGATCCCGGCTTCGCGCGCTTCTCAGGCTATCTTTGGCCGCATGAACCCCACTCCGCGATCGTCTGGTTCTTCTACATCTTCTACGGCAACGTTCTGCTCGTCACCCTGATGGCCGCATGGGACTGGCACCGCGGACGCCTCATCCGGTCCTTCGTCTTCGCCGCCACAGGCCTCATCGCAGCCGAGGCGACAGCCAGCGCGCTCTACTTCTGGAGCCCGTGGAAAGGCGTCACGCTCAGTTGGGTGCAGCTCTGGGCAAAGCACTTCGCCTGACCGTCTCAGATTCCCGCGTACCACGAGTACCCGCCAGCCGGCGCAGCCGAACCCAACCCGTCGCGGATTCCCTTCATCGAATCCGTCACGGTCAGCCGAGTAATGTACTTCACATTCTTGTACCCCAACTGGCGCGGCACGCGCATGCGCAGTGGGCCGCCGAACCCCACCGGCAGATCTCCATCGTTCATGCCCCACGTCAGGAACGTTTGCGGGTGCAGCGCGTCGCCCATATCCATACTGTCCCACCAGTCGTGGTCAATCGAGAAGTACGCCACATACCGCGCCTGGGGATGTACGCCCACCTCACGCATCACCTCGGACAGCGGCGTACCAATCCACTCCGCAATGTAGGACCACCCCTCTTCGCAGGCCACTTCCGTAATCTGGCTGCGCGCGGCCATGCTCTTCAAATCGGCCAGCGAGAACGATCCCGGATGCGCCACCATTCCATCGACGGCCAGCCGCCAGTCGGTAAATCCTTGTGCATGGGAGCGCTTGAATGCATCAGTCGGCGGCGCGACTGGATTGAGGAACGGCGACGCTGAAATCATGCTGCGCGGAAACTCGCGCGCCAGAGCGTGCCTGCCCAGGATGCGCTGCGCTGCATACGTCAGCGTCTCGCCCGGTCCGTAGATCCCGCCATCATCCGGTGGAAGCAACCCATAGCGCCGCGCCAGCCGATCTGCCACCGCAACTCCCGCGACGCCAGCCGTCGCGGCAATGCCGGCGGCCATAAATCTTCTGCGCGTAACTGGATTCATGCGTCCTCCCCGGCTGCTGCGCGCCCTGTCACCATGGCACGCATGCGGTTTCGAAAGCCCGCCATCGAGATCATTGTCACATGCACCACCACGAACAGTACAAGCGCCCACGACACAAAAAAATGTAGCGTCCGCGCCGTCTGCCGGCCGCCCAGCGCCTCCACGGTCCACGGCATCGCCGCGGTGAATGCAGGAGACATCGCCAGCCCGGTCCAAATGGTGAGCGGGATCAGCCCGAAGATCACCACCAGGTACGTCGCGCGCTGCACTGCGTTATACGAGTGCGCCTCTGCGGCATCGGGCCGTTCGCGCCGCAGCGTCCTCCGCAGCACATAGCGATAGGCGCGCCACGAGCGCTCGCCCCGCGCCGGAGCAAGGTCTCTGCGAAAGTGTCCCGTCCACAGGCTGTGGAGCGCGTACACCATCCCAGTCAGGACCAGCAGCCACGCCGCCTCAAAATGCAGATAGCGGCTCCATCCATTCTCGTCCGGCATCACAAAGTTGTAGCCGGTTGGCACTGAGCCGCGAGACGACGGAATCGGAATCGTAAACGCTGGCCGCGTCATCACGTTGCCCACTTCGCCCCAGTAAAACCTCGGGTGCGAGATCACAATCTCCATGCCCGTGATCAGCAGCGCGAAAAACGCAATCACCGTGAGCCAATGCGTCACGCGCACTACCGCCGCGTGGCGGGCAGGCCCCGACTTCGGAAGAGGAGCTGTCGTGGACACACGCGCAGCATAGCACACGCCCAACCGCGCTGGCGCATCGGCCCTTCGCCCACCAAAACGCCGCCTCACCGTCTGCGATATCCTCTGCATCAACGGAGCCTCCATGCGCCTGATCGCCGTCACCTTCCTCTGCGCCCTCGCGGCAACCTCGCCTGCGCAATCTTCTTCCGTGGGCACGCGAAGCCCTTCGCCGTCTGCGCAGGACCCTGCCTTCGACAACCATGCGCACCCCATGCTCTCTCCGCCGGACGACGCGGCCGATCGCAACTTCGATGCACTCCCTGTCGACAGCATGGCCCCGCAAACCGATCCGGCAGCCTACCGGCCCGACAATCCGCAGCTCCCCGACGCGTGGCGCGCGCTCTTCCACGTCGATCTTTCGGTACCCCTCGACGCCGCCGGCGCGGCTAAACTCGCCGCCGCGCGCGCCGCAGTGAAAGCTCGCGAAGGCGCTCACTACTCCGCCTGGGTTCTCGACCAGGCCAACATCGCAACGATGGCGGCCAACCGTGTCGCGATGGGCAACGGCGTTCAGCCGCCGCGCTTCCTCTGGGTGCCTTATGACGACGCACTCCTCTTCCCGCTCGACAACACCCTGGCCGCCGACACTCCCGATCGCGCGCAGTTCTTTCCGCTCGAAGACAAACTCCGTGCCCGCTATCTCGCCGACGCACACCTCGCCGCACTTCCGCTCACACTCGAGGCCTACCTCAATCGCCTCGTCTATCCCACTCTCCGCAGCCAGCACGCCGGCGGCGCCATCGCCATCAAGTTCGAGCTCGCCTACCTGCGCTCCCTCAACATCGGCGATCCTTCGCCCGCGGACACTCCCGCCGACGCAGCCCACGCCGCCAACATCTATGCCCGCTACGTCCATGGCGGCGCACCCACTCCCGCCGACTACAAGCTCCTGCAGGACTTCCTCTTCCGCGCCATCGCCCTTGAAGCCGGCCACCTCGGCATGGCCGTCCATCTCCACGACCTCGCGGGCGCCGGCCGCTACTTCTCCATCACTGGCGTCAATCCGCTGAACCTGGAACCGCTGTTCAACGACCCGCGCCTCGCCCACACCAACTTCGTCCTGCTTCACGGCGGCTGGCCGTTCGTCCACGAGGCAGGCGCGTTGCTGCAGAAGCCCAACGTCTATCTCGACCTCTCGCAACAGGCCATCATGATTCCCGCACCCACCCTCTCGACCTGGCTCCGTGAGTGGCTCGAGCTCTATCCCGACAAGGTCCTCTTCGGCACCGATGGCTATCCTTACAACGAGACCTTCGGTTGGGAAGAGGCCACCTGGCTGGGCGCGCGCAACGCACGCAAGGCTCTCGCCCTCGCGCTCACCGGCATGGAGCGTGACGGAGAGATCTCCCCCGCCCGCGCCGCCGAGCTCGCCCAGATGGTTCTACACCGCAACGCCGAGACCCTCTACAAGCTGCCCGCTCGCTAGCGAAACCATCAGATCGCAAAGCGCCCGTGCCGCCATCTCAGCACCTACGAGAATCTCGGACTTGAGAGGCATGGAGCTAATTTAAACGGAAAGGGTACCCAGCGCACGATGTCATCGTTCGCTGAGTACCATTCGCGTCATCAGTAATGCCGCGCGTCACCAGGCTGAGAGTTACTCTCCGTCTGCAGTCGCGCCCGCTCCGGTCCGTAGCGCCAACTCCAGCTGGGTGCCGTTGGGAATCTTCACGTCGCCCTTGGTCTTGCTCACAAACACGCCCGAGTTCGCGCTGCTGACCTGGCTGTGCAGGTTCACACCCGAGACAACATCCAGCACGTCCGCACTGGTGCCCGCGTCATCGAGAGTCTCGGGGACCATCACTTCATTCGGCTCACCGTCGTTATCGGCTTCCGTCGCTACCGCCACGATCCTGGCTGCGATCGGCACGGCCGGTCCATGCTTCGGCTGAGCAGCCGTGAAGCGCAGCGCCAGTCGCACGTTTCCGTCCTGCAGGCTGTCGTTTTCTACTGTCGCCGTCAGCAAGGTGCCGCTCGGAAGCTTGGTTCCATTCGGCAAGTGCACGGTGTCCATCAGCCGCGTCTGGATCGTCGCACCCTTGCTCAGTTTGCGTGCGTCCAGGGTTTGGGTTAGTTCCACGACTCCCGCGGTGTTGGTGGTCGCATCCGTGCTCACCGGTGCAGCGGGCGCAGCGTGTGCGATCGAAGGCAGAAGGAGTGCAGCAGTGAAAGAGAGAGTTGTCAATGTATTCAGTTTCATTCAGGTGTTCCTTTCATTCCTCTGTGTATAGGTTCGGTGCGCTCGCGAAACTCAGCGGGGGGAGCCAGCCGTGGCTGCGCTCACAGGCGGCGCAACCTGTTTTAATAGATGCTCTCAATACCCGCATGGACACAGGAGATTTCGCGCACCGAGGACGCGCGAGCAGAGGAAAAAGATTCAACTTTCTCAATCGATTTTTTCTATCAAGAAATTAGCCGGCAGATATCTACTCCGGCAATGCCTGGGCCTGCTCTATATAGAGAGCCGACAAAAATTTCTTGCCCGTGCTGGAACGCGACATATAGCGCCGCTTGCCAAAGATCGGCCGATCGAACCACGCCCGATCGAACTTGCCCAGCATCGACCACGCGATGCCCGCGTATCCATTCGGATCACGCCCGTCGAGTTCATATTTGTCGTTCAGATAGATCGCCACCTTCATCGCGATGCGCACATTCGGCGTCCACTCCACGATCTTCTTTGCCCAGTACATGCGCAGGTGGTTGTGCATCCACCCATAGCGCACCATCTGGATCTGCGCCGCATTCCATAGCTCGTCGTGCGTCTGCGCGCTCTCCAGCTGCGGCAGTTTGTAGAGCACCTCGCGCTGATCGCGATCGTGCTCCTCAATCGTCTCCCGCGCCCACTTATCTGCGCAGGCAGGTGAGTCATACTCCGGCTGATAGCGCACAAAGTTCACACTCAACTCGCGCCACACAACCAGCTCGTTGAAATAGCTCTCGCGCTCCGCCTTCAACTGCGCATGCTGCTTCGCGACCGCATCCACCGCCAGCGCAATCGTCTGCGGCCCGATGTGCCCAAAGTGCAGGTAGGGGCTCATCTTGCTCGTCCCATCGATCTCCGGATGATTCCGGTCGCGATCATAGTTCGCCAGCATCGCGTTGCAGAACACGCGCAGCCGCTTCATCGCCGCACGGTGTCCGCCAGTCCACGCCTCCACCGGCCTCACGCTGCGATCAAAGTCCTTCCAACCGCGCGTAATGTCCTCGCGCGCATCATCAGCATCCAATCCGCGTGGCCGCTTCCACTTCACCTCGGCATGAGGATTGCTATACGGCACAAGAAACTCCGGCAGTGCGCGATACAGTCGAGGCCGCGCCACCGCCGCACTGAACTGCGCCTTCTCCAACAGCTTCGACGGCACAAGCACATCCGCATCCACGGTCCAGAAGGGAACTCGCAACTCTTCGGCGATCTTTACGCGCCACCGCTCCGACTCCCGCATCGGGTTCTCGTCGCCAATCACCATCGCCGCGTTTACATCCGCAAATAACTTCAGAGGATCTTCGCCGGGCGCTCTCCGCATCACGAAGCCCACGCCACGCTCCGCGCAATCCTCCTCCACATCCGGCAGGCCCTGGTTGAGGAACGCATACTGCCGCAGATTCGCGTGCGGAAAGTTGCTGATGCCGGCGAAGTACGCGACCACCGGCAGATCCAGCGCATTGCCCACCGCAATCGCCACGTTAAGCGCGTGGTTGTCTCGCCCCCGCTGCGCGCGCTGCATCCAGTACACAACGCACTTGCCCTCACCCGGCCCGCCACCCCGCCGCACCGTCACGCGAGAATCCTGAGCCAGTTCGCGCAGCGCCCTGGGCACGCGCTCGTCTTCCATCAGCTGCTCGGCCAACCGGCCATAGGCAGCATCTTTCTCCTGCACCGTCATCGACACCGAAATCTTCGCCATACCAACTCGACCCTACCTGATGCACGCACATCAGCTACCATCATGCTTGCGAGAATTTCCATGTCGATTGACCCCATCAAATCCTGCGCCCCAGATCCTTCACCAGACCTCATCGAGACCGTCACCCTGCGCCGCGCCACACTCGCCGACGCACCCGCGCTCGCCCTCACCGGCGCCGCCACGTTCCTCGAAGCCTTCACCTGGATGTTGCCCGGCGCCGACATCGTCGCCCACAGCCTCAAGCACCATACCGCCGACGCCTACACGCACTACCTCGCCGATCCCCATACCCGCATCACGGTCGCCGTCACCGGTCCCGCCGTTGGTTTTCCTGACCAGCCCGGATCGATCGTCGGTTATGTGCTGCTCTGCACCCCGGAGCTCCCCACCATCGACGTGCTTCCCACCGACATCGAGCTCAAGCGCATCTACCTGTTCTCACGTTTTCGCTCGGCTCCGGTCCTCGACGCCGCCGGCGCCCCCATCCCCAACCTTCGCCCCGCCCAGGCGCTCATGGACGCCGCCGTCGCCGACGCACGCGCCTTTGGCGCCAGCCGGGTTCTGCTTGGAACCCACGCCACCAACCTGCGAGCCATCGGCTTTTACCGCCGCAACGGCTTCGTCCAGGCAGGCACCCGGGTCTTTCAGGTCGGCAGCCAGCAATGTTGCGACCTGATCTTCGGCAAGCCTCTCTAATCCGGCGAAGCCCTCTAAATCCACAGAAAAGAACGTCCGATAACGCAACACAGTCTCCGAACGGTGCGCAAGCCCCAGAGCTAACCCGCGTCATGTGTTGCACATCGAATTATTTTCCCAGCCTGACTCATGCTTTCAGAAACCCCGCCGATATAGAGAACAACTCGCGGTAGGTTTACCGGAAGCGAGGCCCATGGGCCTCCTCCCCGTTTCCCTCGGAACCCCGCGCAACATGCTCTTTTGAAAGGGATTCCGGATGGCAAATCTTCGTATCTTCGTCAGCAACTACAGCCCCATGCTCGCCGTCTTCGCGGCGATTGTCGCCCTCTACGCCATGGCCATCGCGATCGGCTGCGGCCTCGGTCGTCACGTCTAGGGACGAAACGTCCCGGACCTGCCCGGAACTCGAGTCCGGACCATGTTCTTCGCGGAACGCACAGCCTGCACAAACCAGTGCAGGCTGTGGTGCGTTTGGAATCTTTTCGCCCCCAGATACGTCTAATTCAGTGGTAGACTAAGATTCGCTGGAGACGTGCGCCTCCGAGTTGCCGAAGCACTTTCGCAAGTGTCTTCCGCCCGCGCCCGCGGCCTTGACCGCATTCCCCGTCCCAACGACCCCGTCACAACCCAGGGAGTTCTCCGCGCGGCTTGTTTGATTCCCCGTGCAGAAAATGATTCCCGCAAAATCTTTTTACGAGACTCCGCCCTGCGTGAGTCTCCCCTAGGAGCGCCCACGTGGCTGAAGAACTCGATAAGTACGAAGAAGACGTAGACCATATCATCGACACCGGCAAGGAGAAGGGCTACCTCACCTTCGGCGAAGTCAACGACCTCCTCCCCGGCGATATTACCTCGCCCGACGAGCTCGATGACCTGATGACCACCATCAATACCCAGGGCATCGATGTCCTCTCGGAAGGCCGCCGCGGATCCAAGCTCGATCCCGACGACCGCGACTCCGATAACGAGTCCGGCGAAGATTCCGACGACGTCGAACTCGACCTCTCGCCCGGCACGCTCGAGAAGACCAACGACCCCGTCCGCATGTACCTCCGCGAGATGGGCACCGTGCCCCTGCTCACCCGCGAGGGCGAAGTCGAAATCGCGAAGCGCATCGAACGCGGCCAGCTCCGCGTGATGAAGGCCATCTCGCGGTCGTCGATCGTTATTCGTGAGATTGTTGGCCTCGGCGAAGACCTCAAGCGTGGCGTTCGCAACATTAAGGAAGTTGTTACCTTCGACGAAGAAGAACTCACCGAAGAGATCTTGGCCGCGCGTGTAAAAGCCACGGTTGCAAGAACAGACGAACTCGTCAAGCACCAGAAGAAGGCCGCCGACTATCTCGCCAAGTCCCTCGACCCCCAGGGCAAGGACGCCAAGGCGAAGGCCAAGTACGCGCGCAAGAACCTCTGGCTCATGGGCCGCGAGAACGTCTTCGTCTCGCGCATCGTTCGCGAGTTCAAGTACACCAACGGTGAGAAGAAGCGGCTGCTCGACAAGGTCAACAAGACGGTCGATTCCATGCGCACGCTGGAGCGCCAGATTCGCTCGCTCGAGACCAAGTTCGAGGCCTCGCGCTCCGAAGAGCTCAAGAAAGAGTACCGCCGCCAGCAGAAGAACTGCCGCATCGATCTCGAGCGCGTGGAAGCCGACGCGGGCATCTCACACGACGCCCTCAAGCGCACCCAGCGCGAGATCATCCAGGGCGATATGGACGCCGAGAAGGCGAAGCGCGAGCTCATCGAAGCCAACCTTCGCCTCGTCGTTTCGATCGCCAAGAAGTATACCAACCGCGGCCTTCAATTCCTCGACCTCATTCAGGAGGGCAACATCGGCCTCATGAAGGCCGTCGACAAGTTCGAGTACCGCCGTGGCTACAAGTTCTCGACCTACGCCACCTGGTGGATTCGTCAGGCCATCACCCGCGCCATCGCGGATCAGGCCCGCACCATCCGTATCCCGGTCCACATGATCGAGACCATCAACAAGCTCATCCGCACCAGCCGTCAGCTCGTCCAGGAGCTCGGCCGCGAAGCCTCTTCCGAAGAGATCGCCAAGCGCATGGACATCCCCGTCGCGAAGGTCCGCAAGGTCCTCAAGATCGCGCAGGAGCCCATCTCGCTCGAGACCCCCATCGGCGAAGAGGAAGATTCGCATCTTGGTGACTTCATCGAAGACCGCATGGCCGTCAGCCCCTCCGACGCCGTGATCTCGGTGAACCTGAAGGAGTACACGTCCCAAGTCCTCCGCACGCTCACCCCGCGCGAAGAGCGCGTCATCAAGATGCGCTTCGGCCTCGAAGACGGCTCCGAGCACACCCTCGAAGAGGTTGGCCAGAGCTTCCAGGTCACCCGCGAGCGCATCCGCCAGATCGAAGCCAAGGCTCTCCGCAAGCTGCGTCACCCCAGCCGCTCGCGCAAGCTCAAGGCCTTCGTCGACGGCGTCAAAGAGATGTAACGCATCCGCATCACAAACACGAGGGGCGCGCCGATCACGGCGCGCCCTTCGTGTTTAACCTTGTCATCTCGACCGGAGGCGCAGCCGAACTGAAGAGACCCCTGTATTTTGCCCAAGCTGCCTCTACTTCCCCAAGTGCGTGTCGAAGAACTTCGCCATCAACCCATCCGCCTCTTTCGACTCCGGCAGCTCCGGATTATTCCAGAACGCATGCGGCAGTGCCTCAAACACCACCAGCTGCGCATCCACACCGGCGCGCAGATACGCCCGATGCAGAATCGTTGTTCCGCTCAACAGCAGATCGCGCCCACTCGTTATAAATAGTGTCGGCGGAAATCCCGCGAGGTCCCCATACACCGGCGACAGAATCGGATCGGTCGCATCCGTCGACCCAATGTACTCATGGTTGGTCGCGCCCACTTTCGGCGGCGCTAGATATCCTGACAGCCCATTCAGCGCGTACATCGCCGTCGAATCGCCCGCGCGGCCAAAGTCGCCCATCCCCGAAAACACACCCGTAGCACCCGGCATCGGTAGCCCCAGCTGCTTGATCTTCGCCGTCACCTCGGCCGTAAGGATCGCGCCCGCCGACGTCCCGTAGATCCCGATATTCTTCGGCTTGTACGTCTTCAGCACCTCCTTGTACACGGCAATCGCGTCATCCAGCCCAGCCGGATACGGATGCTCCGGCGCCAGCCGATACAGCACCGCAATCACCTTCGTGCCGGTTAGATTCGCCAGTGGAATCGTCTCCGTCAGCGACCCCGAATCCGAATTGAATCCCCCGCCATGCAGGTTGATCAGCACGCGATCGCGCTTATCCCGAGCCATGGTCAGCGGCGTCACCACCCGCACCGGCACACCCGCAATCGTCGCCTCCGCCACATTCGCGGGATACAACTTCTTCGATACCTCCCCCGCCCCCGCCTGCCACTTGTCCGTGCCCGCGCGCCGCTGCTCCAGCGTCGACGGCACATTCGCATCCGACACCACCCGCGCCAGCATCTTCTGCGCCTCCGGGCTGATCGTCTTCGGCACCGGCACCACGCGCGTCACCGTCGCCGTCCCATCCGGCGCAATCGAACTGCTATCCGTCGCTTGCTGCGCCCATCCACACCCCGGAACCAACGCCGCCGCAATCAATCCCGCAACCATCACCCGCACAACCAGTCTTCGCATACACACTCCCTGAAACGCGTTCGCGTCTCGTCGCAACAGGATACAACTGCGCCCACGTTCCCTCTTCGACACCTTTCTTGGTGCAATATTTCTCTTCCTGCAACATTGCCTGCGTAGCCTCAACCCATGCGTCTAAGCTTCGTCGTTCCCGCATATAACGAGGAGGCCTACCTTCCCGCCTGTCTCGAATCCATCCTCAACCAGATCGATCCGGCCACCAGCCACCTCGCCGCCGACACCTGCGAGATCATCGTGGTCAACAACGCCAGCACCGACCGCACCCGCGAAGTCGCCCTCCGCTACCCCGGCGTCACTGTGGTCGACGAGCCGCGCAAGGGCCTCACCTTCGCCCGCCAGGCCGGCTTCGCCGCCAGCACCGGCGACCTCATCGCCAACGTCGACTCCGATTCGCGCCTCACTCCCGGCTGGGTTGCCAAGGTCCTCGCCACCTTCGCCGAAGCCGACGCAGCCACCGCAGCCGAGCCCGCCACCAGGCGTCCGCTCGCCTCCCTCTCCGGCCCGCTCGTCTATTACGACCTCACGCCCCAACAGCGCCGCCTCGTCCACATCTTCTATATGACCGCCTGGACCACCTACGCCATCAACCGCTACATCCTGCGTGTCGGCTCCATGGTGCAGGGCGGCAACTTCGTCGTCAACCGCGCGTGGCTCGAAGCTATCGGCGGCTTCAACACCGCCATCAGCTTCTACGGCGAAGACACCGACATCGCTCGCCGCCTCAACGACGTCGGCGAAGTCCGCTTCACCTTCGACCTCAAGATGTCCTCCTCCGCCCGCCGTCTCAAGAGCGAAGGCATGCTCACCATGGCCGCGCGCTACTCCATCAACTACCTCTGGACCACCTTCTTCAAGCGCCCCTTCACCGACAAGTACGTCGACATCCGCGAGCCCCTCACCGTCGAACCCGACGCCTAGCCTCCCCGTTCATCGAGCGCGAGCACCCGCCAGCCATGCAGCGATAACGCTATACTAGCGCCCATCGCTCCAACCAAGGCCCGTCATGCTCGCGAAGCTGCCTAACTCATCGATCCGCACGGCCGCCGTCTCTCCTCGCCACAGCATTCCGTCGTGCGTCCTGGTGACATTGGGCCTCTGGATCGTGGCCGGGCAGCAAGCCTTCGCCGGCCCGCCCCAAACAACGACTGCGCTGGTACTCTCCGCTGCAGGCGTGCAAACCTCCTCCGTCCCATCGCAGACGGTTGTCACCTTGACCGCTACCGTCACCGCCGACGGTTCTTCTGTGACCACCGGCCAGGTCAGCTTCTGCAACGCGACAGCCCCCGTCTGCACGGACGTCAATCGGCTCGGCATCGCGCAGCTCACCGCTGCTGGAACCGCAACGTTCGCCTTCGTTCCGGGAAGCGGCGTGCACAGCTACGCTGCCATCTTCGGAGGCAACACCAACGCTTCCGCCAGCCGCTCGCCCGCACAAACTCTCTCCGTCCATTCCGCCCCGACAGGGAACGACCCCGCCGACCCTCCGCCATCTGAAATCCCCTCGTATCTCAAAGCCAACGCGGCCACCGCCCTCGGAACAACCGCCCTCACCCTCGGTGCCTCCAACCTCAGCCTCACGCCAGGCGCAACCTATCCCACCGGCCAGCTACCCAGCGCAACCGTTACCGCAGACTTCAACGGCGATGGCATTCTCGATCTCGCGATCACCGTCTTCGACAGCCTCGGCACCTATGTTCCCGGCAGCGTCATCATCTTGCTGGGCAAAGGCGACGGCACCTTCACCGCTGCACCAACCCTCGTAACCGATGCACTTCCGTGCTGCCTCGTTACCGCGGACTTCAACGGAGACGGCAAGCCCGATCTCGCCTTCGGGGGCACCACGGACGGCTCCATCTCGATCTTTCTAGGCAACGGCGACGGAACCTTCACGCAAGGCGTCTCTATCTCCGGCAAGTTCGCGGATAACCTCGCACTCGCCGTTGGCGACTTCAACGGTGATGGAAACGAAGATTTGATCGTCTCCGAAACTGCGGCAAACTCCATCCGCGTGTTGCTGGGGCGTGGCGACGGAACATTCACGTCTGTGCCCGAAACTCCGGCGACTGGCGACAATCCGAATGGCATGGCGGTGGGCGACTTCAATCACGATGGACACCTCGACATCGCCGTGAGTAATGTCTTTCCGCAACCAGGAAGCGATGCGCCCAGTAGCGTAACCATCCTGCTCGGCAATGGCGACGGCACCTTTACGCCCGCACCCTCCATCCCCGTCGGCGTCGCGCCGGAACAGATCCTTGCCGCAGACTTCAACGGCGATGGCAAGCTGGATCTCGCCGTTCTGAACATCGGCACGCCAACAACCATCTCCCTGCTCTTTGGCAACGGGGATGGGACCTTCGATTCGTCGACGCCCCAGATCCCCCTTCCATACCTGTCCTGGTTTACGCTCGGTGACTTCAACGGCGACCGCAAGCCGGACATCGGCGGCTTTCTCGAGGTGTATCAACCCACCAACGTGAACCAGAACGTCTACGCCCTCATCAACAACGGCGATGGCGCCTTCGCGTCCATCACCGCCAGCGACAGCCAGATTCCGAATGGAGGAGTCGCTGGCGACTTCAACGGCGACGGCCTCGCCGATCTCGCAGTCACCGGAGAGTACGGCGGCCTGTCCATCTACCTCACCACTATTAACGGCCTTCCCGCCACCACGACCACCCTCACCTGCAATCCCTCCACGCTATCCGTCAACACGGAGTCGCTCTTCTCCGCCACCGTGTTCTCGGCCAGCGGCACCCCCACCGGCTCCATCCTCCTCACCGACAACGGCGCCGCGCTCGGTCAGCTCACGCTCACCAACGGCGTCGCGTCCTACGACTTCACTGCCCGCCAAAGCGGCACCCGGACGATCGTCGCGACCTATGTCCCCACCGGCTCCTTCGCCGCCAGCTCAGCCTCCTGCGTGCTGACGGTCAGCGGCTATTCGACCATTGCTGCGCTCTCCGTCACCCCCACCCTCGCAAGCCAGGGAACCCCCATCAGGCTTACCGCGAGTGTTTCGGGCGGCCCTCCCGGCTTTCGCGGCAGCCCCGTCGGCACCATCACCTTCTACAACGGCTCCACCGTGATTGATGCCGGTGCTCACCTGCTTGCGGGCACCGTCAGCTTCACCACCACCACCCTTCCCCCAGGCATCGACTACCTCACCTGCACGTATTCCGGCAATTCCACCTTTGCGCCCAGCACCTGCAACACCGTGCCCGTCACCATTACCCAAACCTCCTCCGTCATCAGCCTCACCTCAAGCCTCAATCCCGCGCCGTCTCTTACTCCCATTACCTTCACCGCACAGATTGCTCCCGGCTCCAGCGGCACCATCGTCTTCAACGTCAACGGACAGGACATCACCACCACCCCCAATGCCGCGGGCACAGCCACCTACACCACCAGCTCGCTCATCCCAGGCCGGTATCTCATCACCGCCTCCTACTTCGCAACCCCCGGCACCCTCACCGCTCAGGCGTCGCTGGTGCAGGCCGTCACCCTCCCTGTCGTCCCTCCCGATTTCTCACTCACCGGCACCGACATCACCGTTCAGATCAATCACGCAGGAACCGGCAAACTCTCGCTCGTCTCTTTGGGCAGCTTCGCAGGCTCCGTTGCACTCACCTGCAACCCGCCTTATCCGCCGGGCTACACCTGTAAGCTCCAGACCTCCAACGTCTCTCTGCCGCGTGGCTTGAGCACCCAGGTTGCCTACACCCTCTCACCCACCTACTCCGCGAGCACCCATTCCATCGCTCACTCCACACCCGTCGCCCTTGCTGCCTTGCTCCCCCTCAGCTTCTTCGGCCTCATGGGTCTTGCACGCAAACGCCTCGCAACCGCTCGCATTCTCCTTTGCCTGGTCGTGCTCAGCACACTCGCCACCATGACCACCGCCTGCGGCCCCGACCACTTCATCCCCATTACCACTGGCACCTACCCCATCACCTTCACAGGAGTAGGCACCAGCCAGAACGCCCCGACCCCCATCACCCACACCGTCACGATCCACGCGACGATCGCTCCCTAGCCCGTTGCTCAAATCCGGAACCGACTGCAACGCCTTCTCTATCCTCTACTCTCTATCCCTATCCCCTGCTCTAAACCCACTCCGCTCCGGCGCTCATCTCCCGTTCCAGGCGGTTGACGCCAGGGAACGCCAGGCTCAGCGGAGCGGAAAGCCCGCTTACCCCGGCCAGTCGCACCACCTGGATCGCTCCACGCAGCAACCGCGGTGCCTGGCCCCTGGGCCACAGCTCCGCGAACGACCGCATCACGCCATCCTTATCGGGATGGAACGCCCGCTCATCCCACCGCTGCCATCCCGGCATGAAGTCCGGAAAGTCGGTCACCGCGTTCAACGTGGAGCGGAAGATCCGTTGCTCCCAACGCTCCCGGTACTGCGGCATGAAGTGCACGTGACTCACGCGATCCACCCGAATCTCTTCCACAAACTCCGTAAAGCTCGCCGCCGACGTCAGGTTGATGTTCGCATTCGGCTCCAGCCCATGCCGGTCGCCGCCCGAGATCACCAGGTGTCCCGTCTCCTTGGCCAGCTGCGCTGCGTCGCGATTCTCCCGCACATGCCGCAACCCATTCAGCTCGATCGCATGAATCGTCCGTCCGGCCTCGCGCAGGAACCGCAGCACCTCGGCCTGATGCATCGGACCAACCTTGTGCAGGTCCCACAGCGGATGGTTGAACACGATCAGTACCTGCGGGCTCTCATGCAGCTCGCGCAACATACCCAGCAGCCTCCGGTCCATCTCGGCCGTGCCCGGGCATGCCTCCGCAGCAGCCGTGAACTCCTCGAACCGCCGCATCCACTCCATGCCATCGCGGCTCGGAATGTTATGGATTCCCAGGTGAAAGATCGTCTGCCCAAACGGCGCCGACCACTCCACGCTCACCGGAATATGCCGTGACGACGGCACCGTCCGCAGCAGCAGCGGCGCTTCAATCGTGTCGTGGTCCGTAATTGACACCAGCGAGTTCAACCCCAGCCGCTGAATCTGCCGCGACTCCAGGTCATACGCCATCTTGGGCTGTAGCGGCGGCCGCCAGTTGGCGCGCGCATAATCCAGCGTCACCCCATAGCGAGCGCTGCGCTCTCCATAGAAGTCGAAGACCCGTTTCAACCCGGGCATCACCATAAACATTGCGTGGATGAACCCCAGCGTCTCCTCGGACACGCTCGTGTGGCTGTGCAGAGAGACCCCGGTGGTAACCTCGTGGGTCGCGAGTGGCTGCTTCCATTGGCTCGTAACATTCGACTGGATCGACATGTTTTCCCCCGGCAGTTGTCCAAACCTGCCTAAAGCATGCCCCTCCAACGCAAATGCACAATAAGCGCTACAACAATAGAAGCTGAATTTTTTCCACCGGGGTTCCTCAGGTGGTTCACCCGGCCCTGGCCCTTAACTTGCCCGGTTCCGCCCCGTCAGCCCGCGTGGTACGGAGATAAATACCTCGACTCAAACAGATTTCCGGGCAGCGGTTTGCTCAGATAAAAGCCCTGCATCTCGTTGCAGCCCAGCATCTTGAGCAGCCGCGCCTGTTCTGCCGTCTCTACCCCTTCGGCCACCACCTTCAGGTTCAGCGAGTGCGCCAGGTTAATAATCGTGGACACCTGCGCCAACCCTTCCGGCGCCTCCGTCAGGTCCGATACAAACGTGCGATCAATCTTCAGCGTGTCCAACGGCAGCTTCGAAAGATAACTGAGCGAGCTGAATCCCGTGCCGAAGTCGTCGATTGCAATGCTCACGCCCATCGCGCGGATCGCACGCAGCGTCGCAATGCTGTAGTCCACGTCTTCCATGATCAGGCCTTCGGTGATCTCGAGCTCCAGGCTCGCCGCCGCATCGCGATCCGTGCCAATCGCCCGCTCAATGTCGGAGATGAAGTGACGATTGCGCAACTGCAGCGGCGAAACGTTTACCGCGATGCGCACAGCAGGCAGCCCCGACCGCCGCCAGCGCAGGTAATCCTCGATCGCCTGTCCCAGCGCCCAGCGTCCCACCTCGTAGATCAGCCCAGTCTCTTCCAGCATCGGCGTAAAGCGCCCCGGCGGCACCAGTCCCGTGCGCGGATCGTTCCACCGGATCAACGCTTCAGCACCCGTCAGCTTGCCGCTCGCCATGTTCATCTTCGGCTGATAGTGCAGCATGAACTCGTGCTTATCCAGCGCCTGGCGCAGCTGGTTTTCCAGCACAAATTTGCCCGCCATCATCTCCGTCATCTTCGGCGTGTGGAACAGGTACCGATTGCGGCTGGCCTTGGCCTGCTTCAGCGCCACCTCCGCATGCTTGAACAGCGTATCCGCGTTCGCCCCATCCTCCGGGTACATCGAGATCCCGACCTTTCCGCTGATGCGGAACGTCGCCGTCTTCACCCCGAACGGATGATCGCGCAGCGCCTTCATCCATCCCTCCACCAGCAGCGCCACATCGTCTTCCTGCCCAATCTCAGGAATCACCACCGCAAAGTGATCGGCATCCAGCCGCGCCAGCAGGTTGGCATCGCCCACCTCGCGCGTCAGCCACTTTCCCACCTGGCGCAGCAGCTTGTCGCCCGCCAGTTGGCCGAGGCTGTCGTTAATATTCTTGAAGCGGTCTAAATCAATTAAGAAGACCGCCAGCTTCTTCCGCCCGCTCACCGCGCTGCGCAGATAATGCGTCACGCGATTGAGAAACAGCGTGCGATTCGCGAGGCCCGTCAGCACGTCGTAGTAGGCCAGGTAGTTTAGCTTGCGTTCTTTCTCGATATGGTCAATCGCGAACGAAAGATTCGCCGCCAACTCGACCAGCTGCCGTTCTTCCTCTTCATCGAACGCGCCAATCTCGCCCGCATACAACACCAGCGCGCCAATCGGCACACCTCCTCGATGCAGCGGCAACGTTGCCATCGAGCTCCATCCAAAGCCTTTCCCGTGCCGGTGCCAGGGTGTGTCCGGTTCCCCAGGCCCGGAGTTCTGGATCCACACTGGCCGGTTGTCCGCGATCGCCATGCCAGCCGGCCCTGCCGACAGCGGCACCTCCGCCTCAATATCTCTCAGGTACTCCTTCGCGCGCTCGCCGTAACTCGCGACCACCTGTATCTGCGAACTGTCCGTTTCCTGTAGCCCGATCCACGCCATGGTGAACGCGCCCGCCTCCACCGCAATCCGGCACGCCTCGCGGAACAGCTCTTCTCGTTCGTGTACGCGCACGATCAGCGCGTGCATCCGGCTCTGCATCGCCAGGATCCGGTTCAGATGGCGAATCCTGATCTCCGTCGCCCGCCGCTCCTTGATCGCCCGCAGCGACGCCAGCGTGTAGACCGTGCCCTTCTCCCCGTACGGATTCAAACTCACTTCCACAGGAAACTCGGATCCATCCGCGTGGAGCCCGGTCAGCTCCATCCCAATCCCCATCTCCCGCACGTGCGGCGCCTCAAAGTACGTCGCCAGGAACTTCAAATGCGATTCCCGAAAGCGTTCCGGAATGAGCTCCGATACAGCCTTTCCCGTCAGCCCACCCTCTTCATAACCAAACAGATGGCACACGCGCTCATTCGCAAGCACGATTATGCCCTGCGTGTTTACCAGCACCATCGGATTCGGTACGACAGAAAAAAAGTTTGCTATTCCATCCATCTTGAGCTTGCCTTAAGAATCCGTATCACTCGATCAAGCTGGCTGGGAAGCCCCACACCTGTCGAGGTCGCATTTTCCGGTCGGCCCTTGCACCCAGGCGGCACCCTCTATCGGGATGCCTCTCCCGTCCTGCTTGAACGAATCTTCGCTGACAGTTGATAACGATTCCCCACTGCTGTCAGCGTCTTGGGACACATCATGTCCGTGTTTGGTTATACCAGAGCCGCTCCACGAATGGTCTCAGTCGCCGTCAAACACCTGAAAACAGCAGCGTTGCATGCTATGGGATCACTACGCTCTACGTTGCTCCCTGCAAAATAGTTCACGCCCGCGACTCCAACTTGCCACCCCCCCGCCAACATCACGAACCAAATCATCCCCACCTTACATATACCGGCTCCTCGCTAACTCGCCTCTGGCTTCTTGAAGTCCAGCACCGTCGTCTTCTCCGCCGAATACGCTGCCCGATTCCTGCCCGCACGCTTGGCCCGGTACATCGCCTCATCCGACAGCCGCCGCAACGTCGTCGCATCGATCGCGTCGTCCGGATACACTGCCACGCCCACACTCACCGTCACTCCCAGCGCCCCAAACGGCAGCTCCACCGGCGCCTCAAACACACGCATCAGGCTCGCCGCAACCTTCTCCGCATCCGACGCCTTATTCAACCCGCTCACCACCGCCGTAAACTCCTCGCCCCCGGTCCGCGCAATCGTGTCCACCTTGCGGATCTTGCTCTTCAACCGCGCCGCCACCTCCTTCAGGCATTCATCCCCCACCAGGTGTCCATAGGTGTCGTTGATCAGCTTGAAGTGGTCCACATCGATGGTCAACACCGCAGCCCGCCGCTCTTCCACGCGACAGCACTGCAGGCACTCCTCCAAACGTTCCTCCAGCAGTTGCCGGTTGGGCAGTCCCGTCAGCACATCATGTTGCGCCCGGAAAGAGAGCTCCCGATCCAGCTTCAACCGTTCCGTAATATTGCGCGCAATCACCAGTCGCGCCTGCTGCCCCAGGTACACGATCTCCCTCTCCACCATGTTCACCCACACCACCCGGCCGTCCTTGTGCTGATGCCGCACCCGCACGCCTTCCGCCGGCTCGCCCAGCACACTGTCCACCTCTTCTGCCTCCGGGTCGTGCGGCAGCTCCAGCTCCGACATGCACATCGCCTGGAACTCCGCGACGCTGTACCCATACTCCTTGGTGGCCGCCTCGTTCGCCGTCAGAAACCGTCCCCTCGGCCCATCGCAGATCCACATCGGGTGCGGATGCGTGTCATACAACAGCCGAAAGTCCTCATACAAATCGCGGAAGGTCTCCGCCATCCGCGCCTTGTCATCGGCAGTCTCTTCAAACACCTTGAGGATCATCGAGAAGCCCACAAAGTACTTGGGAAAATTCCAGAACTCGGACAGCCCCGTGATCAGCCACGACGGATTTCCCGGGCGCATCTTCAGCAGGTAGAATCCCGCCCACGCCGCAAACCCCACCGTCCCTGCCCATCCCGAAACACCTTGCCTGCCCGCCGACCCTGCATACATCACCGCCGCGCACAGCAGCACCTCCACCACCACGCAGTGATCCAGGTTGCTCGCCGGCGTCAACCACGCATACGCCGTCAACACCGTTCCATACACCACGCAGATCGTCAGGATCACGGCGCGACGGCGCGGCCACTCCGCCGGGATCAGCAGGAACGCTACGGTAAACCCGATCGCCTCCCCCAACAAAACGCCCACCGCCACCACCACCCGCGGAATGGCCATGAATTGTGGCGTATCCACGACCGCCATCGCCGCCGCGGCGATCGCCAGCCCGCACAGGATAACTTTGCGCGCTCCGTGCTCTTTCGTCAGCAGCGACATCAGGAAAGTCAGCACGCCCAGCAGCAGAAAATCGAAGCACACCACATTCTGCAGCAGCTCCAGGTTTGGCAGCCTGCCCTGCATCGCCCACACCATGTAACTGAAAAAAACAAAAATCCAACCCGCAAACCAGAACCGGAAGTAGACCTGTGGACGCCGCCGCTGCTGCAATCCGAAGAACAGGATCAGCAGCAACAACAGTACGAGATCGACAATCGGACCCTGCATGGTGCCTTACCTCACCTCGAGCGCGCCTTTAATGCCTCTTCACCCTGCATGACCTTGCACGTTGCGTGCCGTTCTCGATCCCTTGCGGCCCTGCTCCGCCAAATAACTCAGACCGCTCAGCCCGGACTGCGCCATCACCGGTCGCCCTCCTCCGCTGCCACTGCATCCACACTGCTCATTTGTCCGCTGCCGCAAGGTCATCGCCTTGCGAAAAGCCGCATCGCAATTTCGGGCCCGTAATCCCCAAACCCGCATCCGTACCGCAAAGTTTTGCAACAATCACACGTGTGAAGTCGCGCATCCCCTGGTGCTCCCGCTTGTCAGGAGATGCATCGCCTGCGCTATGTCATCTGTTTCGGATGCTGTTGTTTCCTTCTGGAGCGTCGCTCCATCCAGTCCTCAGGATGTGCAATCCACTCAGCCCACGCTCGCTCTTCCTCCGTGGACACCTGCTCAGTACTTCAGAACAGGCGCACCATCCGACGTCAATGCCGAGCGCCCGAAAACGTCCAATCTCGCTTCGGCCGACATCCAACGTACCAGCGTCATGCAAGTTCAATTAACCGAATCTTACCTGAACCGTTTGACCGCTAACCCTCAACCTTTCCACAGTTTCCGCCCATTCGTAACACCTCACCGGTAACCCATCACTGACCCAAAGGTCGTAGCAAAAACCCTCCCCGCGTAGAAACTGCGCCGAACGTTTTCCTCTTTCCGCCGCACGTTTACCATCGCGCGCACGCAAGCTGAAATACCCATGCCCGCACACCAGTCGCCGCATCACCAATCCGCATCACGATCAGTCCTACACTCAAAGGACACCCACCGATGAGACCTTCCCCTGCGACCTTCCGTCGGCTCATCGTCGCAGCCCTCGCGCTCGCACCCCACGCCTTCGGACAGCTCGCCTTCGCACCAGCAGACGCGCCCTATCGCCTCAACGTCTCCGTCGACGAAGTCATCCTCACCTTCCACGCCGCCGACGCCCACGGCCTCCCCATCAACGACCTCACTCTCTCCGACCTCACCCTCCTCGACAACGGCCTCCCTCCCGCCAGAATCCTCGACTTCCAGCTTCAACAAAACTTCCCCATCCGCGCCGGCATCCTCATCGACACCAGCGCCTCCATGTCCTCGCATCTCTTCCGCGATCAATCCATCGCCACCGAATACGCGCAGCATCTCCTGCGCCAGCAAACCGACCAGGCCTTTATCCTCAACTTTGATCGCACGTCACACCTCATCCAGTCCTGGACGAGCAGCCCCGCCACGCTCACCACCGCCATCCACACCACCCCGCACGCCGACCCCATCGGCGGCACCGCCCTCTACGACGCTCTCTACGCCGCCTGCCGCTCCCAGTTCGGCGAAATCGACCACCGCTCCAGCGGCAACTTCATCCTTCTCTTCTCCGACGGCGAAGAGAACGCCAGCTTCCTCGATCTCGAAACCGCAGTCGACATGTGCCAGCGCACCAACACCGCCCTCTACGCCTTCAGCTCCAACCCGCATGACGGCAGCCTCCACGCCGGCACCTCAACCCTCGCGCAGCTCGCCACCCAAACCGGCGGCGTCGTCTTCCACGACAACGACCCCGACCTCTCCACCGATCTGCGCACCATCGAGTCGAGCCTGCGCAACCACTACCGCCTCGTCTTCCGTCCCACCACCCTCGCGCACGACGGCGCCTTCCACCCAATCGTCCTCGCCACTCCCGACCGCGTAGCCACCCTCACCATCCGCTCCGGCTACTACGCCCCCAAACCCAAACGCCCCGCCGCAACAAACGCCGCTAGGCCCGCGCCGCCTTCACCCGATCGCTGATCATCTGCACCGCACGCAACGAGCTCAACGCCGCGCCCTCCTGCCATCCCACAATGTGGCTCACATGGTCGCCCACGAAATACACCGGCCCATCCGCCTCAATCAACACCTCGTATCCCGGCTTCGGCCCCTTCGCTCCCTTCGACCCGCGACCCGCGGGCTGGTCCGGACCATAGGTGTCGATCCACGCGCCCTCGTTCCACGGAATCATCCCCCAACCGATATACAGCGGCTTCTCCAGCTCCTTCCCATGTCCCGGATGCAGCCGCTCCACCGACGCGCGCGACGCCGCGAATTTTCCCTGCAGATCCAGCGCCGCAAACTCCGGCCGCACTCTAAACTCATACCCGCTCACCAGCACGCCGCGCTCTGAAAACATTCCCGCCGACGGCAGCCACACCGGGCTGCATCCCTGCTTCACAAACTCCAGCCCCCCGTAGATGTTGTAGTCCTGCTCCCAGAACCTCCTGCTCTCCCACGCAATCTTGTACGTCGGCGAATACGTGCACTGCTCAATGACCTGCTGGTACGGCGCACTCAAATCATTCGGCATCTTCTTCATCAGGGTCAGCGGCAGCGCGCACACACAGTAGTCCGCCTCGATCATCTTCTGCCGGCCCGCATGCGTATACCCCACGCGCACGCCCTTCGCCGTCTTGCGAAGCTCCGTCACGGGTGCGTTATAAATCACCGTCTCGCCCAACGCCTTGTTGAACGCATACGCAATCTTGTCCATCCCGCCCACCGGCTGGAACATCGTCGCCTGCATGTCGAACGCTTCCTCAAACAGAATCCCATCCCAGAAGTCCGCGTCGAGCAGCGTGTGCATGTCCACCGGCTGGCTCAACACGCCCGCATCGTCCCCCGCTCCCGCCGTCACGGAATACCCCGCCGCATCGCTCCCCGCATACTTCCCCGCCTCATCCAGCGAGCCGTATTTGCGCAGAAACGCGAGCATCTGCTCCCGGTCTTCCTTCGACACCTCCTGATCCAGCCCGCCCTGGCTCACACACTTCGCCAGCAGCTCACTCACATGCCCGCGCGTATCGGCCTCCACCTGCCGCTGCACCATCGGAATGCCGCCATTCACCGCATCGTTCTGCAGCCGGCTGCTGCGGCTGGTGTTCACCTCCACCTGCATCTCGATCCCAAACTTCCGGCAGTACCCCAGCATCGTCTTATGGATCGACGGCAACCGCGCCGGCCCAACATTCTGATAGTTGCCCGCATCCCAAGTACATCGCTGCTTCGTGCCATCGGTAAACGCGACCGTATCCCCTCCGCGCACCGTCCAGTTCCGGCCACCCGGCCGCTCGCGCGCCTCCAGCACCGTACAGTCATAGCCCAGCGCCTTCATCTCATACGCCGCCACCAACCCCGCGATCCCACCGCCCAGCACCACCACCTTCACGCCCTTGCCCGTTCCCGCAGCCACGTTCAGCGCCGCCGCCTCTGCCATCACCGGCATCAATCCCATCGACTGCATGGCCACAAACGCAGCGCTATACCCGCCCGCCGTACCCACCCGCATCAGAAAATCTCGCCGTGAAAAACCCATCGATGAAGACCTCGGTACTGAGATGACAAACCGTTTGCAGCCAGAAAATAGAGTGCTCTCCCACGGTCGGGCCACCTCACCGACACACGAGAAGAAGAAAAGAATGGGAGATTTCAGTGTATCCGCGCACCCGAACAACCGCCACCAGTTTGTATGAATCACTAGAAGTCCATCGAACCGGGTGCCCCATGTCTCGCTTCTGAGACATGGGTTCGCAGGGCTCCAGATCCACCACCCCGAGGCCTGCTCGCGTGCGCCCTACCCCTGTGCCGCGCTTGCAGCCGCCGCAGCGCCCGCAGACCGCAGCGCCGCCAGCGCCGAGTTCGGCTCCACCGCAAAACTATTCCGATGGTCCGCCAGATACCGGTGCACATCCGAGATCACGACCGACCCTTCCCCCACCGCCGACGCCACCCGCTTCACCGACGTCGCCCGCACATCCCCCACCGCAAACATCCCCGGCACGCTCGTCGCATACGGCGTGCTCTCAAACCCATCCTCCCCGCCCGTAAGGATGAAGCCCTTCTTGTCCAGCTTCACCGTCCCAAACAGCCACCCCGAGTTCGGCTCCGCCCCAATCATCACGAACACGCTGCCAATCGGCTTCTCCGTCCGCTCACCCGTCGCGCGATCCACCCACGCGACGCGCTCCAGCGCCGTCAGGCCCTCCAGCTTCTCAATCTCCGAATTCGGATACAGCGTAATGTGCGCCGAGCTCTCAATCCGCGAAATCAAATACTGCGACATGCTGCTCGCCAGCGACGGTCCCCGCACAATGTGGTGCACATGTTTCGCAATCCCCGACAGAAACACCGCCGCCTGTCCCGCCGAATTCCCGCCCCCCACCACAATCACCTCATTCTCGCGGCACAGCAACGACTCCATCGCCGTCGCCGCATAATAAATTCCGCGATTCTCATACTGGCTGTAGTTCGCCACCGCCAGCTTGCGATACTGCGCGCCCGACGCCACCACCACCGCCCGCGCACACACCGAAATCCCACCCGCAAGCGTCAACCTGTGAATGCCATCCACCTGTTCCGCCGTCACCGTCTCTCGCGAAATCGCAAACCGCACCCCAAACTTCAGCGCCTGCAACTGAGCCCGGCTGGCCAGCCGCTGTCCCGAAATCCCCGTCGGAAACCCAAGGTAGTTCTCAATCTTCGAGCTCGTTCCCGCTTGCCCCCCGGGAGCCGTCCCCTCAATCACAATCGTGCACAACCCCTCCGACGCCGCATACACCGCCGCCGCCAAACCCGACGGCCCCGCCCCCACCACCGCCACGTCGTAAATCATGTGCGGATCCGGTAACTCCGTAATCCCCAGCTCATCCGCAAGCTCCGTGATCGTCGGCCGATGCAGCACACGTCCATCCGAAAGAATCACCGCCGGCAGCGCAGACTCATGCTCCGACAGAGGATCGTCAACCTGCTTCACCTCCTCTGCCGGCGCATCCACAATCCGGTGCGGATAACTGTTGCGAATCAGAAACCGCTGCAGCTGCACCGTCTCCGCATCATCCGCGTGCCCCATCACCACGATGCCGCCGGCCGCGTCGCCAATGATCCCAATGCGCCGCCAGATCGTTGCCGACGTAATCAGGTTCGCGATATCTCCCTGTGCGCGCATCAGCCGCTGCAACTCGCCGCGCGGAATCCGCAGCACCAGCGTCTCCTCCACCGTCCGCGCCTCCACCAGCGATCCCTGCGAGTTCAGCAGGTTCAACTCGCCCGTGAAATCAAACCGCCGATGATTCGCAATCACCTTGCACCCACCGTTCTCGGTGGGGATTGAAATTTCGATCTCCCCCAGCAGCACGACGTACATATCCACCTGCCGGTCCCCCTGCTTGATCAGTTTCACGTTCGCCGCAAAGGTCTCCTCCCGCCCATAGCTGCGCAGCGTCTCCACCATGTCATCGGTAAGTTTCGGGAACGCAAGGTCCGCACGAAATTCCGCCGTGTTCCATCCATTGCTATTGTTCGCTGTCTCGTCGCTCATGGGAGTTGAGCCTCCTGCCCGTTTGACTTCATTCTAGGTCTCCGAAAATAATTATCGATTATCAATAAATTTTCCTTGACACCCCGCGGCCTCCGACTTATTGTTTATCGATAAGGAGCGCCGCCATGCTAAGCACCCTCCACCTCTCCAATAAAGACCGCCTCATCAAAGGCTCACGACTCGCCGTACGCATCGCCATCCTCGCGAACCGCGCCTTCTTCTTGGGCGTCCTCGCGCTCCTCATCGCGACCGTGATCCTGTCCACCCGATTCGTTCCGCTGCTCATCCCGCACACCCCCGCACCCGACCTCGCATCGGCTCTCACCGGCCTACGCCTTCTGATGCTGATCGGCCTCACCATGGCGGTCGCCACGGAAATCGTCCTCCGCACGCTCGCCGAAATCATCGCCAGCGCCGGTGCCGGTGACCCCTTCATCGCCGCCAACGCCCGCCGCCTGCAAACCATCGGCTGGGCGCTGCTCGGCCTCCAGTTGCTCGCCATCCCCTGCGCGCTCCTCGACAAATTCTGCCCCGCCCTCGGCTCGGCCGCGCCCGGCGTCTCCTTCTCTCCCGGCAGTTGGCTCGCCGTCCTCATGGTCTTCGTCCTCAGCCGCGTCTTCGCCGCCGGCTCCACCATGCGCGACGAGCTGGAAGGAACCGTGTAGCCCATGCCCATCGCCATCAAACTCGACGAAGTCCTCGACCGCCGCCGCATGTCCCTCACCGAACTTTCCGAAGCCGTCGACATCACGCTCGCCAACCTCTCCATCCTCAAAACCGGAAAAGCCCGCGCAATCCGTTTCTCCACCCTCGAAGCCATCTGCACCACGCTCCATTGCCAGCCCGGCGACATCCTCATCCTCGACGACGAACCCGAAGACTAACCCCAACCCATTGCCCTTGCTTTTCTGGCTGTCATCCCGCAGGGATCTGCTTCTTCTTTTGCTCTTGCTCTTGCTCTTGCCCTTGCCCTTGCCCTTGCCCTTGCCGTTGCCTTTCTTTCTGTCATTCCCTCCGGGAATCTGCTGTTAAGTGTCCAGCCACAAAACCCACCGCCAACCACGACGCACCCCCGTGCGCCCACAGGAGATCTCCATGCCCTTCGACCCTCTCTACCCCTTCCGCCTCTCCGCCAAATACGACGGCGTCCGCCCCATCAACATCTACCTTCTGCGCCTTCTCTATATCCTCATGTTCTTCGTGCTCGGCCACGTGACCTGGACACACGTCCTCACCCACCAGGGCTCCTGGGAACCCTTCAACGCCGTCGGCTGGTGCGTCTGGACCGCCTTCGCCACGCTCGCCGGCCTCGGCATCCTCCGCCCCTTGAAGTTCCTCCCCATCATTCTCCTGGAGATCTTCTACAAGGTGCTCTGGCTCGTCGTCGTCGCCTATCCCCTGTGGTCGCGCGGGACCCTCGCCACCTCATCCGCCGCAGACATCACCACGCAGTTCCTCTGGGTGATCCTTCCCATCATCGCGATGCCCTGGGGATACGCCTTCGCGCAATACGTCTACAACTCGCGCCGAACCTCGCGTCCCCAAACACAATCCCACCCCATCGCCGCCTAAAACATTGCGGGCGGCCTTGATGGCCGCCCGCAATGTTCACACCCGTTGTTAGCTCTTAAAAAACTTCAGCAACGCCGCATTGACCGTATCAGCCTGCGTGGTCGGCATGCCATGCGGAAAGTCTTTATACGTAATCAGCGTCCCATGTGGAAGCAGCTTCGCCGCCAACGGTCCTGCAGCCTGGTACGGAACAATCTGGTCGTCCTCGCTATGCATCACCAACACCGGCACGTCGATCTTCTTCAGATCGTCGCTAAGGTCGGTCTGCGAGAACGCGACAATCCCGTCATAGTGCGCCTTGGCCCCGCCCATCATGCCCTGCCGCCACCAGTTATCAATCACCGGCGTCAGCGTCTTCACTCCCGGCCGATTGAAACCATAGAACGGCCCCGCCGGCAGGTCCCAATAGAACTGCGCTCGACTCGCCATCAACTGCGCCTGCAGGTCATCGAACACCGACTTCGGCAGCCCCAGCGGATTCGAATCCGTCTTCAACATAAACGGTGTGATCGCGCTGATCAGCGCAGCCTTCGCCACACGACCCTGGCCATACCGCGCCACATACGCCGTAACCTCGCCGCCGCCAGTCGAGTGCCCCACATGGATCGCATCCTTCAAACCCAGGTGATCCACCAGCGCCGACAGGTCCGATGCATAATGCTCGATATCATGCCCATCGCTAACCTGCGTCGATCGCCCATGCCCGCGCCGGTCATGCGCAATCACGCGATATCCCTGCTGCTGAAAAAACAGCATCTGGTTGTCCCAGTCATCGGCCGAGAGCGGCCATCCATGGCTGAACACAATCGGCTGGCCCGTTCCCCAGTCCTTGTAAAAAATCTCAACGCCATCTTTCGTTTTAATATGCGGCATAAGAAGCTCCTTTGTTGGCAGGTGGTTCCAAAGAAGCCTCATTACACCACAGCCCCATGAAAGCTTCCTCCCCCTTTCGAGTCATTCATCGAATAATAAAATCCACGCAAAAATCACAGCCGCTTCCACAGCTTCCGCGCTCGTCCTCAACATCGTTATTGCACCACCTCAGAAGCGCAGCAGATAGCTGGCCTTGATAAAAAACTGCCGCCCATCATTCAAATATCCCGGCCCGCGCGGAAGAATCGGCTGCATCGGATCACACGTACCCTCCGCCGGCTCCACGGTGCACAGATGGTGACTGTAGTTCTGCGTGTCGCCGTTATACCCGATATACAGCACCGTCCCGGGATGCGGCAGCCACGTCAACAGCGCCTGCGTCTGGATCTGCTTGGTCCGCGCCAGCGACGTCTCCAGCGGATTCGCCAGCGTCGTGTCATACTCCACAATTACCCGCGCCGAGATTGCCCTCGTGAACTGATAATTCAGCTTCGTCCGAAACGTCTGCGTCTCATACACGAACTCCCCGCTGTGCGCATTGTGGTCGCGGTCCAGCAGGTACGTGTTGTCATCAGTCAAATGCTTCAGCGGGTTAATCGAGATCAACGCCTGCACCGTCTCCTGGTTCAGCAGGAACGGCACCTGTCCCGTCGGCGGGTTGTAGTTCACGTTGCCGCTCTTCAGCGCCTGGAGGTTGAAGCTCAACTGCGAAAACGGCTGCCCCCGCGCCACAAACCCGCCAAAGTTCTCCGTAAAATTCAGGTTCGACGTCAGCGGATATCCATCCTGCGGCCCCACCGTATCCGAGTTCTGCCCCACCAGCGGCGCCAGCACAATGTTGTTCGGCAACAGCACAAACGGATCGAACGTCGAGTAGTGATACACGCGATTATGCGCGTGATCGAACGCTACATTCTGATTCGTCTCCAGCCCGAAGCTCTGCACCTTCTTGTGCTTCGGAAACCACTGGTACGTTGCATGAATATGGTCGCTGCGAATATTCGACGTCTGCAAAAATCCCACCAGCGTCGTGAAGCCGCTGCTGATGTCCTGGTACTCGTTGAACATGTTGAACGAGTGCCCGCTGCGCGTCACCTGCACATCTGCCGCCGGCCCCGCGTGGTATCCCGCCGGAAACACCGCAGCCGTGGTCGGCGGATTACTCTGCATCGTCGAACTCTCCACCATCTGTCCCAGCGCCGTCCAGTGGCTGTTCATCCTCCACGTAAAGTCCCCGCCGCCAATGCGATTCCACCCGCCGCCGAACTCCTCGTCCGTATACATCAGCCCAACATTCGATCCCTTGCCCAGGTCCTGCGATACCCGCCCCACAAAAAATCCCGCCTTGTGTCCATACAGCGGATCGATTGGCGGCACCGTCTCGCCCGGCTCGCGATCGTTGATCGCCAGTACCCCAATATTTGTATGCCCAATCTTTCCCGTAACCCGCCCGCCAATCTCCGGATGAATAATATTGCGCGTATACAGCAGCGTCAGCGGCGTCGCAAAGTAACTCGCGTTCTCGAGAAAGAATGGCCGCAGCTCCGGAAAATAAACCGGATACCGCTGGTTCACCGTGAACTGCGGCTGGTCGCTCTCCACATCCGAGAAGTCAGGATTCACCGTCGCATCCAGCACTATCGAATCCTTCAGCACGGCCTTCACCTCGCCGCCCGCCGTCGCCTCCGCATTGCGCGTCGAAAAGTATGGGTTCATCGGATCCAGCGTCTCCAGCGTGTGTTCATTCTGTCCCAGCACATACGGCACAATCTGGATATTGTGCGACCCCGTAGTCCCCGTCAGGCCCTCCAGGTGCAGCGTCCCCTCCTGGCTTAGCTCTCCCGTCACATTCGCCGAAACCCGCGGCCAGAAATCATTCTCACTGTTGCGCGGAAAATTCCTCCAGAACACCGCACCCCACGTCGTATTCTTCGGCGGAAACCGTATGCTCCGAAACGGAATCGCGATCAGCGCCATCCATCCCTTGCTCGTAATCTTTGCGTCCGAATCCCACACCTGGTCGTAGCTGTAATCCGGCCCCCCCGTCTCCGTCCACGACGCATCTGCCTGCACGCCCGCAGGATTCACCTGGAACTGCACGCCGCGCTGCCGATCCTGAAACGGATCAAGATTCACCGTTACAAAATCGTCGTTGAGAATGTTCTCGCGCCGCGCCAGGTGCGACCGAATCAACTCCGGCTGCTTATCGAAGCACAGGAACACAATGTACAGCGTCGTCTTCGTGTGCCCCAGGTATACCTCCGTGCGCTGCGTCCCCGGCGCTCCGTCCACCGGCGTGTTCTGGATAAACTGCGTCGCGTACCCCAGCTGTTCCTTCAGCCCCGCCCTCGGCTCCATGTCCGGAAAATCCTTCAGCGAAATTGGCGCCGCCAACAGCGGCACCTTCGCGTCCGGCAGCGGCTGCGACTTCGGCTTGGCCTCGCTCGTGACTGTCGGCTTGCCCGTGCTCCCCTGGTTTACCTGCGCGTGCGCAACCCCCGCGAGCAACAGCCCAACCGCCGCGACGCCAATCCTCAACCCCATCTTCGTAGCCCGCAACCTCAACGGCTCCACTCCTCGTGCACGACCGGTCCCAATCCGTTCACCAACGCATTCATCTTCATGCAGATACGCTCAACGCGCCCACACGGTTCCCTGCGCTGGCACCTGCCAACGACGCAGCCTTGTTAACGAGATCCTCTATAAGACGGTCGGCGACCCAAACCGAAAGCCACCCCGAACCTTAATCCCAACACCATCGACAGGCACAACCGCGTCTATCCCGCCGGGACCAGATCAATGGTTGATCACCCACCAGATGCGAAAGCAATCGTTTGGCTTTCCGTCAGTATACCGGCCATGCGCCTTCCCAAAGATTCCACCCCTTCACAATGAACCTGTCAGTTCGTACAGTTACGGCGTCGGGCGCGGCAGCGTATTGCTTGTGCGTGTAGATTTCCATGCTTCCGTACGAACCGGTTGCCGACATGCAACCGAACAGTCCCTATGCCCCTATGACCCCTTCGCGCTGCGCCTGTCCGCACCGTCGCAGCCAGCGACTCAACGAAACCACCATCCGAATGGAGACCTGAACATGCACAACCAGAAAACTCTGGTAGTCCTGGCATTGCTGGGCGCAATGTCCGTCGTTAGCCAACCGATCGTCGCTCAGGCAGCAGCCCAGACCTCGCCCGCCGCGAGCACAGCGTCGGATGCAAGCCTTGACCAGGATGTCAAGATGCTGCGAGCTGACGTTCAATCAGCAAGGAAACAGATCACCGCGGAGAACCTTACTCTGACCGCGGACCAAGCCACGAAATTCTGGCCGATTTACGACCAGTACGCAGCGGAAGTCGCCAAGATCGGCGATGCACGCGTGGCGCTCATCAAAAAGTACGCCGCGAACTACGACACAATGACCAATGAGCAGGCCAATCTCTTCATCCACGGGGCGGCCGCGATCGACCAGCAGTTCACGACCACTCGCAGCAAATACGTCCCCCTCTTCGAGAAGGTCATCTCTGCCAAGCAGACCGCGCTGTGGTACCAGATCGACCGCCGCCTCGACCTCTTGATCAACCTGCAGCTCGCAGGAAATATTCCCGTCGTCGACACCAGCAACTAACCTCGCCACCAGACGCTGAAGAACACCAGCACGTCGCACAATGCCCATGCAGGCCAGGCCGCGGAGACCCAACTCCCCCGGCCGCATGATGCATCTCTACTCCCGCAATCGTCAGCGGCTGCTATTCACGGAACGCCTGCGCGGCCGCGGTTGAACTCGTTTGAGCTGACGTCTGGATCGAAAAGTTCTTAGCAAATCCATCAGAGCGCCTTGTAAGCCAAAAATATAGAGGCCTATTAACGCAAAGAATTCCGAAATGGCTTTTCTCGAAATAGATCCGCGCAGTGCCGCGAAGTCGGCTTTGCTGCAAGTACGAAACCGAAGTTTCCGAAAACCCCATTTTTCGTGAACTGCGTCGATTACATCTTGCCGGTTAGAATTGCTTCCACAATGAAACCCCTTCAGATGCCTCTCATTGCTCTGGCTCTGTCCTCCATGTTTGGCTGGTCACAGCCGTCATCCAAGGATTCTCGGACAGTGGACTTCAAGAACTTTTCGTATCCGTGGTCACACCCAAACGGATGGCCAGATCACCTGCAATGGATGAGCCTACGACTGAAGGAGCACATCGAATTGGTGAACGGAAGATGGGATGAACGTGATGCCAATGAAAGAGCACATGGATTACAGTTTTCTGGGCTGACACTGGAAGAGGTAGACTTCGCAAGTCTATCCGGCACTCGCAGCGAGGATGCGATTGTGGTTCTTCGTTATGACTCAGGGGGAACTCAGAACCACTACTGGGTCTACATCTACGGCGACGCGAAGGGAACGCCGAAGCTACTGGGTGTTTTCCACGCGGGCGACCGCGCGCAGTACGGACTCTATCAGGTATCCGTGAAGGACCAGATTTTGAACGTTCGCCTTTTCGACCCTAAATTACAGGAGGGAGACTGCTGCTCCAGCGGATACCTTAACTATCAGTTTCGTTGGAATGGACAGGGGTTCGAGGCCATCGGAAATCCCACGCGTGGACGGTCCGACTCGGTATCACGGCGTCCCGTCTCAGTTTTCGGCGTTTCAACAGATCAACACTAGAGTCTGCGCTGGCGCTTTCTTCGGCCCTCGGACAAGCCTCCTGCAAAGTCGGGTTATCGGCAAGTTCAAACACCAATCCCCGCCCAGTCACGACCCGCGCCTCTACCGGTTCCGGTCCGCTCCTTCCCCACGAACTCACTCCAGCCACCAATGCAATTCCAACGCGGAACGGACAACGGGGAACGGACAACCCTCAACTCGCCCCAAAACCGCAGAATCTCCAGTAGATATGCACCTCCCAAGGCCCTCCCCCCACCCTGTTTTTCACCCTCTTAAAAAGCTATAATGGAGGGTAGACATGGCTGACGAAACCCTTTTCCCCGACGACAAAAATCCCCCCTCCCCTCAGGACGCCAACTCCAATAATCCTCCCCCCGCTGGCGAACCCGGAGCTCCCGGCGCGCCGGGTGCACCCACCGGCCCCGGCGCCCTCTCGATGCTGTCCATCAATATCGAAGAGGAGATGCGGCGCAGCTATCTCGACTACTCCATGTCGGTCATCATCGGCCGCGCCCTCCCCGACGTGCGCGATGGCCTCAAGCCCGTCCACCGCCGCATCCTCTACGGCATGCAGGAGATGGGCCTCCAGTTCAACAAGAAGTACACCAAGTCCGCCAAGGTCGTCGGCCACGTCATGGGCAACTACCATCCCCACGGCGACTCCGCCATCTACGACACCATGGTCCGCCTCGCCCAGCCCTTCTCCCTCCGCTATCCCCTCATCGACGGCCAGGGAAACTTCGGCTCCGTCGACGGCGATCCACCCGCCGCCATGCGTTACACCGAGTCGCGCCTCACCCGCATCGCTTCCGAGATGCTCGCCGACATCGATAACGACACCGTAGACTTCGTCCCCAACTACGACGAGTCCACCTCCGAGCCCTCAGTCCTCCCCGCCCGCATTCCGAACCTCATCATCAACGGCGGCACCGGCATCGCGGTAGGCATGGCGACCAACATCCCGCCGCACAACCTCACCGAAACCCTCAACGCCACCATCGCCCTCCTCCAGCGCGAGAAAACCGAAACCCGCTCCGACCTCGAACTCTGCCTCGAGCACGTCAAGGGTCCAGACTTCCCCACCGGCGGCTTCATCTACGGTCGCGCCAACATCGCGCAAACCTACAAGACCGGCCGCGGCCGCTTCATGATGCGCGCCAAGTGCGGCCTCGAGCAGATCACCGGCGGCCGCCAGGCCATCATCGTCACCGAGATCCCCTACCAGGTCAACAAGTCGAACCTCATCAAGCGCATCGCCGAGCTAGTCAACGAAAAGGTCATCGACGACATCTCCGACGTCCGCGATGAATCCGACCGCGACGGCATGCGCATTGTCATCGAACTCAAGCGCGGGGCTCAGAATGAAATTGTTTTAAACCAGCTCTACAAGCACACCCAGATGCAGGAAAGCTTCTCCATGATCTTCCTGGCCGTCCACAACGGCCAGCCCAAGGAGCTGCCCCTCGACAAGGCCATCCACGCCTTCATCGACCACCGCATCGACGTCGTCCGCCGCCGCACCGCCTTCCTCCTCAACAAGGCTCGCGAGCGCGAACACGTCCTCCTCGGCTACCAGATCGCCCTCGACCACTTAGACACGGTCATCAAGATCATCAGGCAATCCGCATCGAGAGTAGCCGCCCGCGAAAACCTCTTCAACTACTTCTCCAACCGCCGCATCAACCTCAACGGCACCGAACTAGCCGGCGTCACCCTCGACCCCACCAAGTACAACATCGACCTCCTCGGCGGCAGCGTCTCCGCTCAACTGGCCAACAACTCTGCCGGCACGCTCATCCTCAGCTACCGCCAGATCGACGCCATCCTCGAACTCCAGCTCTACCGCCTCACGCAGCTCTCCATCGACGAGCTCCTCAACGAGCTCCGCACCATCCGCGACAACATCGCCGAGTACGAGAGCATCCTCGCCAGCGAGAAGAAACTCCGCCGCGTCATCATCAAAGAGCTCGAAGACATCCGCGACAAGTACGGCGACGCCCGCCGCACAGTAATCCTCGACGAGTCCACCGAGCTGACCCTCGAAGACCTCATCGCCGACGAGCAAGTAGCCGTCACCGTCTCCAACACCGGCTACCTCAAGCGCACGCCCATCACCATCTACCGCCAGCAGAAGCGCGGCGGCACGGGCCGTCTCGGCATGAAGACCCGCGAAGAAGACTTCGTCTCACAACTCATCATTGATTCAACCCACGCGTATCTACTCTGCTTTACGAACTCCGGCCGCATCTACTGGCTCAAGGTCTACGAAATCCCCGACGTCGGCGCCGCCGGCAAGGGTAAGGCCATGGCCTCGCTCGTCGACCTCCAGCCCGGCGAAAAAGTCGTCACCATCCTCCCCGTCCGCGACCTCAACGAAGACAACAAGTACGTCCTCTTCGCCACCCGCAACGGCACTGTCAAAAAAACCGCCCTCAAGGACTTCTCCAACGTCATGGCCCGCGGCATCATCGCCATCGGCATCGACAAGGACGACGAGCTCATCACCGCCAAGATCACCGACGGCGAGCAGGTCATCTTCCTCGCCACCCACGACGGCATGGCCATCCGCTTCAACGAGCAGGATCTCCGCCCCATGGGCCGCCCCGCCTTCGGCAACCGCGGCATCTCCCTCAAGAAGGACGACTACGTCATCGGCGCCGCCGTCACTCCCTCCAACGAAGCCCGCAACAAGCAGCGCCTCGAACTCGCCGCCGCCAAGGGCCTCAAGGATCAGGTAGAAAAAGTCCTCGACGAAGCCACCGACTCCGCCGCCACCCAACCCCTCGAACTCGCCGAGCCTGGCGAGCTAGCCGCCCCCGAGCTCTCCCCCGAAGCCGCCGCCAAGCTCCAGAAGCTCGACGAAAAACTTGGCCTCACCCCCTGCCTCATCCTCTCCGTCTCCGACAACGGCTACGGCAAGCGCACCGACGTCGACGCCTACCGCCTCCAGTCCCGCGGCGGCAAGGGCGTCATCAACATGAAGACCTCCAGCAAAATCGGCAAGGTCACCAGCATCAACCTCGTCGACGACACCACCGAGATGATGGTCATCAGCCAATTCGGCAAGATCATCCGCATCGACACCAAGAGCGTCCGCAGCGCCGGCCGCAGCACCTCCGGCGTCCGCCTCCTAAACCTCGACACCGACGACAAGGTAGCCAGCGCCACCGTAATCCCCCCCGAAGACCCCAAAGTCAACGGCGGAGACGGCACCCTCCTGCAATAGCCGCCTCTGCCCCAGCTGTTGTCGTTGCCCTTTTGGTTGTCATCCCGTAGGGATCTGCTTCTCGCCTTTGCCGTTGCTCCACCGGATTAGGTATGGGCTTTAGCCCATACAACTAAGCCACCACTAAATAACCCAGGGCGCGGACATAAGTCCGCGCCCTCTTAATTCCTTCCACGTTCAACCAAAGCCACATAGCACCAGGGGCTGAGAAAAACGGCCACGTAGATCAGATAAATCCACGGAAACTGCCCGATATAGAAATCGTGCGGGCTAAGCGATATCGGATTCTTGATCAGCACGAAGCCGACATAATCCACCACCATCGCGACCACCAGCCAGAAACCGCCGAGCGTCCAGGCCTCCTTGCGCAGACCCGCCTGTTCCGATCGCTCCCTCGGCTTGCGAAAATAAATCCACGCAAACGTCCCCCATACCAACAGGTTCAGGAAGGGGTAAAACCTCTCGGCGAGAAGGTAAGCCTGATTCTGCATTGGCTCAGCCGTCTGAGGCATATGCCCGACGGCACCGATAGCAAGCGACAGCGCGATGCCGAGTATCGTCACCACGATATAAGCCAGAAGAAACATCACAGCCGCCCGCTTGTAACTCAGTCGACTCTGCACAGGGAACTGGGTGATGGGTGCCATGCGGTTCTCTACTCCTCATGAAGCGTCTGGAAGCTGTCGGCCATTGGCCATTGGCATGTACGACCAGATACGGCGAAAGTTGACGCCGGGTTCCCTACGGAATCAAACAATCGCTACACCCCGGAAATCGTTCGCCCGCCACTCGTCATCTCGACCGAACCCTGAGCGTAGCCGAAGGGGAGTGGAGAGACCCCCGCACTTGCCTTTGCGTTCGCCCTTGCCTTTCTTTCTGTCATTCCCTTCGGGAATCTGCTTCACGCTCTGGCTTTTGCCCTTGCCTTTCTGGCTGTCCTCCCGCGGGGATCCCCTTCTCGCTTTTGTCTCTGAGATAGGTATGGGCTTTGGCCAATACAACTAAGCCAACAATAAATAAACAAGGGCGCGGACTTTAGTCCGCGCTCTTCCGATTTCTCCCCACCACACTTACTACCCTGACCGAACCCGTATCGTCACACGTGAGTTTCGTGGAACAATACTTCCCAGACGCCCTTTGTCACTGGGCTCGGACATTATCGTGGTCGCAGGAACCCTCCGCTGCTACAGTAATTGGCTGAGGTCAAAAGATGGGTGCGAACGACAAGATTCTCCTTGAAAAGCTACTCGAGCAACAAAACGCAGACCAGGCCCCACATCTATCACCCGACGATTATTTCGAATATTTCGCTATCGACCAGATTCTTAAGGACTACGATCTCAGCGCTGAGGAACTTCGAAGCGGCATCGTTGACGGCGGTGGCGACGGTGGCTTAGACGCAGTCTTCGTATTTGTAAATGGACACCTTTTGACCGAAGAGGACGACCTCTCCACCTTTCGTAAAGACGTTTCGATCGAGCTCGTCTGCATACAAGCAAAGAATGTTAGTGGGTTTTCCGAAGACGCTTTGGACAAAATGCGCAGCTCAGCGGAATCGTTGCTCAATCTCGCCGTGCCGTTGAAATCTCTGAAGAAAACTTACAACGAACAGGTCCTCAGCGCGTTCGGCCGCTTCCGAGGCGCGTACGAAGAACTTGCCTCAAGACTGCCGTCCGTCACGATCGCCTACTACTTCGCTACCAAGGGGTCAGATATTCATGACAACGTAAAGCGAAAGGTCGCGCCTTTAGAGCGGACGGTAAAGCGTCTGTTTTCAGACCTGACCTTTTCGTTCACGTTCTTGAACGATGCCGAGTTGGTGGCAAGTGCGAGACATAAACCTCGAGCCACGCGAAGCCTGCCAGTTACACAACAATTTCTGCAAGCAAATGACGCATTCATCTGCTTAGTAAGCCTTCGGGATCTATTCGAGTTCGTGACCGACGCCGGGAAGTTAGCACGCCACATGTTCGACTCAAATGTCCGAGACCATCAAGGTAAGACCGAGGTCAACACGGAAATTCAGAAGACCTTGAACAGCAAGAATTCACTCGAGGAATTCTGGTGGCTGAATAACGGCATTACAGTTTTGGGAGACTCAGCTCGTTTCGACGGTAAGGGGATCATCGTTGAGAACCCCCAAGTGGTCAACGGAGTGCAAACGTCTACTGAGATTTATACGTACTTCTCGTCAATCAATGATTCGGCTGAAGAGAAGCGGTCAATATTAGTACGGGTTCTAGTCCCAAAGGATAGTGCCAGCCAAGATCGCGTGATTAAGGCAACAAACAGTCAAAATGCAGTTGCAGCGGCAACCCTTCGTTCAACCGAGAAAATTCACCGCGACATTGAGCAATTCTTTCGAAGCCATGACCTCTATTACGACAGGCGGAAGAATTTCTACAAGAATGAAGGACGTCCTCTGGCCAAGATCGTTACGATCCCCTATTTAGCGCAATCGATCATGGCAATCGTTCTCCAACGGCCCGACGATGCTAGAGCACGACCATCATCCTTACTCAAGTCCGACGATGAGTATCCCAAGGTGTTTAGCGAGCAATACCCGCTAGACCTATATCTGAAATGTGCCCAATTGATGCGTACGGTCGACCAATTCTTATCAACAGACAAGAAGCTTCAAAAGAAGGACATAACGAACCTTAGGTTCTACTTGGCGATGCTTGCGGCGATGAATATCTGCAATATGCCTCAGCCCAATCCACGAAAGCTCGCCGAGATGAAACTAGAGCGATTGACGCCCACCTTGCTAGGGATGCTGCTGACGGTGGCGGAGAAGAGCTATCAAGTCTTTGGCGGCACAGATAAGGCCGCTAAAGGACCCGAACTAGCAAAATCCCTGGTCGATATGTACAAGCGGAAATATGTAGCAGCAAAGAAGGCCTTGATACTGAAAGCACTGAGCGCAAAAAGCAAGCCGAAGTAGGCGCCGCGTCTTAGGTGGTATCCCCAGCACCGCCCCAAACTCTCACCACCCGCACAAATCGACCCCTCACCAGCCGAAGCCGTCGCCGTTCGCGCGGGACCGCAGGACCTACTCCACTCCGAAATCCTTCAGCATCCGCTCCCGCAGCATCTGGTTAGCGCGCGTCTGATACCCCTCGCCATCCTTTTTCAGCCACGCAATCACATCCGCATCCAGCCGCAGGCTCACCGCCTTCTTCACAGGTCGATAGAACCGCCCCCGCACCGCGTCCTTCCACCGCGCCGCCGCCATCTCCGGCGCGTCCGACACGTCGATCCTGCTCTCCGGCATCTTTGCCAGCGCCGCAAGCTGGCGCTTCTGCTCCACCGTCACCGGTGCTCCCGGCTTCCGCTTAGGTACCGTCCTCATATTGTCTCCTCTCCCGCACATTGGCTTTGCGCGCCGAAATAATGCGCACTACTTCTTCTTCGTCCTCATCTTCAAACGGATGCGCGACCAGCAGCAACAACACGCCGCCCGCCATCCCAATCGTCTGCCACCGCTCTTCGCCATCAACCTCGCGATCCTGCGCCGACAACTGCATCGGGTCATCGAACACCAGCGAAGCCGCCTCAAATCCAACTCCATGCTTTCGAAGGTTGGCCGCGTCCTTCGTCTCGTCCCAATCAAATCTCAACGTGGGCCTCTAGACACAATTGTATATACAAATCTGCCTTGACAACAACCTTGCACAAGACGTCATCAATTCACCCACCCCTCATGCCAATACAACACACCCAGCCCTGGCATCTCCCCCACCGGACAATCCGGTCACAGGAGATACCCCATGGCACACGAAGCCCACCGCACCGCCGCCCATCGGGGTCCCCGGCGGGCGTTCTTTGCCCGATGGGGTGAGCATCATCACGAAGAAGCCGCCCGCGCCCATAACTCGTCGAGGACATCTCGACACGCCTCCCGCACATCCTTCTAAGCAGTACACGAGGCCTCACCATGTCCGAGCACCACGACCAGCCCAAAGCCCACGAGCCCCACGCCCCCCACGAAGACCACTCCGCCGGCCCCCACGACCCCAAAGAGATCAACCCCAAAATCTCCTCCGACATGGCTTACTGGGCCCACCAGTTCAACGTCACCACCCAGGTCCTCCACGAAGCCATCCGCGTCCACGGCACCAAGGTCGACAAGGTCCGCGCCGCCCTCCACCCCCACTAGACTCCAGCCTCACCTCAGCCCGCGCTCCCACCCAAACTCCTCTAGCCGTCCGCATAGGACGCCTCTGCGTAGGACCGACCCTCTCCGACACCCCGCGAAGCCTCCCGCCGTCCGCGCAGGACCCCGAAACTAGGCTAAGCATGTCTGTGAGTACCCGAAACCGGGCTGTGTCTTACACCAAATCCACCCGCCCCATATCGCCCGATTTTCCCGCAAGTCGACGCCCACCGCGCAAAACCGCAACGTTTAGGCATAAAATCTCGTCTACTACGACAGAGGTTCAGCATATGCCACGGTTTACCAGTCTTTTCCTCGCTCTGGCCCTGACAACGGCCACATCTGCTGCATTCGCGCAGAATGATGATCAACAGAGCGGCCAAATGAGCAATCCCCCCATGCAGTCCCAGGCCGCTCCCATCGAGCGATCCCAAGAACCATCTGCCGGTAACCCCAATGATGACAATACTTCCCCAAGCAAACTAACTGCCGGACAGGTCCTCACCGTACGTCGCGGCTCCGCCAGCGCCATCGCCGCCCCAGGCGTCTTCCTCCGCGTAGGCCGCGGCAGCTCCGTCCGCGCAGTCACCTTAAGCAATGAAAACACAGTACTTAAGGTCGAGCACGGCATTGCCAATATTAGCGTCCACAGCGCCGTCAAGCACGCCCAGATCCTTATCATCCTCCCCGGCGGCGAGACCAATCTCATCAAGGACGGCTTCTACACCTTCAACGCTAACACCAACACTGTCCGTACGTTGAAGGGTGAAGCCTGGGGTTATCCCGGCACCAACACCCAGGCCAAGCCCATTAAAATAAAGGAAAACCACGCCGTCATCTTCAACGGCCCGGACATCCGTTCCTTCGAATTTGACCCCTTTGAAGCCCGCACCGACCTGATTCCTTACGACGCAGGCATGGGTTACCCGGCCCCAAGTCCCGGATACTACGGGCCGTATGCCGGTTATCCCTACTACGATTACGGGTACCCCTACTACTGGGGCTACTACTATCCGTTCTACTTCGGCTGGGGCTGGGGTTGGGGCGGGGGGTATTACGGCGGGTACCACGGCGGCTGGGGTGGTGGATGGGGGGGCGGCTGGCACGGTGGTGGCGGTGGTTGGGGCGGAGGCGGAGGCCATGGCGGTGGAGGTGGAGGCCACCACTAACCTCCATCATTGCAAGAGTTATGGGCGGCCCGAGATCTCCGGCCGCCCTAATTGCTTAAGGTAGCGCGCCTTTGCAAGTTAATAGCCGCCATGCCGGATACAATCAGCCATCATGCGAATCGGCTTCTTTGGCGGCAGCTTCGATCCACCCCACCTGGGCCATTTGGGGATTGGGCACGCCGCAGCGGAGGCTTTCGCCCTTAACCGCATCCTCTTCGCACCAACTGGCCGTCAACCACTCAAAGCGAACGGGGCCTCTGCGTCATTTGACGATCGCCTAACCATGGTTTCGCTGCTCTGCGAGCTGCAGCCTGCAAGCCTTCGGCTACGCTTTGAATCTTCTTCTGTCGATGCACCGCACGCAGATGGCTCGCCAAACTACACGGTTGACGCGTTGGCGAAGCTGCGCGGTAGGTGCTCTACGGATGACAGTCTCTTCGTCCTTGTCGGCGCCGACGCGTTTCTGGATCTGCGTCGCTGGAGGTCTCCGGACAGCTTGCTCCAGCTTGCCGAATGGATTGTGGTGAGCCGCCCCGGCGTGTCGCTGCAGCCGATACAAAGCCTTAATCTAACGCCCGGGCAGCTATCCCGTGTGCATCTGCTTGAGGGCGTCCATGAACCTGCGAGCGCCACCGACATCCGCGAGCTTCTGAGCGCTGGTTCGGATTGCGCTGGCCTGCTGCCTGGTTCCATTCTCAACTACATCCGTGCGCATCATCTCTATGGAACCTGAGGGAGATGGCCCCCTCGCTTCGGGACTTCCTGCGCTACCATTGAGGTTGCACAAGGAGGCCCATGGCAAGCACCAAGAAAACACAGGTTCAACAGCTTCTAGCTGTCGCGGCAGCCGCTTGCGAGGACAAGAAGGCCGAGGATATTCGCATTCTCGCGCTCGACCCATCCGAGAGCGGCCTGACAGACTACTTCCTCATCTGCACCGGTCTCAGTGACCGTCAGAATGTAGCCATCACCGACGAAATCGAGATCCGTCTCAAGCGCGACTTTGGAACCTACCCCAACTCGGTCGAAGGCCGCCGCCAAGGCGAGTGGATCCTGATGGATTATGTCGATTTCATCGTCCACGTCTTCTCCGCCGAGAAGCGCGCCTTCTACGGGCTCGAGCGCCTGCGAAAGTCAGCCAGCGTTTTGAGCATTGACGATCTCAATGCTGAGTTAAAGTCCACCATCGCCGCTGGCCGCAAGAGAGCTCCGGCAACCAAGCATGTTATTCACTCAAAGGCGCCCGTTAAGAAATCTTCGGCCAAGAAAGCCACGTCACGGCCGCCCGCCGCCGCAAAGGTCGTTGCGAAGAAAACAGCAAAGAAACTTGCTGCAAAGAAGTCTTCGCCGAAGAAAGCTGTTTCGAAGAAGTCCGCACCAAAAAAGAAGTAGGTTACTCCCGAAGAAGCAATGTGCCTCAACTCTTCCGATGGAGAGCTTTATCTGACTGGAAATCAAAAGGGCAGGAAGCTAAGCTTCCCGCCCTTTCTTTCGCTCGTCTAGGTTAGAAGACAAGGCTGGCATGCAGTTGGATGAGGCGCGGCGAAGCATCGGCGCCGCCCGTGGATCCCAGGATGCTCGTCGGAGCGCCGACCGTGTTCGAGATGCCTCCGAGCGACGCGTTGGCAGCGCTACGTGCGTGAGCAGGGTTCTGGAAATTGGTGTGGTTGAAGAGGTTGAAGAACTGTGCACCGAGCTTCAGCTTGGTATCTCTCATGTGCGGGACGGGGAGGCCGAAGGTCTTGAAGGCTCCGAAGTCCACATTCGTGTAGGACGGTCCGACCAGGCTGTTACGGCCCTGACCAGTAGTAAAGCTGTCCGGAACGGTGAACGAGTTGACAAAGTTGCAGGGGTTAGCCACAACGCCGGTCACCACGTTCTGAACATGCGACGATCCGCCGCAATGATGATCGAAGTTGCTGTTCAACTGCTTCGCCAGGAGCAGAACGCCACCATTCGCGAACGCGCTCTGGAGACCCGCTGGGCTGGGGATGCCCGTGACTGGGTTGACTTTACTCGTGCTGGTCGCGCTCTGGGTAACGGAGTACGGGAGACCCGAGTTGTGGAACACGTCGCCGCTGAACTCAAAGCCTCCAATCAGCGCGCGCAGCAAGGTGCTATCGGTCTTGATCAGCGTGGGCAGTTCGTAGACGAAGCTCGCCGTCACGTTGTGCTTCACGTTGTAGTCAGCGGGACCGTAGTTGGCGTGCAGGTTACCCGGGTGAACGAGCGCTGCCGAATCGCCGGCGTCAGGAGCGAAGGGTTCGAAGCCGCCGTTGGAGATTTCGTCCAGCGCCTTGGAGAACTGGTAGTTGAACTGCAAGGACAAGTCCTTCGCCTGGCGCTTGGCGCTGAAGACGATACCGTTGTAGTTGCTGGACGCGCCAGAGTAGATGTTGGTGACCGTGGCGAAGGAGGCGAAAGGCTTCGACGCGTTCGCTTCCGGAAAGAAACCGGGGCCGGCCCCGGCGTTGGTGAGGTTGTTGCTTCCGTCGCTCACCGGCTCGTGGTAACCGTGGTTGCCAACGTAGGTGACGAGAAGTGACGTCTTGTTATTGATGCGCTGCTCGATCGCCATGCTCCATTCCTCGTAGGTCGGGTAGCTGACCTGCGGGGCAACCGATGTGATGCTGGGCGTCGAGAAGTGACCGCCGGCGGCTGTTACGGCCGCGGCAATCTGTTTTTCCGATGCACCCGCATAGAAGCCGGTCTGGAAGGCCGCTGCGGAGGACGAAGCTACCGTCGCGGGGTTAAGGATGGTGCCGTACGCCGGAGTGTTGGGCTGGTCCGGGACGGTGGTGTCGTAGCCAAGGAAGTTGGTACCAGCACCGCTGTATGGAGCGAAGACGGCAGAGTGGTAGTTGGTGGGAGCGTTGCTCAACAAAGCATCCGCAACGACGCCCGGGAAGGAGTCGGTGAACATACCGAAACCAGCACGGACCGTTGTCTTCGGCGTCAGCTGGTAGTTGACTCCGATACGCGGCATGAAGGCCAACTTCTGGAAGCTCTTGAAGGCCTGGTAACGGTTACCGTCAATGAGACCACCGGGGAACGCTGCACTGTAAGGAGAGGTGGTCGGAGCCGAACCTGGAGCACCACTGACAACTGGAGCGGCAAGGTAGGCGTAGCAGGAGGTGTGGCAGATCGGGTTGGAGTTTGTCTCAATGCGAAGGCCAGCCGTGAGCGTGAGCTTCGGCGACACCTTGAACATGTCCTCAACGTAAAAGCCTTCGTCGTAGACCGAAACCGGCTGGGTAGCACGCTGCGGAAAACGCTGGATGTACTCCACGTCCGTGATACCGGAGAGGAAGTCTTCCTCGTAGGTGAGCGAGAGCGGGAAAGTGGTTTCCACGCCCTGGATGTCCGTAATGTTATCTCTACGAATGTTGTAGCCGAACCGGAGCGTGTGGCGACCCTTGGTCCAGTTGAGATCGTCGATCACCTGGTAGCCGGCAACACGGCGGCCCTGTGGGAAGTCGTAGTTGATACCACCGTAGAAATCGGTACTGGCGCTCAAACCACCGTTTTCGAACTCAACCGTCGAAGGAGCGGCTGCGAGAACTGCTGCAGCAGGATTGCTGTTTTGGAACGGGGCGCTGTAGTAGTTACCCGTCAAGACCAACTGGTTGGTGAGGTTCGGTGTGAACAGATGCGTTTCGTTCATCTGCCCTTCCCAGGCCGGCTGGACACTGAGATCCGTGAACAGAGGGCTGACCAGGTCGGTGTAGGTGGGCTGCGTGCCGTGGTCCTGCTTGTAGTGGATGTAGAAGTTGTCCTTGTCGCTGATCTTGAAGTCAACGCGCGCAGTCAAGAGCCACTCGGTGAGGTTCTCAGATGAGTGAGCGTAGTAGGAGACCGTGGCGGGATCATAGACGTAGGGGGACGACGTAGCCGGACGCGAGGGACTGGTGTCGTACGTGTTGAACACGCGGTTCATCTGCGGGAGCTGGCCAGGTGCAGCGGGGGCGAATAGAGTGCCGTTTGCGGCGAGGCCAACGCTGACCGGACCGCCCAGGACTGGGTCGTTGTACTGCGCGGCAGCAGCGTCAGCAGCAGCATTGAGTGTTGCGCAGGTCGCATACGTCTCATTGCCAGGGTCTTGACCACGGGTACAGGCTTCTGCGAGGGGGCTCGGCGCGAGCGTCAGGCCGTTCTGCGGGGTCGTCGCGCGGATGCCTTCCGTGTTGACGAACCAGAAGAGGCGGTTCTTAATCATCGGACCGCCGATCGAAGCACCCCACTGGTTTGCATTCACGAACTGCGGAATGTTCTGCGTGCCATTGGTGACTTGCGACTGCTTGTTGAAGTAATCATTCGAATTGAGCGCGCGGCCATCCCAGTAGTAGCTGGCGTTGCCGTGAATGCGGTTGCCGCCGCTCGCGGTGATTTCATTCACCTGCGCGCCGCCAAGACCGCCGAACTGCGAGCTGAAGGCCGGCGAGATGACCGTCACCGTATCCACTTCGTTGTTGCCCAGCGTCAGGTTGGAAGCGCCCGTGTTGTTCAGATTGAGAAAGGGGTCGTTCTCGTAGCCGCCATCCAGCGTGAACATGTTGGACAGCCCCGAGATACCGAAGCTCGAAAAGTTTCCGTAGCCGCCGGCAGCCGTACCGGTGTTCATCACCGATCCTGGAGCCGTCTGCGCGACGAAGGTCAGATCGTTACCCGGGTTGGGCATCGCCTGTACCTGCTCTGCGGTAAAGGTCGTGACAACGTCCGCGTTCTCCAGGTTAACCGGCGCGGCGGCGGCAGTTACCGTCACTTCCGTGGTGCCCGCGCCAACCGTGATCTTGAAGTTGTCGGTCGCAACCGTTCCGGCCGAGACCTCGACAACGTTGCTTTCCGTCGTGAAACCCGCTGCTGTAACAGTTACCTGATACGATCCCGGGGTCAGGAACGAGACGCGGTACGAACCGGTCGAGTTGCTGGTAACGGTCTTCGTTTCACCCGTCGCCGTATTCTTCACGACGACTTTGGCGCCCGGAATGGCCGCGCCCGTGGGATCCAAAAGATCGCCGGAAATGTCACCTGAAGTTGTCGATTGGGCTCTTGCCACAGGCTGGAAGATCATTGCAGCGCCGGGCAGGGATAGCGCCAGTGCCAGGGCGGTCAAACGGAAAGATCGCATCGAAACTCCTATGTACAGGTCTTATACAAACAAAAGGCTAGGGCTCTATGATCGACGCGGTCATTGCCTCGCCCACAGATAGCAGTCTTTGTCTGTTAATTTCACGTAACAACACTGCATTCAGCGTGCCAAATGACGATAAGCCTCAATTGCTTGAAGTTAGCCCCCGGTCTCCTATGGGCCAAGGGTCGTCAACGTCCGGTTGAATGTATAAGAATATGAATAATAATAGGACGGTACCCTTTCCGAGCTATGAAGATCCTCCTCGCCCTCATCTCGCCGCGCCGCCAGCCTGCCGGGCCGACCACCGCGCTCCTCACGCTCTACCTTGACCGCGCCACTCGCTACACCCCCACCACCGTGCGCACGTTTCCGACCGAAGTCGCCCTCCTGGCCTTCGCCACCGGGGCGACTGCCCGCACTCGCCCCGCACTCCTCCTCGCCGATAGTCGCGGCCAGCAACTCTCCTCCGAGGAGCTCGCTGCGGCCCTCGGCTTGTTCCAGGACAATGGAACCCAACAGCTTATTCTCGCCATCGGCCCAGCTGACGGCTGGTCTGACGCAGCTCTTGCCGCCGCCACACGCATCATTGCCTTTGGCCGCATCACGTTGCCCCACGAATTGGCTGCCGTGGTTGCCGCTGAGCAGCTTTATCGCGCGCTTACCATTCGGGCGGGGCATCCATACCACAGCGGTCATTAGGGATTTCTTGCTCGGCCACGCTCGGCGCTCAGGTAGTCTAGGCGCATGACATCGATGCAGGATTCGGCGGAGGACTCGCGGCGGGGGTTGATTCTCATTAATACGGGCGCTGGGAAGGGAAAAACGACGGCCGCGCTGGGAACGGCGTTGCGGGCGGCTGGAAGTGGGATGCGGGTGCTGGTTTTGCAGTTCCTCAAGGGCTCCTGGCACTATGGGGAGATGGAGTCTGCCGAGGCAATAAATGGTTTAGATGGTTTTACTTACGTGCTGCGGAAGCTGGGCCGCGGGTTCGTTAAAGTGGGCGGCGCGGAGGCTGATCCGGAAGACCTTCGGATGGTGGAGGAGGGGTGGCTGGAGGCCGAAACGGCGATACTTTCGGGGGAGTGGGACCTGGTGGTGCTGGATGAGATCAACTATGTGATTGGGTACAAAATGCTTGATCCTGAACGAGTTGCGAGCGTTTTGCGGCGCAAGCCGGAGATGCTGCACGTGATTTTGACCGGCAGAAATGCGCATCCGCTGCTGGTGGAGCTGGCGGACACCGTTACGGAGATGCGCGAGGTAAAGCACGCATATCAAAGGGGTATTCTCGCGCAACGGGGAATTGAGTTCTAGGAAAAAGGGCAGACATAGCCCGGTTTCGGGTTACAAATCGACTGCTTTAGCCCGGTTTCGGGACACAAAGGATAAAAGCCGCTACCGGTCCCGCGAAATCTTTCGCGGGACCGGTAGCGGCTCGGGGTGATGGGCACCGTGGCGGCGGGCCACGGTGCCGGTCAGGTTAGAACTCCAGGCGGAGAGAGAACTGGCCGACCCGAATGTCGCCGACTTGTCCCGACGGGCTGAGGGTTTGGAGGATCTGGCCAAAGGGCGAAACGTTGTTGACGATGTCGGGCGCGCTGACGGTCGTCCCTGGATTGGAGAAGTTCGGGTGGTTGAAGAGATTGAAGAAATCCGCACGGAAGGTCAGGTTGAGGTTCTTTGAAGGAATGATGGGGAAGATCTTGGCAAGCCCCAGGTCGAGGTTGGTAGCGCTCGGTCCGTGGATCAGGTTGCGCGAACCGTACTCCAGACCCAGCGGGCCGCGGAAGAAGCTAAGGGCCTTGGTCGCGCCCGTGGAACCACCGGCAAAGTTGTAGACGGTTCCCTGAACGTTATTGGGATGGGACCTCAAGAATCCGAGGTCACCGTAGCTGCCGGTGAAGATGGCCGGATCTTCCGCCGCGAAGGAGGAGATGAAGGCATCGGAGAGCACGTTGATGGGAAGGCCGGTGCGGTAGGACACAATACCCGACAGGCTCCATCCGCCGATGAGTTCGTTGGTTAGCACTCCGCTGCTGCCGAAGAACCTCTTGTTCTTGCCGAAGGGAAGGTCGTACTGGGCTTCCGACGTGATGATCTGGCGGACGTCGAAGTCCGAATTGCCGCGGCAGGCACGGGGTACGGTCACATCGCAGATGATGCCGGTGGAGTTGAACAAGGCGTTATTGTTGGCAGCCTGCGAGTTGTTATCGATGGAATGGGACCAGGTGTAGTTGAAGTTGAGCGCCAGACCCTGCGAGACATTCTTGGTCAGCGTGACGAGAAGGCCGTTGTAGTTGGAGAAGCCTTTGTTGGTGAGGAAGCCATTGGCAGCAAACTGCGAGGGCATGGCGACGTTGTTGGGCAACAAGCCGAACGTGGCCAGGCCGAAGGGAATTCCGTCGCCGAGGTCACCGCGCGGCCCGTACTGACCGAGGGTCGCGGCCACCAGCGAGGTGCAGTTGGCAAAAGGAGGAGGCGTTTGGTTGGGCCCAAACAGGATTAAGGGCCAAGACGGCGAGGTGCAAGGGCCACCGGCGCTGTTGGGACTATTGGCTGCAGCGCCGACTACGTTCTCGATCCAAGGCTGGGGAGTGAGGGGCCCGCCTGCGCGCAACTGACCCGTGAGACCGGCAAATGCCTGGGAGAGGGTTTGCCCGGAGGCGTTATCCGGGAAGTTCAAGATCTGGGACGCATCCGCATCGGCGAGCAAGCGGCGGCCCATGCGGCCAACGTAGTTGATACTCAGGACCATGTGCCAGGGAAGTTCCTGCTGGACACCCGCATTCAGGGAGATCGAGTAGGGATCCTTCAGGCCGGGATCGATGTCAAAGCCCTCCTGGCCTTGCTGCAGACCGAAGGGGCCGAAGACTGGGTCGACAAAAGGAATGAATCCCGAGGGAGGAGCGGTGCCGGTGGGGGCAAGGCCCGGATCGTACGACAGGTTGGCGCCGAGACGCTGGCCCGGATTGCTGAGATCGCCGAGCTGGTTGGTGGCGGAGTTTTCGAAGAGGAACGACAACTGACTCTGAAGGTTATTGATCGCATTGATGACGGTGCGGTCATAGACGAGGGCTGCGCTGCCGTTGAAGACTGTTTTGTTCGAAAAGGATGGGTTGTAGGCGAAGGCGAAGCGGGGCGCAAAGTCGGTATATACCTGCTTATACGAAGAGGGAGCGTTGTTGGCCTTGCCGCCCAGAACCGCCTGGAAGTAGGGCAGTGTCTGGTTGAGGCTGCCGGTCGCATTCATCTGGATGCGATCGTTCATATAGGCATTGAAGGTCGACTGGGGCTGGGAGAGACCCTGTAGCTGATAGTTGGATTGCTTTCCGTGAACCTCATAGGGCACAGAGTTCGTCTGCCAACGCAGACCATAGCTGAGGGTGAGCTGCTTGGTCACCCTCCAGCTGTCGCCGACGTAAAGCTCTGTCTGGTAGTAGCGATAGGCGTAAGGGTTGCCGGCTCCGGGGGGCTGGGCAGCGCCTGTCTTGCCGTAATCGAAGTTGGTGGAGATCTCGCCGATGGCGCCGAGCGCGTCCGTATAGATCTGGTCGTAGTCGTTCAGCGCGACGTTATTAGGGCCCTGGTTGATGTCGGCGGGACGCAAGCCTGGGGAAAGACCTCCGCCCAACGTTGCGCCAATTGCGCCGGCTTCAACGAAGTTAAAGTTCGTGATGTTGTTGCTGTTGGTCTTGATGAACTTGAACAGGCCGCCCATGGTGAGGCTGTGACTGCCGATCTGCCAGTTGAAATCATCGCGTACGACAGGAATCGGTATGCGGCGTGACTGCGTGTTGTAGGTTCCGTACGGGTTCGCCAGGCCGGTGAAGCTGTACACGTTCGGCGAGGTGGTGAAATCTCCTGCGAGGAACGTCAGCTTGGAGATGTTATCGCCGTAGTAGAACTGATTGACCTTGTTGTTGCCTATGGTCCAGATGTCGCTGATTACATAACCGTAGCTGCGGTCGACTTCCGTCAGGCTGGCCGGATCGCCAGGAAACTGGGGAGCTCCCGTGCTGGTGGGGTAGACCTCATTGGTGCGATTGATGGTGAAGCGGCCGTAGATCTTGTTTTTCTGGGTCAGGTTGTAATCGACGCGCCCCACGTACGTGGTCTCGAAGTCGGGTTGCGGATAGGTGAAGCGCAAGCCCTCGGTGTTGACGCCGTCGCCCTGGGTGGGGTCGTTGGGCGCGGGGTAGCGCTTGGCGAGGAAGGCCAGCACATTGGGGTTGAAGCCGATACCGGACGGGTCGAACCCGGCAGCCTGCGCAGCATTGATGCTGCTGATGCAGGCTGGCTGGTTATTGAGACGGCTGGTGTCGCCGCAGCCTGGGCCATTGTTGATGTAGTTCAAGGTCGGGTTCGAGGAGTACAGGGCCGGGATGGGCACGATCGGCTCGACCGCGTTGGACTGGATGATGCGCGAATCGGCGAAATCGAAGAAGAAGAAGAGCTTGTCCCGGAGGATGGGGCCATCGATGTTGCCACCGAACTGGTTGCGGATCAGCGGCGTGCGCGGCAGGCCAACATTGTTGTTGAAGTAGGTATTGGAGGCCGTCGACGTGTCGCGGTGATATTCATTGATGTTGCCGTGGAACTGATTGGTGCCGTGCTTGGTGACCAGCTGGAACTGGCCGCCGCTGCCGGTGCCGAGGTTTGCATTCATACCTCCAACCGTGCCGGTAAACTGCTCGACCGAGTCGACGGGAGCGGTGGAAATGATGCCAAAGGTCGTACCGGCCGCGATGTCGTTCACGTCCAGACCGTCTAAGGTGACGCTGGTCTGGTCGGTGCGCGCCCCGGTGACAGAACCGGATTGCGTCGAATTCGTGCTGTCGAGCTGGGTGTTGACCACGCCAGCCTGAAGGTTGAACAGGGTGGTGACACCGGTGGTGCGATCCTGGACCGGCAAATGATTAAGTGACGCAACGTCCATGTTCGAGCCAACGGTCGCATCGGTCGTGTTGAGGGTCACTTCGGAGGTGGAGGTGACATTGACCTCGGTGGTTGCGCCTACCGAGAGCTTGGCATTCTGGGTGCGGGTGTCGCCAACGGCCAGGTAGATATCGTTGATCTCCACCACCGAGAAGCCGGGGTGGGTGATGGTCTCCTGATAGCCAGCGCCGGGGGGCACGTTCAGGAAGTGGTAGGTGCCCGACGAGTTCGTGGTCGCGGTGTACTTCTGGCCGGTCGCCTTATTGGTGAGCGTGACCGTGGCTCCGGGAACCGCGGCGTCGGTGGCGTCCGTAACGACGCCGGTCATGGAGGAGGAATCCTGGGCCTTGATGGCCGAGGGGGCCATGAGAACTCCTGTGAGGAGCGCGAGGAGGATCGCTACGTGGAACCTGGTAAAGCGGAAAATACGCATCAAACTTTCTCCAATTCGGACCTGTGGGGCGATTGCGTAAGTTGAGAGACCAAACCTTGTTGCGAAGGAATTCTCTACAATGCTGACTTTGTTGCAGGGAAAGGCGAAGCTTTCGGATGCAAGTGGTATGCCAAATTAGATGAATTTTCCGATCTTATTGATCCGCATCGGGATACGAGGCTTATTGGTACGAGGGCCTGTATGGCGGGGCGAATTTATCTATGATTAATAGAAAATGACCGACAGGAATTAACCGAAAATGGGTAGACAGGCTGACGGGCAGTCTTCCCAAGGACCGGGTGGCGGGGCGGTTTCGTGTCATTGTTTAAGGATGGCGCTGGATGGGTCGGGTGTTGACACGATTGTTGCGATCTCCACGCCGCCGGGGCGGGGCGGCATTGGGATTGTGCGGCTGTCCGGGCCGGAGGCGCTGGAGATTGCGGCGCGGCTGGTGACGCTGGAGCGGCCGCTGGAGCATGCCAGGGCGCGGCGGGTGAGGGTGGTGGATATAGAGGATAGGGAGAAGAGTATTGATGAGGCGGTGGTGACGGCGTTTCTCGGGCCGCGGTCGTATACCGGGGAGATGGTGGTGGAGATTGCGGCGCATGGGTCGCCGGTGGTGCTGGAGGCGATGGTGCGGGGGGCGCTGGCGGAGGGTGCTCGGATGGGGCTGGCGGTAAGGCTGGCGCGGCCGGGAGAGTTTACGCAGCGGGCGTTTCTGGCGGGGCGGATTGATCTGACGCAGGCCGAGGCGGTGGGGGATTTGATTGCCGCGCAGACTCTGGAGCAGGCCAGGGTGGCGGCGCAGCAGATGGGTGGGTCGATGGCGCGGAGGGTGACTCCGGCGAAGAGCGGGCTGCTGCACTTGATTGCGCTGCTGGAGGCGGGGATGGACTTTGCGTCGGGAGAGCTGGATGACGTGGAGATTGTGCCGCCGGCGGTGATTGCGGGGGCGATTGAGGGCGTGGAGCGGCCGCTGGCGGAGTTGGCGGCGAGCTTTCGGCGAGGGCAGTTGCTGCGCAATGGGGCGGCGATTGCTCTGATTGGGCCGCCGAATGCGGGCAAAAGCTCTCTGTTTAATAGGCTGCTGGAGCGCGAGCGGGCGATTGTGACGCCGCTGCCGGGGACGACACGGGATACGGTGGAGGAGTCGCTGGCGCTGGGCGGGATTCCGCTGCGGTTGATCGATACGGCGGGGCTGCGCGGGGGTCTCGACGAGGCTGGGATTGATGTGGCCGAGATGCAGGGGATTGCGCGCTCGCACGAGGCGCTTGCGGATGCGGACCTGGTGCTGCTGATCCATGATGCGACGCTGGCGGTGACGGTGGGGGAGTTGAGGCTGGAGGCTTCGCTGGCGGGGCGGCCGCATCTGGTTATCTATAACAAGGTGGACTTGCTGGTGGGTGAGGCCGAGCCGGTGGACGAGGTGGAGCTGGGCGGCGGGGCGGCGATCCGGACGAGCGCGTTGACCGGCGAGGGCTTGGGGGCGGTGCGCGAGGCGGTCCTGGCGCAGCTCGGGGCGGCAGGAGCGCTGGCGGAGAGTGGAGCGCTGAATAACCTTCGGCAGCAGGAGGCAGTGGGATCGACGCTGGCGGCGCTTGCAGCAGCGGCGGCGGCGAATGACGCGGGGCTGCCGCACGAGCTGATCCTGATGGACCTGCACCGCGCGTTGCAGGCACTGGACTCGTTAACCGGAGTAACAACGCCGGACGACATCCTGGCGCGAATTTTTTCTACCTTCTGCATCGGAAAGTAATTAGGCGTTCGGAGACGTTCTGTTGGGTTCGCTACGATTTTCGATTCTAAGAGAGGGTGACATTAGTACTTGAGTGGCTGGCTACTGCGCCTCTACGCAGTAGCGCATACACGGGCACACCACTTAGTACGATCAGGAGCCCGGGCCAGGTGGTCGCGGTGCGATAGGCGAATAGTATGACCAGAACGAAAGAAGCGCCGAAGATGTATAGCGCGGGCAGCCACGGATATCCCCAACAGCGATAGGGCCTCACGGCGTCCGGTCGAGTCCGGCGCAGGCGAAAGAGCCCTGCGACGGTGAGGATGTAAAAGATCAGCGCTGCAGAGATGACGTAGTCCAGCAGATTGCTGTAGAGATTGCCGTAGGTTTGCGTAGCGGCATCGTAGGTGCGCGGCAACACTAACAGGAGGGCCCAGATGCATTGCAATGCGAGTGCCCATCCCGGCACTTGCGCCGTGTTCAGTGTGCCGGCGCGGCGGAAGAATAATCCATCCTGCGCCATCGCATAGCAGGCACGACCACCTGCCAGCGTAAGCGCGTTCACCGTGCCAAAGGTCGACACCATGATCAGGCAGCCCATCGCAAGTTTGCCGATCCCCGGCAGCACCGTGTTGACCACCAGTGTGGCTACGCGATCATCCGCCGCTGTCTGGATGGAGTGCATAGGCAGTACCGCGAGATAGCAGAGGTTGCAGAGAAGATAGAGCAGAATCACCATCGAGGTGCCCAGCCCGAGCGCAAGCGGCAGGTTGCGCTGGGGATTGCGAACCTCGCCGGCAACAAAGGTGATGTCATGCCACGAGTCCGCGGAGAACAGCGAGCCTGTTTGCGAGACGCAAAGCGCAACGATCATGCCCACTCCAGTGGTTGCGCTCAGGGCGCCAATCATGGATACATTTTGCGGATGCCAGGCGGAAGCAAAATTTATTTGCAGCACCGATGGGTTGCGGAGAAAAGCATACGCGCCGAGCCCCAAGAGGAGCACCATCCCGATGAGCTTCGCGATGGTGAAGATGTTCTGCACCAGTTTGCCCCAGCGGACTCCGCCCACATTGATGCCACATGTGATGAGGATGACGAGCAGTGCCAGGCACTGCGTCGTCGAGAGCGAAACAGCGTAGCCGGGCAGGAGCCGAACTGGCGCGATGAGGTAGTGGGTCTCACTGATGGAGGGGAAGAGAACACCGCTAAAGCGCGCGAACGCGATGGCAACGGCCGCGATCGAACCTGTCTGGATGACCGTTAACAACGTCCATCCATAGAGAAAGCCCAGCAGTGGCGAGAAGGCTTCCCGCAGGTAGACATACATGCCGCCGGCGGTTGGCATCATGGCTGCAAGCTCACCGTAGCTGAGTGCCCCGAAGACTGTGAGAACCCCAGTGATGACCCACGCGACGAGCAGCCATCCCGCTGAGCCTACCTGCCGGGAGATCTCGGCGCTGACAATGAAAATGCCTGACCCGACCATGATGCCGGCCACGATCATCACCGAATCGAAGAGACCAAGCGCCTTGCGAAACTCGATCTCCGCCATCCGCTAGGCCACACCTTCGTTGCGGACGTACACCGAGTAACGCTCATCCATGATGAGGTTCAGCGGGACGAGGTTGTGAATGGGGCCTTGCCCCTTGCTGCGGAACTGCAGCGGGTAGCGATGCGAGCCCTCTACGCGCTCAAACCAGAGTGCGTCTGCGCCACTTTTCGTAGCCGCATCGTGCAACTTCACCGCGGGCAGTGGATAGCCGTCGTCGGACCCCCAGGGGCCGGAGTCACCATAGATCATTGAATTGGTCAGGCCTTCGGTTCCTTGCCGCACCGCGAGAACCAGGGGGCCATACATCGCGGCCTGCACCTGCTTGTCGTCCGGCGTCTGGTCGATATGCGGGGTCATCGGCATGTCGACCGTTATAACATCGCCGGCCTTCCAGGAATGATTCAGTGTGAAGTAGGACGAAGGCGTCGCGTCCACGGTTACTGGCTCGCCATTGATCGCGACGGTTACGCCCGCGGTTGCCCAGTAGGGTACGCGTACTTTGAGGGCTGTCGCCTTGGACGGTGCGGCATCCACCGTGAACGTGACACGCTCTTCATTGGGATACTTCGTGGTCTGGCGCAGTTGCAGGCCGCGCTCCTTCCAGTCGAGTTTGGATGGAATGAAGAGGTTGACGTAGACGGCGTCCGCATCATGGAAGTAGATGGAGTCGTTGAGCTTCGCGTACTCTTCGGAGCCTGTGCCGGTGCAGCACCAGAAGGCGTCGAATTGCGTGCCGAAGGTTTTGTAGAGGCCGGGCTTCAGCGACACGTAATACATCAGCATGCCATTGCGATCCTGCGTGCCGGCGCGCGCGTTCAGCAGCACACGCTCGTAGTAGTCGAAGTGTTTTGCGTCTGGCTCCTGTCCGAAGAGGTGCCGCGAAAGCTTCAGCATGTTGTAAGAGCAGCAACACTCTTCTGCGGCCGGTCCGAGCTGGGAGGCAATCGCGTCGGGCTTGTGCCACATCTCTCCATTGCTGGTGCCGCCGGTGCAGTACGCATGATGTTCGGTGACGATGCGGTAGAAGTTCTGCGCGATGGCAAGATACCGGGGATCGCCGGTAAGTTCGTAGCCGCGAATGGCGCCGATGACCTTGGGGATGTTGGTGTTTGCGTGATTGCCACCCAGCTGGTCTTCATTGGCCGCTAGAGGATCGAAGATCTTCTTGTGCTCGAAGCGATAGCCAAGGTCGCGATACTTTGCATTGCCCGTGATGGCGTAGAGATTAAAAGAGGCTTCGTTCATGCCGCCATGCTCGGTGAGGAGCACACGCTGCCATTGATCGTCGGCGATGGAACGGCTGTAGGTGTCCGCCCAGTCGGCCATTTTTAGAGCGATGGCCAGGGCCTGCTTGTTGCCGGTGTGCTCGTACATGTCGATCATGCCGGCGAGGATCTTGTGGTAGGTGTAGAAGGGTGCCCACACCTTTTCGTGGTTGCGCAGCTTGTCGTAAAAGGTAGCCGGATAGGCGCCAAGATAGCCATCCTTCGCCTGGCATTGTGCGAGGATCGTCACGAGGTCGTCAGCCTTCGCCTTGATCGGCTCATCGCCCGTGCTCGCATAGAGCAGAGCGCAGGACGAAAGATAGTGGCCGACGTAATGGCCGCGCAGCTCGCAATCCGGAGCCTCCCAGCCACCGAGGGGATCGGCGTCGCCGGTGGGAAGACCTGCAGTGACGCGGAAGTTATAGGCGAGGCGATCGTTTGGCAGCGAGTACAGATAGCTTCGATCCAGCTCCATCATGTCCTTCCAGAAGCTGGGCAGGAGGCGGACCTCGGTCATAGCAAACGGTTCGGCCTTCCACTGCACCTTGGCTACGGACGCGTGGGTCAAATTGGCGACGGCAGTATCGCTCGCATCCGCAGCGTGCTTTTGGCCTGCGCCGGCTTGAGCAGCCTCCGCGGATGGCGGCAGCAATGCCGCAGTACCAGCCGCCACTGCGCCGCCAAGAAAATGCCTACGTGTCAGTCTGAAATCCATCGGGAGAGCCCTCATCTATATAGCTTCATCGGGTACTCGTATCAAAAAGCAGCTTTACGAATACAATTTCGAATACATTACATTTACTTACTGGCGGCATCACTGTCAACTGCCGGGGCTGAGGTGGAGCAGACAATGGGCGCGCCGGCCGCTGGCGTCAGTGATTGCAGTTGGGTGGCGTCGACGGCCCCGGGCGCCAATGCCTCCCATTCCTGGACCGCGACAGCGGCATGGTGTCCGCCCTCACCCGACGCATCGAAGACTGCGCGCAGACACTGGGTGGTGACCGGGGCGAACGTGAGGTCCGCAAAGGAATGAGTGGAGGTTGGATAGCCGTCACGGGGGTTGATGGTGTGCCATTGGCCGCCGCTCCAGTACTCCAAGTGCCATGCAGCGGGCGGCGCAACCCCTTCGTTCGCGCCGGCTGGATGGTCGGCCCAGAACTGGATGCGCGACTCGTTGAGCGTAACGGGTTGGGCCCACGCGTATTCGATCCACTGCCCGGGCGGATTGTGCGGAATCCAGCTGGCCCACATGTCCGGCGGCAGCGGGTTTTCGCGCACGATGCCATCGTTGAGCGCCTTGATCCAATACTGCACCGGTACGGGTTCATTCGATGCGGTCGTTCGTGCGGCTGCTGCAAGATTGCGGCTGGGCGGTGACGCGGGTTGCGGTTCACGCGTGGGCTGGACTTTTCGAATGCGCGCAGGCGAGACGCTGTCGTCCCATTCCATGCGATCGATCGCGATGCTGCGCCGGAAGTGGCCGCCACCCTTCGCATCCGCCGTGTGATAGGCCAGGTACCACTGCCCCTTGTATTGGGCGACGCCAGGATGAGAAGTTGTCGACGAAACTACGTCGAGAATGACTCCACGATAGGTCCACGGGCCCAACGGCGTCGGCGCAGTGCCATACGCGATACACGCGTGATACACCGCCTGGGTGCAGGGCGAACGCGGTCCGGCTTGGTTATCGGCGTACAGCAGATAGTAGGTGTCCTTGCGACGGAAGATCCGCGACGCCTCGAAGAATCCGGTCAGGGTTGTGACGCTGAACTCCTGGCTCTTCGGCGTCACCATGTCGGCAGCGAGCTCAATGCCGCGCAGGCGGCCGAAGGTTCCCCAGTAGAGAACCACCCGGCCGTCGCGATCGACCAACACGGTTGGATCGATGTTCTGGATATCATTCGCTTCCGGCACAGACTGGGAGAGGATGGGTCCACTGGGATGCGCATCCTTCCAGGGCCCGAGCATGCTATTCGCAACCGCCACACCGATGGCAAAGGGATCGCGGTTTTTCGAATTCGCTTCCTCAACTGGAGCGTACAGGTAGAAGCGCTTATCCGCGCCCTGGACGATCTGCCCGGCGTACGCGCGGCCCGGCTTCGCCCAGGCAAAGACCTGTTCCGGCTTCAGGAAGTCCGGGTAAAGCATCCATTGTTTCGAAGTCACATCGGTGGTGGCGAAGAGTTCCCACTCGGGCATGATGAAGTCGTTCACCTCCGGTGGGGCAGTGTCGCGCCCAGTAAGGATATACAGTGTGTCCCCGACCACAATGGGTGCCGGATCGGCCGAATAGTATGAGCCGTCCGAGAGGATTGGGTTCCCGGCGCTGTGAACGGCAAGGGGTTTTGACTGCTGCGCTTCACCCTCGATGACCATGCTCAGCAGGGCAAAAAACACAGCGATGGCAGCGGACCCCTTCTTCATAAAATCGCCCTTCTGGTCCAAATAGCTTCTTTGCCTCGGTTCAATTTGACCATTTTCTGATACGTTATTGTATACATGAAACAGAGGATCCAAATGTACGCTCCTATTGCGGCCCGCAAAACGGGCCGCTCTTTTTCTCGTGTCGTGGGTCCGTCGGCGCTTGATCTTCGGCCGCTTTCTCTCCCGATCTGTGCGCTTCTGTTGTCGATGGGCTTCTCAACGGCGGCTCAAGGACAGGGTCCGCACGGCCCTCGCGTTCTGCCACCGGGTCCGATGCTCGACGGCGGTCGCATTGCGCTGAGCGCGTCGGATCTCAAGGTCGAACTGCTGCGATACTCAGGCACCGCCGCGTCGCTGACGCCCAATAGCCAGCCAACGCTCGACTACACCCCTGGCGATCTGCTGAAGGAACGCTCCGCTGATACCTTCTATCATCTTGGCGATCTCGACGTGCGCTATCGTTCCGCGGGATCTCTGGACTGGAAGGACATCTCGACGGCATTCAAGCGCAGCCCTGTGGTCGTGCTTGCGACGGACGCCACCCACTTCACCGGGGACGTCACGTCCAGCCTCCCCAGCGGCACACCGCTGAAGGTCGTTCGCACATGGTCTTCAGACAATGGAGCACTCGTGCTGCGGTTCACCCTGACCAACACCTCGACCGCAGCTGTCGAGATTGGCGGGCTCGGCATTCCCATGGTCTTCAACAACATCATGAATGGCCGCACGCTCGACCAGGCGTACCGTATTTGTTCTTTCTACGATCCGTACATCGGTGAAGATGCCGGCTATGTGCAGGTGTCGCGGCTAAGCGGCACCGGCCCCGTGCTGCTCGTCGTGCCCGATGGCCACACACCTTTTGAGGCGTGGAAGCCAATTCTCGACCATCGCAATCGTCAGACCGGCGAAGGCCTGCTCGACAACGATCCAACGCCGCGTGGCACCACGTTCGAAGGCTCGTTCGATTGGATGGTCCATACCAACGGCTATGCGGACAGCGAGTGGAAGGGCGTGCAGGAGTGGAATCCGGCGACGTCTGCGACCCTCGCGCCGGGCAAGAGCGTAACGTACGGCGTGCGCTTTCTGGTGGCGCCGGACCTGCGGCACATCGAGGCGACGCTCGCCGAAAACAAGCGCCCGGTCGCTGTCGGGATTCCTGGCTACATCCTGCCGCAAGACATCGACGCCAGGCTCTTCCTCCGCTACAACTCTTCCGTCCGATCCATCGTTAGCGAGCCTGCAGCCGCGGTTGACATCCACGACGACGGTAAGAACGCGCATGGACTGCATGCGTATACGTTACGTGGCAAACAGTGGGGTCGCTTCCGCCTCGTGATCACCTATGCGGACGGCACCGTGCAGAGCATTGGCTATCGCACCATCAAGCCGGAGACTGAAGCGGTCGCCGATATGGGTCAATTCCTCTTCCATCAACAGTGGTTCGATCAGGTAAATGATCCCTTCCACCGCGCGCCGTCGATCATCAGCTACGACGACGAGGCTGGGAAGCAGGTCACTCAGGACTCACGCGTCTGGATCGCCGGTCTAAGCGACGAAGCCGGCGCCGGGTCCTGGCTCGCCGCTTCGATGAAGGAGTATCTCGAGCCAGATCCTGAGGAGGTCGGCAAGCTCGAGCAGTTCGTCGACGGCGTTTTGTGGGGACATCTGCAGAACCGTGAAGGCGAACACAAGTACGGCGTGCACAAGAGTCTCTTCTTCTACCAGCCTGCGCTCGTACCCGGATTCACGTACGACCCGAAACTGAACTGGACCAGCTGGACGAGCTGGAATAAGGAAGGCGCGGATGATGTCGGCCGCTCCTACAACTATCCGCACGTCGTCGCCGCTTACTGGTCGCTGTATCGCACGGCGCGCAATACGCACGGGCTGGTCACTCAGCGTGATTGGCAGTGGTACCTGAATCAGGCGTACGAGACATCGCTGGCGATGTGCTCCGAGGCACCGTACTACACGCGCTTCGGCCAGATGGAAGGCACTGTGTTCGTACGTGTGCTCGATGATCTCAAGGCAGAGGGTTGGACTGAAAAGGCTGACAAGCTCGAAGCCGTCATGCGCGCACGGGCGGATGTCTGGAAGACGGAAGCGTATCCGTTCGGGAGCGAAATGCCGTGGGACTCGACGGGTCAGGAAGAAGTCTACGATTGGACGCGCTACTTTCATGACGATGCCAAGGCCGAGGTTACGCTCAACGCCATCCTCGCCTACGATCCCACGATTCCAAGCTGGGGCTACAACGGAAGCGCGCGCCGTTATTGGGATTTCATCTATGGAGGTGATCCCAAGTATTCCCGTATTGAGCGGCAACTCCATCACTACGGCTCCGGCATCAACGCGATTCCGCTGCTCGCCGAATACCGTCTGCATCCGGACGACCTCTACTTGTTGCGCGTGGGCTACGGCGGCGTGATGGGTCCGCTCGGAAACATTGACGAGAAGGGTTTCGCTTCCGCAGCTTTTCACTCCTTCCCCGATCGCATGAAGTATGACCCCTACACCGGCGACTACGGCCCCAACTTTTTTGGCCACGCGATAAATACCGGCACGTTTGTCACGCATGACGACGCTATGGGTTGGCTTTGCTTTGGCGGCAATGTTGAGGAGCGTCACGGCATCGTCCGCACTACCGTGCTCGACAGTGCGCGCGATCGCCTCTTCCTCGCGCCCCTCGGATTGTGGGTCACGCTTGACGCGGGCAAGATCGTTTGGGCGGACTTCGACACGTACGAGCACACCGTCACCCTGCATCTCGCCCCAGCGAGCAGCTACGTATCCACCGCTCGATTGCGTCTCACGCAAACAGAGCCGAAACCTGGCGCCCCAGTTTGGGTAATCGCCTCGCATCCTGCGGTGGACGCAGGGGATAATGTGATTCCGCTCAGTACCGGCGAGACAACGGTGAAGTTACAACGATCCAAGATGTAATCATGTAGCGCAGCCAAACAACAAAGGCCGGCGAACGAATCGCCGGCCTTTGTTGTCGAATTGCCTTTATCGAAGAGAGATGCGCAACATCACGACACCATGCTTCGGCACAGTCGCGAGGAACGAGTCGCCGTCCATTGCCGCCTCGGCATGCTTCCACAGGTCACGTACTTGCAACCCTCGTCCGTTGAAGCGCTCAGGCAAACTGCTGCGAAGAAACTTGCCTGGCGCGTCTTCGTCTCCGCGGTTGAAGATTCCCACGGCAACGGAACCGTCATGAAGGGGCCGCATCAGCACCTCGACATCGCCGTCATGCGAGATATCCGTTACTGGCTGAAACTGCGGATCCTGATCGATCGCAATGACTTCTGTGTTCATTAGGATGCTCTTCGTCTCGTCGGTCATAGTGCGTAGATCGTTTCCCGCGATCAGCGGTGCAGCCAGGAGCGACCACAGGCTCATGTGAGTGCGATATTCATCAGCGGTCATGCCGCCGTTGCCAATTTCGAGCATGTCAGGATCGTTCCAGTGTCCTGGCTTTGCGTAGCTCGCGATCTTGATCTGGCTGAAGCCGATTCGGTCCATCGACTCCCACTTGTCTTCAATGTCACCGGTCGTGCGCCAAAGGTTGCCGCCGCTCTGCTCGCCCCAGCCCGTCCACACCTTCGCGCGCCCATATTCGCATAGGCTGTACACGATCGGCCGATGCGTCGACTGCAGCGCGTCGCCCATCTCCTGATAGATCGCCTGTAGCGTCGGTGCGTCATCCTTGTACACATCGAGATCGGTACATAGGTCGTATTTCAGATAGTCGATACCCCACGCCGCGTAGGTCGCGGCATCCTGTGGCACGTGGGCAAAGCTGCCCTCGTAGTATGCACAGGTCTTCGGACCGGGGCTCGAATAGATTCCTATCTTCAAACCCCTGGAATGAACGTAGTCTGCAAGCGCTTTCATATCGGGGAACTTCTTGTTTGGCACGATATTGCCGGCGGCATCACGCCCCAGCTCCCATGTGTCATCAATGTTGATGTAGGTGTAGCCAACCTTGCTCATGCCGCTCGACACCATCGCATCCGCCATCGCGCGCACGGAAGCATCGTCAACCTTTTCGGCGAATTTATTCCAGCTATTCCAGCCCATCGGCGGCGTGCGCACCAGACCGTTGTCGGGCACATCGTGCAGCGCAGGCAGTCGTAAAGGCTTCGGCGGCTGCGTCGCTTCCTCCGTCACCTGCCTGGCAACTCCTTGCGCGACAGTTTCACCATCGCGCTTGGTGAGCGTCAGCTTGCCGTGTGACAACTTACCATCAAAAACGATAGTCCGCTGTTCCCATCGCGGCGCCGTTGCAGGTGGCTGCGTGGCAAAGTGGATTGTGCCGTGGTCCAGCGTGCCACTGAGAGGCACCGTATGGTGCCAGCGAATCAGTTCACCGGTGACCGCCGTGCCCTCCTGGTGAAGTTGAAAGAAAGTATCGAGAATCGTTCCGTCGCCACTGGGATTGGGCGTCTTCAGACCCCAGTACCCGTTCAGTTGAGACTGCGCCGCAGCAGCTGGGTAACTGCTCATCGCCAAGCAGCTGAGAAACATCGTTGCTACAACGCTCTTACGATCGATGAAACGTCCCATCTCACCTCACAATAAACTTGAAGAGCAGCGAAACTTGGGAAGCCCGCGCGGTTCGCAGCGCGGGCCTCAGTTCTTGTGCGCTACGCCCCTGCGAACTCCGCGATAGGTCTCTCGGCAATGGCAGGGCGGGTGGCCTTAGCCTTTTCGAACACAGCCTGCGCGGCCGCGAGATCCTCCCCCTGCAGCTCCAGTCGCGGCGCACGCACACGCGCCGCGCCGACACCTGCCTCTTGCTGCACCCATTTGATCAATTGCACAAACTTCGGAACGGTGTCCAGGCGAAGCAGCGGCAGGAACCAACGGTATAACGCGAACGCCTCTTCCCGCTTGCCCGCCTTTGCGAGTTCGAACAATTTCACTGACTCCGCTGGGTAAGCGTTCACCAAACCCGCAACCCAGCCCACGGCACCGACGCCCAGCGCTTCAACAATGACATCATCCACGCCGACAAAGATGCTGAGCTTGTCGCCAAGGAGAGCGCGAATGGCGGCTACACGCCGAACGTCCGTGCTCGACTCTTTCACCGCCTTCAGGTGCTGGTGCTCACCCGCGAGCTCCGCAATCTGCTCCGGCAGGAAGTCCGTTTTGTAGGCAATCGGGTTGTTGTATAGCATGCAGCCGAGGTTGGTTGCGCGCAGAATGGCAGTGATATGGGCCTTCATCTCAAACCAATCCGACGTGTAGACATAGGGCGGCAGCACCATCAGGCCGGAGCATCCAAGATCTTCCGCCTCCTTCGCGAGCACCACAGCGCTCTCAGTGGAGAGGGCGGAGATCGACGCAACGACAGGGAGCTTGCCCGCGACACGCACGGCTGTCTTAAGGACCGCGATCTTCTCGTCGTGTTGAAGCGTCGCACCTTCGCCGAGAGAACCGAGCATGATGAGCCCTACGCAGCCATTTCCTAGCTGCCATGCTGCATGTTGCGCCAAGAACGCGTGGTCGACCTTCATCTCAGGGGTGAAGGGTGTTGTCATTGCAGGCATTACGCCAGACCAGTTCATACTCTCTCCTCAGGGTTCTAAAGTTTCTCAATTTGAGTAAAGGCAACGCTCGGAATGGGCTCTGGCGCCGAGCCAAGCGCGCTCAATGGGACGGGATACAGCGGCTGGCGAACGGATGCAGGCTTGCACCCTAGAAGGAAATCGATGGCTGGACCGCAAACCCGTCCCTGGCAAGGGCCCATGCCACAGCGCGTCTGCAGCTTGATCTCTGACCATCCGGTGTGCCCCCGGAGGCTCGCGAAGGGTACATCCTCGCAGCGACAGACAATCGTGTCCTGCTTTGCAAGCGAGCGTAGTTCCTCACGCAAGACGAAGGCGCGCTCCATCCTCTTGGCAAAGGCGCACTCCTTCAGCACACGGCCATGCAACGCCGCCGTACTCTTCGCTGCGGACGCAAGACCAGCAACTTCTCCCTGCGCCAGCGCTGCATCGAGCCCTGCAATGCCAGTTGGCTCGCCTACACAGAAGACGTTAGGAATCGAGGTGCGCTGCTGTTCATCTACCTGTACAAAGCTGCCTTCGAAGGCGCAGCCGAGCAATTCTGCGATCTCGGTATTCGGCACGAGGTGATATCCGCACGCGAGCAGATCACAACGCTCCGTCCATGTGCGATTGCCATCGGTCAAGCGCACTGCAGAGAGGGTCTGACCATCTGATGCAAGCGCCTCCACCACCCAACAACCGGTGCGATATCGCGTCGAGCGCAAAGTCGAACGGTAGCGCATTCCCTGCACCAACTTCGCAGGCTGACGCCACAACGATGCGGTGAAGGTGGCGAGCTTCGAGAATGCCGCTTGTTCGGCAACTGTACTGACGGTTGCGCCGTCGTGTGCGAGGTGCGCTGCAACAGCCAGTAGCAGTGGCCCTGTACCGGCAACGACGACGCGCTTGCCTGCAACCGGATATCCTGCGCGCACCAGCGCCTGGAGGCCGCCCGCGCCAAAGACACCCGGCAGCGTCCACCCAGGGAATGGCAGAAAACGTTCGCGTGCACCGGTTGCGAGGATCAATTGCCCGTATTGAATCCGCTCCACTTCACTGTTCGCCGGGTTCTCTCGCAAAGCATCAACGAAACCATCCGCAGATGAGCTAAAGACGGTACGTCCCGCAAGCAGCTGCGCGCCGGAACGACGGAGCCGCTCGAGGGCGCGCTGTTTCATCGAGTCTTTCTCACGCACCGGAGATGGCTTGGCTGACGAGGCCTCACGCCATATCTGCCCGCCCGGCTTGCGATTGTCGTCCAGCACGATCACCTTGCGGCCGTGCTCTGCTGCTGCTGCTGCTGCTGCAATACCCGCCGGTCCGGCGCCGATCACCAGAACTTCCGTGACGATCGCCGCGCTCATCGGTTCGTCTCCACCGTTATGCCGTCCTCGCATACGAGCTGGCAGGTTCGCTGATGCTGTACTCCATTCACGACTGCTCGGCACTCGAAGCAGATTCCCATTCCGCAAAGTGCAGTGCGCGGCTCGCCTGTAACGGAGATGCGCGATGGCTGCCCTGCAAGCAGTAGTGCTGCCGCCACAGACGTGCCGCGCGCGACCTCGAACGTCTTGCCGTTGATCTGCACGGTAACGCCTTGCGAAGAAAGTGTCTCAGGCACAGGCCATACTCTCCTGCTGCTTCAGCCGCGCGGGAAGGTACGGCGTCGCATCGATTGCAGTCTTCTGATCTGTCATGACAGCCACCAGCAGACGTGCAGCGCCGGGTGCGTTGGTGATACCAAGTCCCTCGAAGCCAGCTGCAAGCCATAGCGTCGAGTCGTCCGACAAGCCCGTTGCGCGTCCGATGAGCGGCAACTTGTCTGGCGTCGCGGCGCGAAAACCCGTCCATGCGCGCAGCGCGGACAGGTCGCCGAGACCCGGCATGTACTCCCTTGCACGATCCAGCATGCGGCTCAAAATTGCAGGCTCTATCTCAGGAGATGCGCTGCCGTATTGCCGCGAAGAGCCAATGAGTAGTTGCCCGGTTTGCCGCGGCTGAACGTTGAATGCAACGGAATCATCCGTGAATTTGTGCGCGCTGTTCAGGTAACCAAGCTCCACGAGCTGGTGCCGCAAAAAGCCTGGATAACGGTCCGTGATGACCAGGTGTCCCTTGCGTTCCTGGATAGGTAGCGCAGGCAACAGTTTGCAGTCTGCACCGATGGCCAGCACAATGCGCTCGGAGTTCAGCACCGTGCCGTCGCTCAGGCAAACTTCGCCGTTTCCTGCGGCGGTTGCGCGCAGCGGAAAAAGCTTTGCACCCAGCCGCGTCGCCTCATCGAGAAAATACGCAGCAGCAGCAGGTGGGTAGATAACACCATCGTCCGGAACCAGCAGGCCACCGGCAAGGCCGCTGCGCAGATTTGGCTCAGCCTGCGCAAGCTCCGCTGCAGACAGCATGCGGGCCTCGATCCCAAGGCTTACATACATCTCGCACTTCGCGTGTGCGTCGGCGATCTCTTCCGTGTCCGCTGCAATCCAGATGGTACCGCAGCGCTCATACTCTGCGGACTTCGGCGAATGGGTCGCGAGGTGATGCCACAACGATCGCGAGTATGCTGTGAGAGCGAGCTGCGCAGGCGAATCGTCCATCACGACGAGATGACCCATACCGGCTGCGGTCGCGCTACCTGAAAGGCCGTCGCCAGTAACGATACCGACGCGCCATCCCAGCAAGGCACACTCCCGCGCCACGGCACTGCCGACGATGCCTGCACCCACAACGAGAACGTCGAACGCCTTCATGTCAGAACTTTATTCCTGCGGCAAATGGGTCGTCGTCGTCAAACAGCAGCCTTGATTCGCCAGTCACCCAGGCACGACCGCGAATACTCGCGTTCACCTCACCGTCGTGGCCCTCGCGGATCGAGCCTTCGAAGACGGTTCCGAGAATGCCTTCCTGCTTCCACGGCGTATCCGGCGGCAGTTTGCCTTCTTCGTACAGACAGGCCATCTTGGCGCTGGTTCCGGTCCCGCACGGTGAGCGATCGAACGAAGCCCCTGGACAAAGTACGAAGTTCCGCGAGGAATTGGCGGTGTCGTGTGGTGCGGAAAAAAACTCGACGTGGTCGATGTACGCACCGTCCGCGCCCGTAACGCCATTCTCCTGCAAGGCGGTGCGGATGGCCGTCGCGGTCGCAATCAACTCCGGGCGGTTCGTCAGCGTTAGATCGCAGGGCGGCTCGCTCACCAGAAAGAACCAGTTACCCCCCCACGCGATATCACCCGTAAACCTTCCATAACCCGGCACATCGACCGGAACCTGCGATCGGTAACGATAGCTCGGCACATTTTCTACCGTCACCGTCTTGTCTTCGTGCAACGTCGCCTGCACAATGCCCACAGGGGTCTCGATTGCATGCACGCCCGCGTTTGCTTTGCCCAGATGGGCCAAGGTCGTCAAGACGCCGATGGTTCCGTGCCCGCACATGCCGAGATACCCTACATCATTGAAAAAAATTACGGCCGCCGTGGATTCCGGCTGTACTGGCTCGAGCAGGAGCGCTCCCACTACCACTTCGGAGCCGCGCGGCTCGCAGACGATGGCCGAGCGAAAATCATCAAACTCCGCGCGGAACCGCTGCAGACGCTCCGCAATCGGGCCTTTGCCGAGATCCGGACCACCCGACATAACCACCCGGGTTGGCTCGCCCTGGGTGTGCGAGTCGATGACATGAATCGGTGACCTGAAGGACATGAGCAATAATACCTCATTGTCGACGATTTTGAATACATTCTTGATTCACAAAAAATGACCGTCTTGAAATGAAAAAGCGGTACATTAAGGCTGGAGCACATAACCCATTGCAAGTAACGTCTGAAACTACCATGAAGCGACGGGCAGCTGCGGCGGCTGCCAATCCAAAGGCAAAAGCGGAGCACGGCACCAGTCTACTGACCGCCTTCCGCGAGATTCGTGAATTAATCGTGCACGGCAAACTTTCCCCCGGCACCTGGATCCTGGAAGCGGAGCTTGCGGAGCGTCTGAATATGAGCCGCACCCCCGTACGCGGCGCCATCCATTGGCTGCAGCGTGAGGGCTACATTCTCGAGCATCGCAATGCCAAGAAGTCGCGCATGATCGTTGCGCCGCTTACGCAGGAAGACTCGAACGAGCTGTACCTCATCATTGGCCGTCTCGAAGGCATTGCCGGACGCGGCATCGCAACGCTACCCACCGCGGAACGGAAGGAAATTGCCGCCGAGCTGCAGGAACTCAATGATCGGCTCGAGGTCATCTCCAAGGACCGCGACGGCAACCCCGGTGAGATCTTCGAGAATGACCGCTCGTTTCATCGCCTCATTATCAAGTATGGTGCCGGCGCCCGCATGACGACCCTGCACAAGGCGATCGAGCCGCAGACGGAGCGCTATTGGCGGCTCTACGCAAGTTCCATCATCAAGGACCTGCATCTTTCTGTTGCCGAGCACGAAGAAGTCATTCGCGCCATCCTGGCGGGCGATCCGGACCGCGTCGAATCCGGGCTGCAGACGAACTGGGAGAAGGGCTCGGAACGCCTCGGCCGCGTCATCCAGATCTTCGGGGAGCGCGGCAGTTGGTAAGGATTCGCGCGTGCTGGGTAGAAACTCATAGGGCATTCGCACCCGCGAATGCCCTTGACCTTTGCCCTCGCGAGCCGGCTCAATCCCGCGGCGGCTTTTCCTTTGTTAAGGACACCTTGTTCCAGTCCGGGGGCTCGACGCCCAGCAGGTTGTGCACGAAGTAATCGTCTCGATCGTGCTCATCCGACAAGATGCCGACGCCGTGATTTTGCCCTGGTATATAGAGCATGTCGAAATGCTTGTGAGCCTTCACAAACGCGTTCACTACCTGAAGTGACGAAGCCGGATCGACGTTCGTATCCATCTCGCCGATCACCAGTAATACCTTCCCCTGGAGCCGATACGCGTTGTCTACGTTCGACGAGGCGGCATACTGAGGACCGATCGGCCAGCTCATCCATTGCTCGTTCCACCACATCTTGTCCATGCGGTTGTCGTGGCATCCGCTGTTGCTTACGGCGACCTTGTAGAACTCCGGATGAAACAGCAGTGCGCCCAGGGCACTCTGACCGCCGGCCGACGTGCCGAAGATGCCCACCCGCGAAATGTCATAGTACGGATACTTCGCCGCCGCCGCCTTGTGCCACAGGATGCGGTCCGGAAAGCCGGCGTCGGCAAGATCCTTGAAGGCCACATCGTGGAACGCCTTCGACCGGTTGCTCGTACCCATTCCGTCGATGTGCACCACGATGAACCCAAGCTCAGCCAGCGACTGGTCCGGCGCCAGCGGGCTAAAGGTCTTCGGCACGAAGGAGCCCTGGGGACCAGCGTAAATATTCTCGATCACCGGATACTTCTTCTTCGGGTCCAAGTGCAGCGGCCGCGTGATCGTGCCCCAGATCTCGGACTTGCCATCGCGCCCCTTGGCGACAAAGACTTCCGGAAAGCGGAAGCCAGCCGCCAGCAACGCCGTCGTATCGCCCTTGTCCAGATCGAGCACGACCTTCTGGTCCGACACGCGGCGCAACTGAGCGACAGGCGCGAGATCCACGCGCTGCCATCTATCCACGTAGAAGGTCCGATCGTGCGAGAAGCTTACTGTGTGCATGCCATCGGCGTCCGTGATCCGCGTCAGTCCCGAGCCATCGAAGTTGATGCGGTAATACTGCGTAAAGTAGGGGTCCTGGCCAGGAATGCTGCCACCGGCTTCAAACCAGACCTGCCGGTTCTTGTCGTCGACATAATCGACGTTGCGCACCAGCCACTCTCCCTTCGTGATCTGGTTCTTCACCTGTCCCGTCGCACCATCGTAGAGATAGAGGTGCTCCCAGCCATCGCGTTCGGATGCCCAGATGATCTCCTTGCCATCGTCCACATCATGCCGATACTTCCGCCCCGCCGAAAGCCCCGGCCCGAGATCGCTGTAATAGAAGAACGTCTTCGTCGTCTCCGCAATGAGCGCTCGCGCAGTGCCCGTCTGCGCGCTGACCTCGATCACGGTGTACGCCTGGTGCCCGCGCTGGTTGTACTCGAACGTGAACCCGCGGCTGTCTTTCCACCATACCGGCTCGGTCAGATCGAATGGATTCGGGAAGAGGCGGTTGTCGATCGGCGTCGCGTGCTTGGCCGCAACGTCAAACAGCACCGGCGACGCGATGTCGACCGGATCTCCCGGCTTGGCGTAATGCACCGTAGTCGTCTTCGGCTGAAGCTGGTCTGCGGGCGAGGACTCGACATAGGTGACCAGGCGATCGAAGCCCGGACGCACCTGGTACGCAACCAGCTTCTTCGAGTCAGGCGACCACGCCAGCGTCTCGAAGGTGTACGCATTGTTCTCGGTGCCGTCGAAGCTGATGGGGTATGCCGGCGCCTCCCCCTTCGGTTTGATGAAGACGTTGAAGTTCTGAATGAACGCCTCGTTCTGGCCATCGAAGGATCCGCATACCTCATGCGCCGGCGGTGGAGTCTGCCCCAGAATGTCCGACCCTACTCCAGGGTGATCGTCAGGGTGAGGTGCGGACTCCGATGCATCCGCATCCGGCTTCTTCGCGCAAGGCTTCTGCCTCCGCCCCTCTTCGCTGCCAGAATCATCGTCGCCGTCAGCTTGCGGTGCAGGCGGGCGGTAGGCAAGGCCATCCACCGGATCGCCCCCGTTGTTCTCCGTCGCGACTTCAGGGCTTAACCCGGCAGGAGCCTCCGGTCCGTACTCGCGGTCCCAGCGATCGTGCTTTGGAATCGGTCCACCCTTCGCGCAGGTATAGTCCGAAAGCTTGCACGTGTAGAGCACACCCTTTACGCCGAACTCGATCGACTGCTCGTTATCTTTGAACGTTAGCGGCGCGGTCTGACCCCTGGCTTCGGCATGCGACCTGCTTCCGGGAGGACGAGGCAACGGCGCGAAGGGCAGCGTCAGCGCCGTATACGCATGCCCCGTCACGGCGGACACCGCCACTGCGAGCTTTACCTGGTCAAACGCAGGCTTCTTCGTGACCGCATCGGCATCCACCAGCACAAACTCATTGCCGCCCTTCACCGACCTTGCATACCAAACGCGGTGTTCGTCGCCAATCCAGTGCGCGGGTCCCGGTACGTTCACCACAAGATCCGAAGCTTTCGCACTCAGATCGTGAGCGCGCTGATAGTCGGCCAGCGTGCCTTGTGCGCGCAGCAATGGAGACGAAAGCATGCAGAACGAGATAGTCAGAAGCGAACCGAAGGAGAAGATCTTCATGCGACAGACGGCTCCGAGCAGAAGAAATGATGACTGAGAAAGTATACACATACAAATTTGTATACAATTCAAGATTCTTACGGTATAACGTTCCAATCTATGGCTTGATTCGATCGCCCAAGATAACTTAGGCCTTCGCGCCCCCCATTTCCCAACAGTGAGGCTACCAATGCGGATTACTTGTCGTGCCAGCCGAATGCTCTCGATTCTGGCAATCGGCTCCAGCCTGTTTTGCCAGGCGAGCCCCGCAAAGGAAACCGCGCATAAGACCGCTGATACCTCTCAGGCCCGCATGCCGCCCATCATCGAGATATTCAGTGCGGACGAGACGTCCCTGGAGCGCGTGTATCCGTTGCGTCTTTCGCCGGCACGCACGGCTCGGTTTGAGCGGTTCTATCACGACGAACTCACCCGTCTGACGACCATCGATTTTGACGCACTCTCGCAGCCAGACAAGGTGGACTACCTGTTGCTCAAGAGCCAGCTCACCTCCAACCTTCACCAGATGGCGATTCAACAGCACCAACTGGAGGAGATGCAGCCGCTGCTCCCTTTCGCCTCCACCATCGAGGAACTGCTCGACAAGCAGCGCCTGATGCAGCGGCCCGATGCGGAACATGATGCGGAATTACTGAACGCGATGGTGAAGCAGATCGAGGCGACACGCAAACAGCTCGATCCTGACTCCGGGGTTGGGCATTCCTCCGGTGACAAAAGCGCCGTGGAGAAATCCACCCTCCGTCCGAAGATCGATCCGGTCGTTGCCAACCGTGCCGTCCAGGCCACCCGGCAACTCAGCCGCGCACTCAATAACTGGTTCGGCCAGTACAACGGCTATGATCCCAACTTCACGTGGTGGGACGCGCTGCCCTATAAGAACGCAAGCAAAGCGCTCGACGACTATAGCGACTTTCTCAAAGAAAAACTGATCGGCATCAAGCCCGACGATAAGACAACCATCATCGGTGACCCTGCCGGTCGCCAGGCTTTGTTGAACGAGCTAGCCGACAACCTGATCCCCTACACGCCGGAAGAGCTCATCGCCATCGCGCAAACCGAGTACGACTGGAGCATGAAGGAGATGCTCAAGGCCTCCCACGAAATGGGGTATGGCAATGACTGGCACGCGGCTGTCGAGAAGGTGAAGCAGATGCACGTGCCCCCCGGCGAGCAGCCGGAGCTCATTCGCAAGTTCGTCCTCGAAGGCAGCGACTTTGTGAAGAAGAATGACCTCGTCACCGTGCCGCCGCTGGCCGACGAGACATGGACGATGGTGATGATGACGCCACAGCGCCAACTGGTCAATCCCTTCTTCACCGGCGGCGATGAGATCAGCGTCTCTTACCCTACCGACACGATGACCTATGATCAGCGCGAGATGAGCATGCGTGGCAACAACATTCCCTTTGCCCGCGCAACGGCGTTCCACGAGATGATCCCCGGGCACTTTCTACAGTTCTACATGAACGCGCGCTATCGTCCGTATCGCCAGCGGTTCGACACGCCTTTCTGGGGTGAAGGCAACGCCTTCTGGTGGGAGATGCTGTTCTATGAAAAGGGCTTCGACAGGACACCCGAGGAGCGCATCGGCGCGCTGGTCTGGCGCATGCATCGCTCCGCGCGCGTCATCTTTACGATGAACTTCCATCTTGGCAAGTGGACACCACAGCAGTGCGTGCAATATCTCATCGACAACGTTGGCTTCGATTCCGAAAACGATCTGGCCGAGGTGCGTCGTTCGTTCGATGGCTCGGTTGGTCCGCTGTATCAGTGTGCTTATCTCATGGGCGCGTTGCAGTTTCGTCAGCTTCACCATGAGCTCGTGGATTCTCATAAGATGACTGACCGGCAGTTCCACGACGCCATCCTGCAGGATGGCCCGATGCCCATCGAGTTGTTGCGAGCCGACATGGAAGGCGTCAAGCTGACCGCGGACTTCCAGCCGTCGTGGAAGTTCTATGGAGATCATCCGGCACATCCGTAACGCACCCGCGCGAAGAGGGCACGGCGAAGGGAGATCGCAAGATGGACAGGCGCGACTTTATCAAGAGCCTCACGGCGAGCACTGCTGCGCTTCACACCCTTACTGCGCACGGTGGCTTAATTGAGCCGATGCAGTCGATCACCGGCATCACTCCTGCGGCGACGGCGCCGGTCGAAGGCCACACCAAACTTTCCGCCTTCACCCGCGATGAACTGATGTGGACGGTCTATGAAGATTTGCGCAAGAGAGACGGCGTTCTTACCTTTGTCTGCTCGAATGGCACGGCCCGCGTGTTGCGCAAGACCGCCGAGCCGACCTTCGCAGACGATGGCCCGCAGCATCTTGGCCTCGATCTGAAGGACATCGGTATGGCGGATGCAGACCTGCTCGCGGATAAGTTACTCGCTCATGGCGATCCGCGCGAGGAGGAGGTGCGGCGCGCTGCCCCGCCCATGAACGCAGACCACAGCGACGAGCATGATCGAAACTTTCGGCCCGGCTGGAACACGTTTGTCGGCACACGCGAGTGCAGCGACACGATGCCTGTCTTCCCTGCGGGCAACACGCGCACCTATCATCCACAGCAGCACTTCAAAGAGCTCACCCTGCAGAAGGCGAGTCAGCGTCACGAAGGCCTCGTCGGTGGCTGGATGCCTGCTGTTCGTAAGGTGATTCCCGGCGAGGATGGCGGATACTTCGAGGTCGTTGTCTTTGGCGACGCCCTTGCGCGGGACCGCTTCATTGTGCAGACATGGCATCGCACTGCGCATATACGTGACGGCGTGATCGTGGCGGTACATTACGGGTACAGCTATCCCTCGTATACGCGTCGCCGCCAGGAGCCCAGGCCCGAAGAGTTCTACCGCGGCCTGCTTGACTTCGCAGAATATTGGGAACGGCAGACGTACGATCTCGCGGCCATCACGCTGCCCGACACAAGCTGGACGGATATGGTTCGATACGCCTTCGTGAAGGAGCAGATGGTGCGCCCCGGAGGCGTATATCCCAAATACGGCGCCGTTGACCGTGACTACTACGGCTCGGAGTATGACGGCTTCCAGGACATCTTTACGATGTCCCTCTACGCGAATCTCGAGTGCGGCCGCTTCGCGCAGGCTCATGACGTCTTCGACAACTACTTCACAGCATTTACCGACAGGTTGGGCATGATCAACATGCGCGGCCCGGAGACGGCACAGTTCGGTCTCGCTCTCTTCCTTGTCGCCCGCTTTGCACAGCTCACTGGCGATACTGCGCTGCTGCTGCGCCACCGCGAGAAAATCGAAGCCACTGCGCAGTTGCTCGCTGAGCTGCACGACGAAAGCCTGGCGCTGCCCGCGACGGATCCGGGGCGCGGCCTCCTGCACGGCTGGTGCGAATCGGATTCCTGCTTGATGCCGAACCCGGCGGTGTGGAATAGGCCCTACTTCGCCAACAGTGCGTTTGCCATACGGGGTTGGCGTTCGATCGCAACGACCTGGAAGAAACTGCCTGGCTCCACACCGCTCATCGAAGACCTGACCCGCCGCAGCGAACGGCTGCAGGCCACCCTCCTCGCGAGCGTCCAGGCCAACACGTGGCGCGACCGCACCCCGGCATACGTCACCCCCCTGCCTGGCGTCAAACTGACCTTCCGCGAGTCCCTCAAACAGGAACATCCCAGCGAACAAGGCTGGGTGCATCGCTGCTACACCGAGCTTCTGCACGCCGACGTACTGCCGCCCGCGGAGGCAAACGCGGTCATCGATTGCATGCGTGCGTATGGCGCAACAACTCTCGGCGTCGTTGCGAACGTAGAGCCAGCCAACCCCCACGGACGCGACATCCTCGGCTTCATCTCTTACGGTTACGCCCATACCCTGCTGCAATTGAATCGCGTCGAGGAGTACATCCTCTTTCTCTATGCGCATCGTTATCACGATCATTCGCGTGGCAGTTGGACTGCCGGTGAGGTCTCAGGAATCACCGGCGGTGGCGCGCTCTTCTGCATTCCCGCGCAGCAGACGATCCCCCTGCTCGTGCGCTGGATGCTTGTATTTGAGGAGTTCGATGAAGATCGCCTACACTTCGGTCGCGCCATCCCTCGCGACTGGATCGCGACCCATCAACCAATCGAGATTATTGGCGCACCTACTCGTTGGGGACGTGTGGATTATCGCCTGGAACGCCGTGACGCGACAACCCTCGTTGCGACGATCACGTTTGCACAACCTGGCGATCTGCCGGAGTACCTCCACATCACCTTCCGCACGGAACGTGATCGCGAGCTTCGCAGCGTAACGATCAATGGCGGTCCCGCGAAGTTCGAAGGGCCGCATCAGGACGCGGTGATTGTGCAACCTCGCGGCCGGCGAAGCTTTGTAGCCATCGCCCAGCTAGCCTAGTGCGGTTGCACACAAGATCGGGCGGCCATCCATCCGGCTCGCCGAAAAAGGAAGAGATGAAACAAGCCGCCTGCTGATCACAGGCGGCTTGTGCTTTTACCTCGCCATTGTTGGGGTCGCGGTTAGAACTGCACACTCGCACGCACTTCAATCTGCCGCGAGCCAATGCCAAACGGTGTATCGGTTGTCCCGAACGTGGTGTCCTGCACGCCGAAGGTGGAGGTAAAGGTTGGCGAATTTGCATCCGCGCCTATCCACGACGCGTGATTGAGTGCGTTGAGAAAGACACCCTGTATCTTCAGGTTGACCGAAGACTTGATTGGAATCAGCTTGGTTAGCGACAGGTCCAGGTTGAAGTTCGTCGGGTCATGCAGCCAGAGGAAATAACCCTCCTGGCCCGGCGTCGAAGCGGGACTGATGTAGGTGTTGTTGGCCTGTCCGGTCACCTGGTTGATGTACTTAGGATCGAAGAAGCTCACGTAAGGCTTACCCGGCACATGCCGAGCGTGCATTTGATGTTGCAGCTGCGACGCGGTAACGCCGGTCAGCGTGATTCCAGAGTCATTCCCGTTGAATGTTTCTGTGCCGCCAACAAATTCATGCGGCTCGCCGCTCTGGTAAATGACGATCGCACCGAGGGTCCAGCCGCCGACGATCGCGTTTGCGATTTTGTTCTGATTCAGAAACGCCTTGCCTTTACCAAAGGGGAAGTCGTAGGTGCCACTGGCATGGAAGACATTGCGGACGTCGAAGGAACTCGGGAAGTAGTTCAATTGCTTGTTGCGCAGCGTGTAGAAACCGGTAGCGCTGTTGCCGCGGCCACCGTAATACCCCGGCGCCGTACTACCCTGCACGCTTGTGCCCAGTGATTTCGAGTAAGTGTAGTTGGCGTCGAACTGCATACCATGGTTGAGGTTTTGCCGGAAATCGATTTGGAGTGCGTTGTAGTTCGAATAGCCGGCATTCGTCATCTCTGAGGCGCCGGCACCGGCCGCATACGGATTCGACTGGAAAAAGTTGATGGGATAGCCCCCGTTGCCTGGGACTCCTTGCGCCGCGCAGGGGCTGAAGTTAGCGCCAATCAAGGAGCACAGGTAGGTGGAGTTGCCCGCCAGCGCGCTCGCAAACGCTCCCGCCTGTCCTTGTTGCAACCACGTAATGAATTGACCGCTGGTGTAATTCGCAGCCAGCCCCGAGGTTTGAAACGCCTGGTCAAAGATCGGTGTCGGATTGGGCCCTTGGAAGGTTGTACCGCCGGACGCCACTAGGTTCGCCTGTGCCGCTTTGAAGTCCGTCAGGAAGCCATTCTCGAAGATATTGACTTCGTTGAAGTTCTCCGTCAGCCACTGGTCCTTTGCAACGTTGCCTACATACCGTATCTCGATCACGTTGTTCGGGCTCAATTGCCTCTGGATGCCGAGCGACCAGGATTCAACATACGGTTGCTTGATGTTCGGATTGAAGGTGGCATACCCGGTACCGCTAAAGGTCTGGAAGGACAATGGAATCACCGGCTGATAGGGCGAGGGAGACGTGGAGGCCAGGGCCGGCAGCGTTCCTCCCAGGAGGACCGAGCCTGCGTTATAAAACCCCGGTCCAGGCGTGAATCCAGGAGACGGAGCCACTGGATTGGCATAGTAGTACGTATTGAAATTCGCGCCGCCATTGGATCCAACGCTCCAGAAGTTCTGCGCTCCTTCGGTGTAGTTCTTGAAGGTGAAACTTCCGCGAACCACGCTCTTTCCCTGGCCGAAGATCTTTCCCAGGATGGTATTCGAGGGCTCACGTGGATTCCACGCGAAACCGACCGTCGGTTGCGGGTGCACATACGTCGCCGCATAGGCGTAGGCATGCGGCCCTTCGACCGGATCCTGAACGCCACTCAGGTTGCCCGGCTGGAAGATCGCACCCACCGGTGTGGGTCCCCAGAGATCTGGAATCGTCGGATGCGTGTAGAAGCCGGTCTCGTCCTTGGAAGCTCCCGTAAAGTCCCAGCGCAGCCCCAGGTTCAGCGTCAGGGTCGGTGTCGCTCTCCACTGGTCCTGAACGAAGAGTGCGGATTGGGTCAGCCGCTCGTGAAGATCGAACGTGATCCCGGGTTGGAACTGCTTGGTCTGGATATTCACGAACTCGCCCAGGCTGTAATACGTCATGCGGCCGTTCAAGGTCGCATAGAGGCCCTCCACATCCCCTGCCGCGGAGGTGGGACCATTCGCCACGGAATTGTCCAAAGCTGTTTGGACCGGGTCTCCCGAGTTGATACCATTCACGCCGATGTACGGGACAAATTGGTTGTTGTAGTAGTGATCCACCTCGGTCGAGGCCTCAACACCGAAGGCGATCGTATGCTTCCCATGCGACCACGTGGTGTCGTCCTTAATGCTGGTCACCGGATATAAGTACCCTCCCTTCAGTGGCAGGAAATTATTAATGCCGCTGTTCAGGTTGAAGCCGAAGGCAAGATCGCCTTGCTCAACCATTTCCGGTGTTGGAGTTTCAATCCCCTGCGAGTTATAGACGAGATTCGTGTAGAGGTACCCCACGCGGAAAGCGTTTACCACGTTGGGCTTAATGTTCCAGTCAAAGCCCGCAACGACCTGGTAGTTTCTGTTCACATCGCTGGTCGCCTGATTGGCGAAGAGTGGCCCGGGATAAGGGGGGGCGCCCGCGTTGTTGTAATAAAAATTGGACTCGACGGCCGTCCCGGTAATCCGGAAATTCTTCGTCACGTTGTAATCGATACGACCCGTTGGAAACCGTTCGATGGTGGACTGGTGATTATAAAAGCTCAGAAGATTGTGGTTTGCATCGTACGGCGTGATGGTCGTGCCCGGCAGGCTCTGGGCGCTCTCAATGTTCGCAAGGTCTCCCGCGATAATGGGATTGACGGTCGCGGTACAGGTGGAGCAGCCGGCACTCGCTCCAGTCTGCAGCACGTTCGTTGTCTCCGTTGCACCGGTCACCGCGTTGGTATAGGTATAGATTCCGCTCAGCGCGAGAGGTGTGCCGATGACGGTTTGCACCAGGGCTTGCTGGGGTTGACGGTAGTTGCCCAGGCTGACGAAGAAGAACAGCTTGTCCTTGAGGATCGGGCCGCCAATGTCGCCGCCGAAATCATTAATGATCAATAGATTCCGCGGTTGACCAGTGGCATTTGCCTCCCAGCTATTGGCATTCATGGCTTCGCTGCGATAGTCCCAAAACAGTTGGCCGTGGAAGCGGTTGGTGCCGCGCTTGGTCAGAAAGCCAATGTCCATGGCCGACGTACCGCCCTTGGAGGCATCCAGTTCGCTGGTCTCGACCGTCATCTCCTGTGTCGACTCCAGGCGCTGCGTCGTGCTCGAGTAGTCCGTGTCGAAACCGCCGCTCTTGTTGCGGTTGATCATCGTCGAAAAGCCATTGGCGCTCATATCCACCGCGCCGCCGGGAAGGTTGTTGAAGTTGTTGTCCACCGCGCCGGGAACCAGGAAGGCGAGCGACGAGACGTCGCGCGCCAGGGTTGGAAGATCCTCGACCTGCTTTAGATCGACGGTCGTCGAAAGCGTGTTGTTGGTGGTGTTCAAAATCGGGCTGCTGTTCGACGACACGGTGACCGTCTCAGTGGCGGAACCAACCTTCAGCATGACCGACAGATTCGTTACCTGATTGGTCTGGATCGTCACCTTGGCATATTGGTTGGTAGAGAACCCAGCCCTGGTGACGACCAGGCTGTAGTCCGCAGGGTTCAGATACGGGATAACCGCGGTACCGGATTCCTTGGTGGTCGCCTTGTGGATGTCGTTCGTTCCCAGATCCTTCAGCACCAGGGTCGCCCCCGGGATGAATGCGCCGGCAGGATCCACCACGGTTATGTTCAGTGAGCCCGTCGATAGATCTTGTGCGTCGCACCGAGCACTCACTATAAGCAGGCCAAATAGCGCCATCCATACAACTGCCAAACCACGGGAAGCTATGTTCTGCAAACAGTTGGATCTCCGCAACCGATCTCTACCTCGCATATCCCTTATTCCTCCAGGCTTTCCGGACCGTTTGGCCGCTTTTCGACGATTGAGCTGTTCGAGGCCTTAACGATTCACGGTTTGCTAATGTATGGAAAGTTGTATCCATTATTGTTTGCATTGTCAATAGAACTTTGATGGTGATTTCCTATCGTCCGATGGATACAAAGTCCCCTTTTGCAAGCGTCTGAGGGCGCGAGTTCCATGCGCCTCCTTCTACTGGCTTTTAAACACGGGTCAGATTTGAAAGCACCTTTGTTCGCATGAAGCGACCCACACACTGGACGGATTGGGACGTTTCCTCTTGGGTAGGACGTGCAAGACGATGGTGTTTGCTATTTCTCAGAGCGTTTCGATCCAGGAGCACACAAACCTGAGGTTGGCGGATACTCTCGAGTATCGGCCGTTCCGAGCTAGCCTGCTAGCGATACGACTTTGTCGCGGAGCGACCTCGAGAGTCCCCGGTGAGTCTCCAGAAACAGCCGAACACGCAGAAACCAGCATAAACACTCAGTCTGGACGTAATATCACTTTCTGCATCGAAAAGTGATTGATAAACATTTCATTATCAATAACTTACTGGGAAGATAAAGAGTTCAGAGTCATCACCCCTGGTAGTCAACGCAGTCATCAGCCGAGGCGGAAAGTGAGACCTTTAAGTTGAAATTGGCCTTCACTATCAATCAGCATCATGAAGAATCAGCATCATGAAGGTCCGAAAGACAAAACCCGTTCTTTCGAGGGCGATTACGGTGAGGACAGGCTTCCGAGGTGAACGCCGGAGGCTGACCTCTATCATGGTGCAATGATTGCGCTTGCCAGCGTATAGGAAATCCCATTTGGATTCGTGATCGTCAGGTCGTGCGGACCGGTGGCAAGGGTTGGGACCGTGAACGTCAACGTGTTCTCGTCGACGAAGTTCGCCGTTACTAACTGGCCTCCCACTTTGAGGGATAGGCCAGTCACAAAGCCACTGCCGCGAACCTGGATCTGCGTGCCGGCCGCGCCCGATGTGGAGCTGAGATGGCCGATGGATAGCGGAGCGACGCCAAGATCAACGACGGTCAGGCCCTTATCCGTGATGAGGAAGACTTGGCGGCCTCCATCGTCAATGGCCAGGGGCGTTTCGACATTCTGAATGACCTCCGCGAGGGAGAAGCGCAGCTTGAGCATGGCGGTGGGTACGTCGAAGATCTCAAAATTGTTGGGGTAGGCCCAGTAGTAGAGGCTTCCCGAAGCATTGAGGCGTGGATGCTCCAGCGTGTTCGCAGGATAGTTGTTCAACGGGTACGGGGTCGCGGTTTGACCGGGGAAGAGGACCTCGGGCCTGCCCACGCCGCCGAGCATGGCTCCCGAAGCGTCGATAAAGGCGTTGCTGATGGACGCGATATTACCGTCACCAGAAACAGCAACGCCGTAATAGTTGATCGCTCCGGATTGCGGCACGAGGAAAGTATTGCCGACGGTGGAGTACAAACAGGCGCCGTTGAGTATTGCGAGGGTGCCATCCGCCGACGCTTCACCGATGCCTGCCCCGCCTGCACAGCCAAAGGGGGCCGAAGCGGTTTGCGGGGCCAGGGTGCGGGTCTGCAGGTTCACCATGTACAACGTCTGGGAATTAGAACAACCGCCGATTCCGGGCGGTAGGCCACTGGATAAAAACGCCACGTTCCCAGCCACGGCCGTTACGCTGAAGGGACCTGTGCCACAAGTCGCTCCTCCGCCTGAAAGTGCCGGAGGAATGGCGATCGCGAAGGTCTGCGACGGCGTATCCGGGTTAATGACACCGAGGGAGTTGTCGAGCAGGTTGGCTGCCAGTAGTTGGGTACGATCCGGAGAAAGCGCAAGCCCTCGGAACTGTGACGCCGATCCGAGAATGGCTGGCTTCAAAGGCGTGAGCCAGGTATTCGTCGACAGCGAGAAGACGTCGATGTGGTCTGTGCCGGATAGGTAAACCTGCTGCCGGCTGGCATCATAGAGCACGTCGGTGAAGGTGTCCGCCGAGCTATAGTCGTTGACGCTCTTCGCATAGAAGACAGCTTTCGGCAGGGAGCCAGTGCCCATTGGTGTCGTGATCGCGAGATCCGCGAACCCGGGAGTGCCAGCGGGAATCGTGTAATCGAGATACGTCGACGGAAATGCTTCTCCGGTGTACGGCGGATACTGGCCGATTGTCGTCGTGATGGTAGCCGGTTGTCCTCCAATCGTGAGGGAGCCTCCGCTGCCGTCAGCAGGCATGCCGTACCCCGAGATTCGTCCGGGAACCCCGCCCGCTGGCGTTGCTCCTGACAGGATGGAGTGCTGCGGGAAGGAGGAGTATGAGAACGCCTGTGGTGTAAACACCTCCTCGCCGTCAGGATAGAGATACTTGAGGTTGACGGGCCCGTCCATACTGCCGGGGGGCGAAGTGATGGTGAGATCCCCTGTGCCATCGAGCGCGGCTGAACCACGGTTTGCGCCGTACCAGACATCCGGCGTCAAGTCGTATAACCCGTAAGGTTGTGATGTAGTGCCTCCCGCCAGCGGACCTGCATTGGGAGTGAGCAATACGGGGGCTGAGGAGCCGCGAGTCGAAGTCCCAAAATTCTGAAAGTAGGTGCTGTCTTCAAAGCCGATGCCGAAGGTCTGGAGCCCGATCAAAACGCCCGTGTTGTCCACGGCTGCGCTCGTTGTGTTGACGGGGGTTTCACTGACACCTGTAGGAAGCGTTGCGAGCGCAGGAGCGACTCCCTTCAGCGTAAGCGAAGCGATATCGAACGTGGCGATCCTTGTGTCGGCTCCTTGTCCAATTTGATAGAGGGTAGCTCCATCCGGGCTGAAAACGGTCGAACTATACTGCTCAAAATAGTAGTTTCCGAGGTACTCCGGAAGCGGGCCGACCAATTGTGCCGAGCCGTTATAGAGCTTGTTGTCGCCGCCCACGAGGAGTGAACCGTCGTTATTGACAGCCACCAACTCGACTCCCTGGCCAAGCAGGGGAAGGGTGGATTCAGTCTTCGTATTTACGTCATAGAGGGTGGTGGTGTAGCCGGAGGCGTAATTGATGCCATACACTTTGCTGCCGTCGCCGCTCCTCAGGCTGAGATAACTCGTACTCGTCAGGTTAGAAATCTGATTTGTAGACGGAGTCCAAATGACGTTTTTGTAAACTCCGTAACCGGCTGCAACCGACGTATCCAACATGAGGGTGCCGTCCGAAAGTGCGAGCAGCGAATTATCTTCCCAGGAGCTTCCCGCGATAAGGGGAAGCAGGTAACGGGTAAGCGCAAAGGTGGTCGTGTTCAACGCAAACACCTGTCGCGAGTCGGTACCAATCCACACGGTCGAGCCATCCTGCGAGACGTCGATGGTCTGGATTCCTCGCACCGGGATGCTCTGCTGCAGAACGTGGGTCTTGTTAGAAATGATGTCGACCCGGTTCCATATCGAGTTACTTACAAAGATCAGGTCAAGTTGACGGTCGTATGCCAGGCCGGAGGGTGTCGCCTCGGTCGAAACAAAGTCAGACCGGTTGTTCGGCAGGCTGCCGGGCGCAGGAGTTACATCAAGCGAGAAGGTCCCTGTCGGCGATGTGACGCCCGCGACCGACGGTGTTCCGGTGACCGTAATGGGCACGTTCTGGCTTTCGGGCGCCGTGCTCGCGGCGGAGATGGTGACCGTGAAGCTGTCGCCCGAAATAATTGTTGAAGGTGTGATGGTGGCGGTGATACCGGTCGGGAGACCGCTGAGGGCGAGATCGAGAGTGTAGTCCTGGCGTTGCCCTGTTGTGATGAACGACAGGCTGTTGCTGCCACCGATTGGAACCCCGAGTTCAGAGAAGGGGAAACTTGAAAAACCGATGGACGCCGGCGACGCAGAGACTGTAAGCGAGACCGTGCCGGTGGTCGACGTAGATCCAGCGCTCCCCGTAAATGGAACGCTCAGGTTGCCCGGAACAAGGGTGCTGGCGGCGTTGAAGACTTGCCGGGCGCCGCCCTGTGGTCCGGCCGGAATAGCAATCGGCAAGGAAGCGGATGTGGTGATTCCCGCAGGCAAGTTGATTGCATTCACCATGGCGGTTGCGGACGAGTTCACTTGGCTGGCCACGAAGTTGAGCAGAAACTTGCTTGCGGGAAAGATCGTCGCGTTTGCTGGGGTAGCGCAGATTGAGAGCACGGGTGCGGCGGTGGCCTGCAGGGCATAGGGTTCCGAACTCAGTTGCGCCCCGTACGTCTGGGTTGCGACTACCGAGAAATTTCCGGGAGCAGAGGAAAATCCAAGGGGCAGATTGCCGTATACATCTGTGCTTCCTGAGGACTGGTACTGGAGGGCTACCCCGTTCACGGCAATTTGCGTGGCCGAGAGATTTGTCCCCACAACGTGCACCAGGATGAGTGGGCATGTAACAGGCCCAGTCGATGAAACGGATAACGTAACTCCCGTGATCGTGGGAATGGGTTGGTTTGTGATGGTCAGCGAAAGCGTCTTTGTGGTACCGCCTCCAGGCGCTGGATTCAAAACGCTGAGATTGCCCGTCCCAACCGCTGACAGGTCTGCTGCAGTGAGGCTGACGGCGAGCGAAGAGGCACTGTTGAATTTGGTTGGGCGAGCGCTTCCATTCCATTGCACCAGAGAGTCGGGAGCGAAGCCGGAACCTGCGAGGGTGATGGTCGCGGGCTGGTTGATTTCGACGGTGGCCGGTTGGATCGAGTTGAGGACGGGCGTTGGCGACGTGACGGAGAAGACCGTGGCAGCGGATTGGCCGCCGCCGGGAGCCGGGTTGACCACGGCAACGGACACGGATTCGGCGGCGCTCAAGAGGGTGGCGGGCACCGCGGCATTCAGCTCGGTGGCGCTGACTACCGTGGTTACGAGCGCGGTCTGGTTCCAGAACACGGTTGAGCCGGCGCCCAAGCCCGTTCCTTTCACGTCGAGCGTGAGGGCGGCACTGCCCTCGCCGATGGTGGTGGGTGAGATGGAGGTTACGGCCGGCATTGGGTTATTGACAGCGAAGCTCACCGCGGCGGAGACGCCTCCGCCGGGCGCGCCGTTGGTGGCGATGAGGGTAAGCGTTCCGGCGGTGGCCGTGTCGGTCGTGGTGAGAACAACCGCGATCTGCGTAGCGCTGATGTACGCCGTGGTGCGAGCCGCGGAGTTCACGGTGACCGTCGTTGAAGGAACAAAGCCGGCGCCCGTCAGGGTAACCGTCTGCTGACCAGAGCCGGCGAGCGCACTCGAAGGCGCGAGCGAGAGAATACTTGGCACAGGGTTCGTTATGGTCACGGCTGACGCCGGGTTTGGTGCGCTCGAAACAGATCCATTCGACACGGCGATGGTCAGCGTCGCACCAGGAACAATCATGGATCCGGGAATGAACGCTTCGAGCTCGGTGGCGCTGACGTACGTCGTCGCCAGAGCAACGCCATTGATCTGCACCTGGGAGGTCGTTACAAATCCCGTACCGGAGATTGTGATCTGCACCGACCCAGACGGGTCTGCTGGAATCGTGGTCGGCGATACGGAAGCAACCGCCGGCGTCGGTACCGTGGGTGACGTGCCGCCGCCCGTTCCCCCGCATCCGGCAAGAAATACGCATAGAACCACAGAAACGAGAAGAAGGCTCGGAAGGCGAAAATGTAATCTCATGGAAGCGCCAAGTTTATAGGATCATCATTTTTTTGTCGTTGATCTTTATCGGTGGTCGGTAAACTTGCTTGCCAGATGTCCATTTCGTGCCCACACGCAGTAACCGAGGACTCGTCTATTTCAACAAGTCAGGACTGAAGGGCTTCGGTTTCACGCTACGTAGATGAGTTCGCTTTTCAACGCGGAAATGAATGGCTTGAAACAGCGGGGGGTTAACGCCCCGTTATGTGAGGTCGCCGAAAGACGCGGGAGTCGGGCTCGGAACGGTTTATGTCGGCTCGTTAGAAGTTGCGACGCCCACTCGAACAAGTTGTTCCCTGAAACGCGGTGGTGTCGGCAAGGTTCGAATTCGACGCGCAGACTGCGGCGCGGAGGAGGGGCTTTGCGCTCATCGTAGCGCCGCAGCAGCAATGGCTCTACTCATCAGAACGAGAATCTCAACGCGAGTTGGATCACGCGTGGATTTGTGCTCATGGACGTGATGGTTCCGAAGGCTGAGGGTGTCGTCGAGTAGGTATTGTCTGGACCAGCAAAATTCGGGTGATTGATGGCGTTGAAGAAATCCGCACGGAACTGAATCGTGCCGTCATCTTTGGGCCAGTGAATTTGGGTGTTCTTGGCGAGCGAGATATCGACATCGGTCTGGTCAGGGTAGCGGAGGATGCCGTTGGGAGTGTTGCCGAAACCGGTGGCGATGCCGTCGTCCCCGACCACTGCCGGTGCGACAAAACAAGCGCTGTTGATGTAATTATTCACTCGAGAACTGATGGATCCATGAGTCGATACATTCTTCGCGGTGCAACCCGGGGCATAACTTGCACGGTCGCCGGTAATGCCGTACACGTTATTGACGTTGTTGAAGCCGATGCTACCCTGTTGGCCATCCTGGATTACGGTGGCGGTTGAAACCGTCCAGCCACTGCCCGCAACCGTCAGGAAAGAATGAGGCTTGGTAGGATTGGGGAACGCATAGAACAGAGACAGCACGAAGCGTTGCGGCCGGATGTTGTAGTCGGGTCCGTATCCTGAGCTGTGCGTGGTCAAATTATTCTGATCGCCGGACGGTCCGAACTCGTTCGACCCGGTGGTGAAGCCCGGGACGGGAGTCAGCAAACGCGCCCAGGTGTACGCAGCCTGGTACTGCAAGGTACGTTTGATTCTCTGGGTAAGAGTTGCCTGTAACGCGTTGTACCAAGCCTGACCAGCGGTCGCGAAGTAATACATGGTGTTCGCTGTCCACCCAAGATAGGGTGCGCGCTCGGGGATGTTCGCGACGGTATTGGTGGTGACACCGCGAATCGGGTGTTCCGGAGAAGCCAGGGCGGCCTGGTTGATCGAACGGCCGAGGATGGTATGCAGGTCGCGTGCTCCGGCGTAGGTCACGTCCAAAACGATATTGCCGGGCAACTGGGTCTGCTCGCCGAGGCTGTAGTGGTACGTGGTGGGGGGACGCCAATCCATCGCGAGCGCATCCATGGTGAAGTCGGTATAGGGGGAGTAAGGCGTAAAGACAGGAAAGGTGGGAGGAACCGGGAAGGGATACGCATCGGTTGAAGCGCCGTTATACGCGCCAGTCAGCACACTCCAAATACCGGTGGGAGCCTCCGCGCTGGTTTGCAGGTTCATCTGGCCCTCGGTCGTGGTGTGATACATGCCGGCGCCGCCGCGAAGCACAAACCGATTCGAGCCGGGTAGCAACCAGGAAAACCCGATGCGCGGATTCCAGGTATTCTGGCCGTCACCATTGAAACCGAACGTGTTCTTTCCCTGGATGACACCAGCGGGGATAGGCGGCCCTTTGTAATTGGACGAAACGAGGTAGCCGTTGACGCTGCCAGCCGGACCGGGATTGGGATCGAGCTGGGAGATGTCGACGTTACCGGTGCCATTGGCAGCGCCGAGAGCGCCTATGTGTTCGTAGCGCAAGCCGAGGTTGAGAGTCAGTCGCGCCGTTAGCTTGTAGTCGTCCTGGATGAAGGCGTTGCCATCTTTATAGCGCCAGTCACGTTTCAGATCCCCGAGGCCTTCGTACGTCTCATAGATGTTGCTGTAAGCGTACCCGGGAGCAATGGGGTGGCTTTGCCCGAGCAGGAAATCTGCCCAGCTCAGGGTGAGCACGTAGGCCTGGAAGTCAAACTTCCGCATATTGTCGCGGCCGTAGGTAAAGCCGCCGCCGAAGGTTAGCTGGTGCTTTCCTTTGACCCAGGAAAGCGTGTCGGTGAAGGCGTACTCTTCCTGCAAAAAGGAGAGCGCCGAAGTTGTGCCGCTCTGAAAGCCATCGCTGATGAACCAGAGATTGGGGTACGCGTTGACCTGTGGCGAGACGTCCATTCCCAGGCTGGAGAAGGTAAACGCATTGCCGTAAGTCTGATTCGAGGTGGACCGATGGAACCCGGCGAGGAATTGATTTACCAGGCTGGGAGTGATGGTGAAGGTATCACCGATCGAAGCTACATCGAAGCGCTCTGGCTGATAGAGCGGGAAGCCTTCCGTCTCGTAGAGCGTGGTCCACTTGATGTCGCTGACGGCACCGAAGTAGCGAACGGCGATCTGATGGCGGGGAGACACGATGTAGTCGCCGTTGGCCATCCATTGGTTCTCATTGAAGTAGCCGGGGCTGCTGACATAGGCGGTGCCTTCCGTATCGAAGCCGGTGGTCGTGAGCTTCGAAGGGTCGATACTATGCGGTGTCGGTATCACGTACTGACCGTTGGGCAGCTTCGCCTGGAGAAGCGCCAAGGCCTGGGGAGCGATATTGGAGCCGTCGGGAAAGATATACCCACCAAAATAGCCGAGGTAGCCGGTCTGGTACGCGAAGACGGCGCCCAATCCCGCCGCGGAACGGTCGTTGGTCAGGGGTGGTAGCTGATCCACCTTGTGGTTCGCGGGATCCGTTTCATTGGTCTGTCCCGTGCCCTGCCAGGAACCAAAGACCAGGAGCTTGTTCTTGATGATGGGACCGCTTGCGGTAAAGCCATATTGATTCTGCCGCAGGATGGGACGGGGTTGGCCCTCACGCTTAGAGAACCAGTCATTGGCGTTGAGAGCTTCGTTCCGGAAATATTCGAACAGCGATGCGTGGTAGGCATTGGTGCCGGCCTTGGTGATCAGGTTGACATTGGCGCCGCCATTGCGACCGGAGGTGGCGTCGAAGAGCGCGGTCTGCACTTTGAATTCCTGGATGGTGTCGGGGTTGGGAACCGCAATTCCCGAGGAGTAAATCCATGAGCCTTGCATGTCGTTGATGGTGAGGCCATTCATTTCGAAGTTATTGTCGGTCGACGTGGCTCCCTGGCTCATAATGCTTCCACCCGCGGGATTGGCATCCTGGCTGCCACCGCCTCTGCCCTCAGCAGCGGCGTTGTTTACCTCCTGGGAGACGCCTGCGTTCAGGCCGATGATCTGCGTGAAGTTACGGGTGACCAGGGGCAGGTTCTCGATCATCTGTGAATCCGTTACGCGCCCTAGTGCACTCGACTCCGTCTGCAGTTGGTCGGTTGATGCAGCCACGTTCATTGTTTCCGTGACCGCGCCAACCTGCATTTGTACATTCAGAGGGGTTGTCTCTGCGACGATCACCTGTACGTTCATGGAGGATGCCAGCTTGAACCCCGATTTGGTGACTTCGAGCGTGTATTCCCCTGGAGGAAGCAGGGAGACGACGTACATTCCATGGTCGTTCGATCGAGCGGTCCGCGTGTAGCCAGTGGTCACATCCTTCACCTTGATCTCGGCACCGGCCACCATGGCAGCGCTGGGGTCGGTGATGGCGCCGCTGATAGCGCCGGTGGCCCCGGTCTGCGCAGACAGTGGACCGCAAGCCGTGCATAGCGCCCAGAAGACGAGGGTCACGAATGCGCAACGGGCTGCCGAAACTGCCGGTTTGCGAAGGCGTCGCATCGGTTGGAAATCACGCATCTCATTTTCCTCTTCGAAACTTACCGCTTAAAGTGATTGCGAATCGTAAGAAACAACATGCAGGACGCGATAGGTTCTGAGCAGACATTTTTATGTCATTTAGAGACACGCACTCAAAGAGGCAACGGAGAGAGATTTCACGTTTGCGCGCGGTTGGACAAGGACCGTCCGACCGGTCGAGAAGAGAGGTTGATCGATCACGTTCCTTGCTGCTGCGAGCGGCAGGGGCGGCGGGACGGCGGCTCGTCGGCGTCCAGAGCTACTGTTTACACTGCGGCTGCGGAGGTGGATTTTTGGGCGAATACAAGCCGACGTTCCAGTTCCAGGCGATGTTCCCGGCAGCTCGGCGGCGGCAAACAACCTCTTCGTTGAATTCGTACATGCCGGGCAGGAGATGATCTGTGGGCTGTGGAGTTTCCTTGAATGCCATATAGGAAGCTGTCGATCCAAACGCGGGCCAATCTGGCTCCTTTGCGGCCCGGGGGCGACCGTTGCGGGCAAACGACGTCCAGTATCCGATCATGGCGTCAGAGATCCGCGTTTCCTCCGCGGTCGCTGGAACCTTGGGCCAGAGAGACGGCGTACTGTCAAAGGTGCCGAAGACAAAGGGCAGCTCGCTGGCGTGGAAGGCATGCAGGTGGGCAGCATCCTCGACGGGATACCCGTGATCCCAAAAATAGAGGAACGCCGGCTGACCGAGTGCAGTCTGTTTCTTGACGAGTCGCACCGCGGTCCAGCCGTAGAGCGCGTCTCGCGTTGTGGCCAAAATGCTTTCTTCCATGTTGGTGCTGGGATAGCGTTCCAGAAATTTATCGGCGAGGTCAAGATACTGGCTGCGAATGGTGGTTTCGTAGTCGGCCGCATTTGCGGGAGGCTTGGCGGCGAGGACCCTTAGCGAGCGGATCTCACCCTGGTTGAAGCCCGCCAGCAGCGGCACAGGTGCTTGTTCTCCTTTATCGAAGACGTCGACTAGCTGGCCGGAAAGCACGTGCCCGTCGACGGTACCCCACGGTGCATAGCCGGCCGCCGGCGCGGCGGTGGTCAGCGTGGCGGCATCGATTGCCCGCATCGCGGCAATGTCTGGGGCTTTGAGCGCGGCAGCGAGGCGAGTGCCGCTTTCCTCGGCGGAGGGCGATCCGAAACTCTGTTGCTTGAGCTCAGGCGTGGAGATCATGTACGCGCTCTCTGCAATTGCTTTTGCGAACAGGCCTCGAGCTGGGGGCGAAGCCATCAGGTACATCACGCTGAGAGCGCCGGCCGATTCGCCTGCGATGGTTACGTTCGAGGGATCGCCGCCGAAAGCACGAATATTATTCCGAACCCATTTCAGCGCCTGAATCTGGTCGAGCAAACCATAATTGCCCGAGACACCCTGGGGGGATTCGCGGCTGAGTTCGGGGTGCGCGAGCCAGCCGAAAACACCCAGACGATAGTTGATGGAGACCACGACGATGCCTCGATCGGCGAGCCGGGCTCCGTCATAGAGCGCATCCCTGCTTGATCCCGTCGTGAGAGCCCCACCGTATATCCAGAAAAAGACGGGCGCGTTGTGTGCTTTGGCGGGAGCCCAAACATTGAGCGAGAGGCAATCCTCGCTCATCGGAGCTGGCGTCCAGCTGTAGATACCGGGCGTTGCGCTGTGAGGCTGGAAGCATACCGGACCGAAGTCGGTCGCCTGCTTGATGCCGTCCCAACGTGGCATGGGGACGGGCGGTTTCCATCGCGCTGCACCGATCGGAGGCAAGGCGTATGGGATACCCCTGAAGACCCGCAGATCTCCTTCCATCTTGCCCTCTATCGCGCCGGCAGGAGCCTTTACGATGGGGCCGTGTTGTTGGTCGGAGGTCGCCGACCCGGTTGAACTCTGTTGAGCGGAGGTCGAAGGGGCCAAAACGATACTGGTGGTTAGGACCGACCAGGCAAACAAGCGAGGGAGTGAGATCATGAGACTGTTTCTCCGAGAACACGGTTTTCGTTTCGAAGCACATGCGCCAACGCCAGGAACAGCGATATAGCTACAACGTACAACGGCGCGAGCAGGTAAAGCGCGATCTGCAATGAGTGATGGGGATGGTTGGCGCGGAAAAAGTCGCTGGCAGCGCCTACGAACGTGGGGCCAAGGCCGAGGCCGATCAGGTTCATGATCAACAAAAGCAGAGCGCCGGACATGACACGCTGGTCGGGCCGCACTTCCTCCTGTACCAGGGTGACTGCGGATGTGAGATAGAAGTAATTCAGAAACATCGTCCCGGTGAGGAAGAGTAACGCGAGATGCCACGAGGGTGCCCAGACAAATGCGAGATAGAACGGAAGGGCAAGTGTGAGCGACGTAGCGGGCACCAGGGCATAGGCCTGCTTCGAGCGCTGCGTCAATCGGTCGATCACGCGGCCCGAGGCAAGGATGCCGCCGCCCATCCCGATCGCGACAACCAACGCGTAGTACACGGCGACTTGATTGAGCCTCATATGCTTCTCGCGCATAAGAAACAGGACGGCGAAGTTGATTAGGCCGTAGGTGATGAATTGGTTGGCACCGCAAGCGAGTGCCGTCAGCATGAGAGAGGGCCGGGAAATGAACATCATCAATGTCTGCCGGAAGCCTGTTTTTCTCGCAGTGACGTGGTCCGAAATGCGATCCAGACCTCCGCGACGAGGTTCAGGCACGAGAAAAAGGATGCCGATCACCGCGATAAGACCGACGGCGCCGAGCACGACGAAGGCATACCGCCAACTGAAAGCGGCAGCGATTGAAGCGCCGAAGGCTATTCCCAGTGCTGCACCAATCGGCGGCCCGATGTTGTAGAAGCCCAGAGCACGACCGCGACGGCCGGGCGGAAAGTAGTCCGAGATGATGGAGTACGACGGTGGAACACCGCCGGCTTCGCCGAAGCCGACTGTCATGTACGCGACGGCAAATTGCAGATAACTACCCGCGCCGCCGCAGCACATAGTGGCCGCGCTCCATACGGCACAGGCGATGGCCAACACTCTCGATCGGTTGGTCTTGTCGGCGAGCCACCCGACAGGAATTGAGATGCAGCAATAAAAGAGCGCGAAATAGAGGCCTCCAATCCGGCCAAGCTGACCATCTGTAACGTGCAGACTGTCCTGGATCGGCTTGGCAAGAATGGATGGCAACTGTCGCGACAGAAAGTTCAGGACGTACACCACGCAGAGCATGCCAAGCGCGATCCAGGCACGCGGTCCGGGCGGCGCAAGTTGCGCCTCGGACGGTTTTCCCATCGTCCCTTCTGGTTCCATCGGCGATGCGGATGTTTCTGTTGCCATGCTCACCTTTCAGCCATCAGAGAACCTCAAACAGGGCCGCCGCGCCCATGCCGCCGCCTACGCACATGGTCACAACGACGTATCGAACTCCGCGTCGGCGCCCTTCAATCAGCGCATGCATTGCCAGGCGGTTGCCGGACATACCGTAAGGGTGGCCGATGGAGATGGCGCCGCCATCCACGTTGAAGCGATCATTGGGAATACCCAGGCGGTCGCGGCAATAGACGGTTTGTACCGCGAAGGCTTCATTCAACTCCCAGAGGCCGATGTCGTCCATCCTGAGGTCGAACCGTTGCAGAAGTTTTGGGACCGCGAAGACTGGTCCTATTCCCATCTCATCAGGCTCTGTGCCAACGACGGCCAGGCCACAATAGCGACCGAGCGGCTCAAGGCCACGGGAGGCGGCGAGACTCGCCTCCATTACCACGCAGGCGGCAGCGCCATCGGATAACTGACTCGCATTGCCCGCGGTGATAAAGCCGTCTTGCCGCACTGGCTTGAGCGACGCGAGACCTTCCATGGTGGTGTCAGGACGATTGCCTTCGTCGCGCATCAACGTTACCTCTTGCATCGAGGTCTCACCGGTAATTTTGTCGGTCACCGCCTTCAGCGTCGTTACCGGGATGATCTCCACGTCGAAGCGGCCAGCTGCCTGAGCTTCGGCCGTTCGTTGCTGCGACTGAAGCGCGTACTCATCCTGCTGCGCTCGCGAAATGTTGTAGCGGCGAGCGACAACCTCAGCGGTGTCGATCATCGGCATGTAAATATCTGGATGAAGGGCGAGTAGCTGCGGGTCGGAACCGAGACGGAGTTCGGCCGTCTGCACCTGAGAGATGGAGTCCATGCCAGCGGCCACCACAACGTCCATTCGGTCCATGACAACCTGTTTCGACGCCATGGAGATGCTCATGAGGCCAGACGAACACTGCCTGTCAACGGTCTGCCCGGCAACGGTGATCGGCAGTCCAGCGGTCAAGGCAGCGGTCCGCCCAATCGTATGTTGTTGGCCTTGGGGCAACGCCGTCCCGATAATGCAATCCTGAATCTCTCCGGGCGCAACGCCTGCACGCGTGACGGCGGCGCGAATGGCGTGCGCGGCCAGGGTCGGGGCGGGGGTGGCGTTGAATGCACCCTTGTACGCGCGGCCGATAGGAGTTCGCGCTACGGAAACGATCACTGCATCACGGCTCATGCCAAACACCCTCTTAAGTCGCGATTAGAAATAATTGCCATCGACACTGATCGCCTGCCCTGAAACGTTTCGCCCCGCAGGCGAGCAAAGGAACAGGCACATAAGCGCTACGTCGTCCGCGGTTACCATGCGGCCAAGGGAAATCCTCTTGAGGTATTCCTCACGCATGGCTTTTTCATCCATACCTTCCAATTTGGCGCGAGCAACGATGACGCCATCCATTCTTGGCCCTTCGACAATGCCAGGCAGCACTGCATTTACCCTGATGTCGTCAGGGCCGAGTTCGATGGCCAGTGCCTGGACCATACCTACGATGGCCCATTTTGTTGCCACGTACGGCGTGCGCCACGGAATGCCCATACGACCGGCGATGGACGAGATGCAAACGATGTTCGCAACCTTCGAATCTCGTAGCATCGGTACGGCATGATGCAGACAGCGGTATTGGCCGTTCAGGTTTACGTCGATGGACCGCGTCCACTCCTGCTCGGTTATCTTCTCAACGCCAGCTGTTGGGCCTGCGATGCCGGCGCAATTGATCAGGACATCGAGGCCTCCGAATCTGGCGCGCTGCGTCTCGAAAAGCGCTGCGACCTCCGCTTCATCAGCCACATCCGCGTGGGTTGCCTGACTGGAAGGAAAGCACTGTTGAAATGCGGCCAACGCAGCATCGTCGATGTCGCAGATGTGGATTTCAGCGCCAGTTTCGGCGAATGCTGATGCGATGGAAGCTCCAATGCCGGAGGCGCCGGCAGTTACAAGGACCCGCAATCCCTGGGGCGGATAGAGTCGATCGTGGAAGGTCATTGTTGACTTACCCTTTCATTGAACTTCTTTCCGATGACGGGATCGCATTCCTGGCAATCAGGCAAAATGGACATTCTGCGCGCCTTTCAATTGCAATATCTCCCTGACCTCTGAAGGAGTCGCGATCTCGAAGGAGAGCTCTTCGAGAATGCGGCGGATCTTTCTAACCTGTTCAGCGTTACTCGTGGCCTTAATGCCAGGGGCGAGAAAGAGATTGTCTTCGAGACCCACACGCACGTTTGCGCCCATGATGGCTCCCATCGTCAGGAGAGACATCTGATGCCGTCCAGCGCCCAGCACCGAAAGATGATAGTTGTCTCGCCCAAATAAGCGATCGGCTGTTGATCGCATGACAAAGAGATTTTCCGGGTCAGGACCGAGGCCGCCGAGAATTCCGAAAACAGCCTGGATGAAGATTGGCGGCTTGATGACGCCGCGGTCGATGAAGTAGGCAAGATTGTAAAGGTGACCGACGTCGTAGCACTCGAGTTCGAAGCGAGTGCCGCTTTCTCCAAGATTGGCGAGGATGTATTCAATGTCGGCAAAGGTATTTTTGAAGACACAATCTTTCATGCCCTCGACCTTTGGCTTCTCCCACTCGTAACGCCAGTTGGTGATCCTCTCGGCTACGGGATGAATGGAGAAGTTCATGGAACCCATATTCAACGAACACATCTCGGGTTTGGCCTGAAGAGGATACGCGAGGCGTTCCTCGATGGTCATATTGGAACTGCCGCCCGTCGTGATATTGATGATCGCGTCTGTCTGTTCAGCCACAACAGAACAGATCTCCCGAAACCGTGCGGGATCTCCCGTGGGCCTGCCATCCTCCGGACTTCTAGCGTGGAGATGAAGGATCGCCGCGCCAGCCTCGGCCGCTTCGACAGCGCTATCGGCAATCTCGGAGGGAGTTATGGGTAGATACTCCGACATGGTTGGCGTGTGGACAGAGCCGGTCACTGCGCAGCTCAGGATGATTTTTGGTTTACTTTTGGCCATCTTCGGTCTCGATGCGAACCGAACGATCATAAGAAGCGTAAGACAAGATGCGACAGGTTCAGAGTGGACATTCGTGTGTCCCTTTCTGACACCGCTGTTTTCCAAATAACGTTGGGTGCGAAAGCAGACGGTCCGGCAAATTTTGGCATTGCAGAACGCTAGGGCAGTCCAGCCTTCGGCACATCGATATGGGTCATCCAAATCTCGGCCCGATGGGTTGCAGATGCTTCCGCTTCATTGAATGTGGGGGCGACGCAGGCGAACAGTGTGCGCCCGTCGTCTCCCCCTAACATGCACGCGAATACTCCCTGTCCATCAGTCTTTATTTCCTCGAGGATGTTCCCGCCTTCGGCCACACGGATCAAGCGGCCTCCTATTGCATCAGCCACCCAAATGGCTCCTTCGGCATCGAGGCAAATTCCATCCGGCGCAACATCGACCTGACCAAGGATCTCGGCAACATTGTGAGAGGAGGGCAGATCGCCAAAGGCCGCCCACGTTCGTCGCTCACCAAGCAGACCGGATGTAACATCAAAGGCGCTGAGGCGATTCATCAGGGTTTCGGCGACAATCAATGTGCGGCCATCCGGAGTGAGTACCATACCATTGGGAAAACCAAGACCTTCGGCGGCGATCCTGGCACGACCGTCGGGATCGACGCAAATCAAGTTCGTCGAGGTGACCTTCGCACCACCCATCAGATCAAAGCCGTAGTTGCCCACCCAGGCTCGCCCGTGATGATCGACAAGCATGTCATTTAAATGCCAGGGCGCAAGGCTGGACAGATCCGCATGCTCGATCAGCGAAGAATCGTGCTCCAGGCGCAGGACTTTGCGATCAAGCATGGAGGCGATCAGTAATCGGCCGTCCGGCAGAAACCCAAGACCGGAGGGCCGGCCGGGCACATCGGCAATTGTTTCTACCGCGCCGTCCAGGCCAACGGCGAGAACGCGCCGCGTATAAAAGTCGGAGAAGTAGAGTCTTCCATCGTGCCAGCGCGGACATTCGGTGAAAGACAAGCCGCTGACCAGGGTTTCGAAGCTTGGCATCATTTCCTTTGCGGCGAGTCTTGCGGTCAGGCCCGATAACGCGCCGGCGTGCTGCCGGTCCATCTCCGGAACGCATGCCGAAAGTTCGCTGCATCGCTGAATCCTACGAGCTCTGAAATGTCGTCGATGCTAAGTTTCGTGGTTCGTAGATACTCGCTCGCGAGGTTGCAGCGGACGTCATCGAGAATCTGGGTAAACGAAGTCCTCTCGGCATTCAGCTTTCGATTGAGCGTTCGCACAGTTGTGCAGATCTGCCTGGCGACCCCCTCCATGCTGGGTGAATGTCCTGGTGTGGACGCAATGATCTGATAGACCTCACCAGCGACGCCGGTCGATGTCTTAACTTCACCGAGAATACGATCGCACGTGTCTTGCAGGATCTTCGAAGTGAGTCCGTGCGCCATGCGCGGCTTGGCGGAGAGGATCGATTTCGGATACATGAGTGCAGACATCGGCTGACCGAAGCATACTGGGCAGCCGAGATAGCGCTCGTAGAGATCCTTATGGTCCGGGGCAGAATACGAGAGCGTAGCGCGAACAGGCAGGTACGCGTCGCTTTCGACCACCGCTCTCAAATGCGTCGAGAGTTGGGTCAGTTGCTGCGCGATGAGGAAACGCAGCAAGGAGTCGGGATGCGTGACTGCTGCATTCATGGGGAAGATCCATGAAGCGTATTCCCCTTCTTCACGCCACGACATGGAGAGAAGCGGCGTCGCGAGCCGATGGTATTTGATTGCCATTTGGAAGTACTCGCGGATCGTGGGGCTGCATACCAGTGCGAATCCATACATTCCATAGGCGGACAGGGGAATTCGACTGCCTGTGCGAAACGGTGTTTCGGGGCTCTTGGACATCTGGAGAGCATTGTGGCATGCCGTAATGTACTGGCGAACGGAGGTGAGGGTGTCAGGATCCGCGAGGCTCTCAGGCGACAGGCCTGTACCGGACAAGCTCGCTTCGGGCGCAATTCCTTGTTCCGCGAGAACCTCAACGAGGGCCGCTATTTTGTAAGGTGCGTATCGTTTTTCGTTCCAGAGAGGTAGTTCCATTTACCGAAGCCTGTCCTAAAAGAACACTGTTATGTCCGAATCGAACCTTTGCGGGTCAATTGTGCATCATTAGGATTCCGTTTGGAAATGTTTTTTCTGAGCTGATTTACAGAGCAGTCCAGGAAGCCGGGTAGACGAGCCCCTCGGGGTTTGGCTTAGCGAAGGGGTAGGCGCAACGATGGCAGAAAAAGACGCTGTATCAGCGGAATCTCCGTTTACGCTAGCTGGCAAGACGGCAATTGTCACGGGGGGAGCACGAGGGATCGGCAAAGCAATCGTCGAACGGCTCGTCTCCGCCGGGGCGAATGCTTTGGTGTGCGATTTAGATCAGGAGGCATTGCAGGAGATGAGGGTATCGCTCGGGAATTCCGAGCGCGTCGCAATTATCCGTGGCGATCTGATGGAGCCTGATGTTCCCCAGCAGATCGTTCATGCCGCGCTGCAAGCCTTCGGCTCCATGGACATCATCGTGAACTGCGCTGGCTTCAGTTGGGACAGCGTAATCCAGAAGACGTCGGACGAGCAGTTCATGGCGATGCTAAACATCCACATTATGGCGCCTTTTCGTTTGCTGCGTGCCGCTTCCGAGCATCTGCGTGAGACCGCCAAGCAGGAGATAGCCAGCGGCCAGCGTGTTATGCGCAAGGTGGTGAATATAACCTCCATCTCTGGCACGGAGGGCAATGCCGGACAGGTAGGCTACGCCGCAGGCAAGGCGGGAGTCATTGGACTTACAAAAACCCTGGCGAAGGAGTGGGGCCGCTACAACGTCAATGTGAATGCGGTGGGCTTTGGCCTGATCCAGACTCGCATGACACAACCGCTAAAGCTTGCGGGGGAACTCAATGTGGGAGGGAAGGACATTCCGATGGGCGTCCAACCCGCGATGCTCGATTCCATGGTGGCCGCGTGCCCGCTGGGACGGCTGGGTACACCCGAGGAGGCGGCGGGTGCGGTGCTGTTCTTCTGTTCTCCGCTCTGCGACTACGTCACCGGTGAAGTACTGATTTGCGGCGGCGGATATCACTTTTAATGTGGATCCCGGGAAGAAAGGAAACATGAACAAGCTGGTCCGGTCCGCAGCAGAAGCTCTTCACGGAATCACGCGGGACGGCATGCTCATAGCCGTAGGGGGCTTTGGGCTCTGCGGCATTCCGGAGAAGCTACTGGAGGCGCTCCGCGACACTCGAGTCCGCGATCTGACCATCGCCAGCAATAATGCTGGCGTGGACGGATGGGGCCTGGGTCTGTTGTTGGGAACCAGGCAGATCCGCAAGATGATCGCCAGCTACGTGGGCGAGAACGCGGAGTTTGAGCGCCAGTTTCTCCATGGCGAGTTGGAGGTTGAGTTCTCGCCGCAAGGAACTCTGGCCGAGCGAATGCGTGCAGGGGGCGCCGGGATCCCTGGGTTCTACACGCGCACAGGTGTGGGCACCCTCGTCGCTGAAGGCAAGCCTGCCGCGACGTTCGATGGACAAACGTATATTTTGGAGCGCGGCATTTGCGCCGACCTCGCCCTGGTCAAGGCCTGGAAAGCGGATACGCATGGAAACCTGATGTATCGCCGGACGGCACGCAACTTCAATCCCGTTGCGGCGACCTGCGGCCGTATCACCGTGGCCGAAGCGGAGATCATTGTCGAGGCCGGCGAACTCGATCCTGACGCGATCCACACACCCGGTATCTACGTGGATCGCGTGGTCCATAACCCCATGCCGGAGCGGCGTATCGAGCGCAAAACCACTCGGGAGGAATAGAGAATGACCTGGACAAGGAACCAAATGGCAGCGCGTGCAGCACGCGAGTTACACGATGGCTTCTATGTCAACCTCGGCATCGGCATGCCGACGCTGGTCGCAAACTACATCCCTGCCGGCATTACGGTCGTGTTGCATTCGGAGAATGGGCTCTTGGGTACCGGTCCATTTCCGCTCGAGAGTGAGGTCGATGCAGACCTCATCAATGCCGGCAAGGAGACGGTCACGTTCGTTCCGGGTGCATCGTGTTTCTCAAGCGCTGACTCCTTCGCGATGATCCGTGGCGGCCACATTGATCTCGCCATTCTTGGCGCTATGGAGGTTTCTGAAGGGGGCGACCTCGCTAACTGGATGATCCCCGGCAAACGAGTGAAGGGCATGGGCGGCGCGATGGACCTCGTTGCTGGTGTGAACCGAGTGCTCGTGCTGATGGAACAGACCGCTTCCGACGGCAAATCCAAGCTGCTCCCTGCTTGCACGCTGCCACTCACAGGAAAGGGTGTGGTCAAGCGTGTCATCACGGACCTAGCGGTGCTGGACATTGAGAGGGATGGCTTCGTCGTGCGCGAGTTGGCTCCCGAAGTCACAGAGCAACAAGTCGTCGACCGGACGGCAGCGCAGGTCCGCTTCGAATTTGAAAGATTTTCGGCTCCATCGAAATAGACCAATGAGTGCGTTGGAATATCCATCCGTTGGGCTTGCTGCACGGGCGATCATGATCTCAAGGTAGAGGTAAGCCGATAAGGCTATTGGGTTGGGTGTGCTGAGGGCTCGAGGGTCGTTAACGGTGTGGAGGATTGGCTGAGATCCTCGGTGCCTTGGAGCGGATCGGTTTCGGTCAGGCGTGGGCCTAGTGATCGAACGAGGTCAGGGATGTCATAGTGCAGAAGGACACCGGGGATGATGTCCTCAGGGGCTCCGATCGGCAGAGGGGCATCGATCAAGCTGCGATAGCTGGTGAGGACGTGGTCTACCGAGATGTGCTTGAGACGCGGGTCGAGGACAGCGACGTGGAGTAGCACCAGGCCGAGGTGTCCACTGGCGGTGGCGGTGATCCGGGCGGGATCGACGTCGGGGCGGCTGGCGAAGTAGTCGGTGATGCGGGCGACGTCGTCGATACGCATGCCCACGAGGGTGCGGCTGACCAGATCGGCGCGAAGGCTGAGTAAGTAGAAGGGGCCGAGGATAGGAGACTTCATGTCGTCTGTGCCGGGAGGCGACGGACGCGGAGTGATGGCCAGGACGATATTGCCGGCAGCGGCCAGGGATTCAAATCGGGCTTTATTCGAGAGAGCAATGGAAGTGTTTGCAGCGATCGAATCGGGGACGAGGAGGATGACCGCAGGGTGAGGGCCGAGGGTCGAAGGAACGTAGAGATTTCCGTGAAGGCCTATTCCTGTGGTGGAAGGGAGGGTGAAGTCACCAGTCTTCGCGGACAGCAGGGTGGGGTCGAAGGTTGAGGTGCCGGGATGGGCGGAGGTCTGGGTAGCTTCACGAATAGCGTCGGTCAATTGCTGTACGGTCAGCGGTTGGGGGTTGGGGGGAAGGATTTTGGCGGCACGTTTTCGATTGAGAGAGAAGATAGTTTCGGAGTCGGGATAGGTGGTGGCGACTTGTCCTGTGGGGGTGACTTGAAATGCATCCTTGGGAAGACTGGCGGGCGTAGCCATCGGACTGAGAACTGTGTTCGCGGGCGAAGGAAGGATGGGATGGGTTGCATCGGCTCCGGGCTTCAGGTTGCGAATGAAAAATCCCACGATGTCGCCCAGGATTGGCGCCAGGGCGCCGTGATGGCCGGGACCCGTGATGAATTGCAGAGGGGCCGTGAGTGGAATTTTATTTGGAGTGTCGGCGTTGAGCGCAGGGCCGGTCGGCGTTGGTGGAACTTCAGCGGAGTCCGTGCCGGATGGTGCGCCGGCGGTGTTGGGATCGAAGAGGGAGTAGAAGCGACGGACCTCGATGACGGTGGAACGTGCGCCGGCAAATGGGAACATGTCAGAATACGTCGCGACAACGGCGTATGGGCGTGGGGCTGCTAGCTCAATCCAGTCGGGGAAGTCGAAGCCCGAGGCGATGAAGTGTGGGATGGATTGTTCGCCGTCTTGCGGGCCGAGAGTGGGCAGTAGTGTGTCGAACGACGTGGTGTAGCAGGCGACGGCGATGGCGGCCACTCGCTTATCGAGTGCTCCGAGCAGAGCAGTGATGGCTCCGCCGCCGGAGCAGCCGAAGGCGCCGATGCGTTTTGGATCAACCTGGGGAAGATTGCTGAGGTAGTCGATACCGCGCATGGCGTCCCAGAGCATGTAGCGGTCCAGGGTATCTCCGATCAGCATGGGTTGTAGGCTTGCTTCGCCGTGCTCCCCCGTAGGACGCGTTGCGAGCGACTGATTTGGATCCTTGGGATTTGGATACTGGAGACGTTCCCCCTGGCCGATGGGGTCGTAGGAGAGAACGATAAATCCGTTGCGAGCGAAGGTCGCTGCGGAGGTATAGTCGCTGGCCTTGCCGCTGGGTGCATGGCCAGGAGAGATGAGAATGGCAGGAAGCTTTTGACGCGCTGGTTGCCCGTCTGGAAGGTAGAGCAAGGCCGGGATGCGAAAGCCGGGCTGACTATCGAGAATGAGTTTTTGGATGCGGAAGCCATCGGCCTGGGTCACTCCCATGAGCTTGACGTTCAGTGGGGTGTGCGGTGGGAGGGTGCCGATGAGGGCCACGATCTTTTTGCGGACCATGGCTTGGCGATCCTCTGCTCCGGCGCGCGTGTGGATGGTAGAGACCTTGGCGCGTCGGCTCGCCGCGTAGTCGGCCGCGAGGCTATCAAGATAGGCGTTGAGCTGGGAGCGGCCGGCATTGGCTGCATTGGCGGCGTCGCGGTGTGCGGCCGAAGCTGGGGGCGGAGTGTTCTGTGCAACAGCGAGTTGGAGAAGAATAGATGCTGCGGCGCAGGTGCGAAGAACGGAACGGATAGATTTCAACATGGCACTCGGGGATAAGACTCGTTTGCTAGGCTGACCGTTGATGCGTGTACTTTTGTTCCATCTGCCCGGCTTCTTAGTGCAGCGAATAGGGTTGGGCCGGTGGCGGAATTGGAGCGGGGATTTTGGTGGGTTCGAGAGGAACAGACTTGGCGAGCCCGACTCCCGAGACGTTGTAGGTGTTGAGTAGAGCGCCACTATAGCCGGTCACTTCGATATTTCGCAGCACGGCGTGCTTGATGTTCGCAAGGAAGATCCCCTTGCCGCAGGTGCCGGTTATGTCGGTGAGGGAGAAACCGTCGAGCGGCTTGTCGGGATCAATTCCAACTCCGTCGACGAGCACTGGCACATCCGTGACACGAATCTTGTTGAAGTTGAAGTTGCGTATGGTTGGAATTCCCTCTTGGCCTGGAACCGCGAAGTCATCCTGCTTGCCGCTGTTCAGGATGTTGAGGCGGAGAAACCCCTGCTCTGCTCCCGATACGTCGAGGTCGCTCACGTAGATGTCTTCGATGAAGGCGCCACGGCCGGGGCGGCTCTTAATATAGATAGCAAAGGTCCGCGCGGCGATGCATTTGCATCGATCGATATGGACGTTGCGAATGCCGCCAGAGGTTTCACTGCCGATGCCGATGCAGGCCCAGTGCGAATCGGCGAAGGTGCAGTTCCTGATGCGCACGTCTTCGGTGGGTCGATGAAGTGCGTAGCCTTCGGCGCCGCGGCCGGACTTGAGCGAAATGCAATCGTCTCCGGTGGAGAAGGTACAGCTTTCGATGACAACGTGGCGGCATGAGTCGACGTCGATGCCGTCAGCACCGCCGCGCACCGTGACATTGCGGAAGAGGATGTTGTCGCAGTAGACGGGATGAATCGACCACATATCGTTCTGCTCGGTCACGCAGTCTTCCACGCGGAGGCCGCTGCAGTTCACGAACTCAAGCAGAGCCGGGTGGCGCATTCCACTCTGTGCATCCACGCGACCTTTGATGGCGGGGCTCCCAACGATTCTTCCGCTTCCCGTGAGGCCGATGTTGGTGGCGTCTATCGCAGAAACAAGGCCGATGTAGCCCTTCACCCAATGGCCTTCCCAACGCACCTGGGTGATCGGATAGTCGGCCAGGTTTGGCGAACCGAGCAAGGAAGCGTCTGCGTCAAGGTGCAAGGTGGTGTTGGAGTGCAGCGTGATCGCGCCGATGAGGTAGTCGCCAGCTGGCACGCGGACCTGGCCACCGCCAAGGACGCTGCAGCGATCGAGCGCCTGCTGAATGGCAAGCGTGTCGTTGGTCTTGCCATCACCGACGGCGCCAAACTCTTTGATGTCGAGACTGACTGGGACGGCGGCAGGGGTCGCTGGCTCGGCAGATGCGCGCTGCGCTGAGATGCCGCGCGTTGCGGACCAGAGCGGGAGCGCGGCCAGGGTTGTGGCGGCGGCTCGAAGAAATCCACGGCGGTTTGTTCGTGTACTCGGCATCGTGTTCAACAAAGGCTTCTGCTCGGACCTGGGGTTCATGGCGTTGCGTGGGTGTGGCTGGTGCGCTGCGCGATCACCCAGCGAACGAGTTCCTTGCCTGCGGCGAAGTTGTCCCCTGAGGGATGGTCTTTGCGGCCGTCGGTGTACTCGTTATAGAGCCAGGGGTCTGCGACCGCGAGAACGGTGCCCTTGCCGTATTTTGCCGTGGCGATGACGATGACGTTGCGATCGGTGACGAGAGCTCGAGCGGGCGCGGAGACGGAGATGGTGCACGTGTCCTTCATGTAGAGCACGTGGGGTGAGTGAAAGAGATCGCCATCGGGCTTCACTGGAATTTGTGCGGCGGCGTAGTCGGTACCGACGACATGGTGGCTCAGGACCGCGTTGAAGTGAATGCCGAAGCGGGCGGCGATGTTGTTGAAGTGCTCGATGTCGGCGTTGGCCGGATCATTTTCTAGCAGGAGAAGAGTGCCTCCTTTCTGCACCCATGCTGCGAGCTCCGCGCCGTCGTGCGAGGCTGCGTAGTGCGGATGCGGATTCTTCGCTGAATTGTCTGGCGAGGCGATGATATAGATCTGCGCGTGCTCGAGGTTGGACTCCGTTGGCGCGGTATAGAGGGTGCCGAGCGCCGCACCCTCACGCTCAAAGAGGTGTCCGAAGAGAGAGTAGCCATCATTCGAGAAGTCGTTCCACTTGTAATGGAAGAACTCTGATTGTCCAGCGGCGTTTTTGCGCTGCTGGCTGTTAAACCATGCGTCGACGAGTACGGTGTTCCCGCGGAGGTTGGTGGCGCCTGGCGCGTTCTCTATCTCAGTCGCGGCGAGGAGGAGCGCTCCAACGCCCCTTGCATCGTTGCTGGCGACCGGCGCGTGAACGTAGTAGCTGTAACTGCCATCGCGATAGGGAGTGCCACCAAGACCGACGGCCTTGACGGTGCTGGTGAGCGTGACGGAACCATTCGCGCTGGTTTGCACAAACTTATCGAGGATTCCCTGCCAGCCGCGTTGTGCGTTGGCCGCGTAGTGCTGGGGAAGATAGCCGAGCCGCACGCCCTTCTGCAGCGCATAGACGAACATGCACGCCGCGGAGGACTCGAAGTAGTTGCCGTCCTCGCCGGGCTTGTCCAGCACCTGGTACCAAAGGCCCGTGCGCTGATCCTGCACACGTGCAATCGCCTCGGCGGTGCGGTTGAGGAGAGCGATGAGCGTGGCGCGGCCGGGATCGTTCTGCGGGTAGTACGGAAGCGTGTCGACCAGAGCCATCATGTACCAGCCCATCCCGCGCGCCCAGACGATGTGCGATGCTCCAGTGCTGGGATCGGCCCAGCGCTGTTGCCGGGATTCATCCCACGCGTGATAGAGCAGGCCTGTCCTGGGATCGCTCGCATGCGCTTCGATCAAGGTGAACTGCCGGGTGATATCCGAGAAGTCCTGCGGCTGGTTAAAGACCGCAGCATATTCGGCGTAAAAGGGCTCCGCCATGTAAAGGCCATCGAGCCACATCTGATTGGGGTAGATCCTCTTGTGCCAGAAACCACCGGAGGCGTTGCGCGGCTGCTCGGCTAGCTGGCGGCGAAGTAACACTGCGGCCTTGTAGTAGCGTTCGTCCAACGTGACGCGATAGAGCCGGAGCAACTCTCGGCCCAGCGCGATATTGTCGAGCGTGTTGGCGGAGGCGCTGTAGGTGGGAATGGATCCGTCGGGCAAGACGAGCGTATCCAGGGACTGCTTGATGGAGCGAAAGTAGGCATCGTCGGCAGTGTTGTACCAGACGGCGTCCATCCCATTCAGGAGCGTTGCAAGCTCGTAGTTCCACGTCAACGGAGCGCCCGGCTCATCGCCGTGGCCGATATTGAGTGTGATGGCGGTGTCGGCCATGCGCTGAGACCACGGGAGCTGTTGTGCGACAGCCGCGCGACCAAGCGTGAGGCAGAGAAACGAGACGATCGTGTGGCGGAAGGTGATACGGAAGAAACGCATGTGGGTTCGCTTGCATGAGGGTACATGGTGACTGGACACTCATGATCGGGTGGGAAAAAAGCGGCGCGAAACTCATGGAGCTTCGCGCCGCTTTCGGGTTGGGGTTGAGTTAGAAGTTGATGTGGCCCGCGAACTGGAACTGGCGAGGATTGTTTGCCTGACCAGCTACTGTACCCAGACTCGCGGAGCCGACCGAACTGCCGATGGAACCGTCCGCCGTGCTGGCCGGGCTTCCGAACCAAACGTGGTTGACTGCGTTGAAGACGGAGGCATCGAAGACGAACTTGACGCGCCCACCCTTCCAGATGCTGAAGGTTCTGCGCAGGCTCGCATCGATGTCGTAGTTGCCGGGTCCGCGCAGTCCATCCGGAGCGGTGCGTGCTACGTTACCGATGTTGGGTGCGGGAACCTCCACAAAGGCAGCGGGATTGATGTATTGAATCGTCGACAAGTTTGTACGGGTAGCGCCCTGCCCCCACTTGCCGTGCTGACGCGCCGAGCCGGTAAAGCCTGGAGCATAGCCTGGCATGCAGGTTCCCTGTCCGGTGAGACCCGTGCAGGCAGCCCCGGTCAGCGCGAGCGGATTGCCCGAGACAACCGTCAAGATGCCGGACAAACGCCAGTCACTTCCGATGGCACGTACAAACGCGTTGCCTGATCCGATGCCGTTCCTGCCGAAGGGCAGGTCGTAGTTGGCGGTCGCGACCAGGTTCTGTGGTTGATCCTGGGTGCTGACCGAACGCTCGATGCGGTCGATTGGATAAGCTTTGCCGTGGTTGGACAGCACGCCGGCCGGAATGGCGTAGCCGGTGCGGAAGGTACCCACATCGTCGATCGTCTTGCTCCAGGTGTAGCTGAGCATGAAGCTGAAGCCATGGCTAAAGCGCTGCTGAAGGAAGACTTGCAATGCGTTGTAGTTGGCGTTGCCGACCGCGGGGAGTTGATCCGTCACGCCGGAGAACTGCGGGAAGGCGGTGAGCGCACGGCCTACCGTGTATCCCTGAGCAGCCGTTCCGTTGAAGCTGGCGTAAGGCAGTGAGGTTCCCGCGGGCATGTTCGCGCTGGCGACTGAGCCAAGCACCGTCGTTCCGAGTGAGAGCCATTTCGGATCAAGTTGATCGCTCCAGTAGCCGCGCGGGCTGCCGGTCGGCACCAGGAAGTGGCCCTGGTTGCCTACGTAGCTGATGGTCGCGGTCATATTCTTGGTAACCAGAACCTGGTAGCCAAGCGACCATCCCTCGAACGTCGGCGTGCGGCCACCGTAAACCGGATCAAGATACGCAAGGGGCGATAACACCTTATATGGCGAGACGGCGTTGGTAGAGTAGTAGGTTCCGTACGAAGCATTGAATACTGGCGGCGGAGCAATCGTGCTGGTTCCGAATGCCGTGTTGGCAATGCCTTTGCCCGTGAAGTACGAGCTGTTGTTGAGATAGAAGGCCGGCTCCGATAGTCCCTGGCTGGCTGGACTGGGCGTCGCGGCATAGCCCAGTTCCATGGCGCTGGAAGGCAGCGTTGTCTGGCCGCCGGAGGTACCGCCGCCGTGGCCATAGTAGATGCCATACGAGCCACGCAGCAAGACGCCCGGACTCATCTGCCAGGCAAAGCCCAGACGCGGACCGAAGTCCTTGAAGTAGGTCTGTAGCGGTGTCGTGCAGTGGCAACCGTCGGTTCCACTGCCGGCGAACTGGAGTATGCCGGGCGAGCCGGTGACCGGGTTGGAGGCCGTTGGGTTCAGGAAGGAGAAGCGATCTTCCGATTCGCGGAACGGCGGCATGACATCCCAGCGCAGACCCATGTTGACAGTCAGCTTGGGAGTTACCTGCCAGTCGTCGTTGGCATATATGGCAAAGGGACGGTAGCGTGAACCGGTTTCCTGCGCAACTGGCGCGTACTGGGTGTAGCTGCCAGAGTCCACGGCACCCAGCAGGTAGCTTGCGTAGGGCAGGCCGGTGTTGGCCTTCGCCGTTGCCGAAGAGCCGCTCACCTGCGCCGTTTCGTTCAGACCGAAGTTCAGTGTGGCCAGGGTAGTTCCAGTGTCGGCATAGAGGTAGTTGTACTCCATCCACTCAACCTGACCGCCGAAGGTGAAGGAGTGACGCCCCTTGATCCACTGCATGTTGTCGAGCACCGTAAAGGCATTGGTATTGCCGACGTAGCCGGTCTGCGGTCCCCACGGAGCAAAGGGCTGCGGGCCACCGGAAAACTTCTCGTAAGGGAAGCTGCCCGAAGCCTGTCCGGCAGGAAGGTTGGTGATGCCAGCGGCCGTGGCGGCGAACTCGGGGATACCATACGTCGGGTTGTTGTCCGGCGAGTGGTACTGTGCCGCGCCGTACTTGAATTGGTTGACGAGGTTGTTTTTGAGGACGTACGTATCCTCGAGGATCAAGACCTTCGAGATCGGCGAGTAGTTCTTGGCATACAGATACGGCAGCGGGGCTACGTTGGTTGTCTGGCTGCCTGCAGGACCGATAAGACCCTGTCGGCCCATGGCGAAGATCACGTTCACCTTATGCTTGTCGTTGATGTCGAAATCAAAGCGATCCGCCGTAGACCAGTTGTTGAGGCCCCAGGCGTACGAGCCGTAATAGTTATTGGTGAGGCTGGAGTTGCTCGGCGCCGGCATGAATTTCTGCAGGTACTGCGCAATGGGCGAGAGCTCGTTCTGAGGAATGACGTTGGCGATTACAGGGCCTGTACCGCAACCGGCGCTGGTATAGCTTGCACCCTTGAACTGGGTGCGCGAGTAGCTGGCCGAGGATCCGCTCCCGGTTTCGATCTGCGTGGTGGGATCGTAGATGGGTTGTCCGGCCGCGGAGAAGTCGCCGCACAGCTCAGCGGGCGTCGGGATGGTCTGCGCCTGGGATTTGGTCAGCGTTGAGAAGCGGAATCCGGCGTAACTGCCGAAGAAGAAGATCTTGTTCTTCCAGATGGGCAGGCCGAGGGTCATGCCGTACTCGTTCATGTGTTCTGGCGGTTTGTAGTACGTGCCGGCAAGCTTCGGATCGGGATAGTTCGCGGGATACTGTGCGGGGATGAAGCCCGCAGAGTCGAGTGCCGTGTTGCGGAAGATGTCGTAGACGCTGCCATGAATCTGGTTGGTGCCGGACTTCATGGTGAAGTTTTCGACGCCAATGCCCTGGTACTCCGGAGAGTAGCCGGTTGTCTTGAGCTGAAACTGATTGATCGTCTCCACGGAGAAGGCCGGCCAGATGAAGCGTGGATCGCCAGCGGTTGAAGCCGACTCCAGCGGAACGCCTTCGACGTACATGGTCGTGCCGGCCGAGTAGCCATTGACTACCATCGGCTCGTCCGACTCGTTGTTCTTGATCTCGTTGTTGGTTGCGCCCGGCATCAGGATGGCGTAGTCGGTCACACGGCGCTGATCGGTGCTGACCCCATTGGCGCCGCCCATCTCCAGAGGGAGGGACGTGTAGGCCTCGTGCTCCAGGGTGGCTCCGAGGGTCGCGTTTTCCGTCTCCAGCGGGGGCGGCGACGTGGTCACCGTCACCGTGGTATCGGCCGCGCCCGTTTGCAGCGCAGCGTCGAGCGCGAGCACCTGCATGCCGTTGAGTTCGAGCTTTTCACGCAACAGCGTCTTAAATCCTGCCGCGCTGATCTTCACGGTGTACTCACCCACGTCGAGCGGCGAGACGTTGTAACGGCCGTCGGAGTTGCTGGTGCGAACCATCTCCGCACCCGTGGCGATATTCCGCGCCGTAATGTGAGCGCCCGCGATCACCGCTCCAGTGGAATCAGTAACCGTTCCCTCGATCGTTCCCGAGCCACCGATCTGTGCGCGCACTATCGCGGGCAGCAAGAGCATCAACACGGCACAAACGGAAACAAGTCCGGCGGAATAAACTCGGCGCAGCCTGATTGGCCAGCATCGAAGACTTCTTTCTCCGCACGCTGCACTGACCGGCGTCCCTCGCCGCTCCTGGATTGGTCCTACCACTTCATCGTCAAACTTATCGATCTTTGGCATTGCGCTGGCTTCCACTTTCGTTCGGGAGTTCACCATGTTTCGGCGATGTTATAAGTTCCTGGAATTCTCTATCTGCTCTGTAACGGTTGTTGATGCTGACGTTTCGGGCGCCACGGCCCCCGATGCGTGCCTCCGAAACACGCTGCCGGCCATGGGTGGACTGAGTCTCGAATTGTTCCGAACACTGCTCTAATCAGGCCCTACCGATGCCACTGTCACGACGCACCACGCTCATCTCATCGCTTCAGGGTTCAGCACTTCGGATAATCTGGCAACGTGGCCAAATGATCAGCGGAATAGTAGACCGGCCCATCGGCGATCGTCAACAGCTAAATTTGAAGTGAGGAAAACCAGCTCGCAGGCGCCTACGCTAATGCAACAATCTCTCGTCATGCGAATGGAGACGAGCGAAGACCTACAGGCTTCTGGGAGAAGCCGGTTTACATCCGCAGGAAGATCGAATCATCATATTGCCGGCTACCACTACGTGAACCGGCTTCTCCTTTGAGCCCGATGTACGCCCGAGGAGCTGCTGAAAGGCGAGCCGCGCAAACTGCTCCGCAGGCTGCGCCAACGTCGTCAGTGGGGGGTGAATGAAGTTGGCGAACTCCATATCGTCTATTCCGATAAACCCGATTTTGCTGAGCGCGATGTGGCTTTCGCGCAGAGTCGAAAGGATCGCAAGTGTGACCGAATAGCTCATCGAGAGTATGGCTGTTGCCGGTTCACGTTTCCTCTGCAGGGCTGCGCACAGCTCCTTCCGGCGCTGCTCCGACTCATGCCACACGATGGTCTCCGCGCGCCTCCCCGCCGCTTCCATCGCCTCTTTGTATCCATTGAAGCGGCTCTGCAAGGGCTGCAACTTGTACGGTGCGTTCACCGCGACGATGTGAGAATGCCGGTGGCCGAGGAGGTGCTCGGTTGCCTCACGTGCTGCCTTGTAATTGTCCAGCATCACCGAATCGACCGCACTGCCCAGGGAGCGGTCAAAGGCTACGACAGGTGTATTGCCAAGCAGGGCGCGCACCTGTGCAACGTTGGTCTCCGCGGCTGGAACCACAATGATTCCATCCACCTGCGAGCGTTTGAGCGACGCCAGTTGCTCCTGCTGCAGCTTCGCTTCTTCCTGGTGAGTGAGCAGCATTACCGTGAAGCCGTTGATGCGAGCTTCGGTCTGAATGGTACGAAGGGCGTTGCCGAAGAACACGTTGTTGACATGCGGAAACAACACGCCGAGCGTCTGGGTTCTCCCAACTCTCAGGCTGCGAGCCAGGGTATTTGGCTCATATCCCAGCTGTGCAATCGCAATCTCGATCCGTCTCGCAACCTCCGGACTAACCGACTTGCCGCCTCGCACGTGCCGTGAGACAGTCGATGCCCCGACGTTCGCCGCGTGCGCCACGTCGATGATGGTAGGACGTTTCGTCTCTTTCATGCTGAACGATACTAACAGCCCTGCGCGGATTCGGGTACGCGCACAAAGCTTCCCCTGCATCCGCAGATGCCTTGACGTGAATTATTTCGATTGCTAATATCGGCTGGGTCCGGCAACGTTGCCACGGATTGGGACGCAACAACGAGACCAGAGGGTTTCTTTTCGATCCCCTGCGCGTCAGGGTATGCGGCGCGGGATCTGACAAGCACTCTGGTCAAGGTTCGGGTTGCATTTGATTGCGGATCAGCAGAATTGTCGAGCAACGTTTCTGCTGAGGAGAGACGATGATGAAACCGATGCTGAGAGGCGCGCTGCTGTTTGCCGCTGGTATGGGAATCGCGGGCAATGCGTGCGCGGCAAAGGTTTGCGCTGTGCGGCAATACGGAGCGAAGGGGGATGGCGCGACCAACGACGCTGGGGCGATTCAGAAGGCGATCGACGATTGCAGCGGAACGCGTCAGGGGACGGTTCTGCTGGACGGGGGCGTGGTGTTTGTATCGTCGCCCTTGATTTTGAAGAGCCATATGACGCTGCGGATTGCGGAAGGCACAACGCTGGCGGGCAGCAGAGATCATGCTGATTATCCTGACAAGCAGGAGTTCAAGGACAAGGGTAAGCAGGCGCTGTTGACGGCAACCAATGCTGAAGACGTGACGATTGACGGCACGGGCGTGATCGATGGAAGAGGCGAGTCGTGGTGGGACAAGCCGCATGATCCGCGGCCACGGCTGATCGTGTTCGACCATTGCAAGCATGTTCACATGAGTGGGGTGACGGTGGAGAACTCGCCGATGTGGCAGATTGTCCCGTACTACTCGGACGATGTGACCTTTGCGAATATGAAGGTGCTGGCGCCGCAACGTTCGCATAATACCGACGGCATCGATCCGTTTTCGTCCTCGAATATTGTGATCGACCACCTGACGATAGATACGGGCGACGATAACGTAGCGATCAAGAGTGGGCAACCGGATTCTCCTGGGCCCGATGCGCCGTCGCGTCACATCGTGATCACGGACTGCACGTTTCTGCATGGACATGGGCTTTCGATTGGGAGCGAGATCGCCGGCGGCGTGCAGGACGTTCGTGCGGAACGGATCCATTTTAAGGGGACGGACCAGGGGGTCAGGGTGAAGTCAAACCGTGATCGCGGGAATGCCGCGATCGGTCACTTTGTCTTTCGGGATATCACGATGGAAGACGTTCGTACCCCGATCCTCATCAGCGAGTTCTATCCAAAGGTGCCCGAAACCATCAGTGAGGAGAAGGTCACACGGCTCACTCCGTTTTTCGACGACATCACGATTGAGAACGTAACGGCAACGGGCGCTCAGCAGGCAGCACTGATTGTGGGGTTGCCGGAGTCGCCCATTCGGAATCTGAAGCTGATCCACGTTCATCTTTCTGGAGAGACGGGCGCGGTGGTGCAGTATGCGGACGTGAGCGCGACCGATTTTACGGTGACTGCGGCGCATGGTGAGAAGGTACAAATTGGTTCCGGCGTACGCGGAAACCTGAAGTAAGACGAAACATCCGTTGGACCGCAGTACAGAGTAATGAATGCACGTGACGCGTAGAGGAGAACGACATGAAACAGAATCTGACACTTCCGCCATTTTCCATTGGAGTGGGAGACCGTTTCGGAATGGAGGCGAAGGCGCAGTTGCAGGCATGCGTTCTGGCGCTGGATGCAGGCGTGGAAGTGGTGCCGGTTTGGAACAAGTCGAATCGCGAGCATGTGATTATCGGGTCGGAGCCACGCGCGGCGCGGGTTGCTGCGGATATAGCGGTGAAGGAACTGCATTGGAGCAGGCCTTACTTTGTGGATGCCGATCACGTTCAATTGAAGACGGTTGACCGGTTTCTTGAACCCTGCGATTTCTTTACGATGGACGTCGCGGACATGATTGGGCAGCCGGCCCACGCGATGGACGTTGACGCGTTTATTGCACATCATGGTGAATTGATCGGCAGGGTGGTGATCCCGAAGGTAGATGCGCCGTTCGAGGTGGATCGGGAGTGCCTGAGGAACGTGGCAAATAACTTTCTGGCGGCGGTGAAGGAGGCTGGGCGAATCTATCGCGCGGTTGAGAAGAGCAAAGGCGAGGGGCGATTTGTTGCCGAGATTTCGATGGACGAGACGAATGCTGCACAGACGCCGGTGGAGTTGCTGGCAGTGCTCGCGATGATTGCCGATGAAGGCATTCCGATTCAGACGATTGCGCCGAAGTTTACCGGGCGATTCAACAAGGGCGTGGATTATGTTGGCGACGTACCTGCGTTTGCGCGCGAATTCAGGGAAGATATTGCGGCGATCGCCTACGCGGTGGATAGGTATCGTCTGCCCGCGAATTTGAAGCTGAGTGTGCATTCGGGTTCGGATAAGTTCTCGATTTATAAGGTGATCCGCGAGGCTGTGCAGAGTTCAGGCGCGGGTGTGCACTTGAAGACGGCTGGGACGACCTGGTTGGAAGAGCTGATTGGACTGGCGGAGTCAGGGGGTGACGGCCTTGCGGTGGCGAAGAAGATTTATGCTGATGCGTTCGCGCACGCCGATGAGTTGACCGCACCGTATGCAACGGTCATCGACATTGACCGCTCGATGTTGCCGTCGCCGGACGAGGTGAAGGGCTGGAGTAGCGAGGAGTTTACCGCCGCGCTGCGACATGATGGAACCAATGCAGCGTATAACCCTAGTTTTCGTCAACTGCTGCACGTTGGGTTCAAGGTGGCGGCAAATATGGGGCAGCGATACCTGGACGCACTGAGAGAAAACGAAGAGATTGTGGCGCGGAATGTGACGGCGAACTTGTTTGAGCGGCACATAAAGCCTGTTTTTCTAGGGGAAGCGAAGTGATTGCCGCGCTGATGGGGGTTAGCGGATCGCTGACGACTACGATTGGAATCTTCGGCGAATCAAGCACGCCGCGGTAAAACAGACGACGGTTGAATGCCACTTCCAACGATTGTCCTTCAACGACCGGAGAAGCTTATGGTCAGATGCACGATGGTTCGCCGCTATGGCACACTCGGCCTTCTTACGAGCGGGTTGTTGCTGGCCATTGGGTCGCCCTGCAAGGCTCAAGCACCGGGGCCAACCGCTTTTCGCGTTGCCGCCGACGGCTCGGCGCAGTACAAAACGGTCGAGGCAGCCGTCGATGCCGTTCCTGCTACAGGCGGAACGGTGCTGATTGCCCCGGGCATCTATCGCGAGCAGGTGATCATCAACCAATCGCACGTTACGCTGCGCGGGACTGGGGCAGACCCTGCGGCGACGGTCGTGGTCGACGACACCAGCCAGGGGACGCGGGGCACCAAGCCGAGCTATGCGACCGTTCATGTGCTCGGCAGCGATTTCCACGCCTTCAACCTCACATTTCAGAACGACTACAACCGCACACACGAACAGGGGTTCGCTGGATCGCAGGCGCAGGCGCTTAACCTGGAAGGCGACCGAAACATTCTCGACCACGTGAGCATCCTTGCGAACCAGGACACGCTCTATATCGGCGCTCGCGGCTGTGGCCAGGCAGGAAGCCGGAGAACACAGGCTGCAAACTCGACATCTGTCGCCCCGGCTACGCAGCCCGCGCCGCTCGACACCACACCCTGTACGCCCGCAGCCACACGCAGTTACTTTACGCACTGTGTCATTGCCGGGAACGTCGACTTCATCTATGGCGACGGCAACGCAGTCTTCAATCAATGCGAGATTCGCAGTACGCTGCATGCCGCAGGCGGCTACCTGACGGCGCAGGGAAAGTATCTGCCCAATCAACAGTCGACGTTCGTCTTCAACCATTGCCGTCTGACCGCCGAACCTGGAGAAGCCCATGTCTATCTGGGTCGGCCGTGGCGCCCCTACGCGTCCGTGGTCTTCCTCCACACCGAGATGGGAGCCCACATCGAACCGACGGGCTGGCGCGAGTGGCATCCCGGCGAGACGCATAATCTCGACACGGTCTTCTACGCCGAATACAAGTCAAGTGGCCCCGGCGGCAGCGCGGCAGCTCGCGATCCGCATTCTCACCAGCTAACGGCCGCGCAGGCTAAGCAGTTCGGGACGAAAATATTCCTGGCTGGCACAGACGGTTGGGATCCAACCAGGGACGCGAAATGACGGCCTGTTACGGCAGCTGTAGCCAGCGACGTTGGTTGGCCCCATTCTCGCGCTATTCAACTCCACTAAGCAGCACACAGTATGAAGGAGCAGGCATGCAACGATACTCGTCGGTCCTGGTGGTACTGGCATTCTGCTTGTCAGCAGCTGGGGCGGCGCAGGATACGCGCACGGTTACGGAACCAGTGATTCCGGCGTTCTGCACCAAACTTGACGCTCAGCTCACCTCGATCAGCGACGGGACGTACAAGACGCTGTCACCGGCCGACGAAGGCAAGCTTGATACAGAGCGGATTCAGAAGGCGATCGACGGCTGCGGAAAAGGAAGGGCTGTTGCCCTGCAGACTCACGGTGGGTTCAACGCATTTGTCAGCGGTCCGCTTGAGCTTCGCGAAGGAGTGACCCTTGTCGTGGAAAAGGGCGCCACTCTGTTCGAGACACTCGACCCCAAGGTGTTGGAGATCTCTCCAGGCAGCTGCGGGATTGTAAGCAAAGAACCCGGGCGAGGATGTAAGCCGTTGATCACTGTAAGCCATGCGCCGGATGCCGGCATCATGGGAGACGGAGTGATTGATGGAAGAGGCGGCGAGAAGATTCTCGGCAAGACGATGTCGGCGTGGGAGCTCGGCGAACAGGCTCTGAAAGACAATGCCGCGCAGAAGGTCAGCCGCCTGATCGTTACCGACCATGCCGACAACTTTACGCTCTACCGCATTACGCTGAGGAACTCGCCGAACTTTCACGTTTCCTATAACGCTGGCGATGGTTTCACCGTGTGGGGCGTCAAGATAGACACGGTGCAGCGTATCGCGAGTGCCGCACATCCTCTCTCACGAAATACCGACGGCATCGATCCGGGGAATGGCTCGAAAAATATCACGATCACCCACTCCTTCTTTCGGGAAGGAGACGACAACGTCGCCATCAAAGGTGGTCCCGGCGGCGTCACGAACATGAGCGTGATCCACAATCACTTTTACTGGGGCCACGGTATGTCGATCGGTTCCGAGACGACCGGCGGCGTGAGTAAGATTCGCGTCTCGGACCTTACCCTGGACGGCACCGACTCGGGCATCCGCATCAAGTCCATGGGCACGAAAGGCGGCCTGGTTCACGACATCGTGTATGACGGGATTTGCATTCGGAACTCGGGCCGCCCGCTGGATATCACCGCTGCCTACGCGGCAAATGGTCCAGTCAAGGGAAACTCACCCCCCACCTTCCGCGACATCACGCTGCGGAACGTGAGCATCTCTGGAGGCGGCAGGATCCTCTTCGATGGTTACGATCATGAGCATCGTGCGCAGGTTAACGTCGATGGAGTCTTCCTTACGGACAGTACGCATCCGGAGACGCCGTACACCTACACCTTCGACAATGCCGACGTGGTCTTCGGCCCTGGCGGAAGCAATCTTCAGCTTCCCGCTGGCAATGACACCACGGTCTCCGGTTCGCCAACCGGGGGAACGCCCTACTCCTGCGTCGATCGATTCGTTCCCTTCCCGACGGAATAGCCGTGATGGATTCCAGGCGCCATGCCAACCTTCTGGCTCGATAGGATTGCTTCGGCGAGTGGCGAGGGTTGCGCGAAATTCCAGAAGATCGTCGGCGCTACGCTTCAATGCTCCCCAGCGGATGCTAGCGGGACACCACAAGGACGGAGAAGGTTCCGGGAAGCGGGGTGGGGCGGAATTTGAGTTCTTCCGAAACTTTCCCGGAATTTTGTCCATACTTGGAGGTCACGAGATAGGCCTTGCCCGCTTTATGATCGACAACCATGGTGCGAGCTCCGGATGCCGTCGGAACACTTTGGATCCTGGTGTAGTGGGATGGCGACTCGCGACGGAAGAGAGTCAGCGAACCTGTGCTGTCGGCAAGGAAGAGCAGGTTGAGCTGTGGATCGAAGTCCAGATCGCCAGCGTTCTCCGTGCCCTCACCGATCGCATCGACCTTCCCCGTGACGGCATTGACTGAAATCAGACTGTGATCCTCACAGCTGGTAAAGAGTTGATGATGCGGTGCGTCGATTGCCAGGTTCGATGGTCCCGTGCACGGCGCCAGGAGCCAGGATGCCGCGACCGTACGCGAGGCTGCGTCGATGTGCTGAATCATACCCGCTGCCGGCAGAGCCACGAAGATGCCGCCGTTGCCATCGCCTACAGCGGAGCCAGGACGGCCGGCCAGAGGAATGGTCGAGATGACCGTGTTGGTCGAGGGATCGATCACGTCAACACTATGACCACGGGAGCTGAAGGCGAATACCCGCTTGGTGGCAGGATCGTAAACGATCGCGAAGGGTATGGGACCGGTGCGAATGGAGGCCACCAGCTTGAAGGAGCTTCGGTCGAAGACGCGGACAAATCCGGCAGTGCCGTCGGTGACATCGGTCGCGTAGCCATAGGTCCCCGCGTCGAGCGCCACGTTGCGGAGGTTGACCATGCCTGTAATCTCGGCGAGAGCTTTCCCCGTCTCGGTATCGACAACCGAGATGTGGTCGGTGCGCGGGATGAAGAGCCGATGGGCAACCGGATCGATCGCGAGAAAGCCCCATCCTCCTGTGCCGCCGATCCCCCATTGTTCTTCCACATGAAAGGCGCGCGCCGTGATGGGCGTGGACGCGGTCGAACGAATGGACACCGAGGTAACGAATAAGGCAATGAGAACGAGGCGGGCAGCGAGAGTGCGGGTCGGGTGCATAACGAAATTCCTTTGCGATGCTCCATGAAGGGCATCGACGTTGCAGAGGATATAGCTTGCTTCAGAAACGCACTTCGACGGCCAGGTATTCCTGGCCGTCGAAGCGAACCGCAAGTGGGACAAGTGTCAGTTGGAGCTCGGGAAGCTGAAGTCGTCCGTAAGGTCTCCGATAGCGGGGCTATTGGTGGGAACGTACGGATTGCTCTCCTTCTGAACCGGGTTCGGAAGGTTGTCGCGGCTGCGTGTGGTGATCGGGGGCAGGCTCCAGTTCTTCTCGATGAACTTCTCGATCGAAACGTGGTCGCCATACTCATGCGACACGTGTCCACCTTTGGAGTACTTCGAGACAACGATCAGCGGAATGCGCGTGCCGTCGCCGAAGAAGTCGACCGGCTGGATGTATCCCGAATCGTAGTAGCCGCCGCCTTCGTCCATCGTGATGAAGATGACGGTGTCATCCCAGAGCGCTGGATTGGCCTTGACCTGGTCGACGATCTTCTTGGTGAAGCCTTCGAACAGATCGAGTTTGGACGACGCCGGATGACCATCGTTGAAGCCGCTGGGCTTCACGATCGAGACTGGCGGAAGGTTGCCGGTGTCGATGTCCTCATAGAGCTCGGTCGTATCCGCGATATAGGTTTCGCGAGCCGCCTGCGTGCCCATGAACTGGGTCTGGTACTGGAATGGATTGCAGATGTTGCAATACTCGTCGAAGCTGTTGGACTCGGTGGGATCGGTGACGTAGAGATCCCAGTCTTCGCCGAAATACTTGAACGGCACTTTATGAGCTACGAGATCGTCGCCGATGCTCTTCTGGCTGGTGGGGGGAATCGTGAAGGGCGACAATTGCGAGGCAAGGGAACCGTCGCCGTTGTAGCCGGGGTTGTAGTTGTTGACGAGATAGTAGTCGCCCTTCACGCAGTTGGGATTCACAGGGCGCTTGAGGGATTGGAGATAGTTGGTGACGGCCGGAACACCTGGCTGGCTGATGTCGCCGCAATTTACGTAGCTGCCGCCGCCGTAGCCATCCTGATCGTAGAAGTCATTGGTGGAGGGCTGCGGGTTGGGATTTTCGATCTGGTTGACCGGCGGGGCTACCGCAACACCGTTTGCGTTGGTGTAGAAGATGGCATCGCCGAAACCGAACATGATGTGGTTGGCGCCCGTACCACCCATCACCGACTGGTGGAAGTTGTCGCTGAGCGTGTAGGTGTCGGCGAGCTCTTTCAGGTAGGGCGCGTCACCCTGCGCCATGTTGTAGAAGCCCATCGATGCGGAACCTTCGCCGGTGGTCATATCGTTGAAGGTGCTGGGCTGCGGCGCTCCATTGCTGCCCGTACCGACAGTGACTTCGACCCAGGGGAAGAGATCGTTCTGGCAGCCGCTGGGATTGTCCTTGGTCACATAGTCCTTGCTGCAATCGGCCTGCTGCCACATCTGAAAGAAGCGGTGGACGGGGCTCGCGGTGTAGGCGTCATAGGGCAGGTTGGGACCGCTGAGCTGATAGACGCCTTCACGCAGGCTGGTCGCATTCTTGATGCGCTCGTCGATCTGCCCGCCGGCAATGCCCGTGGCGCCAGTGATCAGGAACCGCTCGTAATCTTTCGCGAGACCCTGGTCGGCCAGCTTGCCAACTTTCAGCGTTGTGAATGGAGCGGGGCCGGCGACCGAGGGAGCCTGCGGTCCGCCTGCCAGCGCAGGTGGGAGCGTGCTGTAGATGCTGCGGGATTGAGGGTCGATTTGATACACGCCGCCAGAGGTCGTGCTGTCCAGCGCGGAGAACTGCGCGGAGAGCGAGTAGTTCGGGCCGGGCTTGCCGTCGGCCTTCACGATTCCCTTGGACAACAGGTTGGAGATGGACTCACCGCTCTTCGGTGTGTAGGTCGCGAAGACGTGGTCGAACGTACGGTTTTCTCCAATGATGACAATGACGTGCTTGATCGGAGTCTTCGTGGGCGGTGCGGAGTTCTGGGCGTAAACAGGGGAAAGGCCCGCGAACACTTGCAGCGCAAACAACGTTGTTGCGCCGCACTTCAAAGCCCCTTTCAGGGCGTGGGTCGTACACGACTTCATGGTGAACCTCCGAGGATGCCAGAAGACAGCGTGTCGTGCTGGGTAGTGCGTCTCCGGTTAGACAACCGTAGGCCGAACATTTCGGTCGATGGTTATTGGGAAGTAAATTGACAAATAATTGCACTCACCAAAGTGCCTCGCGATCGTCGCGAAATTTTTCTACGTGCAGCCAACCTTCGCAAATCAATCCGCATCTCGATCCCATTTTCAGGGAATTTAAATCACAACCTTGTACGGTCGCATCATCTCGTTGTCTTCATGCTCCAGCAGGTGGCAGTGCCATACGTACAGAAGCTCTGCGCCTGGAGTCGTTGGCGCTCCCGCTGGCAGATCGAAGCGTTGGATGATGCGCGTCACGTATCCCGGATACGATTTGATCGTGTCCTTGTGCCCTGGCCGCTCGTTGCTCTCCGGCGCCATCGGCTTTCCCGTGAAGACGATCTTGCCCGTCTGCTGGTAGGTCGGGACATCGAAGGATTGCCGGTTCAGCACCTGGAATTGCACCAGGTGCAGGTGCAGAGGATGGACATCCCCCGTGATGTTGACGAAGGACCAGATCTCCGTGCTGCCCGCCTTGGGATCTTCGGTGATGGGCTCGTGCCATCGCGCATTGCCCAGCATACCGATAATGACGTATCCATCCGACGGGCGCTCTTTCTCTGAGACGAGAAGCATGCGCTCACGAGTCTCGTACGTGGGCTGAAGAGCTTCGAACGGTACCAGCGTGTCAGGCACGGAACTGGTGTCCTTGCCCCGGAGCGGCTTCGTGACCTTGAACAGCATCACCTCCGCTGCTTCCACCTGGCCGCCCATCGTGTAGGGAGCAGGCGCATCGTTGATGAGGGAGAACGACTTGCCTTGAAGATCGGCGAAGTCGATCACAATATCGAATCGCTCCGCTGGCGCCATGAGGAGATACCGCAGTTCGAGCGGTGACGGAAGGAGGCCGCCATCGGTGCCAATCTGCTGGAAGGCCGGAACGTCGAAAGTTTCATTGAGAATCTTGCCTGTGCTGTCCGCGTTGAAGAGACGCAGGTGGTAGAAGCGCGAGTTGGCAGCGTTCAGCAATCGGAAGCGGTACTTGCGCGGCTCGACTTCGAGATACGGCGTGACCTTACCGTTGACGCAGTTGAAATCTCCGTAAGCCTCCTGGACCCACAACGGATGTTCCTTCGGACCGTTGACCACCGTGGGGTAATAGAGCGAGCCATCGGGATGGAAGAGCCGGTCCTGCAGCATGAGTGGGATCTCGTACTCGCCGCTGGGAAGATTGAAAGATTTTTCGGCGTCATCGCGGATGAGATAGAAGCCCGCCAGACCAGCATAGATGTTGAGTCGCGTGATGCCCATGCAATGGTCGTGATACCAGAGCGCGGTGGCGGGCTGGGAGTTCGGGTAGGACGATGGCTTCGGATTAAAGCTGGGGCCGTGCTCACCGTTTGCCGTGAACCACGCCTCGGGATAGCCATCGTCCTCAGGGAGCACGCAGGCTCCATGCACGTGTGCAACATTGCGTACATCGGGAATCGAAGACTCCGCTCCGTGGATGGAGTGATCGACGGGCAGCAGGTGCGTGGTGGGTAGTTTGCTCACCCAATGAATCTGGAGAGGCTTTCCACGTTGCACTTCGATCGTCGGGCCGGGCCAGCTGCCGTTGTAGCCCCATATGGCGGTTGGCGGCAGATCGCGATGCAGCTTCTGCCTGAACTGCCGCATCTCTATCTCTACAATTTCCCCGGGCGTTCCTGTCGCGCGAATGACTGGTGGGATGGGCAGCGGATCCACGTAGCGCGTCAATCGGACGCCGCTGTGTATCTGCGCCGGAGCGGCCATGGCTTGGCCGATGGCTGGGACGCTCTTCTGGAGGATGAGCCCCGCTGAAGTGTAAAGGCCTCGGCTCAACAGGCGACGCCGACTGAGCATCGGTCCCAGCCGGAGGAAATCTATCGAGAAAATACTTTCATCTTTGGGAGTCGTAGGCTTCGTTACGCGAGGCATCAGCTTCTGTGAAGACTAGACGGATTTGATTACGGGAAGGTTAAGCGAGGAAGCTCCTCGGTCTCCGTAGACCCTAACGGCAAGAAAACTCGAGGTCATACACCCATGCTTGATCGGCAGTGTTTCAAGCATCTTTCTCTTGCCGGCGGCATGAAGCAGACGGCAATGGCGTTGCCAACGAAAGAGTCGAGAGGATGACTCCCCAGGCGCCTGGTAGAGATCGCAAATTCATCGGGAGGAGGCGCTTGTATCGTTACGATTGCATCTTCCCGCCCGCTAATATGCCAGCGCCACACCATCCGCGCGCATCTCGCTTGCCGCGGCATACACCCGCTCTCCATTAGGCTTGCGCAGCTCCACACACTCGTACCGGCCAAACCCGCCATCGCTCTTGCCCATCGGCCAGCCCATGGCAATCAGTGCCTTTCGTGTCTCCTCGGGAACCCCTGCCTCCAGCCGCAAAATGCCCCTCGGCCCCAGCCCTGCCGGATCTTCGCCCATGCTCTGCGACGACCCCTCGTGATGCCACCGGGGACTATCCCCAGCGGCCTGCACATCCAGGCCGTAGTCCACGCGATTGAGCACAATCTGCGTCTGCCCCTGCGGTTGCATATCGCCGCCCATCACCCCGAACGCCAGCCACGGAGCGCCGTCCTTCATCGCGAACCCGGGAATAATCGTTTGGAATGGTCGCTTGCCGGGCGCATAGATATTTGGATGCCCATCCTTCAGCGAGAACAATTCGCCGCGATCCTGGAACATAAACCCCAGGCCATCGGCCACCAGGCCTGATCCCATTCCTCTGAAGTTCGATTGGATCATCGACACCATCATGCCGTCTTTATCCGCCATGCTGAAGTACGTCGTATCTCCATGGCTCGGCGCCTGTCCCGGATACACCGGCTCCAGTATCCGATCCAGCCGGATCAGCTTCGCCCGTTCCTTCGCGTAGTCCATCGAGTTCAACCACTCCACCGGCACCTTCGCAAAGTGTGGATCCGCATAATACCGCGCGCGATCTTCATAAGCCAGCCGCTTGGCCTCGATCTGCACATGCAGCGCCTGCGCACTCTGGAACCCCATCCCGCGCACATCGAACTGCGAGATCATGTTCAGCATCTGCAGCGTTGCCAGCCCTTGCGTATTCGCGCCCATCGCATACACGTCTACGCCGCGATAGTTTGTCACGAGCGGCTTCACCCACTCCGCGTGTTGCTCCCGCAAATCTTCAACAGACAGCCATCCGCCAATCCGCTTGAAGTACGCCTCGATGGTCTGCGCAATCGGGCCCTCATAGAACGCCTCGCGCCCGCCGGCCGCGATAATCCGATACGTCTTCGCCAGGTCCGGATTCCGGAACACGTCATACTCGTTTACCGGCTTACCCATCACCTGGTAGGTATGCACCGCGTTGGCCGTCTCTTCCACGCCCGACCCCGGCCGCAGGAAGATCGCCATATTCCGCTTGATGTAGTACCCGATAATCTGCGGCACCGGAGCCCCATTCTCGCAATAGTGAATGGCCGGCTCGAACAGCTCTGCCCACTTCAACTTGCCATACCGCTGGTGCAGCGTCCACCACGCATCCAGCGCACCCGGCGTCGACACCGCAATCGCACCCAACGGCGGAATCACTCCATTCTTCGACCGCGCCCGCACCATCTCCAGTGTCAGCGACTTCGGCGACCGGCCCGACCCCGCCAGCCCCATCACCGCTCCCGCCTTCGGATCCCAGAGCAGCGCGTAGCAATCGCCGCCCAGCCCCGAGCTCGTCGGTTCTACCAGCCCCAGCACGGCGTTCGCCGCCACCGCCGCATCCACCGCCGAGCCACCCTTCTTCAGCATCTCGATCGCCGCCTGCGTCGCCAGCGGATGCGCTGTCCCTGCCGCGCCCGAGCATCCCAGCGCCGGAGACCGCGTCGTAAAGCTAGCCCCCGCTGGACGATCCCCCGCATGTACATCCGGCCGATCGAACTTGTCTTCTCCAACCGCCTGAAACTTCGGCAGCTCGTTGGTCGCCGCACCGGCTTGCTCTGTGCCTTTACTCACCGGCGCCTCACCCTGCATCAAGCTCGACGAACCCGCGGCAGCCAACGGAAGTGTTGCAAGAAATGTACGACGAAGCATAAAGAATCTCCTTCATTTCGGCGTGAGGCTTTTCGATCGAACGTCCTGCATGGGCGGTGGCTTCCAGCTCTTACGCCCCGGCACCTACCAAATCGTCTTCTGCTTCGCCTGCCGCGAACTCGGCATAAGGTTCCAACGATCGCAGCAGCGAATCGCGCACAAACAGAATATGGTCATGCATCTCGAGCTTCGCCAATTCAATATTTCCGTCCCGCATCGCCGCGTAAATCTTCTGGTGACTCGCTGGTGTCGTGGTTGCCGAGAGGTGGAACGTCGCCATCCGGCACAGCAGGCTCTTCTGCTGAATGTTGTCCAGGATCCTGCCAAACTCGTGGTTTCCCGTAGACCGCGCAATCAACCCGTGAAAGTAGATGTCTTCCTCGATATGGCTCAGTTTGGCGCCCACTTCGAGATTGGCTCGTGTCCGTTCGATGCTCGCCGCCATCTGGTCCAGCAGCTCCGGCGTGATGCGGGAGATACTCACCGCATGCACCTCCAGCAGCGCGCGCACGTCGTACAAGTCACGCACCTCCTTGGCCGAGAACCTGCGCACATACGCGCCGCGCCGCGCTTCAATAGTGATTAGGCCTTCACTCTCCAGCCGCATAAGCGCCTCCCGTACCGGCGACTTGCTGATGCCCAGCGCACTGGATAGATACTCTTCCGTGAGCTTCGATCCTTCAGGAAACGATCCATTGAGCAGCTGTCGTTTGACGCTTTGGTAAGCCTGCTCGGTGAGATTTGGGTTTTTCGCTAATTTCAACATGTCGTAAGGCCCACGCGGATTCTACCTGACCCGCATCCCTCTTCGCCGGAATGCGGTTTGAACACAAAGAAATGCGCCTCGCAGCCAACGAACCTTGCACGAGGCGCATTCCCTTCTAGAACTGGAACTTGGCGCTGAGCTGAAGCTGCCGCGAAGACCCACCATCGCTGGTGGCAAAGCGCGTGGCGGTGATCTGCCCGAAGCTGGTGGATTGCACATTATTCGTCGGCTGACCGAAGTTGGGGTGATTGAGAATGTCAAATGCATCCACGCGCAGAATGAACGTAAGGCTCTTGAACAACCTCGTCTCCTTCTCCCCGGAAAGATCCAGGTCCGCGAATCCCGGCCCCGTGCCGCGGTTGCGCTGCATATCGCCGAGTCCCGTATACGCAGTTGGCAACGTTGGGCCCGTTGCGTTCGCCTGCGTTCCCACAATCTGGTACACGCAGGCCGATGTCACATTGGTCAGGTCGCACACCGCCCCGCCGTGCGTCAGGCCGCCGGGATTCGCAAAGTAGCTGACGTTCGCCGATCCAATAATCTGCTGCTTGTGCCGCGTGATCTGTTTCAGCAGGTTCGGACGGATCAGGCCGCTGTTGCCGTTATACCCATCGCTGCTCGCGACGATGTTCACCGGATTGCCCGTCTGGTACTGGAAGATGCTCGTCAGCCGGTAGCCCGACACCCACCGGTTGCGCTTGAACGGCAGCGCATAGATCGCGTTTGCCGCAAAGTGGTTCCGCACATCGAAGTCCGAAAGCCCATAATTCTCGGAAGGATTGTTGCTGTCGGGCAGCACCGCTCCGCCCTGCGAGCCGAGCGAGTTGATGTCCATCGACTTCGTCCACTCATAGTTCATATCGAACTGCAGCCCATTCGACATCGTCTTCGACAGCGTCACCCACAGAGCGTTGTAGTTCGAGTAGCCAATGCTGTTTCGTTCCGTGATGTTCGACGCAATCGACGCTCCCGGAGCAATCGGGCTGTCCGCCGCCAGCTTCAGATAAGGCCGCGGGCTCGGTGCATTCGTCGGCCCGTTCGCCTGGTTCGGATCGGTCACGATCAGCAGGTGATGACCCGTCGAGCCGTAGTAGCCGATGCTCGCCACCATGCTCCACCGCAGCGCCTGCTGCACATTGAAGTTGAAGTCCTCCACATACGCATTGCGCAAGTTCGGGTTCACCCATCCCAGCGCGTATCCGGAAGCCGCCTTCGCCGAAGCAAACAGGTTATTCATCGGAATCGGCGCAGCGCTGTTGCTGTACGAAACCGCCGTGGTAAACGGAGGATTGCCGGTCAGGATGCTAACCGTGCCCGCCACCGGCTGATCGACCAGCAGTCCATACGCCCCGCGCAGCACCGTCTTGTTGTTGTTGAACAGGTCATAGGCGAAGCCGACGCGCGGCTCCAGGTTGTAGTTCTGCTTGTACGCCCCGTTCGCCGGAACCCCGTTCGTCCCTGCCTGCGTCAGCGTAATGTTCGCGGGATTGAAGATCGAGATCCGGTTCTCGCCTTCCACCGGCGTTCCGTTCCACTCAAATCGCAGGCCGCCCTCCAGCGTCAGGCCCCGCAAGATCCGGTAGTTGTCCTGGATGAATCCCGCCGCCGCATCCGCATAGATCCGGTAGTCGATGATGTTGGGCTGAATGCTGAACACCGGCGTCACATCGGTCGCAAGATTCACGCTCGACAACGTCATGGTGCCAATGTTGCCCGCAAAGCTGTACAGCAAATAGCGCCGGAACTCACCACCCCACTTGATCTGGTGCCTGCCCTTCAACATGGTTACCGTATCCGACAAGACACCCGTGGTGGTATCGCGGCCCTGCGGGAACCCCGACGGCCCGCCCACCGTGAAGCCCACGTCCGTGATCGTCGTCTGCGGAATCCCCACGTTGCCTGTCAGCCCATCCACAAGCCCTATGCTGGCCGGGTCGATCAGGTTCGCCGGGTGGAACGCAATCGCGATCCGGTTGAAGCCCAGCCGCGCTTCATTCGTCACATTTGAATTGAAGATGTGCACATACTGCAGCGTGCCAATCTGCCGATGTGCCTCGCGGTGGTCGCCCCATCCCGGAAGCGTGTCGCCCTGCAGCGCTGGCTCGGTGCGCACATCTTTCTGGAACGCATAAAACCCGTGCAGTGAATCAGCCTGCCCAATCTGCTGCAGCACGTCTCCCGTGTACTGGTCGATCTGCACCGGCCCCGGCGTAAACGACACATAGTTGGTCAACCCGCTGTTCGGCAGCGGAATGAGCGCGGCAAACGCCGCGGCAATCGGAGCGGCCGTAGCATTCGCCGCATACGCATTCTGCTGTATCTGGGTGAACACCGGGCTATTCTGCAAAATGCCCTGGTGCTGGCGCAGACCCTCGTAGCTGAAGAAGAAGAACGTGTGCCCCTTCCACACCGGTCCGCCCACGGACCCGCCAAAGTTGTTGCGCTGCAGCGGAGCCTTTGCGCCCGTGTCCCCTACCAGCGGTAGCCCGGTGCTCGGGTTGTAGCTGCGGTTGAAGTAGTTGCGCGCGTCCAGCCAGTCATTTCTGAAGTAGTCGAACAGCTCGCCATGGAAGTGGTCCGTGCCCGATCGCGTCGCCACCGTCACAATCGATCCATCGCTGCGCCCATACTCGGCGCTGAACGTCTGATTGTTAATTGCGAACTCGGAGGTTGTGTCGATTGACGGCTGGAAGGTGATTTGGTTTTGGCTGATGTCATTGAGATTGATGCCGTTGATCTGGAAGTTGACAGAGTCTTCGCGATTGCCCGCCGTAATGAACGAGTTCGCGCCCAACCCGCGGCTCGGCGCCGTCAAGCTCCCCGCCGTGTCCGCCACCACGCCTCCTGGCGTCAACACCGTGAGATCCAGAAAGTGACGCCCATTGAGCGGCAGCTCCTGTACCGTGGCCCGGCCAATGACCTGCCCAACCGTGATCGTGCTGGACTCGATCTGCGACGCAGCGCTGCTCTCCACCTGCACCGTTTCACCCGCCGAGGCAACCGCGAGCTTCGGATTGACCGTAACACTCTGCGCCACCTGCAGCGTAACCTTCTCAATCGTGGTTGCACTGAATCCCGCCGCCGTTACCTGCACCTTGTAATCGCCAGGCTGCAGCGATGGCACCACATAGGCGCCCGCATCATCGGTCGTCACCGTTCGCTCCAACCCCGTCGCCAGCGAATGCACCACCACCTGCGCATGCGCGACAGCCGCTCCACTTGGATCCGTCACAATGCCCGACAGGGTCGCCGTCGATTGTGCCCATGCCCCTGTCGCAAAGAACGCCAAAACCGCCAACGCCAGAAGGAAACTGCGTTTACCTGGATACCTGAGAGTAGTCATATAACCTCCGAAACTAAGTAGGGAGAAACGTGCTATCCACGAAGACCGTAGCCTTTCGTGCAGTAGCGGAATGGATAGCTATGTTGGAAAGATATATCATATATCAGGAATGGTTGCACTTCGCAACTCGACGCCAACCCCTGAATCATCTGCATCTTCCACGGACCATCCGCGAAGCGGCTCTATCGACGCGGCCCGCGACGCCCCGGGGGGCATCGGACCAGCGAGTCTACGCGGCCATCAGAACTGGAAATACAGAAACGTCGAACCAGCTGTCGAGTAAAACATGCTGATCATGAACGCCGTGCTGGTCGCCACCCACCAGGGCAGGTTCGGACGCCACCGAATATGCGGCAGGATCGACCAGTTGGGCGAGTCGTTCTTCTGTTCTTCGCCAAGCAGCTCCTGCGTGTTCGGCATCAACCAGATCACGGCGTACAGCCCCACAAGGATGAGCATCTGTGGCTTGAGGCCGGCCGCGTGGTGGAATCCGTTTTGCCCCATCATGCTGCAGAGAACGGATAGCGCGGCAGGCACCGAGCTGGCGCGAAAGAACACTTCGGCGACAACGACTGCGAGATAGGTGATGCCGATGCTTACTGGCCGCACGAACGGCTTCTGCAGCTTGCTGTCCTGTGGCACGAAGATGCGCCAGGCGTGGGCGGTCACCAGGTACGTCCCATGCAGCACGCCAAAGACCAGAAATTGCCTGCCCGCGCCGTGCCACACCCCGGCGAGAAACATCGTCACCATCGTCGGCCACGCCACCATCTGCAAAAATCCTTCCGGCGTCGCCGTCGCTTTCTTTGAGACCTTCTTGCCTGCATTCAATCGGCTTCGGCTGACCCGCAACTGCACCGGACCGTAGATGTAGTCCATGATGTAGTGGGTCAGCGTCATGTGCCAGCGCTGCCAGAAGTCAATAATGTTCGCCGCCTTGTAGGGCGAGTTGAAGTTGAGCGGGAAGCGGATGGAGAACATCCTCGCCAGCCCCACCGCCATGTCGGAGTATCCCGAGAAATCGAAGTAAAGCTGCAGCGAGTACGTCAGCGCTCCAACCCACGCGTTGACCATCCCCGTGTGGGGATCCGCGAAGACAGCGTCGGCGACTGGCGAGATTCGATCGGCGACCATCACCTTCTTGAACATGCCCATGGTGAACCACGTCAGGCCCAGCGCCACGTCGTCGCGGTCCAGCCGGTAGCGCCGCTCCTGCCGGAACTGCGGCATCATCTCATTGTGATTCAGGATGGGACCGGCGATGAGGTGAGGGAAGAAGGTCACGAACAGCGAGTAGTTGAGCAGCGGCTCCGCTTCAGCCGCGCCCTGCTTCAGATCGACCAGGTACGCGATCTGCGTAAACGTGAAGAACGAGATGCCCAGCGGGAGAATGACCGATCCAAAGTCGTGCTTCAACACACCATGTTCGTTAAAGAAGCCCAGCACCGGGAAGAGGTACTTGAAGTAGCACAGCGCAGCAAGATTCGACGCGATCCCGAAGACGAGCCAGCCAGTAGCCGCGCGATTGCTCCCCCTGAAACGCACAATCATGCGCGTGATCGCGAAGTTGAACAGGATCGAACCGACCAGCAGCAAAAGGTAAACCTTGCTCCAGTGCGCATAGAAGGCGAACGACATGAACGCAAGAAACCCGATGGCGCCGCGTCTGCCCAGCCGCCCAAAGATCTGGAAGCCCAACAGGCACAGGGGCAGGAAGCACAAGTAGAAAATGGGGCTGCTGAAGGTCATTTGCCGATTGATCCTTGGAGAGCGGGTGAAGTGGTAGTCAGTTTTTTAGCATTGTTCTGGTGCATGAGCGCGAGGATCTGGTTGGCCGCCTGGGTAGAGATATAGGCCTGGCCCCTCGGGCTGAAGTGCACGTCCGTCATGTTGAAATAGGGCATGGGAAGCGCCACCAACGCATTGTCATGCAACCCATCCAGTTGCTTGCGATACATCCCTTCGTTCGGGTTGCAATTTGAAATCGGAGAGATATCGATGATCACTTGCGTTCCATCGACGGCATATCGTTCGCGAGTTTCGGCAACGTCTGCAGCATTTCGCGCGACGGTGCCGGACTCTGGCCTGCTGTAGTCGCAGTTGACCTCGGGCGGCAACGGGAATGGCCAGATGCCATCTCGCTCCGCCCTCTGCTTCCTGGTGTCGACCTCGACCCGGCGCGTCCACGGCCACAGTTGCTTCCATTGGTTTTCCAGCATATTCTCAGCCGCCCAGAACATGAAGTTCACCACCCACGTGGGTCGTCGCCGAAAGCCACGCAGCATCTCTCCACCGTGGTCATACTGGAGCGCGTAAATCATCCCTTCCGTTGAGAACGCGGTGAATGGTTTCTTGCCGGGAACAAAGGAAGGGGCGCCGAGCATCATCAAAATGAATCGCGGCCGCTTGTTGTTTTGCAAATATGCGTCCAACGGAAATCGATAGCCCACCACGTCCTCTACACCGCGCGCTTCGGCGATGTTGCAAGTCTTCAACCCGGTAATCTTTGCGATCAGTTGAGGGTCAAGCCCGGTAAGAGCGGATGAATCTCCATAGACCACCACGTCGCAGTCCGCATGCACCAGCCGCATGCCATAGCCGGCCTGGTAGATACCGGGATACCCGTCGTGGGTGAGAAACCAGGGGCGCGCCATCACGCACAGCAAGGCCACCAACGCGCCAACTTGCATACAGACAAAGAGAGTGGCATACCAGAGCGGGGCCCGCCTGCCGGCATCCAGCTTGGGCTCGGCCGGCTCCATGCTGTGTGGAATCTCACTCAGGGTGGGCATTTAACTCCGCGGAGAAGGCCGTGTGATCAAAGCCGCTTCGGCGCATCAAGCGTTTTGTTTTGGCTGACAAGCCAATTATATAAGTGCGACGTTTGTCATGATGTAGCTCTGGCAACTCGTCGCTTGTGATTAGGTGAGGAGTTGAGCTTCATAGGCGAGCGAGAGAAAGTTGAGGTAGAACGACGGGTTACCGAAGATCATTGGCTACTTAAGGCTCCGGCTGGCTGGGCCTGATGCGCCGTGTTGTCCTGCCGCATGAGGGCGAGTATCTGGTTGGCCGCTTCGGTAGATATGTAAGCCGAACCTTTGACGCTGAAGTGTTCATCCGCGTCGTTGAAGTACGGCATTGGAAGTGCAACGAGGGCATTGTCGTGTAACCCATCAAGCTTTCTTCGATAAACGTCTGCGTATGGGTTGCAATTTGAAATCGGAGAAATGTCGACGATCACTTGTGTGCCATCGACTCCATAGCGCTTTCGGGTTGCGGCAGCGCCCGCCGCATCTCGCTTTACGGTCCTAGGATCATGGCGAGTGTAGTTGCAGCTCACCTCTGGGGGAAACGGGAATTGCCAAATGCCGTGTCGATCCGCTCGCTGCTTCCTGGTGTCGACTTCCACTCCGCGGGACGAAGGGAAAAGTTGCTTCAACTCGTGTTCGAAGATGCTCTTGCCGGCCCATAATGTGAAGTTCAGGACCCACATAGGCCGATGCAAAAGCCCATGCACGATCGCCGGATCATGGTCATACTGAAACGCATAGAGCATACCATCAGCTTCAAGGAAGTCGAGCGGTTTCTCTCCGGGTAGGAATTCGGGGGGAGTGAGCATCATCAAAATGAACCGAGGCCGCTTGTTTCTTCGCAAATACTCATCCAGCGGAAATTGGAAACCCACTAAAGCCTGGACCCAGGCCGATTCCGCCACGTTGCAGGTCTTCAGCCCGGTCGATTTTTCGATCAATTGAGGGTCAAGCCCGGTAAGAGCGGATGAATCTCCATAAAGCACAACTTCACAGTCTGCATGTGTCAGGCGCATTCCATAGCCGGCCTGGTAAACGCCTGGATAGTCGTCATGGGTCAGAAACCAGGGGTGGGCGGCAATGATAAAACAGGTCGTTAGAGCGCCAAGTTGAACAACAACGAAAGCAATCGCATACCAGAGGGGCGTCCATCTCCCGGTGCCCTGCTTGGGCTCAACCGGCTGCATGCCGGGTGGAATTTCACTGAAGGTGGACATTGCACTCCGCGGGAAAGGCTGTTGTCGCGTCGGCTTGGTGCGCTAAGCCTTTTCGCTTCCTGGCTGATAACGCAATTATATAAGGGCGGCCTATCGCGCCAACCGAGCCTGGAGCGACCTTCGGCGTGCGATAAGATGAGCTTGAGCGGCCACCATGAACCTCGACCAATACACTGTCGACGAACTGTTTCGCAAGCGCCTGGGCCTGCGTCGTCAACTATCCGCGGTGGAAGGATTGCAGCCCCTCCGGATCGCCGTGCTCGGCGGAACAACGACCCATGAAGTAGTCGACCTTCTCGAATTATTTCTGCTGGAATCCGGTTTCAAGCCTGTGTTCCACCAGTCGGAGTATGGACGCTTCTACGAGGATGCGGTGCAGGATCCCGCCGATCTGATCGCGTTCGAGCCAGACATCGTCTATCTCCACACCTCCTGCCTGAATGTGCAGTCCGTCCCTCCGGTGCACTGCTCGGAAGATGAGTTTCAGGGGTACGTTGACGCAGAGGCAAGACGTTATCGGCAGATATGGCAGTCGATCGAGCAGAACGTTTCGGCGCAGATTATTCAGAACAACTTCGAGACACCTCCTTACGCGATCCTGGGGAACTTCGACGCCGTGTGGAGCGGTGGTGCAGTCCGCTACTTCATGGCGCTCAACATGGAGTTTGCACGCTCGGCTGCGACCGATCCCCGGCTCCTGTTGCAGGACATCCATAGCCTCTCCGCACGCATGGGCACAGCACAGTGGTTCGATTGGGACCGCTATTTCAGCTACAAGATTCTCACCACCACCGAAGCGAACGTCGCCATCGCGCGCTCGCTCACCTCGCTGGTGCGCGCCATGTATGGCAAGAGCCGCAAGGTGCTGGTGCTCGACCTGGACAACACGCTGTGGGGCGGCGTCATCGGAGACGATGGCGTGGACAAAATTCAAATCGGGCGCGAGACGCCCGTCGCCGAGGCCTACACCGCGTTCCAGGAGTATTGCCTCTCGCTGCAGCGCCGCGGCGTGCTCCTGGCCGTGTGCTCGAAGAACAACGAGGACGTCGCCAAATCCGGATTTGAGCACCCCAGCTCGGTGCTCAAGCTCGAACACATCTCCTGCTTCAAGGCCAACTGGGAGCCGAAGCACGAAAACATTCTCGCGATTGCAAAAGAGCTGAACCTCGGCACCGACAGCTTCGTCTTCGTAGACGACAATCCCGCCGAACGCGCCCTCGTCGCCGCGCAGATCGCTGGGATTGCCGTGCCGGAGGTGGGTGCGGAGGTCTCGCGCTACGCCGCCATCCTTGAAGCCGGCAGGTATTTTGAGCCAGTCTCGATGTCAAAGGAAGACTTGTCGCGCACGGCGCTCTACGAGGCGAATGCGGCGCGAGCCTCGTCCGAGGCGCAGTTTGCGAACTACGGCGAATACCTGGATTCGCTGGAGATGCAGGCCGAGATTGCCGAGTTCAAGCCCGTATATCTGGAACGCATCACGCAGCTCACCAACAAAACGAACCAGTTCAATCTCACGACGCGCCGCTATACCCAGGCCGACATCGAGGCGATCGCTGCAGACCCGAACTACATCGGGATCTACGGTCGCCTGCTCGATCGCTTCGGCGACAACGGCCTCGTGTCCATCGTGCTCGGCCGCAGGGAAGGCGACGAATTGGAGCTCGACCTCTGGCTGATGAGCTGCCGCGTTCTCAAGCGGGACATGGAGCAGGCCATGCTCGACGTCCTCGTCGAGCGCGCCCGTGCCGCCAACATTCGCACGCTGAAGGGTTTCTACCTCCCCACGAAGAAGAACGGAATGGTCGCGAACCATTATGAGAAATTAGGCTTCGCGCCGGTCTCGCTCGATTCTGAAACCAACGCGTCAGCCTGGTCGCTCGACGTTCCCTCTTACGCCGCACGCAACCGGCACATCCGCATTCTGGAGCTTGTACATGGCTAGTAGCACGAAGAACGGCGACGAGATTCTTGCCGAGCTGCAGGAAATCTTCCGCGACATCCTCGATCAACCCGATCTCATCCTGACGCGCGCCTCCAACGCCAGCAACGTGGAGGATTGGGACTCGCTCGCGCATATCAATCTGTTGACCACCATCGAGAAGCAGTTCAAGATCAAATTCGCGCTCAACGAAATCCAGGAGCTGAAAGATGTCGGCGAAATGATCGACTTGATCCAGAGAAAATTGGCCTCGCAATGAACGCGTATCGCCTCGGAGACGTCACGGTCGGCATGAAGCATGCCTTCGACGCTACGTTCACCGCGGAAGATGCTGCGGCGTTTGCCAGGATCTCGGGCGACGTGAACCCCCTGCATGTCGATGAAACCTACGCCAGGGCCGCGGGGTTTGCGTCGCCCGTGCTCTTTGGAATGTTGACCTCGTCGCTGTACTCGCAGCTGGTGGGCGTCTATCTCCCGGGCAAATACGTTTTGCTGCAGGGCATCGACATTGACTTCAACTCCCCGTGCCATGCGGGTGATCCGTTGCATGTGGCCGGCGAGGTGGTCTTCGTGAGCGAAGCCCTGAAGCGCGTCGAGATCAAGGCTTCGATCCGCCGGGCGGACCGCAAACTGGTCTCGAAAGCAACCATACGAGTGGGTTTTCATGTCGACTGATACGGCTCCAACCATCCTCATCACGGGCGCGTCCTCGGACATCGGCTGCGCGCTGATCCGCAGCCTGCTCGGCCGCGCCAATCCCCCTGTGGTGCTGGCGCACGCGCACAACTCCGGCGAAAAACTGCGCGCGTTGCAGGCTGAGTTCGGTGAAACCCTCAAGCTGTATGAAGCGGACTTTACGCAAAGCGCCAGCGTGTCGGCCATGGCTGACCGCATTGTCAGCGACGTTGGAACTCCGTTCGCGATGGTGCATCTACCCGCCCTGCGTCCTTCGCCGGAACGCTTCACCAAATTTAACTGGGAGCGCTTTGAGACCGACCTGGCCGTGCAGGTACAGTCGGCGGTGATTCTGCTGCAGCGCTTCCTGCCGAAGATGGCGAAGACCCCCGGCGCGAGAGTGGTCTTCATCCTGTCGAGCTACGTGCATGGAACGGCACCGAAGTACATGTCGATGTACACCACCGTCAAATATGCACAACTCGGCCTCATGCGGTCGCTGGCTTCGGAGTATGCCGCAACCCACGTAAGGATCAACGCAATCTCTCCAAGCATGGTGGAGACGCAGTTCCTCGCCGATCTTCCCGCCCTTGCCATCGAGACGCAAGCGGCTTCCAATCCTCAACAGCGGAACGCCACGCCTGGTGATCTGCTGGGAGCCATTGAACTGCTTCTCTCTCCCGCGTCGGACTATATCCAGGGAATCGCGATCCCCATCACCGCCGGAACCCATGTCTAGCGATTTCGTAGATAGGTCACCCGACTTGTCGTAGAAGACTAGAAGCTAAGGCGGCCGGAAAACTGGAACTGGCGAGCGGGAAGCTGCGCGGTGATGCCGTAATTGGGCGCGCCCAGGGTTGCGGGTGCCGTGCTCCCTGTCCCGTACGTCCCGTTGAAGCTGACGAAGTTCGCATGGTTGAGGACGTTGAAGGCTTCCGCGCGCACGTTGAGCTGAAGCTTGCGGACGATGCGGAATTCGCGCTCGACGAATGGGTCGACGTAGTAGACGGCCGTGCCGCGACCAGTGTTGCGGCCCACAATTGCGCCGTCGACGAGCGGACGGTCAGTGGTCGCGCCCGTGTCTCCGCTGTTGGTCACGCCCGTGATGAGGTTGTAGGGCAGGCCGCCGGCGAGCGTCGCGATGCCTCCGATGCGAATTTTGAAGGGCACGGTGTAATAGCCGCTGAGGACGAAGCGATTGCGCTGATCGTAGAGCGCGTTGCCGTACTCGGCCTGGCCGGTGTGATTGGGATCGTTGGGGTTCTGGCTGGTGGCGTCGGGATCGACGTTGTCCAGCGTGTGGGACCAGGTGTAGCTGGCCAGCAGCATGCCTTTGTCGCCGAAGCTCTGCCGCAGATTCACGTCGAGCGCGTCGTAGTGGAGATAGCCGTCGTTCACGTCACTCTGGATCACACTGTACGGCGGTTGCTGCGCCGCAGTGGACGTGAGGCAATTCTTGCCGGTTTGCGCGAAGTACTCTATCCAGTACGGACGTGTGCAGTTGGTCGCAATCGCGGAGCGGACCTGCGCGTTGGTCGTGCGCATGTAGGTCGTCGGCGGGTCGACATCGAGCGGCCGAAGGATGTGGACGGTGTGCGCGCCAAGGTAGTCGATGTTCAGCAGCGTGCGCGAACTGAGTTGCTGGCCGAGGCTTAGCGTGTACTGCTCGGTGTACGGGTTGAGCAGCGCGCTCGGATAGCCAATGAGCGTTGACGTCGGAAAGAATTGGTTGAGGTATTCGCTCTCGCCAGGGCGTATGTAGAGGCTGCGCAATGGGGCTACGGCTCCTGCGGGGAAGGCCGGCAGCGGAGCGGCGGCGATGCCGGTCGGGAAGCCTACCTGGCCTGGCGCGGCCGTGTAGTTGAAGACGCCGGTAGGTCCGGTGAGCGCGTAGTTGGCTTCCTCGTTATCGACGATTTGGGAGTAGTAGATTCCGAAGCCGCCGCGTACGACAGTACGGCCGTTGCCGAAAGGATCCGCGTCGAAACCGATCCGCGGCTCAAAGGCAGTATGCGTGTTCGTGAACGTCTGCCCGTAGTAGCGCAGGCCGACGTTCAGCACGACCTTGGACGAAACCCGATAGTCATCCTGCGCGAAGGCGGCATACTGCACATCGTCGACCGTGTAGTTAGCGTTGCCGTAACTCTGCTGGTAGTTGGCGACGTTGGCGATGTTGTCCAGGAAGGCGGAGCTCTCGCAGTAGGCTTCCGTTTGCGCGATGTTGGCGCCGGCGAGTGAGCAGGTGTTGTAGGTGAACTTGCCGAGATAGATGGGGCCACCGAACTCTTTGCTATTCCCGCCAGTGTGTGCGTAGATCACGTTTCCGCCAAAGACGATCTGATGTTTGCCGGCCGTGGCGGCGAGCGTGTCGCTGAACTCGTACTGGTGATTCATGAGTAGCGCGGACTGACTGGTGCCCGACGTGAACGTGGCCGCGCCGGCGATGGGCACACTGTACTGCGTGCCGTCGATGACGGGCACAAACTGGGTGATGGGCGAGCCGAGTTGGAATTGCGCGCGCAGGTTGTTCACGAGATTGGCAGAGAGGACCGCAGTGTCGCCGATCTCCTGCGTGTAGGTCCGGCGATGAAAGGTGCGCGCGACCGACGGAAGCGATGAGCCGCCGACGATGCCGTTGGGATTGGTGTCGGTAAAGCCGTCGTCGCTCGAGCGAAAGAAGGCGTTGTTGCGCGGAGAGAACTGGCGATCGAGGCGAAGGAACCCGAGCAGGTCCTGGTAATGGCCGATGAAGTTGCCCGGCGCCAGCGGCGAGGTGACAGGGCTGGCGCGATTCTGCTGGCTGAACTCGCCGGCGAAGAAAAAGTACGTGGGATCGCGCGGGAAGAGCCGGCCAGAGAGGGAGACGGCGGTTTGCGCGAGCGTGTCGTTGGTTACCTCGTTGCCACTGGTGGCGTTCGACGAGTTGAAGCCCGAGAGTTTGGCCTCGGGGCCGGAGGGGCGGTAGATCTCGAGCACGCTGCCGTGAAGTTCATCCGAACCCGAACGGGTGACGATGTTGACCACGCTGCCCGTGCCGCCGCCGAACTGCGCGGAGAACGCGTTGGTGAGGACCGTCATTTCCGCGACGGCGTCCTGCGGAATATTGGTGAAAATAGTCTGGCGGCCCCAACTGTCGATCGAGTTGCCGCCGTCGACTTCATACCAGGTTTGGCGGCGGCCCGCGCCGTTGGTCGTGAAGAGCTCCTGGTTCATGAAGATGTCGCCCTGGTTGATGGCGGGCCGGTTGGCGGCGTTGAGCAGAGGCAGAAAGGTGATGCGGCGATTGAGCAGCGGTGTCTCTTCAACTTGCGCGGCGCCCAGGCGATCGCCCAGTTGCGGCTCGTCGATGCGAACATCGTTGGCCGTGCCGCTGACGGTGATCGCCGTGTTGGCGGGTGAGACGCCCAGGGTGATGGCGATGCGCGCAGCGCTGCCGGCGGCCAGCGTGATGTGCTCGAGTCGTGCCGCAGCGAAGCCCGCCCTGGAGGCTTCGACGATGTACGTGCCGGCAACCGGGAGGGCCGTCAGAGAGAAGTCGCCGCTGGCGGAGCTGTGCGTGGTGCGGTGCAGGCCCGTGAGCTGGTTGGTGATGGAGACGCTCGCGTCCGGGACCGCGGCGTGGGTTGCATCCTGGACCGTGCCGGTGAGCGTGGCGGTATCAGGCGTTTGGGCAGCGGCGCAGGCGCAGAGAAAGGCCAGCGGCAGGAGGGGTCGAAGAGAGATCACAATATACCAATTATTTCAGTTGACGGAATCAGCAGCCCCTGCCGGACGAAAGCCGGCAAAGGCTGCTTGCATGTTGTGGGGATTGGAGGCTAGTCGTCGTCACCGTATTCAATCTGGTCTTCCACGTTGTGGTCGATGATCCGGGTGTCGATCGAGAGCAGCGGGAGATTCTGCTTGCGCAGTTGCTCGTTGATGGCCTTGAGGTCGGTCGCCTTGAGCTGCTCCCACTGCTCGAGCAGTGCAGGGAGCGGCTTGGCCATCTCGGCCGCAGCCGCGCTCTGGCTGGTGGTGGGAGCCGTGTCCGCGTTCTGCACGGAGTGTTCGAGTCGTGCCATTTGCGTGCGCACGGAGTCCAGTGTCGCCGGCCCGGCCGGACCGAAACGCCGGCCTCCACCTTCGCCTTCTGCGCCGGCGATCTTCTTGAGCTTGGCTTCGAGCTCCTCGGCGGCCTCGTGCGATAGCTTCGCGTTGGGGCCGTCCAGCTGATCGCGCAGGACAGTGATCTCGTGCAGGGCCTTGGTGGCCTGCAGCATCTGGTCGTACAGCGTGTGGGAGAGGTTGAACTGCTGCTCGAGATCCAGGCGCGAAGTCTTCACGCGCGGATCCATCACGATGGTGAGCGGCTTGCTCTGCGAGTCACCACCGGCGATCAGCCGCACGGTGTACGCGCCGGGCATCACCCAAGGCGCGGAGGAGACGGCCGGAGTGTCATGCGGAACCGCGGAGTCGGCGTCCGGACCGGTGGACATGCCCGGCACCTGCGGGTACTGCATGTCCCAGAGGAACCGATGCGCGCCGGGAGCGGCCGACAGCACACGCGGTGCGCGCGCCCACAGTATCGGATCGGGATAGCGCGGATCGAGCGGCGGGACCGGGTCGGTGCTCTTGAACTCCGTGATCACGTCGCCCTTGGCGTCGAGGATCTGCAGAGTCACAGGCCCGGAGAAATTACTGCCAAGGTAATAGTCAAGGACAGCGCCGTCCGGCGGGTTCTGGCCGGTGGCCATGTCGGGCGGCCAGGGCGTGGGCGGGTTCATGTTGTTGCGCACCCGGATGGTCGTTTGCGGAGCGTAGAGGAAAGCATTCGCGGCGGCCAGCTTGGCTTCCGTTTGCGCCGCGATCTGGCGCAGCGGGGTCACGTCGTCGAGGATCATGTAGCCGCGCCCATGGGTTCCGGCAACCAGGTCGTCGCCCTTGACGGTGAGGTCGCGGATCGACGTGGCGGCCATGTTCAGCCGCAACGACTGCCAGTGATCACCGTCGTCGAACGAGACATACACCTGCGTTTCGGAGCCGGCATACAGCAGGCCCTTCTGCTTGGGATCTTCGCGGATCGTGCTGGTAGCGGCTCCGTCAGGGATACCGTTGTTAATCTCGGTCCAGGTCATTCCGCCGTCGTGGGTGCGGAACAGATGCGGGCGCATGTCGTTGAGCCGCAGAGTGTTCACCGCGGCATACGCGGTGCGCGTGTCGCAGTGGCCGGCGTCCATGTTGAAGACCTTCCAGAACGGCTTCAGCTGGGGCGGCGTGACGTTGTTCCAGCGGACACCGCCGTCGGTGGTCGTCCAGATGAAGCCATCGTCCGTGCCCGCCCAGATGCGATCGATGTTCATGGGCGAGAGGCCGAGCGCGTAAATCACACCGCGGCGGATGGGTTGGGCGTCCTTCTCTTTATCGTATTGGTTGAGCACCGCAGGAAGGGCGAAGGTCTCGCGGCTTAGATCCGGCGAGATCTGCTTCCAGTTCCTGCCGCCGTCGCGCGTGAGCCAAAGGAAGTTCGTGGCGAAGTAAAGGTTGTGCGGATCGATGGGCGAGAACTGCAGAGGCTCCGTGCGCAGCGCGCGGTAGGCGGAGCGAACGAAACTGGGCGCAACGTCCTGCACCTGCCCGGTGCGGCGGTCGTAGCGCGTGACCTTCCCACCATAAACAATCTCTGGATCCAAAGGATCGGGTGCCGCATAGCCATACTCTTCAATGCCCGCGGGATGCCAGTCGTGGAAGGTGATGCGGCCGTCGTTGCTGCGGCTCAGGACGCACGCGCTGCCGCTATCCTGCTGCCCGCCGCACACGCGGTAAGGGTACGCATTGTCCGTGGTGACGTGATACATCTGCGCGGTCGGCTGGTTGTACCACTGGCCCCAGCTCTTGCCGCCGTTCACGGTGATAATCGCGCCCTGGTCGCTGGTCAGCGCGACGATCCTCGTGTCGTTCGGATTCACGTACACGCCTTGATAGTCGTCGCCGCCCGGCGAGCCGCGGAAGCCCGTCCACGATTTGCCTGCGTCGGTGGACTTCCACGTCACGATGCTCGCGACGTAGAGCGTATCGGGATCCTTGGGATCAACCACCGGCACGGGAAGATCGCCGCCGCCGATGCGCTCCTCGGGACGGGTGTCGTTATCGGGCGCGTGCACCCACGTGCTGCCGCCGTCGTCGGAGCGATAGAGCCCGACGCGCCGGCCGGTCGCGGCCTCCAGATAAATGCGTTTGGAGTTGGTGGGCGAGATCGTAAGGTTGACCTGCGTAATCCCGTCGGGAAGTCCGCCGCCAGTGAGCTTGGTGAAGGTTTCGCCACCGTCCGTGGACTTGTACAAACCGCCGTCCGGCCCTTCCCACGAGCCGTTCTCCCAGGGACCTTCCTGCCTCTGCCACATGCCAGCGAACACGATGTTGGGATGCTGCGGATCGATCTGGACTTCAGAAGCTCCGGTGCGATTGTTGACGAAGAGCACGCGCTTGAACGTGGCGCCGCCGTCGGTGGACTTATAGAGGCCGCGCTCGTCGTTGGGGCCGTACGGGTGTCCCTCGGCAGCGATGAAGACGATGTTCGCGTTCGTAGGATCGACAGCAACCTGCCCGATCTGCTGGCTATCGCGCAGACCCAGATGCGTCCAGGTCTTGCCCGCATCGGTGGACTTGTAGACGCCGTCGCCGGTAGACAGGTCAGGGCGGGCGAGGCCTTCGCCGCTGCCGACGTAAATCACGTTGGGGTCAGAGGGCGCGACGGCAATCGCGCCGATCGAGCCGGTGGGTTGATCGTCCCACAGGCTGTGCCAGGTCTGGCCCGCATCAGTGGTTTTGAACACACCGCCACCGACCGCGCCGATGTAGAACGTCGAAGGCTCGGACGCGACGCCGGCGAGCGCGCGGGTGCGCCCGGCGCGCATGGGGCCAATCTGCCGCCAGCGCATCGCGGAAAACAGGCTCGAGGGCGCGGGCGCGGACGTTTGCGCGGTGGCAGGAACGGCGGACAAGCTGGCGCCGATAAGCGCGACGAAGAGGGGAAACGAGAACATACGGCCGGAGAGATTCACGACGGCTCCTGGGATCTGCTGGATGCGTTGATGTCGAACGGACGATGGCGAAAGAGCAAAAGACGCAGCGCGGAAAATCTTGTGTGCGGCTTTTCGGGTCGTCGATTCGTCGTAACAATGAACCTATCCAACTTATACTGACTTCCTTCGGCTTTTTCTGGCGAATCTCTTTATCTTTCGAGGACCCTCCATGACCTGCAAGCTTTTTCGGTTCGTTTTGATCGCCTCTCTCTTTACCCTGACGATGTTCGGGCTGGCGGCAACGGCGCAAACCAGCGAGGTTCCCGCCGCCGCGTTGTCGGGGCTGGAGTGGCGCGACGTCGGACCGATGCGCGGCGGACGGTCCTACGCGGTCGCAGGCGTGCCCAATGCGCCGGACACGTTCTACATGGGATCGGTGGGCGGCGGCGTGTGGAAGACCGAGAACGCCGGCCGCACGTGGAAGCCCATCGCCGACCAGGGGATTCCGATTGGATCGATCGGCGCAATTGCGGTGGCGCCGTCGGATCCCAACGTGCTCTACGTCGGCACCGGCGAGCCGGATATTCGCAATCAGCACTCCTACGGCAACGGCATGTACAAGTCCGTCGATGCCGGCAAAACATGGACCCACATTGGCCTCGAAGACAGCGAACACATTGGTCGCATCATCGTGGACCCGAAGAATCCTGAGCGCGTATACGTCGCGGTGCTCGGCCACATCTACGACGCCAACCTGGAGCGCGGTGTCTATCGCTCGACCGATGGCGGCAGCCACTGGAAAAAGGTGCTGATGAATGCGTCCGACCCGAAGGATGTAGGCGCGATTGAACTTGCCATCGATCCCAAGGACTCGCGTGTGCTCTACGCTTCCCTGTGGGCGACGCGCCGACCACCCTGGGCGGTGTATGCCCCTTCCTACATGCCGGGCAGCGGGCTCTATAAGTCGACCGATGGCGGCGATCACTGGACGCAGTTGCACGGCGGCTTCCCCGACGACCAGTTTGTCGGCAAGATTGGCATTGCGGTCGCGCCGAGCAATTCGAACCGGCTGTGGGCCGTGGTGGACGACATTGGCGCATCGGTAGCGCCGTCGTTTCGCGCAGCCGCGAAGGCGCCGGATGCCAACGCCCCCAAGGCGACAGGCGGTGTCTATGTCTCCGATGACGCAGGCAAGACCTGGCGCCTCGTCAATGCGGAGAAGCGCCTGTGGGGACGCGGTTGGTACTTCGAATCCGTCACCGTCGACCCCACAAATCCGGATGAAGCGTATGTGATTAATACGGCGACGTATCGGACAACCGACGCGGGTAAGACGTTTGTGCCAGTGAAGGCAGCGCCCGGAGGCGACGATTATCACCAGCTCTGGATCAATCCCAACGATGCTAAGCGCATGGTGCTTTCGAGCGACCAGGGCACGGTCGTCAGTGTGGATGGCGCCAAGACCTGGAGCACCTGGTACAACCAGCCGACCGCGGAGATCTATCACGTGGCGGCGGATACGCGCTTTCCGTATTGGCTGGAAGGCGCGCAGCAGGATTCAGGCGCGGTGGGCGTGGCGACCTGGTCGCGCTTCGGCGTACTCGACTATCGCAGCTGGGAACCGCTCTGCCAGGCCGGAGAGAGCGATACAGTCGTTCCGGACCCTAAGGACCCAACCGAGCTGTACGGAGCAGGCGCGGGCCGCTGCAATCAAACACTGAACGTGCAGCAGCCGCTGGGCAAACTGCCCGCCGATGATCCGAAAGATCCTGCACGCAAGACGTGGACGCTGCCCGAGGTGTTCTCGCCCGTGGACCAGGCGCTCTATTACTCCAACCAGTTTGTGTTTCGCACCCGCGATCATGGAGCGACGTGGGAGAAGATCAGCGCGGATCTTTCGCGGGTAAATCCGGAAGTTCCGAAGACGCTCGATCCGGTGACCGCGAAAAATATCGACGAGCCGATGACGGACCGCTTTGGAGTGGTGTACACCATCAGCCCGTCGCCGCTGGATGCGAAGACGGTGTGGGTGGGAACAGATGATGGGTTGATCTGGAACACGACCGACGACGGAGCCCACTGGAACAACCTCACGCCGCCCGCGCTGACCGCGTGGAGCAAGATTTCGCAGATTGAGGCAGGCCGCTTCGATGCGGACACGGCCTACGCGTCGGTGGACCGGCATCGCCTGGCAGACTACGGCGCGTATATCTATCGCACCCATGATGGCGGAAAGACCTGGACGAAGATTGCGAGCGGGATTCCCGAGGGTGCCTTCGTCAACTCTGTGAAGGAAGATCCGAAGGTCAAGGGCCTGCTCTATGCGGCCACCGAGCTGCGCGTGTATATCTCGTTCAATGACGGCGACCACTGGCAGCCATTGCAGCTGAATATGCCTGCAACCTCCGTGCGTGATGTGGTTGTGCATGGCGACGACCTGGCCGTGGCAACCCACGGACGCGGGTTCTGGGTGCTGGACCAGATGCCCGCGCTGCGACAGCTGGCGGCAAAGGGCGCGGAGATTGTGTCCGCGCCGGTGTACCTCTTCCAACCGGGAACCGCGCTCGCGCTGGTGCCGGGCGTGGAAGATGGAACGCCGCTGCCGCCGGAGGAGCCGCAGGAAAAGAATCCTCCGGGAGGCGTGCTCGCCTATTACTGGCTGAAGTCTGCGCCGACCACGCCGCTGAAGCTGGAGCTGCTGGATAGCAAAGGCGAGGTGCGCGCGTGCGCTGCCAGCGACACTCCCGTGAAGCCGGTGGATACCGAGAAGATTGACGTGCAGGCGATCTGGCGTGAACCTTCGCTGCCTCCAGTGGCGACACCGGGAATGCATCGGTTCGCGCTCAACGTAGCGCAGCGCCGTGGCGAGGACTTCGGCGGTGCAGCCAGCGAGCCCGCGCCGCACGATGCCTGCACCGGCAGCATGCCGCCCAAGCCGGCAGCCACGCGCGGCGAAGGCCGTCGCGGACTGGTGGCGCTCGAGCCCGGAGACTATACGGTGCGGCTCAGCGTCGATGGCAAGACCTATACGCAACCCGCGGTGGTCGCTCCCGATCCGCGCGGCGCGCATCCCTATGACGCGGCCGATAACGCCGATAACGATGACGATGACAACTAGCGAGACGCATTCTTCCCCTCCGCACCGGGGAAGAATGCGTTCGTTTGGTCTGCCCTACGGCGCCACGGTGAAGTCCGCGACCTCGGGCGTTTGAGCGCTGTTGCCGCCGGCATACGCCTTGAACGCGCCGGGATCGATCTTCCAGTTGTGGCCCTCGACGTTCCAGTACGACAGGTCGCGAGCGGTCAGCTTGAACTGCACGCGCTGCGTCGCGCCGGCTGCAAGGTTCACGCGCTCAAAGCCCTTCAACTCCTTCGCCGGACGCTTGACCTTGGCAGAAGGATCGCCGACGTATAGCTGCACGACGTCCGAGCCGGCGCGCTTGCCGGTGTTGGTAACGTCCACCGAGACCGTGACAGTCGTGGCGTCACCCTTGCCCTCCACCGCCGCCTTGATGTGGCTATAGCGGAACGTCGTGTACGTGAGACCGAAGCCAAAAGGGAAGAGCGGCTGCTGCTCGGGCGTAAGCTGCTCGCTCGTGTAGTAGCGGTAGCCGTTGAACAGGCCTTCGCTGTATTCGACGGTAATAATGTCCTCAGGCTTCTTGGGCATCTCGGCCGGGTAGTACGCGTTATGGACCGGATCGGTAGCCCACGAGCGGTCGAAGCTGAAGGGCAGCCGGCCCTCGGGCGAGCGTTCCCCGAACAGCACTTCGGCGAGAGCCGTGCCGCCCGCCTGTCCTGGATAGTAGTTGTGGAGCACAGCGGGAACGCCGTTGATCCACGGCATTGCGTCGACGGCGCCACCAGCCGTGATCACCACGATAGTGTGCTTGTTCACAGCGGACACGGCGCGAATCAGCGCGTCCTGTCCCCAGGGAAGCTCGAAGGTGCGATCAAAGCCTTCGCTTTCGGTGGGACCGCTGAAGCCGACGCTGAGGACAACCGCATCCGCGGCGGCTGCGATCTTGCGGGTGGCATCGTCGATCAGATCGTGCTCGCTGCGAATCCCGAACGCGATACTCTGGCCGGCGGAGAACGGGTGATAGAGGAGCGTGAAGTGAATCGGCTGGCCAGCGTGCAGAGCCAGCGTCGCGGTCTTGGGCGCGTGGCCTTCGCGATGCGGCTGGTCGAGCAGCTGCTTCCCGTCCACCTCCAGCTCAAATCGATCTTCGCCGGGCGCAGCGGCGACAAACAGATACGGCCCATCTTCCTTCGGCGTGTAGACGCCGGTGTAGCGCACGGTTTGCTGAGTCTTCGCCGCCGGCCTGAACATCTCGCCGCTCCAGCTCGCGATGCGATGCGGCGTGCTGACAACAGCCTTGCCCTTGGCCTCGTCTCCCTCGAAGACCTCCTCCTTGAGCTCGGTGAACTGGGTGTGGAAGAAGATGTCCTGTATCGACGGAATGCCCCGCGCGTACAGAACGTTCACCTTGCCGGCGAGCGAGTTGCTGAGCCCATTAAGAATGCTGACAGCCTGAAACGGCTCGACAGTCGAGCTGCCACCACCGCCCGAGACAGCCGGCGATGCGTCCGGACCAATCACCGCGATGGTGTGAATGCGCGCTGCGTTGAGCGGTAGCAGGTCGCCTTCGTTCTTCAGCAGCGTGAGGCTCTCGCGCGCGCCTTCGAGCGAGACCTGCGCACCGTGCTGGTTGTCCTGCGAGATGGTGGTGTCGAGCTGAGGACGATCCAGGAAGCCGAACATCAGCGTGACACGCAGCAGGCGCCGAACCTTGTCGTCCAGCGTGGCTTCCGAAACAGCGCCGCTCTTAAGCGCAGCCCCGATGGTGTCCGCAGTCATGAACTTTGCGTTGGGCATCTCCAGATCGAGCCCGCCGTTAGCTGCGGCGACACCGTCGTACGTGGCATCCCAGTCGGACATGAGCACGCCGTTGAAGCCCCAGTCCTTCTTGAGGATCTCGATGTTGAGCACCTTGTTCTGCGTGGAGTGCTCGCCGTTGACCAGGTTGTAGCTGTCCATCACCGCGCACACGTGGGCCTGCTGCACGGCAGCCTGGAAGGCGGGCAGGTAAAGCTCGTGGAGCGTGCGCTCGTCGACCACGCTATTGATATTGTGGCGGTCGTACTCCGAGTTGTTAGCCGCGTAATGCTTCACCGTTGCGCACACGCCCTGGCTCTGCACCCCGTCAATGTAGCCGACATCCATGTGTGCGGCGAGGTACGGATCTTCGCCGAAGTACTCGAAGTTGCGGCCGTTCATGGGCGCGCGGTAGATGTTGACGCCGGGGGCGAGCAGGAAGTGAACGCCGCGTGCGCGCGCGTCCTGACCCAGTGCGACGCCCTCACGCTCCGCCAGCTTCGGATCCCATGTCGCCGCCAGCGCAACGCCCGCCGGATACGCCGTCGACGGTCCCCACGTGCGCACGCCCAGCGGGCCGTCGGACATCTTGAGCTGCGGCAAACCAATGCTCGGCGCGGGGAAGGTGTAGAAGCTTTCGGTGCCACCTATCAGCTGAATCTTCTCGGCAGTCGTAAGCTTCGCGAGCATCGCGTCGATGCGCTGCTCAATCGCCGGAGAGTCCGGGACGGGGCCCTTCGGTACAGGAGCTTGCGCGAAGCTGATGGAGGCGAGGGAAAGGGCGAGGACGGCGGCGGAACACAGCGAAAGCCTACGGGTCATGGGACAACTTTCCAGAGTTGATACGAAGTTGGCGACCGGAGGAAGCGCTCGCCAGCGTCGATGAAAAGCCTACATCAAGGTTAAAGATTTTGCGCGCAGCCGAACCGAGGCGCGAGCTTCCCGCTTTTAGTTTCTAGCGCAACCTTGCCTGCGGGAGATGGATTGCCCCGAGCAAAGGACGCACATCGGAGTAGGCTGGGCTATGGGGCTTGAAGGATGGCCGCCGATGATCTTTGAGGATCGTGTGGATGCCGGGAGGCGGTTGGCCATGCGGCTGGAGAGCTTCGCGCACCGAGCCGACGTGGTCGTGCTTGGCGTGCCGCGCGGTGGAGTAGTGGTGGCCTATGAGGTGGCCGCCGCGCTGGGAGCTCCGCTGGACGTTTTTCTTTCGCGCAAACTCGGCGTGCCGGGCCAGACCGAGCTAGCGTTCGGTGCCGTATCGGCCAGCGGCGGACGCTATCTCGACGAATACATTCTGCGCACCTCTGGCATCACCAACGCCCAGGTGGAGTGGATCACCGCGGAGGTGCGCAAGGAGCTCGATCGGCGCGCCAGCGTGTATCGCGGAGACCGGCCGCCGCTGGATGTTTTGGGCAAGACCGTCATCCTCATCGACGACGGCGTGGCCACCGGGGCCAGCGTTTATGCGGCCATCCAGGCGCTGCGCCAGATGCAGCCCGCGCGCCTCGTGCTGGCAGTTCCGGTCGCGCCGGCGTCGGCCTGGGAGTGGCTCCGAACGGTAGTCGACGAGATCATGTGCCTGCAGCTGCCGGAGCCCTTCAAGGCAGTCGGAGAGTTCTACCGGAACTTCGCCCAGGTAGAGGATGCCGAGGTCGTTCGGCTGCTGCAGCGCGCCCAGACCATGCAACAACACGGCCGGTCGGCTTCCTAAGGAAACGCCGACTGGCCGTGCGTGGTCTTGCTTACAGCGATGCGGTTAGTTCTTCGCGGCGCGCGCACCCGCTGCCTTGGCATCGGCCTCGGTCATGAACTTGCCGTTCTTGGTGGTGCCGTACTCCTTGTCACCCGAGCCGTGGTAGACCTTGGTATTCAAATTGACCCAGACCATACCCTTGGACTTCGCGGCAGCGATGTCGCCGGAGTTCGGCGGGGCGGGTGCGGCTGCCTTGGCCGCCGGCAGTGCCGCAGGTTTGCCTTTGGAATAGGGCGCCATCGCCGCGGGTGGCGCGCTCTTCGCCGCCATCGTCGGTGCCGGCGTGGGAGCGGGCTTCGCTGCTGGAGTTGGTGCGGCCGCTGGAGTGGCGTCGGCTGCTGCCTTGGCCGCGGCCTTCTTCTGCGCCTTGGTTTCCGTGGTGCTGGTGGTGGTCGTGGCTGGCTTCGTCGCCGTGGTGGACGGCGTCGCTGACTTCGCCGCCGGAAGCGCTGCCGGTGTGCCCCTGGAATACGGCGCCATCGCCGGAGGCGGCGCCGTCTTGGCCGCCTTCGTCGGTGCCGGCGTGGGAGCTGGCTTCGTCGCCGTGGTGGAAGTCGCCGCCGCTTCCTTGGCCGCCTTGGCTGCAGCCTTCTTCTGCGCCTTCGTTTCCGTGGTGGTGGTCGTGGTGGTGGTAGCAGGCGTCGCGGTGGTCTGCGCAAACACTGGCTGCGCGAACGCGAGGCTGGCCGAAAGTACCGAGCCGAGGGTAACGATCTTGAGTAGCTTGCTCTTCATGGTGATTGGACCTCCTAAGAATTTAGTTGCGTGAGGACGAGATCGCCGAACTTTGGGTCCGGCGGCGAAAATGGGTAGCCGTCTCTCTACTTACCCTGGCCCGCGATCACGAGCTTGCTGATCTTGTTGTAGGTGGCGGCAGGAACGATGCCCTTGCTCTTGAGCTGGCTCTTATTCGCATACGGACGCCCGGCGATGATCTTCGATGCATACGTGTCGCCGACCCCGGGAAGCGCCTTCAACTGAGCAGCGGAAGCCGTGTTGAGGTCGACCAACCCCATGGAGGCAGCAGCAGAAGGAGGGGTTCCCGTCTTCGACTGCTGGGCGACAGTGGGCAGCACAGCCAACAGCGCCGAGCAGGCCAGGACGAGAAGCGAAGAGCTGATGCGATTGAATTTCATGCGTGTCTCCGTAGGTGAGATGTAGGGCTACCGGGTCCTTGCGAATCCGACGATGAACGTTGGGTACAAACACCGAACGACTCTGCGGAAAAGCGGCATCTGTACGCGTGAACTGCAGCGGCCTAGCTCTTCTTACCGAAGAAGCTGGAGGCTTCGCCAATCAGGCTGCCGATTCCACCCTCGCCGGCGGGCTGGCCGCCTGCTGCTTCGGGAGCCGCACAGCCGATCGCGGAGCTAAGCATTCCCTGGAACTCGGCCGGCACGCAGGACATCACGTGCGTAACCACAACCTGTTCGACTTCCACGGCCTTATCGGGGCTGAGACCGGTCTTCTGTACCAGCAAATCAGTGATGGCGCTCATAGCAGTTCTCCTTTACTCAGCGTTCGGTTGATCCTGCGTTTTCAGGCGGAATGGAGGAAGGAACGCTTCCCACCAGCTGCAAATGGACTTCTGGACGCTGTGAACAGTGGTTGCTGGACGGTCCCGGGAGGGTCTCGGAGGCAGCAACGCCAGCCCCGTAGAGCGATCCAGGAACTTCTGCTGCGCGTGCCCGTTGTGGGCCTCACTCCTGACGGCTCGGTAAAGAATCCTTTGACTCTTCGTGCTATGAGGGACAGCAAAAAAACCGCGACTACATATAGCTGAGACCGAAACAGTATTCTCCAGCCAACCGCGTTCCGTCAAACCAAATTCCGGCTAACTCGCGAGGCCGTTCAACCGCAGACGCTCGGCTTTGAGCTGCTCGAAGACGTGCGCCAGCTTCAGCACGCCGCGATGAATCTCTTTCTCGTGCACTGCGGCAAAGCCAATCTGCAGTGCCTCGGGGATCGAGGCAGTATGGCAGTAGTGACTCAGCGGGACCACATCAATATCAACCAGCGCCGCCCGCTGCGCCACCATCTCCGCAGTAATCCCCAGCGTGGCAAGAGGGCTGTGCAGACGCCCGATCGTCTGCAGCCCCGCTTCGATCGTGGCAATCTCCAGATACTCCGCCAGGTGCTGTTGCGCCGACTCGCGGAGGATGTTGTACCGCTCCTGGTAGATCTTGCGCATGCGGCGCAGATGCCGCCCCAGGTGTCCCTGCTCGATGAAGTCGCACAACACCGCCTGGTCGAGCAGCGATTGATGCCGGGTGGTCATCGCCTTGGCGCACGCAAACACGTCGACAAGATTCGGCGGCACCACCAGATAGCCCAGCCGCAACGAAGGGTACATCACCTTGTTGAAGCTCCCGCAGAAGATCACCTTCCCGCCGTGATCAAGGCCCTGCATCGCCGGAATCGGCCGGCCGGAGAAACGGAACTCGCTGTCGTAATCGTCCTCGAAGATCGGCGCGCCGTACTTCTTGGCCCACGCCAGCAGCTGCAGCCGCCGCTGCAGGCTCATCGTCATGCCCACAGGATATTGGTGGCCCGGCGTCACGTACACGAACCGGCAGCCGCGGAAGTCAGATTCCTTCGGTGCCGCTCCTTCAGCGTCCAGCCGCATCGAGACCACGCGCGCGCCGATCGCTGCAAAGACTGCGTACGCCCCCTGGTACCCGGGGTCTTCCACCAGCGCCTTGTCGCCCGGATTGAGCAGCAGCCGCGCCGCCAGGTCGAGGCCCTCCTGCACCCCGGACACCACGATCACCTGCTCGGGCGCGCACTGAATCCCGCGCGAGGCATGCGCATAGTCGGCGATCGCCTCCCGCAGCGGTCGATAGCCCTGGGCTTCGCAACCCAGCAAATCCCGGGTCGTCGCCGCGCGCAGACGGCGGCCCACCAGCTGCGCCCACAACGTGGTGGGAAACAGATCCAGCGCGGGAAGATTGGTGCGGAAGGCGGTGTTCTCCGGCCGGACCTGCAGCGAGAACGGGCGGACCCGCGTGGCGAACGCAGAAAGATGCGGCCCTTGCGACGCGTTCGCGCTGAGCTCAAAATCGGCGACCTGCTGCGAGGGCAGCAGATGCTCCGGCAGGATCTGCGACACATACGTGCCCGACCCGCGCCGGCCTTCGAGGTAGCCCTCGGCCTGCAGCTCGTCGAGCGCCGCCAGGATCGTGCCCCGCGACAGCTGGTACTGGCGAGCCAGCTCGCGGCTGGCCGGCAGCTTCGATCCCGGCATGATGCGGCCGTTGAGAATCTCGGTCCGCAACGCGTTGCGCAGCCAGTGAAACGAAGGCACCGCCTCGGGCCGCGGCGGAAGGACGAGTTCGAAACTTGACCCACGGCGTCTCATGCGTCCTCCTGCACGCGGCTTGGTTTTCACCGCGGAACCGCCAAGGCTAGGAGCCGATTCAAAGTGGTCTGGTGGATTTTATGTAAGTGGGCCTATCCAGCCGAACCAATTGGGATCATGCTAATCCCTGATCCCATTTCGGTCTAGAGCGTGCGTTGGGATTGCAGGACCAGACGTCGGCATCGATCGGGAGGTACGTATGAAATTGACTACGATGAGCTTAGTTGGTTGCACAGCAGTGGTCGGTCTGGTCTTCGCATGCGGCGCGATGGCCCAGACCCATAACGCATTGAACTTCGGGCACGTGGATCAGCAGACGCCGTCCTCCACAAACGCTGAGCCTTCCGTAGTGACGCCGGAGTTGCTGGCCGATCTCATGGTAGTGCATGGCCACTACTCAGACGCCATTGAGGCCTACCGCAAGATTCGGCCGCAAAACGCCGAAATCTACAACAAAATCGGCGTTGCCTACCAGCGCATGGCGAGAGATGAAGATGCGATCGCCAATTACGGCCAGGCCACCAAGCTGGACAGCAAGTTTGCCGCACCCTACAACAATTTAGGAACCGTGTACTTCCACCAGAACAACAACAAGCGGGCCACCCAGCTGTACAAGAAGTCGATCAAGCTGGACGCAGCGACCGCGCCCTTCTGGAGCAATCTCGGCGCGGTGTACATGGTGGAACACCAGTACAGCAACGGCGCCGAGGCCTACGAGAAGGCGTTCCTACTGGATCCCGACATCTTCCAGGAGATCGCTCTGAATGGGATCGCGCAGATTGAGTCGCCCGCTGAGCTGGCCAAAATCTACCTGACGTTCGCGGAGATCTACGCGCACGCCGGCATGAAGGCCCAGGCCATCCTGTACCTGCACAAGGCGATCAATGAAGGATTCAAGGACCGGCAGCAGTTGCAGCAGGATCAGCAGCTCGCCACGCTGCACGGAAACCCTGAATTTGAATCGCTGCTGGCTCCCGTTTCGAAATAGTCGCGCCGCAGGCCAACAGCAGCGCTGGACACGTTGCAACCAGGCAATGCCCTATGCGCTCTCCTCAAGCAGCGCACAGGGCATACCTGCGTCAGGGGTATCCCATTCAAGGGTATCCACTTAGTTAATAGGCACGCTTTGGTTAATAATAATGACTTAGTTAACGGTATCGACGGGTCGGGGCCTGGATTTCTTTTCGCAGCGTCGCGCGGCGGGCCAGCCTGAATCTTGTACCCTGTTCCCAGGGGACGATTTATGACGCCACGCATTGCCATTCCCGTGCCGACCTCCACCGATGTGCCCTATAACCAGCGCTCCTGGCCAAGCTACGCGAAGGCTGTGACCCTCGCAGGCGGAGAGCCGGTGGCGATTGGGCTCGACCTGCCAGCCCCCACCTTGCGCGAGCTGATTGCCAGTTGCGAAGGCGTGCTGCTCCCCGGCAGCCCCGCCGATGTCGACCCGGCACTCTATGGTGCCGACCGCGACCCTGCGACAGCCCCGGCCGATCCGGCTCGCGAGGCGGTCGACTACCTCCTGCTCGACGACGCCGAGAAGCACGGAAAGCCGGTGCTGGGAATCTGCTTCGGCGTCCAGTCGCTCAACGTCTGGCGCGGCGGTTCGCTGATCCAGGACCTCACGCCCCTCCCGGTGAATCACAGCGCAGGCAGCCAGGTGGCCATCGCGCACACCGCGCTGGTCGCGAAAGACAGCGTCCTCGCATCCTTACTGACACAGCAAGAAGCACCCGAGGTGGACGGGTTTCTCCGGCTCCCCATCAATACCAGTCACCACCAGTCAGTGGCAGCGCCCGGCGCCGGGCTCCGGATCGTAGCGCGCTCCCCCGAGGACGGCGTGATCGAGGCGGTCGAAATCGACGCCGACGACTCAGTGTTCCACGTGGAACATCCAGCCGCGAAACAGTTCGTGCTCGGCGTCCAGTGGCACCCGGAGCGCAGCATCGAGATCAGCCCCGCCAGCCGAGCCCTCTTCGCCCGCCTGGTCGACGAAGCGCGCCGATTCGCAACGCTGACGGCCAGCGCCACCCACACCGCCGAAAGCCTGGCGCAATAGCCACCGTGGCGACTCTTTCAGAACCCAGGATCGCCCAGCTGGTCGCACCCTACGTGCAGGGGGCAGCCGTCCCTGCGGGCCTCTACGCCCAGCTTTCCCTCTATCTGGACCTGTTAGTGAAGTGGAACGCTCGCACCAACCTCACCGCCATCCGCGATCCCGAAGAGATGGTCCGCCGCCACTTCGGTGAGAGCCTCTTCGCCGGGCAACAGCTCGCCGACCGCGTGCCCCACGACGCCACCCTCCTCGACTTCGGCTCCGGCGCAGGCTTCCCGGGCCTGCCCATCCAACTCGTGCTCCCGGAATTGCGCGTAACCCTGGCCGAATCCCAGGGAAAGAAGGCCTCGTTCCTCCGCGAGGCCGTCCGGACCCTCGCACTTCCCACGGAAGTCTGGGCCGGCCGCGTAGAAGCCCTGCCCCTACTCGCAGGCGCCCCCCGACGTTTTGACGTGGTCACCCTCCGGGCCGTCGACAACATGGAGCAGGCCATGACCGAGGCCAAGCGGCGTGTAACCCCCGGAGGCTGGCTCGTCGCCCTGACGACAGACGTGCCCGACGGCGCAGAGGGCATTCGACTGCCCGGAACCGCGCCGGGATGGGTCACGATCGCGCGCGCACCCGTAACGGACCGCTAACCCACAGCCTGCTCCTGCGTTGCACAGCATTTCAACCAGATGTTCCACGTGGAACACCCGATCCCGTGTTCCACGTGGAACATTGCGCTGCCGGTTCTGCTACGCTGGGGATCGTCCCATGTCTGAACAAAGCCCAGCACCGAACCCGCCCCCTACCCCCAAGACCCCTACTCCCCAGGGCACCCAGCCGAAAAACGGCCCCCCGCCCCGCAGTAAGGTCATTGCCATCGTCAACCAGAAGGGTGGCGTCGGCAAAACTACGACCGCCATCAACCTGGCCGCGGCCGTCGCCCTCGAAGGCATCCCCGTCCTCCTCCTGGACGTCGATCCCCAGGCCAATACCACCGGGGGCCTCGGCTTCTCGCGCGACGAGGAGCGCCTCTCCGTCTACGACCTCCTGCTCGGCAATGCCACGGCCAGCGAGGTCATTGTGCCCACCGACGTGCCCAGGTTGTCCCTCATCCCCGGGACCAAGAACATGATTGGCGCCAACGTCGAGCTGGTCGGCGTCGAGCGCCGCGAGCATCGCCTCCGCGAGGCCCTGGAGCCCGCCCGCAACGACTATCCCTTCATCTTCCTCGATTGCCCGCCCGCGCTCGACCTGCTCACGCTCAACTCCCTGGTCGCCGCCGACACCCTGCTCGTGCCCATGCAGGCCGAGTACTTTGCCCTCGAGGGCATCTCCGAGCTCATGGCAACCCTCGACCGCGTCTCCGCCAGCTTCAACCCCGAGCTCTCCATCGAGGGCGTCCTGCTCACCATGTTTGACGACCGCACCAATCTCTCTCAGCAAGTCCGCGACAACCTGCAAAACTTCTTCGAGGACAAGCTCTTCAAGACCACCATCCCCCGCAATATCCGGCTGGCCGAGGCTCCCAGCCACGGCAAACCCGTCGCGCTCTACGATCCCCGTTCCCGCGGTGCCGAAGCCTACCGCAGCCTCGCGCTCGAGCTCCTCGAGCGTAACGGCATGAAGCCCGCCAGGAAGTCCGGGCCCAAGCCCACCTTCCCCGTCCTCGAAAGCATCGGCGAGTCGAAAGGTATCTGGCCGTTTCGGAAGTAGCGGCCCCTCGAATCTCGGCTTCCGACAGCATCGCTCAGGCCAAACAAGTTTATTTTTGACACGCAGGATTGGATACGACAATGGCGAATCAAGTTGATCAACACAATAAAGCGCAAGCCAGCAAGCCGCGCGCGCTGGGCAAGGGGCTGGAGTCGCTCTTGCCCTCCAGACCCGCCGTACCCGCTCCCATCTCGGTTGCGGCCGCGGCAGCAGTGGAGCCCTCCACCGGCAAGCCGCTCGAGATCGACGTCGAGCTGATCGACCGCAACCCCTTCCAGACCCGCACCAACTTTGACGAGGCCAAGCTGGCCGAGCTGGCCACCTCCATCGTCGCCTCCGGAGTGGTCCAGCCCATCGTGGTGCGGCACGGCGTCAACCACCGGCAGGATGGCCGCTACACCCTGATCACCGGCGAGCGGCGGCTGCTCGCCAGCAAGAAGGCAGGCAAGGCCACCATTCCGGCCATCGTGCGCGAGGTGTCCAACCTGCAGGCGATGGAGATGACCATCGTCGAAAACCTGCAGCGCGCCGACCTTAACCCGATGGAGCAGGCGCACGCCTATGTACGCCTCAGCCGCGACTTCCACATGACCCAGGAACAGATGGCGGAACGCACCGGCAAAGACCGTGCAAGTGTATCTAACTTCCTTCGTTTGTTGAAGTTACCAGAATCAGTGCAGCGTCACGTGGAGCTCGGCGAGCTCAGTTTCGGGCACGCCCGGGCGCTGCTCGCGCTGGAGTCCCCCGAGGCTATCCTGGCCGCCGCGCAGAAAGTCCTCGCGCTGCATCTGTCCGTGCGCGCCACCGAGAACTACGTCCAGGGCCTGCTCAATCCGGAGTCCAAGGCCAAGCCCGCCAAGCCCGCCGACCTCGTTGACCCCAACGTCCGCGATGCCCAGGACACGCTCCGCCGCCGCCTCGGCCTCAAGGTCACCATCGAGGACAAGAGGGGCAAGGGCCGCGTCATCATCGAGTACTCCGGCGTGGAGGACTTTGACGCCATCCTGACCGCCCTCGGCGATACACCCGGCGCGTAGCCTGTCCGCTGACTGAATCTTCCCTTCCGCTCGGGCCCGTACACCTCCACTTCCAACCCCAGAGGTTCATGATGCGCCGCATGCTTCTCCCGCTCGTTACGTTTGGCCTTGCTACGGCCGCAGCCTTCGCTCAACCCACCTACCAGCCGCCCACCGGACGCACGCTGCTGCGCGCCGGCCGCGTCCTCGACATACATACCGGCAAGGAAACCCCCGACGAGACCGTCATCATCACCGGCGACAAGATCGTCGCCATCGCCGCGACCAGTGCCACACCCGCAGGCCCCGGCGATCGCGTCGTCGATCTCACTGCCTACACGCTCCTGCCCGGCCTCATCGACGTCCACACCCACCTCACCGACGCCACCAACTTCGATCCCTACTTTGAGCTCTCCATGACGCCGGCCAAGGAAGCGATCCTCGGCGTGGAGAACGCGAAGACCACGCTCGACGCCGGCTTCACCACCGTGCGCAACGTCGGCGCCAACGGCTTCACCGACGTCGCCCTGCGCGACGAGATCAATGCCGGACACATTCCCGGCCCGCACATGCAGGTCTCCGGTCCCGCGCTCGGCATCACCGGCGGACACATGGACGAGAACCTTCTGCCCGAGCAATATCACGTGCAGGGCGAGGGCGTTGCCGATGGAATTCCCGCCGTGCAGCACATGGTCCGCAACAACATCAAGTACGGCGCCGACCTGATCAAGATTGGCGCCTCCGGCGGCGTGCTGTCGAAGGGCGATGACCCGCAGGCATCGCAGTACACGCTTGAAGAGATGCAGGCCATCGTGGCCGACGCGCACCGCCTCGGCCGCAAGGTAGCAGCCCACGCCCATGGAGCCCAGGCCATCCTCTGGGCCTCCGAGGCCGGCGTCGATTCCATCGAGCACGGCAGCTATATGGACGACGCCGACATCGCCATGATGCTCAAGCATGGCACCTACTTCGTGCCCACCGCCTACCTCATCGACTGGGTGCAGCAGTACGGCAACCTCCCACCCTTCTACGCGCAGAAGATGAAGGACGTGAGCGCGGTCGAGAAGAAGAACGCCATCCGCGCCATCAAGGCGGGCGTCAAGGTGGCCTGCGGAACCGATGCGGCGGTCTATCCCCATGGCCTGAACGCGCATGAGCTCGACGTCTACGTGAACCAGTTCGGTATGACCCCGCTGGCCGCGCTGCAGACGGCCACCCTTAACGCCGCCGACCTCATGGGATGGACCGACAAGGTAGGCTCGCTCGAGCCCGGCAAGTGGGCCGACGTCATCGCCGTGAAGGGCGATCCGCTGGCGGACGTCCGCCTCCTGCAGCACGTCCCCTTCGTGATGAAGGCAGGCGTCATCTACAAGGACGAAGCGCAGCCCGCGGCCATCGACAAGCTCGTCGCATCCACGCCGGCGCCCGTGGAATCCAACACGATGGAGAACAGTTTCTGATGCAGGCTACACGCTTTGAGTATCGCTTCCGCTTCGCGATTCACGCGCTCCTCTACATTCTTGGCTTCACCGCGCCGTGGCTGTTCCTGCATTCGCTGGTGGGCGTTCCCGGCTTCACCACCAGCTCGACCTGGTTGGTGCTCTCCACCGCCCTCACCAAGCAAGGCTGGCTGGCCTTTGATGCGGCCACGATCACGCTGCTGGTCATCGCGCTGCTGCTCACCGGCCTCGGCGCGTGGCTGCGCGTCTGGGGATCGGCCTACGTCGGATCGAGCATCGTGAAGTCGCCCACCATGCACGGCGAAACCATGCTGGCCGACGGCCCCTACCGCCGCACGCGCAACCCGCTCTACCTGGGCACGCTGCTCCACACCCTGGGCGTGACGGTTCTCATGCCACCCAGCGGCGCGGTGTTCGCGGTAGTGCTCCTGTGGATCTTCCAGGTACGCCTGGCGCTCGCGGAAGAGCCTTTCCTGGCCGCGCAGTTTGGGCAACCGTACCTCGACTACAAGAAAGCAGTGCCGCGCTTCCTGCCTTCGCCGAAGGCGCTGATCGCCTCAGCCGGAGCCCGCCCCCGCTGGCTGCAGGCGCTGCTCGGCGAGATTTATTTCCTCGCCGTCTTCCTGGTCCTCGCCGTCGTCGGATGGAGCTTCAACGCCCAGCCGCTGCGCCAGGGGCTCATTATTTCAGCCGGGCTGGCGCTGGTGGCAAGAGCGTTTTCGCCGCGCGTCGCACACGATGCAACAGCCGTCGTATAGCACCTGAGAACGTCAAAAGGGCCGGAGACCCGACGCAACCTGCGTCGTTTCTCCGGCCCTCTTCACTAGCCTCCACAAGACCCAAAAAACATACCCGAAGTATGAGGGCGCTCGTTCGCGAGGCGCTGGTTACTTCTTGGGCGGAGCGATCGTGTCCTTGGCAACCTTCGCCACGCGGAACTTCACGACGGTCTTGGCCTTGATCTTGATGGCCTCGCCGGTCTGCGGATTGCGACCGATGCGAGCCTTGCGCTCAGCCTTGACCAGCTTGCCGATCCCGGGGATCGTGAACTCGCCCGACTTCTTCGTCTCCTTGACGGCAGTCTCGGCCAGCAGCTCGAGGAAGGCCGCGGTCTGCTTGTTGGTGAGCTCGAGCTTCTCCGCGAGAAGGCGGACCAGCTGTGTCTTTGTAATTCCCTTTGCCATATTGTTTCTCCTTCGTTCAAGTAATTAAAAATAAATAAAGCGGATTGAGCATGAGCGTTCGCCCATCTCCCGTCCCGCCTCTGACAACCTCCCGTTCCGTCTTCCAGCGAACATACCGGAAGCTTTTACGAGGTGGTAATCGCCAGTGTTCATGCGGGTGCGGAGAACCGCGCCGATGTTCACCTTCAACCTTCTTGAGCGCTTTGTCAACGACAAATCACCCATTTCCACAGATATTTGCTGGTTGTTTCCGATTTTGATCCCTAAAGAGCGCATCTTCACAGGATTTTTGTCTCGCTGTGTTCAGAAGAATCGCTTCGTCGTCGTCGCCGAGGTACCATGCGCACTCGCACCATCGCGCTTCAGAATCGCGTCGTTGAGCGTGTCGATCAGCGGCGTCACCCGTCGGAATCTGCGCACGATCTCGCGTCCGAGTGTAGGCTCGACCGCCGCCTCTCCTGGCAGCCACGCGCGCACACCCCAGCTCTTGGCGCGGACCAGTTCATCCGCAGGATCGTCGCGATCAAAGCCTTTGGGCATGCGGGTGAGCGCTTCACTCTCGCTCAGCTCGAAGCCCCCGCCGCGCGCCGTTAGCAGCGGCTTGATCGTCGCGCGATAGCTCTCATGGTGCGCGCTCATCCAGCGCCGAAGCGCCAGCAACTGCTCCCGCTCCGGCATGTAAACCCCCGCGGCAATCATCACCTGCTGCGGGCTGATCTGCAGATAGAATCCCCCGCCCGAGGTCTTCTCCATCCCCCGCCGCGACCACCACGCCGCCAGGTGCGTCTTGTACGGCTGCTTGTTCGGGCTGAACCGGATGTCGCGATAGATCCGCATCGCCACCTTGTGCGGAGGCCGCACATGCTCCGGCGCAAACTCGATCATGCCCGCGTTGATCTCCTCGATCAGCGCCAGCATCGGAGCCTTCACCGCGCGCTCGTAGACATCGCGCCGCGCCTCAAACCACTCGCGATCATTGTTGCGCGCCAGCCCGCGCAGGAACTTCATGGCTTCAGGAGTGAAATGCGTCGGCATGCCTCTTCGATGCTACGCAACCCTCGCACGGCTCACAAACGCCAGCGGCGAAGGCTTCACACCGGATCCGCAGCCACAGCCCCCGGCAGATTCCAATGGAAGTGCACGGCCAGCATGCGCAGCGCAAAGCAGCAGACAATCCCCGCACTGCTGGCGACCGCCGGATGCAGTTTCCGCCGCAGACAGATCACGGTGACAGCTGCCCCGAACAATGCCGCCGTGGCATACACATCGCCGCGCAGCACGATGGGTACACGGTTGATTAATACGTCGCGCATCGCACCGCCCCCCACCGCGGTGATGCCGCCCATCACGATGCACAGCAGTGGATGAATCCCAAACTCCACCGCCTTCGCTGCGCCGGCGACAGCAAAGAAGCTCAAACCAGCAGCATCCAGCACGGTAATCAACGCCAGGTTCTCAAAATGAGTGGCGGAATGCACAAGAAAAACACCCGCTCCCGCCACCAGCGCCGTAAAGAAATACCGCCAGTCGCGCACCGAGCTAGGCGGCGTGTACCCCAGAAGAACATCGCGCAGGATTCCGCCCCCGGTCGCCGTCACCACCGCAATCACCAGCACGCCCAAAAGGTCCAGCCGCGCATTCAGCGCCATCGCAGCCCCTTCGGCAGCAAACAACGCCGTCCCCACCAAGTCAATGGCCAGCAGCAGCGTTGTGGCTCGCGGGTGTGGGATCGCCTTCATGCCAGCAACTATAACGCGGACCCCGGCGAGCACACCGATCTTTTGTCCGACACGCAGGGCTTGCACACACCACACAAAGAACAGCGGCGAAGACCGAAGTCCTCGCCGCTATTTGCGTGCTGCGCGAAAAGCCTACTCGGTCGCGTTCGGATAAATGCCCTTCAGCGGCGCACTCATCTTCTGCTCCAGCTCCGGATGCGGGAACGGCTTGCGCGGCATCATCGCGTCGCGCTGGCTGGTGTTCCACAGGAAGATCGCCTCCACCACCGCAGCCTGTTCAAGGTCAGCCGGGTGCAGGCGATCGACCGTGTCCATGTCGGAGTGGTGCGTGCGCGTCTCATAGTCCATCGGATCCTGGATGTACTGGAAGCCCGGCAGCCCCACCGCATCGAACGACAGGTGATCGGTCCCACCCGTGTTGCGATTCGTAATCGTCGTAACCCCCAGGTCCGCCAGCGGAGCAATCCACTGCGCGAAGATGGGCGCGATAGCGAAGTTGCCCTGCGTGTAAACGCCGCGCACCTTGCCCGTCCCGTTATCGAGGTTGTAGTACGCATCCAGCTTGTCCCACTCCGGCGTCGGATTCAACGCCCCATGGTGCCCCATGAAGCTCGGAACGCCCGCGGGATCGGGCGTGGCCGGCGGAGCGAAGCTGCCGAAGTGCTGCTTCACGTAGCCCTGCGACCCGAACAGGCCTTCTTCCTCCCCGCTCCACAGCGCAATGCGAATCGTGCGCCGAGGATGCAGATCGAGCGCCTTCAGAATGCGCACCGCCTCCATCGCCACCACGCTGCCCGCGCCATTGTCGGTCGCGCCGGTGCCGGAGATCCAGCTGTCCAGATGGCCGCCAACCATGACGACCTGGTCCTTCAACTCGGGATCGCTGCCGGGTATCTCGGCGACCGTATCGAAGCCGTGCTCGTGCTCCCCAGTGAACTTGGTCTCGATGTTCACCTCGAGCGTAACCGGCACATGATGCTGCACCATCCGCGCCAGCCGGTTGTAGTGCTCAATCATCATCACGGCGTTCGGAACCTTGACCGCGTTCTCAGGCTTCTGCGCATCGCGCGCCAGGTTCGCGCCGTTGTCGTCGAAGATGATGCCGGTACCGCCGCCATCCTCGCTATCGCGGCTCGGCGTAATGATCGCGAGCACGCCTTCCTCGGTCATCATCGCCAGCGCCTGCTTGCGCAGCGCCGCCCGCTGCATGCGTTCCGCGTACATCGTCCGGAACGCAGGATTGCTCAGCGAGAACGCGCGGCCTGCCTCGTACGTCTCCATCTCCTTAAGCTCTTCGTCGCTATAGCGCGTGAATAGCGGCTTGGTGATGTCGGGAGTGGGACGCGTGGCGCCGAGCAACACAATCTTGCCCGCCAGCTTACCCTTCAGCGCGTCCAACTCCTTGGCATCCGTCAACGGCACGTAGACGATCTCGCCGCTCACCGGACCCTTGGTGGCCGGCGACCACGGTGCGGACTGCATCCACAGCGGCTCCGGGTCAGGCGACACCATGCGCGCCCAGGTATTCACCTGCAACCAGCCCAGGCCAAACTCGCCCCAGTCTTCCAGGTGCGCATTCGACAACCCAATCGCCGTCAACGTATCGCGCGTCCACGCATTCGCCTTCGCCATGTTCGGCGAACCAGTCAGCCGCGGCCCGATGCCATCATTCAGCGCCTCCCCGAACTCCATCACCTTGCCGTGCTGAAAGCCTTCTTCGCGAATCCGCTGATACATACCGAGGTCGAGCGTCTCGGTCGCGGGCTGCGGACCATAGTACGAAGGCACAGGCTTGGCCTCCTCGTGCTTCTTCTTGTCTTGCGCGCTTGCGCTGAAACACACTGTTGCAATTGCTGCCGTCAGCAGAGCCGCAGTCGTGCTTCGACGCAGCAGGGTATTAGCGAACTTCGCCATGGATCAAACTCCTCAGAGGGGGGTGCAGGATAGGGAAAACCGGATGGCGTAAGAATACGCGTCCGCACCCTCCGAATGGCAAAGAATCTTGCGGCAACCCGATACACCCGGCGCGCTTAGCTTCTGCGCATCTTGCGCTTCATCCGCCGTGCCCACTGCACGCCCAGGTAGACGAGTGCCAGCGCCATCACCACCACGCCCACCGGAAACCCGGCCAGGCGGTAGGTATCAGCGAAGTTCGGGTGCCTCCCCGTCGCCACCATGTACACCAGCATCGCCATGATGGCCACAAAGGTCGTCAGGAAGAACGCCGCCATCCCGGTGGCGACACCCATGATCAGCGACTGGAACCAGCCCAGGTCCCCAAACGGGATTCCAAACAACTGCCCATCCCGTCGCGCGCGTTCTACATCGTTTGCGGTTGCCATACTCATTTAGAATAAGCTAATGGCCGACACTGTACAGACCGGGCAGTCGCGGACGCCGCAACTGGTGCGCGCCGCCAGCCTGGTAAACGCCGCGCAGATCGCGCACGACACCGAAGTCCGCCAGTCGCCCAACGGGGTAAGCTTTGCCACCTTCGGCGAGACCGGCCTCGCCGATCTCGATCTCGACCGCATGCTGGAAACCGTACCCACCTCGATCACCGCCGCGCTCAAAGCCAACACCTATTATTTCGTCCCGCTGGCACTGCGCGAAGCCGTAGCAGACGGCACCGAAACTCCTGAGCCGGACGCAGAAGCCCTCCTGAAGAGCGAGGCAGCCGCCGAGCCCACCATGGTCGCGAGCGCCTACACCGACGAGTTCTCCGACGTCGCCATCTGCCATCGCAACGTCGAGCTTGGCCACGGCCGCCGCGGCGTCTTCATCTCCACCCGCCTCATGGGCGATCGCTTTGCCCTCAGCTTCGAGTTCTTCATCAACGTCGCGCATGCCTTCGTAGACCAGGCCGGAACCCCTCAGGTCTTCGCCGACCTCGTCTGGAAGCAGGCCCTCGGCGACGTGCGTGGCGAAACCAGCATCGACGCCTGGGAGACCCGCAACCTTGCCTTCGGTCGCCCCGCCAACGCGCAGCCCGACCCAACCCCTCTCCCCTCGCGACGCAACCGCGGGCTGGCCAGCTTCTCGGCACGGCAGCGCGCCTTCGCCAGCGACGACGCATCCCAGCCTGCCGTCAGTCAGATGAATGCGTCCGCGCAGGCCGACGCTCCCCCCAGCCTCAACGACAAGGACCGCGCCTTGTATCTGGAGGCCGCCTTCTCCGATGCGGTGGCCATTTACCTGCTGTCGCTCGCGCTCGACTTCGATTACAGCGAGCTGCGGGAGCGCGAGTATCCGTTGCTCAGCCCGGCCGCCCTCGCCGCACGCCTGCGCATCGTCGCGCAACTCTACCCGCCTAATCCCGGCTATGAGTTCGCCGTGAAGTATCGCCGCCGCGCGTAGGCCCTACCGCACCGCGCTCATCGCCGCACGAAACAGCTTCTCAAAATCCCCAGAAACCGCCGAATCCTTCGCCGCCGATTCCACGGCCTTCTGTGCAATCGGCCGTGGATACCCCAGGTTAACCAGCGCACTGAGCACGTCTTCCGCGGTTGCGCCCAGCGATGGCCGAACGACCACGCCCTCCGCCGTGAAGCCCGCCAGATCATTCAGCTTGTCCTTCAGCTCCAGCACAACCCGCTCGGCCGTCTTCTTACCAATCCCTGGAATCTTCGTGAGCGTCGCATGATCCCCACTGCGAATCGCCCCCACCAGCCGCTCCGCCGAGATCCCGCTCAGCACCGTGATCGCCAGCTTCGGCCCAATCCCGGAGATGGTGAGCAGCTTCTCAAACAGCCGCTTCTCGGTCAGCTCCGCAAACCCAAACAGCAGCAGCGCATCCTCCCGCACATGCGTGTGCACATGCAGCCGCGCCTCCGCGCCCACCTCGCCCAACTCGGTATAGGTCGTAACCGAGATGGCCAGCTCATACCCCACACCGCCGCAATCGATCACGACGGCGTTCGGCGTCTTGCTCAGAATTTGTCCACGAAGATGCGCAATCACACAGCGAGTTTACCCTGCGCACCGGAGCAAAATTTCAACCATCACCCATGCGCCGCAACGTACGTCTCGTGGATGATGCCGCGCAACCTCTCCGTCAACGCCTCCGCATCGCGGCCCGTCATGCCCACCGTGGAGATTGGCTCGCCAACAATCAGCTTGATCGGTCGCGGCTTCAGCGCGTACACGTGGATCGGCAGCAACTCGTAGGTGCCCACCAGCGTCAGCGGCACCAGCGGCACCTGCGCCTTGATCGCCATCCAGGCCGCGCCCGCGAGCATCGGCTGCAGCTCGCCGTTGAAGGCCCGCCCGCCCTCCGGGAAGATCACCATCGGCATCCCGCCCTGCAGCGTGCGCGCTCCGCGAGCCAGGCTCACCACGCCCGCTCGCCCCGAGCTCTGGTCGATCGGCACCTGCCCCGAGCGCTCCAGGTACCACCCGATGAACGGTATCTTCCACAGCGGCGCCTTGGCCAGAATCCGAAATTGAAACGGCAGCTTGGCGAACAACACCGGCGTGTCGTAATAGCTCAGATGGTTGCTCGCATAGACAGCCGCCCCACCCACGGGCAGCCGCTCCGCATGCTCCAGCCTGACCGGCGACACCGCAATCCACAGCAGCACCCGCGCCCACACGCTCGCGATAGCGTGCTGCTGCCGCCCACTCTTGTCCCATACGCCGCACACCAGCGAAATCGTTCCAAAGAAGACGGTGGCCAGCGCAACCAGAGGGACGAAGACAACGTAGTTCACCCAGCGCCGGCGCCACGAGACGAACGGCCGCGGCGCTTCAGGCCGAGCGGGCTCTTCCGTCTTCACAATCTGGTCGGCGGCGGACATTCCCCTATGCTACCCCGCTTGCGTTAACGCCAGCGCGCGGATCTCGGCAACCAGGAAGATCGACCCCGTCGCGACGATCACCCCGTCCTTTGGCGTCAACGCGTGCGCCTGCTCCAGAGCATCTCCAAGGTCGGTCGCAACCTGCACCGCAACGTCGAGACGTCGCGCAGCGGCGGCCAGTTCCTCAATCGTTGCAGCCCGGGGATTGTGCACCGGCGCAAGAATCACGTGGTCCCGCGCCCGTGCCGGATCGCCCGAAGTCGAATCAAACAGCGGCAGCAACACCTGCTCCATCTCGTCGATCTGCTTATCGGCCAGGCAGCCAAAGATCAGCGTGCGCGGCAGCCCCTCCGGCAACTGCGAGATCGCCGCACGCAGCGTCCACGCGCCGGCAGGATTGTGCGCCACATCCAGCAGCAGCGGCGCCTGCCCCTTGCGCGAGGCAATCCACTCCAGCCGCCCCGGCCACTGCGTCTCGCGAATCCCCTGCTCGATCGCGCTGTTGGCAATCGTGATCGGCCGCCCATCGACCAGACGCTGATTCGCGCGCAGCTCGAGCGCCGTTGCAATCGCCAGCGCGACGTTGCGCTGCTGATGCTGCCCGGCCAGCGGCGAATCCACGTGCAGCGCCTCACCTTCGACAGCAAGATCGTACACATTCCGCGCCAGCAGCGAAGCCTCAGCGCCCGCAGCAAACCGCGCCGCAAAATCCCGCGACGGCGGCAGGCAGCGCGCAGCGTCCACCCCGCGCACGCCCAACCGCACCGCCGCCTCGCCAATCGCCGCATTCGCTTCCGGATGCTGCGCCAGCGTCACCAGCACGCCGTCCTGGCGCAGAATCCCGGCCTTCTCCCCGGCAATCTCGCGAATCGTGTTGCCGAGATACTCCGTGTGGTCGATCCCAATATCGGTGATAACGCTGACCATCGGCTCGACAGAATTCGTAGCGTCCAGCCGCCCGCCCAAGCCCACTTCGACCACGGCAAGCTCCACGCCCTGCTCCGCAAACCACACGAACGCAATCGCCGTGAGCAGCTCGAAGAAGCTCGGATAATGCGGCAGTCCACCGTCGGCGATCAGCCGCGCAGTCGCCGCGTCCACCAGCCCATAGACGCGGCCAAAATCAGCGTCCGGAATCTCGCTCAGGTTCCCACCCGCCGCCGCCCCGTCAGCGGAAATCTTAATCCGCTCGTTCACGCGCAGCAGGTGCGGCGACGTATACAGTCCCGTCCTGATCCCGGCGGCGTTCGCAATGGAAGCCAGCGTCGATGCCGTCGAGCCCTTGCCGTTGGTGCCCGCGATCAGCACCGAAGCGAACTCTTTCTGCGGTTCGCCCAGCGCCCCAAGCAGCGCCCGAATGTGGTCCAGCGAAAACTTTCTGCGCACCGAAACTGCCGCGCCATCCGCCGCCCGTCCCACGCGCAACTCAGGCCCCAGCGCCGCCAACCGTTCCAATGCTTCGTCGTACGTCATCACGTCTATCAGTCTCGCACTTCCCCCAACGCGCCGTCCCCCAACCCACCTTCCATAGACGCCGCCACACAAATCCTGCCCGCCCGTCCGCGCAGCAACAATCCATCCTTGCGTCCCGCCAGGTAGCGCGCGCTCAGTGCCGTGCTGTCGAGATCTTCCACCACGCGCAGCCCCAGCCACTCCAACTCCTCGCCCAGCTGCGCCGGCGTAAAGAATAGCTGGAACGGCTCACCCGCCAACGCCACCCGCGCGCTCAACGAGTCATGCATCAACTGCTCCACCGGCGGCAGCACCTCCCGCGGCTGCGAGTAATCGAAGACCACCTCGCTGCCCGCCTTGAATCGCGCCAGCAATCGCATCGTCGCGCGAAAGCCTTCGGTCGTCAGATACGGCACAACCCCCAGCCAGGCCGTCATCGTCGGCACCGTCTCATCGAACCCCGCCGCCTTCAGCCGCGCACGCAGCGAATCTTTCTCGAAGTCCACCGCCACAAACCGCGCACTCTCCGGCGTCACCATCCCCGCACGCGCCAGCATCTGCAGCTTCCACGCCTGCGTCGCCGGATGGTCCACCTCAAACACCCGCACCTCCGCATAAGGATTCCGGCAAGCAAAGGTATCCAGCCCCGCCCCCAGCACCAAATACTGCCGCACCCCAAAATCCCTCACTGCCGCCGCCAGGGTATCCTCGGCGAGCCGCGCGCGCACCACCATAAACGCCCGCAGCGCCGCGGAAAACGGCCGCTTCGCACTATCCGGCGTCCGCTTCACCTCTTCATAAAACTCTTTGCCAAGAATCCGCACCGCCAGCGGATCGTCAAACACCAGCGGCTTCGCATCGTGCAACTGGTGCGCCGCCCGCCGCAGCGCCACCCGCAACGCCGTCCGCGATGGGTTCACTTCATGCAATGCCGACTCGCTAAACCGCTGACTGGCTGATCTGCTGGCTTGCTGACTCGTTGACCGGCTGCCCTTCAGTCATCCACTTCAGCGTCTCGGCGAGATACGCCTTCAGATCCTTACGCTCCACCACCGCATCCAGGAACCCATGCTGCAGCAGGAACTCCGAGCGCTGAAAACCCTCCGGCAGCTTCTGCCGAATCGTCTGCTCAATCACCCGCGGCCCCGCAAACCCAATCAGCGCGCCCGGCTCTGCAATATTCAAATCGCCCAGCATGGCAAAACTCGCCGTCACGCCGCCGGTAGTCGGGTCGGTCATCAGGCTGATGAACGGAATCTTCGCCTCGTCCATCTTCGCCAGCGCAGCCGACACCTTCGCCATCTGCATCAGGCTCGCAATCCCTTCCATCATCCGCGCCCCGCCACTGGACGACACAATAATCAGCGGCACCTTGCGCTCTAAAGACCGGTCCACCGCCCGCGCAATCGTCTCGCCCATCACCGGCCCCATGCTGCCGCCGATAAACCCGTACTCCATCACCGAGAGCACGACGTCCTGCTCGCCAATCTTGCCAATCGCGTTCACGATCGCGTCGTTCAGCCCGGTACTCTTCTGCGCCGCCGCCAGCCGTCCCTTGTAGGGCTTCAGGTCGGTGAACTCCAGCGGATCCGTCGACCGCAGCTCCAGATCCACCAGCTCATACCCCGGCTCCAGCAGGCTCTCAATCCGATCCCGCGCCGCCAGCTTGAAGTGCTTGCCGCACACCGGGCACACCTGCATATTCTTGTCGAGATCGTCCTTCCAGATCGCCTTCCGGCACTGCTCACACTTGATCCAAAGGCCCTGGGTCCGCACCTCGTGGTCGGGCGTCGGGGAAATCTCGTGCGCATCTCGTTTGAACCAGGTCATCGCCGGTGCTCGCTCCTATCCCCGCTCCAACTGCCGGAGATCTCTGCCATTGTATCGAACCCAGCCCCCGTTGTTTTCGCCTTACCGGATTAGCAGCGGGCTTTAGCCCGCGCTACAGCCGGCTAAAGATCTGGGCTTTAGCCCTGGGGCATTGCTGTCCACGGCGAAATAACTTCGCCAACTTTGCTCTATCCTGATAACGTGAGCAATCCAATGAATATCCAGCTTCCCGACGGTTCCATCCGCCAAGTCCCCGCGGGCACAACCCCCTTCGACATTGCCAACAGCATCTCTCCGCGCCTCGCCGCCGCCGTAGTCGTCGCCCGCATCCGCCCGCTGACTCCCGTCGCCGTCAGCGCCAACGAGTCCGCCCTCGAAGCCTCCGAAGAGGCCATGTACTCCGGCCCCGCAATCTCCGCCGAGCGCATCGTCGGCCTCTCCACGCCCCTCCACGAAGACGTCGCCCTCGAGCTCCTCAAGGAGAACGATCCCGCCGCCCTGCGCGTAGCCCGCCACTCCGCCGCGCACATTATGGCCACCGCCCTCCTCGAGCTCTTCCCCGAAACCAAGCTCGGCCACGGCCCCGCCACCGACAACGGCTTCTTCTACGACGTCTATCGCGAAGTCCCCTTCACCGAAGCCGACCTCGCCGCCATCGAAGCCCGCATGGCCGAAGTCGTCGCCCGCGATGAGCCCTTCGTCCAGATCCTCGAGCCCCGCGACCAGGCCCTCGCCGACTACAAATCCGATGCCGAGTTTATGAAGGTCCACTTCATCGAGCGCTTTACGAAGCCCGGCGACGAAGTCTCCCTCTACAGAAACGGCAACTTCACCGACTTCTGCCGCGGCCCCCACGTCCCCTCCACCGGCCGCGTCAAGGCCTTCAAAGTAACCTCCATCGCCGGCGCCTACTGGCTCGGCGACGAGAACAATCAGCAGCTGCAGCGCATCTACGGCACCGCCTTCTTCAACGCAAAAGACCTCGACGCCCACTTCAAGCAGCTCGAAGAGATCAAGGCCCGCGACCACCGCGTCCTCGGCAAGCAGCTCGACCTGTTCAGCATCCAGGAAGTCGCGGGCGCCGGCCTCATCTTCTGGCATCCCAAGGGCGGCCTCATCCGCAAGACCATGGAAGACTGGATGCGCGACGAGTGCATCCGCCGCGGCTATCAAATGGTCTTCACCCCGCACATCATGCGCCGCGAGCTCTGGAAGATCTCCGGCCACGAGGAAAACTACGCGGAAAACATGTACCCCCCCATGGAGCTCGACGACGCGGAGTACCGCCTCAAGCCCATGAACTGCCCCGGCCACATCCTCATCTACAAGAACTCGCCCAAGTCCTACCGCGACCTCCCGCAGCGCTACGCCGAGCTAGGCAATGTCTACCGCTACGAGCGCAGCGGCACCATGCACGGACTCCTGAGAGTCCGTGGGTTTACTCAAGACGACGCCCACATCTTCTGCACCCCCGAACAGATCGAGAGCGAGGTAGAAGCCTGTATCGACTTCGCCGAAGCCGTCCTCAAAACCTTCGGCTTCGAAAAATTCCTCGTCGAGCTTTCCACCTGGGATCCCAAGGACAAGAAGTTCATCGGCAGCGCCGACAAGTGGGAGAACGCCGTCGGCTCGCTCACCCGCGTGCTCGATCGCAAACAGATCCCCTACAAGACCATCCCTGGCGAAGCCGCCTTCTACGGCCCCAAGATCGACATCAAACTCGTCGACGTACTAGGCCGCCTCTGGCAACTCAGCACCGTGCAGTTCGACTGGAACCTCCCCGCCCGCTTCGACCTCGAATACATCGGCGAAGACGGCGCGCCCCACCAGCCCGTCATGGTTCACCGCGCCCTCTTCGGCTCCGTAGAACGTTTCTTCGGCGTCCTCATCGAGCACTACGCCGGAGCCTTCCCCATGTGGCTAGCCCCCGTGCAAATCGGCCTCGTCCCCATCAGCGAAAAGCATCACGACTACGCCAAGACCGTGCAGCAGCGCCTCGAAGCCGCCGGCCTCCGCGTAGAAGCCGACCTCAGCAACCAAAAAATGAATGCCAAGATCCGCGACTTCGGCCTGCAGAAGATCCCCTTCATCCTCATCCTCGGCGACAAGGAAGCCGCCTCCGACTCGGTCAGCGTCCGCGTCCGCGCCAAGGGCGATGAAGGCAGCGTCACCGTCAACGCCTTCCTCAATCGAGCAAAGAAACTAGTCGCCGAACACGCCATGGAGCTGTAGGTGCAACTCATCCAGCTCGAAACAAAGATAGCAGCGCCCCCCGAGCGCTGCTTTCTTTTGTCCCTCAATATCGATCTGCACATGGCCAGCACCACGCCATCCCGCGAGGTCGCCATCGCAGGCACCACCCACGGCATCATCGGCCCCGGCGAAACCGTCACCTGGCGCGGCCGCCACTTTGGATTCATGGTCACCCATCAATCGCTGATATCAGAGTACGAACCACCCCACCACTTCCAGGACCGCATGCTGCGCGGCATGTTCAAGAGCTTTGTACACGATCACTCCTGCGACGCGACCGCGAACGGCCGCACCCTCATGCGCGACGAACTCCGCTTTGCCGCTCCACTAGGTCCCCTCGGCTGGCTCGCCGAAACACTCGCCCTGCGCCGCCACCTCATCCGCGTTCTCGAGCAGCGCAACGCAACGATCCGTGCCGTCGCCGAAGATCTCGGGCAGGCCTGGCGGAAATACTTGCCTTCCTGAGCGACTGGTACCGAGAAAATTCTTCTCGCAATAACTGCGTACGCGGCGCGCCGCATCTCAACTCCACAGAGGTGCCCTCATGAAAGCGGTTGTACTCCACGAATACGGTCCGCCCTCCAAACTCGTCTACGAAGACTTCCCCGACCCCATCCCTGCCGCCGGCGAAGTCCTCGTCCGCGTCCACGCCGTCAGCGTGAATCCCATCGACTTCAAAATGCGTTCCGGCGCCGCCAAAGAGCGTTTCCCTGTCACCTTCCCCGCCATCCTCGGCCGCGACGTTGCAGGCATCGTCGCCCAACTCGGCGACGGCGTTGAGGGCTTCAAGGTGGGCGACCGCGTCTTCGCCCTGAGCCACGCCACCTATGCAGAATTTTGCGCCGTCAAGGCCACCGATCTCGCCCTCATTCCAGACCGTCTGGAGATCACAACCGCCGGAGCGGTTCCCTTAGTCTCCGTCACGGGCGATCAACTCATTCGCCGCGGAGCCAGGGTGCAGGCTGGCCAGACCATCATCCTGACCGGTGCGCTCGGCTCGGTGGGCCGCTGCGCCCTCTTCGCCGCGCTCGAGATTGGCGCGAAGGTCATCGCCGCCGTTCGCAAGCAGCAGATGGCCGAGGCCCTCGCCCTCGGCGCCACCGCCGCCATCGATACCGGCGACGACAAATCCATCGCCTCCCTTGGCACCGTCGATGCCGTCGCCGACACCATCAATCACGATGTCGCCGCCAAGCTCATCGCCAAGGTAAAGTCCGGCGGCATCTTCGCCAGCGTCCTCGGGCCGCCGTCCAATGCCGCGCTGCACCCCACCGTGCAGGTGAACCCGGTCATGGCCGCGCCCGATCCCAGGACCTTCGTCCACTACGGCGAGGCCATTCGCGACGGCAAGCTCAAGCTGCCCATCGACAGCCTCATGCCCTTGTCGCAGGCAGCCGCGGCCCACGCCCTCGCAGAAAAGGGCGGCGGCGGCGGCAAGATCATTCTCACCGCGTAGACGACAGCTCACCCATTCGCCGCGACGCTTCGGGGGATAATAGGACGTCCCTCCACCATGGCACTAGACGCCGCGACAATGGGTGAGCCTCGCATGACGGAACCTCCGACAGTCTTCTTCCAGCCAGCGCCCATCCAGCGACCGCGCCACATTCCCAGCCTCGACGGTCTGCGCGCTCTCTCCGTCCTGCTGGTGATTGTGCTGCATACCCTGCTGCGCCACTCCCTCTACAAATTCATTCCCTTTCCCTTGCGACTGCTCGGCAACGGCGCGCTGGGCGTCTTCATCTTCTTCGTCATCTCCGGATACCTCATCACCACGCTGCTGCTGCGCGAGCAGGACAAGACCCATGCCATCAGCCTGAGAAGCTTTTACCTGCGCCGCGCGTTTCGCATCCTGCCCCCGCTCTACGCCTACGTGTTTTTCCTCGCCGCACTCGGCGCAACCGGACACCTGCCCGGCATGAACCGCCACGAGCTGATCACCGCACTCACGCTCACCCGCAACTACGCCCGTCACGTAGACCTCTGGGCCATGGAGCACCTCTGGTCGCTCTGCATCGAGGAGCAGTTCTACGTCCTCTGGCCCACCACGCTGGTGCTCTGCCTGCTCCATCGCCGCGACGCCGTCGGCCGCCGCCGCGCCACCGCCATCGCGCTCGCCATCCTCCTCGCCGAGCCCTTCATCCGCGTCCTCTGCTTCCGTTATCTCCCCGCCTACCGCAACACCGGCATGTTCCACATGCAGGCGGACGGCCTCATGTTTGGCGCGCTCGGCGCCCTGCAACAAGGTCACGCCCGCTTCGAGCGCATCTACCTCCGCATCACCCGCTGGCCCTGGCTCCTGCCGACGCTGATCTTCCTCGTCCTCAACGCCCTCACCGTGCGCTTTCAAAACTACTGGGACCTCCCGCTAGGCATGACCCTCAACGGCTTTCTCATCCTGATGTGGCTGCTGTGGCTGGTGCGCAATCCAGCCAGCCTGCAGGGCCGCATCTTCAATCAACCCGTCATCGCGTGGGTTGGCCGCCTCTCCTACTCGCTCTATATCTGGCAGACCTTCTTCACCCACTCTCTTAACATCCAGGTCTTCCGCAGCGACGCCTGGTGGATCAACTTCCCCACCAGCTGGCTCTGGATCCTTGCCGCAGCCGTCCTCTCGCACTATGCCATCGAGCGCCCCGCCCTGCGCCTCCGCGACCTCTGCCTCCGCCGCATGCACTGGCACGAAATCTAACTCGCCCGCACCAACACAAAGGCCGCCATCCCTGGCGGCCTTTGCTTTTGCTTTTCCTGAGAACTAAGAACTGACAACTGAGAACCAAAAGCTTTCGCCTTACCCCAGCGTCTCCATCAGCTTGTTCACCGTGCGATTGAGGTCCTTATCCGTCCGTCGCTGCGCATCGATCTTGGCAATCGAGTGCATCACGGTCGTATGGTGCTTGCCACCGAACTGCCGCCCAATCTCCGGCAGGCTTGCCTCGGTCAACTGCTTCGCCAGGTACATCGCGATCTGGCGCGGCACCACAATCTGCCGCGAGTTGTTCTTCTGTTTCAACTCCGCCACGCGCATCCCGAAGCTCTCAGCCACCGCCCGCTGAATCGCCTCAATCGTGATCTTGCGCACCTGCGTGTCGATGAACTGCTTCAGGCACTGCTGCGCCGTCGGCAGCGTAATCTCGACGCCATGCAACGAGCACCACGCAATCAACCGCACCAGCGCGCCCTCCAGCTCACGCACATTGGTCCGCACGTTGCCGGCGATAAACAAAGCCACGTCGGTAGGCAGTACCGTCTGCTCGAGCTCCGCCTTGCGCTGCAGAATCGCAACCTTGGTCTCGAGATCGGGTGGCTGAATGTCGACCACCAGGCCCCACTCAAACCGCGAGCGCAGCCGGTCTTCAAAATCGTTCAGCTCCTTCGGCGGACGATCGCTGGCCACCACAATCTGCTTGCTCTGCTCATGCAGCGCGTTGAATGTGTGGAAGAACTCCTCCTGCGTGCGCTCCTTGCCGGCAAGAAACTGGATGTCGTCGATCAGCAGCACATCCACCGTGCGGTACTTGTCGCGGAAGCTCGTCATCTTGTCGTAGCGCACCGAGTTGATCATCTCGTTGGTGAACTTCTCGCCCGACACATAACTCACCGACGCCAGCGGATTGCGCGCCTTCACCAGGTGTCCGATCGCCTGCATCAAATGCGTCTTGCCCAGCCCCACGCCGCCGTACACGAACAGCGGGTTATACGCCTTCGACGGACGCTCGGCGACGGCCTGCGCGGCCGCCTGCGCGAACTGGTTGCCGCTCCCGATCACGAATGAATCGAACTGGTACCGCGGGTTCAACTGCGCGGCCGTGTTCCAGTCAAAGCGCGACTGCTCCGGTCCTGCCGGCATGCTGTTGCCATTCCCGCGCCGCGGAGCATTCTGGCTGTGGCTCGGCTGCGGCGCAAATCCGCCATCCTCCCGCACCCGTACAGGAGCCTCCTGCGGTGGCACCTGGAACACCACCTGGTCAATCTCCAGGCCGAGGTTGTCGATCGCCTCGCCGATCAGATCACCATACCGGTCGCCGATATGCTGAAACTCTTCGGAGGGAATTCGTACATGCAGTGTGCGCCCGCTGATGTGGGAGAAACGCGTCGGTTTCAACCAGGTCTCAAAGCTCTGCCGGTTGATTTTTTTCTCGAGCGCACCCAGAATCCGAACCCACTGGTTCAAAACGGCTGCCGGGACTGGAACAAATGACATCGCTTAAGTCTTCCTTACTTTCCTGTTGTCGTCCACTGCTGCATACTCGCCAAGGCGATAGTTGAAAAAAGAGGCAAAAAAGTCCGTCCTCGCGGTCCACTCGCGAAGCGTGCCTATCTAGGAATGCTGTTGAAACCCAGCGCCGTACTCCGCGCTGGAGGAGTGAAGCAATAACCCGACCCGTTGGATATTTCTAGCCGTGAGCCAATCACTCATCACGGGAACGGAATCGATACTAGCATGCCAACCCGTCCTCTCTGGCAAGCGAAATTAACCAAAATGATAATCTTTTTTTGAGTTGCACCATCCATTGTGAAGAATCCGTGAACGCCTTTCGGTAACCGCATCGGCCAACCCCTCCGGGAACCTCCCTGCCGTATTTCGTTGCCCGTTTTCCTCAAGTCAGATATACTCAAGACTTGCTGTCGAGTCGGCCTGAATGGCCTCTCCAAGGCCTCTGCCGGACACGTCGCCATTGATCGTTACCACCGATCGGCGACCCCCACACGAAGCCAGCAGACATCTCAGGATTTGATACAGGACGAACATCATGCCCAAGCGCACCTTCCAACCCAACCGCCGCCGCCGTAGCAAGGTCCACGGCTTCCTCGTTCGCATGGCCACCAAGGCCGGTGCCGCTGTCCTCAACCGCCGCCGCGCCAAGGGCCGCCATAAGATTGCCGTCTCCGCAGGCTTCCGCGACTAGTCGCGCTGTTCCGCGCAACGTACCGCAGCGCGCTCATGGGAGCACTCCCCTTGGGCGCGTTTCTGTGTTCGGCTCGCGTTTCTGTGTTCGGCCCGCGTCTCCGCGTGCGAGAGGCGAGATTCAAGAGGCGAGATTCAAATCGCGCACCTCCGTATCTCGCATCTCGTCATCGCGCATCTCCCATGACCCATCGCCTCTGCAAACACGCCGACTACCAGATCGTCTACAAGGCGGGTCGCAAGCAGTTCGGCAAGCAGCTCGCCTACTTCCATGCAGTTCGCCCGCCTGCTCGACGGTCAGCTACCGCAGGTCCGCGCATCGGCCTCACCGTCCCCAAGGCTCTCGGCAAGGCAGTCGATCGCAATCGCATCAAGCGCCGTCTGCGCGAGGCCGTCCGCGCCGCCCTCCCTCTTCTGACCGCGCCCGTCGACGTCATCCTCCATCCCCGCCGCTCCGTCATCGATCTCGACTTCGCTCAACTCAAGCGCGAGGTCTCCACCATCTTCCGCAGCGTCCAGGCGGCCTATGACAAGAGCGTCCAAGCCAGCAGCACCCCAGCCAGCAGCGAACCCGCCAGGCCCGCCCATCCTCCCATCCCCGTACCCTCCACCCCTTCATGAGCGATGCTGCCACCCCTTCGCGCCGCGAACGGACAGCCGCCGCCCTGCTCGCGTTCTACAAGCGCGGCGTCTCTCCCCTCTTGCACGTCTTTGCCCTCACCCAGTGCAAATTCCTTCCCACCTGCAGCGAGTACGCCTACGTCGCCGTCGTCCGCCACGGCTGGCTGCGCGGCAGCTGGCTTGCCCTGCGCCGCATCGCCCGCTGCCACCCCTTCGCCCACGGCGGCCACGACCCCGTCCCCTGAACCGCGAATCCGCCCCTCCATCCATAAAAACGCCACTCTCACCATTTACCATTAGAAGTTGACTGGCCGTGAACCCATACCGGCCTTGGAAAGCGTAGGAATCCCTCTTGCCAGAGTTTCGTAATCCCAATCAGGGCGGCGGTGGCGGTAGCCAGGACAATCGCTCCTTTCTCCTCATGATGATCGTCGCCCTCGGCGTCCTCTTCGGTCTGCAATATTGGCGCGCCCAGAAGAACCCCGCCCTCGAGTCCCCCGACCATCCCGCGGCCGTCTCCACTCCCGCCGCCACTCCGTCTTCCGCCGCGACCCCGGCCGCAGCCACCGCCACCACGGCGACCCCGGCCGTCATCGCTGCCGCCCAGACCTCCACCACGGTCGAAAACACGCTCTACAAGATCACCTTCTCCAACCAGGGCGGCCAGGTCACCTCCTGGATCCTGAAGAAGTACAAGGACAACGCCGGCCAGCCGCTGGACATGGTGCATGACGGCGCGGCCAATCTCTTCGGCTACCCGCTCTCGCTCTACACCTACGACGACAACCTGACCAAACAACTCGCTACCGCGCTCTACGTCCCCTCAGCCACCGGCACGCTCCAGGCCCCGGCCTCGCTCACCTTCAAGTACGCGCAAGGCAATCTCTCCGTCACCAAGACCTTCACCTTCTCCGACACCTACGTCATCCATGCCGACACCCTGGTCCTCCGCGATGGCGCTCCCATCCGCGCCCTGCTCTCCTGGCCCGCCGGCCTCGGCGACATGGAGACAGCCTCTACCTACATGGGCGCGCAGATCGACACCAGCGCCAGCGGCAAGACCGACCATCTCTCCTTCAAGAAGATCTCCGGCGGCGCCACCCTCAACGGCCCCTTCGACTTCGCCGCCCTCAGCGACCAATACTTCGGCGCCGTCTTCATGCCCGACCAGCCGGACGACGCCTCCATCGTCACCTTCCAGCACAAGATCGATATCGCCAAGGTCAAGGCCGGCACCGCCAAAGGGGCAGCGCCCGCCTCCAAGGAACTCCCCATCCTCGGCACCGCCCTTGGCTCCACCTCCGGCCACACCCGCACCAGCCTCTTCGTCGGTCCCAAGGCAGTCGAGGTCCTCAAGAACGTCCACACCGCTGACGGGGGCAACCTCGAACCCCTGCTCGACTTCGGCTTCTTCGGCCCCATCGGCAAGTACCTCTTCCTCGGCCTCCGCGCCGTCCACTCCTGGATCGCGCCGCATGATGCCACCGCCCACAACTACTCCTGGGGCTGGGCCATCATCATCTTCACCGTCATGATCAACGTCGTGCTCCTGCCTCTGCGCATCCAGGGCATGAAGTCCGCGCTCAAGATGCAGCGCATCCAGCCCCAGGTCGACGCCATCAAGGCCAAGTTCAAGAACCCCAAGCCCACCGACCCCAAGGCCGCCGAGATGAACGCCGAGGTCATGGCCCTACAGAAGGCCAACGGCGTCAGCATGCTCGGCGGCTGTATCCCCACGCTCATTCAGCTCCCCTTGCTCTTCGCCTTCTTCACCATGATGACCAAGGTCGTCGAGCTCCGCCAGGCCCATTTCTTCTGGCTGCCTGATCTCTCCGCCGCCGACCCCTACCACATCCTTCCCATCCTCATGGTGCTCACCTCCTTCCTCGCGCAGTTCTACACCCCCTCCCCGGGTGTCGATCCGCAGCAGCAGAAGATGATGGCCTTCGTCATGCCCCTGTTCTCCGGCTACCTCACCTGGCAATACGCCTCGGGCCTCGCTCTCTACTGGAACGTCGGCAACCTGGTCATGATCACCACGCAGCTGGGGATGAACCAGACCTCCCTCGGTCGCGAGATGAAGGAGATCGCCGCCAAGCGTGCCCGCCGCAAGGTTGCCGCTCCCAAACCAGGACAGCGTGTGGCTACCGGCAAGACCATCCAGGGACGAAAGTAGTTTCTCGCTCGCATGAACGTTTGTTCATTGAATTCGCGCTCTTTGGAGGCGATCCACGCCGCTTCCAGCGATGTTCATCGCGTCAACCAACGGTAATTAAAGTGACATAATGTCCTAGGCGGTTCTCGCCGGAACACTGTTTCACTTTCCTCGGTTTGTCGATCTTCTTCTTCTCCCTCGAAGGACTGAACGGGTATGGATGATTTAGCGGTTGCTGCTGAAAAAGTTGCAAGCCTGATGCGGCTTTTAACCACCACGGGCGGCTTGCGCCTTAAGTATCGAATCACCGCCGGAGCCGGAGCAGTCGATCCCGACGGCTTCGAACGCCGCGACATCTATGTCGAGTGCAAGGGCCCGGACAGCGACCTTCTTCTCGCCAACGAAGGCGAGCTGCTGCGCGCTCTCGAGCACCTCTCCGCCAAGATGCTCCGCCTCGAGCCCGAGGATCACGACCGCCTCTCCTTCGACGCCAACGGCTTCAAGGCTGCCCGCGCCCGCGCCCTCCGCGATGCCGCCGACGCTGCCCTCGATGAGGTAGAGGACACCGGCGAGCCCTTCCGCTTCCAGCCCATGAACTCCCGCGAGCGCCGCATGCTCCATCTCTTCCTCCGCGACTCCGGCCTCCAGACCGCCAGCTCCGGCGACGGCCCCCGCCGCTTCGTCGTCCTCTATCCCGAGGGCTACCGCATTCCCCCCGAACGCCCCGAGCGCTCCTACGCCAACTCCCGCGGCCGCCATGACCGCAGCGATCGCCGCAGCCGCCCCTCCCCCAACCGCTACTAACTCCCCCAACCCCGCCGCCCGTTTTCTTGCGCTGCGTCTCAAGCGCTAGAGCCTCCATGCTTGCGTTTGTTCTTGCTTTTCTTTCTGTCATTCCCTCCGGGAATCTGCTGTCCGCTCGCCCCCCCCGCGGCCACCCCCCTCCCGCCCCTCCCACGAAATTCGTCCGTCATTTCCTCGCGTTCCTGCACCCC
>Ga0210392_10000010_pt1 | contig 223056 bp, 200 predicted proteins | sample IncBWC30OmetaG_FD_161057 | JGI IMG/M metagenome (GOLD analysis project Ga0210392, IMG submission 161057) | Forest soil microbial communities from Barre Woods Harvard Forest LTER site, Petersham, Massachusetts, United States - Inc-BW-C-30-O ... | reverse complement strand
CATCGCGGTCAGTCGCCCGAGCTGGTTTTGCGAACACGGTCCGGTCTCGGTGAGCTTTGCCAGCGCCGCCCATTGCGTCGGCGTCAGATTGATTCCGATTTCGCGGGCGAAGATGGTGGCGTGGCGCTGCCACACCTGGCGCAGGATGAAGCCGATCTGTTCCTCGAGCACATAAGCCGCCCGTTGCGGTTTTGCGCTGCGTTTCGGCTGGATTCCCCTCGTCATGAGCCCTCCCCTCGCCTACAGCGCCAGATGCGCGTCGCGAATCTCCGGCCGCGCCTCAAGCTCGCCCATGGTGCCGCTAAAACAGATGCGGCCGCGCTCGACGATGTAGGCCCGATCGGAGATCAGTTTGGCGAAGTGAAAATTCTGCTCGGAGACGACGATGCTGACGCCTTCCTTTTTCATGGTCAGGATGGCATCGACCATCTGCTCCACGATCTTCGGCGACAGCCCTTCCGACGGCTCGTCCAGCAGCACCAGCGACGGGTTGCCCATCAGGGTACGCGCGATCGTCAGCATCTGCTGCTCGCCGCCGCTCATGCGCCCGCCCGGGCGGTTGCGCATTTCGGCGAGGTTCGGAAACAGCGTGAATAATTTTTCCCTGGTCCAGTGTGGCGCGTTCGGGCGTGCCGGCTGACGCCCCACCTCAAGGTTCTCGTCCACGGTCAGGTCGGTAAAAATACGCCGCTCTTCCGGGACATAGCCGAGCCCGCCACGCACGATTTCATGCGTCGGCCGGTCCGACACATCCCTGCCCTCGAATATGATTTGGCCGGCGCGCTGCGCGACCAGGCCGACAATGGAGCGGAAGGTGGTGGATTTTCCCGCGCCATTGCGCCCCAACAGCGCCACCACCTCGCCGTCGCCGACCTCCAGCGCGATGTCGAACAAGATATGTGCCGGGCCGTAATGGCTGTTGAGATCCTGCACCGAGAGCTTCATGGCGATGCTCCCTCGCGGTGGCGCGCGTCGTACACCAGTCCTTCGCCGAGATAGATGGCGCGAACCTGCGGGTTGCGCCTTACTTCGTCGGGCGAGCCTTCGGCGATCAGGTTGCCGCGGTTGAGCACCAGGATGCGGTCGGCGTGTTCGAACACCACGTCCATGTCGTGCTCGGTGAACAGCACGCCGATCGATTTTTCGCGCGCGATGGCTGCGGTGAGGCGCATCAGCTCGACGCGCTCGCGCGGCGCCATGCCGGCGGTCGGCTCATCCATCAGCAGCAGTCTCGGCTGGTTGGCGAGCGCAATCGCAAGCTCGAGCCGCTTGAGATCGCCATAGGCGAGCTCGCCGCAGGGACGCTCGGCATAGCCGCTCATGCCGACCAGTTCGAGCAGGCGGCCAGCCTCTTCGCGTGCGAATTTCGGCGTCGAGGCCCAGAGATTGAAGAGCTGCCGGCCATACGACACCAGCGCGACCTGAACGTTCTCGCGCACCGTCATGGTCGGGAATGTCGCGGTGATCTGGAAGGTGCGCCCGACGCCGAGCCGCCAGATCGCGCGCGGCTTTTTGCCTGCGGTATCCTGGCCGAGCAGATTGATGCGGCCGGAGTCGGGAACGTTCTGGCCGTTGAGCATGTCGAAGCAGGTGCTCTTGCCCGCGCCGTTCGGCCCGATCAGCGCCAGGATTTCGCCTGATCGCAGCGCGAACGACACACCACGCACCGCATGTACGCCGCCATAGGATTTGGTCAGACCTTCGACCGACAGCAATGTGGGAACCATGCTCATTCGGCGGTCTCGATTTGCGACGAGAGAAGTTTCGGAGCCGGCGTCCGGCGGCGATTGCGGATGGTTTCCAGCATGCCGACGATGCCCTTGGGAAAGGCGATCACGATCAGCACGATCACGGCGCCGAGCACCAGCTTGGACAGGTCGGTCTGGCTCACCAGCCAGATGTTGAGCGCCTTGAACACGACGGCGCCGACCACGGCGCCCGATACCGTCTCGACACCGCCGAGCAGCACCATGACAAGCGCATCGACCGAGAGCGAAATGCCGAGACTGTCGGGAAACACGCTTCCCTTGAGATAGGCGAACAGCGCGCCGGCGACGCCGGCGACGGTGCCCGCGATCACGAACGCGGTCCACTGGATGCGCTTGCCGTCGATGCCGATCGCTTCGCTGCGCAACAGCGAATCGCGCGTCGCCCGCAATGCGTAGCCGAACGGGGAGAATACAATGATCCGCAATGCTGTAACCGCCAGCGCTGCGACGCCCAGCGACAGCCAGTAGAAGCTCGCAGGCCCCGCCGCCCATTTTTCAGGCCACACGCCCAAAATGCCGTTATCGCCGCCGGTCACCGCCACCCACTGGAACGCGATCGACCAGACGATCTGCGCAAACGCCAGCGTCAGCATCGCGAAGTAGACGCCGGACAGTTGCACCGCGAAGAATCCGAAGATCGCAGCGCCGGCGAGTCCGAGCAGCGGGCCGAGCAACAGGCAGGCGATCATCGGCAGGCCGGCCAGCTTGGCGAGGAACGCGACGCCATAGGCGCCGAGGCCGAAATACGCCGCGTGACCGAACGAAGCGAGGCCGCCGACCGACATCAGAAAATGCAGGCTGGCGGCGAAGATTACGTAGATCGCGATCTCCGAGCCGACCGTGAGCGCGTAATTGCCGCCGATCAGCGGCACCGCTGCTGCCACGAGAAGCGCGGCGAGCGCGGCAATGCGTTCGTTCGTTGTCAGCGGGCGCCACGGATTGACGGTCAGGCCCGGCGTGCGGCGCGCGGGCGCTTCCGGCTTTCCGAACAGGCCCCATGGCCGCACGATCAGCACCGCGGCCATCACCAGGAATACCAGGATGATGGAAATCTTCGGAAAGATCAGGATGCCGAAGGCGTTGAGTTCGGACACCAGCACCGCGGCGACGAAGGCGCCGACGATGCTCCCCAAGCCGCCGATCACCACCACCACGAACACGTCGACGATGATGCGCAGGTCGAGTGCGTGGTGCACGGCGTCGCGCGGAATCTGCAGCGCGCCGCCAAGGGCTGCGAGGAATACGCCGACCGCGAATACGCTGGTGAACAGCCATTTCTGATTGACGCCAAGGGCGGCCACCATGTCGCGATCCTGCGTCGCGGCGCGCACCAGCACGCCCCAGCGCGTGCGCTGGAACAGCAGCCACAGGATACCCAGCACCACCGGGCTCAGTCCGATCAGAAACAGATCGTAGGTCGGAATATTCTGGCCGAAGAAATCGACCGCGCCCCTGAATCCCGGTGCGCGGCGGCCGAGCAGGTCGTTCGGGCCCCAGATCAGCACCACCAGGTCCTGGACCATCAGCGTCAGGCCGAAAGTCGCCAGCAGTTGAAACAGTTCCGGCGAATGATAGATCCGCCGCAGCAGCACCATCTCGACCAGCACCCCCACCGCCGCCACGACGAGCGCGGCAACGACAATGCCGCCCCAAAATCCGAGCGCGCCGGAAAACCGCTCGGTCAGCGTGAACGCGACGTAAGCGCCGAGCATATAGAACGCGCCATGCGCGAAATTGACGATCCGCGTCACGCCGAAAATGATCGACAGCCCCGAGGCGACCAGAAACAGCGACGCCGCGCTGGCAAGGCCGGTCAGGAACTGAACGAAGTAGAAGGCCATCAGCGGTCCGTGCGCGCCAAAACACCCGCACCGTCATTCCGGAGCGACGCGAAGCGGCGGGCCCGGAATCCATAACCCCCATCGTGAGTATGGATTCCGGGTCTGCGCCAAGTGGCGCATCCCGGAATGACGGCGGGGATGTATCGCGCGTCCATCAACCACTCAATCCTTCGGCCGCAGCTTCTCGACTTCCGCGTCGCTCGGCAGATAGTCGCTGCCTTTGCGATAGACCGAATCCACCATGACGCCCTTGCCGTCCTTCTGCGCGGTCTTGCCGACGTAGGCGCCGAGCGTCGACTGGTGATCGATCTTGCGGAAGGTGATCTCGCCGAACGGCGACGGCATCGACAATCCTTCCGTAGCTGCGATCAGCTTTTCCGGATCGGTCGAGTTGGCCTTGGCGAGAATCGCAGCGGCGGCCTTGATGGTCTGGTAGCCGACGATCGAGCCGAGCCGCGGATAGTCGTTGTACTTGGCCTGATAGGCTTTCAGGAACGCGTCGTGCTCGGGCGTCTTGATCGAATTCCAGGGATAGCCGGTGACGATCCAGCCCGCCGGCGTCTCGTCCTTCAGCGGATCGAGATATTCCGGCTCGCCGGTGAGGAAGCTCACCACCGCGCGGTCCTTGAACAGGCCGCGGGTGTTGCCTTCGCGGACCAGCTTTACGAGGTCAGCGCCGAAGGTGACGTTGAGGATCGCTTCCGGATTGGCGGCGGCGACGGCTTGCACCACCGGGCCGGCGTCGATCTTGCCCTGCGGCGGCCACTGTTCGTCGACCCACTGGATGTCGGGGCGCTTTTCCGACATCAGTTTCTTGAACACCGATACCGCGGACTGGCCATATTCATAATTCGGCGCGATGGTCGCCCAGCGTTTGGCCGGCAGTTTGGCCGCTTCTTCCACCAGCATCGCCGCCTGCATGTAGTTGGAAGGGCGCAGGCGGAAGGTGTAGCGGTTGCCCTTGGCCCAGGTGATGGCGTCGGTCAAAGGCTCGGCGGCGAGGAAGAACACTTTTTTCTGGTTGGCGAAATCGCTGACGGCGAGACCGATGTTGGACAGGAAGGTGCCGGTCAGCATCGCCACGTTCTCGCTCGATACCAGCTCGTTGGCGGCGGTCTGCGCGTCGGCGGGCTTGCCGCCATCGTCCTTGGAGATGACGACCAGCTTCTTGCCGTTGATGCCGCCGGCGGCGTTGATTTCCTCGACCGCAAGCTGCCAGCCCTTGCGATAAGGCTCGGTGAAGGCGGGCAGCAGCGAATAGCTGTTGATCTCGCCGATCTTTATCTCGCTCTGCGCAAGGGCGGACTGCGCCATGCCGCCGAGAATGACGCCGAGCGCCGCGCCCAGGAATTTGTTTCGTTGCATCCTTAGTCTCCACTGTTGAAACGAAAATTTATCGCAAGCCGTCCTCGCCTTTGACTTCGGCAATCGTAAGCCCCCCGACGCGCGGCAGCGGCCTGCCGCTGTCGGTGACCGCGACCGCGACCATGATCTCGTTGGCGCGCGGCGCGTCGTTGATCTGCACCTCCATGCCGTCGAAATGGCTGCGCACGAACGCCGCGTCCTTGTGGCCGAGCGGAATATCCAGCGTCGTGCCCGGCCCGCTGCGCTTCTTCGACGACGGGATCAGTGCCGCACCCTTGCCCAGCACCTTGCGCACAGGCGCGCCCATTTTCGGATGCAGGATCGCGGCGGCGTGTTCGAGTTCGCCGTTCTCGCCGACCGCCGCCGCCTTGCCGTAGCTTTGCGCGTTTGCGCCGTCGATGCCTAGTGCGGCGACCGCCTTCTTCGAGAGCAGATCGCCGAGTTCCTCGCCGATCGCGATCAGCGGACTGAGATCCTCGACATATCGGCCGGCGAAGGGGTTTTCGATCACCGCGATGGCGGCGGCGCGGCGGGTCGGCGGCGACACATCTCTTCCCATCTCCATTCGCGTCTCTTCGACCACGGTGACAATCTTGCGAATGACAGCACTCATTGCATCACACTTTCTCTTGCCATTTGGCGCGGTGCCGCCGCAGGCCTTGCCTCCAGCGCAACGGTGCGGGTTTCGCCATGCAATCGCAATGCCGCGCTTTCGATCAAGCCTTGCGCCAGCAGCACGCGGGCCTTGTGCGCGCCGGCTTCCAGCGCTTGCTCAATTTCAGAGTGTGACAAATCGCCCACTTCGCGCGTAACCAGCCGCGCGCCGAGATCGCTGTCGGGCTGCAGGTCGTGCGCCGGACAACGCAGAATCGCGGGATGTCCGGGCAGATCGACGGCATTGGCGACGATGGTGGCGGCGGCGTCGGCCCGCGCAGCGGTCCGCGCCAGCACCGTCACGGCGTCCGCAATGCCGAGCGAAAAACTGCGTCCGTGCCTGCCACTGGTGGCGATCCCCCGCGCGGGATCGTCGGCATCGATGATCGTTGTTCGCATCAAGCCATGCTGGTCCGGCCGATCCATCAGACCCACCGTGAAACGCTCATCGTCCGCGAGATATAGCGCGATGTCACCGCCGTTGTTGACATAGGCGCGCTGCAGATTCGCCGCACCCACCATGGCGCCGAGAATTTCCTCCGCCACCGCGCCCGCCACCGCCGCCATCGGCGTGATGAAGTGCTCCGATGCAAACGGCGCGACCGCTGCATGCATGCGGCGCGCGACCCTGCCGTGCAACTTGCAGACCAACGGATCGGCTGGCTTGCGTAGCTCGACCAGCTCTTTGCACAGCTCATCAAGCAATCCAGTGAAGCGACGCGCCGCGGCCTCATAGGCCGCGCGGATGTTCGCCTCGTTGCCCCGCGCTTCCACAATCAGATCGATCGGACCGTCCTGCAGATTAAGCCGTCTGCCGTCCGCCAGCATTGCGATTTGTGGAAGTCTCATGCGCGCGATCCCGGTATGGGCTGTTGCGGCGTCATTTGACGGACTTCGGCGCTGTCCTTCAATGACGCCAACGGCCGCACGTGATCCATATGGCCACCCAGCGCCGCATAGTCGGACAGTTTCAGCGTGAATTCGATCGGCGCCACCAGCGCCGGCGTCGGCACATAGCCGAACGCGCCAGCGGGAAGCCGCGTGACATCCACCATGAAGGTAATGCCGCCGCCCGGCCAAACATAGACCGGCGCGCCGCCGCTCGTCACCCGCGTCAGCGCGTCCTTGACCGAGCGCGTCAGCCGCACCGGATTTTCGGTAACGCCGGAGCGCAGCGAGCCGCCGGCGCCGCCCATGAACAGCACCGTGCACAGCGCCGGCTCGCAATTCTCCTTGATGCGCTCGACCGAGAACTTCAGGTCGGCCGGCATTTCCTTTTCCACCGGTTTCAGCGCCGTATCGAGTTCGAAATAGGCGGCGTGCTCGCCGGTGGTGCTGACCATCAGCATGGTCATGCCCGGCCGCGCCTCCTTCGGGTCGAACGGCCCCAGCACCGACAGCGGATCGGAGATCATGGTGCCGCCCCAGCCGGTGCCGGGCTCGGCGACCTGGAAATAGCGGCCGGGCGTAGAGCGGCGGCCTTTCATCTTGATGCCGGTATCGGGAATATCCAGCAGCTTGCCGGCCTGGTGCTCGGACAGCACGCCGGTGATGTGATCGTCCACCACCACGACCTCGTCGACCTTGCCGTGCCATTGCTTGGCGAACATGCCTATCGTCGCCGAACCGCAGCCGACCCGCATCCGCTCCTCGGCCACGCCGTTGACAACAGGCGGATACCCCGCTTGCACCACCACGGTGGCGCCGCCATCGATCGTAAGTTCGACCGGCTTGCAGTTGGACAGGTCCATCAGCGCGTCGCAGGTGACGCGGCCTTCCTTCTTGGAGCCGCCGGTCAGATGATGCACGCCGCCGAGCGACAGCATCTGCGAGCCGTATTCGCCGGTCGTGACGTGACCGACCGCCTCGCCCTGCACGCGCACAACAGCGGTTTCCGGGCCGAGATAGCGGTCGGTGTCGATCTTCACCTTGACGCCGCAATAGCTGAAGATGCCTTCGGTCACCACCGTGACCATGTCGACGCCGTCGATCTCGGAGGACACGATGAACGGTGCCGGCTTGTAGTCGGGATAGGTGGTGCCGGCGCCGATGGCGGTGACGAACACGTTCGGCTCATGCACGATCTTGCCATCCCAGTCGCCGCCGGCCTGAAACGGCACCAGCCGGCCGCCGTGGGAGACCGTTCGCTCCAGCACCACATGCGGATCGACCCGCACCAGTTCACCATTGTGATTGGCGTAGCGGTCGCAGGCGCCGGCCGCACCCGGCTTGATGTAGCACATCACCGGACATGCATCGCAGCGGATCTTGTCGGCGGCAGCAGCGGTCGTGTCGGGCAGCATGAACAAGCTCACAGGCCAGTGGCATTTTGTTCGTACACGAATGATCTTGCGCGCAGTCCGGAAAGCTGTCAAGCGACGTACGCGGCGAAAACGGCGGCACCGGGCATCTCAGCCTACGGATGCGCCGGCGTTTGCCCGGCTTATTCCCAGCGCCAGAATGCGATGCAAGAGGCCCGGGTAATCAAGTCCGTCATGCAGGGCCGCCATGGCGAACACGTCACTCTTGGCGATTGCGGGATTGGGATTGGCTTCGATGAAATACAGGGTGCCGTCCGCAGCGAGGCGGAAGTCGATGCGCGCGTATCCATCGAGCCCCAGTGTCCGGTAGATGCGTCTCGCCGTTCGCTGAATGCGGGCGAGCACCTCCGGCGCAAGGTCCTTGACCGGTCCGTCTGCAATTCCCACGCGTTCCTGATAACCGGGATCGTGTTTGACCTTCTCGGTGGCTATGGCGTGGCCGCCCATGGTGCCGAATTGCAATTCCCAGACCGTCAACACGCGCAGCCGGTTGTTGCCGAGCACGGCGACATAAAGTTCGCGTCCCTCGATATATTGCTCGGCGATCGCTGCCGTGCCGACCCGCTCGTGCACGAAGGCGACGCGCTCGGCGAGCTTCTCGTCGGTATCGACGACGGATGCCTGCGAGATACCCCGGGATCCATCCTCGTTCAGGCTCTTGACGATCAACGGCAGCGCCAGACGCGCCGGGCGTTTGACCTTTCGGCGCATCGGGAAGACGGCGAAGGCCGGCACCGCGACCCGGCGATGATGCACCAATGTCTTGGACAGATCCTTGCCGCGCGCCAGGATCAGGCCGCGCGGGTTGCACCCCGAATACGGGATCTGCATCAGTTCGAGATAGCTTGCGACGTGCTGGTCATAGGTGGGCTCGTTGTGAAACTGTTCCAGCAGCGTAAATACCGCGTGCGGCTTGAAGCTTTCGATCGCCTCGCGCACCGGCTTGATTTCCTCCTGCGCACCGAGCGGGCGAACATCATGGCCGGCCGCGCGCAAGGTGCTGACGACGTCATATTCCGTTTGCCATTCGTTGATTTGCCGCGCGGTGTATCCATCGGTGGAGTCCGGGGGCACGAAGTCCGGATGCATCAGCACCAGAACGCGCAGGCGTCTCATAGCGCGATCCACTTTCGCCGCGAAGGACCGAACAGCGCGTGCATGGTCTTGGCGGTCAACAGGACGGTGAAGTCAGCCACGAGCTTCCGGTCGGAGCCGACAGCGCGCAGATTGAGCTCCCGGCAGCGCGAGATCATGTCGTCAAGTACGGCATCGAGCGTAAGCTGGTTCTCGCCCGTCCACCGCGCAACCAGCCGCCTGATGTGGGCGCGGTGCCGCCTGATGAATGCGGAAGCCGGCGGCGCCCGCCGATGCTGTGGATCGGCGGAAAACAGCCGGGAGAGGTCGCGGTCGTAAGTCTTCGGCGGCCTGAAGGTGTAGAACGCCTGCTTCTTTTTATAGTGGTCGCCGAGTGTCTGGCTGAGTTCATGCAGCGGATCGACACGCTCCCGCGTCGTGACCAGCGGCCGCTTCCCCGCGATTTCCGCCATCAGTTCGTCGACATATTCGAGCTTTTTCAGCGCCGGCCAGCCGGCATAGCGCACCCGCCAGTTCGAGCGCGGCCGCAGCCACACCGCGAAGGTTTCAGCGAAATCCTCGTCCGGATGGCTCTGCGCGTACCAGAGCCGCAGATGCTGGACATATTGCCGGCTGGCCGGATTGGGCCGGTAGTAGCGCGGGTAGTGTTTCGAGGACCGGCCGAACAGCTGCTGCCAACGCCGGCGGCGCTGCAGCTGATAGCCGTGCTGGATGGCATGACCTGCCTCATGGCGGAAGATGGCCATGCATTCGGACCAGGTGCCGCCCTCGACGTCGAGCATCATCTTGTTCTCGAGCTTCATCAGGCGGGGGTGGGTGAGATAGAACGGAATCGCAATGCCGGGCACATCTGCCGGACTGAACCATTCGCTCGATATCCATGTGTGCGGCCGCAGGCGGATGCCCCGCTCTTCGAGCTCTTCATAAAGACTGCCGATACAATCCTCGAGCCAGGTGCCTTCGACGCCGACCCTCAGACTACTGAGGCGTCGCTGCAGCAACTGCTCGTTCGACAGCTTTTCCCAAGCATATTTCCGGCGGGGCATAGGCACCTGGAAGTAATAACAACGCAGTACTCGGATGGTGTCATAGGATGCTGCTGACAACAACTGTCGAGTTTCCGCGGGGCGATTCCGTGGAACGGCGCGCTTGCGCGTTTGTATGCAAACGGTATCCTCCGGTCATGATCCGCCTGACTGTCAACGGCAAGGTGCATGACGTCGATGCTGCGCCTGACACCGCGCTGCTTTACGTGCTGCGCAACGATCTTGAATTGAACGGACCGAAATACGGCTGCGGCCTCGGCGAATGCGGCGCCTGCGCCGTGATCATCGACGGCGCGGCGGCGCGCTCCTGCGTGATTCCCATCGACGGCTGCATCGGGCGCGACATCGTGACGCTCGAAGGTCTCGGCTCGCGCGAGCGTCCTGACCCGGTGCAGGCTGCTTTCATCCAGGAGCAGGCCGCGCAATGCGGCTACTGCCTCAACGGCATGATCATGTCGACCAAGGCGCTGCTGCTGCGGTCCCCCCACCCTTCCGGGGCCGACGTGCTCGAAGCGTTGCGCTACAATCTGTGCCGCTGCGGCGCGCACATTGAAATCATGCGGGCCGCGATGCGGGCCGCGGGCCATCTCGCCGAGGCCAGCGATTGATGCCGGAGGTTCTGCCGGGATTGCTGATCGTCGTTGCCCCGGCTGCGTCCGGCGATGGCACATTCGAAATTTTCATCAAGATAACCGCCGACGGGACGGTCACCGCCTTCAACGGCCATGTCGATCTCGGAACCGGAATCCGCACCGCGCTCGGACAGATCGTCGCCGAAGAACTCGACGTGTCGTTTGCGCGGGTCATCGTGGTGCTCGGCGATACCTCGCGCGTGCCCAACCAGGGCCCGACCATCGCCAGCGAAACCATCCAGATATCAGCGGTGCCGCTGCGCAAGGCCGCCGCGCAGGCGCGCCACTTCCTGCTGGCGCGCGCCGCGGAGAAACTCGAGCTTGCGGCAAGCGAGCTGACAATCGAGGACGGCCTGATCCACGGCCGCGACAACCGCAGCATCAGCTATGGCGAGTTGATATCAGGCGAAACATTCCGTCTTGAGCTCGCCGAAGACGTTTCGGTCAAGGCGGTCGATGCCTACACCATCGTCGGGCAATCGGTGCCGCGCGTCGATCTTCCGGCCAAGGCGACCGGCGAACTGGTTTATGTGCACGACGTGCGGTTGCCCGGCATGTTGCATGGCCGCGTGGTGCGCCCGCCCTATGCCGGCGTCGATGCCGGCGATTTCGTCGGCACCAGCCTGATCGCGGTGGATGAAAGCTCGGTCCGCGATATTCCCGGACTGATCGCGGTGGTGCGGATCGGCGATTTTGTCGGCGTGGTCACCGAGCGTGAGGAAAATGCGATCAAGGCCGCGGCGCAACTCAAGGTCACCTGGAAACCGACACCGACGCTGCCTGATCTGAAGGACATCGCGACCGCGCTCCGCGCCAATCCGTCCGTGCCGCGCGTGCTGATCGACAAGGGCGACGTCGACGCTGCCATCGCCGCCGCCGAGAAGCCGATGCAACGGACTTATATATGGCCGTACCAGATGCACGGCTCGATCGGCCCGTCCTGCGCGGTCGCCGATGTTCAGGACGAGTTGGTTCGGGTGTGGTCCGGCACACAGAACCCACACCCTCTTCGCGCCGATCTCGCGCTGTTGCTGGCCCGCCCGGCAAACGAGATCGACGTGATCCGGATGGAAGCCGCGGGCTGCTACGGCCGCAATTGCGCCGACGACGTCTCCGCCGACGCGGTGCTGCTGTCGCGCGCCGCCGGCCGTCCGGTCCGCGTGCAGCTCACGCGCGAACAGGAGCACGCGTGGGAGCCGAAGGGCACCGCGCAGTTGATGGACGTCAATGGCGGCCTCAACGCCGACGGCAGCGTCGCCGGCTATGATTTCGCGACGCGCTATCCGTCGAACGGCGCTCCGACGCTGGCGCTGCTGCTGACCCGCCGCGCCGTTGGGCCCAGCCTGCCGCCTTGGGAAATGGGCGACCGCACCGCGATTCCGCCTTACGACTATGACGCGATCCGCGTCACCGCGCACGACATGTTGCCGATCGTGCGCGCATCATGGCTGCGCGGCGTTTCCGCGCTGCCGAACACGTTTGCACATGAATCCTGGATCGACGAGCTCGCCACCGAAGCCGGCGTCGATCCGATCGAATATCGCCTGCGCTATTTGAAAGACCCGCGCGCGATCGATCTGGTCAATGCCGTCGCCAGGCGCGCGGACTGGACGCCGCGTCCGGTCCGGAAGGAACCGGTTGCTGAAGGCGACATTGTGCGCGGGCGTGGATTTGCCTACGCGCTCTATGTCCACGGACCGTTTCCCGGCAAACCTGCGGCGTGGTCGGCGTGGATCGCCGACGTCGCCGTCAACAAGGCGACCGGCGATGTCAGCGTGACCCGCGTCGTTGCAGGCCAGGATTCCGGCCTGATGATCAATCCGGACGGCGTGCGTCACCAGATTCACGGCAACGTCATCCAGTCCACCAGCCGCGCGCTGATGGAGGAAGTCTCGTTCGACCGCGCCTCGGTGGCGAGCCGCGAATGGGGTGCCTACCCGATCATCAAATTCCCCGATATTCCGACGATCGACGTGCTGATGCTGCCGCGGCAGGATCAGCCACCGCGCGGCGTCGGCGAATCGGCGTCAGTGCCGAGTGCGGCGGCGATCGCCAACGCCATCTTCGATGCCACCGGGGTACGCTTTCGCGAATTGCCGTTCACGCCGGAGCGCATTCTGGCGGGACTGCGGGGCGGACAACCTGCAGAGCAAGCCGTGTTGCCGGGCGCGGCGCCGAGACCCCCAGCCGCGGTCCGCACGCATCAAAATCCGTTTGCCAAACGGGCCGGCATATTCGCAAGCGTTGCCGCCATGATTGCCACAACGGCTGGCCTCGCGTCGATCGCGCTGCCCTGGCGGTCGATCGCGCCGATCGCGCGGCCGGATGTATCGGTTTATTCCGCCGAGACCATCGCGCGCGGCCGGCAACTCGCAGCGCTCGGCGACTGCGCGGTCTGCCATACCCAGGCCAATGGCGCCATCAACGCCGGAGGCCGCGCGATCGAGACGCCGTTCGGCGTCATCTACTCGACCAACATCACGCCCGATGCCGAGACCGGCATCGGCGCCTGGTCGTATCCCGCCTTTGAGCGGGCGATGCGTGAAGGCATCCACCGCGACGGAAGGCATCTCTATCCGGCGTTTCCGTATAACCATTTCGCCAAGACCAGCGATGCCGACCTGCAGGCACTCTATGCGTATCTGATGGCGCAGCCGGCGGTGCGCGCCGTCAACCGCGAGACCGCGCTGGCGTTTCCGTTCAATCTGCGTCCGCTGATGGCGGGATGGAATGCGCTGTTTCACTCTGGCGCGACGTTTGCGCCGATTGCTGCGCAATCCGCGGCATGGAATCGCGGCGCCTACCTCGTCGAAGGCCTCGGCCATTGCGGCGCCTGCCATAGCCCACGCAACGCGCTAGGCGCGGAAAAGGCCGAGGCGTATCTCGCCGGCGGGTTCGCGGAAGGCTGGGAAGCGCCGCCGCTGACCTCGTTGTCGCATGCACCGATACCCTGGACCGAGGACGAGCTGTTCGCGTATCTGCGATCCGGCGAATCCCGCTTTCACGGCACAGCCGCCGGCCCGATGGCGCCGGTGGTGAAGGAACTGGCGGCGCTGCCCGACGACGACATCCGCGCCATGGCGGTCTATCTCGGCTCATTCGGCGACACGGCGATCGGTAAATCGGCGCAGGAAGCACTCGCCGCCAAACTCGAAACCTCGACCATGACCAGAGCCTCGTCGGCATCGGCGGCTGGCGCACGCCTCTATGAAGGCGCCTGCGCGGTTTGCCATCGGGTTGGCGGCGCGCCGCTGTTCGGCTCAAGGCCCTCGCTGGCGCTGAACAGCAATCTGCACAGCGCCGTGCCGGACAACCTGATCCAGGTCATCCTGCATGGCATCGCCTCGCCGGTGTCGAGCGATCTGGGTTACATGCCCGGCTTCAGGGACAGTTTTAACGACCGGCAGGTTGCCGAACTCGTTACATATCTCAGGCAGCAATTCGCACCTGGCAAGCCGCCCTGGACCGGCGTCGATGCCGCGATCGGCCGGGCAAGGCAGGCGAAACTGCGCTGAATCGCAGCCCAGAACTGCCGCGCCGGGGTCTGGTTGCCGGTGCGGCAACACGATATGGTTGCGACCATGGCAGTCACAGACATCGCGTCGCGGACATATAATCACGGCTGGCGGCTCGATCCGATCGTGCGCAGCCTGCTCGATACCGATTTCTACAAGCTGCTGATGCTGCAGATGATCCGGGAATTCTATCCGGACGACCACGTCACCTTCTCGGTCATCAACCGCAGCCGCCACGTCCGTCTTGCCGAAGTCATCGACGAAGGCGAGCTGCGCGCCCAGCTCGATCACGCCCGCACCATCCGCTTCGCCAAGAAGGAGCTGATCTGGCTCGCCGGTAATACGTTTTACGGCAAGACCCAGATGTTTTCGCCTGACTTCATCAACTGGCTGGCGGCGTTCCGCCTGCCCGAATACGAGCTGCACAAGGTCGACGGCCAGTACGAACTGCATTTCCACGGGCCGTGGACCCACACCACGATGTGGGAAATTCCGGCGCTCGCCATTCTCAACGAACTACGCTCCCGCCAGGTCACCAAGGGACAGGGGCGGTTTGCGCTCGACGTGCTCTACGCCCGCGCAAAAGCAAAACTATGGAGCAAGGTCGAACGGCTGCGCAAGCTCGAAGGCTTGCGGCTCTCCGATTTCGGCACGCGGCGGCGCCATGGTTTTCTGTGGCAACGCTGGTGCGTCGAAGCCGTCAAGGAAGGATTGGGGAACGCCTTCACCGGAACCTCCAACGTGCTGCTGGCGATGGACTCCGATCTCGAAGCTATCGGCACCAATGCGCATGAACTTCCGATGGTCGCCGCAGCCCTGGCCGGCGACGACAAGGAACTGCGCTGGGCGCCGTATCGCATCCTCGATCAGTGGCGTCATACCTATGGGGGAAATCTGCTGATCGCGCTGCCCGACGCGTTCGGCACCAAGGCGTTTCTGCGCGACGCGCCGGAATGGGTGGCCGACTGGACCGGCTTTCGCCCCGACAGCGCGCCGCCGATCGCGGCTGGCGAGGAGATCATCAAATGGTGGAAGCAGAAGGGCCGCGACCCCAGGGAGAAGCTGCTGGTGTTCTCCGATGGCATGGACGTCGGCTCGATCGAGGAGACCTACCACCATTTCGCCGGCCGGGTCCGGATCAGTTTCGGCTGGGGCACCAACCTGACCAACGATTTCACGGGATGCGCGCCGGACGGATCCGCCGATCTCGATCCGATTTCGATCGTGTGCAAGGTGACGGCGGTCAACGGCCGCCCGGCGGTGAAGCTGTCGGACAATCCGGAAAAGGCGACCGGCAGCCCGGCCGAAGTCGAGCGCTATTTGCGCGTGTTCGGTAACGCCGGCCGCGTTCGTACCGCGGTGCATGTGTGAACAAATACATCGGGCCGGGTCGATAATTTCGACAATGCTGCGAAGCGCCACGGCTTCGAGCCGGTACCGCCCTTTCAGCACAGTCGTTCAAACGCTAGTGTGTCATCTGCTGATGCCGAGGCGGACATGAGGCGGCGGGATTTTGTGTTGGGGCAGTATCACTTGCTGCCGTAACGCGTGTCGCGGCGCTGTCGCCAACAGCCGGCGTCTAGCCATCGAATGCTCCCGTCGCGGCCGGTTTCGCGGAGAGCCTGGCTCACCCTGGCGGCAACATTACCGGTGTTAGTGTCGAGGCCGGGCCGTCGATTCATGGCAAGCGCGTCGCGCTGATGTATGAAATGTTTCCGGCGATGTCGAAACTAGCCTGCATCACCCCGCGAAATCTGTGGGAACGCTTGGCGGGCGCTCCGGTACGCGCCGCTGCTGAGGCCTTGGGGATTGCCGTCGTCAGCCTGCCGATTGATCTTCCCGCCACCGCAACAACTTATCGCGACGCCATCGCACAGGCCTCCCGCGAAGGTTCGGATGCGATTATGGTGCTGGATAGCCCAAATGCGTTGGCGAACCGCGCCTCGATTGCTGAGTCACTCGCAGACGCGCGTATTCCGGCTATTCATTCGTTTTCTGAGGCCGTCGATGCCGGCGGCCTGATGGCGTACTCCTTCGACTTGAAGGAGTTGATCAAGCATATGGCCCGCGACGTCGACGCCATCTTGCGCGGCGCAAATCCCGCCGACATCCCTTTTTATCAAGTTTCCAAATTCGAATTGTCGATCAACCTCAAAACCGCCAAGGCGCTCGGGCTCGCCGTGCCGGCGACGTTGCTGGCCACCGCCGACAAAGTGGTTGAGTAAGCCCCCGTCCGTTCATGAGACCTTTCGCACGGTGGACTTCCAGTCCGATCCGGTTAACCTACGAAACACTCCGCTTTGTTCAATCCAGTATCGATCAACATAGTGACGACACAAGCATGACTGCCGACACCACGACCCGACGCGAGCGCGCTCCTGAAGTTGGAACGGTTTTCGACGCCATCGTGGTGGGCGCGGGCTTTGCCGGGATGTACATGCTGCATCGGCTGCGCGGGCTTGGGTTTTCGGCGCGGGTATTCGAGGCCGGCGGCGGCGTCGGCGGCACCTGGTACTGGAACCGGTATCCAGGCGCGCGTTGCGACGTCGAAAGCATGCAGTACTCATTCTCTTTCTCGGAGGAACTGGACCAGGAGTGGAACTGGTCGGAGAAGTACGCGCCGCAAGGCGAAATCCTTTCTTACGCCAACCATGTCGCCGATCGCTTCGATCTTCGCCGGCATATCGTGTTCGACACCCGCGTGATCGCGGCGACGTTCGACGAAAAAGCCGGATGCTGGCACATCGAGACCGACCGCGGCGATAGAGTACGTGCAAAATTCTGCATCATGGCGGTCGGCTGCCTGTCGGCGCCGAACCGTCCGGCCTTCAAGGGTTTTGAGGATTTTCGCGGGCCCGTCCATCACACCGGCGAATGGCCGCATCAAGGCGTCGACTTCACCGGCTTGCGTGTCGGCGTCATCGGCACCGGCTCCTCGGCGATCCAGTCGATTCCGCTCATCGCGCAGCAGGCTTCAGCGCTCACGGTGTTCCAGCGGACCGCGACGTGGTCGGTGCCGGCCCGGAACGAAAAGCTGACGCCCGAATATTTGCAGGCGGCCAAGGCGGACTATCCGGCGTTGCGCGCCAAGGCGCGCGCACGGCCGACCGGCTTCTATTTTCCCTTCAACACCCAGCCTGCGCTGCAAGCAAACCCCTCAGACCGCGACAAAAGTTACGAGGAAGCCTGGACGCGCGGCGGCCTGCCTTTTCTCGGCGCCTATGGCGATCTTCTGTTCGAGAAAGCCGCGAACGACACCATCGCCGATTTCGCGCGCGCCAAGATCCGCAGCATCGTGAAGGATCCGGCTACGGCCGACCTGCTGTGCCCGGACAACGTATTCGGTTGCAAGCGCCTCTGCGTCGATTCCGGATACTTCGAGACCTATAACTTGCCTCACGTAAAGCTGGTCGACGTCTCGAAAACACCGATCGAGCGCTTCACTGCGGATGGCATCGAAGTTAACGGCGTCGAATATCCGCAGGACGCAATCGTCTGCGCCACCGGCTTTGCCGCAATGACGGGATCGTTCGACAGGATTCGTATCACCGGCCGCAACGGCCTGACGCTTGCGGAGAAATGGCGGGCCGGACCCCGCGCCTACCTCGGCATTGCAGCGGCGGGCTTCCCCAATCTGTTCATGATCACCGGGCCGGGCAGTCCTTCCGTGCTGGCCAGCATGATCCAGGCGATTGAGCAGCATGTCGATTGGCTGGCGGACTGCATGGGCCACATGCGGGATATCGGCGCGACCTGCATCGAGCCGGTCCTCGAGCAGGAGGACGCCTGGGTCGAGCATGTCAACGACGTATCGACAGTGTCGCTGCGATCAACTTGCAGCTCCTGGTATGTCGGCGCCAACATACCGGGTAAACCGCGCGTATTCATGCCGTATATCGGCGGCTTCCCGGTCTATGTGCAGAAATGCAACGAGGTGATGAACGGCGGCTTCGACGGCTTTGTGCTGGAGGGCGCGCCGGCCCGCAACGCAGCGCCCCAGGTGCGCTATACGGAACGGTGGCGGGTACCGATCGATATCGAGGTTATTTCGCCGGCGGCCGTCGCCGCCCGGCGTGTTCCGGTAGTCTGAACGTTTCGAGACTTTCACCTCGCCACGCAAGCGGGGCGAGGTGACCTGCGTGTCGAGGCCCGATCCGACCCGGAGCCTTCACACTCTAGACAGTGCCGACGACCCCCTCGACCAGATAATCGGTGGTTTCGAGCGAGGGATCGTACAGGCCGGTATCCTTGCTGGTGATGATCTTGCCGGTGTTGCTCTTGACCTCGCCGGTGAAGATCGGCTTGCCCGCCTTCAGCTCCGCGATTGCGGCCGTCGCCGCGTTCCGTCCGGCTTCGCTGACGCCGGCGCCGAACGGCGAGCTCGCCACCATGTCCTTGTCGTAGCCGCCGATCACCATGTTGGGCAGCTTCTTGCCGTCCGCGATCATGCCGGCGAATTCCTTGTAGATCGTTCCCCATTTCAGTTCGGCGCCGGTGATGAAACCCTTCGGCGCGAGGTCGGCCTGGCTGGCGTTATGGCCGCAGCTCTTCACGCCGCGCTTCTCGGCGGTCTCGATCACCACCTTGGGGCTGTCGATGTGGCAGGCGATCACATCGCAGCCGGCATCGACCAGCGCGTTGGCGGCCTCGGCCTCGCGCACCGGCAGTGCCCAGTCGCCGGTGACGATCAACTGCACGGTGGCGTTGGGATTGACCTTGCGCGCGCCCAGCATGAAGGAATTGACGTTGCGCAGCACCAGCGGGATCGGCTTGGCCGCGATGTAGCCGATCTTGTTGGACTTGGTCGAAAGCCCCGCCGCGATGCCGTTCACATAATGGCCTTGGTCGAGGTAGCAGAAGTAACCGCCGGCATTGGACGGATGCTTGTCGGCCGACCACAACGAGGTCGGGTGGCGGAATTCGACCTTGGGGAATTTCTTGGCCGCATCCACCATGAACGGATTGAAATAGCCGAACGAGGTTGGAAACAGCAGCGTGGCGCCATCGATGTTGATCATGGACTCCATGGTCTTCTGCACCGCGATCGTCTCCGGCACGTTTTCTTCTTCGACCACCTTGACGCCGGGAATTTCCTTCAGCGCCTTGGCGCCGACGGCATGAGCCTGGTTCCAGCCATAGTCCTGACGGGACCCGACATAGATGATGCCGACGGTGATCCCCGCCGCCGCGGCGGGGCTGCCGAGCCCGGACAGAACGAAGGGGCTCACGGCGGCGCCGGCGAGGAAGGTGCGTCGCGATAGTGCTGGCTTGGTCATGGATCACCGGATGAAATGTGAACAGATCGCATACGATAATCCTGCATTTCGTACACACGATGCGGGAATTTTGATCGTTCAGCCCGAATAAAGGGCAGCAGTCCGCCCAAACTTTATGCTTCGATTGTGCTTTAAACGCGGGGATAATCGGCAAAGGGCGGAGACAGCGGCCCGATCCGGAGACAACCGTGCATACAATCGTACGCTGCTTTATGTGCAGCCGATGGCCAAAATTTGTATACAATCTTGTTCGCTCCGCAGCTCGAATGGACCTCCATGACAGACACCCTCGTCACCTTGAAATTGAACCAGCAGCAACTTGAGCTGATGGACCGCACCATCGCTCAAGGTGTTGCGCCGGATCGCGTGTCGCTGGTGCGGCTGGCGCTGCGCGAATACGCCGCGGCGCGGAAGGCCGAGGCCGGCAAGGAGCCGGCACGATGAGCGGCCGCCAGACCATCGCTGAATACGTGCTTGAGCCCGGCACCGGCAAGGCGATCGAATTGCTGAAAGGCCAGATCCTGCGCATCGAACAGGTCGAAGGCGGCCAGTGCGCAGATTTCAACGCCTTCAACCTGCATGACTACAAGGAATTCATGCATTGCGGCCGTACCCGCACCGTGCACGGCTTTCATCCGACCACCGGCACCTTCATGTGGTCGGCGCCGCCGCGCGAACGCGCGATGCTCTATATTCTCAAGGACACGGTCGGCCGCAACGACGTGCTGTTTCCCCGTTGCAGCGCCTATGTCTACGAGGCGGCCTATGGCTTCGCCGTGCACACCAACTGCCACGACATCCAGGCCGAGGCGCAGCGCGAATACGGCCTGACGCCTGACGACGTGCACGATTCCTTCAACCTGTTCATGTGCACCGGCGTCGATGCCGACGGCCACGCCTTCATGACCCGGCAAACCACCAAGCCCGGCGACCATGTCGACCTGCTGGCATTGATGGACGTGCTGGCGGTGCCTAACGTCTGCGGCGCAGACGTCATGAAGACCAGCAATTTTGCGCTGAAGCCGCTGAAACTGACGGTGTTCGCCGCCACCGACGCCGATCTGGCGCAGGTACCCAAAACGCCGACGCTGGCGAGCCAGCGGTCGCCGAAGGATTTCAGGAACGCTGCGATCAAGAGCGACCGCCCGCTGCGGCGCGATCCGGCCTACAAGCCGGAGTTTCCGAACACGCCGATCGTCGTCACCGAGCTTGCGGTGGCGCTCGATGCCGAAGAGGTTGCAATGTTCAATGCCGTAAAACGATCGGACATTTACGGCGACGATGACGCGGCGGCGTTGCGCGACTTGTTGTTCTCCTGGTGGGAAGAACGTTTCCTGCAGGCCCATGCCGGGGCGCCCGCCATCGAGAGCACATGATGGACGCCATCCGGCACCAGCCCGACGCCGTGACGTTCGATTTCCGCACCCTGTCGGCGCGCGACCGCTACAAACTGATGATTGGCACCGTGGTGCCGCGGCCGATCGCGCTGGTCACCACCGTCGATCCGGAAGGCCGCATCAATGCCGCGCCCTTCAGTTTTTTCAATTGCCTGTCGGCCGATCCGCCGATTCTCGCGCTCGGCGTCGAAAACCATCCCGACATGTCGTTCAAGGACACTGCGCTCAACGTCCGCCTGACCGAGGTATTCACGGTGAATATCGTGTCGCATGCCATCGCCGAAGCCATGCATATCTGCGCCGTGCCGTTCACGCCGGGGCGCGACGAGTTGCAGGCGGCGGGCCTCACCGCGATGCCCGGCACGCTGGTCGCGTCGCCCTGGATCAGGGAAGCGCCCGCCTCTTTCGAATGCCGGCGCCATGTGACGCTGGAACTCGGCAAGTCGCGCCAGATCATTCTCGGCGAGATCGTGTTCGCACATTACCATCCCGACGTGATCGACGTGGACCGGATGCGCATCGATCCGGCAAAACTGGACACCATCGCGCGGCTCGGCGGCAATACCTGTTCGACCATTCGCGATCGGTTCGAAATGCCGACCCCGACGCTGGCCGATTTCGACGCATCATGACCGCACGCGCTTCCGTCATTCGAGGAGGCCTGGTGCTCGGCGCCAACGGCCAGGCGTCGCTGCAGGACTTGCTGATCGAGGACGGACGGATCGTTGCGATCGACAATCCCGGTTTCAAGGTATCCGGCGATGCCGAGGTGCTGCCGGCTGCCGACCGGCTGCTGATGCCCGGCCTCGTCAGCGCCCACACGCATTCGCATGGCGCGCTCAACCGTGGCGCCGTCGACGACAAGGTCTCGCTGGAGATGTTCCTGACCGGTGCCGGCGCCAGCACCAGGTCGCGCGGAATCGATGACAAATATTTGAGCGCGGCGCTGTCGGCGGCCGAAATGATCCGCAAGGGCTGCACCGCCTGCTTCGACCTGTCGGTTGAATTTCCCGGACCCTCCCGGGAGGGAATTTCGGCAGTGGCGCGCGCGTATCGAGACGCCGGCATGCGCGCCGTGGTCGCCCCCATGATCGCCGATCGGACCATCTACCAGGCCCTGCCGGGCCTGCTGGACGCGCTGCCGGACGATCTGCGTGCTCAATGCGCCGGCCTTGCCACCTCTCCCGCGGCGCAGACGCTCGATACCTGCGCGGAAATTCTGTCGAACTGGGAGTTCGACCGCCGCTGGATTCGTCCGGCGCTGGGACCGACCATTCCGCTGCATTGCTCGGACGACTTCCTGACCCGCTGCGTGCATCTCGCGCGCGAGTACGATACGTCGCTGCAAACACATCTGGCCGAATCGCGCGCGCAGGCGGCCCTCGGGCTGACCCGCTACGGCAAAAGCCTCGTCGCCCATCTGGACCAGCTTGGATTCCTGTCGAAACGCCTGAGTGCGGCGCATGCGATCTGGCTCAGTGACGACGATATCGCGCGTCTCGGAGAATATGGGGTCGCGGTTGCCCACAATCCCTCCAGCAATCTGCGGCTCGGCTCCGGCGTCGCACCGGTGCGCAAGATGCTGGCCAACGGGCTCGTGGTCGGCGTCGGCACCGACGCCAGCAACACCTCGGACGGACAGAACATGTTCGAGGCGACGCGGCTCGCCTCCTATCTCTCGCGCATCGACGGGTTTGAAACCGACCAATGGCTGTCGGCGGGCGACGCTTTCCGCCTCGGCACGGAAGGATCGGCAAGCATTCTGGGTTTCGACAAGATCGGAAAACTGGCGGTCGGATACGAGGCCGACATCGTGTTCCTGCGGCTGGACAGCCCGCACTTCGTACCGCTGCGCGCGCCGCTCACCCAGATGGTGTTTGCCGAGAACGGCGCGTCGGTGCAAACCGTGATGATCGGCGGGCGCATCGTGTTCGAGGGGGGCAAGCTGCTGACGCTCGATGAAGCGGCCTTGCGAAAACAGGCGGAAGAGGCCGCAGCGAGACTGGACCAGGCCAACGCCGGCACTTATGCGTCGGCGGCGACGGTCGCGCGATTGGTCGGAGCATTCTGCGCGGCGCAGGGATGCACCGGACACGCGATGCCGCGCAAGCTCAGCCTCGCCTGCGAGGGCTAGAGCGCTAATCTAGGTCGAAACGGCTCCTTTACCTCTCCCCGCAAGCGGGGAGAGGTGACCTAAACTTCACGCGATTCGACTAAAGCCGTCATGCTCTAGTCTGGCGCTCGCCGCCTGAAAAATAATCTTTTGCTGTTCTCAAAAATCGAGTTTGCTCATTGCGCAGCAGACGGCGGCACGAGGAGATCGACATGAACGGACTTGGCGGACTCAACAAATCGCCGCAAGGCGTGGTCATCGGACTGGTGCAACTGCAACTTCCCGTCGTGGTCACCAAGGAAGACCTGGCGCGGCAGACCGACAGGATCGTCGCCATGGTCGGCAAGGCGCGCCGCAATCTGTCGACCATGGATCTGGTGGTGTTTCCGGAATACTCGCTGCACGGCCTGTCGATGGATACCAACCCTGCGATCATGTGCCGGCTCGACGGGCCGGAAGTAGCAGCCTTCAGGCAGGCCTGCATCGACAATAAAATCTGGGGCTGCTTCTCCATTATGGAGTTCAACCCCGACGGCAATCCCTACAATTCAGGCCTGATCATCGACGACCGCGGCGAACTCAAGCTCTATTACCGCAAATTCCACCCGTGGATTCCGGTCGAGCCCTGGGAGCCCGGCGATATCGGCATCCCGGTGATTGACGGGCCGAACGGCGCCAAGCTTGCACTGATCATCTGCCACGACGGCATGTTCCCCGAGATGGCGCGCGAGTGTGCCTACAAGGGCGCCGAGATCATGATCCGCACCGCCGGCTACACGGCGCCGATCCGCGACAGCTGGCGCTTCACCAATCAGGCCAACGCGTTCCAGAACCTGATGGTGACCGCCAACGTCTGCATGTGCGGCTCCGACGGCTCGTTCGATTCCATGGGCGAAGGCATGATCGTGAATTTCGATGGCAGCGTCATCGCCCACGGCACCACCGGCCGCGCCGACGAGATCATCACCGCGGAGGTGCGGCCCGACCTGGTGCGCGAGGCGCGGATCAACTGGGGCGTGGAGAACAACATCTACCAGCTCTGGCATCGCGGCTTTGTCGCGGTGAAAGGCGGCGCGATGGATTGTCCCTACACCTTCATGCAGGACATGGTCGCCGGCACGTTCCGGCTGCCGTGGGAGGACCAGGTCAAGGTCACCGACGGCACATCCTGCGGCTTTGCGGCGCCGACGCGGGTGTTCGGGATGAAAGACTCCAAGGCGGCGGAATAACTCCGTGTTCCGGGCGCGATGCAGCGCTTCTTCAGCGCTGCTTCGCAGAACCGGGACCTCGGTTGGTTCGCGTGCGACCCATCACGTAACGTCTTTGATAAACCGGCTCATCTCTGCCTCGGAAAATCGGGGTCCTGGGTCTGCGGTGCACCAGCATCGCCTGCGGCGATGCCGCTGCACTGCGCCCGGGAAACGCCGAGCGAATTGCCCAACTCCCTTGCATACAATTCGCAAATGCTGCTTAAATTTTAATCTGTATCGGCGTCTGCACAACTTTGAGCCGGATTTGATTTCGACGAATAGACAAATAATATCAGCCATTTGGTTGCTGTCGCCTACGCCGCAATCACTGGCACGAAGCTTGCGATATCTGCTCCGGGCTCGCCGTTTCCGGCAGAGCCACGAAATGGTCGGCGGCCAGCCCGCCAAAGGAGCAACCCATGGATTTCAGCAAGATTTCACGGCGGCATCTTCTACAGGGTAGCGCCGCACTGACGCTCGGCACCGCGTTCGGCGCACGCTCGGCACAGGCAGCGGACACCACCATCGGCTTCATCTACGTCGGCTCGCGCGACGACTACGGCTACAACCAGGCCCACGCGCAGGGCGCCGCGGCGCTGAAGAAAATGCCGGGCCTCAAGGTCATCGAAGAGGAAAAAGTCGCGGAGACCGACGCCTGCGAAAAGACCATGGAGTCGATGATCAATCTCGACGGCGCAACGCTGCTGTTTCCGACCTCGTTCGGCTACTACAATCCGCACATGATCAAGATGGCCAACAAGTTTCCGAAGCTGCGCTTCGAACATTGCGGCGGTCTGTGGAGCGAGAAGGACCCCAAGAACGCCGGCAGCTATTTCGGCTACATCGACGAGGCGCAATACATCTCCGGCATCGTCGCCGGCTATTCCAGCAAGACCGGCAAGCTCGGCTTCGTCGCCGCCAAGCCGATCCCGCAGGTGCTGCGCAATATCAACGCCTTCACGCTCGGCGCGAGGTTAGCCAACCCGAAGGCCACTACCCAGGTGATCTTCACCGGCGACTGGTCGATGCCGGTCAAGGAAGCCGAAGCCACCAACAGCCTGATCGACCAGGGCGTCGATGTCCTGACCTGCCATGTCGACGGACCCAAGACCATGGTCGAGAACGCGGCGCGCCGCGGCGCGATGGTGTGCGGCTATCACGTCAACCAGTCGCCGCTGGCGCCGAAGGCCTATCTCACCGGCGCCGAGTGGAACTGGGAGGCGCTGTATCCGAAATTCGTCAAGATGATCGCCGCCGGCGAAGCGATTCCGAATTTCTATCGCGGCGGGCTTAAGGAAGAGATCGTCAAGGTCTCGCCCTACGGCGAAGCAGTTTCTCCGGAGGCGCGCAAGCACGCCGACGATATCAAGGCAAAACTCACCGCCGGCGATTACGTCATCTTCAAGGGCCCGATCATGGACAACAAGGGCAAGACCGTGATCTCCGCCGGCACCGACCGCGGCCAGAAGGATCCCGAACTCGAGAAGATGGACTATCTGGTGGAAGGCGTGATCGGAGCGACTTCGTGACATCAGAAGTTGCGGATCCCGTCGAAGCCGCCGCGATCTCGCCGGCGGCCGACGCGGGATTCCTCCAGCGCTACGGTACGACCATCGAGTACATTTTAATTCCGGGCGCGGCGCTGGTCGGCGCGCTCGGTGTGTTTGGCATCTTCGTCGCGCTGTTCGGCAAAAGCCCGCTCGATCTTTATTTCTATATGTATCAGGGCGCGTTCGGCACCTGGTTCTCCTGGCAGAACACGCTGACCCGCGCAGCGCCCTTGATTCTGACCGCGCTGTGCACCGCGCTGCCGGCGCAGCTCGGCATGGTCATCATCGGCGGCGAAGGCGCGCTGCTGATCGGCGCGCTGGCCGCAACCGGTGCCGCGCTGATGATGCAATCGGCGCCGCCTCTTGTCGTGCAGCTCGCGATGGTGTGTGCCGGCATGATCGGCGGCGGGTTGTGGATCATGCTGGCGGGCGGCCTGCGCCAGTACCGCGGCGTCAATGAAACGATTTCGAGCCTGCTGCTGGTCTATATCGCGCTGGCGATCCTGAATCATCTGGTCGAGGGCGTGATGCGCGACCCCGCCAGCCTCAACAAGCCGTCGACGCGCGAGATCGGTGCTGCCAACATGATCGGAACCATCCCCGGCACCGACGTGCATTGGGGGCTGGTGTTCGGCCTGATCGCCGCCGTCGCGTCCTACATCCTGATCTATCACACCGTGTTCGGCTTCGCCGCGCGCGTGGCCGGCGGCAACGTCCGCGCCGCACGGATCGTCGGCCTGAATGTCGGCAAGCTCATTCTAACCATCTGCTTTCTGGCTGGCGCATTCGCCGGCCTTGCCGGCATGGTCGAGGTCGCCGCAGTCCAGGGCCGCACCAATGCCAACCTGGCCGCCGGCTACGGCTTTACCGGCATCCTCGTCGCCTTTCTGGCGCGGCAGAATCCGCTGGCGATTATTCCGGTTGCGATCCTTCTCGGCGGCATCAGCGCCAGCGGCGGGCTGCTACAGCGCCGGCTCGGGCTACCCGATGCGTCGGTTCAGGTACTGCAGGGCATCATCTTTGTCGCGGTGCTGGCGAGCGACGCGCTGTACGGGCGGATCGGCTTTCTGAAAGGGAAATCCTAAAGATGGCAGACGGAACGATTGGCCTTTGGACCGTACCCCTCGCGGTGTTCGGCGGCGCGATCCGCGTCTCTACGCCGTTCCTGTTCGTCAGCCTCGGCGAATGCATCACCGAACGAAGCGGACGCATCAATCTCGGCCTCGAAGGAACGCTGGTGATGGGTGCGATGAGCGCCTATGGCATCTCCTATCTCTCGGGCTCGCCCTGGCTCGGCGTGCTCGCCGCCGGCATCACCGGCGCGCTGCTCGGCGCGCTGCACGCCGGTATCTGCTCGCTGCCGCGGGTCAATGACGTCGCCGTCGGGATCGCGCTGATGCTGTTCGGAACCGGCCTCGCCTTCTATCTCGGCAAGCCGCTGATCGAACCGACCGCGCCGCGGCTGCCCGCGATCGATTTCGGCTGGTGGAGCGATGTGGCGCAGGTGCGCGCCGCGTTGCGCATCAACGTATTGTTCCTGATCGGCGTGATTCTCGCGCCCATCCTGTACTGGGCCTTCCGGACCACGCGCTGGGGTTTGTTGATCCGCACCGCCGGCGAAAGCTCGGACGCTGCGCGCGCCATGGGCTATTCCGTGCTGTGGATCCGGCTGCGCGCGACCATGGTCGGCGGCTTCCTTGCCGGGATCGGCGGCTCGTTCCTGTCGCTGTTCTATCCTGGCAGCTGGAACGAGGGCCTTTCCAGCGGACAGGGCATCACCGCGGTAGCGCTCGTGATCTTCGCGCGCTGGGATCCGATGCTGTGCCTGTGGGCGTCGCTGGCGTTCGGCGGCGCGGCAGCACTCGGACCGGCGCTGCAATCGGTCGGCGTCACCACCGGCTATCATCTGTTCAACGCCGCACCCTATATCCTCACGCTGGCGATCATGATCATCACCTGCTCGCCGAAACGCACCCTGACCGGCGCACCGGCAGAACTTTCGATCACGAGATAATCCATGGCTGAGCGCTATCTTAAATCCGAACCCTATGCGTGGCCCTATAATGGCGATCTCCGCCCGGAGAACACAGCGCTCATCATCATCGACATGCAGACCGATTTCTGCGGCGTCGGCGGCTATGTCGACAAGATGGGCTACGACCTGTCGCTGACGCGGGCGCCGATCGAGCCGATTAAGCGCCTGCTCGCGGTGATGCGCGAGCAGGGTTTTCACATCATCCACACCCGCGAAGGCCATCGCCCCGACCTCACCGACCTGCCCGCCAACAAGCGCTGGCGCTCGCGCCAGATCGGCGCAGGAATCGGCGATCCCGGTCCATGCGGCCGGGTGCTGGTCCGTGGCGAGGCCGGCTGGGAGATCATTCCCGACCTGGCGCCGCTGCCAAGCGAGCCGATCATCGACAAGCCCGGCAAGGGTTCGTTCTGCGCCACCGACCTTGAACTGATGCTGCGGCTGCGCGGCATCGAGAACATCGTGCTGACCGGCATCACCACCGACGTCTGCGTCCACACCACCATGCGCGAGGCCAACGACCGCGGTTTCGAATGCGTATTGATCGAGGACTGCTGCGCCGCCACCGACAAGAGCAATCACGACCACGCGCTGAAGATGATCAAGATGCAGGGCGGCGTGTTCGGCGCGGTCGCAACCTCGGAAGCGATGATCGGAGCCCTGTCATGATCATCGGCGAAACGCCGCTGCCGGAAGGCGCGCTTGGCGTCGATGCGGTAGCCATGACCATGCGCTTCGGCGACTTCGTCGCACTCGACAATGTCGAACTGAAAGTGCGGCCCGGATCGTTCCACGCGCTGCTCGGCGAGAACGGCGCCGGAAAAAGCACGCTGGTGAAATGCATCATGGGCTACTACCACCCGACCGAAGGCGACGTGCTGGTCGGCGGCCGCGAACAGGCGATCGCCAATCCGAAGGACGCGCATGCGCTTGGCCTCGGCATGGTGTACCAGCATTTTACCCTGGTGCCGGCGATGACGGTAGCGGAAAACCTGGTGCTGGCGCGCGACGACGTTCCGGCGATCGTGAACTGGCCGAAGGAGAAGAAAGAGCTGGAGGCGTTTCTGGCGCGGATGCCGTTCAAGGTGCCGCTCAACGCACGGGTTTCGGACATCTCCGCCGGCGAGAGGCAGAAATGCGAGATCCTCAAACAGCTTTATCTGAAGCGGCGCTTCCTCATTCTCGACGAGCCGACCTCGGTGCTGACGCCGGGCGAAGCCGACGAAGTGCTGGGCATGCTGCGCGCCATGGTCGTCGATGACGGCCTGACCATCCTGATGATCACCCACAAATTTCGCGAGGTGATGGCGTTCGCCGACGAGGTCACCATCCTGCGCCGCGGCAAGCTCGCCGGCTCCGGAAATGTCGCCGACCTTACGCCGGACAGCATGGCGCGCATGATGATCGGTGCGGAGGAACTGACGGTGCAGCCGGCACGGGTCGGCGAAGTCAGCGCAACACGGCTGGAGCTGAACAAGCTCAACGCGCTTGACGATGCCGGCGCGGTCGCGGTGCACGACGTGTCGCTTGCCGTGCGCGGCGGCGAAATCGTCGGGATTGCCGGGGTTTCCGGCAACGGCCAGCGCCAGCTGGTCGAAGTGCTGGCCGGCCAGCGCGAGGCCGAAAGCGGCGAAATCCGCGTCATCGGCGACCTCTATCACGCCAGCCGCGAGGAGATGCGCCGGCACAAGATGTCGCTGTTGCCGGAAGAGCCGCTGAAGAATGCCTGCGTCGGCGGCATGAGCGTCGCCGACAACATCGCGTTCCGCGAATTCGACCGCGCGCCGTTCGCAAGCGGCGGCTGGTGGCTCAACCGCGGCGCATTTCGCGACGATGCGGAGAAAAAGATCGGGCTCTACAAGATCAAGACCCGCACGCCGGATACGCCGATCTCGTCGCTGTCCGGCGGCAATGTGCAGCGCGCGGTGCTGGCGCGCGAACTCGGCGGCGAGGTCGAAGTGCTGATCGCCGCCAATCCGTGTTTTGGCCTCGATTTCGCGGCGGTCGCGCAAATCCACGCCGAGATCATGGCGGCACGAAACCGCGGCGCCGCAGTGCTGCTGGTGAGCGAGGATCTCGACGAGCTGCTCGAACTCTCCGACCGCCTGCTGGTCATGTTCCACGGCGAACTGGTTTACGAGGCGCGCGCCAGCGAAGCCGACCTGACGGAAATCGGCCGGCATATGGCCGGGCATTGAGGGCGTAGCTCCCGTGTCCCGGACGCGGTGCGGCATTCTTATGCCGCTCCGCAGAGCCGGGACCTTACCAAATCAAGGGCGTCGTTGCCGGGCTTGACCCGGCAATCCATCTTCATCGAAAGACTCTTGCGAAGATGGATGGATGCGCGGGTCAAGCCCGCGCATGACGAAGTCTTTGTGTTACGGCCCCGGCTCTGCAGCGCACCGCTTCGCAAGTGCTCCGCGCTGCGCTGCGTCCGGGGCACGGCTATGGATGCGGGTTGCGCGGCGGGTGGGCCGCGATCACGTCCTCGTTGACGTCGGCGCCCCAGCCCGGTCGCGTCGGCACGATCAGTTCGCCATTCTCAATCGTCGGCGGATGCGTGACCAGATCGTCTTTCCACGGCACGTCGTCGATATCGATTTCCATGATGGAAAAATTCGGCATGGCCGCGCAGAGATGGGCGCTCATCAGCGTCGAGATGTGGCCATAGAAATTGTGCGGCGCGCAGTTGATCTCGTAGGCTTCCGCCATGGCGGCGATCTTGAGCGACTCAACGAGACCATTCCAGGGCACGTCGATGATCGCGACATCGACCGAGCGGTTCTCGAAGTACGGCCGGAACTGGCGGCGGCCGAACAGCGACTCGCAGGAAGCGACCGGCATCGGCGCCCGGTCGCGAATGAGGCGCAGGCCTTCCGGGTCGTAGCTATCGATCTCCAGCCATGACAGGTCGTAGGGCTCGCAGGCGCGAGCGACCTTGATATAGCCTTCGGTCTTGAAGTTGAAATTGGTGTCGAGATGGATGCCCATGTCCGCGCCCGCGCCCTGCCGGAAGGCCGCGAGGCCATCGGTAATGGCGGCAAGCGTCGCGCGGTCGGCGTTGAGTTCGGGATGGCCGGGGCCGCGCGCAAAACCCGGTTGATGCATGCTGGGCGGATCGAGGTCGAAGCGAAAGATGTTGGTCTTGAGCGCCTTGAAACCGCTGTCCTTCACATGCCTACCGAGCTTGACCACGTCGTCGAGCGATCGCACCGGCTCGACACCCATGATGGCCGCGTTGCGGAGGCGATAGCTGCCGCAATGCGACCAGTAGAGCGGCAGCCGGTCGCGCACCGGGCCGCCGAACAGCGCATGGACCGGCACGCCCAGCGCCTTCGCCTTGACGTCGAGCAGCGCATTCTCGATCGCCGCCATCGCCTGCTGGTTAATGCCGCCCGGCGCCTGGCGCGTCACCGCATAAAAGGTCGAGGTGATCCGTTCTATCGGCCGCGGATCCTGCCCAATCAGGCGCTCCGCCAGGCGGCGGATCACCGCCGTAAGACCGGCGCTGCCATAACTCTCGTTGTATTCGGACCATCCGACGATGCCATCATCGGTGGTGATCTTGAGAAACGAAAAGTCGCGCCAGCCGGCGTCGCAGTGCAAATCCTCGATCTTGACAATTTTCATGGATGTTCCTTTTCAGTCAAAGCCGATAGAGCCGGGCCGCCGTGTCGTGCAGAATCGCCGCCTGCTCGCTTTCATCGAGGTGCGCGATGGCACTCCGAAACGTCCGATAGAGCGCGCCATAGTCCGTCCAGAGTTTTTCGATCGGAAAATTGCTCCCGTACAAACAGCGATCGGCGCCGAAGGTCGCAACGGTTTCCCCAATGATCGGACCCATCACGTCCTCGCGGCAGGCATGAACGAAGGTGCCGAGCCCCGATAGCTTGACATTGACGTTCGGACATTGCGCCAGCGCTGCCATGCCATCGCGCCAAAGCCGCCATCCGGCCGGTGAGATATCCTCCAGCATGCCGGCATGCTCCAGAACAAAGACCGTGTCCGGGAACGATCGCGCAAGCCCAGCGCCATCAGCCATCTGGCTCGCGAAAATCTGCAATTCGAACAGCAGCCCGTGGTCGGCGAGCATCGCCAGCCCGCGACGCCAGTTTGCGTCGTTCATCGCGTCGGGACGCGCCGCGAAGCGATACTGCGAATTTTCATGCCAATGCAGCTGCTGCCGAATGCCGCGCGTCGCCGGCAGTTGTGCAAGGCGTTTAATTAACGAGCCGGCATCGGGATCGGCAAGATCCGCGTGCGCAACATTGCCCTGCGGCCAGCCGGTAGCGTCCGAAACCGATTGAACCCAGCGTGCCTCCTCATAGCTTTGTCCCGCGGGCCAGTTGGTCTGAACATAAACCGATTTCACGATATCGCAGCCGGCGATATCGCCGCGATACTCGTCGATCGGATAGTCCCGGCAGATCGGCTGATACGGCCCGAAGATGCGCGGCACCTGCGGTCCGGACAGCCACGGCAGATCGCGCAATCGCCAGATATGATGATGCGCATCGATGGTCGGAATGGATTTCATAATGCGGTTACGGCTTCGCTGCCGAATCGGGAGCGGATGTTTCCCCGAAAATCTCCGCGGCGATGCGGGTTGTTTCGATCGCGGCCGGCACGCCGCAATACATCGCAACCAGCAGCAGCACGTCCTGCACCTGTTCCTTGCTGCACCCGTTTGCGAGCGCGCCTTTGGCATGAACGCGGAATTCGGCAGGCTTGTTGCTTGCCGCGGTGATGCCGAGCATGACCAGGCTGCGGAGATCGTTCGAAAGGCCCGGCCGCTCCCAGATATCCCCGTAGACATAGGCGTTGATGATGTTCTGCAGCGGCGCGCCGAATTTGCCGGACGCCGCCATCCGCTTCTCCACGTCGGCGTCGCCGAACATCTTTTTGCGCCGGCGCAGGCCGCGCGCGTACAATTCGCTGGTATCCACGGTTTCGCTCCCTCGTATGACCTTTGTGCGGACAGTATCTTGCGTCGGGACGATTTGTCCGTATGAATCTTCGGCCAAGGAATCCGAAAGAGATTTCCTGAAATGGCGGGAGGATACAGATGAAGCTGCGATCGGGTATTCTCGCTGGTCTGGTCCTGTTGGGGCTTGCGGTGCCACAAGCCGCGCCAGCCGCCGACGACTACCCAAAGCGCCAAATCAAGATCATCGTGCCGTTCCCTGCCGGCGCCGGCCCGGATCAGGTCGCGCGCATGCTCGGGCAATATCTGCAGGACGCGTTCGGGCAGACGGTGGTGATCGAAAATCGGACCGGCGCACTCGGAAGCATCGGCGCACAGGAGGTCGCACGTAGCGCGCCGGATGGCTACACGCTGCTGATGGGGACCAACACCACGCAAGCGGCCAATGTCGCGATGCTGAAAAACCTTCCCTACGATCCGGCCAAGGATTTTGCGCCGATCATACGGACCATCACGACCGCCATGGTGCTGGTCGTGAAGCCGGAGTTTCCGGCTGGGGATCTTGCCCAGTTCATGGAATATGCAAAAGGCCACCCCAACATGACCGCCGGCTATGGCTCCGGGGCATCGCAGATATCCATCGGGCAGTTGCAAACCCGCGGCGGCATGTCCGTCGTCGCGGCTTCCTACCGCGGCGTGCCGCAAGCCGTCACCGACGTGCTGGCTGGCGTGATCGACCTCGCCTTTGCGGACTTCTCGCTGGCGATCCCGCAAATGCAGGGCGGTATGCTGCGCGGTATCGGCGTGACGTCGCCGAAGCGAAATGAGTTGACGCCGGATCTCCCTTCGCTCGCCGAGACCATGCCGGGTTTCGAAGCCACCATCTGGTACGGATTGCTGGCGCCCGCCAACACGCCCGAACCGATCGTCAACAAGCTCTATGCCGAAAGCGAAAAATTCCTGGCGATGCCCTCGACGCGCGAAAAGCTGGCAAGCGTCGGCGTCATCGTCTCGACCATGCCTCCGGCCGAATTTGGCGCGTTCATCCGCAGCGAGATCGTCCGGTGGACGGCGGATGCCAGGGCCGCCGGCATCGAAGCCAAATAGCGGCGGTATCGAAAAGGCGATTTTTGATGCAACATAACGAACCGGTCGGAATCATCGGGCTTGGCCTGATCGGCACGGCGTTGTCGGAACGCCTGATCAAGGCGAAGATACCGGCGATCGGCTTCGACATCGACCGCACCCGAAACCAGAAGCTGGAAGCAAATGGCGGCGCGGTCGCAACCTCGGTTGGCGAACTCGCCGGCCGTTGCCGAACGATCATTATCGCCGTCTATAGCGGCGAACAGGCCGAAGCGCTATTCGACGAGCTTGAAAGCGGCGCGGGCCCTGCACGGCCAATCCTGGTCTGCACGACGACGTGCGCTCCCGACCAAATCATTCGCCTTTCGCAGCGGGCCGCCGGCGCGAACTTCCCGTTCGTGGAAGCTCCGATCTCCGGCACCAGCGCCGAACTGCGGGATGGCACAGCCACTGCCCTGGTCGCAGGCGAAGCCGGCGCAGTCGACGCGGTCAGCGAGGTTCTGGATGTGCTCTGGCGCCGCAGGGTGCGCGTGGGAGCCATCGGCAATGCCAGCCGGACAAAGCTCGCGATCAACCTGATCCTGCAGAACAACCGGGCGGCGCTGGCGGAAGGAATCGCATTCGCCGAGTGTCTCGGGCTCGACGGGCACGCCTTCCTTGCGGCAGCGCGCGAATCCGCAGCCTATTCACGCGTGATGGATACCAAGGGCGAGAAGATGCTGACGCGGGATTTTCGGCCGCAGTCGCATATTTCCCAAACGCTGAAAGATGCCGAGCTGATCCTGGAAGAAGCAGGACGGCGCGGTTTGCAGCTGCCCCTGACAGCGGTTCAGCCCGGCCTGTTGCGCGAAGCCATTACACGTGAAGGACCGGACCGCGACAGCGCCGCCGTGATCGAAGCGATCCGGCGGCCGCCGGCTTCATCCGAGGTGTCCGGATGATCCACGCGGCAATCGTGGGCCTCGGCCGCTGGGGCCGCAACCTGGTCGAAGCCTCGATCGGCCACGACCGGCTCAGGATTGTTCGTGCTGTCGAACCGGACATCGACGGCGCGCGAAGTTTTTGCGCCGCGCATCATCTTGAACTCACCGGCGATCTGGATGCCGTGCTTGCGGATTCCACGGTCGACGCCGTGCTGCTGGCGACGCCGCATTCGCTGCATCCGGCGCAGGTGATCGCATGCGCCGACGCGGGCAAGCAGGTGTTTTGCGAAAAGCCGCTCGCGCTGTGCCGCGCCGACGCGGCTGTTATGTTCGATGCCTGCCGCAAGGCCGGCGTGGTGCTCGCCGTCGGGCATAATCGCCGCTTCTGGCCATCAATGCGCGCGTTGCGCGATGTGGTCGCGAGCGCTGAACTCGGCACCATCCTCCATATCGAGGGCCATAACAGCAACGAGAACTCGCAAAACGTCAGCACGGGATGGCGGCTGTCTCCTGAGGAATCGCCGGGCGGCGGACTGACCGGCGCCGGGTTGCATGTGCTCGACGCATTCGTCAGCGTGCTTGGCCCGGTTCGCCGCGTCTATGCCCGGCTCCATTCGCTTCAACAGGGACCTCCTCCACTCGATACGGCAACGCTGGCGCTCGATTTCGTCAATGGCGTCTCCGGCACGCTGGCGACCGTGCGAGCCACACCGCTGTATTGGCGCGTTCATGTGTTCGGAACGGAAGGTTCCGCGGAGGTGCTGGATGAAGTCACCCTGATAAAGCACGCATCCGGCGGCGGACCGCAACGGACGAACTATCCTGCGGTCGACGTCCTGCGTTCCGAGCTGGACGCTTTTGCCGATGCGATCGAGAACAAGCGCCCGTTTCCGGTGCCTGAGGCGGACGTGTTGGCGACGCTGTCGGCATTTGAGGCTGCGCTGCGGTCGATGAGATCGGGAATTCCGGTCGATTGCGATATGGACTGATCGGCGCTACTCGAAATCCGCAATGCGGGCGTCGAGCGCGAACATGCCGCGATAGATCTCCGGCTCGCCACCGGGAATGGTTTGCGGTGCTATTTCAGCCGCCGCGCGCAGGGCGCTGCGAAGCGATGCGTCGTCAAGCGCTTCGATGATCAGCAGGCCGGCAAAGAACCCCTCGTTCTGCCGCATTCCTTTTTCGACCGTGGGCACCGAGGTCCGCGCCTGATCGGTCGCACCGATCTGCACCGCAGCAACGCCGTCCAGCGCGACCAGCGCGTCGGCCAGCCGCTGCGGCGCTTCGGAGAGTTGCTCGAGACGAAGTGCGGCGATTGTCGCCCCCTCGCCGCGGCCGGCCCGGGCCGTCATGACGCCGCCGCCGCGGATGAAGTTGCCGAGTTGCGGCATGATCCGCTGCGACCACGGTGTCGGCGCATTGAGACGCGCCATATAGGCGGGCCCGTCCAGCACCTCGGGTGTTTCCAGCTCGTAGAGGATGAAGAAACGGTCGATATCGCTGCGATCGGCGCGGAACACGCGAACGGCGAGGAATCCCTTGGTGGTCACGCGCTCGGTGGTGTGCTCGCGCGTCAGCCAGTGCCGATAGTCGGTCAGCACCTTCGGCTCGATGTCGCTCCAGATCGCCAGGAAGCCTGCGCCGCGCATCTCGATCTCCTCAAAACACGGTTACACTTTGCCGCTGGGCCGCAGCCCATGCAACGCTGCCGGAATCGTTTCCGGCAGCTTGCCCAGCCTCTGCACCGCCGCCAGAATGGCGGCGATATAGCCGTAAGGGCCAAGGCCGCAGATCACGGCGGTAGAAGCGCTCGACGTAATCGAATGCCGGTGCAGTTCGTCTCGCGCGTGAATATTGGAAATGTGAACCTCGATTTTCGGGCCTTCGAATATTTTCAGCGCATCGATCAGTGCGATCGACGTGAAGGAATAGGCCGCGGGGTTCATGATGATTGCGTCGGCACTGCCATGTGCCGACTGGATCAGATTGACAAGCTCGCCTTCGAGATTGGACTGGTGAAACGAAATCGAGATGCCGAGTTGCTTCGCCAGCTCCTGGCAGCTCGCTTCAATCTCCCTGAGCGTCGTGGAGCCATAGATGTGGGGCTCCCGAATTCCCAGGAAATTCAGGTTGGGTCCATTCAGGACCATGATCTTGATGGCCATTGTGCCTCCCCTTTTGCATTGATGCGACGCTGTCTAGCCGCCAAACCACTTTGCCGGGACCATCACCAGGCTTGGGAAAATCACCATCAGGAGCAGGACGACAAGTTGCGCGATCATGAACGGCCACACACCCTTGATGACTTCTTCCATGCTGATGTTCGAGACCCCGCAGACGACGTTGAGCACCACCCCCACCGGTGGCGTGATCAGGCCGATCGCGTTGTTGATGATGAACAGGACGCCGAAATAGACGGGATCGATGCCTGCCGTCTTGATGATGGGCATCAGGATCGGCGTCAGGATGAGAATCGTCGGCGTCATGTCGAGCGCGGTGCCGACGATGACGACGATGATCATGATCGCGAACATCAGCAGGGTGTTGTTGCCCATGAAGGGTTTCAGCAAATCCACGATCTGCGCCGAGATTTCCGACACCGTGATCAGCCACGACGACACCAGCGCCGCGGCCACCAGGAACATCACGATGCTGGTGGTCAGCGCAGCCGATACGAAGACCTCATACAATTGCGAGAATTTCAGCTCGCGATAGATGCAGGTTGCCACGAACAGCGAATAGACCGCGACCACCACCGCGGCCTCGGTCGGCGTGAAGATGCCAAAGCGCAGGCCGACGACGATGATCACCGGCAACATCAGCGCCCAGAAGCCATCGACGGTTGCCTTGACGACCTCGGCGAAGGGCGCTCTGGGCGGCGGCGTCAGGTTTTCCTTTCGCACAACCCACCACCAGGAGAAACAGAGCCCGACGCCGAGCAAAAGTCCAGGCACGATACCGGCCAGGAAAAGCTTGGTGATCGAGACGCCGGCGGCAACGCCGAAAATGACAAAGCCGATGCTGGGCGGGATCACCGGCGCGATGATTCCACCGGCGGCGACGAGCCCCGCGGCATAGGATTTCTTGTGGCCGGCGGCTACCATCATCGGCACCAGCAGCGCCGCAAGTGCGGCGGCATCCGCCGCCGCGGAGCCCGATAGCGACGCAAGAATGCAGGACGCCAGAATGGTGACGTAGCCGAGCCCGCCGCGAAAGTGACCGACGGCGACAAGGGCGACATTGACGATGCGTTTCGCCAGCCCCCCCTTGTTCATGAGCTCGCCCGCCAGCATGAAGAACGGGATCGCCATCAGCGGAAAGCTGTCGGCGCCGTTGATGATGTTTTGCGCCACGATCTGGGAATCAAACATCCCGATCGTGCTCATCAACGCCACACCGCATATGATCAGCGCAAACGCGATCGGCATGCCCAGCGCCATGGCGCCGAGCAGGGAGAAGGTGAATACCGCGATCGTCATCCGTGCTCCTCGGTTTCCCTGACCGCGACCATGTCGGCCTCGCTCGCCCGCCCCGAGACCACCCGGAAAAGGTCGTAGAGCAGCAGGATGCCCGCTGAGACGCCGAACACGACGCCGGCGAAATAGAAAATGCCGAGCGACAGGCCCGTCGCCGGCGCGCGGTCGTCGATGTTGATGAGGGTCTGGCGCCAGCTTCCCGATAGCAGCAGCCAGTCGGCAAACAACATCAGGCAATAATTGATGATGAAGCAGATCCGTTTGCCCCAGGCCGGCAGCATCCGGATCAGGCTATCGATACCCAGATGGGTGTGCTCGCGCACGGCGACGATGGCGCCGAGAAACGTCAGCCACACCAGCAGCCAGCGCGACAGTTCCTCCGAAATCGTAATTCCGGAATTGAAGCCGTAACGCAGCACAACGTTGCCGAACACCAGCACCACCATCACCGCCAGGCACAAGGCGATGACACCCTTGAGGAAGGCGCAATACAGATCGAGTATTCGTTCCATGGATGCCGCCCGGGGTGGTCGTTAGAGCGTCGTGAATTCAGCTTGAAGCACTAACACCGCCGTCATCCTGAGGTGCTCGCCGCGTAGCGGCGAGCCTCGAAGGAATAGGCAGCGGGCGACGGCGTCTGCGGCCATCCTTCGAGACGCCGCGCAAGCGCGCGGCTCCTCAGGATGACGGTTGAGTGTATGCCGAGACTCACTTCACTTCCTTGCGGATGCGATCGAGTTCGTCGTTGAACAGCTTTACGGTCTCCGGGCGAAGGCTCGCGGAAATCTTGTCGACCACCGGCTGCGCCGCCTTGCGCATCCGCTCCAGCTCGTCTGGAGCGACCGCGTTGTATTGCATCCCCTTGGCCTGCAGTTCGGCAAGCGCCTTGTCGGTCTGCAGCCGGGTCTGCTCGGCCTGATAATCGCGGCTCTCGTTATAGGCTTCCTGCATCATCTTCTGCTCGGCCGGCGTGAGCTTGTCCCAGAAGATCTTGCTGACCAGGATGATGTTCTGCGTATAAGTGTGGTTGGTGGCCGAAACGTATTTCTGCACTTCGTAGAATTTGTTGGAAAGAATGACCGTGTAGGGATTTTCCTGGCCGTCGACGGTGCGGGTTTCCAGCGCTGAATACAGCTCGCCGAAGGCCATCGGAACCGGATTGGCCTTAAAGGCGCTGAACGACTCCAGATAGACCGGGTTCGGAATCACCCGGAGTTTGAGGCCGTTAAAATCCTCAAGCTTGGCGATCGGATGCTTGCTGTTGGTCACGTTGCGGAAGCCGAGCCCCCAATATCCGAGCCCGATCAGTCCGCGCTGCGGAAGGCTGTCGAGCATCGCCTTGCCGAATGCGCCGCGGGCCAGAGCCTGGGCCTGATCGGTGGTGCCGACGATGAACGGAAAGTCCAGCAGGCCGAATTCCGGCACCACCGTTGCGAGCGACGTGGTGGAAGCCGACAGCATCTCCTGGGTGCCGCCGCGCAGCGCCGACTGCTGCTGCAATTCGTTACCAAGCTGGGACGAGGCGAATTCGCGAACCTTGAGCTTGCCGCCGCTCTTGGCGGACAAGATTTCCGCGAATTTTTGCACACCGAAGCTGACTGGATGGTCGGTGTTGTTGAGATGTCCCCAACGGATTGTGCGCTCCTCCTGCGCGGACGCGGCGCTGACAAAAAGCGCACCACCGAACATAGCCGCGGACAGAACTCTAGACAGCCTCATCACTTCCTCCCTGAAACGAACGGGCGTCAATTGACGGCTTGCTGCCGCTATTGCCTGTCGCCTTTCGGTGAAAACCATATAACGAAATCGTTGTCAAATGAGAATTATAGAAATATATGATATATTGCCGTTCGCATGATTATCCTTTGCTTGCCCCAAAGGCGGAGCTGACGGTTATGCTTGCCAGCATCGAGTCGCGACAGAAGTGAGGTTAAGGCGTTGACGATCCTCGAACATTCTCCACCCTTGTCAGCAGGCGACAGCGGCTATCAACGGATCCGGTCCGACATCATCTTCGGCGTCCTGACGCCCTCCGGCCGGCTCAAGCTGGAGTCGATGAAGGAAGATTACGGCGTCAGCGTCAGTACGCTGCGCGAGATCCTGAACCGATTGGCTTCGGAAGGCTTTGTCGTTGCCGAAGGTCAGCGCGGCTTCGAGGTCGCCCCGGTCTCGATCCAGAACCTCCGGGAACTCGCGCAACTGCGAATCCTGCTCGAACATCACGCGATGACCGAGTCATTCCGCGCCGGCGACATGGAATGGGAAGGCCGGGTGGTTTCAGCCCATCACAAGCTGGCGGCCACCGAGCGCGCGATTCTCTCGGACGGCGACGACCCCGAGCTTCGCAAACGCTATGACGGCGAATTTCATCAGGCCCTGATATCGAGCTGCGGCTCGCACGAACTGATGCAAACCCATGCCGTCGTGTTCGACAAGTATTTCCGCTACGCATTGCAGTATCGCGGCAGCGCCACGATCGAGCAGCATCGGGCGCTCCTTGACTGCGCGCTGAAGCGGGATGCCGAAGGGGCAAAGTCGATCCTTACCGACCACATCAACAGCTGCGTCTCACACGCGCTGTCGATCGGGACGCTGAGGTAACGAGGATCGCCGGGCCGCATCCGAGGCGGCGAGCCAGGCGAATGCGATCGCCGGGCCGAGCGTAATCCCCGGTCCGGGATAGGTGCCGCCCATGATCGATTGCATGTCGTTGCCGCATGCATACAGTCCGGCGATGGGCCGATTGCCGGCATCCAGCACGCGGGCCGTATCATCGGTGACAAGCCCGGCCGAGGTGCCGATATCGGAAGGATAAAGCCGAAGCGCGTAGAAGGGAGCGATAGCGACCGGGCCGAGATTGGGATTGGCTCCGCCGGCAGACGCGTCGCCATTGTGGTTTTGATAGACCGTGCTTCCCCGGCCAAATTCAAGATCGCGGCCTGTTCGAGCAAAGCCGTTCATCCGCTCGACCGTTTCGTGCAGATTGCCGGGATCGACGTTCAATCGTTGGGCAAGCTGCCCGATGGTGTCTGCGGCGGTGAGATATCCGTCGGCGATGGCGGCCGTGGTGCCCCAACCGCCCGGACGCACCATGCCGAGACCGTATTTCCGGACCGCCGCAGCGTCCGCGATCAGAAACGCGGGGATGGCCGGCTTGCCCCGTGCCAACATCTCCAGCGCAAACTGATGATAGGAGATCGCCTCGTTGACGAAGCGGCGTCCGGTGCTGTCGACGACCAATGTCCCCGGTTTGCCGCGGTCGAGCACAAAGTGCGGAAACACCGCGTTCGATCCGTCCGCGCGCCGCCGCATAGACGCGGGCGCCCAGAATGCCGCGCTGAGATCCCTGTCGCTGATGCGCGCGCCGATCTCAATCGCCCTGTCCTGGGCATCGCCGTTCGAGCCCGATGCAACGGAGGACCACGCTTCGGCGGTGCCCAACGCCGCACCACGGCGCTTGGCGTGACGGCTGAATCCACCTCCCGCCAAAATCAGTCCGCCATTGATGCCGATCTCGCGCGAGACGCCGTCCGATACCAGAATTGCACTCGAGACGGCTCCGTCGGCGTCCCGGACAATCTTCGCAAGCGATGTGCCGATGAGGATACCGACATCGCGAAGCATCAGCGAATACAGCAGCCGTCCGACCAGCGCGTTACCCATCACCAGCCGGGCGCCCCTGTCATGGCTTAATCTGTCGCGCCCGTAGCGCGCCAGCAGCCTGGTGGAATGCGTCAGCGATTTTAAGGATGTCGTCGACGACAGCAAATGACCGATGTCGGTCCTGTCGACCATCATTCCGCCCAGCAGCGTAAACTCGGCAAGCGGAGGATGAATCAGCTCGAACGCCTCGCCCAGCAACCGCCCGTCGAACGGCAACGGTTCCAGCGCGCGCCCGGCCAAGGACGCGCCCTCAAGCTCCGAGCGATAATCCGGATGACGCACATAAGCCCGCAGCTTGACCTCGGAATGATTTTCCAGAACGTCGACCGCTTCGGGACCGGCTTTCAGGAAACTTGCACGCAGCGAAGCGTCCGCCCGGTTTCCGATGATCTGCTGCAGATATCTCTCGACGCTGGCGGTGCTGTCCACGGCCGCCGTGCCCGACGCGTGGCGCGTATTCGGTATCCAGATCGATCCCGCCGACAGCGCCGACGTGCCGCCTACAAAAGCGGTCTTCTCCACCAGCAGCGTCCTGGCGCCTCGGATGGCAGAAAAAAGCGCGGCCGACATGCCGGCGGCTCCAGCGCCGATGACGACGATATCGTAGTGCTGCGAGACGTCGGATAAGCTTGAATGAAGCAAAGGCGTCGCGCCCAACTGTTCCGGTCTGGATCGCTTGATGATAAGTCCCCGTTCCAGAATATGCGCAAGACCCAATCCTCAATCACACTCCTCCGGGCTGGACAAAGCAGAATACGTAGCCGCCGCGACTCAGGAATATGACACCATGGCCGGTCGGATTCGCCCGGTCCCATTTGAGCTTGTTGTTCGGGATTTCGATTTCCGTTCCGATGTCGATGTGAGGCCTGCCACGCGGTTCGTCGGGCCGGTCATCGGTTATAGTGACGTAGGTTTTGCCGTCCCTGACATGGACTTCGTCCGCCCAATAGGCGTCGGCTTCGCCGCAACATGACGCAGTTGGAACGTCGGGCTGCATCAAGGCCTGATACCATTCCCGGATGGCCGGATCGACGGCGTCCCATTGCCCAAGATCACGCGCCTTTACGCTCCCGATGAGGCAACCGAAAATGCCGAGACATAGGAGGATGTGTTTCATCCATGCGCTCCCGCGTTAGTCCGGCAGGAAAAGCGAAGCAATGATCGTGCCGAAATTGTTGCAGTGCGGTAACGGGCATGGGTAAAGACACTGAACGTCGCGATGGCGCTGATGCACCGGCGCGGCCGACCGAATCAGGCCGGGCCGCCAAGGGCTTGATGTTGCGGGTAAAAACCTGGGCCCGCGGGCTCCGGCGCGACGCCCATGCGATCCTGCTGGCGTCCCGCGATCCACGGGTGCCGTGGACCGCCAGGCTTCTCGCGATCGCGGTCGCCGGCTACGCCTTGTCGCCGATCGACCTGATCCCCGACTTCATCCCCGTGCTCGGCTATCTCGACGATCTGATCATCGTGCCGCTCGGCATCTGGCTGGTGATCGCGCTGATCCCGGAAGATGTCATGGACGAATATCGCGTCATCGCAAGCGCGGCGGCCGAGCGTCCGGTCAGCAGAACCGCGGCAATCGTCATCGTCGCGCTGTGGATTTCAGGCGCTGCCGCGCTGGGCTGGATCGTGTTGATCCACTGGCGCAAGGTCTGACCCAAGGCGCTCGTCACAGGGAACGACGGCCTCCACGGTGACACCGTCGTCGGCAGACGCAACCGTCACCGTCCCCCCCAGCGCCATGACGCGCTCGCGCATTCCGACGAGGCCAAGACCGAGCTTGTGATCGCGCAGCAGGCCGCTGCCGTTGTCGCACACGCGTACCAGAACCGATCCGCGGCGGCCGCGCGCCGCCGTTGAAGGCAGATCTGTCGGCTCAATGGTTACGTCGATGCGCGTCGCGTCGGCGTGGCGGAAAACATTGGTCAAGGCTTCCTGGATAATACGGTAAATCGTGAGGTCCGCGGTTTCCCCCGGCTCGCCGAGCGACGGTGAAATGATGGTTTCGATGACGACCTCGGGATGCGCCTCGCGCCACAGCCGCAACAGCGCACTGAGCGCCTCGCGCAGTCCGAGTTCCGCCAGGCCGACAGGCCGCAGCTTTTCGAGAACACGCCGGTTGAACTGCTGCAAGGCGTTGACCTGTTCCCAGATCGCGCTGCCGTGCTTGCGCAAGGAAGCCACGTCCGGATCGGGGCTTCCGGCGATCCGCACCAGAGAGCTGATATGCGCGCGCAACGCGAAAAGATAAGGCCCGAACTCATCGTGCAGCTCCCGCGCGATCTCCTTGCGCTCGACGTCCTGCAGCGACACCACGCGCTCGGCCAGCCGCCGCTTGTCCTCGACCGCTTCTCCCAGTGCTGCCGCGAGATGATTCAGCTTGCTGCCGATGGCGGCGAGTTCGGGCGGGCCATCCGGTTTCACCCGCGTGTCATAGTCGCCCAGTTCGATCCTGGTCATCGCGTCGGTAAGCGCCTGAATCGGCGCAAGCGCGCGGCTGACCACCGTCATCGTGATGAGAAGAAGGGCGACGGCGATGGCTGAGCCGACCTGCAACTGCGTGACGATCCCGTCCCAGATTTCGTTCATCTCATCGTTCGGATGCGAGGTGATGACGAGCGATCCGGATTTTCCATTGATCGCTACCGGAACGCTGACCGACGTGCGCTCCGGATGCACCAGCGCGACAAACCACGCGGGCGGTCCATTCGGCCCGTCGTCGGCTTTGGAGCGACCGGGAGCAGCGGCGTTGGTCCCGATGGCCGGGTTCTCACGGGTGAGGCTGACATGACGCAGCCGATTGAAATCCTCAATAATCCGGTTCAGGCTTGCGTCCGGATCCGGCGCCTCGTTCAGACCGGCCACCAGCGTCTCGACAAATCCGCGCGCCAGTCTGATGACGCTTTGATCTTCGGCCTGCACCCGAGGGCCCGCCTCCAGCAACAGCCTCGCGATGTTGATTGCCAGACCAAGCATAAGGACGAGCGCCAAAATCGTATTCAGCCGCGCCCGCAAGGATAGCTTCTGCCACATCGCCCGTTTCCTCACCCCGCCGTGCTGCAACCGTCACAAGAGCAGCGTTGACAGACAGTGGTTGCAGTTATCTAATTGAAGCCTATCGTATTTTCGGCGCCGCCGCATAATTTCGAGCGCAGCGAAAAGGGTAGCGAGTTTGGGGCCAGGACCAATGCGTGTGCTGATCGTCGATGATCATCCGATCGTGACCTCGGGCTTCCGGGCGTTGCTGGCGGGGGATTCCGGGATTGTCATACTGGAAGCGTCAGACGCAGAAAGCGGCGAGCGAACGTTCGTGGCCGAGCGGCCTGATGTCTGCGTCCTCGACATCAACTTGCCAAGCGTATCAGGTTTCGAGTTGGCGCGGCGGATTCTCGCGCATGATGCATCCGCGCGCATCATCATGTTCAGCATGAACGACGATCCGATTTTCGCCGTGCGCGCGATCGAGGCCGGCGCCAAAGGTTATGTTTCCAAATCCGGCGATCCCTGGGACCTTGTCGAGGCCATCCGTGAAGTGGCCGAGGGACGGACCTATCTGCCCCCGGAGATCGCCCGAAACATCGCGTTCGCCGGCCCTTCGTTCGCCCAGAGCCCGCTGGCGAAACTGACATCGCGCGAGATCGAGATATTGCGTCTGCTCAGCAAGGGTAAAAGCCTTTCCGAGATCGCATGGCAGGTCCAGGTCTCCTACAAGACGATCGCCAACACGTCGTCCATTATGCGCCAGAAGCTGGGCGTGCGCACCTCCGCGGAGCTGGTACGGCTGGCGATCGCAAACAGCCTGAGCTGATAAAAAAAGCAAACCGGCCATTGGCGCGGTTTATTTCTTTTTACCGTCCGCGTCGTACTGTTTGAGAAAGGCCAGCAGGTCGGTGGTCTTCTGCTCGTCCTTCAGACCGGGATAGATCATCTTGGTGCCCGGAATCTTCGCCCGCGGGTCCTTGATGTAATCCCTGAACGTCGCCTCGTCCCAAGTGAGGCCCGAATTCTTGTTGGCGTCCGAATAGGAATAGCCGGCATAGGTGCCCGCGGGCCGGCCGATGACGCCGTTCAGCACCGGACCGACGGCATTTTTGGCGGTTTCGCCGATCTGGTGACAGGCCTTGCAGACGGCAAACGTCTTCTCGCCCGCCGCGGCGTCCTGCGCCCGGGCCCCGCTTGCACTGCTGATCGCCAGCACTGCGGCAAATATCACGCCTCGCATTTCATCGTCCTTCCGGTTCAGTTTTCTTGATGGTTCGCATTTCCCGCGCGGATCGGTTGGCGCCGTTGCCACTCAAATCCAATACCATGCGCGGCAAATTGGTCTCGCTGTTTTTTTCTGCAACTTGGCGCGGCTTACGCTGCATCGCAACACACGCTTTCGCAGCAGCGCAGCATCCTCGGATAAAAAAACAGAGAGGTGGAATCAGCAGCCTTGACGTGTCGTATGAGCGTGCAATGCTTCAGCTCAAGAAGATGTTCCGGGATTTTGCGGGATTTGTTCCCGGACCGACCGGCTCAAGCAAGATGTTTGGGGAGAAACACATGAAGACACGCGCCGCCGTCGCGTTCGAAGCCAAAAAACCGCTTGAAATCGTCGAACTCGATCTGGAAGGCCCCAAGGCGGGCGAGGTCCTTGTCGAGATCAAGGCGACCGGCATTTGCCACACCGATGCCTACACGCTCGACGGTCTCGACAGCGAAGGAATTTTTCCGTCGATCCTCGGCCACGAGGGCGCCGGGATCGTCCGCGAGGTCGGCCCCGGCGTGATCTCCGTGAAACCGGGCGATCATGTGATCCCGCTTTACACGCCCGAATGCCGCCAGTGCAAAAGCTGCCTCAGCCAGAAAACCAATCTCTGCACCGCGATCCGTGCGACCCAGGGCAAGGGGCTGATGCCCGATGGCACCTCGCGTTTCAGCCACAAGGGCAAGACCATCTTCCACTATATGGGCTGTTCGACGTTTTCGAACTTCACCGTCCTGCCGGAAATCGCGGTCGCAAAGATCCGTGAGGACGCGCCGTTCGACAAGAGCTGCTACATCGGCTGCGGGGTTACGACCGGCGTCGGTGCCGTAGTCAACACCGCCAAGGTCACGCCGGGCTCCAACGTGGTGGTGTTCGGGCTCGGCGGCATCGGGCTCAACGTGATTCAGGGCGCGAGGATGGTGGGCGCCGACAAGATCATCGGCGTCGACGTCAACGATTCCAAGGAGGAATGGGGACGCCGCTTCGGCATGACCCATTTCGTCAATCCGAAAAAGCTCGAAGGCGATATCGTAGCACATCTGGTGACGCTCACCGACGGCGGCGCCGACTTCACCTTCGACTGCACCGGCAATACCACCGTGATGCGGCAGGCGCTCGAAGCCTGCCATCGCGGCTGGGGTGTCTCGGTTGTGATCGGGGTGGCGGAAGCCGGCAAGGAAATTGCCACAAGGCCGTTCCAGCTCGTGACCGGGCGGGTGTGGAAGGGCACGGCATTCGGCGGCGCCCGCGGCCGCACCGACGTGCCGAAAATCGTCGACTGGTACATGAACGGCAAGATCGAGATCGACCCGATGATTACCCACGTCCTCAAGCTCGAGGAAATCAACAAGGGATTCGATCTGATGCACGAGGGCAAGTCGATCCGTTCGGTCGTCGTGTTCTAACTCAAAAACGTCAAACACAAGGAGGGATGACCCCATGGCTGCTCATATCCACCCATCGGTTGACAACGGAGTGAAGAAAGGTTCGGGCAGCTTTGCCGGCGGAACCCTGGTCTGCAAATGCAAGGACAAGCCGGTCAAGGTCGCCATCACCGGCGACGTCGCCCACAACCACGCCTGCGGCTGCACCAAATGCTGGAAGCCGGAGGGCGCGAACTTCTCGGTGGTCGCGGTCGTACCGCGGGACAACGTGAAAGTGACCGAAAACGGCGACAAGCTCAAGGTCGTCGACAGTTCGGCGGCGATCCAGCGCTACGCCTGCACGGTCTGCGGCACGCATATGTACGGCCGCATCGAGAACAAGGCGCATCCGTTCCACGGCCTCGACTTCATCCATCCCGAGCTGTTCCAGGAAGGCGGCTGGGCCGCGCCGGGATTTGCCGCGTTCGTGTCGTCGGTGATCGAGTCCGGCGTCAAGCCGGATGAGATGGCCGGGATCAGGTCGCGTCTGAAAGAGCTCGGGCTCGAGCCCTATGACTGCCTGAATCCGCCGCTGATGGATGCGATCGCCACCCACGTGGCGAAATCCAAGGCGGCCTGATCCGGCAAGCTTTGTATGAGGCCCCACTGGCGGTGATCCGTCGGCGGGGCCGCCATCCCAATTGACCAGATGCAATCTTGGCGTCGTCGCGGCGCTGGAGACGTAAAGCCATGACGATCGAAACCGTTTCCTTGAATCGATCGCATGGCGGCGTGCAGGGCGTCTACAAACATAGCAGCCGCGAAACCGGCACCGGCATGACCTTTTCGGTCTATGTCCCTCCCCATGAAGAGGGCGCGAAGCTACCCGTGGTCTGGTATCTGTCCGGTCTGACCTGCACCCACGCCAACGTCACCGAAAAGGGCGAATTCCGCAAAGCTTGCGCCGAACTGGGCCTGATCTTCGTCGCGCCCGACACCAGCCCGCGCGGCGAAGGCGTGCCCGGCGATCCCACGGGCGCTTACGATTTCGGGCTTGGCGCCGGTTTTTATGTCGATGCGACGCAAGCGCCGTTCGCGCGCAATTACCGCACGTGGAGCTATGTGACGAAGGAGTTGCCCGAACTGGTCGAGCAGCATTTCCCGGTTTATCCCGCCCGGCAATCGATCCTCGGGCATTCGATGGGCGGGCACGGCGCGCTGACGATCGCGCTGTCGCATCCTGGCCACTATCGCGCCGCCAGCGCCTTTTCGCCGATCGCCGCACCCTCGCAAGTGCCGTGGGGAATCAAGGCGCTCGGCGGCTATCTCGGCGGCGACAAAGCAGCGTGGCGGCGGCATGACGCGGTGGCGCTGATCGAGGACGGCGCGCGATTTTCGGATCTTTTGGTCGATGTCGGCGATGCCGACCCGTTCCTGAAGGAGCAGCTTCGCCCGGAATTGCTGGAAAGCGCCTGCGCCAAGGCAGGAATCCCGCTCAATCTCCGCCTGCAAAGCGGCTACGACCACAGCTATTATTTTATCTCGACCTTCATGGCCGACCATCTGCGCTGGCATGCCGCGCGGCTGAAGGCATAGAGGCTATTGCGGGCGGCCATAATTCGGCTCGAGCAGTCGGTTGCGCAGCAGATAGCTCGTGGTGCGCTGCCAGGATTCGTCGGTGTTGCCGCGAAAATCCGCGCTCATCGAGGTGATGAGACGCCCGGTTTGGACCTCGCGCAGATAGATGTTTAGGCTCAGGATCAGGTTGGAGACCTTCTGCACCACGCCGGTAATCGCAAGATCGGCGCCGAGCTTTTGCGCGAGGTCGACGTCGCAGCCGCCGCAGGCCTGAAGGTTCGCCGCATGCGCCGCATCATTGACCGGCGCAATATCGAGAACGGCGAATTTTCCGGATTCGGCCAGCCCCTTGCGGATCTGCTCGCTGGTGCGGATCAGCCGCTGCTGTTCGTCGCGGCGCACCCCGTCGATCTCGCCCTGCAGGCTGGTGTCGAGCAGTTCGAAATCGAAAACCGCAGTTTTCGGCGGATCGGCCTGCGCCGAAACCGGAAGCAACAGCATCAGCGCGACAAGGGCGGCAACTCGCATGATCGTTTGCATCCACGGCAGTGCAAAACGGAATTTCAGTGTTAAACGTAGGGCTGTTCGGCCATGATTCAAGCCGGAAGTCTCCCTATCGTTCAGTCGAAAGGGATGTCAGGGAGGAATAATGATCCGGCTGCTTGTCGGCATAATCGGCTTGGGCGTACTGATCACCACCGCGCTTGCCGCCGATCCTGTCGAGATCGGAATCGGTTATCTCGGCCGTGCCGGCGTAAAGCCGACGCTTTCGCTGGTCGAACTGCCGGCGGAGAATGACGGCATAGCAGGCGTCCGCCTCGCGATCGAGGACAACAATACCACCGGCAAGTTCTTGAATCAGCGTTTCGCCCTGGAGGAGGTTCGGCTCAAGGATGGCGACGACGCGGCCAAGGCGGCGGTTGGGCTCGCGGACCGCGGCGTCGGTTTTATCATTGCCGACCTTCCCGCGGACGCGCTGCTGAAGGCGGCCGATGCGGTCCGCGATCGCGGCACCGTGTTGTTCAACGCCGGCTCCATCGACGACCGGCTGCGCGAAGAGGATTGCCGCGCCAACCTCATTCACACCGCGCCGACGCGCTCGATGCTCGCGGACGGTCTTGCCCAGTATCTGGTCTGGAAGCAATGGAAACGCTGGCTGCTGGTGACAGGCTCCCATGACAACGACAGGCTTTTTGCCGAGGCGCTGCGGCGTTCGGCGACGCGCTTCGGTGCGAAAATTGTGCAGGAACGCGTGTTCGAGGATACCGGCGGCGCGCGCCGCACCGACAGCGGCGTGACCCTGATCCAGCGCCAGATGCCGGTGTTTACGCAAAGTGCGCCGGCCTACGACGTTCTCGTCGCGGCGGACGAGAGCGAGGTGTTCGCGCCCTATTTGCCCTACCGGACCTGGGACCCGCGGCCGGTCGCAGGATCCGCCGGCCTTGTTCCGAAAAGCTGGGACGCCGCTCATGACCAGTGGGGCGCGGTCCAGATGCAAAACCGGTTTCTGAAGCTGAATTCGCGGCGCATGACGGCGCTGGACATGCAGGCCTGGACCGCGGCACGTATGATCGGCGAAGCAGCGTCGCGGACGAATTCGGGTGATCCCGGAAAACTGCTGGATTTCCTCAAAGGCCCGAATTTTTCCATCGCGGCATTCAAGGGCCAGCGGCTTACACTGCGGGATTGGAACCTGCAGCTTCGCCAGCCGATCCTGCTCACGGATGGCCGCATGGTGGTCTCGGTGTCGCCGCAGGAGGGATTCCTGCATCAGGTTTCGGAACTCGATACGCTCGGCGTGGACCGGCCCGAAACCAGGTGCAAACTGCAATGAAGATGGAGATCGCCCTGATGCGGCGTCACTGCCTGCTGTTCGGAATGATGGTCTGGCTTGCGGGCACTCTCCCCGCCTCAGCCTTCATCGCCTATGTGTCGAACGAAAAGAGCAACACCGTTTCGGTGATCGATACCGACAAATGGGCTGTGATCAAAACCATCAAGGTCGGCCAGCGGCCGCGCGGCATCGAGTTCACCAGGGATGGCAAGTTCGTTCTGGTCGCGGTCGGCGATGACGACACCATCGAGATGATCGACACCGCCACCCAGCAAGTGGTCGACAAGCTGCCATCCGGCCCCGATCCCGAGCTGTTCGTCCAGGACGCCGCCGGCAAGACTCTCTATGTCGCCAACGAGAACGACAACACCGTGACCATCATCGATGTCGAGCGGCGTGTGCGCGTCGGTGACGTGCAGGTTGGCGTCGAGCCGGAAGGCATGGCCATCAGCCCGGACGGAAAAATTCTGATCAACACCTCCGAAACCACCAACATGGCGCATTTCATCGACACCGCGTCGCGCCAGATCGTGGCCAATGTGCTGGTCGATGCGCGCCCGCGTTTCGCGGAGTTCAAGCGCGACGGCTCCGAGCTATGGGTTTCCTCGGAGATCGGCGGCACGGTGTCCGTCATCGACCCGGCCAAACACGCGGTCACCGGCAAAATCGAATTCGCCATTCCTGGAATGCGCAAGGAGGCGATCCAGCCGGTCGGGATCAGCATCACCGCTGACGCCAAAACCGCGTTCATCGCACTCGGGCCCGCCAACCGCGTCGCCGTGGTCGATGCCGCAAGCCATCAGGTCACCAAATATCTGCTGGTCGGGCAGCGCGTCTGGCATATGGCGTTTACGCCCGATGAGAAATACCTGCTGGTGACGAACGGCGTGTCGAACGACGTGTCCGTCATCGACGTCGCCGCACTCAAGGTGATCAAGACCATCCAGGTCGGCGAGTTGCCCTGGGGCATCACGATCGCGAAGCAATGACGATGATGGGCATGGCCACCGCTGGCGACAAGACGGCCGCCGTTCCCGGCCGTTCCGATACTTTGGAATCCGCGCTGACGATCGAAGGGATCAGCCACGCCTATGGCGCCCGCCGCGCGCTCAACGATGTCAGCTTCACGGTCGCGCCGGCGAGCTTTACCGCACTGCTCGGCCTCAACGGCGCAGGCAAGAGCACGCTGTTTTCCCTGATCACGCGGCTGTTCGGCGTACAGGCCGGGCGCATCGGCATCTTCGGTCATGACATCGGGCGCGCGCCGGGCGAGGCGCTGCGGCGCATGGGCGTGGTGTTCCAGCCGCGCACGCTCGACCTCGATCTGTCGGTCACGCAGAATCTTCAATATCACGCCGCGCTGCACGGCATCGACCGTCGCGAGGCGCGCGTGCGCGCCGGCGAAGTGCTCTCGCGCATCGGACTTGGCGACCGCGCCGGCAGCAAGGTGCGCGATCTCTCGGGCGGCCAGATGCGGAGGCTTGAAATCGCTCGCGCGCTGCTGCACCGCCCACACCTGCTGCTGCTGGATGAGGCGACCGTCGGCCTCGACGTCAAGGCGCGCGCCGATATCCTCGGTCACGTACGGCGGCTGGTTACCGAGCAAGGCATCGGCGTGCTGTGGGCCACGCATCTGTTCGACGAGATCATGCCTGACGATGACCTCGTGGTTCTGCATCAAGGCCGGGTTCTCGCACGTGGTGTGGTCGCGCGCGTCGTCGCAGAGACCAAAGCGAGCGACTTGCATTCTGCCTTCATGCAGCTGACCGGTACCGGCGCGGAAACCGGGAGTTTCGGGTCATGAACCCGGTGGCCGCAAAGCCGGCGGGATTCTCGTTTGCGCAGTATCTCACCTGCATGAACGGCATCGTATGGCGGGAGGGCCTGCGCTTCATCCACCAGCGAGAGCGCTTCATCTCGGCGCTGGTGCGGCCACTGGTGTGGCTGTTCATCTTCGCCGCAGGCTTCCGCCAGGTGCTCGGCATCTCCATCATCCCGCCATACGAAACCTACGTTCTTTACGAGGTCTACATCACGCCGGGATTGATGGCGATGATCCAGCTGTTCAACGGCATGCAGTCGTCGCTCTCGATGGTCTATGACCGCGAGATGGGCAACATGCGTACCTTGCTGGTGAGCCCGCTGCCGCGCTGGTACCTGCTGTTCTGCAAGCTGCTCGCGGGGACCGCGGTATCGGTGCTCCAGGTCTACGCCTTTCTCCTGATCGCATGGTTCTGGGACATCGAGCCGCCGCCGATCGGCTATTTCGCCGTGCTGCCGGCGCTGGTGCTGTCCGGGCTGATGCTGGGATCGCTGGGGATGCTGATCTCCTCGGGCATCAAGCAACTGGAGAACTTCGCAGGCGTGATGAATTTTGTCATTTTCCCGATGTTCTTCGCATCCTCAGCCCTCTACCCTCTATGGCGGGTACAGGAAGGAAGCCCGATGCTCTATTATGTGTGCCAGTTCAATCCGTTCACTCACGCGGTCGAACTCATACGCTTCGCGCTGTACGGCCGGATGAATTGGGTTTCTTTGGCGGTGGTCGCCGGCTGCACGGCGGCCTTCATGATCGGGGCGATCTTCGCCTACGACCCCTCGCGCGGTTTGAGCCGGCGCGGTCCCGCGGGAGGCGAGACATGAGATGGCCGGTCTTGCTGTGCGCGGTTGTCGTCGCCGGGATCAGTCCTGCGCTTGCCGCCGATCCGCGCTATCCTGACTGGCCCTGCGCCCAGGCCAAGGTGCCTGAAATCTCGCTTGCCGCGGTCTGGGACGGCCCGGCGCTCGACGACGCCACAGCCAAGTGGAAAGACGACGCCAAGGTCGGCGCGCTGGTGCCGCGCCTTGCCGCACGCCGCACGCCGATCGATGAAGCGGAGAAGATGATCGCAGAATTCATGTCGGGCTCGGCTGCTCAAAAGAGTGAGGCGGGCAAGTTACTGTTTGCCGGCCTGTTCGACACGCTCAATGCGCAGCGCTCGTCGGTCATGAACGGGCTCGAGCGCGTCACCCGCAAGCAGCGCGAGGCGGCGGAGAAAATCCGCGACGACACGCTGGCGCTGCAGGCCTTGCAGGACGCAGCCACGCCGGATCAGGCCAAGGTCGAGGAACTCGGCAATCAGCTGGTTTGGGAAACACGCATCTTCGAAGACCGCCGCCGTGTGATCAAATTCGTGTGCGAGGTCCCGGCCGCGATCGACCAGCGGCTGTTCGCGCTCGGCCGGGTGATCCAGCAGGGGATGGAATAAACACCGGCTCGAGCGTCTGATTTGAATCGTCATGCCCGGCCTCGTGCCGGGCATCCACGTCTTAACTGCATCGCGGCAAGAAAGACGTGGATGGCCGGGACAAGCCCGGCCATGACGAGTCTGATAGCTAGAAATGCTTAACGCGGCACCGGCTGCGAATCCTCAACCGGCAAGTTGGCGCGCTGCCAGCCATCGGTACCGTCGGGATACCACGCGACATTTATATAGCCGTAGGACAAGGTGCGCTTTGCCGCGTTCCACGACATCCAGCAATCGGCCTGGCAGTAGATCACCAGCGGCTTCGCCTTGTCGCCGCCGCTGGCCCGCGCGAGTCCTTCTCGTAGATAGTCTTCTGTGGCGGCCGCCAGCGCGCCATAGCCCGTGTCTGGCAGCCAGACGCTACCGGGTATATTCGGCCGCGGCTTGTCACGCCAGATCGTGCCCTCGGGAAGATTTTGCGGTTTTGGCGGACGCGGCAGCACGTCTATGAAGACAGCCTTGCCGGCACGCCAGATCGCTTCCGCCTCCGCCGTCGCAAGGACGCGGGCGCCGGCGAGCGTTGCTGGCACCGGCGCGCGATAGTTATCGGTACGATATCCCTTCGGTTCGGGAGGATTTTCCTGCGCGGCTGCCGGGATCGTCAACAGCAACAAGGCAACAACCGGGTGCGCCAGCTTCCACATCACGGCTGCTTCGCGGCGGTCTCCGCTGTGATCGGTCTGTCATTTTCATCCAGCAGCGGCACGCCGAAGTCGAGCAGTATCTTGTTGATGGCCGGCTGGTTCTCCTGGATCAGGCGATTGAGCAATCGCTTCCAGTTCTGATCGGCGGGACGAACCCCCATCCCGATACGAAACATCAGCTTCGGTCCCGACGTTTCCTTGACCAGCGGCATGACGTGAAGCGGCGGGTTGGCCTGCTTTGCGTAATAGCCCGCCATCGGCCCCCACAAAACGCCGGCGTCGATTTCTCCCAACATCAAATCCTTGATCATGGCCGCTGCGGAAGAATCGATACGCGTATCGATCATCAGCGGATACGGCCTGGCATTCATCATCAGGCCTGCGACCGCCATGTTGGTGGCAGGCGGCGTGCCGGCAACGATGCCGATGCGCTTGCTCTTGAGGCGTTCGTCTTCGAGCGTCGTGACCTCCTCGAGGCCGCTGCCCTGCCTGGCGATCAGCGCGTAGGCCGTGCGGTAATAGGGATTGGTGCCCTGGACCAGATCGTCGCCCTGCGGAAAGCCCATGATGACGTCGCAGCGATGCGCGCCGAGCGTCATCTTCACGAAACCTGTCGCCTGCGGAAAGTACATGTAATCGAGCCGCTTCTGCAGCTTCTCGGCAAACAGTTCCGCGATCTTGTTCTCGATTCCCTCGCCCTTGTCGTTGGAGAACGGCATGTTGCGCGGGTCGGCGCAGACGCGCAGCACCTTCGGGTCGACCAGTTCGATCGACAAGTCGGTGCCTTCCGGCATCTGCTGCGCCTTCGGGCGACCCTGTCCGATCAGCGTTGTGGCGAGCGCAACGAATGAAATCACCAGCCAGCGGCGCGGCGCGGCATTCATCATTGCCGTCTTCTCCTTGGTCGAAACGCTCAGCGCTTGCCCATGCAGGAATCTTCCGCCTGCTGCACAGCGGGCGATTTGTCTTCATGCTTGGCAGGCCGCGCGCGCCCGACCGCATCGACCGAACGGGCGCGGAGATAGATGTAGAGATCGTCCATGTAGCAGGCCACGTTCGGATTGTCGCCGAACGCCGGCATGACGTTGTCCTGCGCGGTGCCGACGTTCTTGCGGCCGCCCGCAACTACTGCCAGGAAGTCACCGTAGTTCATGGTCTTGACCGAGTTCTTCAGCGCGGGTGCATAAGTCGATCCCTCACCGTCCGGGCCGTGACAGACGTGGCAATCCGAATGATAGCGCCGGTACCCGGAGTAGGTGTACCAGTCGACCGTGCCATCGGGCGCGACCTTGAAGGTCGGATCGCCGTCATTGTCCAGGTATTTGCCTCCATCGGACTTAACGGCGGTCGGATCGCCGGGACCTTCAGCGAAAGCGATTCCTCCGGATGCCGCGAGCATCATCGCGGCAGCCACCAAGCAGATTGTGCGCAAGAGCATTTCCTCGACGTTCGATGAAAGACGAACCGGCGCGTGGAAGGTTCCACGCGCCGGCGCGATTTTCGTCAGGTCACTGCGGCAGCGCGAACACCGTGAGCGTTCCGCCGAGCGCGGTGTAGTTGCTCAGCGCTGCGTAGCCGCCGACCGCGCCGAGACCCGCGGTGGGATCGGTCAGGCCGGCCGCGAGGCCGATGCCTGCCCAACCGCCGACGCCGGACAATATGGCAACGTACTGCCTGCCGCCATTCTCGTAGGTCGTGACGTTGCCGATGATGCCGGACGGGGTCTTGAACTTGTAGAGTTCCTTGCCCGTCTTGGCATCGACCGCCTTCAGGTAGCCTTCCAGCGTTCCGTAGAACACCACGCCGCCTGCGGTGGCGAGCGCGCCTGACCAGACCGAGAACTGCTCCTTGTTGGACCAGACGATCTTGCCGGTCTTGCCGTCCCAGGCGATGAAGTTGCCCATATGGGTTTCACCGGGAGGCGGATACATCGAAAGCGTCGCTCCCACATAGGGCTGGCCCGCGGTGTAGCTCACCTTGAACGGCTCGTAGTCCATGCAGACGTGGTTGGTCGGCACGTAGAACAGCTGCGTATCCGGCGAATAGGCCGCCGGCTGCTCGTCCTTGGTACCGAGCGCGGCCGGGCAGATGCCCTTGTTGTTATGGTCCTCGCCCTGCTTGTCGGTGGAGTATTGGTCGAGCACCACCGGTCGGCCATAGGTCGGCGAGTCCTTTTTCATGTCGACGCCAGAGGTCCAGTTGACCTTCGGGTCGAACTTCTCGGCCACCAGCAATTCACCGCTGACGCGGTCGAGCGTGTAGCCCAGTCCATTGCGGTCGAAATGGGTCAGCAGCTTGCGATCGGCACCGCCGATCTGCTGATCGCTGAGGATCATTTCGTTGACGCCGTCATAGTCCCATTCGTCATGGGGCGTCATCTGGTAGACCCACTTGGCCACGCCCGTATCGGCGTCGCGCGCGAAGATGGTCATCGACCACTTGTTGTCGCCCGGACGCTGCTTCGGATTCCAGGTCGAGGGATTGCCCGAACCGTAATAGACGAGGTTCAGAGCAGGATCGTAGGACATCCAGCCCCATGTGCAGCCGCCGCCGATCTTCCATTGATCGCCCTGCCAGGTCTTCAGGCTGGAATCCTTGCCGACCGGTTTGCCGAGCGCCGTGGTTTTGTCGTCGAACATGATCTGATCGTCGGGCCCTTCGGAGAAGGCGCGCCAGACCTGCTTGCCGGTCTTGCTGTCATAGGCGGTGACGTGGCACTGCACGCCGAACTCGCCGCCGGAGATGCCGACCAGCACCTTGTCCTTGATCACGAGTGGAGCGGAGGTACCGGTCGAGCCCTTGCTGGGGTCGCCGTTCTTCGCGGTCCAGGCGACCTTGCCGGTCTTGGCGTCGAGCGCCACCAGCGTGGTGTCGGCCTGGTGCAGGAAGATCATGCCGTCGCCATAGGAGACGCCGCGATTCACCGTGTCGCAGCACATCACCGGGATGACGTTCGGATCCTGCTTGGGCTCATATTTCCAGACGATCTTGTTTTCGTCGGCAAGATTGAGTGCATAGACCTTGTTGGGGAACGGGGTGTGAACGTACATCATATCGCCGACGATCAGCGGTCCGCCTTCGTGACCGCGCAGCACGCCGGTCGAAAACGTCCATGCGACCTGAAGCTTGCCGACATTGGCCGCGTTGATCTGATTGAGTTTCGAGTAGCGCGTATTGGCGTAATCGCCTGCCGGCATGACCCAGCCCTTCGGGTCTTGCGACATCTTGTTTAGCGCGTCATTGGCATTGGCGGCACCTGCGGCGAATGTCGCCACGGCGCCGAGACAGGTTGCGAGTAGCAACTTGCGCATAACGAAGCCTCCCACGTTGTTTCAAGTTTTATTTTGTTTGTGCGCTGGGCCTGGATGCGTCCAGCGTCAACGATTGATACGGATAGCATTTCCGAAAGTCGTTACACTTTCAGCTTCTGCACCCGCTATCGACTTTCAAAATGACATCGACACTTTTCAGTGAACCGCGGTCCGATTGAAGCCGGAAACAACCAAATGCTATGCCCGTCATCCGGAGCGTGCAACAGAAATAAAGTTGGCAACTCTTTGCGTTCCCTGGTGCTGCGATGCAATAGTTTGGGCACGTGCCCACGGCAGCGTGCAACATCGACATGACGACCATGACTCATCGCGTTGCTACACTTCTCGTGCTTGCGGCATTGGCCATGCCCACGCCTGCGAATGCGCAGCAAAGCCCGTTGCCGGTCAGCGAAGTCGCGACGGGAGTTTTCGTTCACATCGGCGTGACTGAACTCATGACGCGCGAAAACGAGGGAGCGATCGCCAATATCGGCTTCATCGTCGGCAACGATTCGGTCGCGGTGGTCGATACCGGCGGCAGTGTAACCGAGGGGCGGCGATTGCTCGCCGCCATCCGTGCCCGCACACAGATGCCGATCCGCTACGTCATCAACACCCACGGTCATCCGGATCATGTCTTTGGCAATGCAGCATTCGTGCGAGATGGCACAGATTTCGTCGGGCACAAGAACCTGCGCCGTGCGCTCGCCGCCCGCGGGCCGTTCTATCTGGATGCATTTCGCCGGACCATGGGGGACGCGTTGATCGACGATGTCCGGATCATATCACCGGCAATTTTAGTAGACGGCGAACGCGAACTGGACCTCGGCGGCCGAAAATTGCTGCTGCGGGCGTGGCCGGCCGCGCACAGCGACAACGATCTCACGGTCCTTGACCAGCAAACCGGCACGTTGTTCGCGGGCGATTTGCTGTTCCTCACCCATGTACCCGTGCTCGACGGCAGCATCCGCGGCTGGCTCGCGGTCATCGGCGGACTCGGCGCCATCCCGGCGCGGCGCGTGGTTCCAGGTCACGGAGCGGTGAGCGAATGGCCGGCGGCCTTGGCCGACGAACGCCGCTATCTCGACAGGCTGGCGGCGGATGTTCGCAGCCTGATCGCCAGTGGGAAGCCAATAAGGGTTGCGGCAGATAGCGCCGCAGCCTCCGAACGGCCGCGCTGGGAGCTGTTCGACGACTACAACGCGCGCAATGCAACAACGGCATTCTCGGAAATTGAATGGGAATAGCCTGCGCAAGGGAGTATATCTGACTGCATTGCTCCGGTCGTTGAGAGGATCGCGACGATGTTGCGACGTTATTTCTTCCTGCCCTGGTTTGCGGGTCTGCTGCTTGCGTTGCACTGCGGCGTGGCTGCGGCTGCCGAACCCTACGATCCCTGGCCCGGGCTTGCGCAGGACATCTTCAACAACCGGGCGATGAACGACGGCGCAGGCTTGATCGCCATCGAGATGCCGGTCCGCGCCGAAGACGCGGCGATCGTCCCGGTCACCCTGCGCGCGACGCTGCCGCCCGGCGATAGCAGACGCGTAACGGCGATCACGCTGGTGATCGACCAGAATCCCGCGCCGATGGCGGCGCGGTTCGAACTTGGAGCGGACGCAGCGGTGTCGGAAATTTCCACGCGCGTGCGCGTCAACAATTATACCGACGTCCATGCCGTCGCCGAGCTGAGCGATGGTCAGCTCTACGTGACGAAAACCTACGTAAAAGCCTCCGGCGGCTGCTCGGCGCCGGCTGCGAAAAACGCCGAGGAAGCCAACGCCCGGCTGGGCCAGATGCGCTTCCGGCAATTCGCCAAGGCCGGCGAGGGTCCGACAAGCGGGGCGCGCGAAGCCCAGATCATGGTCGGTCATCCCAACAATTCCGGCCTGCAGATGGACCAGGTCACGCAGCTCTATATTCCGGCCTTTTTTGTCAACGAATTGCGGGTGTGGCAGGACGACAGCCTTGTGCTGGCGATGGAAGGCGGAATTTCGATTTCGGAAGATCCGAATATCAGGTTCACCTATGTCCCGAACGGCGCCAAGCGTTTCCGCGTCGAGGCCAGGGATACCGAAGGTCACGTGTTCCAGAACGAATGGAAGGCCGAGGGCTCCGGCATGTGAGTGCGCCAGTTCGCTGCAGGCGCCTCAGAAACACCTGACTTCGGCTTCCGCCTGGGCACGCCTGAGATCGTTGAGCGCGCTATTGGCCTGTTCGGAAGAGCGAAACTGGCCGCCAAGGTTTCCCCGCACCTGGGCCATGCTCAGCACGGTTTCAGCCGTGACGTAACGGTCAAACGGCAATAGCGACGCGAGCACATCGATCGAGCAGGAGCATGAGTCGATCGACTGCCGGGTTTCCCCATTGGCTTTCATGCAGCCGAACACATACTCGACCCGCGCATTGGTGGGATAATCGTTGATGTCATCGCCGCGCGCGGCAGCGGCCGCCGCTCCCACTGCGGCCAGCACGCAGACACTCAACTGCATCCATCGGGAAATGGTCATCGCGCTCTCCTGCCCGATGCGATCGGACCATGCTACTATAGCGAAAAATACGGGAGGTCACATGCTGCGTATATCGATCGCCGTCATCGCCGTTCTGCTCTCTACGTCCCAGCTTTTGGCGCAGCAGGGCAAAGGCATCCGGCTCTGGAACCTGACCACGGCGACGATTTCGAATTTTCAGCTTTCTCCTGCGGGCAAGGATGCCTGGGGACCGAATCAGGCCCTGAATGACAAGGACAAGGAGGTCGACCACGACGAGCGCCTGCGTATCACCGGTGTCGAGCCCGGGCGGTACGATGCCAAGGTCGGCTATCGCGACTCCCGGCAATGCGTTGTGAAGGACATCGAAATCAAGGCCGACGCGGTATTTTCGATCGCGGACAAGGACTTGAAAAATTGCAGCAAATAGCGCGCCGCTATCCATCCCACGTCGTCCCCGCGAAGGCAGGCGCCCCATAAACTCCGTGTTGATGATACGGAGGATGTGAATGATTTGCCGACGATAACCAGCGGTGGTTATGGGTCCCCGCCAGAGCCTGTCATCGGGCCGGCAATAGCCGGACCCGTTGGCGGGGACGACGCCAGCGATCAGCCCGCAGCCGTCGCTCCGCCCGCATCCGCCTTGTCGTTGGTGTGTGGATATTCGCAGCGCCAGCGCACCGCATTCCATTTCGGATGCTCGCCCACCCACTGCGCGATATAGGGGGGTGCCGCCATCACGCATTGCTGCAGCGAACCGCTGTAGGAAAACACCAGATGGGTTTCTTCACAGGTCGCCGGTGAGAGGACCGCGCACACCGTCACGATCAAGTCGATGGGGTTCATGCCTGATTCCTTGCGCCGCAACATTGATAGCACAACAGAAACGGCCGGCAGGCAAAGCGGGTTTCAACAAGGCGTGAGAATTCGTCTTGTCCAATGTGTTAGAAATTGACCCCCAGCACCAATCGGGCCTGGTGGCGCTCGAAATTGACGAGGTCGAGGGCGGCGGTCGATCCGGCTTGGTGCCCCCATGCCTGAAAGCTCCAGTTCGCCGTCAATCTGGAGCGCTCCGATAATTTCAGAAATGCGGTCGGGCCGATAAACAGCGCCTGGCCCTCGAACTGCTCCAGGCCGATCCCATCGTATTTCCTGAAGTATCGCGCCTCGCCGCCAAGAAAAAACCCGGGACGAATTTGAGCCATCACCGCCATCGCGGCGCCGACGGTGGATTCCTGCTCCGCCTGTCCGGTCGCCAGCATGCGGGTCCATTCCGGCTGATAGATCAGGTTGAGTGCCACCACGCTGAGGTCCGGGATCAACTCGCGATCGAACGCCAGCCTGAATTCGGTGCCGTATTGCCGTACCCGCGCCGCGGTCGTCTCATCGATGCGGTCGACCTGGCCTTCCACCGCCAATGTCATGCCGAAAGGGTCTTTCTCCCGGTCCAGAAACCGGTAGCGCAGGTCGAGCGAGACCCCCTGCCCCTCGAACTGGCTGCGATCGGCGAATCCAGGGACGCCAAAGATGTCATGGGTCGCAAATGTGCCTCCCAGTTCGACCCGGAAATTCCGGGCGGGCACGAATTCCAGCTCGAATTCCTGGCCGACGGCGCGGTAATTACCGCGGGCTTTGGACAACAACCCAGTGGTCTGGCTCTGGAATTCCCGTTCGCCGACATTGCCGACGTCGGTGCCGATCATGAAAGCAAACAGATGCTCGGTGTCGATGCCTTCCGCGTACCCGCCGACCGGGAGCGATGCTGCGATGCAAACGCAGGCAATCCCAACGGCTTTTGCGCGAACGGACATTTACGTTCCGATGAATGAAAACGGCAGCACGGCTGACCTGAGCGCAAACCCTATCACAAAGCGGCGACCATAAGCTGCCACAGCGGCGAAAGAATCCGGGCTTTATTGGACGCGCCCGACGGCTATGCTAGTCAACCCTCCCGTTTTGAGGAGAAATGCAATGGCTCAACTCGTCGTCCTTTATAAGACACCAAAGAACACGGACGCCTTCGACAAGTATTATTTCGCGACTCACGTGCCGCTGGCCAAAAAACTTCCCGGCCTGAAAAAATATGATGTGAGCAAGGGGCCTGTCGCATCGCCCGCCGGCGCGACCGGCGTTTATCTGGTGGCGACGCTGTATTTCGATTCGGTTGATGCCATCAAATCCGCCTTTGGCTCAGCGGAAGGAAAAGCCACCGCGGGCGACCTCGCCAATTTCGCAGATGGCGGCGCGGACCTGTATTTCTTCGATACCAAAGAGGTTTGAGGACCGCCGAAACGGCCGCGGCCCCAAGGCTTAGTGCGAAGCACCAATCCTCGGGGCCGCCAGGTCGTCTTGACGCAATTATTATTTGCGCGCGGCGCAGGCGTACATGTTGATTTCCATGCCGACCGGCACTTCGACGATTTTCGGAGTTTTCCAAGCCATCGGGGTCTCCTCATTTTATTATGGCGCGAGCTCGCGCTGCCGAGAACCTAAGGCCCCGTCACGCGCCGCGCAAGCATAACTTGCGCCGGTGCGACGACAGGTTCCGGACCTATCGCAGCAAGCGCAACAACGCCTTTCCCGCCGGGGAACTCAGCTCTTTGGTGTCCAAGGTTCCATCCTTGTCAGGATTGGCGGCATTGAAGCGCTGCTCGACGAGGGCGAGATATTCATCCTTTGTCAGCGTCCCGTCATGGTCGGGATCGGCCGCGTCCAGTTCCTTGGCGCTCAATCGTCCCGCCAATTCGCGCTTGTCGAGCGTGCCGTCGTGATCGGGGTCCAGTCTGTCGAACAAGGCCGACGCCGCCTTCTTCGCTTCCGCGAGATCGACGGTGCCGTCGTTGTCGGGATCGAGCATCCGAAGCGCATTGGAGCCGCGGGATTTCGCCAAGGCAGGCAAGCTCCCTACGGCCACAATTCCGATCGCCAGCGTGAACACAACAGTGCGGCGCGACAGCATTGCATAACCTCCGACTCGCGTTTCTCTAAAACCAACCCTAGCACGAGACCGGGGGTTTCCCGTCTCTACCGGTACTTTAGCAACCTTGATCGGTCGGTTTGGCACCCTGGGCTTGCTGCGCGGCAGTCGGCTGAGCCTGCATCTGCTTCTGGGCGTCTTGCGACGATGTCGCCACGTCGCCAGTTGCGCGGTTCATGGTGCTGTTGGCCGCGTGCTGATTGGTGGACGCACCGGTGCCGGTTCCGGTGGTTGCCTGGCCGGTGTTTCCGGGCGTCGGTCCCGCACCTGCGTCGTGCGCGCTGGCGGATTTTCCGGTCATGTCGCACGGACCGGCTTGGGCGGTGCCGATGCTCAATGCCATCACGGCGCAGCCGGCGAGAATGAGGTGTTTCGCGTACATCTGGCACTCCTTGGGTTTCCAGGTTTCGGGTGTGCTTCGGCATACCGAGGCGTATGAGAAACCATAACGCGAGCCGCAAGTTCCGCGTGGAGGCGAGCAGCCGTGATATTATGCCGAACGGCTTTTCGCAGTGCATCACGATATGAAGGACAAGATCGGTCGTGAAACTGTTGCTCGCCTCTGCCTTGGTATTCGCGATCCTCGCTGCGCCGCATGGCTTCGCTCAGGACCAACGGCCGGTCGGCGACAACCTTAAGGCGGCGCCGACTACGATCGATCCCACAAGCATGCCCCGCATCGCCGCAGTCGATAACCGTTTCCAGTCCTACAATATTGAAATGGTCGAGGTGACCGGCGGGCGATTCTGGAAACCCTATGGAGAATATCCGGCTGCGGGCGACGATTTATTCGCTTATCGGCCGCCGATCGATCTCAACAATGCGAAATTACGAAAGCTCGCGGCGGCACTGTCGCCGGCCTATATGCGCGTCAGCGGTACATGGGCAAACAGCACGTATTTATCGGATGCCGAAGACTCGTCATCCGCGCCGCCCGCAGGATTCAATGGTGTGCTGACCTGCCGGCGATGGCGGGACGTGATCGGCTTCTCGCAGGCGGTCGATGCGGACATCGCAACGTCCTTCGCCATCAGCCCCGGCGCCCGCGATGCGGCCGGCGTCTGGACTCCGGATCAGGCGCGTCGGCTCATCGCCTGCACCCACACCGCCGGCGGCCGAATCGCAGCAGCCGAGTTCATGAACGAACCGGACCTCATCTCGATCAGCGGCGCGCCGGCGGGTTACGATGCCGCTGCCTACGGACGCGACATCGGGCTGTTCCGCGCCTTCATGAAGCAAACAGCTCCCGAAATCATGATTCTCGGTCCTGGCGCCGCCGGAGAAAGTGCACTTGTACCTGGTCTTCTGGCCGCGTCCGATTCCGGCATGGACGTGTTTTCATATCATCACTATGGAACGCTGTCGGAGCGATGCATCGGCTCGAGCGCACCGGAAGCTGCACTTTCCGAAGCGTGGCTTTCACGAACGGATCGGGCGCTGGCTTTTCATCGGGCGCTTCGTGACAGGTTTGATCCCGGCAAGCCGATCTGGCTTACCGAAACCGCGGAGGCGGCGTGCGGCGGAAACCGCTTGAGTGCCACTTTCCTGGACACATTCCGGTATCTCGACCAGCTCGGGCGGCTGGCAAAAGCGGGGGTTCAGGTCGTCATGCACAACACGCTCGCGGCAAGCGATTACGGCTTGCTCGACGAAACAACGCTCGATCCGAGACCGAATTACTGGGGTGCGCTGCTGTGGCGAAAACTGATGGGCGCCACGGTGCTCGACAGCGGCGTTCCGATCGAAGCGGGTCTCCATGTCTATGCCCATTGCCAGCGCGGCACCTCGGGCGGCGTGACTGTTCTTGTCATCAATACCGACCGCATCGCTTCGCGCCTGCTGAGGCTGGCCAAACCCTCAGAGCGCTACACGCTCGATGCCGCAAGCCTGCGCGCTTCAACGGTCTGGTTGAACGGGGCCACGCTTGGGCTCGATGACAAGGGTGACCTGCCGTCCATCGCAGGCGCCCGGACGGCAGCCGGCGCGCTGGCGTTTGCGCCGGCGACGATCAGTTTTCTCACCATTCCGGAAGCCGGAAACAGCGCGTGTCGATAGGCAGCGATCCCTTGGCATCCGCTGGCCGACATGCCACGCTGGCTCCAACAACATCTGAGCCGGGAGAGACCGCTTGAACCGCCGATTTTGCTCGTCGTTCGCGCTTGCCATGATTGCAGCGACAGTTGCAATCCCCGTTGCGCACGCTGCCGAGTCCGACGCCTGCCGCGATATCCGTGTCCGCTATGAAGCTATCAAGCCGCAGATCAGCGCGATCGAAGTGTCGTTGACGCTGTTCTCGGCCGTCGACAAGAATTGCATCGACGTCGCGACCCGGTTGCTCGACAGCGGCGCTTCGGTCGATGCACGCGACCGGTTCGGCGCCCGACCCCTTAGCCACGCCGCGAGATTCGGCCATCTGCCGATGGTGGACCTGCTGCTGGCCCGCGGCGCGCCGATCGACGCGCGCAATCTGGCCGGCGCGACTGCGCTGTTTTTTGCCACCGACGGTAACCATACGCCGGTTGCCCAACGGCTGATCGATCGCGGCGCGGATGTGAATCTCGCCGGGCGCAGCAACGTCACTCCGGTTTCCGCCGCCAGCTATAGAGGCAACGACGCAATCGTCGAATCGTTGCTCGCTCATGGCGCGGACGATCGCGCGCCGGACCAGACCGGCAAGACGCCGATCGTCTATGCCGCGGCGAGCGCCCGGGTCGACGTCCTGGCGCGGTTGCTGAAACGGGATATCGACGTCAACGCCCGCTATCCCAATGAGCTCACGCTGTTGATGTGGGCATCCGGTCCGGATGAATCGGCGCCGGAGCCGCAGGCAATCCTGGTGGTGCAGCAATTGCTGGACGCGGGCGCACGCATCGACGACCGCGATGCCCGCGGCCGCACGGCGCTCATGATTGCGGCCGAAGGCGACCACGCCGGAATCGCCAATCTGCTATTGGCCCGGGGAGCCGATCTTTCCTTGAAGGACAAGGCCGGAAAACGTGCGGCCGACCTGAGCAAGCTGACTTCGTTGCGAGAGCGGCTCGCGGCGCCCTGAACGCCGCTCAGAGGCCCGACAGATATTCCTCCAGCGCACCAAGATCCTGCGGATCCGTGGCAATCATCAAGTCGGACATGCCGGGATTGTTGCCGCGCGCGCGCGAGCGAAACTCGTCGATCGTTTTGGTCATGTATTCCCTGCTCATTCCCGCCAGACGCGGCACGGTGCCGTCGCCCTGGAACTGATCGAGATGGCAGCCCGTGCAGCCTACCGAGCTGTTGGCTCGCAGGGCCCGGTTCGCAACTTCCTTCGGCGCGCGCGGCTGGCCAAGGTTCGGCCACGGCTTCTTCGAGAAATATTCCGCAATCGCCAGCATTTCGTCGCGCTCCATGGCGGAGGCGATCGGTTGCATGATTTCGTTCTTGCGGTCGCCCCGCTTGAAATCGCGCAGCTGAATATAGAGGTAACCGAGTTGTTGCCCCCAGATTGCGGGAATCATCCGGTCGACCGGCTTGCCGTCCACGCCGTGGCAGCCCGCGCAGACCTCGACCTTTTCTGCAATGCTCTGTGCGTTCGCGGGCAGAGCGCCGAGGTTCAAAATGCTTGCCAGCGCAACCGCGCCAATGACGTATAAATTCAGCTTGCCGCGCATCATTCCAGTCCGCCGAGGCCTCTAAAAGAAGCGGGGCCGCGACCGGCCCCGCTTCCCCATTCGATGATGCCGATTCGCTCAGTTGAGCGAGAAGGCGATGATGTTGTTGCCGCGGCGGAAATCGATCTGCGTATTGCCGCCCGCGCCGACCACGATGTATTGCTTGCCGCCAATCATGTATGTCGAGGGCGGCGCATTGACGCCAGCCCCGGCGCGGAAATTCCACAGCTCCTTGCCGTTAGACGAATTGTAGGCGGCGAACTTGCCGTTGCCTTCGCCTGTGAAAACAAGACCGCCCGCGGTGGCGAGAATACCGCCGATCATCGGTTCGGGCGTCTTCACCTGCCATTTGATCTTGCCGGTGTTGTAATCGACCGCGGTGATATTGCCCGACTGCGCCTCGGACGGAATCACCTTGAAGGCCCCACCCAGCCACAGCTTGCCGTTCGGATACGGCGAACTCTCGACATGGTAGGTCATCGGCTGATGCAGGTTGATGGCGTAGGCAAGCCCCTGCGACGGGTCGGTGGCAATCGGCGACCACTCGACGCCGCCATTGGCGCCCGGCAGCATCCGCGCGCCTTCCTTGGTCGGCAGCACCCACATGTTCTCCTGCGCTACCATGGCTTCGGAGAAGCGGATCAGGCTGCAGTCGTTGCGGTCGTGCACATAGATGTGCCCGGTCTTGCCGGCATGAAGCACGCCCGGGATCATCTTGCCGTCCTTGCCCTTGACGTCGACAAGGACCGGGGGACTTACCGCATCGAGGTCCCAAACGTCATGGGCGATGTACTGAAGGTGGCACACGTATTTGCCGGTCTCGAGATCGATGGAAACCAGCGAATCCGTGTAGAGATTGTCGCCGGGACGGGCCGAGCCATCGAGATCTGGCGACGGGTTGCCGACCACAAAATAGAGCCGGTTGGTCTTCAGATCGACCGCGGGATTTTGCCACACGCCGCCACCAAGCTTCTGGTAGGGATCGCCGCCTTTTGAGAGCTGATCCTTTTCGGCCTGGATATCGCGATGCATGTCCCGGCCGGTGGCGTCTTTTGTCGCCCACACGCCGACCGAGTTCTCCGGAATCGTGTTGAAGGTCCAGAGCAGCTTCCCGGTTTTCGCATCGTAGGCTTTCAGAAAGCCGCGGATGCCGTATTCGCCGCCGTTGGTTCCGATCAGAACCTTGTCCTTGATGACCGTGGGAGCCATCGTCTCGCTGTAGCCGAGTTCAGGATCGGCGATGTCGCTCTGCCAGGCGACCTCGCCGGTCTTTGCCTTCAGCGCCACCAGCTTGGCGTCGAGCGTGGCGACGTAGACGAGGTCGCCAAGCACCTGGACGCCGCGATTGTTGGGGCCGCAGCAATAGGTCGTCACCGGTCCCATCTTGTGCTTGTAATGCCATAGCTCCGCGCCGGTTTTGGCATCGAGTGCATAGACGTGGCTGAAGGACGTCGTGACATACATGACGCCATCGATCACGATGGGCGATGTCTCGAGCGATTCCTTGACGTCGGTCTGGAAAATCCATGCGACGCGGAGATTCTTGACATTGTCGCGGCTGATTTGCTTGGCCGGATGAAAGCGCGTCTGAGCGTAGTTGCCGTTGGTCAGAAGAAAATTATTGGCGTTCTTGTCGGCCGCGTTGAGCTGGTCCTGCGTGACCGGAGCAATCATCGCCTGGCCCGACGCCGACTTGGTTTCCTGCTTGACTTCTTGCGCGCCGCCCGGTCCGGCCAGAAGACCGGCAACCCCGAGCAAAGCGACGCCTGCAACAGCAAGTCTACTCATGTTCTCTCCCCACGTTTTTGGTTTGGCCGGCGATGCCAATTGAATGCTCGCGGCCTTGGACGCAATCTGACCCGGCCGGTTCCATTTAACAAGCCGGAAACGAACTGGCTGAATACTGCACCGCGGCAATGACCGTGGCGCAAACCGGCGACAGCCCGCTACCGGATCGAGAACTGCACCGGAATGCTGAAACTCATCGATGCCTGCTTCAGCTCGGGCGGCATCGGCGGAAACGGCTGCGCGCGGCGGACCATTGCGAGCGTCTCGCCGTCGAGTGCGGGATGGCCCGACGAACCCGCAAGCCTGCTGCCCAGCACCTGCCCGCTTCGGCCGAGGGTAAAACTCAGGCGCGAGGTGCCCTGTTCGCCGGCCGCCTTCGCGCTGGATGGATATTGCTTGAAACGCTGCAGATGCGCGGCCACCATTTGATTATAGGACGCAAGTGCTGCCGCTGACGTTGCCCCCGCGGGTGCGGACGATGAAGTGAGTGAAGCCTGGCGTTCGGCCTTGGGCGCGGCGCTGCTGCGCGGCGCCGGCACGGCATCGACCGGTTTTTTCACCTCGGTGCGAACCGGCTTCGGCTTCACCGGTACCAGCTTCGGCAGGTCGGGAACGATTTTGGCCGGCTCGGGCTTCGGAGGTACAAGCTCCATTTTCTGCTCAGGCGGCGCTTCGACGACAGGATTTTCCTGCGGTGGTGTTGGCGCAAGCTGCTCCTGGATAGCCTCCTGTTTCGGCGGTTCGGGTGGCGGCGGCGGCGGGTCGGCCTCCCGCATCTCCGGGCCCGGCGGAAGATCCAGCGGCTGCACGCTCGGCGACGATGGCGCTGACGCCGGCGCAAGGTCGACCATGATGGTCGGAAGTGCCACGCCTGGCGGCGGCAAGCGCGTATACCAGGTCACGCCGAGCGCAATCAGCGCGGCATGAATGACGACAATGATCGCCGCCGACGCGCTCCACCGGGCCAATGCGGCACGATCGTCATACTCGTGCAGAACAAAGACGTTCATGCCGATCAGGTCCGTCCGTCGAGACCGACCAGCGCGATCTTGAGATAGCCGGCGTTACGAAGCAGATTCATGACTTCCATCAGGTCGCCATAGCTGACCGCCTTGTCGGCGCGCAGGTAGATACGCTCGTCCTTCTGGCCCTTGGTCGCGGTGTCCAGCGTTGCGGTGAGCGCGTCGCGGACAATGACCTCCTCGCCGACCGCGATCGACAGATCCGGCTTGACGGTGACGAAGACCGGCTGCTCCGGGCGCGGCTGCGGCTCCACGGCGCTGGCGGGCAGGTCGACGCCGAGATCGACGGTGGCCAGCGGCGCCGCCACCATGAAGATGATCAGCAGCACCAGCATCACGTCGATGAACGGCGTGACGTTGATCTCATGGGCTTCGGCGAGATCGTCGTCGGGGTTACGCGTGCGCATTCCCAGTCGGGCGCCCATGATCGCACTATTCCGCGGCGCGTGCGGCGCGCGGCGACCGCCGGCCGCCCTCAAGACTCCCCTGGCGGCTGATCAGCAGCAGCACCTGCGCCGATGCGTCGCCGAGCAGCGCGCGGTACGCCGCGATCGAACGCGCCAGATAATTGTAGATCACGACCGCCGGGATCGCCGCGATCAGCCCGAGCGCGGTTGCCAGTAGCGCTTCGGCAATTCCAGGCGCGACCACGGCAAGGTTGGTAGTGTGCGCCTCGGAGATGCCAATGAAGGAATTCATGATGCCCCACACCGTGCCGAACAATCCGACGAAGGGCGCGGTGGCGCCAATGGTCGCGAGCACGCCGGTGCCGCGCGCAATCCGCCGCGACATCGCGGCCTCGACCCGCTCCAGCCGCAGCGCGATGCGCTCCTTCAACCCATCATCGACAATGCCGTCGGAGAGACTTGTCTCCCGCGCCGCGGATTGAATGATCTGCGCGACGGCGTCGCGTCCATCCATGCAATCCCGCTCGGCATGCGCCAACGTGGTGTCGCTTTCGAGCAGGCCGAGGCGGCGTTTGGCGGCATTAGTGGCGCGGCGAAGCTCGATGGTCTTGGCCAGCCAAACCGTCCACGTCATAAGCGACGCGAGCGCGAGGCCGATCATCACCGCCTTCACGACGATGTCGGCATTTAAAAACATGCCCCATGGCGACAGATTGCGCGGCAAGAGTGCGACATCGGTTGCCGCGCGTGCGGCGCCCGGCAGCACGGCGGCGCACAGCGCCATCAGGGCGCCGGCTTTTCGCAGATAACGGAATTTCATGTTCATTTTTGTTCGCTGCATCGTCATACTTTACCGAAGATGATGCAGTCTGTACGGCTTTCTTTGGGCGAGAAATCCGCTTGTGCATCGCCGCGAAAGAAATCGCTACAGCTTCACCCGGATACCCGCGTAGATGGACAAGGGCTGGCCGGGAACCTCGGTGCGCTGATCGGTCAGGACGATCGGCAGGCCCGCCTTCGCCGTTCCCTGCGGCTCGAAATAGGTCCCGAACAACGCGTATTTGTTGTTGAACAGGTTGTTCACCACGGCAAACAGCGTGACGTTCTTGGTCGCCTGATAAGAAGTGTGAAGGTTCACGACCACGTAGCCCGGTAGCTTCGGGTTCAGGTTGGAATCGTCGCCGGTGAAGAATTGCGGCCCGACCGCAACCATGTCGGCGCCGACTTTCCACTCCGGCGTGACCAGGTACTCCGCGCCGGCCTTGAACTGGTGCTGCGGGATGCCGGGGATGCGGTCGCCGAAATTCACCTGGATGTTGCCGTTGGCGTCAGCCATCGGATTGTTGGGCGAGGCAATATTGCCGCTAAACCGATAGGTCGCGTCGATGAAGCTGTAGCCGGAGTACACCAGCCACTGATCCGACTTGTATTCGGTCGAGAGCTCGACGCCCTGCCGCCGCGTCTCCGGAACGTTCTGGAAGAATCCGCGTCCCTGGATGAAGCTCGCCAGATTGACGATATCGTTATCGCTGTCGGTGCGGTACAGGCCGGCTTTCCACTGGAGCGACCCGCCCCATAACGGCGCCGTGCCGCGCAGGCCGGCTTCATAGGTGTGGCCGATCACCTGCTGCAGCGGCGGATCGGAGACCAGGAAACTTTCCAGCAGGCACGGCTTGGTGGCGTTGGAGCAGCCGAGCTCCAGCGGCGTCGGCGCGCGGTTGGACTCCGAATAGCTGCCGTAAGCGGTGATCCAAGGCGCGATCTTGTAGGTCGCGCCGACCACCGGATTGAAATGCGAGAACGTCGAATCGCTGTTCAGGTCCGGACTCGACCCCATGACGTCCAGTACCGAGATCTTGGCGATGTTGTAGCGCCCGCCGGCGGTGGCCGCGAGCCGCTCGGTGATATCGAAGGTGTCGGTGAAGTAGATTCCGTAATAGGTGTTCTTGGTGTTGATGCCGACCGGGGTGTAACCGACATTGCCGAGCGTGTGGATGATCGAGCCGTTGCCTGGAATGGCCGGATTGATGCCGACGCCGAGGTCCGGCGAGATGAAGCCCAGCGTGCTGTTGGCGTTGAACGCCGAGTTGCCGTTGTCGATGCTGCCGCCGACGACGAAATGATTGCCGTGGCCGAACAGCTTGTCGTCGCTGGTCGCCTGCAACGATCCGCCGAACGTCTTCGATTGCGTATCGGTGCGGTCGATCGTGCCATAAGGCACCGCCGCGCAGGTATTTCCCGCGCCGGGCGGACAGGGAATCGGCTTGTTATTGGCGTCCAGGATCGTGAACTGGTTGCGGAACGCCAGCGCGGCCGCGCCGACGAAGGGCACCGGGCGGGCAAATCCATCGTCTTCCAGACATAATGTATTGGGGAAAGACGAAGCGGCGTTGCAACGTTCGACGTCGGCGTCGTTGCCGTCGACATGGGTTTGGTGAAACAGCCGCGTGTACAGGTTGCCCTGCAGCGACCAGGTGTCGGTCAGGGCGTATCTGCCGTTGACGCCGACCATGGCCAGTTCGTTCCGGGTGGTCTGCGGCGTGGTATAGATCGAACTCCAGCTTTGATTGAGCGACTGGATCGGCGTTGCCGCGGCGACGCCAAAGGAGGTCGACGCCACCGAACTGAAAATGTGAAATTCGGCTTTATCGTCGCGCCAGCCGACGTCGCCGTAGAAGCGGCCGAGATTGGCCGGCGACGCTTTCCGCCAGCCATCGTCATGGATGGCCTGCGCCGCAAGATAGGTGCTCCAGTTTCCTGACTGTACGCCATATTGCATGGAGCCTTGCGCGCGCCCGTAGGATCCGCCTTGCAGTTCCTGCTCAAAACCCTGCCAGGTAAAACCGTTTTTCATTTGCATGCTGATCGCGCCGCCGAGCGCGTTGAGGCCGAAGACCGGATTGCCCGTCAATATGTCGGCGCGCTGGATCGCGTTGGTCGGGATCAAATCCCAGTTGACGGTATCCCCAAACGACTCGTTGATGCGCACGCCGTTCATATACACGGCAAGACCTTGCGGCGTGCCCTGCGTCGGCGAAGCAGCAAAACCGCGAAAACGGATTTCCTGCTGGGCGCTGTTGCCGTTGGGATCGGACAGCGTAACGCTGGGAATGAGCCGGAACAGCGTGTCGGTGACGTTAGGCGAATAGGTACGCTGGAATTCGGCCGCGTCGACCGAATAGGTCGTGGAGGGAATCTTGTCGCGGTCGACGCCCGAGCCCTGCAGCGGCGTGTTGGCGATGACCTGAATGGCAGGAAGGTCCTGTACCTGCGCAAATGCCGTGGCGGGGAGCACCATGATACCAACGACCGCCAATGGGTAGACGACACCCAGACGTCCGATACTCCACGCGGAGTTTCTTGCAGGTTTTCGACTGCGAACCATGGGCGCCCCACCCTTCCCTGCGTTTTCGTCGTTGTCCCAACGAAATTAGGCAGGTTGGCCAAAGACTGCAGGAGCGGATGCCGATCAGGCAAACAAAAACAACCGCACGATGCGGGAATGATTGTCCCGAATTTCGGGAAAAATTCCCGATTCCGCCAGCAAGCGCTCGCGCCCAACGAAAAGCCCCGCCCGGAGGGAAAACCTCGGGCGGGGAAAGTCAACGTGGTAGACAGCGCAAGCGCCGCCAGCCCAAGACGTACTACTGAAGGCTACAAATGGAAAAATAGCCCGGGCGTGGATAGGAACACTTCCCGGCTGAAAGAGAAGCCCGCCAACCGCAAACCGGTGGAACTATCGAACAGCGAGGTCCAGCAGCCGCGCTGTCATCGGCGAGCCCGGATCGGCCAGCGGCGCGATAGCGGTAAAATGATTTGCACCCGGCACCTGCGCAAAGCGCGTCGCCACGCCCGCTCCGCTCCAGGCATCCACGATGGTCCTGCTTTGCCGAAAGTACTCCGCGCTTTCATCTCCACCCACCACCGCATCAAGACTGCCATGCGAAGGCGCGGGCCAGAACAATGGACTTGCCCGCTTTGCTGCCGCTTGATCGAGACCCAACGCGATATTGACCGATGTCCCGACCAGCGGACCCAGATCGAACAGTCCCGAAATTGCGTAAGCCGCTTTCACCAGATCGTTCGGCAGCGCCTTGTCGATCGATCGCCAGTCGGTTGCCATCAAGCAGGCCGCAAGGTGCCCTCCGGCCGAATGTCCGCTGACCACGAGGCGCCGCCCGAGCCGCGCCAGTTCGCACACAGCCCCGCGCATCTGGCGAATGATGTCGTCGACTGAAACCTGAGGACACAGATCGTAGCCGGGTATCGCCACGCTGATGCCGTGCGCATTCAAACCGGCGGCAAGATGGCTGAAAAACGAACCATCCAGCGCCTGCCAATAGCCGCCATGGATGAAAACCACCATTGCGCCTTCGTTGCGCGACGGAAAAATATCAATCGTGTGGCGCGCGCCCGGTCCGTAGGAAATCGTGTGGAAATGGTCTTGCTGCGACTCGCGCCAGGCTTGCGCATCCCGCGCCCAGCCGGCGATGAGGGACGGATGCTCGGGCACCCGCGCCCGATTGTTGTATTCGACCTCGTAATCAACTTCCGCCGTCACAGCCTGTCATCCGTGTTGATTTCGCCGGTCGATCTAGAAGCAGTTGGCGCTCTCCGGCAAGCCAAAACACGGTCCCGATAACTTGCGCAGGGCAAACCGCTCCTTTAAGGTTCAAACAACCTTGGTGGAGAGTTCAATGCAACAGGTCCTTCGATGCGCCGGTCTGGCGGTTTTGCTGAGTTTCGCGGCAGGGCAGGCGCTCGCGCAGGAAAAGATCAAGGTCGGCGTGATCGTGACCTTGTCCGGTCCGGCAGCCGTGCTGGGCCAGCAGGCGCGCGATGGTTTTAATCTCGCGGTCAAGGATCTCGGCGGCAAGATGGGCGGCCGCGATGCCGAAGTCGTCGTCGTCGATGACGAACTCAAGCCCGATATCGCCGTGACCAAGGTGAAGGGTCTGCTCGAACGCGACAGGGTCGATTTCGTGGTCGGGCCGATCTTCTCCAACATCCTGCAGGCCATTCACAAGCCGGTAGTGGAATCCCAAACCTTCCTGGTCAGTCCCAATGCCGGTCCGTCCAGCTATGCCGGCAAGGAATGCAGCCCGTTCTTCTACGTGACCTCCTATCAGAACGACCAGGTCCACGAAATCCTCGGCAAGGTCGCGCAGGACCGTGGCTACAAGCGCGTCTATCTGTTGGTGCCGAACTATCAGGCCGGCAAGGATTCGGCTGCCGGATTCAAGCTCGACTACAAGGGCGAGATCGTCGAGGAATCCTACATGCCGCTGGGTACGCTGGATTTCCAGGCCGAACTGTCGAAGATCGCCTCGCTGAAGCCGGACGCGGTGTTCACCTTCATGCCCGGCGGCATGGGCGTGAACCTCGTCAAGCAATACAAGCAGGCCGGGCTTGCCGATCGCATCCCGTTCCTTTCGGCCTTCACGGTCGACGAATCCACGCTTCCCGCGCAGCAGGACGCGGCGGTCGGCATGTTCGGCGGCTCGAACTGGGCGCCCAACCTCGACAATCCGCAAAACAAGAAATTCGTAGCCGCCTATGAGGCCGCCTACAACAGCGTGCCCGGCACTTACGCGTTCCAGGCCTATGACGCGGCAATGCTGATCGACAGCGCGGTCAAGGCGGTGAAGGGTGACCTATCGAACAAGGACGCGGTGACGGCGGCGCTGAAGAAAGCCGATTTCACCTCGCTGCGCGGCGGCTTCAAGTTCAACACCAATGGCTACCCGATCCAGGATTTTTACCTGACCAAGGTGGCCAAACGGCCGGACGGCAAGTTCCAGACCGAAATCTCGCAAAAGGTATTCGAGAACTATGGCGACCGTTACGCCAAGGACTGCGCGGGGAAGTGAATGAGTTGAGCACGGAGTTCACCAAACTCCGCCGTCGTCACCGCGAAGGCGGGGGACCCATAACCACAGGGCCTGGTTGCTGAATGACGGGGCTGCCACCATTCGCCGTACCAACGCCCGGCGTTTATGGGTCCCCACCTTCGCGGGGACGACGGTGTATTTGCGGTAGCGCCGCAGCGAACGCATGACCCTCACCCTCGCGCTGGTGCAGATCCTCAACGGTCTGCAGTTCGGGTTGATCCTGTTTCTGATCGCGGCCGGATTGACGCTGGTGTTCGGCGTGATGGACTTCATCAATCTCGCCCACGGCGTACAATACATGGTCGGCGCCTATCTCGCCGCCGCGTTCTCCGCCATGACCGGCAATTTTCTCGCCGGCCTCGCACTGGCGCTGCCGGCGGCGCTCGCGTTCGGGCTGCTGCTGGAAATCCTGATCTTCCGGCACCTCTATGACCGCAGCCATCTCGACCAGGTGCTGGCGACATTCGGCGTCATCATCTTTCTCAATCAGGCGGTGAAATTTATCTGGGGCGCGGCACCGCTCAGCGTGCCGATCCCCGACGCATTGAGCGGCGCGATCGAGATATCAGACGGCATGCTGTATCCGGTGTACCGTCTCGTCATTATCGGCGTCGGGCTCGCCGTCGGTTTTGCACTGTACCGGATCGTCAATCACACGCGCCTGGGCATGCTGGTGCGCGCCGGCGCCAGCAATGCGCGGATGGTCTCGGCGCTCGGCGTCGACATCCGCTTTCTGTTCACCATCGTGTTCGGCGTCGGCGCGATGCTGGCCGGCTTTGCCGGCGCGATGGTGGCCCCGATCCTGTCGGTCGAACCCGGCATGGGCGACAATGTGCTGATCCTTGCCTTCGTGGTGATCGTGATCGGCGGCATCGGCTCGATCCGCGGCGCGTTTGTCGCGGCCCTGCTGATCGGCGTGGTCGATACGCTCGGCCGCTTCGGTGCACCAACCTTGCTGCGCGCCGTACTGGAGCCTGCGGCCGCGAGCCAGACCGGGCGGGCGCTGGCGCCGATGCTGATCTACATCCTGATGGCGGCGGTGCTGTTCTTCCGCCCCACAGGCCTGTTTCCGGCGAAGCGGTAACGGGGCGTCGGCATGAGCGATTCCCCCGACATCGACGCCGCACCTGCTCCCACCGCTATCAACCGGGGGTTCTGGTTGCCGCTGGTTCTGTTCGCCTTGTTCGCGCTGGTGCCCATCGTCGCCGCGTTCGGCCCCAAAACCTTTATCCTCGCGCTGGTAACGCGGATCATGATCCTCGGCCTCGCCGCGATGTCGCTCGATCTGTTGATCGGCTACGGCGCGATGATCAGTTTCGGGCACGCCGCCTATGTCGGCATCGGCGCCTACAGCGTCGCGATCCTTTCCAGCCATGGTATCAATGACGCATTCATCCATCTCGGCGCGGCGATCATCGCGTGTTCGCTGTTCGCGCTGTTCACCGGCGCGATCTCGCTGCGGACCACGGGCGTGTATTTCATCATGATCACGCTGGCGTTCGGCCAGATGCTGTTCTTCCTCGCAACCTCGCTCGCGGCCTATGGCGGCGACGACGGGCTGACGCTGGCTTCACGCAGCCTGGTATTCGGCTCCAAAATGCTGAAGAACGACGTGGTGCTTTATTACGTCGTGTTCGCCGTTATGGCTGCTGTGTACCTCCTGCTGCGCGCGGTGGTCGCGTCACGGTTCGGGCGGGTGTTGCGCGGGGTCAGCGAAAATCCGGTACGGATGCAGGCGATCGGCTTTGCGCCCGCCCGCTATCAGCTCGTCGCCTATGTCATCGCCGGCGTCATTGCAGGCGTCGCCGGTTGCCTGCTCGCCAATCAGGCCGAATTTGTCAGCCCCGCTTATGCGACATGGCAACGTTCCGGCGATCTGATCTTCGCGATCGTGCTCGGCGGCCTCGGCACACTGCACGGCGCCATCATCGGGGCTGCGGTCTTCAGCCTGACGGCAGAACTCCTCTCCGGCTTTACCGAGCATTGGGCGATGATTTTCGGTCCCGTTCTGATCCTTGTGGTGCTGTTTGCGCGTGGCGGCGTCGCAGGCCTGTTCGGGAGACCATCATGACGGCCCCGCTGCTGCGGCTCGAGCGCTTGCGCAAGAGTTTCGGCGCGCTGGTCGTGACCGATGACGTCTCGCTTGGGTTCAACGCAGGCGAACTGCACGCCATCATCGGTCCCAACGGCGCCGGCAAGACCACGCTGATCCATCAGATCTCCGCCTTGCCATGCCGGATTCCGGCCGCATCGTCTTCCAGGGCCAGGATGTGACCGCGCTGCCGATGCATGAGCGCGCGCGGCTTGGCCTGGTGCGCTCGTTCCAGATCACCTCGATCCTGCCGCGGTTTTCCGCGCTGGAGAATGTCGCGCTCGCGGTACAGGCGCGCAACGGTTCGAGCTTTCGCTTTTTCGCCAATGCAGGCGCGGAAAGACCCCTGAACGACCTCGCGATGACCTATCTCGCCCGTTTCGGCCTCGCCGCACGCGCCGATGTTGCGGCCGGCCTGATGTCGCATGGCGAGAAGCGGCAGCTCGAACTCGCCATTGCGCTGGCGTCCGGACCAAAACTGCTGCTGCTCGACGAGCCGCTGGCCGGCACCAGCCATGACGAGTCGCAGCGGCTGATCGCAACCCTGCAGGAGTTGCGGCGCGAACTGCCGATCGTGCTGATCGAGCACGACATGGAGGCAGTGTTTGCCCTTGCCGACCGCGTCTCCGTGCTAGTCTATGGCCGCATCATCGCCAGCGGCACGCCGCAGAGCGTGCGCGACAACACGCAGGTTCGCGAAGCCTATCTCGGCGAGGAAGTCTGATGCTCGCCGTCGTCAACCTTCAGGCAGCCTATGGTGCCGCGAAAGTGCTGTTCGACATTTCGTTTTCGGTTGGCGCCGGCGAAGTCGTCACCCTGCTCGGGCGCAATGGCATGGGCAAGACCACGGCGGTGAACGCCATCATGGGATTGCTGCATCCGACCGGCGGCTCGGTCAGCTTCGACGGCAAACCTCTCGCCGGACTGCCGCCTTATCGCATCGCGCAATGCGGCATCGGTCTCGTGCCGGAAGGACGGCAGGTTTTTCCGACCTTGACGGTGGAGGAAAACCTCGTCGCCACCGCGGCTTCGCGACTTCAGCCGGCGCGATGGACGCTGGCGGGCATCTACGAGCTGTTTCCGGCCCTGCAGGCGCGGCGCGGCAATTTCGGCACGCAGCTCTCCGGCGGCGAACAGCAGATGCTTGCGATCGGCCGCGCGCTGATGACCAATCCCAAACTTCTCATCCTCGACGAGGCGACCGAAGGCCTCGCACCCCTGATCCGGCTGGAGATCTGGAATTGCCTGAAACGGCTCAAGGCCGAGCATCAGGCCATTCTGGTCATCGACAAGAATGTCGATGCGCTCTCGGCCTTTGCCGACCGCCATGTGATCGTCGAAAAGGGACGCGTGGTCTGGACCGGGACCAGTTCAGAACTGAAACGCGATCCGACGGTGAAAGATCGATTTCTCCATGTATAATGACGCGCCCGCTCCGGGCCTAAATTCATCCCGTCATTCCGGGTTCGTTCGTTTCACTCACGCCCCGGAATGACGTGGCATGCAGAAGAAGGGAAAAAGCATGAAAACTGAAATCGCCGGCATTACCCGGGCCAACGAGGGCATGCAGGGCATCACCTGGAACATTCTGGGCCAGACCTATGTGCCGAAACACTGCAGCGAGCATTCGTTTTCATGGCACGCCACCTTCCCGCCCGACACCTTTGTGCCGCCGCACATCCATCCCGATCAGGACGAATATCTCTATATCCTCGAAGGGAAACTGGATTTCATGCTGGCGGGAGCGGATACCTCGGCGACACCGGGAGACCTGGTGCGGCTGCCGATGGGGATTCCGCACGGCATCTTCAACAAGTCGGGGCAAACAGCGAAGACGCTGTTCTGGGTCTCGCCGACGCGACGGCTGTACGATCTGTTCTGGAGCATTCACAACATGAAGGAACAGAAGCCGGAAGAAGTGGTCGCGCTCGCGGCCGAACACAACATCCACTTCCTGCCGCCGCCGCCGGCGGCGTAAACCGCTCCACGTCGTCCCCGCGAAGGCGGGGACCCATACCCCTCTGCCGATCATGATACGGAAGGTGTCAGCCACTCGCGGAAGCAACGTGCTCAACAATATTTATCGGTGGTTATGGGTCCCCGCCTTCGCGGGGACGACATCTTGAATATTTACCCCCTCACCGCGGCCAGCGCCGGTCCGGTTGCGGCAAATCCGGCCTTGCTGGCGTAGCCGCGGACGATCGCCTCGCGCTGCGAATAGCTCAGCACGTTTTCGATATTGTCGAAACCATCCGGCGCCAGTTGCTCGACGGCGTCGATCACGCCTTCCGGGCCGCCGCGCCGGTTCGAACGCACGATTTCCGCGGTCATCGGCAATCGCTTTTGCTCATAAGCCACCAGCGCCTGGCGCGGATGCTCGGCGCGGGCCAGCGCATCGGCAAGTGCGCGCGCATCCAGTATCGCCTGCGACGCGCCGTTCGATCCGACCGGATACATAGGGTGCGCGGCGTCGCCGAGCAGCGTAACGCGTCCGCTCGACCAATACGGCAAGGGATCGCGGTCGCAGGTCGGATATTCGTAAAATTCCGGCGTCGCCGCGATCAGCGTCGGTACGTCGACATGGGGAACCGAGAACCGCGCCACATGCGGCATCAGCTCCTCGCGCTTGCCGGGCCGCGACCAGTCCTCGCGGCGCGGCGGCGCGGCGTTGCCGTCGCCGACCTTCACCAGCACCGCCCAGTTGGTGAGCCGGCTCGCCGGGCTCGAGCCTTCCGCAATCGGATAGACCACGACCTTGGCGTGGAGGCCGCCGGCCACGATCATCGATTTTCCGGTCAGGAACACCGGCCAGTCGCGCGCGCCGCGCCACAGCATCAGCCCGTTCCAGCATGGCGGACCTTCGTCAGGAAACAGCGTCTCGCGCACCCGCGAATGGATTCCGTCGGCGCCGATCAGGATATCGCCGCGCGCGGTTTTGACGTGAGCGCCGGCGCGGTCGAAGAAGTAAGCGGTGACGCCGCCCTCGTCCTGCGTGAAAGCGCCGAGCCGGCAGCCGGTATGGATCGCCTCCGCACCGAGCCGCGCCTCGACGGCGCGGTGGATCACGCTTTGCAACCGGCCGCGATGAATCGAGAATTGCGGCACGTCATGGCCGGCCTCAACGCCCCGCGCCTCGCGCCAGACTTCCTGGCCGTGGCGATTGAGATAATACAATTGGTCGGTGCGAACCGCGACCGCGTCGAGCGCATCGAGCAGGCCGAGGCCCGCCAGTTCGCGGATCGCATGCGGCAGCGTGTTGATGCCGACGCCGAGCTCGCGGATCGTATCCGACTGCTCGAACAATTCGCTTTCGATGCCCCGCGCACGTAGCATCAGCGCCGTGGTCAGTCCTCCGATGCCGCCGCCGACGATGATCGCTTTCATCACGCAACTCCGTTAACGCCAACCAGAATGTCTGATAGGTAGACGATATCGCACCGGACGCACGAAGTCACGAAGGAGGACGGTCATTTTGCCGTTCCCTTTCAAGACGACCTTGCGAAATACTCCGCCGTCATCCTGAGATGCTCGCCGCATCGCGGGGAGCCTCGAAGGATCGGCCACAAGCGCCTGTGACCATCCTTCGAGACGCGCCGAAGACGGCCGCTCCTCAGGATGACGGCTGCGATCGATGCGCGGCCCGCGAAAAAACTCTACCCGGGATTGCTCTGGCCAATCGCCGATATCATGATCTATGCTTGGGTCGATGACCGGTGTCATTGTCTGTGTACCAAGCAACACAAGGGAGCGAGGGTGATGGCAGACGAGCGCAGCCCCGAGAACCCCGTTCGACCGGTGGCCGGCGGACTCGACTGTCCGTGTTGCGGCTCGCGGCTGAAGTGGAAGAATTCCGGCGGTGCGAGCAGCCTGGAACTCGCGACGACGGGACATGCCATCCCGGATGCCGCAGGCACGATGTTCATCGATCCCCATGCGCACATGATTTCGCGCAGCACCGACGACTACCAGGCGATGGCGCGGGCCGGCGTCGTCGCGGTCGTGGAACCTTCGTTCTGGCTCGGCCAGCCCCGCACCAATCTCGGCAGCTATCTGGACTACCTGTCGACGATTCTCGGATTCGAGAAGTTTCGCGCCGGCCAGTTTGGTATTCGCCACTACTGCTGTATCGGACTCAATCCGAAGGAGGCCAACAATCAGGCGCTCGCCGAGGCGGTGCTTGACGCCCTGCCGGGCTTCGCGGTCAAGGAGGGCGTGGTGGCGCTTGGCGAACTCGGCTACGACGAACAGTCGGCGCAGGAAGACAAATGCCTCCGGGTCCAGATCGATCTCGCGATCGAGCTCGAGCTTCCGATCATGATCCACACGCCGCACCGCGACAAGCATCGCGGCACGTTACGGACCATGGACGTGCTGGCCGAGCATCGCTTCGACCCCGGGCGCTGCGTGATCGACCACAATACCGAAGAAACCGTGCGCGAGGTGCTGGATCGCGGCTACTTCGCCGCCTTCTCGATCTATCCCCATACCAAGATGGGCAACGAGCGCATGACCGAAATCGTCCGGCGTTACGGGCCCGAGCGCATCATCGTCGATTCCGCCTGCGACTGGGGCGTGTCGGACCCGCTTGCGGTGCCGAAGACCGCCATGCTGATGGCGGAGCGCGGCATCGACGCGCCTGCCATCCGCAAGGTGACGTACGATAACGCGCTTGCCGTCTACGGGCTGTCGGGCGCGATGAAACAATCGGACTGGATCGACCCCGAACCGATCGATCAGCGCACCCTGTTTCAGGGCAACAGCGTGCTGCGCGGCGGGCAGACGCCCCGCATCGAAGCGCCGCAGCGATCGATCGGCGATATCAGGATCGCCTGATCCGGGTCGGCCACGCGCATTCAACCGGCCGCAATCTCGCGCCAGCCGATGTTGCCGGCATCGAGCTTCGCTTGTGCTTTACGCAATTGATCGCCGAACGGCAGGCCGGCCGCGCCTGCCGGCGCGGCTTTCGACGCAAGCGCAATGGCGCGCCGGTCGTTTTCCGCGCCGTCTTCCCAGGCGCGGATCAACACCTCCATTGCTTCGCGATCTGCATGTGGCACAACGCAGCGCCAGATTTCGGGGCTGATCGGCCGGCCCGCGGCGCGGCGCTCCTGCGCCAGCGCGACCAGCATGCGCGCCAAGTCCGGATTGCCGCGCCGGTCCAGTCCCTGGATCGGCCACAGCGATGCCTCGATGAAAATCGCCTTCACCACCATCTGATTCCAGTCCGGCTCCGCGAATGCTTCGCCGGGATACGGATTGCCATGCGCGACCGCCTCGAAAACCGGCTTCATCCCGGAGCGGACGGCTTCGCGGGCCCTCGGCTCGATCAGCATCGCGGCGGGATAGAGTGGAAGGCCGCGGTACAACGCGATCAGTTCATTGACCTCGGCGGTCGTGCAGAAGCGGTCGAGGCTTTCCGCAAAGCTTAAATCGTCGCGATAACTTGCGACCATCAGCGCGATGCGCGCGAGCTGGTCCACGCTCCAGCCTGCGGGATCGAGACCACTGCGCAACTCGGTCGCGCAAGCCAGATCGCCGGCGTCGAGCGACAAAGCGGCTTTGCCGAGACGCCGGGGCGCGAGCCCGATGGCGATGCCCAGCGCGCGCTCGCTCGATGCGCGCGACACCTCGTCGAGAGCGCCGCGAAACCACGCGATGCCGCGCTGGTCGGCCGCCCGCGCGATCCAGGCATCGGCGAGGCCAAGAAATCCTGCCCGCAGCGCCTTTTCACGATCGTCTTGCGCGGATCGCAACGGTTCAGACATACGCTTGCCCCATGTCCCGGAGCGTGAGCTTCATGTCCCGGGAATTACTTTTTGAAAGGTTCGCGTCAGCGGATAGCCGAGCGCGCACAATGCTACAATGGCGATGTGGCCCCCGGCGGAAGCGACGGCAAGGGCATCGACGAGGCAGATCGCGGCGATCAGGCGGGATACCGCAAGCGGCACCGCGCCCGGCGCTGGCTTGCTTGCCAGCAAACGGACGGCGCGCGCATCGGCCATAAGCAGCAGGACAAGTGCCGCCGGCACCTGCCAGGTGGCCGCGGCGGGCAATGCTACGAGCAGCGGCACCGCCAGCATCAGCAACGGCCAGAGCTTGCCGACGCGGTTGAGGCCCTCCTGCTTCGCGGCATAGGTGATACCCGCGACATGGCATGCCAAGGCGAATGCACCGATCAGTACCGCCGCCGACAGCGACCCGGTCACCGCGACGCCGGCACCGATATAGACCAGCGCGCGGCACAGACCCATCACGATCGGGCTCAGCGCATTACCCTTGTGCCAGACGTCGTAAAGCACGATGGTTGCTGCGAGCAACGCGCCGCACGCGGCCGCGGCAAAGCCGAACGGAATCATCAGCACCACGCCGGTTGCAAGCAAGCCGAAACCGATAGCGGATACGGTGCCCGCACTTATTTCACCGGCATCGATGGGACGGCCGGGCCGGTCGCGCGCGTCCGCCGCGCGGTCGAAGAAATCGTTGAGATACATGCCGCCGACATAAAAGGCGGTCATCGCGGACAGCAGCAGCGCGAGCTGGTCCGCCCCTGCCCCGCCTGCGATCACCGCACCGGCAATGACATTGGTCCACACCGTCGGCAGGTTGGAGATGCGTCCGAGCCGCAGCAGCGTCGACACGGCCGGCATTGGTCTGGCAACCGCGTTCATCCGGCCAGTTGCCTCACACAGTACGAAATTTCGCGCGCGATATCGGCGGCCTTGGAACCGGTTCGCAGCCTTTCGGGCAGCACGTCCCAGGTATAGGTCTCGACCTCCAGATGCGAGGAAAAGTGACGATCGCGCATTGCAGCCAGCACCGCTGCAAGATCGGCATGGGTGGAGCCGATATCGCCAAGACCGGAGAGGAATACCGGCACATGGCAATGAATGCGCCATTCCCCATAGGCTTTGCCGTCACGAAACGCCGCGACCGCCTCCGGCAGGTCGGCATATCGCGTCAGCCCATTCGCTCCGCGCACGATGGTCTGGTGCAGATAGACGCCATCGTTGAAGCGCATCACCGCGGCGACGAGATCGCCGGTCATGGACGGCAGGCGGATCGCGGCCGACAACTGGATCTTGGCAATGGAAATGCCGGCATCGCGCAGCCGCGCCAGCGCCGCGACCGGATCTTCGTACTCCACCGCGCCATGGCAGACGTCGTAGCAGATGCCGAGATGACGCCGCAGCAGCGTCTCCGCGGCGGCGCGGTCGATTTCCATCGCGGCCGCGAGGCCGGCCAGCGTCTCCGGCCGCAGCAAAACCTCCTCGAAGAACGCGATGCTCTCGTCCGCGGTTTCAAGAAAGCAGCAGGGCTCAGGTTCCAGCGCCAGCGATATCCGCTTGCCGGTATCGCGCTCGATGCTCGCCAGATCCGCCACCGCGCGCATCATGTTGGCGGCCATCTCGTCGACCGCGCCATCCACCCGCCCGTTCGGCTTGAAGGCGCCGGGCACCGTCGAAATGCTGCCGTCGATTCCCTCCGGCAGCACTGCAGCAAGCACCGCAGCACTGTCCGCAGTAAAGCGCACCCGCACCGCACTGCGCCAGTCCGGCAGATAGACATCCTCCTTGACCCGCACGCCGTGAAACGGACCGAACGGGAACGCGTTGATGGTAAAAATATAGGCGCCCAGCGCATCAAGCTGATCGCGAAAGGCCGCGATCGCATCCGGCCGCCTCGCACTTTCCGCCGCCTGACCCGATAGCCGCAAGCCGATGCCGAGCGGGCGATGCGGCGCGACGGCAGCCTTGATTGCGGGAACGTGAGCGTCGAGGCTGGCGCAGATATCGGGCCAGCTCTCGCCGGCATGAATGTTGGTGCAATAGGTCAGGTGGACATTACCGGGAAGTGCGTCGAGCTTCATGCCCGCGCCTCCAGCCAGGCGATACATTCGTCAATCAGCCCTTCGTCCATCTCGTGCACCTCGACGCCGCGCCCGATACCCGCCAGCAGCGTGATGGTGAGCTCGCCGCCGAGATGTTCGCGAAAGTCCGCAAGTCCCTGCTGCAGCGACGGCCGCCCTCGCGCGTCCTTTTGCTTCAGCGCGTCGTGCCACAGCGTAAAACCGAACTGCTTGAGCAGACGCAGGATGCGTTCATCCTCTCCCTCGGCCAGCAGCCCCGTCAGCACCGAATAGCGGGTATCAAGGGCGATGCCGATCGCAACGGCTTCTCCGTGATTGACCGCGTTGCGCGAAAGGTATTCGAGCTTGTGGGCGGACCAATGGCCGAAATCGAGCGGGCGCGCCGACCCTGCCTCGAACGGATCGCCGCCGAGCCGGATCTGACGCATGTGCAGTTCCGCCGAATCCTTGATCAGCCGGTCCAGATGGGCCGGCAAAAATCGCGCCAGCGCCGCGGCGTTGTTTTCGAGCCAGCCGAAAAACTCGCGATCGCGGATCAGGGCCACCTTGACTGCTTCCGCCATGCCGGCGCGCTTTTCGCGCGGCGGCAGCGAATCGATAAAGTCGCTGTCGTTGACGATGGCCCAGGGTGGCGCGAAGGTGCCGAGCAGGTTCTTCAGGCCCAGCGCGTTGACGGCGTTCTTTACGCCTACGCCGCTGTCGCATTGCGACAGCACGGTGGTCGGAAAGCGGATGTGGCGTACACCGCGGTGAAAGATCGCGGCGGCATAGCCGACCGCGTCCAGCACCGCCCCGCCGCCGATCGCAATCGCAAAAGAGTGTCGGTCGACCGCGAACTTCGACAGGGTCGCGAGCAGGCGCGGCACCGTTTCCGGATCGTTCTTGCATTTCTCGCCACCGGCGACCGCGACAGGGGCGTCGATCAATTCGATATTTCGGGCATGCCCGGCCGCATAGCTCGCGATACGGGCCGCAAGACCCGGCATCGCCGAGATCACGCCGTCATCGATGAACACCGCGATCCGATGCCGCTTGTCCGGTTCGCGGCGCGCAAGCACATCGATCAGGCAGCGATTATCGGGGCTGAATGCGTCCGCCGTGAACGCCACTGGATAATCATAGGCGACGCTGAATGATTGCAGCCTGATGTCACTGGTCCGCTGCGATGGCGGGTCAAGCCTGGCAATCTTCGTCACGCGAAATCCTTAAGCCCCCGAACCACGCCAACCGAACAGGCTTGCGCCGCAGGCCGCTTCGCCTAGTGTTCGGCGCATGTACTTCTATCACAGGGTGCCATTTTGCCGGCTGGTTTGGCAAGTCGATGGCACCACGGAGACAAACGATTGAAACCGCTGTTGGCGATTATCGTCGTTGGGCTGACGCCACGACATCTGGGTGTTCACACCCCGCGACTGTCGGCGTTCGCGCGCGATGGCGCGATGCTTCCGCTGCAAACTGTGACCCCGGCGGTGACCTGCAGCGTCCAGGCGAGCTTCATGACCGGGCTCTTGCCGCGCGATCACGGCATCGTGGGGAACGGCTGGCTGTTTCGCGACCAGATGGAAATCATGTTCTGGCGGCAGTCCAACCGGCTGGTCGGCGGCGAAAAAATCTGGGAGGCCGGCAAGCGCCGCGACCCCGCTTTCACCTGCGCCAACATGTTCTGGTGGTACAACATGGCATCGAGCCATGACATCGGCGCGACGCCGCGGCCGATCTACAAGGCGGACGGGCGCAAACTGCCGGACTGCTACACGGTACCGGCCGAGCTGCGGAACCGGCTGACCGACCGGCTCGGGCCGTTCCCGCTGTTTCAGTTCTGGGGCCCGGCGACGACGATCGCATCGACCCGCTGGATCGCGGAAGCGACCAGGCTGGTGATGGCCGAGAGCGACCCGACGCTGACACTCGCCTATCTTCCGCATCTCGACTACGATCTGCAGCGTTTCGGTCCGGACGACGCGCATCCCGCTGTGCAGAAATCACTGGCCGACATCGACGCCGTCGCCGGCGGCCTGATCGACGCGGCACAAGCAAGCGGACGGTCCGTGGTCGTGCTGTCGGAATATGGCATTACCAAAGTCGATCGGCCGGTTCACATCAATCGCAGACTGCGCGAAGCCGGGCTGCTCTGCGTGCGCGAGGAAGACGGCGGCGAGTTGCTCGACCCGACAGTCTCGAAAGCCTTCGCGGTGGCAGACCACCAGATCGCGCATGTCTATGTCGCCGATCCTCAGCTGCTGCCGGCCGTCAAGGCCATGCTAGAGAGCCTTCCCGGTGTTGAGCGGGTCTATGATGCCGCGGACAAGCACGAGATCGGCGTCGATCACCCCCGCGCCGGCGAACTCGTTGCCATCGCGGAGGCAGGGTCGTGGTTCACCTATTATTATTGGGCCGACGACCGCCGCGCGCCCGACTTCGCGCGCACCGTGGAGATTCACCGCAAGCCCGGTTATGATCCCGTCGAGCTATTCCTCGATCCCGCGATCGCGGCTCCCAAACTGGCAATCGGCAAGCGCCTCGCGCTGCGAAAGCTGGGGTTTCGAACGCTGATGGATGTGATCCCGCTGGATGCCTCGCTGGTCCGTGGGTCGCATGGCCGCCTCAACGAGCGTTCCGAAGACGGTCCGCTGGTGATCGTTGACAGGCCGGAATTGCTGAGGGCCAAAGCTCTCGCGGCGACGGATGTGAAGTCTTTGCTGCTCGATGCGGTATTCAGCTGAGAATTTCAACATCTTCCGTCTTGCCGCACCCATGGAATTTTATCTGGAAACAGGCGATCTTGCGCGCTAACGAAAGACAGGAGGTCGGACCGATGGCAGATCTCAAGGTGGTGCAGCGCCCAATCTCCGAGCTTCGAAGCATCTTCCTGCGAAAACAAGGAAAACATGGAGGAAACGTTTTAATGCGCGCCTTTCGCCGTCATGCCCTTGGCTCCCTTGCCGCTCTCGCCTTGCTGGCGACGCCCGCGGTGGGCTTCGCCGAAACAATCCGGGTCGGACTGCCGACCAAGACCTACTGGCCTACGACCATCGCCGAGACCGCGGTGCGGCAAAAACTGTTCGAGAAGGAAGGCATCACCGCGGAGCTGACGATCTATCGCAGCGGCGCCGAGGCGTTCGAGGGCCTGGCGGCGGGTGCTGCCGATATGATCCTCGATCCGCCGTCGCTGGTGTCGGCGGGCCGCAAGAAAGGCGTGATGTCAAGGATCGTCGCCAACGCGGCGACAGGCAATTTCGGCTGGCAATTGATGGTGCCGGTGAAATCGACGCTCGACGTCAAGGATCTCAATGGCAAGAAGGTCGCGATCACCGCGGCAGGCTCAGGCTCCGACCTGCTGGCGCTGTGGACCATCCAGGACAGGAAGATCGATTTCACGCGCGTGCCGGTCGGCGGCGGCGGCCTGGTGCCCAATCTTCTCGCCGGCAATGTCGAAGCGGCCGTGGTCTATTCGCCGCTCAGCTTTCAGATCTCGAAATCGGGCGAGGCGCGCACCATCCTCGATTATTCGAAGGAAGTGCCGCCGAACCTGACCGCGGGCTGGATCGTGCTTGATAAATTCGCCGAGGCGAAGCCGCAAGTCGTCCAGAAGGCGATCAACGCGCTGTACGGCGCTGTGCAGTTCATGCGCGCCAATCGCGATGTGACGGTGAAACTGATCGCGGACCTCTACGAAATGCCCGCCGAGATCGCCGGGCTGGAATACGAGAACACCATCATGAAACTCGAGACCGACGGCAACATGGCCGCCGCCAACGTGCCGGCCGCAGTGCAGTTGTCGCTCGATCTGGCAAAGCTCGGCGGGTTGAAGGACATCGTGCCCACCGAAGATGTAATCTCGACGAAGTTCATTCCGGTCCCGACCAAACCCTAAAGACCAGGACGATGGCAGGTTTCGGAATCAAGCTTGCCCGCTTCGCGATCGTTCTGGCGATCTTCGCGCTGTGGGAAATTCTGTCGCGGACGGGCACCGTCAATTCGCGGCTGCTTCCCCCGGCTTCCGACACGCTGTCCGCGCTGGGCGACCTGTTGCAGCGCACGAGCGTCCGCAACGATCTGGCGGTGACCGCGACGGAGGTGCTGACTGCCTTCGCGCTTGCCGTTCCGGTTGGCGCCGTGATCGGATATCTGATCGCGGAGCACCGCTACTTCGCCGACGTGATGAAGCCGCTGTTGTTCTTCGCCTTCAGCATTCCGAAATCGATCTTTCTGCCGATGTTCATCCTGGTTTTTGGGATCGGATTTGCGCAGAAGGTCGGATTTGGCTTCTTTTCGACGATCTTCATTGTCATCATGTCGACCACGACAGCGGTCGAGTCCGTCAAGGTCGAGCATCTCAAGGTCGCCCGCTCCTATGGTGCTACGCCCGCGCAGACCGCCTTCCGGGTCTATCTGCCGAGCATGCTTCCGGTGCTGTTGGAGGCGCTGCGGATTTCCATGATTTTCAACCTGACCGGTGTGATCCTCGCCGAGATGTATGCGTCGCGCGACGGCATCGGCCATCAGATCGCGAGCTGGGGCGAAAATTTCCAGATGAAGCAATTGCTGGCCGGCGTGGTGATGATTGCTGTGATCGCCATGACCTTCAACGAACTGGTGCGATGGGTGGAAACGCGATGCAGCCATTGGCGAACGTAACGCCGCTCAAGCCTGCCCCGCGCGCCGGCGCGATCGAGGTCAGGAATGTCGGCCAGGTTTTCAGAACCTCGACACAGGACGTCGTGGCACTTTCGGACGTGTCGATCGACGTCAAACCGGGGCGTTTCGTCGTGCTGGTGGGGCCGAGCGGCTGCGGCAAGTCGACTTTATTGATGATGATGGCCGGCCTGCTGCAGCAGACCTCCGGCACCATCACCATCAATGGCGCCCCGATCCCGCAACCCGACCCGGACCGGGTCGGCGTGGTGTTCCAGGAGCCCAGCCTGTTTCCCTGGCTGACCGCGGAAGAGAATGTCGAGTTTCCGCTGGCGCTGCGCGGCGTCGCGAAAGCCGAGCGCCGCGCCAAGGCCCAGGATGCACTCACACTCGTCGGTCTCGAGGGCTTCGGCAGACGCCATCCGCACGAACTGTCAGGGGGCATGAAGCAGCGTGTCTCGATCGCGCGCGGCCTGGTGCAGGATCCTCCGGTGTTGCTGATGGATGAGCCGTTCGCAGCACTCGACGAGCAGACCCGCATGACCATGGGCGACGAACTGCTTCGCATCTGGGCCGCCACCGGCAAGACCGTGGTGTTCGTCACCCACAGCCTGACCGAAGCGGTCTATCTCGCCGACGAGGTGCTGGTGATGTCGGCGCGCCCCGGCCGCATTGTCGATCATCTGCAGGTCTCGCTGCCGCGCCCGCGCACCTACGACATGCTGAGCGGCGATACGTTCGGCAGACTGCGTGACCGCATCTGGCGGCACATCCGTAAATCGGCGTGAGGCAGATATGACCGCGACGACGCTCCGCCGGCTGATCGTAATAGGCCTGATTGTGCTCTGGGAGACCTTGCCGCGCAGCGGCCTGATCCCGGAATTGTTTCTGCCGGCGCTGTCCTCGACACTCGAAGCCGGCTGGAACGAGGCCGGCGAATACGGTCACGCGCTGGCGGTGACGCTTTACGAGGTCGCGATCTCCATGATGATTGCCTGCGGCGGCGGCATCCTGCTCGGCGCCATTGTCGGCAGCCTGCCCCGTCCGCGCGTCCTGATCATGCCGATGGTGTCCAGCCTCTATGCCGTGCCGCTGGTCATCCTCTATCCGGTCTTCACCGTCTGGCTGGGCATCGGCTCGGAATCCAAGATCGCGTTCGCGTCGATCTACGGCTTCCTGCCGACCATGCTCGCGACGGCCGCCGGCATCCAGACCATCGATCCGCAATTGCTGCTTGCCGCGCGGAGCATGGGTGCGACGCTGAGCCAGCGCCTCGTCCGCGTCATCATTCCCGCCGCAATACCGACCGTGTTGTCGGGTCTGCGCGTCGGCGGCGCGCTGGTCATTGTCGGCGTCGTGGTCTCGGAAATGCTGATCTCCTCTGCAGGCATCGGCTATCTGATCTCGCGCTACCGCACCATTCTCGATAGTCCGCACGTCTTTGCCGGCGTGCTGCTGGTCCTTGCGATGGCGATCGCCTTCAATGCCGCCATCCGGTGGATCGAGCGTAAGGCCGCGATCTGGCATACCGGGACGCGTGGCGGCGAAAGCGCCGCTGTGGAAATCGCACCCGGCGCGCTGCAGCTAGCGACGTAGCGCATGATGGATTTACGAAAGCGATGCTGCTCTTCTCCCTCTCCCCGCTTGCGGGGAGAGGATCGGGGTGAGGGAGACTCTCCAGGCATTCGGACTCGCGAAAAGTCCCCTTCACCCGGATTGCTTCGCAATCCGACCTCTCCCCGCTTGCGGGGAGAGGTGACTCATTACGCGACATAGAAGAACAACAAGGAGAGCATCGTGAACCTGCCAGCACATCTGTTGCCGACGACGGTGGTCGGAAGTTACCCGCAACCCGAATGGCTGGTGGATCGCGCGATGCTGTCCAAATCGGTGCCGCGCACCCGCATGCACGAAATGTGGCGGCTGCCCGCCGAGCATCTGCAGGAAGCGCAGGACGACGCGACCGTAGTTGCGATCCGCGACATGGAACGCGCCGGGATCGATATCGTCACCGACGGCGAAATCCGCCGCGAAAGCTATTCCAACCGCTTTGCCACCGCGCTCGACGGCATCGACGCCGACAATCCGGCGCTCATCACGGCCAGAAACGGACAGCAAACGCCGGTGCCGCGCGTGGTCGGAAAGATCGGGCGCAGCCGCGCGGTCGAATTGGGCGACATGGAGTTCCTTCGCCGCAATACCGACCGCGCCGCCAAGATCACCCTGCCCGGCCCGTTTACGATGAGCCAGCAGGCCAGAGACGAATTCTACAAGGACGACGAAGAACTGGCGATGGCGTTTGCCGAAGCGGTCAATGCCGAAGCGCTGGACCTGCAGAAAGCCGGCGCCGACATGATCCAGCTCGACGAACCCTGGGTGCGCAACAATCCGGAGCTCGCAAAACGCTATGCGGTGAAGGCCATCAACCGCGCGCTGCGGGGCATCACGGTGCCGACCGTGGTACATCTCTGTTTCGGCTACGCGGCGGTCGTGCCGGGTTCGACCAAGCCCGCCGGCTATTCCTTTCTCGCCGAACTCGACGACACCATTGCCGAGCAGATTTCAATCGAGGCGGCGCAACCAAAACTCGATCTCGGCGTGCTCAAGGACCTTTCTTCGAAGAAGATCATGTTGGGCGTGCTCGATCTCGGCGATCCCGACATCGAGCCGGCCTCCGTCGTCGCCGACCGAATCCGCAACGGCCTCAAACATGTTGCCGCGGACAGACTCGTGGTCGCGCCGGATTGCGGCATGAAATACATGCCGCGCCACATTGCGTTCGGAAAACTGAAGGCGATGTGCGATGCAGCGGCGACCGTACGCAAAGAGATCAGCTAGTCCATGAACAAGTAAACAACATGCGCATCGCCCTCGTCCATGCCCTGAAACATTCGATCGCGCCGATCGAGGCGTCGTTCGCTCGGCTTTGGCCGGATGCCCGTCTGATGAACTTGCTCGACGACAGCCTGTCGGCCGATCTCGCGCGTGACGGCCGGCTTACCGACGCCATGACCGGACGCTTTCTGTCGCTCGGACGTTACGTGGCCGGTAGCGGCGCCGACGCGATCCTTTTCACATGCTCGGCGTTCGGCCCTTGCATCGAGGCGGTCGCCCGGGAGCGCGCGCCGATGCCGGTGCTCAAGCCCAACGAAGCGATGATCAAACAGGCCGCTGCAAACGGCCGCAAGATCGGTCTGCTTGCGACCTTCGCGCCGACACTGGTTTCGATGCCCGGCGAATTTCCTCAGCACCTCGAGATCGTGTCGAAACTGGCGGCGGGCGCGCTTGGGGCGCTGGATCAAGGCGCGCGCGCCGAGCACGATCGCCTCGTCGCGGAAGCGTCCCGGGAGTTGCGCGACTGCGACCTGATCGCGCTCGCGCAATACAGCATGGCGCCGGCGGCCGCACTGGTCGCCGAGGCGTCGGGCCGGCCGGTGCTCACGACGCCCGATAGCGCCGTGCTGAAGTTAAAGGAGTTGCTTGCCGCTGTTGATTGATCCGGGACCCGCCAGCGAGCCCCTTTACCTCTCCCCGCTTGCGGGGAGAGGTCGAAGCCGTAGCGCAGCGAAGGCTTCGGGTGAGGGGGACTCACCAAGCACTCGGACTCGCGGAGACTCCCCCTCACCCGGATCGCATCTGGCGATGCGATCCGACCTGTCCCCGCAAGCGGGGAGAGGTGACCTGAACGTCATGCCAGCTTTACATTCTTGAGCGGCAGGCTGCGCATCGGCTTGCCGGTTGCCGCAAAAACGGCGTTGAGCACGGCCGGCGCGACCACGCAGATGGTCGGTTCTCCAACGCCGCCCCAGAAGTCGTAGGTCGGCACGATCACGGTTTCGACTTTCGGCATCTCGGCAAGACGCATGATCTCGTAACTGTCGAAGTTGAGATTGGTCATGCACCCGTTCTCGATCGGCATTTCGCCGTAGAGCGTGGCACTGAGACCGAACGCCACCGATCCCTGAACCTGTGCCTCGATCTGGCTGGGGTTGACGGCATGGCCGCAATTGAGCGCCAGCACCATGCGATGGACCTTCAGCTTGCCCTGCGGGCTCACCGAGACCTCGGCGACGGCAGCCGAATAGCTGCCGTAACCCATGAACTGCGCGATGCCGCGATGCACGCCTGCTGGCAGCGGCTTGCCCCAATCGCCCTTCTCGGCCGCGGCATTGAGCACGGCCAGATGCTTGGGATACTCCTTCATCAGGGCGCGGCGAAACTCGAGCGGATCCTTGCCGGCCGCCTTCGCTACCTCGTCCATGAAGCATTCCATATAGACGCCGTTCTGATTGGTATTGACCCCGCGCCAGGGCCCGACCGGAACATGCGTGTTGCGCATCGCATATTCGATCAAGAGATTGGGCACGCCGTAGCCGAGTTGCGCGTCGCCTGGCGCAGCGTAGTAGCCCTGCAGCTGGCGCAGGTCCTTGCCGTCGACGATGCCTTTCGGATTGAGCATGGCATTGATCGACTGGCCGGAAACGCGAACGTGCAGGCCTGTCAGGTTGCCCGCGGCGTCGAGTCCCGCCGACAACTTGCACTGCGAGATCGGCCGGTAGAAATCGTGCGCCTGATCCTCCTCGCGGCTCCAGATCAGCTTGACCGGCACATCAGGGAATTGCTTGGCAATCTCGACCGCCTGGTGGACGTAATCCTGCGTGCCGCCGCGCCGGCCGAAGCCGCCGCCGAGGTCATGGCGGTGAATTTCGCATTTATCGAGCGGAATGCCGGAGGCTTCGGACAGCGCTGCCAGCGAGGCTTCCAGATTTTGCGACGGAACCCAGGCATCGGCCTTGTCCGCCGAAAGTGTTACGGTGCAGTTCATCACCTCCATACAGGCATGCGCGAGGAAGGGCGTCCCATAGATCGCATCGACCCTGGTCGCGGCTTCCCCTATTGCCTTCAGCGCGTCGCCGTTCTTGCGATCGCCATTTGTGGCTGACGCGCTGAGGCCATCCTTCAGCATCTCGGCGATGGTCGCACTGGATTGCGAGGCGTTGGCGCCCTCATCCCAGACGATCGGGAGCGCTTCGAGCGCCTTCTTGGCCTGCCACCAGGTATCGGCGACGACCGCAACGGCGCTCTCCTGCACCCGCACCACCTTCTTGAAGCCGGGCATGCCGGCGATTTTGCTCTCGTCGTAGCTCTTGAGCTTGCCGCCATATACCGGACAATCCTTGATGGCCGCGTTGAGCATGCCCGGCAGCTTCAAATCGATGGCGAAGACCTTGCTGCCGTCGAGCTTGTCCGCGGTGTCGAGCCGCTTGAGCGGCTTGCCGGCGATCTTCCAGTCCTTCGGATCCTTGAGCTTGATGCTCTTGGGATCCGGCGGCGTGAGTCTGGCGGCTGCAGCAGCGACCTCGCCATAACGAATCGAACGCTTGCTCGCTCCATGCGTGATGACGCCGTCGGCTACGGTCAGCTCAGAGGCCGGGACATTCCATTGCTCGGCGGCGGCTTGCAGCAGCATCAAGCGTACCGCAGCGCCTCCGCGCCGCACATAATCCTCCGACGTGCGTATCCCGCGGCTGCCGCCGGTGCCCATTTCGCCCCAGGCCCGCTTGCTCGCGAGATTGCGGCCCGGCGTGATGCCTTCGGTCGCCACCTTGTTCCAGTCGCACTCCAGTTCCTCGGCAACAAGCTGCGCAATGCCGGTGAGCGTGCCCTGCCCCATCTCCGAGCGCGCGATGCGGATCACGCAGGTGTCGTCGGGCTTGATCGCGACCCAGATGTTGACTTCGGTCGCGGCATTCTGCGCCTGCGCCGCATCGACGCCGAACGGCACGTTCAATCCCAGCGCCAGACCGCCGCTTGCGACCGCGGCCGAGCCGACGATGAACTTGCGGCGCGAAAGTTTTGTGGTTTTTGCAAAGACCATACTGTTCATGGCTAGCCTCCCGAGCCCGTGCCGGTCGTGCCCACGCCGGCGGCCAGATGCACCGCCTGGCGGATGCGCTGATAGGTGCCGCAGCGGCAGATATTGGTCATCGCCTCGTCGATATCCTGGTCGGTCGGCCTGGGATTTTTCTTCAGCAGCGCGGCGGCTGCCATGATCTGCCCGGACTGGCAATAGCCGCATTGCGGAACGTCGACCGAGGCCCAGGCCTTCTGCACGGGATGCGATGAACCCACCGACAACCCCTCGATGGTGACGATCACATCGGTGGGCTTCACGTCGCCTACCGGAACCGAACAGGACCGCTGCACCTCACCGTTGATGTGAACCGAGCAGGCGCCGCACTGCGCGACGCCGCAGCCGTATTTGGTGCCGGTCAGGCCGACCTGCTCCCGAATGACCCAAAGAAGAGGCGTGTCGGCCTCGACCGGTACATCTCTTACCATCCCGTTGATATTCAGTTTTGCCATGAGCTTCCTCCGTCAACTCGCCAAGCATAACGGCCTGACGACCGTTTGCCTACAACCGTCCGTTCAAACGCTGGACATTCCTTGATGTTCTCTCTTTTAGGTTGCACTCCGCCAAGGGCCGATTTACGCTTGACCTGGGTACTCCACACATCGAACCGTCGATAAACAATCTCAGAAGCAGTCGCGCGGGAAATCGCGCAGACGACGCGTCGCGAACGGGAGTTCGTCCGGTCGACGAAGAAGCAGGAGTGGTGAAACGATGAGCCTCTTTGATTATCCCCGGATCAATTTCAAGGGCACCCTCCAGCTCAATCCTGGAACGGCAAACAACGACGATTACGCCCAGCAACCGGGGGCGGCATTGCTTCCCGCCAGTTGCGGCCCCTATGCCGGTCAGGTGCTCGGCTTGATCGACTCCAAGACCGTGCAACCTCGCACCTACGGAATGTCGGACGCGGGCTTTATTGCATGGGTCCAGAAGGCCCACACATTCGACACCCCCGGCGGCCCGGTACCAACCAGGCAGATCATACCCGCCGAATGGAATTATTACGGAGCCATGGATTCTCAGATCCTCAGCGCCGCGGTCATCGGCGTCCAGAACGGACCGGACAAACTCTACTCGAATGTCAGCCCGGACAACCCTTCAACGACTGTGATCGGCGCGGCGCTGAATTTTTCCGGCAACATCACCGACGTCAATTCCGAAGGATCGCCGCCGGCGACCCAATTCTTCATCGACAGCCTGACCCTGAAGAACGGCACCACGACATTCCTGTCCGGCGCGGCGTCAAAGGGCGCATGCCAGTGGCTGAACTTCTACCGGAACGTCAATCTCACAGCCGACGGCGGAGCCGGCGGCTACGTCTACCACGTCATGAAAAAGAGTGCCGGCACGACTATCCAGCTTCCGGGCTTCGACGATCCCGGCATTATCGGCGTGATCTGCCGCTACTATCTCTACCGTCGCGCCGGGGGCGTTTCCAGGAACGCCGATATCGAGGCGCTTTACGAAAAGCAGCAAACCAATCCCGCGGTGCTGGAAATCGCGGGAACCTTCGCCCCGCTGTTCGCAACCGATAAAATCGTCACCGGCCCGGTCGGCCGGCTACTGGTTTCGAACGTTGCCAACATCCCAACGCCGCTGGGCTCCAACAACAACGGCAACGGTTTCGTGGCGCTCGCACCGGCTGTCCTGCAACGAGACGGAAATACCATTTCCGCCGATTTTTCCGGCACCTTTCCGGACTGTTTTCAATCGAACCCGGAAGCCAACCCGAAATACGACTTCGGCAAGGTGACGCTCACCGTCGCCAACAACACAGAAAGCGCCCTCATCGGGTCGGTCGACTACGCCGACACCGCATCCGGTGATCGCCGCGGTTGGCTCTTCGATTTCGATATTTCCTCGAATGCCGCCGCCCAGCGGGTCCTGCAGGATCCCGAGGCCAAATTCAGCCTGCAGCACCCGCAATTCGGCGCCGTGCTGGCGGAGACCGACTACTATTTCGTTTCGAACCAGCAGGGCATTTACGCCGAGCAAAACGGTCCGCCCGACTCCTTCCTGAACCAGGGAACGTACGAGCCGGCGACAGTTTCGGTCTTCCGTCGCGGCCGCGAACTCGGCGCAGCCGAATGCCCTCCGATCAGCGTCTGGCAATACCGTTCCATTCCCATTCAGTCGCCCGGCGACGTGAACGCAATCGCCACTAACTTCAAACCCGGACAACCGCTTCAGGTCGACACCGGTCAGCCGGGCAATTTTCTGTTCACGTTCAGCATCGACGACCCGGCTAGTCCGGCGCCGATCAGTTTCCCGCCGACCAGTTACAACACCTTTATGGGCCCGCCCTTCATCACCAACGCTCCCTCCATCAGCCTGCGCATCCTGCCGAACGACGAGGACTTCAGTGGGTATTACGTTGACCCGAACGCCGCGGAGCCGGTGGGCAACGATCAACTGACCTTCGAGGTGGTCTACCAGAAGGTGCTGCGCACCTATTACCTGTTGTACCCGGCGATGAATGCGGTATTCGCGCTCAATACGGAAGCGGCGGTTGCCAAGAAGGCCTCGGCCATCCTCCAAGTGACCGATCCTGGTCTGTGGATGTCGATCCACTATATGCCGCGCACCCGTGACATGTCCGCCAGCCGCCGCACGCTGCTCCAGGCCTGGTGCCGGAAAGTCCTCGCCAAGAGTCCCGTCGCGTGACTAAACGGCCTCGCCTCGCCGCGTTTCCGGCATCACCAGCCAGATCATGGCAAGGCCCGTCGCCGCCACGGCCGCCAGCCCCAGGAAGGCGACGCTGCTGCCGAGCTTGTCGCTGACATAGCCCGCCAGCACGGTACTGAGCGAGGCGCCGATGCCGGTCGCGGTACCGACGATGCCCTGCGCGAGGCTGAAATGCCCGCTGCCGAAAGCCACGTCGGCGACAACAAGCGGTATCATCACGCTGAACACCGCCGCGGTGACGCCATCGAACACCTGCACCGCGACCAGCAAATAGGGGTCGCTCACGGTGGCGAACAGCACGCCGCGGATCGCCAGCGCAGCAAAACCCAGCAGCAGCAGCGGTCGCCGCCCCCATTGCTGGGCCTTGCGGCCGACCGATGGCGACGTCAGCGCGACAATGGCTTGCGGCACGATGATGCAGGCGGCGATCAGTACCGGCGCCCATTGGCTGGAGCGGGTCGTCACCACACCCGCCATAATCGGCAGCATCGCCGCATTAGCGAGTTGCAGCAGCAGCACGCTGCCGGCGAAGATCAACAACGGCCGCTGACGCATCAGCTTCAGAACACTCGTTGCATTGGCGTCGGGCGCCTCGCGCGGCACCGCGCCGTGCGCCTGCGTGGCATCGATTTCCCACTCGCGAATGCTTTTGAGCGCAAGCAGCGTCGGAATCGCGAGAATGAATGTGACGAGAAATACCGAGCGGCTCGACAGCAGATAGCCGGCGGTCCCCATCACCGCCGCGGCGACGCCATTGCCAAGCGACGCATAACGGGCATTGCGTCCAAGCCGCTCGCCCATCGCAAATGGTCCGACCAGGCCGAGACTGATCGCAGCAATCGCCGGACCAAGTACACAGCTTGCCATGGCGTGCAGGGTCGCCGCGGCCACCACCACGGGAAAGATCGGCCATGCCGCATAGCCGAGCGCGCTGACGCCGATGGTCGCCACCGCAAGGCCCGCGACCAGCCGCTCGGAGCGCGCGGCGTCGATGATAGCGCCACCCGGCATTTGACCGATCAGCGCCACCAGCCCGCCGATCGAGAGCACAAAACCGATCTCGACCTGGGTCCATTTCTGCGTGGTGAGGTAAACCGCGACGAACGGGCCGAATCCGGTCTGCACGTCGGCGAGAAAGAAGATGAACCAGTCGAGGCCGCGCAAGCTCTGGCGCGACGGCGACGACGGTGGCTCGCGTACCTCGGGCTGTGGTGACGCCGGCCGATCGCCTTCGCCGCCGGCCAGCCGACCGCGGTCATCGTCAATCCGGTCAATCGGCTTTCTGAACGGGCGCGCCAACGGGTACCGTCTCCGAAATCGTTACGGGGTGAATTGCAATGGCTGCAGGCTGCCGGATGCGCCGAGCACCACGATCGGCGTGTCTTCCTTGTATTCGGGCGCCGCCGTCACCTGATCCTTCGTCAATTCGAGGGTGATGCTGTCGCTCTTGTTGGCGATGCGTCCGAAATGCAGCGCGTTCCAGTCGACGACGATCTTGCGGCTGCCGACGCCGAGAAAGCCGCCGAAATCGATCGCGGCGGCGCGCACCGCGCCCGAGCGATCGACGATCACATCAACAATCCGCCCCATGGCCTCGTCAGACGAGCTGCGGACATCGCGGCCGAGCACGCCGTGGGCATCCCTTGCGCCGATGATGGTGACGGAGGGTGGCGGCGTAGGCTCTTTTGGCGGAGTTGCATTTTGCTGCGGCGGCTTGTGATCCGCTTGCGGCGAAGCCGTGTCGTTTTGCGCCCAGGATGTGGCAGCAGCGAGCGCCGCAACAGCGACGGCAATGAACATGAACACAGGTTTTGCGCGCATACGGCCTCCTGAATTTATTCGAAGGTGCATGAATTGGCGTGCGGTCAGGCCGCGCGGAACCGGCCGGAACCCGACAGCCGCAGCGATACCAACGGGGACAGGCGGCCAAAGTTCGAATTTAGGGGCGCTAAAAGCGCCGCGCCTTCAGTGCGCCAGCACGATCGACACCTGGATCTGGCCGCGGGTGCGCAGCACTTCCAGCGATACGTCTTCGCCATGACGGCGGACCCGAAGATCGACGCTGGAAGGGCCGAGCCGGAGGTCGCGCAACACCACCTCGTTGAGGAACGACGGCAGGCGCGGGTTGCGTAACCGGATTTCGCCACGCGCCACGTCGAATTCGAGACCGAGGGCGGCTTCCAGCAGCGTGAACGGCGTGGCGCTCGCCCAGGCCTGCGGCGCGCAGGCGACCGGATATAGCGTCGGTCCGCGCCGCTTCTCGCGTTGAAAGCCGCAGAACAATTCGGGCAGCCGCCGCAGATCCATGTAGGTGGCGGCGTCGAACAGGCCCTTGAACACATGCTCGACCGAATGCTTCAGCCCGTACCGCGCCAGCCCCAGCGCGATCAGCGCGTTGTCGTGCGGCCAGATCGATCCGTCGTGATAGGACATCGGGTTGTAGCGCGCTTCGCCGCGCGCCACGGTGCGGATGCCCCAGCCGGTGAAGAAATGCGGCCGCATCAGGTCGGCGGCGACCATGCGGGCGCGGTCTTCGCGCACGATGCCGGTGAACAGCAATTGTCCGGCGTTGGACGTGCGCACCGCGCAAGGCTGCTTTTCGCCGTCGAGCGCCACGGCATAGGTGCCGAGTTCGTCGCACCAGAAAGCAGCTTCAAAGCGCTCGGCAAGCCGCAGCGCCTCGGCTTCAAGCTTTCGCGCCGCATCGATCTTTCCCGAACGGTGCGCGCAACGCGCCGCCAGTTGTTTGGCGGCGAACACATAGCCCTGCACCTCCGCCAACGCGATGTAGCCTTCGGCCAGTTTCCCGTCGGCATGAAAGATGGCGTCGTAGGAATCCTTCCAGCCCTGATTGGCCAGTCCCTGCTCCGACGCGCGCTGATATTCGACGAATCCGTCCCGGTCGGGATCGCCGGCGCCGTCGATCCACTTCAGCGCCGCTTCGATCGCGGGCCATAATTCTTTCAGTGTCTCGTCATCGCCGGTGCGTTCGACGTAGAGCCCGGCCAGCAGCACGAACAGCGGCGTTGAATCGACGCTGCCGTAATATTGCGCGAACGGCACCTCGCGCAGCGACGCCATCTCGCCGCCGCGCATCTCGTGCAGGATTTTTCCGGGCTCGGCGTCGGCCAGCGGATCGACGGTTCTGGCCTGATAGAAGGCGAGCCGCTTCAGCACGCCGCGCGCGACACGCGGATCGATCCACAGCATCTGCAGCGCCGTGATAATTCCGTCGCGGCCGAACGTGGTCGAGTACCAGGGAATGCCGGCATAGGGATAGCGGCCCTGTGGCGTCTCCGTCATCAGCATGTTGAGGTCGGCCATCGACTGGCACAGCACCTCGTTGAAGATGTTGTTGGAGGTTTCGATGCTGGTAGCGCCGGCGGTGAACGTGCGCATTTCGCGGCGGTGCGCCAATAGCCCGCGAAAGAATGGCACAGGCTTGTCCGGGATCAGCGTGTTGCAGGATGCTGCGACGAACAGCGAGGTAATCGCCTGCGGCGCCAGTTCGAGGTGATAATTGGCGGCATTTACCGCCAGCCGGGTCGGCCGCGGCTCGAAATGCAACGTCGTGCTGCGTCGCTTGCCGTCGAGCCCGTTGTACTCCAGCGCCACATCGGCGGGACCAAGCAATTTGCCTGAGCCGATACCGCGGCGCGGACGCTTTTCGCCGCGAACTTCGAACAGATCGGCGAAATCGTTGTCGAACAGCAGCGTCAGGTCGAAACTCGCGGTGCTCTCGCCATGGTTCTGCACGCCGATGCGCTGGTAGGCGGTGCCGCGCCACAGAAAAATCGTGCGCACGATGTGCAGCATGTCCTTCTGCAGCACGATCCTCCCCTGGCGATATACGTCGGGATTGGTGAGATCGACGGTCAGCGCCGAATTGTCGTCGCGCATGTTCGATCCGAGCAGCAGCGGCTGCACTTCATCCAGCACAAGCTCAAGCCGGGCGAGATAGCGGGTGTCGGCGTTGAACAGGCCATCGGGACCGCCGGCGGACGCGCCGATATCGCCATGGCTGTCGAGCACGATAAAAGTGTCGTCATGCTTGAGCGAGCGGCGCGGCCGCGCCGCGGGTCCGGTCATTGGAATATAGAACGGCGATTCCGAGGCAGGCTCGACGTCCCGGATCGTCATTTTGGTCACGGCTTCAACTGACATTTGACCTCGGCCGGTTCACGGCATTGCAAAAGACATTCGTTGAGTCGGCACGCAACACTATATACCGCAGGATCAGGCCGCGTGGGTCGCCAGCCGGTTCATTTCCTGCGTCACCAGCTCGCGGTAGGGGCCGTGGCCCTGCATCAGGCGATCCGGCGCACCGTCTTCGACGATCTTGCCCGCCTTCAGCATGATGACCCGGTCGAAATTGCGCAGTGTGGCAAGGCGATGCGCGATTGCGATCACGGTGCGCCCGCGCATCAGGCGGCCGAGCGCCTCGCGGATCGCTTCCTCGGATTCGCTATCGAGCGCGGCTGTGGCCTCGTCGAGCAGCAGGATCGGCGCGTCCTTCAGGAAGGCGCGCGCAATGGCGATGCGCTGGCGCTGGCCGCCGGACAATTTTACGCCGCGGTCGCCGACCATGGTCGATAGGCCTTCCGGGAGACTCTCGACAAAATCGCATCTGGCAGCGACAGTTGCGCGCCGCACTTCGTCGTCGGTCGCGGCCGGCCGGCCGTAGCGGATGTTTTCCATGATCGAGCGATGGAACAGCGAGATGTCCTGCGGCACCACCGAGATCGCCGCGCGCAGGCTTTCCTGTGTAACCTGGGCAATATTCTGGCCATCGATGGCGACATGGCCCTGGTCCACATCGTAAAATCGCTGCAACAGCACGAACAGGCTGGACTTGCCGCCGCCGGACCGGCCCACCAGCCCGACCCTTTGGCCCGCATTGATGCGGAGGCTGAGCTTGTCGAACACCTGAAGGCCGCCCGGATAGCGGAACGAGACCTTGTTGAAGACGATCGCGGCCCCTCCCCTCACCAGCGGTTCGGCTTTGGGATGGTCGCGCAGTTCATGGGGAACCAGAAGCGTTGCGGTCGCCTCCGACAGTCTCGCGACGTGCTGGGTGACATCGACCAGCGCGACCGCGAGATCGCGCGTGGCGTTGAGAATGGAAAGCCCGAGCGTACATACCAGCACCACGTCGCCGGTGGTCGCGGCGCCGCGCTGCCACAGCACGATCGCCCAGGCCAGCAGCGAGATGGTCAGGATGACGGTGATCGCGGCATGCGTGATCCGCAGTTTCTCCAGGTATCGGAGGCTGCGGCCCCGCGCCCTCAACTCGCGGTTGACCGTGGTGTCGAACCGGTCGTGTTCGTAGCCGAGGCCGCAGAACGCCCGCACCAGCGGCATGTTGTTGATGACATCCACCATTTCGCCGTCGACCGCGGCGGCCTTGTCGGCAAAATCGTCATGCAACGGCTTGCCAACGGCGGCCAGATGAAACATCGCAATCACCATTACGCCGGCGATCACGATCAATCCTCCCGCCATCTGCAGGCTCACGGTTCCGATCAACGCGATCGCCGCCACGGTTGCGATGCACGGCGGCATCACATTCCAGACGAACATGTTCTCGACGGTAAAGACGGCATTGGAGGTGGCGGTAATGCGGCTGGTCAACATTCCCGGCAGCCGGTCCGAAAAATAGCTCGGCGCATGACCGGTCAGATGACGGAAGATGTCGCGGCGCAGATCACCTGTTACTCCCACGAATGTGAAGCTCGCGGTCCAGCTCGCGATCCGCCACAGGAAATTGTCGGCGGCGATCAGCGATATCAGCATTATGAATGCCAGCCATACGCCACCTTCATGGTTAGGTCCCGCCGCTAGGCCGTCGACCAGGTATTTCACGCCATATTGCGTGCCTACCGAACAAGCAACCGCTGCAACAACCGCGGTCAGGATGAGTACATGTGCGGCAAGACGTTGACGCAGATAGCGCAACACGAATGAAAACGGGCGACGAGCGTATCCGGAAAGACTGTCCATGCGACCTACAAACCCGTTGAAGAAAAAAGATAATCCCGACTCAGACACATTTGCGCGATCAGTTTGCCGTTGCCGTTCTGAATTTTCTCTCGCACCGCCATCACTGCGCAACAATCGCGCAGCAATACAGCACCAAAGATTCGATCGGGTGAGATGGCATCAGCAAGACCGCGGTGTGGAAGAAACGCGCTTGTTCAAAGGAACTTCGCACATGCGAGAACGTTCCCATCTCGGCATGCCGGTGCCAACCGAACCCAGAGGCCTTTTGTTCCCAAACGACAACACAGGAGACGCATCGATGCGCATCGCGCAGGTTGCTCCGTTGACGGAGGCTGTTCCACCGAGACTTTATGGCGGCACCGAACGGGTAGTGCACTGGCTGACGGAGGAACTGGTCGCGTTGGGAAACGACGTCACATTATTCGCCAGCGGCGACTCGCAGACATCAGCGAAACTTGATGCCACCTGGCCGAAGGCGCTGCGCCTCGACGGATCGGTGCGCGATCCCAACGCGCTGCACATGGTGATGCTGGAGCGCGTGCGGCAGAAATGCGACAATGAAGAATTCGATTTTCTGCATTTTCATCTCGACTACTACCCGTTCTCACTATTTGCCCGGCAACCGACACCGTTTCTCACGACCCTGCACGGCAGGCTCGACCTGCCCGAGCACCAGCCGGTTTTCACCACATTCTCCGACATACCGGTGATTTCGATTTCAAACGCGCAGCGGCGGCCGGTGCCGCAAGCCAACTTCATCCGCACCGTCTACCATGGCCTGCCGGAAAAGCTGCTGACGCCGCAGCCGGTCACGCCCGGTTATCTCGCGGTGCTCGGCCGCATCGCGCCGGAGAAAGGCGTCGACCGCGCGATCAAGATCGCCATCCGATGCGGCATTCCGCTGAAAATCGCGGCCAAGGTCGATCGCGCCGACCAGGAATACTACGATGAAATCATCCGACCGCTGATGGATCATCCGCTTATCGATTATATCGGCGAGATCGGCGACCATGAAAAATCCGACTTTCTCTCAGGCGCGATCGGGCTGCTGGTGCCGATCGACTGGCCGGAGCCGTTTGGCCTGGTCATGATCGAGGCGATGGCGTGCGGCACGCCGGTGATTGCCTACAACCGCGGTTCGGTGCCGGAGATCATCGACGAGGGCCTGACCGGTTTCATTGTCGAGGACGAGCTCAGCGCGGTGGCCGCGGTCGGACGGCTTGCCGAGATGGATCGCGGCGCGGTTCGAAAGCAGTTCGAGGCGCGATTCACCGCACGCCGCATGGCGCTCGACTATCTCGCCGCCTATCGCAGCCTGATGGAAGCGGCCGAGCCCCGCATCAGACTCGTGAGCAGCGCCGAATAGCGCGTGGCCGGCTGAGTTTTCAGCGTGCCGGAAACTTGACCTCAAACGCTACGCCTGCGTCCGGCGATAGCAACCGAATTGATCCACCGTTAGCGCGGAGCATGGCTTGTGCGATCGCAAGCCCCATGCCCGTCCCACCGCTATCCCTGCGCGTCGTAAAAAATGCGTCGAAAATCCTGTCGCGATTGTGCTCGGAAATCGCGTCGCCATTGTTTCTGACAACTACCCTGACGGCGTCGGTGTCATTGGACGCCGCTATATTCAGTTCGGTGGCATTGTGCCGGCCCGCATTGTCAAAAAGATGCGACAGAACGATCAGGGCATTCTCCGCGGACATGCCGATCACCCGGTCGAGTGTCCCGTCCACCTTGATCGCGAGTCCGCTAAAGCGGCGGCGCAGATCTCCGATCAGCGACTCCAGCACGACGCTGCCGCCCTGTTGCGCCGCTTCCGCCTGCGCCAGCTCGCGAAGCCGGCGCACCATGACGTCGATGCGCTCGGTGTCGCTCAGGATATTGTTGAGGAACCGGCTTCGTTCCGGGCCGGTCAGCTGTTCCGGCGATGCCGCGCCTGAATCCTGCAGCAGCTCGGCAGCGCCCTTGATCGACGTCAGCGGCGATTTCAGCTCATGCGTCAGATGGGCCGCAAAGGTCGAAATGTGATCGGAACGATGCGAAAGACTCTCCGCCATACCCAGAAAGCTTCGTGACAGCAACGCGAACTCGCGCGTGCCGTAATGCGCGAGCGGTCGAAATGCGTCGCGATTACCTTGCTTGATTTCGGCGATGCGCTGAATGAGTTCATGCATCGGACGGGTGATGGTGCGAGAGAATATCAGCCCGATAATCATCGTGACGCCGAGCACGGCGACGCCGGCGAGGATGAACTTGCCCTTCTCCTCGTAGAGATGCCTGAAAATGTTGCTGGGAGTTCTTGACGTATAGACGACCCCGGCAACACGGTTGTCGACGACAACGGGCATCGCCGAAAAAACCCGCAGGCCGGTGCCGCGGCTGATCGAATAGATCGGAGGCGGAGGCTTGTCCGAAATGCGTACGCGCAAGACGGCGCGATAACGTCCCTGCAAGGCAGCCGCGACTTCCCCGACATGCGCGAGCGAAAGACCTACCTCGCGGCGCCCGGCAATGACGGTGCCGCGCGGATCGAGAATGCGAAAGCCCGATAGCATCACCCTTTGTGTCTGAACAATGACGGGAAGCAGTCGCTGTCCGATCTCGAGATAAGCCGGATCGGGTGGAAACTCCGGGGGACGAGCGTCAGGCCGCCGCGCCAGCAGGTCGTTGCCCGCAAGATCGAGCGCCGGCCTGATCGGCGCAAACTTGTCTGAGGGATCCGGGCGGAACTCCGGCGCAATTTCTGCGCCCAATTGAATACCCGCGGGAGGTCTGGCTTCTACCTCTTTCGCATAAATCGCAGCGATGACGCTGCTCTGGGCGATCAGTTCAGACTGGGTCTGGTGGATGAGCTGGTTGTCGTAAATGCGAAAGAAGAACAGGCCGACCAGAGGCAGCGCAATCACGGTGGCGAGCACCGCGAATACGATAAGACCAAGCGTGGGTCGCCACTTCGAGGTCATCGAGGCCGAAGTCATGAGCGGGGCTCACAGCGGCCCAGCCTGAAGCCGACGCCGTGCACCGTATCGATGGCATTGTCGCATCCTTTCGCCGCAAGCTTGGCGCGGATGTTGCGGACATGGCTGTCGATGGTACGGTCGGACACCTGAATATTCATCTGGTAGGCCGCCGTCATGATCCGTTCGCGGTTGAACACGACGCTCGGGCGCGACAGCAGGGTTTTGAGGATTTCGAATTCCATTGCGGTCAGCGTGATGTCGCAACCGGCGAACTGCGCGACATGCTGCAACGGATCGACGCTGAGGCCGCCCCGAACCAGCAGGTTTCCCGTCCCGCCCCGGTCCGTTTCGCGCGATGTCACGCGCCGGAGGATCACGTTTACCCGCGCCACCAGTTCGCGCGGGCTGAACGGCTTTGTAACGTAGTCATCGCCGCCGATTTCCAGGCCAAGCACGCGATCTATTTCTTCGTCGCGCGCCGACAGAAACAGGATCGGCACATCCGAAGATTTCCGAACCTGGCGGCAAACCTCGAGACCGTCCAGTTCCGGCATGCCAACGTCGAGAACGATCAGTTCGGGCCGGTCGGCGGTAAAGCGCGACAGGGCCTCCTTGCCGTCGCGCGCCTCCTGCGGAACCATGCCGGCCTTGCGCAGCGCGACGCAGATCACTTCCCGGATGTGCTGATCGTCGTCGACGACAAGAATGCGGTGGGTCAATCTTTGTCTCCTTTGCGGGCGGCCGGACTTCCATCAGGAGACCGACCGCCTGCGGCTACATATTGCTTGAGCCGGTACCCGCGAAAGCTCCACGCCCGCCACGAATCCAGCTCCGCAAGCTGGCGCTTTATAAGCTGATCGCGATTCCAGGCCAACTGGCCCCGGTCGAGCAGAGAGACGCCATTTGGCAGAGCTGCGAGGTAGCGATCGATGGCGGGTACTGCTTGCGGACCGAGGCCGACGAGGTAACTGGCATCCAGTACCTGACCGTTGCCTGACACCTCCTTGCTGTGATCGACATTGTAGGAAGCGATCATATAAGGAAAATTGACGAACGCGCAGATGCAGGCCGTCAGCGCCAGCGTGGCAAGGTTCATCTGCACCAGCCAGGCATTGGAACGGTCGAGCGCAATCCGCGCCACGATCAGAACCAGGCCAGCTGCGACCAGCAGCATCCAGATGAAGGCAGCGACGCGCCACCAGGTCAATGAATAGATCTGGACATACAGATCGAGCCGCAGCATCGAGGAGACCACCAGCATCACGTTCTGGGCGATCCAGAGGAAGACCAGAACCCTGATCACCGGCATGCGCTCCGCGGGGCCGCCCGGCCGCATCGCCGCGAGCACGAAACCAGCCGCTAGCAGCGCGGTCACGATCAACGGATAGGCGCCGCGATGCGCATAGGCGGCGTAGGTGAGCCCGTCCGGAAGCGCGGCACCGCCCCAGAGATAAACAACGTCGAGACCGGTCTGCACGGCAAACAGCAGATTGAACAGGAGCAGCGAACGCAGGATCGCGGCCGCTCCGAACAATTCGCTCGGCGCGGTATCCGCTGGTGGAGGCTCGGTCTCGCCCATCCATGTTCCGGGTAAAGACCTGCAAACCCATTTCAGATAGACAAACGGCCAGACCACGCACAGCGTCACGCTCCAGAACAATAGTCTTGCGACGCTGAGCCGGGCCAGAAACGCCTTCAGGTCGATCGCGTTGAGCCAATTTTCGATCAGCGGGTTTGCCGATGAAAACAGGATCAGGAAGACGCAGCTCAGGAGCAGCGGAACGACCCAGACGGTGAAATGTTTCAGCGTCAGCGACAGTTTCGGCGACTGCGCGATATCCGCGAAAATACGGAACGGGCCGGTCAGTAACAGGTCCTGAACGGCGACGTAGCGTTCGCGCAATCCGTCCATCAGCGGATTGGTCAGCGACGATATGGCAACCGCAACGGCCAGCCCGCTCAGGGTTGCGGACAATATGTTGAATTCCTCGACCACGGACGCGAGACCGGTCAGCAGGACGGACGCGGCGAGCAGCGATTTCCGCAGGCCCGCGTGCAACGGATTTGTCAGCAGCGAGAGGGCAGTCAGAACGCCAAAGAAAACTGCGACCGAAAGCCCGGGCTTCTGATCGTAGAACAGCCAGTCGGCGAACGCCGTCGCTGCGAAAGCAATGACCAGCTTGCGCGGAATGCTGTCGAGCAGGATCGGAAGCCGGAGTGTGGTTGCGGCGTTGCTGTTCATCTGATTGTTGCTCTCGCTTGCCGCCGACGGACTGAGGCCGCGGCCTTGGGTTGAAGGAAGGCTGCAAAGCCACCAACCGTCATCGGCCAACCGTGTAGGAACCGGCATCGGCGGCGACCATTCCAGTGTTGCAGTGATCCGGTTATCGCCTGCCCGTTTGCAGGTTGTTCGGCGGATCCGGGCAGAAATTCAGGATTGTTATGCAGTTTTTGTGCAGACGGCTGTCTTCGCTCGCAATGGCAACAAAGCCTTGATACGTGGGCGTTACTCAACAGGCTCCCGGCGGACTTCCGCGCAAACCGGTATTGCATCGCATGATAAAACGCTTGGGTTTACTGTCGCTCTGGTTACTCGGGGGCCTGCTGGTATTCGTCAGCAGCAATCTCAACGATCCCTATCTCATCATGGTTCGGGGACGAGGCAGCATCGCTTTGCTGCTCGCAAGTCTCGTGGTCCTTGGGGTTCTGGTCCGGCGCGGAGTCTGGCGCGACAAAGGCATCGCGGGCAGACTGCTCTTTCTGCTGTGGTGCCTGCCGCCGTTTGCGATGGCCGCGGCGGAGATGACATTTCAGGCACGCAAGCAGGCCGTGCTTCATGCCGAAGGCGCGCAGGTGAAAGATCTCGGACAGCATTTTATCGCTGGATACACGTCATTTGCGGAAGTGGCCCCGCTTGCCGGGAAAGGACTGATCGGCGGGGTTTATGTCTCGCACCACAACATCAAGGGACGAACGGCGGCAGTCTTGAAGTCCGAGATCGCGGCCCTGCAGCAGATTCGCCGCGGCGCCGGACTTGCACCGCTGATCGTTGCCGCGGACCAGGAAGGCGGCATCGTCTCCCATCTCTCGCCGCAGTTGAACTCGCTCCCCGCGCTATCGACGTTGGCGGAGCTGCCGCCGGACCGGCGTGCCAACGCTGCCGAGGAATTCGGCCGAATTCACGGCCGTGAACTCGCAGACCTTGGAGTCACACTGAACTTTGCTCCGGTCGTCGACCTGCGCCGCTCACGCGGGCGCAACCCGTTCGATTTCAACAGCCTGATCAGCCGCCGCGCCATTTCCGATGATCCCGCGATCGTCGCTGAAATCGCAACCGCCTATGTGCACGGGCTTGAGACGTCCGGTGTTGCAGCAACCGTCAAGCACTTCCCGGGCATGGGCCGCGTGCAAACCGACACCCACCATTTTCGCGCCAGTCTCGAGACATCGTTGCCAGAGTTGGAGGCTTCGGACTGGATTCCGTTTCGGCAGGTTCTGACGCGGTCGAGCGCGGTTCTGATGGTTGGGCACGTCGCCGTCACGGCGATCGACCCTACAAGACCGGCGTCGCACGCGAAGGCTGTGATCAACGATCTTGTGCGGGACAAATGGGGTTTTCAGGGAATCATCGTGACCGACGATCTCGTGATGGGGGCCATCTACCAGCACGGAGTGTGCACCGCCGTCGTCGAGGCGCTCAATGCCGGGGTCGATCTCTTGCTCGTCGCCTATGACGGGATTCAGTTTTTTCGGGCGTTCGACTGCGCGCTTTCCGCGTTCTCACGTGGCACGCTTGATGTGTCGATGCTACAGAAAAGCCAGCTTCGGCTGGGTTCAAGGATGACAGGCGATCAGGCAAATGTCCGGAGCGAAGCCAAATCTTCGGAGTGAAGATCGGCGCAAACGGGAAATTACGGAGGTCAGACTTGCAAATCTGGGCGGTAGATCTGGATGGCGCCGGCGGCGATCCAAGCTTGATTTCGACGAGCGAGCGCGCCCGCGCCGGTCGCCTTAAGCAGCCACACGAGCAACGGTCATTGCAAGCGCATTGTGCCGTTCGACGTGTCCTTGCCCTCCAGCTGGGAGTCCATCCCCGGTGCCTCGAATTTGATACCACCGCTGCAGGAAAACCGTTTCTGGCCAAACCCGCGCAGCATCTTGAATTCAATCTGTCTCATTCCGGTCGCCATGGCTTGATCGCCGTGGCCGAGGATCGCTCCGTCGGCGTTGATATCGAGGTCCGGCGGCCAATGAGCGATATCCTTGACGTAGCCTTCGGTGTTGCAACGGCCCGGGAAGCCGAACGGCTGAAACAACTGCCGGCCGACCAAATCCATTCCGCCTTCTTTGAGCTGTGGACGCGGAAGGAGGCGCTGCTCAAGGCAGTGGGGCGCGGGTTCCTTGTCGATCCCCGTCTGGTGGAGGTTGGAATTGTACCGGGCCGCAGTTACGTCAATCTCGATGCGCGGATTTGGACGGTTGAATCCCTCTCCGTCGGCGCGGACGTGACCGCGGCCGCGGCGATCGAGGGCGAATTTGACAAGGCGTTCGTGGTGAGGTCGTTTGAATGAGCCCAATTCGGTGTTACCCACCGCAAATGAAATTTCGGCAAAGGCGGGCCAGGATCGGCAGCAATGACCAGGACAAAGCTTCGCGTATTTCCTGCCATGCCGCGCAACCCTGATGCGGCCAGATACATCGATGAATTGATGCGCGTTGCGCGTTTCAGCGAACGCAATGGATTGGAAGGTCCTTTGCTGTTTGCTGGAAACGACACCTTGGTGGAGCCGTGGTCGATGGCTCAGCATATTCTGGCGCATACGGCAAGAATCTCGCCGCTGATTGCCGTAAACCCGCTGTACATGCATCCGTTCACAGTAGCCAAGTTGGTCTCGTCCGTCGCGCTGCTCTACCGCCGCAAGGTCTATCTCAATATGATCACCGGGACTGCGACAAGCGATCTGGCGGGGCTGGGCGAGCGGCGCTCCCATGAAGAGCGATATTCGAGGCTGGGGGAATTCATACACATCGTGCGTCAACTGCTGGCCAGTACCAGACCGGTCACTTTCAACGGAAAGTTTTACGCGACGAATAATTTGCAGCTGCGCCCCGGCGTGGCTCCGGCACTCATGCCGGAGTTTCTGATCGCAGGTCAGTCTGATGACGCCCGCCGCGTTGCGGCACAGACGGGATGTCTGATGATGCAAATGCTTCCGCCAAATCTCGAGCAAGGAATAAACGCGCCTGGCGTGAATTTCGGGATCTTCGCAAGAGAGAAGCGTGATGAAGCACGACGGGCAGCGAAACTGCTGTTTCAAGACAGCGCCGAGAAGCGTGAGCTGCTGAAATACACCATGGAAAATACCGACTCGGTCTGGAAGCGCAGGCTTAACGAGGCCGGGCAAAAAAACGGCGAGTTGCATGAGAACGGTTATTGGCTGCTCCCGTTTTTGACTTTTCAGGCGGATTGTCCGTACCTCGTCGGCAGTTACACGGAGATTGGCGCCAGGTTGCGGTGTTTCGCGGAATTGAACGTAGGCACGATCATTCTTGACGTGGTCGCAGACGAGCAAGAGCTTGACCATATTGGCAAGGCCCTTGCGTCGAGCGGCGTGTTCTGATGCATTCCAGGATTGTGCTTGGGGAGCATTATCGGAATTATCGACTTCCCGGTGATTGGGGTAATGCCGATGCCCGATGGAATTTGAATCGGTTTGACAGCAACTGATATTGGACTCAGGTGAGCGAGTGTGGCCGCCATTTGCGGCCTTGTGGGGCATGGACCATGAGCATTACCCAGCTCTCGAAACGGGTACGGCGCGAGCTGACGTATTTAGGCTACCCTCCCCGAGAGTGGACCTTGCCGCGCTCGCGGGACGGCGTCCCGGTCCTGGATGTACTGATCGTTGGCGGCGGTCAAAGCGGGCTCGGCACCGCGTTCGGCCTGAAGCTCGAGCGGATCACCAATGTCAGGATCATAGATCGCAGTCCGCGCGGGTTCGAAGGGCCCTGGCGCCGATTTGCCCGCATGAGGGAGATACGGACCCCAAAGGAAGTGACCGGCATCGATTTCGGCATCCCCGGTCTCACGGCCCAGGCCTGGTATGAGGCGAAGTTCGGACGCCCGGCATGGAATCGTATCGTCAGGATACCGCAGGAAATATGGCGGTCATACCTCGATTGGTACCGAGACGTTCTGGGCCTTGCCGTTGAAAACGAGGTGGAGCTGACCTCGATCGAGCCTGCCGGCGATCTTCTCCTCGTTCATCTGCGTCATTCTGACCGGATCGAACGCATCCATGCACGAAAGATCGTTCTTGCAACCGGCTTTGATGGCAGTGGACGCTGGCGGGCTCCAGCGTCCCTTGTGGCGAACCTGCCGGCGGAACGTTATGCCCGCACCGCCGACGATATCGACTTCCGCCGGCTTGCGGGAAAGCGCGTTGGCGTGCTCGGCGCCGGCGCCTCCGCATTTGACAATGCCGCCGTTGCCCTCGAAGCCGGCGCCGCTCGGGTCGACCTTTGCTTTCGGCGGGCGGAAATCCCGCGGGTCAATCCGCTTATCTGGATGAACTTCGCGGGCCTGCTCGGTCACTTTGCGGAGCTGACCGATCTCGAGCGCTGGCGGTTCATGCGCCATATCCTGGAGGAGCTTCCAGTGCCTCCGACCCAGGATACCTTTTGGCGTTGTCGCAGTTTCGAGAATTTTGCGTGGCATGCCAATTGCGCGTGGAAATCGGTTCGCGAGAAGGCAGGCGTCGCGAAGGTCGAAACCGAAACCGGCACTTTTACGTTCGACTTCATCATCTTCGGCACCGGCGTTGAGACCGACCTCTCGGCGCGTCCGGAACTGGCCAAAATCGTTCAGCACATTGCGCTCTGGCGCGACCGGTTTACGCCTCCGCCTGGCGAGGAAAGCGATCTGCTCGCAAGACATCCTTACCTGGGCACAGCGTTCGAGTTCACGGAACGGGAGCCCGGAACCGCTCCTTTTCTCGGTCGGCTGCACAATTTCACCTTTGGCGCCATGCCCAGTCTGGGTTTAACAGGAGCAGCCATCCCCGGAACAAAGTATGGTCTGCGTCGACTGGTGAATGGCCTGGCGAGGGACCTGTTCCGGGAAGACTCCTCGGCCTATTATCAAGACCTCCTCGGATATGCGGAGCCCGAATTGGAGACACTCGAAAGCGCGGTCACCTGGATTGATCGCTATCTGTCCGAAGTGATCAGTCCCAAGAACTTTACTGATGGGCTCGATCCGACCGTGTTCGCCAAAGCATTTCGCGCTAACCCCGCCGCGCGAAATCCAGATGATAAATCTGCCACCACAGCCTCGCCGCAACGCGTTCATGCGAAGCGCGCCGACGCGCGCTCATGGCCGAAGCGCGCCAAGACAAAAGCGAAACACGGGCGCGCCAAATGAATAGGCAAGGGACGGCCCCGTCAAAGATTGCAAGGAAATGGCCGCGCCGGGACGCCGGCAAAGCCGGGCGGCGCGTCTTTGCTTGCCTCGGAGATATTCTTGCCCATTACGGACGAGTTTCACCCGAGCGTCCTGCCCTGCTCGCGGCCTCGGGCGGCGTGTTGACCTATGGCGCGCTCTGGGCCCGGACAAATGAAATTGTGCGTGAGTTGCGCGACTTCGGCATCGGTGCAAGCGACCGCGTAGCCGTCGTATTGCCGGGCGGACCGGAGGCTGCGGTGGCAACGATAGCGGTCGCCGCCGGCGCGGTGTGTGTGCCGCTTCACCCCGGTTTTTCCGCAGAAGAATGGCGGCGCTATTTCGGCGATCTCCGCGTGGCGGCGCTATTGACGCGCTTCGACCTGGATTCGGCGAGCCGGGGTGTCGCGTATAGCCTTGGCATACCGGTCATCGATCTGTCGCCTTGCCCCGGCGAAGGGCCTGGCGCATTCAATCTTGTGTGCCCGGCGGCGCGCCGCGCCGTCGTCGGCGAATTCGCGACCGGCGCCGACGACGCATTTATCCTGTTGACCTCCGGCAGCACGGCACAGCCGAAGCTGGTACCTCTAACTCAGGCCGGCGTGTGCCGGTCCGCCTATAACGCAGCCGCAACCCTGGCGCTTGAAGCCCACGACCGATTGCTGAACGTGCTGCCGCTGGTGCACGCGCACGGCCTGATCTCGGGACTGCTGGCTGCGCTTTCTGCAGGATCGAGTGTCGTATGCACGCCGGCGTTCGATGTCGCGGCTTTCTTCGGTTGGCTGACGAAGTTCAGGCCAACCTGGTACACTGCGGTCCCGCCGATCCATCGAGCGTTGATATCGGCTGCACCCCGCCACAGGCGGGGCGCGCGGCGATCATCCCTGCGGCTTATCCGATCCGCCTCTTCGTCCCTGCCGGCCGACGTGCTCGGCGAACTGGAAGGGCTTTTCGGCGTGCCGGTGATCGAGACCTATGGGATGACGGAAGCCGCGAGTCAGATTGCCGCCAACCCTCTGGAGCGACGCAAGCCCGGATCCGTTGGTAAGTCCGCCGGGGCCGAAATCGCCGTCATGGACGGCGAGGGCCGACCGCTGCCCGCCGGCGAACGTGGAGAGGTCGCGCTAAGAGGCCCGACCATCACCAGAGGCTATGACAACAACGAGGCCGCTACAAAATCCGCTTTTTGCGACGGCTGGTTCCGAACCGGCGATCTCGGCTACATGGACGCCGAGGGATATCTGTTCCTGCTCGGTCGCATCAAGAAAGCGGATGTGATCAACCGCGGCGGCCAGAAAGTTTCGCCGGCCGAGGTCGAAAGGGCATTGCTGAGCCACCCCGACGTGGCTGAAGCCGTAGCTTTTCCAATTGTCCACACGCGGCTTGGAGAGGACGTCGCTGCCGCCGTGGTGCTGCGGGCGGAGGCCAGAATCAGCTCACAGAAACTCCGCCGGTTCGCGAGCGAGCGTCTGGCACGGTTCAAGGTGCCTGGCCTGATCCGAATTGTGCCCGCGATTCCGAAAGGCGCCGATGGAAAGATCGTTCGCGGCGAAATTGCCTCGATGCTTTCGATCATGACGCCGAGGTCGCGCATAGAACGCAACAACCATTTGACGGCGCCCCGCTCGGAAACCGAGTGGCAACTGGCCAAAATCTGGGCCGACCTTCTGGAACTCAATGAGATCGGCGTCGATGAAGACGTCTTCGCGCTCGGCGCGGATTCCCTGACGGTAGCGCAGTTGCTTTCGCGCCTGCGGGCGCGCTTTGGAGCCGATTTGTCGTTCAAGGACATTTTCGACGCGCCGACCGTTGCGAGCCTCGCAGCCCTCGTCGAGTCATCGAAAAGAGGAGGCCCCATCGCGTCCCCTGGCTTGCGCGCTCTGCCGACGGACGGCCGCGGCCTGCTGTCACTCCAACAGCAGAGAATCTATGTCCTGAGCACGATTGACCAGATCGGACACAAGTATCACGTGCTGGATGCAACACATCTGTCGGGGCCGCTCGATCTTGACGCCCTGGAGGCGAGCATCGCGGCGATCTGCGAGCGTCACGAGGCATTGAGATCAATCTTCCTCGAACGTCTGGGCGAACCGACGCAAACGGTGACGGCGGTTCGGCCGCGCCTGGAACGTCTCGACCTCCGGCCGCTGCCCGAGCGCAAACGAACCGTGGCTATTCAATCGCAGACAATGGAGCTGCTGCGACAACCTTTCGACCTCGAAACGGCGCCGCCGATAAGATTTCAGCTGCTGAGACTTGGCGAACACGACCATGCGCTGTTGATCAAGCTTCATCACCTTGTCACAGACGGATGGTCGCAACGCCTAATCTGGCAAGAGCTCGAGGCGCTCTATAACGCCAGGACAAAAGGACTGCCCGCCAGTTTACCCGAACTTCCGGCTCAATACCGGCATTTCGTAGAGTGGCAGCGCGCGTGGCTGCGAACGCCGGCTGCCAAAGAACAGCTCGACTATTGGCGCGGGCAACTCGAAGGGTTGACGGAACTGCCGCTGCGAACGGACCGGCCACGCCCGGAGAACTGGACCGGTCGTGGGGCCAGGATTCCGTTGAAGTTGTCGCGGGCGTTATCCGGCCGCATCAAATCGTTGAGCCGAAACCACAAGGTCAGCTTGTTCATGACGTTGCTGGCCGCGTTTCAGTGCCTTCTCTGCCGGTACACGCAGCACCACGACATCGCGGTCGGGTCGCTGATCGCCAACCGCAATCAAACCGAAATCGAGCGGCTTATCGGGATGTTTGCAAACGCGATCGTTCTGCGGACCGATCTATCCGGCGATCCCACATTCAGCGAGGTGCTGCGCCGGGTCCGGCAGGTGACGCTGGATGCTTATCGACACCAGGAGCTGCCGGTCGAGGAAATTCTGCGGGCGCTCAATCTGCCGCGCAGCTCGGACCGCACTCCCTTGTTCCGGACCATGTTCCTTCTGCAACGAGCACCTTCGAAACGCCTGGCCCTCGATGGACTATCCGCTCGCTCTATCGACGCAGACCCTGGAATTGCGCGGTCCGACCTTTTGCTCGAACTCATCGATGTGGACGGACTTCTGGGTGGCTGGATCGAGTACAGCACCGATCTCTTTGAAGCTGCCACGGTCACGAGAATGGCGGCGCACTTCCGGACACTGCTGGAATCGATCGTTGCTGATCCTGAGGATCGGATCGATGTTTTGCCGCTGCTGCCGATCTCGGAACGGAAGCAGCTTGTCCTGGATTGGAACAAAACCAAGACCAGACCTCCCCGCCCCGGCACTTTCCCCGAACGGTTCGACAGGCAGGTCGCGCGTACCCCCGACTCCATCGCGGTGTCCGTCGGGCAGGTTCGGCTCAGCTATCTCGAACTCGCAAGGCGGGCTGCAGTCATTGCCGGCCGGCTCCATCGTGAGGATGTCCGCCGTGATGAGGTTGTTGTTCTGTCTGCTGAACGCGGCATAGACTTCCTGGCTGCAATGATCGCCGTGCAGCAGGCCGGAGCTGCGTTTCTGTCCATGGATCCGTCGATGCCTGCCGCAAGGCTGGCGCAGATCATCCGGCACAGCGGCGCATCTGTGATACTTACCACGCAAGCCGGTGCGGCTGCGCTGCAAGCGCCCTTATCCGGGTTGCAGCGCAGCGAACGCCCCCGGGTTCTGGTTCTCGAAAAGCTCAAGACGGCCATCGCCCAGGACCGTATTGCGCCGGCCCGCCAGGCACCCGCAAGTTTGGCCTGCGTGATCTATACCTCCGGCTCCACCGGCGTTCCGAAGGGCGCCATGATCGAGCAGCGGGGCATGTTCAACCACCTAATTTCCAAGATCTCGGATCTCGAATTGTCGGCCTCGGACGTAGTCGCTCAAACATCGCCCCAGAGCTTCGTCATTTCCATCTGGCAGTTTCTCGCTGCCCCGATCACGGGCGCGCGCGTCCACATCTGCGCTGACGAGGTGGTGCGGGATCCGGCTTTGATCCTGCAGGAGATCGTGCGCGAGGGGATCACCGTTCTGCAAATCGTGCCTGCGCTGCTGCGCGAAATCCTCCAGAGGGCGCCCGCGGATCCTGCTTTTCACGCGCTGGGCCGGCTTCGCGTGCTGGTATCTACAGGCCAGGCTCTCGCGCCGGATCTCTGTCGTGACTGGCTCCGGCACTTTCCGGCCGTGCCGATCGTCAACGCGTACGGGGCGACCGAGACTTCTGACGACGTGGCAACGCATCGCCTCACGGTACCGCCAACTTCAACCGCAACGGTGCCGATCGGCCGCGCCATCGCCAACACACGCCTCTATGTGCTGGATTCCCATTTGCAGCCGGTGCCGATCGGCGTTGCGGGTGAGTTGCATGTTGGCGGCATCGGCGTGGGTCGCGGTTACCTCAACGACCCCGAACAGACCCGCCACAGATTCTTGCGCGATCCGTTTTCGAAACGTCCCGGCGCGCGCCTGTTCCGGACCGGCGATCAGGCGCGCTGGCGCGCCGACGGCACTCTGGAATGCCTTGGGCGGATCGATCACCAGGTGAAGATCCGCGGCTGCAGGGTCGAGCCCGAGGAGATCGAGCATGTTCTCATGGAGCACGCCAAGGTCCAGTCCGCGGCCGTGGTCGCACGGAATTGCAATGGCGAGATACAACTGGTTGCCTGCATCGTCGCCGCCGCCGAAGGGCAGCCCCAGGCCAACGAACTCAGCGATTTCCTCAAAGCCAGATTTCCGGCCCACATGATCCCCGCGGGCTACTTCTTCCTCGATCACATGCCGTTGACGCCTCACGGCAAACTCGATCGTCCCGCCTTGGCAGCAATCCGCGGCGAGCTTACGCAGGCGGAGGGTGAGTTCGTGGCGCCACGCAACTCGACCGAGGACGTCCTGGCAGGTATTTGGGCGGCGATACTTGAGGTCGACAAGGTCGGGATCTTCAGCAACTTCTTCGACCTGGGAGGGCATTCGCTGCTGGCGGGACGGGTTTTGGCCCGGGTGGCCAATCTCTTCGGCGTATCATTGCCGATCCGGGTACTGTTTGAGGCAACCACCGTGGAGGCGCTGGCCGGCCGGATCGACGGGGCACGTGCGATGCAGTCAACGGAGCCGCAGCTTCAAACTGCGCGCGCCGGAGGAGACGGTTCCCGCGCGGTCTCTGTCGCGCAAGAGCGCGTGCTTGGGATCGAGCGGGAATTGCCGGGACTGCCGCAGTTCAATCTGCCGTTCGCCTATCGTTTGCAGGGACCGCTGAACATCCCGGCGCTGCAGCGCAGCCTGGCCGAGGTCGTGCGCCGACACGATTCATTGCGCGTGGGATTTGCCTGGATGCAGGGGAAACCCATCGCCGTCGTAGCTTCGGCCGCCGACATCGATCCAGCGCTGGTGGTCGAAAGCCTTGCAGCAGGGATACCCACCGGAAACAAACGCGCCAAGGCGCTCCTGCTCAAAAAAGCCGAGTTGCAGGCGGAGCAGGAAGCCTGGACTCCCTTCGAAATGACACGTGCGCCGCTGTTTCGGACGCGACTGCTGCGGCTTGGTCCCGACGATCACGTTCTGGTTCTGACCCTGCACCACATCATCGTTGACGGCTGGTCTATCGGGCTCTTGTTTGAGGAGGTCTCGGAGATCTATTCCGCTCTTGCAAGCGGCCGACAAATGCAGCCGCCTGAGCAAACGCTTCAATTTTCCGATTTCGCCAACTGGCAGCGTTCGTGGTGCACTGGCGACGCGGCGAGCCGGCAGATCGCGCATTGGAGGGATCACCTGCGCGGGGCGGCGCCGGTTTTTCCCACAAACCGCGGCCCTGCCGGTGCGCGGCCGGGCGCAAGTACGGCTCAGGAACCGGTTCATCTGCCGAATGACCTGGTTGCGCGCCTGAACGCCTTCGGTCGTAGCCAGGACAGCACCCTCTTCATGACATTGCTGGCTGGTTTCAAAGCGATGTTGCTGGCTCGGAACGGATGCGGCGATATTTGCATCGCAACCGTCATGGCCAACCGCTCCCAGCAATGGACAGAGCGTGTTATCGGGCTGTTTGAGAACACGACCCTCATTCGAACCCGCCTGGACCCGGATCTGTCATTTAGCCAGGCGCTCACTCGCGTGCGCGAATCGGTCCTGGAGGCCCATGCAAGACAGGAGCTTCCCTTCGAGATCCTCGCTGCACGGCTGGCGGAACAAGACGGTGTGGATCCAGCATCGCTCACACAAGTATTTTTCGTACTCCAAAACGCGATTCGGCGACCCCTGGAGCTGCGCGATGTGGCTGTTGAATCGTTCGGAAATGCACGTTTTGGGCAGCCCGCTCTCCCGATCGATCGCACCTGGCTTACATTGATGCTGAAAGAGGGACCATCGGGCATTGCCGGCTCATGCGCCTACAAGGACGACCTGTTCGGGATCGGCACGGTTCATCAGTGGATGGCTGACTACCGGACGATCCTTGCCAAGGCAGTCGCAGATCCGCAGACATCGATCGGACGGTTGATCGATGAATTCAGGTCTCGATCGTGACACACCGTTATGGCTCAATTGCAGGCCCGAGGCTCGGCATGCTCCGGTCCGGGAGGCTGCAAAGGTTCCCATTGACGGGAAGGCCCACCAAACTTTGCTTTCCGCAATTGACACCGGCTAGTCGGTGGCTATCAATGTAACCTTTAGTTAATTTAGGATGGAGACGAAGCATGGCTCTCATTGGAGTTCTAAAGGGTTTAAACGTTGACAATTTGAGTGACAAGGAAAAGGCCCATCTGAAGAAGAAACTGCAAGAGCACAAGAAAGACCTTAAAGGCGCATCTGCCGAGGTTGATCGACACCTCAAGACGCTTTCGAAAAAAAAGCGCAAAGCCGCGAAGCGGTAAGCCGCGCAACTGTGCGCTGGCTTGCTTGCGCGTCGGGCATTGTGGTCCCCCCTCTCGAGCCTCTCGTTCCGGGCGGCGCCGGGGGACGGATCGGTGGATAGGGATTGCCGTTCCTGGACCGTTTGAGTCTATGGGCTCGCTCAGCAACTCAACTGGTCCAGGAGCGCTTTGGCGTGTTTCAAATCCGGGGTATCGAAACCCTCGGTGAACCAGTCGAAAACCGGCTTCAGGACCGAGCAGGCTTCTGCGTTCCTGCCCTCCTCCCGCAAATGCTGTGCAAGACTGGTGGCGGCGCGCAGTTCCCACCAACGCGCCTGCTGTTGCTGCGCGATCGTCACCGCCTGCCGCAATGCGGCTTCCGCCTCAGCTTTCTTGCCCAAGCCCAGGAGAACGGTTCCCCGCAGACGATGCAGCTCGGGTTCAAAAAACCTTACGCTTGTTGTTTCGGCTATTTGAACGGCTTCGTCCAACAGGCCAAGACCAATGTCCGGCTGGCCGAGGCTCGCGTGGGCGGTGGCGGCGTGACAAAGATACACGGTGCGACGGTTTCGTTCAGAATTTTCTTCCGCCGCCGCCATGGCACTTTGCATGAGCTCGATGCCAAGTCGGGGGGCGCCGCCTTGGGCCAACAGGGCCCCCCGAAAGAAACGCGCTCTTTGATCGGTACTTGCAAATTCGTTCTCGACGCTGATGGCTATCGCTTCATCAGCCTCGGCCAGGGCCCGCCGTGGATCACCACCTATGGTGCCGAGCACAGCCATGTGACTCAAGGCCAAGGCCGTCGTGAAAGCGTGTCCCATCGCTCGCGCGCGCGACACAGCCTGCTCCGCGACGATGGCGGACTGGTCCGGATAGCCGAGAAGGAAGAGTGTGACGGCGAGAAAAGTCAGCGTATTGACCTGGTCGTCAGTGCCGAAACGGCGATAGGACCCAACCGTCTCCGGATTGGCAGCGCATATGGCAAGCGTCCGCTCCATATGAGCGCGCGCATCAACCAAGGCTCCCATGAAATGCAGCGTCTGGCCCATGAACCGGCTACCCAGCGCCGACATCCCCGGGTTCTTGTGCTCCGAGGCCAAGCTCAGGCATTGCCGGGCGACTTCGATCGCCGCGGTGTGTTCAGCCCGCATGCTGTGGGCCAGGTAGTTGCCCCAGAGGACCGTCATCTGTTCTGTCGGGGTCCCACCATCGCCGAGCAGGTCGCGGGCGCGGGCGAACACCCTTAACGTTACCTGCGCAGCATCGCCTTCAGTCGCCGCCACCGCCGGTCCGAGGGCCAGGTAGAAATCCAGTTCTTTGCGAACGCGCTCGGGCGATGGGGCCAAATCGGGGATAAGCTCAATTCCCCGCGTGAGATGTTTGACGGCCTCGGCGTTTGCCGAACGGCTGAGTGCGCGATTTCCCGCCTTGAGCCAATAGTTGATGGCGGGTTCAACAATACCGGCTTCAGTGAAATGCCGGGCCAGAATTTCCGGTTCACCCGTGACCACATCGGGAAAACCGTCCTCCAGTGCGCGCGCAATTTGACCGTGCAGCTGCTGCCGCCGGGTCTTGAGCAGACTCTCGTAGGCCGCATCTCGCACCAGCGCGTGTTTGAAGCTGTAGACGGCGTCCGGCGGCTCGCCCTGGCGGTACACGAGCTCCGCCTGCTCGAGTTCGGTGAGCGTATGCCTTAATGCGGTCTCGTCGCGTGCGACCACAGCACGGATCAACGAATAGGAGAATTCGCGCCCGATAGCGGCGCCAATCTGGGCGACATCCTTTGCCGAATGCAGGCGGTCAAGCCGCGCCATTAAAGAGTCTTGAAGAGTTTCCGGGATGGCCAGAGGCGGAAGGGTTCCATCGAGCCGATAGCCGTCGGGGTGTTCGACCATGATGCCCGCTTCCAGAACGGCCTTGGTGAGTTCCTCGACGAACAGCGGATTTCCATCGGTCTTGGCGACGATCTGTTTCATCACTTCGGTGGGCAGCGCGCGACCGCTGGCCACCTGCGTAACTATACTTTCAACGTTCGCACGATCGAGCCGGCCGAGCCTCAAGGTACCGACATTGGCAAGACCGGCCCAGGTCAGCTCGAACTCCGGTCGGAAGGTGATCAGTACAAGAATCGGCAGCTGACGCACCCGCTCGACTATGAGTTCGAGCAATTCGAGCGAAGTATCGTCAGCCCATTGCGCGTCTTCTATCAGCAGCAGAATCGGTTGTTGGCGTGCACGACTCTCGAACTGATCGAGCAGCGCCGCGAGCGTCCGCCGGCGCTGCTGCGCGGGGCTAAACTCCAGTTGGGGATATCGGTCGCCGAACGGGATCGATAGCAATGCGGCAAAAAGCGGCGCTATGGCCTGAACCTGCGGCGTGCCCGAAGCGAGTAGCGCTTCCAGCTTCTCGAGGCGTAGCGCGGACGTATCGTCTGCTCTGAAATCTGCCGCCCGTTCCAACTGGTCGATGACTGGATGAAGCGCGCTGTTGGCATGGTAAGGCGAGCATTGGTAACGAAATTGCATGTGCGGTTGCCTGGCGATGCTCTCGGCGAGAGCTGCCGCAAGACGAGACTTGCCGATTCCTCCTTCGCCCGAAATCAGAACGATTTGCCCCTCTCCCTTCCAGGCCAGGCGCTGGCGTTCCAGCAGGAAATCCATCTCGGTCTTGCGGCCGATGATATCAGCCAGACCGGCAGGGCGAACCGCCCTGAAGCGGCTTTCGGAAGCCGACAAGCCCTCGACGATCCACGCCCCGATCGGTTCGCTGACACCCTTAAGCTCATGCCGGCCAAGGTCGATCAGACGGAAAATACTGCCCAGCAACCGGCGCGTGGAATCGGCGACGACGACCGTATTGGGCTCGACCAGGCTCTGGAGGCGAGCTGCAAGGTTCGGTGCGTCACCGACCACGGAATGCTCCCGCAAGCTATCCCTGCTGCCGATGTCGCCCACCACCACCAGGCCGGTGGCGATTCCAATGCGGACCGAGAGCGGCTCTCCGGCGCGCGTCTCGAGCCGAATGACGGCGGCAATGATATCAAGCGCCGCACGCACGGTTCGCTCGGCATCGTCCTCGTGCGCGCGCGGATATCCGAAATACGCGAATATCCCGTCACCCCGGAAATCGGCAATAAAGCCGTCATAGGAAAGCGTGATCCGGGCGCAGGCAGCCTGGTAGGCATCGATCACGGCGCTCATGTCCTCCGGATCAAGTCGGGCCGACAGGGCGGTCGAACCAACCAGATCGCAGATCATAACCGTGAGATGGCGGCGTTCAGCCGGCTGAGCGTCCTTTGCGCCTCCGCCGCTCTCGCGGCTCGTGACCGCACCGACAGGCGCCGCGGTCATCGCCCTGATCGCTTTGATTAGCCGCTTCCGGTCGCCCAGCGGGATCCCGAGATTTTCGAAATCGATTTCCGTTAGTTCCGGCAGCACATCGCTATCGATCGCGTTCGCGATGAACGCCTGCTCGTATTTTTCCAATCCCAGGCTTCTCAGCCAGCCACCGATCTCCATGCCAGGGTCCTAATATGTCGAGTCTTATGTGGTATATTCGAATGAAGTCGTAGAGACCACCCCGGCCTGCCCTTGGGCGCATGTTTTGCGTCGCCAAAGGCGAGATGAGCGGGTCGTCCTCTGCCGCTATCTGATGCCGGCAGCGTCAAAACCCGCTTCCACCGCCGCCACGCGGGCATCGATCTTCTTCTGCGGCAATTTACGGAACAGTGATCGCGTCACCAGCACGACACCACGCCGGCTGTCGGCGAAGGTCGATTGGCGTGAAAGCTGCTGCGTCAACGCGATATAGAAAATCGCTGCGAGTTCGGCCGGCTTGAAGACGTGAGCCCGTCCGTGGGTCGCTGACATCACCTTGTAGGCGGCAAAGTTATGTATACCGCTGTTGACGTGCACGCCGCCCGCATCGGTCTTGCGACCGAGCGGAAGGTTACGGAAATTCTTCATGAGTTTGGGCTGTCCGGGCTGACCAAGCCCCGGGTCCTGCATGCTTCGAAGCGCATCCAGGCCGCTGACGATACCGTCGCCGATCCTCCAGTCCCATTTCGCAATATTCGGCTCGGCGTAATTTGAAATAATTGTGCCGAAAATATCGGAATAGGACTCGTTAAGCGCCCCGGTCTCGCCTTGATAGATAAGGCGCGCCGTGTGGCTGGTAACGCCGTGAAACAGCTCGTGCGCGACGACGTCGAGTGATGATGCCAGGGACTTCAGTCTGTCATCGTACGGCGCCTGGCCGTACAGCATCTGGGTGCCGTTCCAGAGTGCATTCAGCCAGATGTTGCTGCCCTTCGAGCCCCGCTCGAACTGCTTGACAACGCAGTTGACGGTCGAAACGATCTTGCCGCCCATGTTGTCGACGTTGTTGCGCTTGAGCACATCGCGCAGAAAGGTTGCGACAACGGCGGCGTTGGTGTGGGCGCTGACCGCCGCCGCCGACCACGGATGCCTTACCAGTTTGCCCGGCAGGCTCCCATCTACGGGGTCGCGAAAACCGAAATCGTACGTCTCTATGTTCAGCCTGGCGTTACGCATCGCCCTCTTGCCGCCGGTGAATTCGACCCCGAAGGTCTTCATCTTGCCGAATTCATCCAGTCCTTTGCCGGTACCCACGGCAATCGTTGGGGTGCGCGGCAATTGCGCTACCAAGGCGCCGGTCAGCGCATCGATTACGTAGTCGTGGACGAGCGGGAACTCCTTGACCGTCGTCTTGCCTTTCTTCTTGTTCCGCACATCCTCGACGATATAGGCGAGGTGCCATCTGCCTTTGTGGTTGCGATAGAGATTCAGCGTCGGCATTCCTTCCGGAAGTTCGCGTCCGTAGCCTGCCTTGACGGCAATTCTTTTCAGCACTTCGAGCGGCGAAATCCGCGCGATGTAGGACGGGACGTTCGGTTCGGCCATGCTGGAATTGAGCGAGACCAGCTCGTGGCGGTTATCGAGTTCGACCGTTACGAGAGAGCCGAAAACCGGAATGCCTCTGATCTGTTGACGGAATTTTACGATCTTGGTTCCGGTCTGCGGCACGGTTTCGACGCCGAGGCTCTTGAAATTGCTGTCAGTCCCGTCAATTCTCGGAACGTTCAGCGACGGCATCGCTTTGCTCGCGAAGGCGTGCTCCAGAATACGCTTGGCGGCGCTTTCCGCATCGATCTTGCCCGGATGCCATACCGGATGCGAAAACACCGAAGCCGCCGGCCGATCCGCTTTAAGCGCAGCGAATGTGCTGCGGCAGTTTTTTTCGGTTATGTGCATCGCCAGGGCCTTAAAACCGCTTTTTTGTCTTGGCGGCGCCGCGGCGGTCCGCCTCGATGCTTTCTTGGCCATCATTGTCTTCCTTGAGGATGCAACCAAAATTTTAGGCTAAAAGACTGGAAATCGCAAAACCACGCCGCGCAAACCAAGTGGTCAATCTTATACATACGCGCGCTTATGTCGCGCTTAGGATCGACTTCCATGATATTCTTCGCAGGACCGGAAACTTCGGCTGCACCTGGCAGCGGTCGGGCTACGGAGGCGGCTTGATTTACATCGCCAAAGCCGCGATCAACAAGCGTATGCGATGCCGGTCGCCAGGGGGCAACGTTGACAATTCGCCGCCGCATTCTCGTTTCGATCGCAATGATTTTCGCTCACGCCGTCGCTGTCCATGCCCAGGATGCCGGACGCGCGCCCGACACTATGGCGGCGCGCGTATTGGCTTGCGCTTCATGCCACGGCGACAAGGGTCAGGGTACCAATGACGATTATTTCCCGAGACTTGCGGGCAAGCCCGCAGGTTACCTGTACAATCAGTTGGTCGCGTTCCGCGACGGGCGGCGCAAATATCCGCCGATGAACTACCTGCTCGAATTCCTGCCTGATCCATATCTCAAGGCGATGGCGGACTACTTCGCCTCCGAGCAGCCCCCGTTCCCGCCACCGGCAACGCCCGTCGTCAGCGGCGCGATCCTGGCGCGCGGAGAAATGCTGGCGACGAAGGGCGATCCGGCTCACGACATTCCCGCATGCGCGAACTGTCACGGGCTGTCCTTTACCGGCATGGAGCCGGCGATCCCCGGCCTGCTGGGACTTCGCACCAACTATATCAGCGCGCAGTTGGGGGCGTGGCGCTACGGCACGCGCACCGCCGCAGAACCGGACTGCATGCAGGTCGTCGCGGGACATCTGACCGAGGACGACGTCAAGGCCTTGGCCGCATGGCTGTCGTCGCGGCCGACGCCCTCCAATCCGGCGCCAGTGCCGCATGGCTTATTGCCGATGCCGATGCCGTGCGGCAGCCAACCGAACTGAGGGGCAAACCATGTTCAGCCCGCATTCCCTGAAAAACGTACGCTCAATCGCAGCCGGATCGTTGGCCGCGGCCGTGTTGTTTGTTTCTCCGACATCGGCCCAGGGGCCGGCCGCCGATAAGGCATCCATCGTCGCGCGCGGAGAATATCTCGCCCAGGCCGGCGACTGCGTTGCCTGCCACACGGCGCCGGGCGGCAAGCTGTTCGCGGGCGGCCACGCGATGCCGACGCCGTTCGGAACCTTGTACACCTCGAACGTCACCCCGGACCCCGACACCGGCATCGGCAAGTGGACCGCGGACCAGTTCTACACGATGATGCATACCGGACGATCTCCTGACGGAGGTCTGCTGTATCCGGCGATGCCGTTCGCGTCCTATACCAAGGTCACGCGCGCGGACAGCGACGCAATCTTCGCATTCATGCAGTCAGTCCCGGCTGTGAAGCAGCAGAACCGGCCGCATGACCTGAAATTTCCATACAACAACCGCTCTTTGATCATCGGCTGGCGGACGCTGTTCTTCACCGAGGGCGAATTCAAGCCGGACCCGACCAAGTCCGACGACTGGAACCGGGGCGCCTATCTGGTCGAGGGTCTCGGCCACTGCACCATGTGCCACACCGCAATCAATGCGCTCGGCGGCAGCTCGGAATCGACGGCCTTCGAGGGCGGGCTCATTCCGATGCAAAACTGGTACGCGCCGTCGCTCACCTCCAACAAGGAAGCGGGCCTGGGCGACTGGAGCATCAAGGATATTTCCGATTATCTTCGCACCGGCATTTCCAATCGCGGCGCCGTCTACGGCCCCATGGCGGACGTCGTCTACAACAGCCTGCAATATCTGAGCGATGACGATACGCGCGCGATGGCGGTCTACCTGAAAAGCCTCGCGCAAGGCAGCTCGCGCGACAAACCCGCGCCTCCTTTACCCTCCGCCGAGAGCAGCCTGCTGCTCAGCCTCGGCAAGCCCATTTACGACAAGCAATGCGCGAGCTGCCATGGCGTCGAAGGTTTGGGCAAGCCGCCGCATTACCCGCTTCTCGCCGGCAACCAGTCCATTCAGATGTCGTCCGCCGTCAACGCCATCCGGATGGTGCTCAACGGCGGCTACCCGCCGGGTACGGCCGGAAATCCGATGCCTTATGGCATGCCGCCTTTTGCTCAAGCGCTGTCCGACGATGAGATCGCGGCGGTGGTCACCTACATTCGCACATCCTGGGGCAACCGCGGCAGCGCGGTGTCGGCGCGGCAGGCGAACGAGCTTCGCGCCGCAACGTTGAAGTGAGGACGTGATGATCGTTTCCCAAGACACTCCAGCTTCACCCGCAACCGACGACGCCCGGATCGACGAGATCGTGCGGTCTGGTCCGCGCGGCGCGGTGGCGGTAGCGGGCATTGCGACGGCGATCGTCATCGCGCTGTGGTTTGCCTTCTACTTCGTGGTGTTCCTGCCGCGGGGATCGGTGCAATGACAACCGCACCCGACCACGACGAGGGAGCGGAAGTCGCAGCCCGAATCGAGCGGCGCTGGACCATCATGTCCGCCGGCCTCGTCGGCCTGCTGATCGGCATGGCGATCTTCGCCGGCATCCATAAGGCGACGATGCCGCAGGCCTGGGTGGAGACGGCAAACCCGCAGACCCTGCACATCTCCGGGGAGTTCATCGAGAGCAATCTTGGTAGCGCCGTCGAGACGGATGGCTCGGTAACGGTTCGCGCGGTCGGCCAGCAGTTCTCGTTCACGCCGCAATGCATCCTGGTGCCGGCCGGCACGCCCGTCACCTTCAGGGCCACCAGCTCCGACGTCGTCCATGGCTTCCTGATCGACCACACCAACATCAACGCGATGCTGGTGCCGGGCTACGTGTCGGTATTGCCTGCGAAGTTCGACACGCCGGGCGAACATCCGATGCCCTGCCAGGAGTTCTGCGGCATGGGCCATGAAGGCATGTGGGCCAGGGTCAAGGTGATCGACAAGACCGCGTTCTTCAAAATGGCAGCCGACAAGCGGAGGCTGACCTGTGTTGAATAGCAAGCGGCTTGTCCTCGCGCACTTCTGGCTGGCCTTCGTGGTGTTCGGCGTCGCGCTGCTGCTCGGCGAATGGCAGATGTTCGTCCGTAGCCCGCTGAACCCGTGGATCAGCAACTCCGAGCTCTACTACCGCTCCGTCACGGCACACGGATCGGCAATGGGATATGTATTTCCCACGCTGATCGCGATGGGATTCGGTTATGCCATCACCGAGCTGGCCCTGAAGAAACCGCTGATTGGCAGGCGATGGGCCTGGGCCGGTCTCGCGCTGGTGGCGGTCGGCGCAATCACGGCCATGATCCCGGTGTCGCTGGGACTCGCCTCGATTCTCTACACCTTCTACCCGCCGATGATCGGCAATCCTTTCTACTACATCGGCGTGGTTCTTGTGGTCGTCGGCTCGTGGATTTGGGTCGCGCTGATGTCCATCAACATGGCGGGCTGGAAGCGCGAGAATCCGGGAAAGCCGGTCCCGCTCGCAATGTTCGCCAACGTCGCCGGCGCTTATCTGTGGGGCTGGACCGCGGTCGGTGCGGCGATCGAGGTGATCGTCCTGATCCTGCCGGTCGCGCTCGGATTGAGGAGCACCATCGATGCCGGCCTGTCGCGCGTGTTCTTCTCATGGACGCTGCACGCCATCGTCTATTTCTGGCTGATGCCGACCTACATCGCCTATTACACGATCTTTCCGCGGGCGATCGGCGGGCGCCTGTACAGCGACGCCATGGCCCGCATCGCCTTCATCCTGTTCGTCGTGGTAGCGATGCCGATCGGCGTGCATCATCTCTTCGCCGATCCGCAGGTCGGCGCCGGTTTCAAGTTCATTCAATCCGTCTTCACCGCGCTGGTGGCGCTGCCGACCCTGGTGACGATCTTCACAATCTGTGCGTCCGCTGAAATCGCCGGCCGGCTGCGCGGCGGCAAGGGTCCGTTCGGCTGGGTCGCCGCCCTGCCCTGGGGCAATCCCATGATGCTGGCGGTCACGTTCTCGTTCGTGATGCTGGGATTCGGCGGCGCCGGCGGCCTCATCAATATGAGCTACCAGCTCGACGCCAGCATCCACAACACGCAATGGATAACCGGCCACTTCCACCTGATCTTTGCCGGCGCGATCGTCATCATGTATTTCGCGATCGCCTACGACCTCTGGCCGCATTTGACCGGACGCGCGCTGGACAGCGCCCGGTTGATGAAGGCGCAGTTGTGGCTGTGGTTCGTGGGCATGATCGTGACCACGTTCCCATGGCACTATGTCGGCATTCTCGGCATGCCGCGCCGCATGGCGTCCTACGACTACGCGAACCCCGCTATCGCGCCGCAGGCGCTGTCGGTTTCGATCTCGGTGTTCGGCGGACTGCTGCTGGTGATTTCGGCGTGCCTGTTCTTCGCCGTCCTGATCCGCGGCCATCGAGCTACACGGATGGATCCCGGCGAGTACCGTTTCAGCGTCGCGGTCCACGAGCCGGTGCGGGTGCCCGTCGCGCTTAACGGCTTTGCGCTGTGGCTGACGCTGATGATCGGGCTGACCGTCATCAATTATGGTTATCCGATCGCCCAGCTTCTGGCGCTTAAAGGCAACGCCGTCCCCGCGGTTTACGTGGGAGCGGCCCGATGAGCGCAGAACGGCTGTTCACCTGGAAAAATCCGTGGTTCGCCGCCAGCCTCGGCGTGGTCGGCGCGATGGTTGTGCTCTCATTGATCGTCGGCTTCGCCCTGTTGCCGTACGCTGGACCGAATTCGCGGTTGACGAGTCTCTGGGACGCCATCTGCAGCGCCGCCGGCGTTCCGCGCGCGACAGCCGTTTCGGGAGCAGCCAAACCGAACTTCACGACATCGAACGTCGTCATGAATTCGCAGATGTTCGCGCCCGACACGCGCTCCGTCGGCAGGGGCGCGACGCTGGCGATGCAATGCGCGATCTGCCACGGCTCGAACCGGCAGGGCCAGGTCGATACGCCCAACCTCGAAGGTCAACCGGGCTCCGCCGTCTACAAGCAGTTGCGGGATTTCAAGGTGGCAGCCAGGACAAACGCCATCATGAGTCCGTTCGCGGTCAAACTCAGCGAGCAGGACATGCTCGACCTCGCCGCCTATTATTCATATCTGCCGCGTCAGTCCGGGTCGCATCCCGATCCGGCCGTGGCTGCCCCGACGATCGTTGCCCGCGGCGCACCGATGCGCAACGTTCCGGCCTGCTCCTCCTGCCATGGCACGACCGACGCCAAGCTCGGTACGCCCTGGCTCGATGGCCAGTCCGCCGTCTATATCAAGGCGCAGCTTCAAGCCTTTGCGGCCGGCACGCGACGCAACGACATCAGCGAGCAAATGCGAAACATCGCGCGGCAGATGACGGCGGGCGAGATTGATGAAGCCGCGCGCTATTACGCCGGCAGGCCCTGAGCAGCACGGGTCTCGATCATTTTGAACGGCGAATGGCGGGCAGTACGCTTCGTGCGGCTCAACGATGAACATGAAAACTGCGGTGACGCGGATTGATCTCCGCCGCCCGTTGCGCGTAACGCTCCGCGTCCTCGGCGCGGCCGGCGGCGCGATAGACCGTCGCCGCCTGGGAGAACAAATGCGCGCTCCAGGCGCCCGAGGCGAGCGCCTGGTTCATCGACTCGAGCGCCTCGCCAAATTGTCCCTGGCGATAGAGTGCCCAGGCCAACGCCGCCTGACTTGAGAAATTGTCGCGCAGCGCGATATCCTTGCGCGCCCACTTCACCGCTTGGTCGCCATCCTTCAGCACGTCGGCGTAGAAATCAACGAGGTGGTGATAATAGTGAACGCCACCGCGTTGTGCGGGGTCGAGATAGCCGGCGAGCGCCTTGTCGAGCCATGGTTGGGCCCGCTCGCGCTCTCCCATGACCGTCAACAATTCACCGAATGCCTGCTGGATTTCCGGTTTGGGCACCCGTTCGACGATGTCTTGGTAAAGCGCCGCCGCCTTGTCGTAGTGGCCTTGCGCCCCCAGCAATTCGGCCTGGTGCTCGGCGGTGAGCCAATGACCGGAATAGGCCCGCTCGGCGCGCGCGTAATGGTCGCCCGCCTCAGTGTGACGGCCATGCGCGAGATCGAGCAATCCGCGCTGCAATTCGACCCAGGCGTAGGACCGCATCTCCTTTGCGGTGAGTTCGTCTTCGGCCTCGACATAAAGCCGGTCGGCGTGCGCCGCGTCGCCCATCCTGGCTTCGAAATGCGCGAGCCGCGCCAGGTTGTCCCAGGTTCGATTGCTCGCGATCGCGCTTTGATATCCGTCGCGCGCCTGGGCGTAGCGGCCTTCCTGAAAGTCGAGGTCGGCCTGGATCGCGCGCCCTTCCGGGCTTACCGGCAGCGACGGATCGGCCGCGAGGTTGCGCCTGACGTCGTCGAGCCGGTGCAGCTTGAAAGCCAGATTGGCCTTGAGGAAATAAAGGTCGCCGGGAAACCGGATTTGCCGGATGCCTTCGTCGATCACTGGCTCTACGGCTTCGAGTTGGGCAAGATTTCCAGTATGCACCGCGTGCTGGTACACGCTTTGCACATATTTCGTCACTTTTTCGGTGTCGGTGGGCGGGACCAGCGCATGGTCCCGCAGTTCGGCGATATTCTTCTCAATCCGCTCCAGCTCGGACTGGTAATCGGTGTTCACCTTCAATGCGCCTCCGCCAGATAAGGAAAGTCTTTGAGAAACTCCTTGTCGTTCTTCAGCGGGTTGGGCGGAGTTTTCGGCTCGAGCGGCAGCGCGTCCAATACCGCCGGATCGTTCATGATGTCGACGTGGTACTTCTTGCCCTTGAAGTCGGCGTTCATGTCGAGGAATACCGACAGGAACCGGGTCGCCACCTGGTCCTCGGGCCTGCGGCCGAACGGCCAGGTGCCGGTGGTGTCCATGTCGATGGCATTGACGTTGGGGATGAAGATTTCGACCGGGCGCCGCAGCGGTATGTTCAGGCCCTTCGGATTCCAGCTGTCGTCCGGCATCCGCATCTCCTGGAACAGAACCGGTTTGACCAGCGGGAACGCATGCAAGACGGAGGAGAAGGTCTTGTGCACCGAGACCGGCGAATTGCCGTGATCGAACGAGCATTTGAGACCGAGCGCGGTAATCGACGGTCCGAAACCCATGCCGAGATGCGCCAGCCGCTTGATGAAGTGCGGTGCAAGCCAGAAATTATTGGCGCCCATCTGCCGGTTGTCCTCGCGCTCGCTCAAGGCGGCGTCGGCGAATGCCTGTCCGTCGGTATCGACCAGCTTGTATTTTTTCAGCTCGTCGTCGAGCTTGAGCGCGTCGATCAGGACGTGGGGATGTTCCAGCCAGAACGGATCGTCGGGAATAGTCTCGACCTTGTTGGCGGCCTTGCGCACCCAGCTTTCTCCCCAGCAGTTGACGATGCGGTGCTCCGGATTTCTGGTGATGTAGGCGAGCGGAATTTCCAGAATGATCGCATTGATGTTCTTGCCAGCCTGCGCATCCTTTCCCGAATACACAAAACGATAATTGCCGTTCTTGTCCTTGGCGAATTTGTCGCCGTTCCAGGTCAGCGGCCCCGGCGGAAGATCCTTCTTCACGCCGTGTCCCCAATCCGGGTTGGCGGGATCGAAATTGAACAGGTCGTTGCCCTCCAGTTCGATCAGCGTCTTCGGGATCGCAAGCTCGCGTGCCTCCGTCATGGTGTGCGGAACATGGTAGAACTGCGGCGCGTAGTTGATGGACCGGAAGAATCCCGGAAGATCGTTGAAGAACGCATCGTCGCGTCCGCCGATATAGGCCTTGATCGGATGGCCGTCGGGCGATTGCAGCGTCAGGCTTTTGTTGGTCTCGATCACCTGCGAAAAGCTGCCGCCCGGAAAATTGATGAACCTGATATGGGCGCGATTGTTCTCATCGACGGTCACGCGCACTTCGAACGGCCTCAAGGTGCCGAGATAGGTTTCCTTGAGGCCCTCGAAATATTTCAGCAACGCACCCAGGCTCTGGTCCTCTTCGGACGCCCGCATCACGCGGCGCCCCGGAGCGATCTGGATTCGATACAGCATGTCCGGATCGAGCCGGCCTGCTTCCGGCACCGACGCAAAGGTCAGCGCTATCACGACCTTCTCGCCACCGTCGGTGTCATCGCTGGGAAACCCGAAAATATCGTACAGGTCGGCTGCACTGACGTCGATATCGGAAAAAATCGAATTGACCGCATTGGGATCATTGTGGTCGGCCATCGAGATCGCTCCTGGTTCTCGGTTATCGGCACGCCGGACGACGCCGGTTTGGACATTTATCAGGTGCGATCCGCTGTTGCGAACAGATGCACCGCATGCGGACTCGCCCTGGCTCGAAGCCCGCTGTCTCGGTTCACAGATTACAACTGACAGTTGAGAGGCGCAAGCGCGCTGGGCATTTCACCCGCCAACCGTCAGCGTACCTTTCGTTCGTTCACACGCGTTGCCGTGGCCGGATCATTCTGATCGCCGCGCCAGGTCGGGTGACGGAAATGAATGACGAAATCACCGTTGTATGAAGCGATCGCCGCGTCGAAGGTCATGTTGCCGATGCGGCGCCAATTCCTGAACGTCCGCCGCTCACGCACCGGCAGGCCGTGCGTCTCGCCTGCATCGGTCACTTCAATGTGGAAGGTGAGCGTCCGTTTCGGCACGGGATCGGCGCGGTCATAGATCTGCGCCATGATCTCGTCGCGAAAATCAAGATTTTCACCCTGAATTCTCGGCTGCTGCGGCGCGACAAGCAGGCGCATGAAGGTCGGCGCCCGCGTCGGCTCGTCTTTCGGCTTGCCGAGTTCGGCAATCTGGTAAAGCTGGCGGATGCTGGGTTTCTTGTCGACCCAACTGAAGACCGCGCCGGTGACGAGCAGGACAGGCACGCCGCCGCCGCGGCGCGCCCCGGTCGTATCCGGTGCGTTGCGCAACTCTGCATCGTTGATGTAGTCGGTGTCGTCGCCGCCGATATCCTGTTGGGTAATGAAGCTTGCCGTGCGTAACCGATCGGCGTGACCGGGGTCGGCGGTCGGAAACAGTTTTCCAACAAGCGACAGCGACCGGGTATGGCCGCGCCGGGTTTCGCTACAGCAGGTGGAATAGCGTCCCACCATCAACGCCTGGCTGCCTTTGCGGAAATAGCCGGAATAGCCGGTCTCTTCCGTAATCGTCCACAAGCCGGTCAGGCAAATTCCGTTGGGATGCAGCAGGCGGCGATAGCCCTTTTGATCCGGCCCCCAACGCAGGTCGGCGGAGGAATCCACAGCGCGTTCGGTCGCCTTGCGAAACATGTAGGGCTGACCAAACGGAAATATGCCGCGCAACACGCTTCCTAATGTGACCTGGTAGATCGGCAGCGGCGGATTGGCCGCCGCACCCCACACCTTCTGGTAGGGATTTGCGAACAATGCATTTCGTACGTCGGAAAACCGCGACCCCGAATAAGCTCGATCCTCATCCGTAATGGCTTCAATTCCAAATGAAGCGGTGCTCATAGGCCACTCTCCCGACCCATCATATGCGTTTGAGAAAGCGATTAACGCGCGCTTGGCGCAAACGCAGTGCAACGGATTGTCGAACGTTAACGCAAGGCAGTAGAGTCTCACTGGCTGCCGCTAGTTGAATACCTCGTCTCCGGTAAGTTCGTGCGGCCCGAAGCGCGTCCAGCCGTTGGCCTTGAGCCGCGCATCCTGCACCGCAGGCATCACGTCACGGCGCGCGCGATTGATGCCGCCGACCGGCCTGTGCACCTGCAGGCCGTGCCATGGATTGAAGGCGAGCCGCTCGCAGAATTCCTGTTGCGCCGTGGTGGAAAAGTTCTGCGGATAGATGTCGATGGTGGCGACCTTTTGCCATTTGGCGGCGTCATCGTCCCACGCAATCAGCGTGTCCTCGATCGGCTGCCGGTCCGGCTTGTTCCTGACCTGTACGTTCAAGTCCAGGCAGAAATGCCTGTTATTCGCCGGATCGAGAATGTTTTGCAGCCGCTGTACAAGATAATCGGACGTGTTGCCCGGCCTGTTGTAATGCGCCTGCTGTTCGCAGGGGTGTGCGCCGTATTTCACGATCTGGCCGCCGAGCATGAACGGCGCCACGCTGAACCATCCGATGTCGGGAATGCTCGGATAGGTCTTGCGCCCGACCAGCAGGTTGTAGGCGCCGCGCGGGTGCGTGAGCAGATGCCACGCCACGTAAGGATTCTTCATCGGGTCGCACGAACCGCCGCCCCCGGCACAGGCCGCGAAGAAATCATGGAAATGCTGCGGATCACCGGCGAAAAAGGAATCGTGGTTGATGAACAGCAGATCCTGGGTATTGTCCTCGTCACCGGGGTCAGGCAGCCGGTCGCCGCTCACGCCGAACAGCTTGACCGCCATGCCGTGAAAATCGCGTTCCGTGTCGGCGGCCACATCGTCACCCGCGTTGGAGAATTCGATCCAGGCCTTGTAGGTCTTTTCCCCATTTGGCTTTCCTTGCAGAAACCCGACATTGAGATCGGGCGGAAGACCTGAAGCGACCGTAACGTTTGCTTTCACGCAGACGCGGCCCGTTGTGTGGGTGGCGCGCAGATGCTGTTCTCCCTTGTACTGATCGTTGAATCTGGCGGTGAGCAGCGCGGTGGTCGAGCGAGCAGTCTCCATTTCCCTGTTCACGTCGGCCTTGGCCGACGGCGGCTCGAAAATGAACCAGCTTGCCGCCACGATCGCGATCAGGGCGACGACCAGCGCGCCAAAAATACCCAGCAGGACCTTGCCGACCGGAATGAGCGCGTGCAGCACGTTGCCCGCCACGACGCCGAAGCTGAACACCGCCCGCCACAGTTTGCACCAGAAGCCCTGGCCGTAGACGCAGCTTGGCACCCTGGCGTGACCGGCCGAGGCCAGGATCGCATCCGCCGCCTTCTCGCCGATCATGTAAACGGCGGAGACGATGAACATGCCGGGGATCTTCGGAAACGCCGAGGCATCGACGACGCGCAAATTTCCGGTTCCGTAGACGCGGAAATTGCTGTCGAGCACGGCCAGTGGATCGCTCTTCGGGCCGATCGCGCAGGTACAGGAGGCGTGATGGCCCCAGGCATTATCCCTGACGAACTCGGCGAGCTCGTTATCGGTGTTTTTCGCAGGTCCCGGAATCTCCTCCTCGGCGATCACATCTTTCATCGGCGCGGTCAGCGTGCGCACGAATTTGATGCCGTCGACCACCGAGTCGAGGTCTTCGCCGCCGCTGTCGCTGCCCTCATTGAAATAATGGAAATTGATCAGCGGCGGATCGAGCGGATCCTTCGAGCGTAGCTTGACGGTGCCGCCGTTGTTGAGCGTATGGGCCTTGAGAATGCACCAGGTCAGGATGTCGTGATTGTCGGCGATCAGCTTGGAATAGCCGGGGAAATAGCCTTTGAATTTCCCGAGCAACGCGAACATGAAGAGGTCCGGTACCGGCCGCTTCACCGTCGAGCGGTTGATGACCGCGACGGCTGCGCCATTGGTGGTATAGAGGCCCCGGTGCCACCAGCCGTTCCATTGCTTGAACTGCGGATCGCCGCGCGTGAAGGTGGAGCCCCTGAGCATCGACCAGGGTTGCTTCAGGCGATTGACGACGCCGACCTCATAGCGGTCCTGCAGGCCCCTGCCGACGCCGGCCAGATTGACCCTCGACTTGATGCCGAGGGCTTCGATGTCGGCCTTCGGCCCGATCCCGGAGAGCATCAGCAGTTGCGGCGTGTTGAACGCGCCGCCGGCCAGGATGACCTCGCGCGAGGCTCGCGCGGTGCGTGGCTCGCCCGGCTGTTCGCTGGGCTGATGGGCGGCGCGATAAAGCCTCGCGCCCTTGAGATATGCGACGCCGACGGCGCAATTGCGCTCATCGAACAGCAATTCGGTCGCTAGCGCCTCGAGCTCGATCTTCAATTTGTCCGGATGGCGCCGCGCCACGTCGAGAATGAATTCACGCGTGCCGTTGCGGGCGTGCTTGCGCGTCGTCAGGGGCGCATAGTGGATGCCGAAAGCGTTCTTCTCAACCAGCCGCCAGTCGTTGGGATCGCCCTGGCCCTGGAACAGCCAGGTGATGCGTTCCCACAGGCTGCTCAGTTCCCAGGCGACAGTCCAGACCGACCTCTTGATGATGTTGACAAGGGCATGATCCTTGAGCGCCGCTTTCGGTATAGCCTTTTCGGTCGACAGCCAGCCGGAGAAACCGTGCCGGGTCGGATTCCAGCCGGTCAGGCGGTAAAGAATGCGATAGGGCGTCCGGTACCGGCAGTCTTCCAGGCGTTCGAAATAGCGCCGCATGGGCCGAGCGCCCCATGACGGATCGCCGGTGAGTTGGGCGATGTGGTTCCAGTCCTCGTTGTTGGGATAGACCATGATCATCGCGTTATGCGCGGTGCAGCCACCGAGCGTGCCGGCACGGGGGTAGAGCACGCCGTCGCGGGCTTTGACGAATTTATCGTCGCGCTCCTGCTGTTTGTCGTCGGCGTAATGGCGGACGAAAAAATCCCATTTCATCGCCTCGTTTTCCGCCGACATCGCATGGAAGGCGGGGACCTCGTAATCCTCCGGCAAACGATTCTTGCTGACCGGCCCGTCGCCCTGGAGCTTTTTCGGATCGCCGCCGGCCTCGAGCAGCAGGACGGTGTAGCCGGCCTCGGCCAGGCGCGCGGCGACGACGCCGCCCCCGGCGCCCGACCCGACGACGATATATTCGTATTCGTTCGATTGCGCGTTCACGTCGCAGCCCCCAAAAAAGAGCGCGCTAGAAGGTTTTCAAAAACTCGATCAGCGCATGCTTGTCGTCGTCGGCGAGATTGCTGCCGAAGTAATGACCCTTGTTGACAATGAAGTCCGGACACTTGCTCACCGACAACAGGTCGGGAATGAGCGGCCTGAAGGCCGCGTCTAGCTGCTCCTCGGTGACATCCTTCGGCAACGATTTGAGTGTTTTCTTCAGCTTGAACACAACCTCGATCAGCTTCTTGACGTGCTCGGCGCGGTCTTCGAGACGCGTGCTCTCCGACAGCAGTTCGATATTGGCGATCAGATTGACTGGCGTGTTCTTCGGGATAGGGCCGAGTTGCAGATCGCCTTCCCTGTCGAACGCCCAGGGCAGCAAGCGGTTCAACCAGGCGCCCCAGTCGCTGAACGGAATGAGTTCGCCCGGCAGGTAACCCGACGCCACCTTCAGATAGCTGCGCGAGGTGGTGCGCAGAATCCTGCTCGGACCCGGAATGCGGTCGCCGATGAAGGGATCCTTGTCCCGTTTGTCCGGCCACAGCATCTGCTCGATCGACTTATTGAACGAGTCGAGCCGGCCTTCGACCGATGGATCCGGGTTGAAGGGGCCGACCGTATTGTTCTGCAGGAACGGTGCCGTCGACCAGATGCTGGTGAGTGATGCCGGACGGGCATAGCCGCGCCCTCCGGCGCGCATGTTGTAGGTCGAGGGCGTACCGTCGACCGGATTATAGATGGTGATCTGCCCGGTCCCCGGCAGTTCCTTGTAGGTTTCCGAGGAGAAGTTGTCCCAGATATTGTCGCGAATGGCATTGCTCGCAAGCGGGCTGCAGGCGTTGATGCCGAGCTCCTGGATCGAGACGCGGCGGTCGGTAGACAGATAATTGCCGGCAAGGAAATCGGGCTTTTTCACCTCGTTGCGTTGCCACTCGAAATATTCAGCCGTGTTCTCGATGATCTGCCCGGCCTTGCAGGGCTGCCCGAACATGCAGAGATTGGGCGGTTGCTTGCTCGAATGGCAGCGCGTGCAGTTTTCCGCGAACATCGTCTTGCCGCGCTCGAGCTTGGCGGGGTCGGGCGGATTGGCCTTGCCGTAAGGCGTGTCCGCCAGCTTGTCCGGCTGGGCGGTCTTGAGGAAGAACAGCGCCATATCCGGCGTCTGCTGCGTGGTCGAGCGCCAATAGGCCGAGTTCTTTTCGGCGGTCGCGATCGGAATCGGCGTGATGCGTTTGCCGCCGACCAGGGGGCGGAAATGCAGCAGCCATTCCTCGCTGAACAGCCCGATATTGAGAAAGACGCGGTTGAGCGCGCCCAGCGCGCCGACGGAATCCGAGCCGTCCTTGAGTACGCGCGGCGTAAACACCGTATCCGGCGGCTGAAACAGGTTGGACAGCACCCTGGTTTGCGGGAAATCGTTGAACTGCTTGTTGTCGAGTTCGCCGCCGGCGAGCTTTTCCTTCCACTGCCTGGCCGCTTCCAGCCGCGCGGCGAGACTGTAGACCGCGTTCATGGTGCGCGGATTGTTGATGCTGTCGGTCGACACGAACGAGGTGTCGAGCGTGCCCGGTTGCGAAGTGTGGAACAGCTGATAGATGAAACTCGCCTTGACGTTCTGCGGATTCCAGAAAAAAACCCGATCGACCCAGAAATATTGCGCGCCCGGATTTGAATTCAAATTGGCCCAGGCTGGATTCTCCGCATCCGCCGGCGGATTGCTCGGGGCCGGGCCGACATGGCAGAAGCCGCAGGACATGCCGACGCGATAGGGCCGTATCAGTTTCTTGGTGGCGTAGAAATCGCTGTCGGTGTAGAAGGCATCCGGGTTCTTTTTGACTGCCTCATCCCACGTCTTCTTCGCCGCCTCGTTGAAGTCGGGATTGGGAAACAGCCGCAAGCCGACAATGCCGGTCGCCTTGCCGTAGAACGACCCAACCGGAAATTCCTTGCCGTCCGACGCTTTTGTGCCGCGCGCACCGATCTTGACGCCGGGATACCTGGTCTCATCCTCGAACGGATCGGTTGCGCAATCCTTCTTGCGACGGTCTAGCCAGAGGCCGTATTCGTCGGGGCCGGTCGCCTGCTCGAAGCACGGCTCGTTGACCAGGCCGTACCAGGAAAAGCGGTTGCTGCGGTTCGGCGTGTACCAGGTCAGGCCGTTCTCTTTGCATTTCGCTTCGCTAAGCGCGCTGTATTCGGATTCGTGGTTCAGCTTCTTGTCCGGACCGATACAAAAGCCGATACGCGGGTTCGACGACATGATCTTCAGCAAATCGAAGGCGCCGAAAGTGTTGTTGGACATGTAGTCCCAGAAGCGGTCATTGCCGCCGGTCCATACGATCCAGCTGTTGCGGCCGCGCGCCTCGTTCACCGTGAGCTTCACGTTCGGGTCGGCGTCTCGTTTGTATCCGCCGTCCATGTCGATGAAGTAATCATCGGCGGAGGCAGGAAAGCTCTCCGCCGTGCGGCCTGCGCGCATTGCCTCGTCCAGGACCGTTCCCGGCTCCGGCTCGCTACAACCACCAAGCGCCAATAATGAGAGGCTCGCGACCAGACTTGCGAACGCTTTTCGGAAAGTCATTGCACTCCCCCATGGCCGCCCGTCCACGTGAAATCACACGTATTTGTTTACATTATCGCACCAAGGCGATCTATCGTAAAGGTTGTAGATTGGACGATGACGCGTCCTTTGACCGGCTTCCCGGCGCAAGGCAACGCCTGGTTGGGTTTCTCTGCGGTGACGGTGCCAAAATGTCCGGCCATCGGGATGGAACGCAACACGCCACTTATGAATCCGAAAAATCGCTGCTATAGCGCTAACGAGGCGCATGATTGACGTCATGACGTCATTGACATCTGCCGAGTAAGGCGGAGGATGACACATCAAAAAAATGTAAATTGCGCTATCCGCTACCTTCATCCGCTCCCCTCACGGGGAAATGAGGTTGCTCATGAGCATCAAGAAATTTCACGAGATTTTTGCCCTTGAAACCGACGCGATCAACAAGCGTCGCCACGGAAAGCGATCGCCAATTGTTCTTGAACAGGAGGATCGCCTGCGCGACGGCACGCCGGTTATGCGTCCGAAACCGGGTTCAGATGTCATTGGGCTTGCGCTGTCGGGCGGCGGCATCCGCTCGGCGGCGTTTTGTCTCGGCGCGATACAGTCGCTCGAGGTCCGCGGCCTGATAGAGAAGCTCGACTACTTGTCGACGGTCTCCGGCGGCGGCTATATCGGAACGTCGATGACGGCCGCGATGAGCGTCAGCACGACGGGCAAGTTTCCGTTCGAGAGCCAATTGCGCACCGCGGAAGTGCCCGGCGTCCAGCACATCCGCGACCATTCGAACTATCTGTTTCCACAGGGATTGCTGAATTTATTCGGCAACATTGCCGTCTATCTGCGCGGCATCCTTGCCAACGTCGTGCTGCTGCTTCCGTGGCTACTGCTAACGGCCGCCTTCACGATCTGGTGGATCGGGAATGCGAAAACCCTGACGAGAACCGGCGCCGCGTTTGGGCTGACGTTCGATGCACTGCTGGCCTTGGTGATCTTTCTGGCGCTGTGGGCCTTATGGCGTTCGACGCCCTTGGGCCGCAACATCTCCGATGTCGGCCCGGGCGCCCGGTTTTTCGGAAGTCTGCTGGTTGCCATCCTTGTTGTTGCGTTCTTCGAATTGCAGCCCTGGGTGCTTTCCCGAATGGCCAGGCCCGGCGGGTTCAGCGACGGCCTCACCCCGATCTCTTCATGGCTCAAGGCCATCGCAGGGTTCGGGACCGTGATCGGTTTTCTCGGCCGTTTCCTGGCGGATATCCTCAAGCGCGCGACGGAAAAGCCTGGCCTTATCGCATTCGCCACGCGCATCGCGATCAAACTTGCGATGTATGTGGCTGGCGCCGCGGTGCCCCTGCTGTTGTGGGTTGCCTATCTCAAGCTGTCTATCTGGGGCCTTCCGGACTGCGGTGAGGCATGCACGCAACATGCGCCGGGCTGGCTGACCGGGTTGGCGAGCGCGATGCCGCTTGGCGGCGGCGGCATTACTCAGTTTTACCTGGTTGCTGGCTTAGCGATGCTGGTCATCAGCAGCTTGCTCAGTGCCAACGCGAATTCGTTGCACCGACTCTATCGTGACCGTCTCAGCAAGGCATTCCTGTTCGATCCGGACAAGAGAATGGCATCGCGTAGCACCGGATTTTCTTTGAAGAGGCAGGCGGGCGCTGAGACCGAGGCCGCCTTGCGCGACTGGGACCTGTTGCCTTTGGACAACCTGCGGGTAAGCCAACTAAGAACCGATTTGGCGCCGTATCATCTCATCAACACGGCTTTGAATATCGAGGCCTCGAAATACGCCAATCGGCGCGGCCGAAACGCCGACTTCTTCATCTTCAGCCCCCGGTTCACCGGCAGCGAAGCGACCGGCTATGTTGAAACTGACCTGATGGAGAAGGAAATGACCGGGCTCACCGCAGGCACTGCCATGGCAGTATCGGGAGCAGCCGCGTCCTCCAACATGGGCTCGGCAACGATCAAGGCGCTGGTTCCGACGCTCGCCATCCTCAATGTCCGCCTGGGCTATTGGCTGCCTAACCCGGCCAAAGTGGCTGGTGCGCTGAAGAAGGCGTTGGTGTTCAAGCTTTTTGACAGGCTTTACTTCCTTAAGGAGTTGCTGGGCCTGTTGAGCGAAGACAGCGAAACCGTCTATCTCACCGACGGCGGACACCTCGAGAACCTGGGACTCTATGAGTTGCTGCGGCGGCGCTGCAAGTTGATCATCGCGATCGATGCCGAGGCCGACCCGGACATGTCGTTCGGCTCCCTCATAAGGCTGGAACGCTACGCGCGCATCGACTTCGGCGTGCGCATCGACCTGCCCTGGGCGGCACTCCGCGATACCAGCCGCGAAGCGTCGGCGGAGGTCCTCAAGAGCGGCGGCCTGCCGTACGACCGGGCTTGCAAAGGGCCACATTGTGCGCTCGGCACCATCTACTATCCGCGTAAAGCGGGAGAAACGGACGACAGCAACAGCACCGGCGTGCTCCTCTATATCAAGTCATCCTTCACGGGCGACGAGAACGACTACGTGGTCGATTACAAACGGCGCAATCCCCAGTTTCCTCACGAGACGACGCTGGATCAGCTGTTCACGGAGGAGCAGTTCGAGGTCTATCGCGCCCTTGGCTTTCACGCCGTCGATTCCGCGTTCACGCTCGTCGACAAGGTCTCGATGAAACCAGACCCCGTGGTATGGCAGGGCGCGGCATCGACGATCCCGCTGGAAGCAACGATGCGCGCCGTACTGGCGTGAGATCGTGAATTCACTTTCGCGTCGGCTGGCGGCAAATGGCAGAACGCGGTATGAAAGTCCCATAACAGGGACGCCGACACGCCATGAAAATCGCATCGCTTGCCTGCAATGTTATTGCGCTTTTTGCGGCCATTATTGGCTGCGAAATCAGCCCAGCAGCCGCGGCTGATTTTTGTATCGAGCTTACCGGCAGTGAATTCAATCGCGGGCATGAGCGACGGGGGGACGAGAATGCCTGCGCCGGAAACGAATCCTTGAATATCAAGGACGCAGCCAAGGATCGGGCCAGAAACAATGCAACCAATGCTATTGCATCGCAATGTCTGCGAGATGTCACACACGCCATCGGCCGGCAGGCCTGCGCGCGGATCAATCTGGTTGCCAATACGTCCCCCAATAACCTGTGGACCGACTTTGCTCCTGCAGCAAAGCCCGACGCAGATAATGTGAGATACATTGGTCGTGGAACTGGGGGGAGCGCAGGCGTGAACCTTTGCGCGGTGGCGCGCGATGTCCGTGTCAGCGTACGCAGCGTTGTCGACGGACATTGCCCCCATGACAGCGGGCTCCTGCCACACAGAATTTTCGCGACCGCCCGAGCACGGGCTCGATGTGCGGTTATATGCAGCTCTCCGTAGCGCGCGAGCAAAACGGCTTCTCCTCTGCCCCGGTCCGAGTTGCTTGGTGGCTCACGCGTCGCGCAAAGACGAGGCCATTTCGCGTCTTGCCACGCCGTCGATTGGCCGGCGGGTCAGGAAAAGCCGCAGGATTGCGAAACTGGCGGCGGCAGCGGCGAGGTGCTTGAGCGTGTGCCCGCTCACGAACGAGCCGGCTGAAAAGATTTCATGGTCGTAGAATTCGAACAGCTTGGCGAGCGCGTAAAGCGCCGCGGCGACCACCCAATAGAATGTGCCGGTGTATTTTGGCGGGAAGAGCCGGAGGATCAGAACAAGCGCGAGAAAAGGGAAAAATTGCGCCCAGGCATAGAGCCGCAAATCGTCGGTCCAGCGCCACAGCAGCAGACTGAAAATGCCGATTGCCAGCAATGGCCGCAACAATGCCTTACCCGCTTTTGCATCCACACGCTCCTCGACAACTGCGGCAAGGATCGCGGCGAAGCAGAGCGTCATCGGCAGACGATCCCAAAACAAGGTGGCATCGCGCGGGCTCCAATGGTAGTAGGACGAGCCGAAACCGGTCAAGAATATCCCTAAAAAGAGCACGGTGGTTGTTGGATCACGACGTAATCGCAACAAGCCGGCTGCGCCGACTGCAATGAAGGGAAGATTCGAGACTACGTTCCAGAAATTCGGTATGCCGAACAAATTGCGCTGGTCGGCGAACTGATGATAATTCTGGTTTTGCAATAGCGGCGGAAGCGGCAGCAATCCGGCGAGCGTGACGATCATCAGCCCATACAGAACAAGTACGGGCCGATTTCGAATGGTGTCGCTGATTGTCATTTAACGATATGCCATAGATAATTGGTTCACGTTTCCGCCGCTGCCCGCTTACATCATACTCATCGGTGCCAAGGACGTGAAACGAATTCTGGTGGTCATGAAGGATGCAGATTTACGAACACCGGGGAAGCCCATGAGTTTGCCGCGCAGACTCGTGGGCTGGCTGATCATTGGGATCTGGTTTCTTTGCCGGATCCTGCTCGTCGCATGGGCCACCTTGGCCATCTACTATTCCAATTTGCCATGGCCCGAACTGCGTCTTGGTTTGGCTGTGGCTTTTGCGGCGTTCGCGATCTGGGCGCTCTGGCTCTCGCGCCGGCGACGCATGTCCGTTGCCTTCGTTGTGCTGTTTCTCGGCGTAGTGGCGTGGTGGATATCCATTCCGCCACTGCCAAATCGCAATTGGCGGCCGGAAGTCGCGGTGATGCCGCGGGCGGTCATTGACGGCGACCGCGTGCGTATCACGGGCGTGCGCGACTTCGACTATCGCACCCGGAACGATTTCACGGTGCGCTATAAGGAGCGTGAGATCTTGCTGTCGCACGTTACCGGTCTTGATTTCTACGTGTCCTACTTTATGGAAGGGCCGGTCGGACACACCTTCGTAAGCTTCATCTTCGACAACGCGCCGCCGCTGAGTATCTCGATCGAGACGAGGCCGGAGGTGGGCGAAGGCTTCGCGCCGGTCGCCTCGATGTTCAAGCAATTCGAGTTGATCTACGTGGTGGGTGAAGAGCGCGACCTCGTCGGCGTGCGCGCCAACCACCGCAATGAGCCAATCTATCTTTATCGTCTCAACACCTCGGCCGACGATGCGCGCCGGCTGCTGCTGATCTACCTGGAGCGGATCAACGAACTCGCCGATCATCCGGAATTCTATCACCTCCTGACCAATAGCTGCACGATCAACATCGTGCGTTATGCGAACGCCGCTGGCCGGACCGGCCGGCTCGACATCCGCCATATTCTCAACGGATTGGCCGATGGCTACCTCTACCGCTCGGGTCGGATGAATTCGACGCTGCCGTTTGACGAATTGCGGCAACGCTCGCTTATCAACGACGCGGTGCGGGCCGCCGATGGCGCATCCGATTTCCCGGAGCGCATTCGTGCATCCTTGCCGACAATGCCACGCTGAGAGACGCTCCAGATCTAACATCCCGAACAAGATCGCTCGAGCATCGATTGCCTCGCAGACGCAGCAACACCATGAACGGGTTGAACAAATCGAATATAGCGACAGCGTGCCCTTGCGGCCCGTGGAAACGGCGTCGTCGCTGCGGTCGTACATCCTCGACCCGCCGGGTACCGCAGACGGCGCCCGGCAGCCTTGACGGATCGGGTCAACTATTCAACTATTCCCCGATCTTCAGCGCGGAACGTGCCAAAACAGACTGCAGGGAGATCGGACCATGAGTACAACAACCTCGTCGCCGGCATCGCCGTCATTCTCACCCTCGAGTATCTGGTGGCTGTTTTTGCTGCAGGGTATCGCCGGAATTCTGTTGGGCGGAATGCTCGTTACCGCTCCGGGCGTCACCGTTGTCGCGCTGGTCACCTTCCTGGGTTTCTATTGGCTGATCACCGGCGTGCTGTCGCTTGTACAAGCTTTCGTCGATCGCTCGTCGCCGTGGATATGGTCGCTGCTGAGCGGGTTACTCGGAATTGCGGCCGGGATGCTTGTGTTGCGGCACCCGTTGCTCGCTGCGGTGACCGTGCCAACCTTGATTGTCATCATCCTCGGCGTGGAAGCGCTGATCATGGGCGGCGTCAACATCATCGCGGGATTTCAGGGCGGCGGAGTTGCCTCCTTCATACTTGGAATATTCAACCTCCTGATCGGTGTTCTGCTGCTGGGCTCGCCGATGGCCGCCGCGCTAGCCGTTCCGTTCGTTTTCGGAGTGATCCTGCTCGTGCAAGGCGTTGCACTGGCAATTTGGGCGTTTCGCGTCCGCGCTTGAAAGAATTGGGCCGACGTGCCGCCTACACCTGCGGCGTGCGCTCAGAGTATCGGTACGGCATGGACCGATACATCCACATGCAACCCGGTCGGATCGTCGGCATTGCCGACAAAGCCGCCGGATATCGGCAGCGCCTGCTCGGCCTCCCGCGTCACGCCCACGCGAATCAGGTTCGCCCCGGCGATCAGACCGTTGGTCGGGTCGTATTCGACCCAGCCGGCACCAGGCAGATAGACGCTGCACCAGGCGTGCGTGCTGCCACCGCCGCGGGTCGTGCCCGAAGTGTCGTCGTACAGGTAGCCGGTGACGAAGCGCGTTGCGAGGCCGAAGCTCCGTAGCGCTTCCATCATCAGCACCGCGAAGTCGCGGCAGGTGCCGGAACCGAGCGCCAGGGTTTGCGCGGCGGTCTGGGTCCCTTCCTCATAGCGTGCGTTGTAGCGCAATCCTTCCTTGATGGCGTGAGTCATCGTTTCCAGTACCTTCAAGGTCTGCTTGCTATCTGCGTCGGCCACGACGCTGCGGGCCCAGGCGTCAACCTTGCGGTCGGGGTCCGGCATCTGGCGTTCCGCAAGGCGCGCGAGGTCGGGAATCTCATGAGCGGCGTAGGAGAACGGAAACAGCTCGGCAGTTTCATCAAGGCTGTATACCGGAAGCGGCTGACCGTCGGGATGATGCGTCATATCGAGCGTCGATATGATGCTGAGCCGCTCGGTCCTGAGCGCCGCGGGCCATTCCAGGAAGCAGATTGAATTGTTGAAGACGTCATGTTTCCAGTAGATGCCGGTCGGCTCAGGTTCGACCTTCAGTGCCGCGCTGTGCAGGCGCAGATCGTGGCTTTCGTCCGGCCGAACCATCAGTTTGTGGCGCAGCAGGCCTACCGGATTGCGGTAGGTATATTCGGTCTTGTGCACGATACCGATCTTCGCCATCTGCGCCTCGCTTCAACTTGGGTTGACTCTGATTGCGCCGAACGAATTTGATGCCCGGAACTGGACACGTCTTCTTCCAATGAGCACAGTAGCCGACTTCCCACCGGTGGAAAGCATCAATGAACCTCGATCTTGCCCTCGTTCTGCTCACGCTGGCGGCCGCAATTGTGATGTTCGTCATCAACCGGCCCCGTATGGACGCGGTCGCGCTCCTCACGATGGTGACGATGCCGTTCACCGGCATCATTACCATGAACGAAGCGCTTGCGGGGTTTGCCGATCCATCGATCGTATTGATTGCCGCGCTATTCGTGATCGGCGAAGGCCTGGTGAGGACCGGCGTCGCACGACGGCTGGGCGACTGGCTCGATCGGCAGGCGGGCAGCAGCGAGAACCGCCTGCTGATCCTGCTGATGGCGGCGGTTGGCGGCCTCGGCTCCCTGATGAGTTCAACCGCCGTGGTCGCTATTTTCATCCCGGTGGTGCTGCGCATCTCGCAGAACCGCGGCACGGCGCCGAGCCGGCTCATGATGCCCCTGAGTTTCGCCGCGCTGCTCAGCGGAATGCTGACTCTGGTGGCCACGGCGCCCAATCTGGTCGTGAATGCCGAGCTGATCCGCCAGGGTGCGCAGGGATTCGGTTTCTTCAGCTTTACCCCTTTCGGACTGCCGTTGCTCGCGCTCGGCATCGTCTATATGCTTTTCGCGCGCAACTTGCTGACGCCCAAAACCGGCCTGCCGGCTGTGGCGGACCGTCGCCCGGGCCTTCAGCGATGGATCGAGCAATACAGCCTCGCCGATCGTGAAAAGCGGGCTCGCATCGGTCCCGGTTCGCCCCTCGTCGGAAAACGCCTCGACGAATTGTCGTTCCGTTCCGCGGGCGTCAACCTTCTGGCCATCGAGCGCGGGACAGGGTTTGCGGCCAAAATGCTCCGTCCGACCGCGCGGACGGAGTTGCAGGCTGGCGATGTCCTGCTCGCCGATGTGGACATCTCGAGCGAGGGCATCGACGAGTTGTGGCATTCCCTGAAGCTCGAGCCGCTTCCGCTCAGCACGACAGGGAATTACTTCGTCGATCTTTCTCAGGAAATTGGCGCGGCGGAGGTCATCCTGCCGGCCGAATCCAGGCTGATCGGCCAGACCGTGCTTGAAGCCGGAGTTCGCTCCGAATACGGCCTCACCGTCATCGGATTGCGGCACGGCAGCAAGGTGGTCACACACGGACTGCTCGATGAGAGGCTAAAGATCGGCGATACCCTCCTGCTGACCGGCTTCTGGTCCGATATTCGCAATCTGCAGTCCGACATGGAGGACATCGTCGTACTGAACATGCCGGCGGAGCTGCAGGAGGTTCTTCCCGCCGCGCGGCGGGCGCCGCATGCACTGGCGGTACTTGGGCTGGTGGTCGCGCTGATGATCAGCGGTGTGGTGCCAAACGTTCAGGCCGCGTTGATTGGCTGCCTGCTGATGGGGCTTTTCGGCTGCGTCGATTTCAACAGCGCCTACCGCTCCATCAATTGGAAGAGCCTCGTCCTGATCGTCGGCATGTTGCCATTCTCGCTGGCATTACAGCGGACGGGAGGGGTCGATCTCGCTGCCGACGCGGTGGTCAACCTGGTCGGAGGCGCCGCGCCGCGTTTTGTGTTGGCGACCTTGTTCGTTATCACCGCGGTGTTGGGCCTGTTCATTTCCAATACCGCTACGGCCGTGCTTATGGCGCCTGTGGCGCTGGCCATCGCCAAAGACCTCGGAGCCTCGCCCTATCCGTTCGCGATGATCGTGGCACTTGCCGCGTCCGCGGCTTTCATGACACCCATCTCCTCGCCGGTAAACACGCTGGTCGTGGGTCCCGGACAATACAGTTTCGGCGATTTCGTGAAGGTGGGTGTGCCGTTTACTGTCATCGCCGCGGCCGTGAGCGTCCTGCTCGTTCCAATTTTTCTGTCGCTGCACTAGTACAGAGCCCGTCTTGTGCTTCGATGGCAACGCCGATAAAATACAAGCGCGTCTCGAAAAGCGAAAGCACTGCAGCGCAGCAGGATCGCAACCGAAAGTCGATCATCAGAGGAGTGACCCAATGCGTCGGATTGTAATTTCGCTGCTCTTGCTGGGTATGGCAATGATCGTACCCTTCGCCGACGCACTCGCGCAGAGTGCTACGGGACGTAGCGCGGTGGGTGGCGCGATCATCGGAGGTGCTATAGGCGGCCGCCGCGGTGCGGCTGTCGGTGCAATCACCGGCGCGGCGGTGGCAAACAGCAGGCGGCATTCGCGCAGCCATTATTATTGGCGCCACGGCCGTTGCTGGGTTCGTACATCAAGCGGCAGATCGCATCAGGTATCGAACCGGTATTGCCGCTGATATCTGCTTTAGCGTCGTCGTTCGCCACGCACGACGCAAAATACGCCTTCGTGCCCGGCCTGGAGGTGATCCATGTTCTCCTGTACATCCTTGACCGATACTCCTTTGGCCAGCCCTGCCGGTTGCCTCTGTCACCGGCCGGAAATCCAGGCTTTGACGCGGCGGATCGGCGCGGATCTTTCACGACGCGGCTTCGTCGCCGGCATGACTGCTTCCGCCGCGGTGCTGGGCCTGCCCAGACGCGTCAGCGCGCAGCCGGCCTCAGCCCAGCCCCGGTCGATCCTGTTCACGAATTTTCGACTGTTCGACGGAAAATCCGGATCTTTGCGCGAAGGATTCCGTCTGCTCGTCGAAGGCAATCGGATCAAAGCTGTCGTCACCGGAAATCCGGCGGCGCCTGATGGGGCGCAGATGATCGATTGCGGCGGCAAGGTTCTGATGCCGGGCCTGATCGACGCGCACTGGCATGCCCTGTTTGCCGCCCTGCCCATCTCGACGCTGCTGGCTGGCGATATCGGCTACATTCATCTGGCCGCCAGTGCTGAGGCCGAGCGCACGCTGATGAGGGGCTTCACCACCGTCCGCGATCTTGGCGGACCTGTCTTCGCCTTCAAGCAGGCGATCGACGAAGGCCTTATACCGGGTCCGCGCATTTATCCCTCGGGTGCGATGATAACGGGCACTGGCGGGCACGGCGACTTGCGGCCGCTGTCCGATGTACCGAGGAATCCCGGCGGCACGTTGAGCTTCACGGAACGAACCGGTTCCGTCGCTATCGTCGATGGTCCGGACGAGATCAGGCTGCGTGTGCGCGAGCAGCTTGTGCAAGGCGCGTCGCAGATCAAGGTCGTTGGCGGTGGCGGCGTATCCACACCACGCAGCCCACTCGACCTGACCACGCTCACTGAATCCGAAGTCCGCGCCGCGGTCGAAGTTGCCGCAGACTGGAACACTTTCGTGACGGTGCACGCCTATACGCCGCGGACAGCCCAGCGGGCGATCACCGCAGGGGTCAAGTGCATCGAGCACGCGCATCTGATGGATGACGCGACGGCCAGAATGATGGCCGACAAGGATGTATGGCTCAGTATTCAGCCCTTCCTTTCAGAAGAAGATACCGGGCCGCTGACAGGCCCAAGCCGGGTCGCAGCGCTTCAGGTCTTCGCTGGAACGGATAACGCTTACAATCTGGCAAAGAAATACAAGATCAAGACCGCCTTCGGCTCGGATATGCTGTTCTCCCAAGCCCTGGCAACGCGGCAGGGCACGATGCTGGCTCATCTGGCCCGGTGGTACTCGAACGCTGAAATCCTGACGATGGCTACCGCCACCAACGCCGAACTGCTCAGCTTGTCCGGCCCGCGCAATCCCTACCCCGGAAAACTGGGTGTCGTGGAAGAAGGAGCATTTGCCGATCTGCTGCTTGTCAACGGCAATCCCCTTGAGGACATAAGTCTTGTGGCAAATCCAGGAAAAAACTTTCTCGTCATCATGAAAGATGGAAAGATGTATAAGGATACACGCAAACCATGACGTCTCGGGTCTTGGGATTTATCGGGAATGGCTGCGAGCTCTGGGAATTTCACTGACTACCGGAGAGACAGCTGCGCTACGCTCAACGCCAGATTAATGCCGATCTGACCTTCAACCGACAGCGGCTGCAAGGATATCGTACGATTGAATCCACCGGTCAGCACGTTGGCGCCCAGACCGATGCCCAAAGCTATATTGCCGCTCGCGCCCACATAATTTCCCCTCAGTGTGTCATGACGAATGCGAGAGGTTGGCGCAGAGACTGCCCAGAACATCGTTCCACCTCGCGTGACTCCCACGTCGAGGCCAATCCTTCTTATCTTGCCTCTATAGGCGTATTGCGTTCCCGTTAAACTCGAACGAAAGACACATCGCAAATCCTGCCGTGAGCCGAGCACCAATCCCACTCTTGGGCCGGTATTGCACGTTAACCCGCCGACTCTAACGGATTGAGCCTGCGCGAGCGTCGGTATCGAAAAAACCGACACGAGCACGCAGAGAAAGCCAGGAAAGAACATTTTCGACACTTGGCTCTCCCATAGATTTGGATATTTCGCGCCCAGCTTTTTCAGACCCGACATTTCCACCGCGGCACATTACACGAATGGTTAGCGTCGGAAGGGCCAAAAGGTCTTTTTCAGACATCGAATTCGCGCTCGTCAGCGAGAGACACATCACCGGAGCGGCAGTTCTCACTCCCCGCGGATGCTTTACGTCCGGGCTACAGCTCCGAACGGCAGTTTGAGCATGTGGTTGAGAATGCGAATGCCGACGCCGCTCGTTCGGAAAATTGGTGATGCTGATACATGCCCGCCCCAGGTTCATCCCCCCGAAAATGCCGGGAGATGGCATATCAATGTTCCGGGGCTTGCAGACGCATCGTCACAGCAGCGAAAAAAAACGTAAAATCGCTAACCGATTGTTAATTATAGACTTGCTCCGGCCGGAGCACCCGTAGGATCGAGATCAAGGATTTTCGCCTGACCGTCAAACGACGGTAAAATTGACCTATTGATACCATTTGACCAATGACATTGCGTCCCATGCGTTTGCGGTTGCTAGGCCGCTTTGCAGACGACGAATCCAGGCCGATTCAGCTTCCGACGAGGAAGGCCGGCGCTTTACTCGCCTATCTTGGAATGAGCAGGGACTATTCGGCCGGCCGCGAAGAACTCGCGGCGTTGCTGTGGGGTGGTTGTTCGGACCAGCAAGCGAGACAAAGTCTCCGTCAGGCACTGGCATTGCTGCGCAAGGAACTTGTCCCATCCTGTTTTTTCGCCGCGGATGCCAGGGTTGTCTGGCTCAACTGCGCGCTGTGGTCGATCAATGCGCGCGATTTCGAGGGCCTGGCGCGTTCGTTGAAGGCCGAAGAACTCGCCCGTGCCGCCCGATTGTTTGCGGGCGATTTTCTTTCCGGGCTTAACATCGACGAAGAAGCTTTCGAAGAGTGGATCAACGGACAGCGAACCCGCTTGCAACTTGCGGCAGGACACGCCTCAGTCCGATCCCTGGCGGTCGCCGTCGTCCGCTCGTGAGGCGCCGCTCCCGAACGGGATTATCCCGATCGTCGTGCTGCCGTTTATTGGCCTGGGTGGAACAGATGACTCGATTCAGCTGACGGCCGATATGCCGGTCTGGCTTGAATTCGCCGGCAACGCCGAGCTTGAGCTCAACAACTATTCCGAGGCGGTCGCAACGTTTCAGCGCTCGATCGCGCTCAATCCGGGCTATCCTCGAAGCTGGGCGGGTCTTGTCGCAGCACACGCGCTGGCCGGTAAGCAGGATGAAGCCCGGCGCCTTGCCGAAAAGCTCAAGGCGTTTGCGCCGGACCTGAACGAAGAAGCATTGACCCGCCAATTCGGTCGTCACGAAGGCTCGCGGCTGCGCGAAGGACTACGCCTCGCATTGGCTTTGCCCGCCGCACAATAGCCGGCAACGTCGGATAGATCGGAATGGGTCACGCTCTCGGTAACCGAACTTCGGGTGGACGTGGCATGGGCACCAGACACGACGACGGTAGCGCCGGAGACGCGAACTACGGCCTCATCGGCAAGGGATACGCTGCATATCGCAAGCCGGATCCTCGCATTGCTGCAGTGATAGGACGAGCCCTCGGACGCGCCCGAACCGTTCTCAACGTAGACGCCGGCGCAGGCTCCTATGAACCCGTCGATCGCCAGGTACCGCGGTCGAGCCATCCGTTTCGATGCGCGCGCAGAGGCCATTCCACCTGCCCGTGGCGATCGATTCCGTCGCGGAGCGTTTGCCGTTTGGTGCGCAGAGCTTCGACGCCAGCATGGCGGCCTTCACGGTGCATCAATGGCCGGACCTGAAGGCCGGTCTTGCGGAGATGCGCAGGGTTACCAAAGACACCGTGCTGATTCTCGCTTCAGGATTATGCGCCCGAAGCCATTTCGGTCGAGGCACGCCGATTCCCTCAAATCGCTACCATCGCGACGGAATTGGGAGTCCGGACCGAGGTCCTCGCCGTACCGATCCCGTTGGACTGCATCGACGGTTTTGGAGAAGCGTATTATGGCCGGCCCGAATGCCTGCTCGACCCTTCCGTCCGCCTGGCATGCTCGGCCTGGAGTTTCGTGGATCCCTCGGTGGTGGCTCGTTTTGTGGAGGCGCTAAGTCGCGACCTCAAGAACGGCGAATGGGATTCGAAATATGGGCACCTGCGCAGACAAGCCACCTTCGAAGGTTCTCTGAAGCTCGTCGTCAGTCAGATGTAAGCGCGACCTGGAATGTTTGCAAAACCTGGTCCGGCCTGTCAATTGAACGACAAGCTGAGACTAAACTACAAGGGTGCTCCAGGTAACGGCACGAAAGCACGCGCTTCACTATCGGGAATCAGATCGGAATTGCATTCGGAGCCCGAGATCCCGCACGTCGACGAGCGCGCCCCGGAGTCGCATAATGTGCGCACGATCAATAAGGGAAATGACATGAGCATGTCCGGTATTTTTGCGCGCATTGTCGCGCTGATCGGCGCCGCCGCGCTGCTTTGGCGCCGGCTGCAGGGCGCAGCCCATGAGCCCGCCTGGGGCAGTGCGCCGGTGGTCCCAGTGGCGAAGGCGCAGGGCGCGATCCCGACACTCAAGATGCCGACGGCCATAGGTTGGACCGACGGGCAGCTTCCATTGGCGGCGCCGGGACTCAAGGTCAATGCGTTTGCGGCCGGTCTGAAACATCCGCGCTGGATCCACGCGCTGCCCAATGGCGACGTCCTCATTGCCGAATCCAATCAGGTCGCCGGACCGGCCAGGAGCGTATTCAGCTATGCGATGCAGGCGACCATGCGACGTGCCCGCGCCCTTGGCGTCAGCGCAAATCGCATCACCTTGTTGCGCGACACCGATGGCGACGGCATCGCCGAACGGCGCGAAATTTTCATGGAGGGACTGAACCAGCCGTTCGGCATGGCGCTGCTGGGCGACACTTTCTATGTCGGCAACACCGACGGCGTGGTGGCCTTCCCGTATGTGGCTGGCGCGGACCGCATCACCGCGTCGGGACGCAAACTCGTTGCCTTCAGGCCCGGCGGGCATTGGACACGAAGCCTGCTGCCAAGCCCCGATGGCAAAAAACTCTATGCCGGCGTCGGTTCGCTCAGCAATATCACCGAAAGCGGTATGGAAGTGGAGCAAGGCCGGGCTGCCATCTACGAACTCGATCTGTCCGATGGCAGCAGCCGCATCTTTGCCGGCGGCCTGCGCAACCCGGTGGGCATGGCATGGGAGCCACGGACCGGCGTGCTCTGGACAGTCGTCAACGAGCGCGACGGCCTCGGCGACGAGACACCGCCCGACTATCTGACCTCGGTCCGCGACGGCGGTTTCTACGGCTGGCCCTATTGCTACTGGGGGCAGACGGTAGACGATCGGGTGCCACAGGATCCGGCCGCGGTCTCCAAGGCCATCACGCCCGACTATGCGTTGGGCGGGCACACCGCATCGCTCGGTCTGTGCTGGTTGCCGGCCGGCACGCTTCCCGGTTTTCCGGACGGCATGGCCATCGGGCAGCACGGCTCCTGGAATCGCAGCACGCTGAGCGGCTACAAGGTCGTGTTCGTACCGTTCGAGAACGGGCGCCCGGCCGGTCCGCCGCGGGATATTCTGTCAGGATTCCTCGCACCGGACGAACGGGAGTCCTATGGACGGCCGGTGGGCGTAACACTCGGCCCCGATGGCTCCCTTCTGGTGGCGGACGATGTTGGCGACGTGATCTGGCGCGTCACGGGCGCCGCCTAGCGTTGTCGAGAGTGCTTGATCAGTCATCCCGGTTGCGCGCAATCCTTTGCTGACGCCGGCCGGAGAACCCACTTGCGTCGCGGCCACCCGCGGTGCTCACTGGAGGAGTCGTATTTCAGAGCGGTACCAGCGCCGTGGTTGGTCGCTCAGGGCAAAAACAACAGAACGGCCGCTCAAGCCGCGTGCAAAATCGAGAAAAACCAGGGAGGACTTCAATGCAATTTCTAAAGACCGCGCTTGCGGCCGGAGCTGCAACGGTAATGCTGGCGGGCCCGCTTCTTGCGCAGGGCAAGCCCGCCGAAATCAAGATCGGCATCACGACATTCCTCTCCGGACCGGCCTCTGTCTTCGGCGTGCCGGCAAAGGCCGCTGCGGAGATGATCGCCGAGGATCTCAACAAGAAGGGCGGGATCGGCGGCGTGCCGGTGAAACTGTCCTTTGTCGACGAAGGCGCCGGCGGCGAGGCGCTGGTCTCGAACTACCGGCGCATGGTGCAGGACGAAAAGGTCGATGCGACGTTTGCCTCGATCTCATCAGGCAGTTGCAATCAGCTCGTCCCTGTTGCGGAAGACCTGAAGGTCATGAACTTCATGTGGGATTGCGGCGCCGCTTCCATCCTCGAGACCAAGAAGTATCGCTACAATTTCCGCACCCAGGCCAACGGCACTCCGGAGATGCTGTCCGTTCTGGTCTACCTCCTCAAGGTGAAGCCGGACTTCAAGACCATCGCCGTCGTCAATCAGGACTACGCCTGGGGCCGCGAAAGCTGGGAGATTTTTTCGACTGCGCTGAAGGCGATGAAGCCTGACGTGCAGGTGGTGGCGGAGCTGTTCCCGAAATTCGGTTCTCCGGACTACTCGACCGAAGTTAGCCGCCTGCTCGCATTACGCCCCGATGTGGTGCTCACCACCAGTTGGGGCGGCGATCTCGATACGCTGGTTCGCCAGGCCGGCCAGCGCGGCCTGCTGCAACAGTCAATGTTCGTGCTGGGCATTGGAGAATCGTCGATCCAGCGACTGGGCAAGGATCTGCCGGAAGGCCTGATCGTCGGCGCCCGCGGCGATCACTGGTTCCTGCATCCGGAGAAGAAGAACGATGCAGCCTTCAAGGCCTTCAACGAGGCTTTCAAGGCAAGGACAGGGTCGTGGCCGATTTATCCGGTCTACCACATGGCCCAGGCCTTCTCGGCGCTGCAGGCAGCCTATGACAAGGCCATCAAGGCGAATGGCGGCAACTGGCCGACGCGCGAGCAGGTCGTGGATGCGGCCGCCGGTACCGAGTTCGCAACGGGCTTCGGCAGGCCGGTCACGCTGAGAGTGGAGGATAATCAGGGCCTGGAAGCCCAGCTTGTCGGCACCACCAAGGCGGTTGCGGGCTATGACTTCAAGCTGCTCGACAACATGATGATCTTCGACCCCAAGGTGATGACCAATCCGCCGGGGATACGGTCGGTGGAGTGGCTCAAGACGCTCAAGCCGGACTTTGTCAAGATCGAGGTACCGACCTTCAAGCAGTGACGCTCTGAACGCCGTCTTTTTGAGCTTGGCTGAAAATGCGTTTCTTTTCGTCGTGGCCGGGCTTGTCCCGGCCATCCACGTCTTTCTTGCTTGGGGAAGCAAAGACGTGGATGCCCGGCACGAGGCCGGGCATGACGAGTTTTGCTATAAAGACCTATTTCATTAGCTGCATTTTCGGTCTCGAAGGTTTTCGATGAACTCTACTCTCGCCATCCTGGCCGTTCTCGACGGGATCAGCTACGCCGCGTTGGTGTTCCTGGTTTCCGTCGGGCTCAGTCTGATCTTCGGCGTGCTGCGCGTGGTGAACGTGGCGCACGGCTCCTTCTATGCCTTCGGGGCTTATCTGGCCGCCACGTTCAGCCTCGCTGTCGCGCCGCTCTCGCCGTGGCTCACCTATCCCGCGCTGGTGGCGGCATCCATCGTTATCGGCGTGGTCTGCGGCGGCCTTATCGAGCGCTTTCTGCTGTGGCCGCTGTACGGGCGCGACGATATCCTGCAGCTTCTGATCACCTTCGCGGCTTTCATGATCATGGACAATCTGCAGCGCCTGATCTGGGGCGTTCAGCCGATTTTCGCCGCCGAGCCGCTGAAGCTTTTGCCCAATATCTCCGTGTTCGGCGTGAATTACACATCTTACCAGGTCCTGCTGCTGCCGTGCGTCGCGTTGCTGACGCTGGCCGGCCTGCGCTACTTTCTCCGTCACACCCTTGCCGGCGCGGTGATCCTGGCGGTCACGGAGGATCGTGAGGCCGCCACGGCCATCGGTATCGACGCCAGGCGGGTTTATTTCGTCACCTTCATCATCGGAGCGAGCCTCGCGGCCCTCGGCGGGGCGCTTGCGTCGCCGACCACGTCGCTGGTGCCGGGGATGGGCGCCGACATGATTGTGCTCTCCTTCGCCGTCGCCGCGACTGCCGGCCTCGGGCAGATCGAGGGCACCGCCGTCACCGCGCTCATGATCGGCCTTGCGCGTGCCTTCATCATCTACATCCAGCCCGAGTTCGAGGTTCTGGTGCCCTATCTGCTCATGGTGCTAGTACTGCTGATGCGGCCATTCGGATTGTTCGGCGCCATCCAGATGAGGAAGATCTGATGGCCGGCCGCTTCAAGCCGATTACTTATGCCGCGGCCGTCTTCTTCCTGGCAGCCGCCATAGCGCCGCTCTTCGTCTCGAGCTGGGCCACGCTGTTCGCGCTGATCCTCGCCAAGAGCATTGTCGTGCTGGGCATCATCCTGCTGCTGCAGGCGGGGCAGGTATCCTTCGGTCATGCGATGTTCTTCACAACAGGGGCCTACGCCGCGGCCTTTTGGGGCAAGTATATCGGCGGCGGCGATATCCTGCTCTATCTGCTGCTCGGCGCCGGTTCGTCCACGCTGTTAGGCCTCGTGGTCGGCCTGTTCGTGGTGCGCTACCGGGAAATCTTCTTCGGAATGCTCAACCTCGCCTTCTCGATGGTGCTGTGGTCGCTGCTGGAGAAGATGTTCCACATCACCAACGGCGCGGACGGCATTCGCGTGGCGCGTCCGGGGCTGCTCGGATGGTCGTTCACGCCGGAAACTTTTCAGTACGTCATTCTCTATGTGAGCCTGGCGATCGCGATCGCGGCATTCCTTGGCGTGCAGCGCTACCTCGACAGCCCTCTCGGGCACATGCTGCGGGCCATCAAGTCGAACGAGACGCGGCTCGAATATCTGGGAACGTCGGCCCGCCGCGTGCTGCTGGTCGGCTACGTGATCTCCGCGTTCCTTGGCGGCGTCGGCGGCTCACTGGTCGCGATCATCCAGCAGATCGCAACGCCGGAATTCGGCTACTGGACCAAATCCGGCGAGTTCGTATTCATCGCGATCCTCGGCGGCGGCGCGCATGCGTTCGGTGCGTTCGCGGGCGCTGCGATGTTCGAACTGGTCCGGTTCTATGCGGCCGCCCAGCTCGCGGACGCTTGGCAACTCATTCTCGGCATGGTGTTGATCGTCATCATCCTGTACGCGCCGCACGGCCTGATCGGCCTCAGACAGCGCGATACCAGGCGGAAGGAAGGAGGTCACTGATGGCCAATGTCCTGCTCTCCGCCAGAGGCATCAAGATCCATTTCGGCGGCGTCATCGCCGCGGACGGAATCGACCTCGACGTTTATGATGGCGAGAATCTCGCCATCATCGGACCCAACGGCGCCGGCAAGACCACCTTCCTCAATATATCGACGGGTTACCTGCGGCCGCAGGCGGGCAGCGTGACCTTTCTTGGCCAGGATATCACCTCGGAGCTGCCGCGCACCATCACCGGGCTCGGCATCGCCCGCGCCTTCCAGATTCCACAGCTGTTCCTCGATCAGACCGTGATGGAGAACATGCTGATCGCGGCCGCTTCGCTGCAGGGCCGCCCGTCGGGGCTCAAGGCGCTCGCGAGCCTGCCGCAAGCGCCGGCGATGGCGCGGCTGCTCGATCTGGTCGGCGTCAGGCACTACGCGGAGCGTAAGGCGCGGGAACTGCCGGAAGGGCAGCGCAAGCTTGTCGATATCGCGCTTGCCCTCGCCTTGAAACCAAAACTGTTGCTGATGGATGAGCCGACCTCCGGCGTCGCTTCATCGGAAAAACTCGGCATCATGGACATTCTCACTCACGCGCTGGCGAAGGAGAACGTTACCTCGGTGTTTGTCGAGCACGACATGGATATGGTCGAGCGCTACGCCAGTCGCGTCGCGGTCTGGAACATGGGCAAGATTCAAAAGGTCGGCACGCCCGCGGAAGTGCTGGCCGACCCGAAAGTCCGCGAGCAGGTGATCGGAATATGACGCCGATGCTGAGCTTCGAGAACGTCAATGTCGCCATCGCCGAGGTGCCTGTGCTGCGCAATCTAAGCTTCGCGTTGCAGGCCGGTGCGAGCGCCGCGCTGATCGGGCGCAACGGCGCCGGCAAGACGACGACGGTGCGGACCATCATGGGTTTCACGCAAGTCCGCGGCACCGTGCGCCTGGGCGGCGAGGATCTTGAGCCCGTTGCCGCGCATCGCCGGCCGTCGCTTGGGATCGGCTATGCGCCCGAGGACCGTCGCCTGTTTTCCGCATTCTCAGTGGAAGAGAACATCTTGCTCCCGGCCCGCGTGGCGAAGCTGAGCCCTGAAGAGACGCGGCGTCGACTGGATCGCGCCTATTCCGCGCTTCCGGAGCTGAAGGAACTTGCCAGGCGGCCGGCGGGGTCGGTCTCCGGCGGCCAGGGCAAGATGGTGGCGCTGGGCCGGGCGCTGATGTCAGGGACCCGCCTGCTCATTCTCGACGAGCCGTTCCAGGGCCTCGCCCCTGTGCTGGCGCAGCGATATGCCGAAGCGCTTCGGCGCCTTCGTTCGCAGGACAAGGACATCACGCTGCTGATCACGGAGTCGAATCCGAAGCTTCTCGACACTTTCGCCGACGTGACGCTGACCATCGAGAGGGGCGAGATCGAAGGCTGCTAGAGCATGATAGCTGTCGAATCGCATGATGTTCAAATCACCCTCCCCTGGAGGGGGAGGGTAAGAGCCAATCGGCCGCCCCTGACGTGAGTCCTCAAAGCTGCATAACCATCGGCTCCGCGATATATCGGAAACCGTCGCCGGCCTTGACCACGTGTCCATAGCCCGGCCAGGCGAAGTGATAGGACATCACGGCGACCTTGTTGGCTGCGAGCATGTCAAGCATCTTCACCCGCGTCGACGCCGCCTGCTTCGGATCGGTGTCATAGGCGAATTCCATCCGCGGCTTTTCCAGTAACAACACCTGATGGTGGGTGAGGTCTCCGAGGAAGGCAAAGGATTTACCGTTCGACGTCACCATGAACATATGGTGGCCGACCGTATGACCAGGCGCCGCCATGGCCTGAATGCCGGGCAGGAATTCCTGGGCGTCCTTGAAGAACACGAGGCGATCCTTCACCGGCAGCAGATTTTTTCGCGCATGGACCACGAAATCCTTGAGCGGACTGCCCAGCTTGCCTTCGTCGGTCCAGAAATCGAAATCGCTCTGGGCGATGTAGACCTGCGCATTCGGAAATAACGGCTTGTCATCGGAACCGACGATACCGCCGATATGATCGATATGGGCGTGCGAGCAGACCACGGCGTCGATGTCTTCCGGTTTGATGCCGGCTTCCGCCATGCTCTTCTGCTGGCGTCCCGTCGTCGGACCGAACGCTTTTGAGGTTCCCATGCCGGTATCGAACAGCACCAGTCTGTCGCCCATGTTCACGATCGGCGAGTTCTGCTCCAGCACCACATTATCCGCCGACAGGAAATTGTCGGTCAGCATCTTTTTCACTTCTTCCTTCGGTACGCCGACAAACGTGCCGGAGGGATCGCCGAGCGGCAGCGGACCGTCGGAAACGACCGTGACTTCAGCATCTCCGACAATGAAGCGATGAAAATAGGGCGATTGGGTTCCAAGCTTCGGCGCTTTGGCCCAGGCGCCGCCGCCGAACATGGTTGTGGCCCCGAGACCAGCGCTGAGAGCAAGCAGGGACCTTCGCGAAACATCTGACGTCATGCGTTTTCCTCCACTGTTTTCCAGATTTGTTCTTGTCGCCCGGAACGGCTTTGCCGCCGGGTTCGCAGGCACAAACAACGTGCGCCCGCTCCCGATAGAGGGCAAGTGGATTCCGGCCTTTGGAAGGCGGGACTCGCCTGCTCATTATCGACGAGCCGCTCCAGCCTCGCCCCCGTGCTGGCGCATCGCCATGCCGAAGCGCTCCGGCGGCTTCGTCCCCAAGACAAGTCGGTCCGGCCAAGTATTAAGTCCAGGCTTCCGAAACCGCGAAGCCACAGGAGCGGCAAAGGATGTGCTGGCCGACAGGGCAAACAACAACTAGCCTCAGGTGTCGATCCCAGTTCGCGAGCAAGGCATGGCGAAAATCCAGCGCATCATCAGATGCGGAACTCGCCATGAGCAAGCACGTCAAATCAGCTTCATAGTGCTGTCACCAACCACTTGAAGGTCGATCCTGCCGATCAGATCCGAACGGAGCGCCTCGGCGGCGCTCATGGCGGCCATCGTCTGTTGCAACGTACCGACGTTCGATCCGAGCGAAACGATTCCACCCAACACGACAGCTATCGATCCGAGAGCGGCGACCTGACTGGATCCGACTAAGCCGAGCATCATAACGAGCAGCAATGCGGCGCCGCCGGCGATTGCGGCCTTGGAAACCAGAATGATCTTTCGGCATCGCTCGGAGACCTCGGCAAGCTCCTCGAGCCGCGCTTCGATCCGTGAAATCTCGTCGGTCAGGTTGTCCTCGGTCATTAGCTTCAAGATCGTTGGCGAAAGGGTACGGACGGATGATATTTGACCGTCTTGACCGTGATAACGGAATGCAGGTCACTATGCGGCGTTGCGCCCCAGCGCCGTTCGGGCGCCGAGCAGCTCTGCCTCTATCAGAGCGTCCCGGATCCGCACAATCTCCGCGTCAGTGATCTTGACCAGCGGCGGACGCACCACCGCACGCGGCAGCTTGCCAAGCAGCACCAGTGCTTCCTTCATGCGGTTGTGCATGTCGATGAAGGGATCGGCGTAGAACACACGCGCCATCGGATAAATCCGGTCGTTCATTCGGCGGGCTTCCGCGAGATCGTTAACCTCGACGGCGCGGTAAAGTCTGGCTTGAAGGTCGGCGATGACGCTGCCGCTGCCGGAAAGCAGGCCATTGCAGCCGAGCACCAGCGAACTCAAAAGCCAAGCGCTGTTGGTGGACAGCACGTTGATGGGACGCGTGCGCCCCTGCAGCGCGCGAATCTGACTCTCATGCTGCGCGACCTGCGGCGTCCAATCCTTGATTGCGCGGATGGTCGGCACTTCGTCGAACAGCCGCTCCAGCGTCGCCGCCGGATAGCCCTGCCCTGTGGCCAGCGGATATTGGAAAACGATCAGCGGCAGATCGGTCGCGTCCCCAATGGTCTTGAAATGGGCCAGCGCCATCTCGGCCGACTGGCCGAGTGTGAAGGGGCCCGGCGGAAACACCAGCAACGCCGAAGCCCCACCGGCCTCGGCCCGCCGAGCGATGCGCGCGGCCTCAAGGCTGCCGTCCGCCCAGACACCGTGAATGATCGGCAGCGTATCGCCGACCTCCTCGCCTGTCACCTCCATGACGCGGCGCTGTTCATCGGCGGTGCAGGAGGCCACTTCGGTCGAGTGGGCATTGATCGTGATCGCAGACAGTCCCTTTACTGCGCCTACGTCGCGCAAGTGGGAGCGGAAGCACAGCTCATCGATCGACAGATCCTCATGGAACGGTAGCAGCACCGCCGGAATCACACCGTGAGGAACGAAATCGGGATAGCGGCGCATGTCTCGTCTCCTTCAGCGTCGTTCTCGTTCGCAATGACCGTTGGAAAATCGGCGTCCGAGAGAACTCCAATGCAGCGGTAAGATCTTGTCTCGGTACGCCGGGACGATTGATCTTAGGCCTGTACTGGGCGACAGTATAGACATGGAAATGCGGTGCCCGGACTGGAAAGGTAGTACTTGGCTTCCCTATTGTTGGGCCATCCTGATATTTTCCTGTTCGCGGGTGGTGGTCGCGCTCGGACTGGTATTCTCGCAAAAATATGTGCCCAGTTCGATCGAGCATTGGTCAGCCGGACCGAGCTGGTACCACCAGTTGCTGCAATGGGATTCGGAATGGTATTTCAAGATCGTCACAGAAGGCTATCGGTATAACGGCGATCCGACTATTCAGCAGAATATCGTGTTTTACCCGCTGTATCCGATGCTCGCATCCGGTCTGGCGAAGGCCAGCGGCCTCACGCCTGCGGATGCGTTGCTGGCGGTCTCGAACGCCGGGGGATTGCTCGCGATCATCGTTCTTTTCAAGCTGGTCCGCGAGGAATTTGGTGATCAACTCGCTCTCGCCACAACCGCGCTGCTCAGCTTTTTTCCGGCTTCGGTTTTGCTGTCGGCGGGGTATACCGAACCCCTGGCACTGCTGCTAATCGTTTTGTTTTTTCTTGCTTTAAAACAGAAATACTATTTGTCGGCAGCACTGCTTGCAGGCCTGGCAATTTCTGACCGATCGACGGGCGTCGTCCTGTTGCCCGTCCTTCTCTGGGGGATGTGGCTCAATCGCAATCAGAAGCCGTTTCTTCCTGTTCTCTTGCCAAGCATGCTTCTCGCGACATCGGGCATCTGGCTATTCATGATCTATCTCTGGCACTCCTTCGGAACTCCATTTGCTTTTTCGGACGGGCAGATGGCCTTCCATGAAGGAACGACCCTGGCTACAAGATTAGCAGCGGCCCTCAAATTTGAGCCCTTCACCCGGATGATGCTCAATGATTGGAATCCATGGGGACAGGCCAGCTGGTTCACATTATTGTTCATTGTCCTAATTGTTGCGGGTTGGTCTCGACTGCCCTCAACTTGGACGTTATTTGCCATTGGCGTATTCTTGTTGCCTTATCTAACACTCAGCGGTGGGCCAGCAGGCTTCGTCTCGATGAGCCGATTTAATCTCGTTTCATTTCCCCTGTTTGTAGTGCTGGCTGACCTGGGATTGCGGGCAAAGTGGCTCCTTGCAGGAGTGATAGGACTTTTCGGCGCATCTTTGTTCATGAACGCCGCGCTGTTTGCCCGGAGAATTTGGATTGGTTGACCGCCGCGTCACGAGCCGGTTTGGCCATTTGGTCCGGCCAGTTGGATTGCTTGTCCCTGGGGCGACGCCGAACCGACCTCGCAAAGTACGGCTGTTGCGGGGATCAATTCCGTTTCAGCAACCGCCACGGTACGCGGCCGCCATAGCGTAACGCCGAGCACGAGATATGCCGCCGCGGTCCACAATGCCTGCCAGTTGTCAGGCCCTTCGTTGAAGATGATATAGGCCGCAGCGGCGCCGAACAGTCCCGCGAAAACGGCCTCGGCAAGGGGTTGCGCGCCTGGTTTTGCAGGGTTGAGGAATCCCACTGTCCAGAACGGCACCACGGCCATGGTCAAAGCGGCGAACGAAAAGTCGCGCCAGCGCGCGTCGAACACAAGGCTCAGCGCGGTTTGCGCTGCGATCAGCGTGATCACGATCAGGGTAAAGCCCAGCATTTTCGTCATGAAGTGCAGGCGTCGGCCTTCGGCCGGCATCAGCAGCTCATGAAACGCCGGAAGCGCACTCCCTGTCATCGACGCATAGGCCGATAGCAGCGGCGCGGCCACTGCTGCAGCCAGCAGCGAGCCCTGGACCAGCCAACCGCCGATCCCGTAGCTTTCCTGGAGCATCTGGTCGGCGCTTACTCCGAGCAGAATCCCGCCGGCGGTCGCGGATATCGCTACCGCGATCCATGATGCCAGGCGCGGCGGCGACGGCCGGCGCTTCTGCGTCAACAGGGCTGTTCCGAATACGCAGATGCAGAGCAGCAGCCCGCCCGCCATCTGCAGCTTCCAGAACGGGTGGTTGCTGATGGCCGCCCCGGCCGGATATTTCGGCTTGCGATAGCTTCCATCGAACAAGCCCCAATAACCGCCCACCGTTCCTTCCCAGCGCCGTTTCCATGGCTCGTCATAGGCCTCGAACAGGTTGACGCGGAAATTATCCCGTCTCGCCCGCTCGAGAATCTCGGAGACAAAACGCGCCTGATTGATACGGGAGGGCAGCGCGCCGTCGCGCATCCGCCCGTGACTGGGCCACCCCGTTTCGCCGATCAGGATTTCCTTGCCCGGAAAGGCCAGCGCCACCTGCCTGCGGATTTCATCCACATGCGCGGCAGCGTCTTCGGCGCGGGCCGGAACGTCCTCCCAATAGGGAAGGAAATGAACCGTGACGAAATCCACCTCGGCGCCGAGTTCGCGGTAGCGCAGCCAGAATTCCCAAACGTCGGCATAGGTCACCGGAACATTCACACGCGGCCTGACCGAGCGGATGATTTCCCCAAGGTCGGACACGGTCATCTCTCCGCGCAGCAGCACTTCACTGCCGACGATGAGCGAGGTAACCGTGCCGGGATGGTCCTTGACCAACGCAACCGCATGATCGATGAGCAGAGCGTTCTTGGCGCGATCGCGTCCGATCCAGACTCCGAGCAGAACCTTCAATCCTGCCCTGGACGCGAGTTCGGGCACCTTGTCCAGTCCGTTGTCGATGGAGTAGGTGCGGACGCACCTGGATATCTTGGCGAGCTCGGCCAGATCTTCCGCGATCTGCTCCGGGCTGACGATCAGGTTCGGGTTATGCGGCGTTTGATCGCTCCTGAAAGGCGCGTAGGAAACGCATTCCAGCTTCGCCGCGGGATCGATCGGCGCGCGCGCCAGGGTTACCGGTATGGCCAGCCACCACCAGACCGCCGCGACCAACCCGAGGGAGACGAAAAAAAGCGCCAACGGCGTTCGCAAGGCGATGGTCCTGTCCTTCAACAAGCAAATCAATTGGGCACGCGGCGTTTGCGCTGCTTGACCGGAATTTGTAGCATCCGGTTCCGACCGGCATCAAGGCCGGGCGCGAAGGGTGAGCTCTGTGTCTGCCGCATATTTGTCCCGGCGCGAACGCGTGAAGTGATGGCATTTAAAAGACTTTCCCGCCGTCAATTCGCTCGCGTCGCCAGCCGGTCTGTTGTTGGACTGTCGGCGATGCTGGCCGGACCCGGTCAGGCAGCGCCAGCGCGGGAAGACGGATCGCCGAACCTGTCCTCTTCCGGTTTTCCGAACGGGTTTCTTTGGGGAACGGCGACCTCATCCTATCAGATCGAGGGAGCCGTCAACGAAGACGGCCGCGGCCCATCGATCTGGGACCGTTTCGCCCACCTGCGCGGGACCATCGCCGATCACAGCAACGCCGACACCGCACCGACCATTTCCATCTGTACAAGGAAGACGTTCAGTTGATGAAGGCGCTGGGCGCAAAGGCCTATCGTTTTTCGATTGCCTGGCCGCGCGTCTTCCCGAACGGAGCCAACCCGCCAAACCCGAAGGGCCTCGATTTCTATAACCGGCTGCTCGATGAGTTGTCGGCGAACGGTATCGAGCCATTTGCGACCCTCTATCACTGGGACCTGCCTCAGGCGCTTCAGGACCGCTTCGGCGGCTGGACCTCCCGCGATACGTCAATGGCCTTTGCGGACTACGCGGCCTATGTCGCGGAGCGTTTGAGCGACCGCGTGAAACATTTTTTCACGATCAATGAATGCTCCAGGCTCGTTCACTTCGGCCATGGACTTGGAGCCGATGCCCCGGGCCTCAAACTGCCCCAATCGGAGGTGAACCAGGTCCGTCACAACGTCGCGCTGGGACACGGTCTCGCGGTGCAAGCGGTCCGGGCCCATGGACGCGCCGGGACCAAAGTCGGTCCGGCGGAGAATGCCGTGAGCTGTGTCCCCGCGATCGAAACGCCTGCGAATATCCGCGCAGCCGAGATCGCGACACGCGAGCTTAATGCAGGCTATCTGACCGTGATGCTGGAGGGAAAATATACCGATGCATTCCTGGCACAGGCCGGCAATGACGCTCCGAAAACCACGGTCGAGGATTTGCGCACTATTTCATCGCCGATCGATTTTATCGGACTGAATGTTTACACGCCCGACCATTACGTCCTTGCCGCCGACAACGAACGCGGCTTCACCCTCGCCCCGTTTCCCGCATCGTTTCCGCACATGAAGGCGAGCTGGCTCAGACCGGGTCCGGAGGCAATGTACTGGGTGCCGCGCCACGTCACGAAATTATGGAACGTGAAGTCGATCTATATCACGGAGAACGGAACGTCGGGGAGCGATCAGGCGGCTGCTGACGGGACAGTTTATGATCTGGATCGCATCATGTATCTGCGCAATTATTTGACGCAGTTGCAGCGTGCGACGTCCGAAGGGGTACCCGTATTTGGGTACTTCCTGTGGAGTCTGATGGACAATTTTGAATGGCTGGATGGATTTGAACAGCGCTTCGGCCTCTATCACGTCGACTTCGATACCAAGCGCCGCACGCCCAAGCTCAGCGTTTCGTTCTATCGCGAGACCATCGCGCGAAACGCCGTGGCCTGATCCGGAATTCAATCCTTGCGCAATCCCTTGCCCATCGCTTCATACATCAGCGTCTTCAGCGCCAGTTGAATCCGCCCGCCCTGCTCGGGGGCCTGCACCATGAAGACAACCAGCATATCGTCCTTGGGGTCGACAAAATAGAACGAGCCGCCGGCGGCGTCCCAGCGATATTCGCCCAGCGGCCACGTTGTATTCGGCGGCGGCGCCGTGCGCACGGCAAAGCCGAGGCCGAAGCCGCTGCCAGGACCCGGAAAATAGAACGGATCATGCAGGATCCCGGTCTCCGGTCCGATATGATCCGACGCCATCAACGCGACCGTCTCTTGCTTGAGATAGCGCCGGCCATCCAGTTCACCTCCGTTCAGCAGCATTTGCAGGAAGCGTGCGTAATCCGGTGCCGTTGAAACCATACCGGCGCCGCCGGATTCCCAGCGCCGCGGCGTTTTGGGGCTGAGAATTCCCGCGATCCGGCCGCCGAATCTCACCTTCTGGCCGAAACGACCGCCGGGCAGTGGCTCGGCGATACGCAACCACTTCGTCTCGTCGGCAACGTAGAAGCCGGTGTCGATCATGCCGAGCGGATCGAGCAGCCTTTGCTTCTCGAACTGTAACAACGGCTGCGCCGACGCCACCTCGACGACGCGCCCGAGTATGTCGGTCGAATGGCCATAGTCCCAGCGCACGCCGGGCTGCTCAGCGAGCGGGAGTTTTGCGATCCGCTCGGCGAATTGGGCATTGTCGAAATCGCCCCCATACAGCGCGGGATCCGCATAGCGTTTTTTCACCTGGCCTTCGCCATAGAAGCCGTAGGTGATTCCCGACGTGTGCCGCAGCAGATCCCGAATCGTGATCGGACGCCTGAGCGGCTCGAGCCTGAGCGGATACTGGCCGGCTTCATCGGAAAGATCGACGCCGACCCTGGCGTCGGCAAACGCCGGAATGAATTTCGACACGGGATCGTCAAGCGACAGCTTGCCGTCCTCGACCAGCATCATGATTGCGACCGACGTGATGGCCTTGGACATCGAATAGATCCGGAAGAGGGTATCCGGTGTCATCGGCTGCCTGGTCGCGACGCTGCGGACGCCGAAGCTTTCCAGATAGACCTGCTTGCCGTGCTGCTGGATCAGCAACACCGCGCCGGGGATCTTGCGGCTCGCAACCTCGTTGCGTACGAGGTCGCCAAAGCGGTCGAGGTCGGCGCGCGAGAAACTTGACGCGGCTGGCGTCGCGGGTTCGGCTCGCCCATCCTGCGGCCAGCCGGCGGCCAAAAAGACCGCAAGCGCCGCCGCGACAAGGCAGCGCCGCGTAAAACCATCAGTTCTCCAGCGCTTCATAGACCAACTGCTTCAGCGTGCGCTGGACGCGCTGGCGTTCCGTAGGTGTCTGCTCCAGTACCACGAAGAACATGTCCTGCTTGCGGTCGATCACCATATAGCAGCCGGCGGCACCGTCCCACTTCAGTTCGCCCAGCGATCCCGGCGGCGGAGGCTTGGCGTTACCGGGGTCGGTGCGCACGGCAAGTCCAAGGCCCATGCCGAAACCGTCCCCGGGGAAATAGAAATAATCCCGTTCGACGCCGGAGCCCTTGCCGGCATGGTCCGATGTCATCAGTTCGAACGTCTTCGGGCTGAGATAGATCTTGCCCTCGAACGAGCCGCCATTGGTGAGCATCTGCGCAAAGCGCGAAAAGTCCGCCATGGTCGAAACCATGCCGCCGCTGGCGGATTCCCACTTCTGGCGAACCTCAGTCCTGTACTGGCGGCCAACCCGGAAATCACTGTCGTTCGGCACCGGCTGGGCGAGCCGCTTCAGCCTCTCCGGTTCGGTGACGAAGAAGCCGGTATCCTTCATGCCGAGCGGATCGAGCAGCTTTTCCCGCTCGATCTCGAACAATGATTTTCCGGATACGATCTCCATGATCCGCGCCAGCACGTCGGTGGAATGGCCGTACTGCCAGAGCGCTCCCGGCTGGTTGTGCAGCGGCAGCTTGGCTATCCGCTCGGCGAATTCGGCAAGGTCGAATTCGCCCTCATAGATGTTGGCTTCCTTGTAGGCCTTGCGCACCAGGCTGTCGCCATAGAAGCCATAGGTGATGCCGGAAGTATGACGCATCAGGTCGAGAACGGTAATCGGCCGGATCAATGGCACCAGTTCCAGTGTCGTGGTGCCGTCCTCGGCCTTTTTCTCCACACCGACCTTCATATCCGCGAAGGAGGGAATGTATTTCGAGACGGGATCGTCCAGCCTGATCTTGCCGTCCTGGATCAACTGCATCGCCACGACGGAGGTGATCGCCTTGGTCAGCGAAGACAGCCGGAAGATGGTCTGGTCGGTGATCGGCGTCTTTGAAACCACGTCCTGCACGCCAAAGCTTTCGTGATAGACCGGCTTGCCGCCCTGCTGGATCAGGACGTTCGCGCCGGCGATCTTGCCGGTTGCGACCTCGTTCTTGAAGAATTCGGTGACCTTCGCGAGCTTGTCCTGATTAAACCGCGCTCCCGCGGGAAGATCGAAAGTGCCTTCGGCGCGCACCGGCGCTGCCGTCAGCATCAGCGCGCCGCAGGCGAGCACACGCAGCAACAGACGTGAATTCATTGGACCCCCTCCGGAATTCGGAGGTGAGTGTAACCAAGGCGTCAGTCCGCACAAGGGCTGCCGAAAGCGTCCATTACCTCTTCGTGCACTGGGCGCTATCCTGGAACCGGCAATACCGCGTGGGCGATGGGCCGATTCATGCGCCTCGGATGGCGGGTTCGATCAACCGCCGCCTCAGCGCCGCTGGTTGTAGACGTCAAGACACACTGCACCCAGCAGCACCAGGCCCTTGATAACCTGCTGGTAGTCGATCCCGATGCCGAGGATCGACATGCCATTGTTCATCACGCCCATGATCAACGCGCCGATCACAGCACCTGCGACCCGCCCGACACCGCCATAGGCCGAGGCTCCGCCAATAAAGCAGGCCGCAATGACGTCGAGCTCGAAGCCGGCTCCGGCCTTCGGTGTTGCGGTGTTGAGCCGGGCGGCGAACACGAGGCCAGCGAGCGCGGCCAGCACGCCCATGTTGACGAAGGTCAGGAAGGTTAGCCGCTCGGTCTTGATGCCCGAGAGCTTGGCCGCCTTCTCATTGCCGCCGACCGCATAGATCTGCCGGCCAATGGTGGTGCGCGTGGTGACGAAGCCATAAAGGGCGATCAGCGCGATCATGATCACCAGCACGTTTGGCAAGCCGCGATGCGATGCAATTAGATAGGTGAAAGTGATGATCACGCCGAACAGGATTGCGTTCTTGAGCACGAAGAAACCGGCCGGTTCGACCTCGACATCATGGCTTGCGCGCCGGGCGCGGGTCTTGACGCCGACATAGACCAGGCCAAGCGCCAGCATAACGCCGATCAGGAGCGAGGTAGGATAGAGCGTGCCGGCACCGGGAAACAGTTCCGGAATGAAACCGGACGAGAGTTTCTGGAAGGTCGGCGAAAATGGGCCGACCGACTGGCCTTGCAGCACCGCAAGCGCCAGCCCCTTGAATACCAGCATGCCCGCCAGCGTGACGATGAAGGACGGAATCTTGAAATAGGCGACCCAGTAGCCCTGCGCCGCGCCGATCAGCGCACCGAGCATGAGGCACGCGATGGCGGCCGGAATAAAATGCACGCCATAGTGCACCATCAGCACCGCGGCGATCGCGCCGATGAAACCCGCGACGGAACCGACCGAAAGATCAATGTGGCCGGTGACGATCACCAGCAGCATGCCCAGCGCCATGATCACGATGTAGCTGTTTTGCAGCACCAGATTGGTAAGGTTGAGTGGGCGCAGCAGCGTGCCGTCGGTCGCGAACTCGAAGAACACCATGATCGCGAACAGCGACAACAACATACCGTATTCGCGGAGGTTGGCCTTGAGAAAGCCCGCATGTTTGCGCGCTTCGGGAACCATCGCGGTCTTGTCGCTCATGGATGCGCCTCTCCCAGCAGCTTCTCTTCCAGTCTTTTTTCCAGGCTTCTATCAACCAGCCGTTCGCCCTTGCGCATGATGGCGCGCATGATTTTTTCCTGGGTTGCCTCGGCCCGCTCGAACTCGCCGACAAAGACGCCGGCGTTCATGACGCAGATGCGGTCACAGATGCCGAGCAATTCCGGCATTTCCGACGAGATCACGACGACAGCCTTGCCGGCATCCGCCAGTTCGTTGATGATGCAATAGATCTCGTATTTGGCGCCGATGTCGATCCCACGGGTCGGTTCATCGAGAATCAGGACTTCCGGATCGGTAAACAGCCATTTCGACAGCACCACCTTCTGCTGGTTGCCGCCGGAGAGGTCGCCGGACGTCTGATAGACGTCCGAGCAGCGGATACGCATGCGGTCGCGATAATCGCTTGCCACCTGCAGTTCCCTGATATCGTCGATGACGCCGCCGACCGCAACACTGTCGAGATTGGCCAGCGTGATGTTCTTGCGGACATCGTCGGCGAGCAGGAGGCCGAACTGCTTGCGGTCTTCGGTAACATAGGCAAGACCGCTGTCGATGGCCCGGCTGACGGTCGAGAGGTCGAGTTCGCGGCCGTGCAGCATGGCGCGGCCGGTGATCTTGCAGCCCCAGGACCGGCCGAACAGGCTCATGGCGAATTCGGTACGCCCGGCGCCCATCAATCCGGCGATGCCGACGATCTCGCCGCGGCGAACACGGAAGTCGACATTCTTGATGACTTGCCGGTCTACATGCTGGGGATGATAGACCGACCAGTTGTCGACCTTGAACACCGCCTCGCCTATGTTCGGCTCCCGCTTCGGAAAACGATGTTCGAGCTCGCGATCCACCATCTTGCGGATGATGCGATCCTCCTCGAACCGGCCTGCCTCACGATCCAGCGTATCAACGGTGCGGCCATCGCGCAGTACCGTGATGCGGTCGGCGACACGGGCGACCTCGCCCAGCTTGTGCGAGATCAGGATCGCGGACACGCCCTGGGCGCGAAGATCAAGCAGGAGATCGAGCAGTGCCGCGCTGTCGCTTTCGTTGAGGCTTGCGGTCGGCTCATCAAGGATTAGAAGGCGCACCTCTTTGGACAGCGCCTTGGCGATCTCCACCAGTTGCTGCTTGCCGACCCCGAGTTCGGTGACCAGCGTGTCCGGCGCCTCATCGAGCCCGACTTTGGCCAGCAGTTGCTGCGACCGCTTGTAGACCGCCTCGCGATCAATCACGCCGAACCGCTGCGGCGGGTTGGCCATGAAGATATTCTCCGCGATCGAGAGCAGCGGGATCAACGCAAGCTCCTGATGAATAATGATGATGCCGAGCGCCTCGGAATCATTGATATCGCGGAAGTGCCGCTCCTCGCCGTCATAGACGATGCGGCCGCCGTAGCCGCCGGATGGATAGACGCCGCTTAACACCCTCATCAGGGTCGACTTGCCGGCGCCGTTCTCGCCCACCAGGGCATGGATCTCGCCCTGCCGAACGGTGAAATTGACGTCGTCCAGCGCCTTCACGCCCGCGAAGGTTTTGGTGATGCCGCGCATTTCGAGCAGGTTGATCACTCGGGCTCCCTGACCGTCCACTTAGTCGCAATCCGCCTCAGTTGATTTGAGCCTTCTTGTAATAACCACCGTCGATCAGGACTTTCTCCCAGTTGGTCTTGTCGATGACTACCGGCTTGAGCAGATAGGACGGCACCGCTTTCACGCCATTCTTGTAGGTGGTGGTGTCGTTCACCGGGACGGTCTTGCCGCTCAGCGCCGCATCCACCATATCGGCGGTGACCCTGGCGAGGTCGCGGGTGTCCTTGAAGATCGTCGAATACTGCTCGCCGCGCAGCATCGACTTGATCGAAGGTACTTCCGCATCCTGTCCGCTGACGATCGGCATCGGCATGTTACCGCTGCCATAGCCAACGCCCTTGAGCGATGACAGGATGCCGATCGAAAGCCCGTCATAGGGCGAAAGAACGGCATCGACCCGCCTGGCGGTGTAGAACGCGCTCAACAGATTATCCATCCGGGCTTGCGCCGTGGCGCCGTCCCAGCGCAGCGTCGAGACCTTGTCCATGCCCATCTGTTTGCTCACGACCACAAGCTTGCCGCTGTCGATATAGGGCTGCAGCACCGACATCGCGCCGTTGTAGAAGAAGTAGGCGTTATTGTCGTCGGGAGATCCGCCAAACAGCTCAATGTTGAACGGACCCTTGCCGTCTTTCAGCTTCAGTCCCTCTTCGATCGACTGCGCTTGCAACACGCCGACCTGGAAATTGTCGAACGTCGCATAATAATCGACATTGGGCGTGTCGCGGATCAGCCGGTCGTAGGCGATCACGGTAATGCCCCTGTCCCTGGCCTGCTTGAGCACATCGGACAGCGTAGTGCCATCGATCGAAGCGATCACCAGCACCTTGGCGCCCTTGGTCACCATGTTCTCGATCTGGGAGAGCTGATTAGGAATATCATCCTCGGCGTATTGCAGGTCGGTGTTGTAACCCCGCTCCTTCAGCACCTTGACGATATTGTTGCCATCATCGATCCAGCGCGCCGAGGCCTTGGTAGGCATTGCGATGCCGACCGTGGGTTTGCCTTGAGCCAGCGCGGGTCCGGAGAATGCGACCGAACCAAGCACGATTGCCAACAGAGCAGATTTGAGTAGTTTCATGTTTTCACTCCCAAGTGTTTAGCGTCAGTCGCCGCGTCGTCGCGGTCTGCTTCCAAGCGCCGGCGCGGACGGCGCATCGTCCGGGGACCATCGTGGCCGACAGCGAGGAGAGCAGACGACCGGTCACACGTGTGGTTCTGAAGGATGTAAATCACACATCTGGGCCCGAGAGGGCAAGATCGTTTGGTGCGATCAGCAATTGAATGGAATTTTCCGCCAAACAAGACCGAGACTTTGCCTTGGCGCTGATCGTGCGATCATGTTGAAATTAGCCGGGGCGCTTGTGCGAGCGACGACGCCGGGAGAGAAAGAACGAAAAACAAGATCAGGGTGATACGAACTGCAAATCGCATCGGTTCGCCTTTCCCACTCTCAAGGAGGCCCTGCATCCACCTTCTTCCAGGTCTGGTCAGGATCGAACAACATCATGCGCTTCACAAGCCGTACGGTGTAATCACCGAGATCCTTCTGGTAGACCGTGCCGGCATGATTGACGAGAAACGTCATAACGCCGGAATTGCCATACTCCGCGGGATACGCAAGGAGGGCGAATCCACCGATCATCTTGCCCTTGACCACGTAGTCCAGCATACCCCCACGGGCATTCGGACCCTGCTGCGTCAGGATGCGGAAGTAGTAGCCGTGATAGGGTATTCGTCCCGAACCGACCTTGTATCCTTCAGCCGAGGCCTGCGCGGCCAGTTCGCCCAGCGGGCTCTCGTCGCCATTCGATGAGGCCCAATAAAGACCATCCTTCTTGCCGGTGGTGCTGACAATGCGCTGCGCATAGACGCCGGCACCCTCGCCGCGGTCCTTCTCCGCATATTCGTTCTGCGCATCGACATAGGCGAGACAGGTCTGGATCGCGTCCAGTTCATTGCGTCCGATGCGGCGGTACAGCACTTCGCGGCGGCCGGCCGCGGTGTCGAACTCCCAGCCGGCCTTCTTGCGCATCAGCGGTATCGGGAACGGAAAATCGTTGTTTCCCAGAATGACCGTGCCCTTGTTGTCGCCTTCCAGCTTGATCGAATGCTTGGCATCGTAAGCGCCGGTAAATCGCTGGCGAGCCTCACCGTCAGCGATATCATCGCCAGACTCGACGATCTCAACCCCGCCAGAACCGAGTACCCGCAACATCTCTTTCCGGATGCCGGATTTGACCGAAGCGGCAAGCGCGCTCGCCGCTTCTTCCGGCGTCGGGAACGCCTGTTGCGCCCGGGCGGCCACAACCAACAGCATCATCGTAATGGCCACTGCCAGGCCGGCGGACAGCTTGTGGGCGCGGACCGAAGGGCGGGGGTTCATCGTCAACTCCTCGATCGCGAAGGAATCTGCGCGCCGGCGGCAAGCCAGTCCCGATAGGTGCGGAACGTCAATCCGAGCTTTTCATAATAGATGCGGAGATAGCCGTCGCTACCGCGCGTCACCGCTTGGGGCATCAGCCGCTCCACTTCCTGCGCCATCACCCCGACATAGGCCTTGCGGCTGCCGAGATAGCTGAAGCGGTAATAACCGAGGCCGTTGTCGAGATGGCCGAGCAGGACGACGTCATGCTTCAACGCGATGTCGGAACGGCGCCCGCCGCCACCGCCGCCACGAAAACCGCCGCCTCCGCCACCGCCGCGAAAACTACCGCCTCCGCCGCCGCTGAATCCACCACCGCCACCGCCTCGCCCGGAAAAACCGCCGCCACCAGCATAGCCGCCTCCTCCGAGGCTTGCCTGACCGCGCGCCGATTGCAGATTGGCCGATCTGCCGGACGAAATGTTGCCAAGCGCGCTGTCGCCCCCGTCCCGCTTTGCCGCAGCGGAACCGCCGCCACGATCGGCTGCCTTGGCGCGATCGCCGCCGCCCTTGGCGCGGTCACCGCCGCCCTTAGCCCGATCGCCGCTGCCCTTGCTGCGGTCCGCAGCGCTCGAACGATTGCCTTTGTCGCCTCCGGTACCGGCGCGATCACCAGCGCCGGGACGATCCTGTCCGGTACGAGCCCCCTGCTGGCCATCACGGCCGCGATGATCCATCCGGTCCGCGGCGCCCGCCTTCAGATTGTTGTTGCCGAAGCGCTGGGCGACGTTCGCATTGTTGTATTTGACGCCCTGGCGGTGCGCCGGATTGTGCTGCCAGTTGTTGCCGATGTTGCCCGCGGTATTTGAGCGGTTGATGAAGAAATTATTGTTGCCCCAATTACAGCCGCCGCCCCAGTAATTGCCCCAGCGGCCAATGGCAACAGCGGTCCCGAATGCGATGCCGGCGGCTACCACGCCGGCGCCGACATAGGCCGGGGCTCCGAAATAATACGGCGGATAATCCGTATAAGGCCATGTTCCGTAAACCACCGCCGGATCGTAATAGGGAACGTACATTGTGTCGGGAACGGCCGGCTCGATCACGATCACCTGCTTGTTCTGTTCCTGCCGAACACTGACCTTCTGCTGTTTGGTCGTGGTCAGCTTCTTGTTGGCCTCGGCCCTGGCGCGCAGGCGCTGCACCGCATCCATCACATCCGGCTGCTGCGCGAGAACGGCGTCTCCTAAACTCTTGGTCCAGTCGAGCTTGTCGCTCATCATGGCAAGGACCTCAGGCGTGGTGGCCAGCGCCTTGACGCTGTCGTCCCAGGCTTGCTTGTCGACTTCCTTCTTGAGCGCATCGCCCTTCAGGTTCTTGTGCCCGTTGACCCAGCGGTCGGCCTGCACGATCTCCAGGGGATAGGTCGATGCCGCCAGCACGTTGGCGAGCAACTCATCCGGATAAAGCGCAATCGGGGCTGCGAGCGCGTCGAGTTGTTCGGGCTTCAGCAGCGGCTGGCCGGGCTCCGGTTGAGCGGGCTGTGGCTGAACGGCCTCTGGCGGGGCCGGCTGCGATGGAGCGGGCGGCGCAGCGGGGGTGTCGGCGGTCTGCGCGGCAGCAGCTGGCGCCACGACAAGGAGAGCAAAGACAAGCAGGACTTTACTGCGGCGAAACATTGCTTCCAATCCATCCATCCTGGAAACCGCCAGGCGACGCTGTTCGCACTAGAGCGAGCACCGGGAATATTTGAGCGTCATTCCTGCGATCTCGGGGAACAGTCTGTCGAGATTATTGTCATCGATGATTTTCAGGTTGAACCGGACGCTCGAGTTCATGATGCTGGTCGCGCAAGCAGCGGACAACTCCAGACTGTCGCCCTGCTGCTTTTTCGACTTGATCGTGCATTTGGTGCTCCTTCCCTTTATCCGGTTTCCATCGACGATGAAGCCGGAGCCGAACAGATCGGATAATTCGGTAAACACCACCTGATCGCCCTTTTTTGTGAACACCAGCGAACAAAGATCCGTCTGTGAAGCCCATGCTCCGGTCAGTTCGAAAGCTTGAGCCGCGGGCGACAGAACACCCAGAGCGGACAGTATGATGGCCACCAGGGGCAATCGACGTGCATTGAGCATCTTCACTTCTCCAGATCGAAACTGAAATGCGTCCGCACAAGCCCGTGCGGTACCAGGCCGGCTGATCTTCCGCAGATCCGTCAGCTGGTCAACCTGCGCCCATCAGCCGCACCGCGGCGCGAACGGGTTTGATCTAGATCAACCAGGAACCGAGGTCATGCGATCTCTGTCCTTATGACGGCTCCCGCGCTGGATTTTTGTCCCACTTGATCTCGACCAGGCCAGACAGGTTCCGGCGAACGACGGCAAAACAAATCCAAATCCAGACTGCCCTCAAGGAAGCCGAGAAGGCTGGCCGCTGCCGAAGCCGAAAAACGAGCGCTGATTGACAGGCCCAGCAAGCCATCCGGCCTTTCCGAAGACGAAAAGGTCGAACTCGCGGCAACCGTGATTCAGCGTGCCGTGCGGAACGACTTGAGATGGCTGCTACGGGGCTCTGGCGCGAAGCGCGTGGTCCAGCGTATGCGTCCGGTCAAACGCCCCGACCTTGTTTTCGACGCCATCGGCCCGCAGCAAATCGCGGGTCGATCCATGTGCGCCGATGATACGCAAGGAAATGCCGCGGCGGACAAGTCCGGCGTGCAATTCGTGCAGCATGTGGCAGCCTGCAAGGTCGAGATACGGCGCGGCAGAAAGATCGCAAACGACGAGACGGATATTACCGGGCGTAGCTTTACCTAATCGGTTCAGGACCGCTTCGAGGACCGCGTCGGCGTTGACGTAGATAAGCGACGCCTCAGGGCGAAAGATGATGGCTTCGGATAACGGCTCGTTCTCGGGATGACGGTCCATGTCGGAATAACTGTCGGTGCCGGGAACACGGCCGAGAAATGCAACATGCGGACGCGACACCCGCGCCAGCAGCAACAGTACTGAAGCAAGCGCTGCGAGCAGGATGCCCTGAAGTATTCCGAGTAGCAGCACGGCCACTAACGCGATCGTTGCCGCAAGAAAATCCAGTTGGCTTACCCGCCGCATGCGAAATAGCGCCGGAAAATCCAGCAGGCCATACACCGCTGTCAGGACGACGGCGGCCAGCACCGCTTTCGGAAGGTTTTCAAGCAGCCCGGTCAGAAACAACAGGCAAAGCGCAAGCGTGGTCGAGGCAATCACCAGCGCCAGCGGGGTTCGGGCGCCCGCCTTGTCGTTCACCGCCGACTGCGACAAGCCGCCAGCCACCGGATAGCCGTGCCCCATCGCGACGAAAAGATTTGCCATACCGACGCCGAGAAGCTCCTGCCGTGGATCAAGCGCATATCCGTGCTTCGCAGCGAAGGCGCGCGCGGCGGACACGCCTTCGATATAGGCCAGCAGCAGGCAACCCGCCGCCAGCGGAACTATTCCCTCGACATCGCGTACCCTGAGGGTCGGACCTGCCAGGTCCGGCAAGCCCGCCGGGATTTTCCCTGTAATCGGCACGCCGAGCGCCGGAAGCCCAAGCACCGTTGCAGCAATGATCGCCAACGTGACAACCGCGAGCGCAACGGGCTTTCCGGGGAATAGCCGCTCGCCGAGGACGATCAGGCCAAGCGCGACAACACCGACAACAACGACGACCGGCTGCGTCTGGCCGAGCTGCCCAAGCATCGTCCAGGTCCGGTCGAAGAAGTTATGCCCGCCGCCTGCAACCCCAAACAGGCTTGGCAACTGGGTCATCACAATGGTCAGGCCGGCGCCGGCCTTGAAGCCGACAAGAATACTGTCGCTGATCAGCTTCACCAGCGCGCTCAAGCGCAACAGCCAGGCGAAAAGACAAAGTGCGGCGACCGTAAGCGCGGTAAGGCTGGCGATATCGGCATAACGTTGCGCGTCGCCTTCCGCCATTGCGCCCACCGTTCCGGCGATCATGAGCGAAATGGCGGAGGTCGGCCCGATCGCAAGCTGACGCGAGGATCCGAGCAGCGCGTAACCCAACCCGCCCAGCAGGTAGCCGTAAATACCGACCTGCGGAGGCAGGCCTGCAAGTCCGGCATAGGCAAGGGAAACCGGAATGGCGTAGGCCGCCAGCGTTACCCCTGCCACGATGTCGCCAGGCAACCAGGCGGGCCGGTACTCCCTTAGCCATCTGGCTGGTGGAAACCACCAGAACCGCGACGGTCTTCCTTCGACTTCGATAGAATCCGCCATGGGATGCCGCGCGTTACCGGAATTCGGCCTTGCGTACGGACCCTGCCGGGGGGACGCTTGATTCATGTCAAGATATCCGCATCGCCTGGCCTGAACCACCGCGATTGCTACTTCAAACCTGGGCGGACAGCATGTCGATAGCCAGTGAAAACCACGCAATCGAACACCTGCGCAACGGACGCGAGGTTGAAATCCGCCCGCTTCGACCCGATGACAAGGACGACATGCTCGCCGCGATCGGCCGGACCGGAATGCAATCGCTGCAGCGGCGTTTTTTCGCCGTGAAGCGTGGTTTCTCGGAGAAGGAGATCGCTTTCTTCATGAATATCGACTTCAGCAACCACGTCGCATTGGTTGCGTTGGCCGATGAGGATGGGCGATCGGTTATTATCGGCGGGGGCCGCTACATTGTCGTCGAACCTGGACAAGCCGAGATCGCGTTTGTCGTCATCGACGCGTACCAGGGCCAAGGCATCGGGACACTGCTGATGCGTCACCTCGCTGCGATCGCGCGCGACGCCGGGCTTAAGGAGCTGATTGCCGAAGTCATGCCGGAGAACGCGGCGATGCGCAAAGTATTCGGCAGGTTCGGTTTCAGGCCTGCGGCCAGGCAAGAGCCCGGAGTCATTCATCTGGTGATGCAACTGGGCTAGACGGCGTGATGGAAACAGGCGCCTATCTCAGGACGGTGGGCGCGACCGGCGGCGGCGCGTCGAGCAGGACCGCGCGCAGCAACTCGCTGCCCCCGGACCAGAGAATCTGTACCCCGAGGCAGAACAGAATGAACGCTGACAGCCGCACCGCGATGTCGGTGCCGCCGGCGCCCAGCAGCCGTTGCACGCGATCGGCATAGGCAAAGGCGAAGTAGATCGACATCGCGATTGCCGTGACGCCGAGCAGGCAGGCGGCGACGAACATGATCTCTTCCGTTGGGTCGGCATACGACCCCTTGGAAAGCCCGAGGCTGATCACCACCGCGATCGTCCCCGGTCCCGTCGTCAACGGCAGGGTCAGGGGATAGAAGGCCTGATCGAGCGGGTTCCCCGCCGAGACTTCACTGGCCGAAGGTTCGAGTTCCTTGTGGCTACCCTCGTTGAGCAGCTTCCATCCCGATACGGCGACGATGAACCCGCCGGCGACGCGAAGGATCGGAATCGAGATTCCATAGAACTGCAGTACGACCGCACCGAGCAGCAGCGAGCACACCAGTACGATGAACGAATTCCGTGCTACGCGCCAGGCGAGGATGCGGCGGATTTCGGGCGTGGTGCCGCGCGTCAATCCAAGGAATACCAATGCCGATCCCGGTGGATTGACCACCGGAAAGATCGCCGCGAGCACGAGAAGAAACGCATGGAGGGCGGAGTTCATTCAAACCCGTTCGACGTGGACGGGGTCATCCTCCTCGAATGCGTCAGGCAAAGCAACCGTATGCGCCCCGTGCAGCGCTAGTGCGTCGTGCAATTCCGGCGGTGCGACATGGCGGTTTGCAGATTGTGCGGCAGGGAACGATTGCGACGTACAGCCTGCTGGCAGCGGTGCTGCTCGCCACGTTATTTCTACTCGTGAAATAGAAATGGAGTTCATTGATTGTTTGATCTGCGTCAATGCTTCTGAGGAGTTTCGGCAATAGACCCACTGCATCGCCAATCAACAGGAGGAAGGCCATGTTTCGTCTTGCTCTCACTGCGATAGCGGCAGTCGTTCTAGTCGGCGCCAGCCTCGTCCCGGATGACGCGTTCGCTCGTCGGGGCGGCGGTGGCGGGTTTCGGGGTGGAGGCGGCTTTCACGGAGGTGGCGGCCGCGGGTTCCATGGCGGCGGCATGCATGCCGGACGTTTCCAAGGCGGCGGCTACCGCGGCGGGCTGCGCCCGTCACATCCCATTGCAGGCCGCCCCGGGCGTCCCGGATATCCAATTGCCGGTCGTCCCGGCCGTCCGGGTTACCCAGTCGCAGGCCGCCCAGGTTACCCCGGAAGGTATTACCCATATCGCGGATATGGTGCGGCAGCGGCGGTGGGCGCCGCAGCGGCCGGCGCCGCGTACTATGGCGGCTATTACAATAATAACTGCTACGACGCGTACGGAAGTTGGATCTGTCCCGGCCAGTATCCGTATTGACGCGCACCGAGCGCAGGTTGGTGGCGATTGGGTTAGTCCTTACCGCCGTCCCTATTCCATTTTTGTCGATTCCAGGACGTCCACGCCGCTATCGTCCCGGTACCGCCAGGCAGCACCATGTCCCGTCGAGGTGATGCGGTGGTCGCACCTTATTTCGGAAGGCATTCCACGTTAAAGGCAATGATGATCTGGGCCGGGTCAGCCTTACCCAGATTCTTCAAGTCTTCCAAACCGCTTTTTAGCCTGGCTCCCGCCTCCTTTAGGCTACCTTCAAGCGTCGACTTGGCCGCCTTGCATCGCTTTTCATTCGAGAACTCCTGAAACACTACGGTTGGGAGCAGCCTCCATTCCGCCCTGTCATTGTGGCGGCCGGACTGACCGAGTAGGAGAAGACGTACATCAGGATCCACATCGGCATGCTCCACTTGTGATGCGACAACAGTGGCCTCAACGCCATCTGCCCGGCAGCTCTCCCGGATCGAAAGGCGTCGTTTTATTGGCCCGTTTCAAGCCACGCCAAGGCGCGATCCTTTTCGCCGAAGTCAAAGTGCCTGATGTTCGCCTGAACAAAGTGGCTGGCGATGCGCGGCACGATCTTCAGGAACCCGCTATCCGTGACGGCAGCTATGCGTTCAATCTGCCGATGGTGATCGGCGACGAATTTGAGATGCGATACCAGCGCGCCGAAGCTTTCCCAACCGGGAAACGACTTCGCATGGATCATGACGCCGACAAGCCTTCCGTTCGCTGCGATGAAGGGATCGACTTCTTTCGCGAGTCGCTCGAAATCCGCGCTTTCCAGCGGCCCATCGGGAGCAATGAGAAGAATATGATGGTCTCGCAGCAATTCAAATTTGATCATGGCATTGTTCGCTCGATGCCTTCGGGTGGCTGGCTGCGCCGACTGCACATGCCGGCTAGGGCTCGTATCGCCGACGGTGATCCCGATCGACCGTTCTCTCAACGCGCCCGCCGGCCGTTGATCCAGATCAAAGCCATTCGACTGTGGGGTGACCGCGCGTCAGAGCGCTCACGCGCAGACCAGGAGCCGGTCTCCGATGGGCGGAAAATTTGTGCGACGAGAAGATCGGGTGCAGGGCGTAACGATCACGAGCCCTCTACAACCCCCGCCGATGCTCTTTTGAGTGGCTCTATCAGCGACTTCGCGGTGAATGGCTTTGCCAGATAGGCCAGGCATCCGGATTGGAGCGCAGCGGTGCGAATAGCGGGGCTGTCGTTTCCGGTCATGTAGATGACCGGTACAGAAATGTTCGCTGCTTTAAGACGGTTCCTCAGCTCGATGCCCGACCCATCGCCCAGGTTAATGTCGAGAAGGACGCAAACCGTATTTCCGAAATCGCCGTAGTTTACGAACGCCTCCGCAGACGGAAACAGCAAGGAAGCGTAGCCGAACTGCCGCAGCAGTCGCGCTACACTCCGCAGCATTGCGGGGTCGTCATCGACGACAACAACAAGGTTACGATCTGGCAAAAAACATCTCGAAAATGCGCAAGAGAATACTGAGGTACTATAGTAAGTTGCCGCATGTGTCGATCAACCAGAGGCTGTCGAGCAGGCCGGTCGGTTGAGTTTTTCATGCAAACGAAAAGTGCCTGGAATAGACATTGCCATCTCAGCTTGGCGGGATCTTACAGCGATCACTGCACATCAAACTTCAACCATTGCCTGGCTCTCACCTGTTTGGCCCGCGTCTGATCGATATAGGGTCCGATGAGCTTGTTCAGCGCCCTGATGACCTGGTCGTACTCGTCGGCGCAACCCTCGGCTCTTTCTCCGGGTAGATATTTTTTGTCTACGAGATCGGCGAACAGCTTGGAATCTGCCCCGTATGCCATGCACAGAACGTTGTAGAAACGCTGCGCCGGAAGGCCGTGCTCGTCGGCGAAAGGATGCTTTTTAGTACTCGGTTGAGATGCGTCAATGTTATATGAGTAGGCTACTCCGTAAATTAATCTCCGCGCATCGCTCTCGGCGAACTGCAGCAGGACATATGCGGCAAACTGATCCGCTGCGTCTTCCTCGCGTCCCAAAACCGGCACGGAGAGATAATCAAACAACGCGTGGCCGACCTCATGCAGGAACACTTCGAGTGTCGGTCCCACTATAGCGTCCGTCCGGGTTACGCCGGCCGGCGTCGTTTCCTTGGGAGCGTTCCGCAGGATGTCTTCAAGGTACTCGTAGCAAACAGTGACGGCGTCATCTGCATACCAGGCGTTAGATTCTCCATCGCACCCCTTAACCTTCAACAGGAGCACACGCGGTAGACGCAATGCGCTCAAAAGGCCTTTGAATTTTTCGAGAACTCGCTGTTCTTTTAGCAGCTGAAATAGAGCTTCATGGGCTGAATTCTTGGGTGCTACATAGGAACTTTGAATCCGATCCGCCCGCAAAATGAGGGATTTCCCGGCGGCTGCACACTCCGAATTCAGGCTCGCGCCAATCAGGATCAAGAGTGCGGCAAATACCTTCATAGGGACTCCCATCCCCAAAAAGGGGACGCGCGGTGACCGGGCCCGGCATGTCCGAAAAGTGTGCTTCAAGCAGCAACGGGCGGGGACGCCCAACGGGCCACCCTTGGTGCCCATCAAGCGCTCCGCCGATTTCTTCGCAGGGTTGCGGTTACTTTGGTGCTCCGGGCGTTTCTGGCCCTGCTTTCATCTTTTTCTTCTTATAGCCGCGCCGGTCAGCACGCCGAGCCGCGCCAGCAACGCTCACGGGGGAGAGTGGCTGACCAACGCGGGCCTCGGCATCCGTTGCGGTCACCAGCGTCGCCGGCACCGCGAGGCCCGACGCAATCGCAAACCCGAGCAGGGGAAAAAACCCCCGACGCGAAATCACTTCCGACTTGATCTTTTCAATCATCGCAGCCTCCTGTTAGGCGTTAAGCCCTAACTGACGAGGCCGCTGCGACCTTTGACCTGGATCAAGCAAATCCCGAACTTCGATGTCCGCTAGGGTCGATCGCGTCGTCTTGGCCATCGGCCGGCCACTTCAGCTCTATCCCGATCGGCGGACATCATCGGACGGCCGGAGCAAAGAACCGGACATGTCCAGTGCGACCAACTCTCGATCGGGCCGGGTCCGTGCCACCGCCGTAATACAAATATCCTTAAGCTGTTACCATTCCGTCACGGATTTTGGGCGCTGCTCGTGCCCTAGTATTGAATTCCCGTCGTAACTTAATGCCTCGCGGTTCACGGGCCGCTTTTTGGTAGCTGCCACTGGTTGCAAATACCGCCCAGAGGTTTGCAATGGGATCGAACGAGCCAGGAATCCGCCTCATTGGCTGTGCGGCCACCGCCGCAGCTCTCCTGCTTTGCCCTAATGTTTCACATGCCGACCAGGGCGGCGGCTCATTCTGGTTTCCGGGGCAGTTTGCGAATCTCGTCGCCGTGCAGCAGACACCGGGCTGGGCGCTCAGCGTGAACTACTACCATTCCAGCGTCGCCGCAGCCGGGAGCGCTGCCGCGGCGAGAGAGATCCTGGCCAGCGGAATTCCCGCGAACGTAAAGGTCAATCTGAATCTGAGCCTGATCGCGCGGGCCGATCTGGTCACGCTTGCGCCATCCTATACTTTCGCGGCGCCGGTGCTTGGCGGTCAGTTGGTCGCAGGCATCGCCGGCCAGTACGGCAGGGCCGCCGCCAGTATCGCCGGAACACTGACCGCGATAGCCGGACCGCTGGTGGTGACGCGCAGCGGAATGCTCGAAGGCTCGCTTACTTCCTACGGGGACCTCGCACCATTCGCGGAGCTGCTATGGAATTATGGCGTCAACAACACCATGGCTTACGTCGCAGGCAATATTCCCGTCGGCGACTATGATCCGATGCGGCTTCCCAATATCGGGCTCGGGCACGGCGCGATCGACGCTGGAGGCGCCTATACCTATTTCAACGCGGCGACCGGAAACGAATTCTCGGGCGTCGCCGGCTTTACCTACAATTTCACGAACCCCGACACGCAGTACCGCAGCGGCATCGATTTCCACTTCGACTGGGGCGCATCGCACTTTCTCACCAAACAGCTTTTCGTCGGCATTGCCGGATACGCCTACCAGCAAATCACGGACGATTCCGGCCAAAACCCAATCCTCGGCGGCTTCAGGTCTCGCGTTTTCGGCGTTGGTCCGCAAGTCGGATACAGCTTCCCGGTCGGAGACATGCAGGGCTCCCTGGGGTTGAGGGGATACGGCGAATTCAGTGCAGCCAACCGTCCGTCGGGATGGAATACGTGGTTGACGTTCGCGATTTCCCCAACCGCGCCTGCCGCGATAGCACCCACGAAGCATCCGGTTGTGAAATAGGCTTTGTCCAAACTGAACATCGGCGGCGATCGGCCGACGTCTCGAATGGGTCAGAATTGGACCCGACTGCGCTTTGGCAACAGGTCCGTGTTGCCCCCGAAAGCTTAGTCTGCTTACCGCTCAAAGCAGACCGGGCGCGGCAGCATGTTGCCGCCGTCAGGGCACGACGACATCAGTGACCGCTCAACACCAGCGTCTTGATCGGCAACAACAGCGCCTGGATTCGCAGCAGCAGGGCGTGAACTAGTCCGACCGCGTCCACGGCGTGCAGGCCGAAACTCCTGGCTGTGCTGAGTTTCCCCGAAGAGATCAGTTCGTGGTTGCTGGTATAGGCATTGACGATGCAACTGCTTCCCGCCGTAACCCCGTCGATCCCGCCCTGGTAGAGCGGCTCCAGGAATACCAGGATCGTGCCCGGCCTTACCGTGTTCTGCGCTTCGAGAAGCTGTTCGCCGCCGCGGAACTGACCGGCCGCGATATAGTCCTGAACGCCGGTGATGATCATCGGAATGATGGTCCATGGCATCGAGACGCAGGTGGCTTCCGCCACCATACCAGGTTTGAGGACCTGCGCCTCGATCTGCCCGAAGCCGGCCTGCAGCGCACGTTTTCCGGCTCCCTCGGGTATCAGGATTCCGGCGGGCCGCATCAACGGGTTGACGACGTCACCGACGCGAAGGAAAAACTGCTCGACGCGTCCTGCCACGCCGGCCCGCACAAAGGTCTTGTCATATTCGACCTGCGCCTGCGCAAGTGCGGCTTCCGCGCTCGCCCTTTCGGCCGGCAACAGCGTCGTGACCCGCAACTCGGCGGACTGCTTCGAGGCGTTGGCGGAATCGAGCGAGCCTCGTCGCCCGTCGACCAGGACCTGAAGCTTTTCGATGTCGCGCTGCGCCACGATACCCGGATTGCGCCGCTGCAGCTCGCTCTTCACGTCGAGCTCATCTTGCGCCTGCTGAAGCGAACTCTTCGCTTCCTGTATCTGACCTTCTGTCTTCGCCACATCGGCTTGCGCGGAAATCAGCGAGGCGTCGACCTCGGCAATTTTCCGTCGCGCCGTTTCCAGCGCGGCCTCCTGCTTGGAACTGTCGAGCCTGAATAGCAGGGCGTCCCTGGCGACGGGCTCGCTGTAACCGACATTGACCTCGGCGACGCGCCCGATGGTTTCGGGAACGATCGGCACCGTCCTAAAAAACAGTGTCGCGGTGTTGCTCGACGGATGGAAGTAGAAGATCAGGGTGATGAGTGAGACCGTCAGCATCAGACAGGAGACGATGCCCCACCTCAGTTCGAACCAGACCGAAAAGAAGGTGATCTCCTTGCCGATGCGCTTGCCCTGCGCGTAGCGGCGGTACAGATAGTCCGGCAGGATCGTGAGCATGGAACAGATCAGCAGCTCAAGCATGGCCGTGCGCCTCCTGCTTCGGTGCCACGGCAATCGCATCGCCTTCGGTTTCTTCCGGCCCCTGATCGACGGCGGCTGGCGCACCGCCAGCGATCTTCTCCACCGAACCCGCTATGCTGCGCAACGGCGTGCCGAAGTCCGGAAGGTCGATCAGCGCGAGCAGCAGGCCGGCGATCCAGAACAGATGGATGTGGGTGAAGAGCGCGAGAAGGCCGAGAACCGCGACGATCTCGAACTGCAGTTTCTGCGACTTGTGCGCCATCTGTTCAGGCAGCGCATGCAGTCGCAGATAGAAGTTGCCGACGGCCAGCACCACGACGATCAGAAAGATGCCCATCACCACCATCCAGACGTCGGTTTCACCGGGCGCCGTGATGAAGGGTGGCAGATGGTGGGGAGCCAGTGGATGAACCTGATCGCTCACAACAACCCCCGCCTATTTCAGCCGTATCGTTACTCCGCCGACCGCGGCCGACAACTCCGCGCCCACTCTTGGGCCACTGAGCTGCAGGATCACGCCATTGGCATTCTGCAACTGAACGCCGCCAGCGCCGGCGGCGATCGCCCCGCCGGCGCCGATCACGCTGTAAGAACCTTCAATCGAAGCCGGCCCCCTCAGGTTGAGCGCGCGTCCGACAAGCTTGCTGGTAGAGGCGCCGATCGTGAAACCGACGCTCATGCCCGAGACCGTAAACGGATAACGGTGGCCCCGGAAGACCAGCACGCCTTCGCCGCCGCCGACACCAATGACCAGTCCGCCTTTGGTAAAGACGACTGCGACCTGACCGATTTCGGCCCGCGACGTCGTGCTGACGCCGGCTACACCCGCGAGCAGGGCAATCAGAGCAACGCTTGCAGCAAGCTTCCTCATGACTTTTCTCCTTCGTGCTTGCGTTTACTTCGCCGGAACGGGCTTTGACGCCTCGTACACGTCTCTGTAGCCACGGGCGATCGCCCGAACGCCTCGACCGATGTCGTCGTAAGCATCGTCAGGCAGATTCGCGAGCGACACGCGCATCGACCAGTTAGGCGCCTCGAACCCGCCGCCGTTGAGCAGCACGATGCCGTGCGTCTCGGCCAGGCGGAAGGTGAGATCGAGCGGGTGGATATTCTTCTTCAGGTGCTCCACCGCTTCATCGCCGATGTTCTTGCGTGCCCAGAACTCGAAGTCGATAAGGGCGTAGTAAGCATCGAAGTGAGGGTTCGCGGGAACCTCAAGCGCCAGACCTTCAATCAACGCCTTCATGCGCCGATGGACGATGGCCATGCACGCCTTCTGGTAATCCTTCTTCGAATCCATCAGTTCGTAGAGCGAGAACATCGTCATCATCACCTGCTGCGGCAACGAAAGCCCGGCGGTGTGATTGAGGCCGATGTCGCGGCTGTCGGCGACGATGCGGTCGATGAATTTCAGTTTGCGCGGCTCGAGCGTGATCGGGCCGTAGCGCTTGTCCAGCGCTTTGACGTGTTCGGCCGGCAATTTGGCGATCATCTTGTCGAAAATGTTGTTCTCGTGGACGGCGATGGTGCCAAGTCTCCAACCGGTGCAGCCGAAATACTTGGAGTAGGAATAGACGCCGATGGTGTTTTCCGGAAGCTCGCCGAGCAGCGAGCGGAAGTCCTCGACGAATGTTCCGTAGACGTCGTCCGTCAGCAGCATCAGATCGGGCCGCTTGGTTTTGACGAGCTTCACGATCTTGGCGATCGTCTCCCTGCTCATCGCCATGCCACTGGGATTGCCGGGATTGACGACGAAGAAGGCCTTGATCTTCGGGTCTTCCAGCTTCTTGATTTCCTCGTCCGAATACTGGAAGCGGTTCTCTTGCGGCGCCCTGATATTGACAACCTTGAGGTCGTAATCCTCAAGATGCGTCATTTCGAGATAGGGCGTGAAGATGGGCGTGCCCAGCGCAATCGTATCGCCGGGGAACAGCAGCCGGTTCGCCTTCAGCGATTTGAAGATGTAGCACATCGCGGCAGTGCCGCCCTCGACGGCGTAGATGTCGAATTTGCCGGTCGGGTGCGGAGTGCCGCACATCGCCCACATCAGATACTGGTGCACGATGCGCTCGTTGTGGACCAGCATGCGATCGGGCACCGGATAGCGGTCGCCGATGATCGAATCGACGAGTTCGTGGACGAATGCATCAGGGTCGAAGTTGAAGGTCTTGATCGCGAACTTCACCATCGCGGGCAGGAACTCTGCGCCGGGCATATCCGCGTGCTTCGCGAGCCAAGCGTCGAGGCGCGCCGCGATGCCTTTGGGCTGCGGCATGCCACCGATCCCGGGAGATTCCTCCATCGTCCGTTTGCTTTCGGTGATGGCGAACTGGCCGAGCAGGAAGAAACCTTCGCGCGGCGTGGTGGCGACCCAATTCGGATTGCCGCGGCCGGCGTCCAGGAACGCGGACTGGGTCGCCTGCGACGTGGCCTTGGCAAGGGCGATCAGTTCGTTCTTGATCTCGAACGGACCCAACACCTCGAATTTCTTCAGCGTCATAATGTCGGCCATGATTTTCTCCTGTTTTTGCGAGTTTCTATCGACGAGTGGTCGTAAAGGGGAAGTTGGCGAGCACGGACCTACCGACGCAGGCTCACCAGGATTTCTCGCCGCTAGGTCAGCAGCATTACGAGCACCATGCCCCAGACGGTCAGTAGCGTGTTTCCGACCGCGTAGGTGACGGTGTAACCGAGACCGGGAATCTGGCTCTTGGCGCGATCATTGATCATGCCGAGCGAGGCGGTGGTGGTCCGTGCACCGGAGCAGCACCCGAGCACGAGGGCGTCGTCGAACTTGAACAGATATTTGCCGACATACATCGCCAGGACCAGAGGCACGGTCGTGACCACCACGCCCCAGAGAAACAGGCTGAATCCGAGCTGTTGCAGCCCGGCGACAAAGCCCGGCCCCGACGCGATGCCGACCACCGCGATGAACACGTTCAGACCGACCGAGTTCATGAACCAGACCGTGGACGACGGAATCCGGCCGAAGGTCGGGTGCACGGAACGCAGCCAGCCGAAGAACAGGCCGGCGATCAAGACGCCGCCGGAGGTCGAAAGCGTCAGCGGCACGCTGCCGACCTTGTAGACCATGGCGCCAAGCAAAGCTCCGATCGTGATCGCCGCGCCGATGAAAGCCACATCGGCCACGTCGGTCACCTTGTCCGGATAGCCCAACAATTTGGTCGCAGCCGCCACGTCCCCGGTACGACCAACGATGGTCGCGATATCGCCTCGCTGAAGCTGGGTGTTTGGCAGGATCGGAATATCGGTCGCGGTGGCGCCACGAACGATCTTGCGCAGGAACACGCCGCGCGCGGCCGGCGAATTGACCAGTTCAGCCAGCGTTTTCCCGTCGACCTCCTTACTCGTCACATAGACGTCGACGCCTTCGACCGGCACCGCCAGCAGTTCACGGTCGTTGACCTCCTCGGCGGTCGCGCCGATCAGATTGACCAGCACTTCGCGCCGGCCGGCGATAGCCACGATGTCTCCTTCGGCAATCACCGTATCGCCGGTCGCGTCCATGATGGTTTCGCCACGCCGCATACGCTCGATGAAGACGCGATGTTCGGGAAGCAAGGCCTCCGCCTGCTGCACCGTCTTGCCGACGATCTGCGCTCCCGTCCGCACCCGATACGCGCGCAACTCGAACTGGTACCAGGCCGTGCCGGGACCGCCGGATTCCCTTTTGCCGCCGTGCTTCTCCTCATAGCGCTTGCACGCCGCCTCAAGGTCGATGCCGAGCATCGCAGGACCGAACAGCGCCAGAACGATGGCGGATCCGATCGTTCCGAAAATGTAAGTGACAGCGTAGGCCACCGGCATCGCATCCAGCAGCTTCTTGGTTTCCTCCGGCGAAAGACCAAGGCGGTTGATCGCATCGGTCGCCAGGCCCATCGAAGCGGAAATCGTCTGCGATCCGGCATAGAGTCCCACGGCGGAGCCGACGTTGTAGCCCGCCAGCTTCGCGCCGAGATAGGCGGCTCCCAGGCAGAAGAAGCACACCACCACGGCAAACAAAGCTTGCGGAACGCCGTCCTTCGCGATGCCGCGCACGAATTGCGGGCCGACGCCGTAACCAATGGCAAACAGGAACATCAGGAAGAACACCGGCTTGAGCGGACTGCCGATCTTGATGTCAAGCTGTCCGATGATCACCGCGGCAATCAGGGTGGCCGTTACCGCTCCCAGACCGAGGCCTTTATAGGTGAAGGAGCCGAAGTAATATCCGAGCGCCAGCGACAGAAAGATCGCGATCTCCGGATAGTTGCGAAGCGTCTGTACAAACCAATCGATCATGGTATCACCCCTTCCTGTAACCGCGTCCTATTCCGCCGCATCCTTGATGCCGCGTGCGCGGGAATGGCGATCGCCGAATTTCGCCAACGCCTCCGGCCGCACCAGCTTCAATCCTTCCGTGGCGTCGTAGCCATGGATTTCCTTGACATCGAGCTTGCGCATGAAGTCGATGGTCTCCTGGGTAATGACCTGACCGGGCACCATGATCGGGAAGCCGGGGGGATACGGAATAACGAAACTGGCCGAGACCAGCTCCGGACCGCTCTTCAGACGCCGGTCGATCTCGGCATCCGCAAGGCGGATATACTCGCATCCGGCCGCGTCGTAGGCGGCGTAGAAGCCGCTCCGGATATCGCCTTCATTGGTCTTCTCGCCAGCATCGCCCCGGAAACCGTCGTGGAAGCGCGAAAAGTTCGGCAGGTCGGGCACGTCGGTCATCAGGCTCTTCACCCGGGCGTCGAACGTCTTGCGAGCGTTCGCACCGCCCTGAGCGAGAGTGCGGTCGATCTCGCCGCTGATCTCGGCGAGGACTCGAATGAGATGCGCGACATCGCTGCGGGTGTTGTTGATGTTGGACTGGAAAAGCACGGAATTGCGCGAGGTCTTGTTGACCTGGATGCCGTAGCGGTTGGCAAGGATTCCCTTGAACTGGGTCCCGTCGAACCCGGCCGTCCCGCAGACCAGCGTCATGCGGGTGGGATCGAGACAGAACTCGTCCTCCTGCAGGCTGCGGCGCGCGACCACCCAATTGGCGCCCGGCGCGAGGAAGTCGACAAAGCCGCTTTCGCGGTATTCGGCCGGCACCATCTTGTCGGCGCCGAGAATGCTGAAATATTTCGAAATCAGCGGATTTGCCGCGACCGCCTGCCGGATGGCGAAGGCGACCTCCATCGCGTTGGCGACCAACCCAAAGCCCTCCAGTTCCATCTGGCGGCGCGCTACATCGAGGCTGGCGATCAGTTGCTGGTTGGGACTCGTCGAGGCGTGGGTAAATACGGCTTCCTTGAATTGTTGCTCCACGCTGTGGAATTCGACGTCCTTGACCAACAGCATCGATCCCTGCCGCAGTGCCGACATCGATTTGTGCGTGGAATGGGTCTGGTAGACCCGTAGCCGCACGGCCCGCGGGTCGGGGATCAGCCGCGTCTTCAGGAGCAGGTCGTCGGACGGATCGTCGCCGAGATCGGCGCGCTGCTTCTCGAACGCCTGGACGGATTCCGGATCGCGTATCCAGACTTCGATGTCGCTGGCGGCGCCCATCGCCGTGCGCGGCCGCAGGAAGGGTGAAAATCGCGCGAAGCCGAACCAGGCTTCGTCCCACAGGAAAATCAGATCCGGCTTGATGGCGAGACATTCCTCCATCACCCGGCGCGTGTTGTAGATGTGGCCGTCGAACGTGCAGTTCGTCAGGTCGATCATCTTGACCCGATCCAGCCTGTTCTCGCTCTTCAGGTTGAGCAGCGCCTGCTTGATGATTTTCAGCGGCACCGCGCCGTACATCGAGTATGCCGTCATCGGAAATGCCTCGACGTAAAGCGGCTGGGCGCCCGCCAGCACCATTCCGTAGTGATGGGATTTGTGGCAATTGCGGTCGACGATCACGATGTCACCGGGGCCGATCAGCGCCTGCACCGCCATCTTGTTCGATGTCGAGGTTCCGTTGGTGACGAAGAACACGTAGTCGGCCCCGAAAGCCCTCGCCGCCTTCTCCTGCGCGTTTTTGATGTTGCCGGTCGGCTCCAGCAGACTGTCCAGCCCGCCGGTGGTGGCGCTGCTCTCCGCAAGGAAGAGATTCATTCCGTAAAACTCTCCCATGTCCCGGATCCAGTCCGACTTGAACACGGATTTGCCACGCGCGATCGGCAGCGCATGGAATGTTCCGATCGGGCGCTGGGCGTATTTCTTCAGATTGTCGAAGAATGGGGTTTCGAACCGGTCCTGCACGCCTTCCAGAATGGCGAGATGCAGTTCCAGCAGTTCTTCCACCGAATAGAAGATCCGGCGAAGCACGTCAGCCTCGGGATTTCCCGCCAATTGTTCGACATTCCGGTTCGACATCAGATAGAGGTCGAGTTCGGGACGCACGCGCTTCAGCGTGTGTGCCAGCCGCAGCGCGGAATCGGTCGCGCCAAGCGGCTCGATCGACGCGGTCAGCGTCCGCAGGACCGGTGCGTCATGTCTCGATTTCTGTGCAAAGCCTTCATTGATAATGACGGCCGCTATGTCGGGATTGATCATGGCGGCGCAAAAGGCGTCTTCGAAGCTTCCGACGAACACCGGCTCGTAGACAAAGCTGTCCAGCGGACGACGGAGCCTGCGCCATTCGGCGCACAGATTTGGCCAGTTCGTCGCCGCCACGCCGGTGACGATCAGCACCTCGAAGTACGGACGATGCGATTCCTGCCGCCCCATCGACGGAGGAAGCAGATCGGTTAGAGCGCGCTCGCCGTCGTCGTGAATATCCCAATCGTTCGCGTGCTGGCGGAACGACCTCGTTTGCAGGGATTGCATGATGCGGGTCGCGAGCGCCGCTGTGGCTGACGCACCGCCCGAGGCCGCGGCCTCCTTCAAGGTAGCCATCAGGCGCTGGCCGGGATAGCCGTGAAATTCTTCCGTGACCTCGATTTCGCCGAGCAGGGTGTCGAAGCGGCTGCGATTCCCCGAGCCGTCGGACCAGGCATTCGCGGCGTCCACCAGGAAGCGCCAGTGATCGGCTCTCGCGCCGGGTCCGGAGAAAAACTGATCAATCCGGTGGTCCTGAGTTTGCTTTTCGTTAGCCATCGCTCTCTCCCGCTCGCCTGTCTCGGCGGGAGCAACCTTGGCGGTGCCCAGCCGGGGGAGTCTTGATCCATGTCAAGTTACCTGTCGGACGATGACCGCCGACCCGCGGCGGGCCCTCCAGCTTGATCTGAATCAAACGGCTCACCCGGACCCGGTCCGACCTTGCGGCAGGCCTGCCTGGGGGACCCCTGCAATGGACACCGTCAAATGGGTTATTTCGACAGCACCGGAAATCTTCCTGCTGCTGGCGGTAGCGCTTGGAACCATTCTTGGGCGCGTGCGGATTGCGGGATTTGCACTCGGCACCACCGCCTGCATCCTGATCGTGTCCGTGCTGCTCGGGCTGCTGGGGAATTTCGTAATCCCTCCGCTGCTCAAATCGATCTTCTTCAGCCTGTTCGTTTTCACGATCGGCTATAAATCGGGGCCCGAATTCTTCGCCTCGCTGAGCCTGCGGACCTTGGCGCAGGTCGGCGTGGCGGTCGTCGTCAGCATCACCGGCCTTGCCATCGTCCTCGCCTTCGCGCTGACCTTTCACCTCGATGCGGGCACGGCTTCCGGCCTTGCGGCCGGCGCCCTCACCCAGTCATCCATCATCGGAACGGCGTCGGGCGCACTCGCGACGCTTGGTCTTCCCGACGACGTCTTGCGCCAGCAACAGGCGAATGTCGCGGCAGGTTACGCCGTCACCTACATCCTCGGCTACATCCTGACGCTGCTGTTTGTGCCGTTTGCCGCACCCTGGCTGATGGGGATTAACCTCAAGGAAGAAGCCACCAAGCTGGAGGCCGAGCTTTCCGGAGGCAAAGCCCCCAAGACCGGAAGCCTGGGCTACCAGAAGTTCAAGGCCCGGGCTTACCGGGTCTCCGCCGCCGCTGGGCAGACGGTCGGCGCAATCGAGGATCGCATCGGCCAGCGAGTCGTCGTCGAACGCATCGACCGCGGCGGCAGTGACGTCGGCACCTCAAGGATGACGGTTCTTGAAAGCGGCGATGAAATCGTGCTCGCCGGACCGGTGGCGGCGCTCGTCAGGGCCGGCGCTTCGATCGGCCCTGAAATTGAAGGCGCCGAGGTGTTGCGCGAGGTATTGGGCGATGCGCTCGGCGTTCTCGTCACCAACCAGGCGATGCACGCGCGCAGCGTGGCCGAAATAGCCGCATCGGTCGGCGATGCCGCGCGCGGGGTATTTATCCGGGATCTGACACGCCGGGGGCAGGAAGTTCCGGTTACGCCGGAAACGAATATCTATCTTGGCGACGTGATGACGCTGGTAGGCGCAACGCACGACGTCGAGCGCGCGGCGGCCAAAGTCGGACAGGTGCTGCGTTATGGCGACCGGACCGACATCGCCTTCCTCGCGGCGGGCATTGCCGCCGGCCTGCTGATCGGATTGCTCAGCATGAAAGTCGGGTCTTTCGCGGTGACGCTGGGAGGCGCCGGCGGCACCCTCCTGCTGGGACTAATCTGCGGCTGGCTGCGGACGCGCCACCCCACCGTCGGCAACCTCCCCCCCGCCGCGCAGCAGACCATCAGCGACATCGGCCTCGGCGGTTTCATCGCCGCCATCGGCCTTGCCAACGGCCCGGCGGCGCTGGCGGCCATTCAATCCCATGGCTTGCTGCTGCTTTCCCTGGGCCTGGTCGTCACGCTGGTTCCGCTGGCGGTCGCGACGGTCGTGGCGCATCGCATTCTGCGGCTAAACCCGGTCATCATCTGCGGCGCGCTCGCTGGGGCAATGACGGTGGATGCGGCCGTCACGGGATGTTGTGAGCAGGCCGACAGTCAGACCCCCGTACTCGGAGTCGCCGTGCCCTATGCGGTCGGAAACGTACTCCTGACCATCCTCGGTCCCGTGATCGTGACACTCACCAATACTGGATGAGGCATGGCCTGGATGCATTCCCTCGAGCCAAGACCGCGACGTCCCGGACTGCTGTCAGGAAGGACGCTCGTCGTGCTCCGGCATTTGCTGCGTGTTCTCGCCATCTACGTGGTTGTACTGCTGGTGTTGGCGGTCGCGGCCTTCGCCGAGGACCGATCGGCCGATCGGGCGATCCAGGAGGAAGTATGGGCGATCCCGATCACGCTGCCCACCATCGCGTATGTGGTCCGCCCTGTCGGCGATGGCCCGTTCCCGCTGCTGATCATGAATCACGGCGTTTCGCTCAACCAGCGGGAACGCAGCTTCTTTCCGCTCGTCGAATTCCGGGATGCCGCGATGTGGTTTGCACGGCGAGGCTACATGGTCGTGGCGCCCACCGGATCCGGGTACGGCGCCGCGGCGCTCGATGACCCCGAGCGTGGCCTTTATTCGGTATTCTACTCAAAGATCGGCGGTTGCGACAATCCGAACTTCCGCGACGCCGGATTTGCGGTAGCGCTGATCGACAAGTGGATCATCGACTACATGACCGGGCAAAAACTGATCGTGCCGGACAACGTGATTGTGGTCGGTCAATCCGCCGGCGGTTGGGCCGCGCTCGCGCTGTCGAGCCAGAACCTGCCGGCGGTACGGGCGATCATTACATTCGCGGCGGGCCGCGGCGGACGCGTCGGCGGCAAACCCAACAACAATTGCGCACCGGACAGGCTGGTCGCGGCAACCGGCGAGCTCGGGCGGTCCGCCCGCACCCCCATGCTGTGGATCTACATCGAGAACGACACCTTCTTCGGCCCGGCTTTATCCCGGCGAATGCATGAGGCCTATACTGGCGCCGGCGGAAACGCGGAATATCACCTGCTTCCACCGTTCGGCAGCGACGGCCATTTCCTGATCACGTCGCCCGACAGCATTCCGTTGTGGGCGCCTTTGGTCGGATCGTTCCTCGACAAGCACGGATGAAACCGTTGCAACGAGTTGGAGGCGAAAGATGGCAAAGCAGCGATCCCTTGACGGGCCAAATCTGCTGACAGCAATGCTGGTCCTGTTGCTGCTGCATCTCGGCATGGTGTCCGCGTCCGCTCAACAGCCCGCGAAGCCGGACGGTAGTCCTTCAAATGCGCCTGCCCGTCAGGAGTTCGCACCGCGCGGGCAGCGCACGGCAAGAGAGATCATATATTCCGATTGGCGCAAGACTTGTTTCAAGGCGCATGAAACGAACACGGTGTGCCGGACTTCGATCAGCGGCACCTTCGAAACCGGCCAGTCCGCGATCCGCATTGACCTGATCGAACGCGAGGGCGACCCGGCCGCGCGGCTGCAATTGTTCCTGCCCGTCGGCCTCTACCTCCAGGCCGGGGTCAAACTCACGATCGACCAGGGAGCCGGCTGGCGGATTCCCTTTGTCTGGTGCCTTACCAATACCTGCATCGCGGCCGATGTGGCCGATCCGGAATTGCTCAGGCAAATGGAGACAGGCCAGAAGCTCCTGCTCGAGGTGGTGGACTCCAGCGTGTTAAGCGTGAGCACGGTGTTGCCGATCGACCAGTTCACCCCGGTTCGGGAAGGGGCTGCCGCGCAGACTTTCGAGCAAGCCATCGACGAGTGAGGTCCGAAGACGATGGTCTATGCCAGACCGGCACACACTTTCTCAAGGGGCTCGATCAGGGACTTCGCCATGAACGGCTTCGTCAAATAGGCAACGCATCCGGATGCCACGGCGGCGCTGCGGATAGCAGGATTATCATTGCCGGTGATGTAGATCACCGGCAATGAAATTCCCGCTGCCTTCAGACGACGCCTGAGGTCAATGCCGGAGTCCTTGTTCAGGTTGATGTCGAGGATCACGCAACAGGCCGCATCAAAATCCGCGTAATTCTGAAAGGCCTCCGCGGACGCAAACAGAATACTGTCGTAACCGTGTTCACGCAGTAGCCGCTTTATCCCCTTGAGCATTCCAGGGTCATCATCGACGACAAAGACGAGATTTCTATTTGGCAAGGCCCGTATACCCATCGCTCGGCCGCCGGGGAACTTTTGTTCCACAAATCAACCTAAAGCGGCATATTCCTTTCGTATTATCGACGAAACAGGATTCCTATTGTCCCATGGGACAATACAAGCAGATCCCGTTGACGGACTTAACTCGTCTGTCGGGTACCCGATCGATCTGCCAAGACACCAGCCCGCTCAGCAAGGGAGACCAATTCCGCGAGCGACGGGACTTGCATCTTTTCCATTACCTTGTGGCGATGGGCTTTGATCGTGCGTTCGGTCGTGCCCAGCACGTTGGCAACCTGCTTGTTGGTCTTGCCGCGAATGACCAGTTCGAACACCTCGCGCTCGCGCGGCGTCAGTGTAGCGATCTGCGCGCGAACAAGGTCAAGCTTGAGTTTCTGATTGCGCGTTGCTTGATGACGCGCCAACGCCCGCTCTACCGCGTCAACAAGTTCTTCCGACGACACCGGCTTGGTGAGAAAATCTTCCGCGCCTGCCTTGATGGCCCGCACCGTGGTCTGCACATCCGCGTAGCCGCTGAGGAACACGATCGGCAAGGTCGAGCCGAGTTCGCTTAGACGTCCCTGCAACTCCGGACCGCTCAATCCCGGTATCCGGACATCGAGGAGAATGCAGCCCAGTTCACTCTCGCTCGGCAGGCCATCGAGCAATTCCTGCGCGGACGGGTAAATCGCAACCTTGTAGCCGGCCTTCTTCAAACGGCGTTCGATCGCCGTCCTGAAAGAAGCGTCGTCATCGACGACATGCACAAGCCCCGTCAAAATACTCTCCGTGATGCGAGCGGGAGAGACAAACGAACCTCCGCGCCGCTTGTTATCCCCGAAAGGGTGCGCCCGGACGTTCGGTCACATGGCCTTTGGTCCATTGTACCTCAGGACAATGACCCTCAAGACAATAGCTCATCATGCCGCCGTTGGTTTAACACAATCTCGGCAAAATCGACCCATCGATTTTGGCCCGGCAATGCGCGCCGCGCGGATGTGAACAATTTGTGTCAAACAAGGGGGCATCCATGTTGATCAACGTCAATTCCCATCCCGGCAGCCAGCCGAAGGCCCTCGGAGGGCTTGGTCAGTTGTCCCGCGCCCGGGTAATCCTCAGCGAATTCAAATACGACCGAGGGTCCGAGATATACGGCCAGGACGAACCGGCCGACTACATCTACCAGGTCGTTGAGGGGGCGGCGCGCAGCCACAAGCTCCTGTCCGATGGCCGGCGCCAGATCGGCGCCTTCCACCTGCCCGGCGACATTTTTGGGCTGGAGAACGGCGCGGTCCACCGCTTCACCGCGGAGGCGATCGTCGATACGACCGTGCGGCTGATGAAGCGGTGCAGCCTGGAGCACGTCGCCGAAAGCGACGCACTGGTCGCGCTCGAGCTGCTGAACATGACGACCAGCAACCTTCAGCATGCCGAGGACCACATGCTGCTGCTGGGGCGCAAGACGTCCCTTGAACGTGTTGCCGCGTTCCTGCTGGAGATGGACCGTCGTCTGACCGCCACCGGCGTTTTGGCGCTTCCGATGAGCCGCCGCGACATCGCCGATTACCTCGGACTTACGCTCGAGACCGTATCCCGGGCGCTATCGCAGCTCCATGGCAAGGGTATCCTCAGCTTTCTCGGTCAGACCCAGCGGCAAATCGTGCTGCTGGACCGCGCGCGGTTGGCGGATCTGGATCTTTAGCGCAAGGCGCGTTGCCTCGGGGCACATGCCGCGCTCACCAGAAGCTCCTGCCAAACCAGCCAAATTGCAGATGGCGTGCCATTGCGACCTTGGGCGCCGGCGCGCGTTTCCTGACCGCGTTACGTGGGTGCCGTACCTTCAACTCGCGCATTCGAGCGTTGGATGGCTGTGATTGATCAACGGAAGCCATCAGCATTGCAAAGGCCTCCCGTGCTGTCGCATCGGCAGAAGCGTCGGCAATCGTTTCGGGTGCGTCTACGGTGACTTCCGCACTTGCGATCGACGCCGGGGCATTGGTATCGTACACGATGCGCTCCGGCCATTTGCGATCGGAAGTAATGCGAATGTGGAGCAAATTGGCCGTTGCCTTCTCCGCGACCGGAACCTTCGGGACGAACGCGTCCAAGACAAACAGCAGCGCGAGCAACACTCCGCCTACAAAGGAAAAATATCGTGCGAGGGGCATTCGTTACTCCACGTCCCCTTTGCAAGTAGTCCCTGGTCCGCACCGGGAGCATTGATCGAAGTCAATGCCAACGAGAGCGCGAGCCAGCGTCAGCGGAAGAGAGCCGGATGCGCCAGAAACAGCTCTTCGCGGATCGCTTCTGACAGAACGCCCTGCACCAGTATCCTCGAGGTTTCCGTATCGTTTGCCTTCATGCAGAGTTCAATGATCTGCTGTAGCGCTGCGTCTCGACATGAGGCGTCGGCAATCGTCCTGGCAAGCTCGAGCGACATGCGCCTGGCGCTCGCGAAGCGAAGCCTCTCTACTCTCGACAGGTCGCCGTGGTTTGTTTGCGCCAGGCCTTCGGCGCCGGTCATCACGACCGTGCACATGCTTCGGATTCTTGACAGCGCTTCTTCTCCGGCATCGACCACCGGATCGACCGCCGATTCTGGAGTGGCCGCGCCGGGATCTTCCGGCGGCCGATGATGAAACCCGCTCATTTGCGATCTGAAAAATTGCGAAAACAGCGATCATTTCGCGACGATGTCCGGATCAATAACGCGCGGCAAACCGCCGGCGGACCTTGATCTAGGTCAAGCTGTCGCAGCTGCGTCTGTCGTTGTTGTCATGTGCCAGAAGCACAAAAATTCAAGCGCGTGGAGATCAATCGCTGCTGGCGCCTTCAGAGAGGCGGCGTTCCTTGCGACCGATCGGCGTCATGATGAAAGAGCCAGCCAGCACCCCGTCCGGAACGACGATGATCCATGCCTGGTACGTTACTTTTGAAGTGCCAAGGAGCGGCACTGTGGTGCGAAGAAGAAATCCCCGCCTGACCAGAACGTTCGAGACCGAAGCGGAGGCGAAGGAATTCGCGCGAACGAAATTCGAAGGCGGGCTGATCGTCACTGCAGGCACCATCATTCCCCACGTGCCGAGAAGGGCGATCCCGTCGGCAAGCATCCCGGCCTGGCTTGAACCCGGCCAGGACCCCGAACCAGCGGATCCGGAAGGCGCCCGGGATCAAGCAGACTCTCACGAGCCGGCAACGAAGAGAGATTTAGACCCATGACGTTCAGGTCACTTCCCCCAGCAGGGGAGAAGCGATGTGTACCTGGAATCAATGCTTAACAAAACGTTAATCGCAAACGAATGTTCGCAGTCATGGCCGGCCATGACGAAAAGTGAATCGCATTCAAGCTGTTGGCGCCTGAGAAATTCCGCAAGTCATAATTTCCCGCTGTCCCACACTGATAGCACTTGAGTGTTGCCATTTTGGCACGCGGCATTTGACGGCACACGCTTAGGGTGACTGCGATGTCGATTCGGATTTTATGCAACAAAGCGGAGAAACCTGTCATGAAAAAACTCATCCTCAGTGCGATCGGTCTTGTTGCATTGTCGGCGTCTGCTATGGCCGCCGATCTTGCTGCACGGCCTTACAAAGCGCCGGTCGCTTACGTCGCTCCGATCTATGATTGGACCGGCTTCTACATCGGCGCAAACGGCGGTTGGGGAGAAAGCCGCAATTGCTGGGGCATTGTCCCGGTAGGGGCTGCGGTCATTCCCGACGGTTGCGTCAGCCGCGACGGCGGCCTGGTCGGCGGGCAGGTGGGCTATCGCTGGCAAACCGGACAGTTCGTGCTCGGCGTGGAAGCGCAAGGCGACTGGGCCGACCTCAACTCGTCGCATGTCAGCATCATCAATCCGCTGTTCACGACCGGCGTCAAGGTCGACGGGATCGGCCTGTTCACTGGTCAGGTCGGATACGCCTGGAACTCGGCGCTGCTTTACCTGAAGGGCGGCGCGGCCGTGACCCACAGCCGGTTTGACATCAACACGCTCGCGGGCGTAAACGTCGCCTCGGCGAGCGCGACGCGGTGGGGAGGCACCGTGGGCGCCGGAATAGAATACGGATTTGCTCCTAACTGGTCGGTCGGCTTCGAATACGACCATCTGTTCATGGGCGACTCCAACAATTCGTTCTCGGTCGCCAATCCATTAGTCGCCGGTGCGCTCAACCGCATCAGCCAGGACGTGGACATGTTGACGCTTCGGATCAACTACCGGTTTGGCGGGTCAGCCCCGGTCATCGCGAAATACTGAGTGGCTTCAAGCAAGATTCGAAAGGCCGGCCGCAAAGGCCGGCCTTTTTCGTTTTGCCCACTCCGCCGTCATCGTCGTGCAACGGCTACGCCGTTGTCGCGGGAGGCGCTCACCGCACTTCGCGGCGAGCCTCGAAGGGCGGCAATGTGCTCGCGGCCATCCATCGAAACGCCGCGCAAGCGCGCGGTCCTCAGGATGACGAGGAGGACCAAAGTGCTCGCCGTGGGGCTTGATCTATCTCAAACGGTTTGCGCGGTTTGTCCTGCTCAATGGCGATGTCGAAGGGAGGCCTTCATGAAAAACCGGGGTATGTAGTCTGGCGCTTGCCGCAACAATGTTGTCGTCGACCGCCCACGCCCAGGTGTCGATCGACATGTCGCGCATCACCTGCGCGGATTATCTGGCGATGGCTCCAGCCCGGTCGGCGGAGTTCTCCGCATGGATGAGCGGCTGGTTCAACCAGAAGACCGGCTATGTCTTCGTCGACCTGAATACCTATGCGAGAAACGTCGCGAATCTGAAATCCTGGTGCGCAACCAACCCGGCCGAGACGGTCATGGCGGGCCTGCAGCGCGCCACCGCCCGCTAACGATCGCAAGCGAGGGAGGCTATCGTGAAACGCCATATTCTTTCCGCCGCCTGCGTGATGACTTTCGCGGCCGTCGCGCCCGGGAGGGCCCAGACCGTGCTCGATCTTTCCCTCATCACCTGCGGGCAGTTGCTGGCGTCGGACGCGGAGCGGCAGGTGCTGATCGGGTCATGGATGAGCGGCTATTTCAGCGCTTCGAAGAACCTGAACATGCTCGACTTCAATTATGTGGCGCGGAACCGCAGGGTCGTCGGCGCTTACTGCAAGACCCACAAGTCCGACACCGTCATGAGCGCGATGCAGAAGAAATGGCACTAACGCGTGATGAATTGAAGCCGGATCCCGCATTGCGGGCACCTGTCTCCGCTTGCGGGGAGAGATAAGGAGAAGCCATCGCCTCGGCTTAAGTTCGCCCTGGTCAGCGCCGGCCGACGCGATCCACCGGGCCGCCGCGGTTCATGGGCGTGCCCACAGCGCCGACGACGGGGGTCGCCGCGCGCCGCTATCATGCGTGCTGTCCGCTACTTCGGCCATCCGGGCTTCCCGCGTTCGCCGCTCACCAGCAGCGTCATACGCAACACCTCAAAAATCACGGCCGTCGACCAGCCGAACAACAACACGCCGTTCATCGCGGCCATGGGCCCAAGCAAATGCCAGCGCTCGACTGGCGTCACATCGCCGTAGCCGAGGGTCGTGTAGTTTACAAAGGCGAAATAGACGATATCCGAGCCTTCCGGCGCGACGCTGAATATCGCATAAGCGAGTGACCAGACCAGTACCTCGGCGAGATGGGCGATCATCAGCACGATCACGGAAGCAATCATGACTGCCATCAATCGAAACGTTTGATATGCGGTTGCCAACTCATCCGCGGCGCGCGCCGCCCGGATGACGGCCACCATCACCAAGGCATGGATCGCAATACCGCAAACGCTGGCGGCGGCGCCGACGAGATATTGACGCAACATAGGAATTTTCCTCCGGAAATGGCCTGCCCGGCCCGCGGCCGAGAATGGTGCTGCGCTATCACTTGGAAAACGTCTTGAGGAGCCGTCATAGCGCTTGCTTGCGTTTGGGTCTGGAGGACGAATGTTGATTCCACAGCACGGACAATGTGTGCTGCGCAATCATGCGTTCTACATCAGTCGGCACGGCATAGACAGGAATCCTGCTGTCGGATCGGGATATAAGCGGACCGTGGCGCGCGTTCTCGGTCGGATCAAGCGACACTCCAAGCCATCCGAGCCGTTCCGAAATCCCCGCCCGAATGGCAGCGGAATTTTCGCCGATCCCCCCGGTGAACACCAAACCATCGAGACCTCGCAGGGCGGCGGCCAGCATTCCGGCCTGCAGCGCAACGCTGTAGATGAAATAGTCGACGGCGAAAGCTGCACCGGGATCGCTGCTGTTCTGCAGTTCACGCATGTCGCCGCTGACGCCGGAGAGCCCTTTCAGTCCGCAATCGCTGCAAAGAAACCTCTGCACCTCAGCGGGCGACATGCCTTTTTCGGTCATCAAGTACAGAACGACGCCTGGATCGATCTGACCGGTGCGTGATCCCATAGGAAGCCCACCGACTGTGGCGAAGCCCATTGTGCTCTCCACGCTGCGTCGGTCCTGCATGGCGCACATGGAGGCGTCATTCCCGAGATGCGCGACAATGACCCGCCCCTCCGCAATCTCAGGCGCCACGTCTGGCAGGATCCTTGCGATATATTCGTAGGAAAGACCGTGAGATCCGTAACGCCGGATTCCTTCATCGTGCAGCTGGCGGGGTATGGCGTAGCGGTCCGCAAGCTCGCCGCGGCCGCGGTGAAAGGCCGTGTCGAAGCAGGCGACTTGAGGCAAAGCCGGAAAATCGACGAGCAACGCGCGGACAGGCGCCAGATTGTGCGGTTGATGCAGCGGCGCAAGCGCCTCGAGCCGCTCCAGCCGCGCGATCACGCCGTGGTCGATCAACACGGGACGATCATAATGGACACCACCGTGCACGACCCGGTGGCCGATGGCGAGCAGGTTCAGTTGAAGTTCGTCCCGTAACCATGCGCTGACGAACATCAGGGCCGCCGGCATGTCCGGTACGTTCTCGATCGGATAGGCGCGGTTTGCCAATGTGCCGCCTGCTGCATCCGTGGCGCGCAGCCGCGGGCGATTGCCGATCCCGTCTACCTGCCCTTTGATCTGCCGAGACAGCCTGCCTTCGCTATCCACGGCGAACACCTGGAATTTGACGCTGGAGGAGCCGACGTTAATGACCAGGATCGCATCCATGCCGATCATCCCGCAGCTGTCTGCGCGCTCTGCTCCGCATCAGGCGAGGCAGCATCGGTCCGCTCTTCACGAATCCATGCCATCATCAGCTCCCATGTCACCGCCAGGATGATCGGTCCGACAAACAGACCGAGGATGCCATGCGCCAGCATGCCGCCAAGAACACCGATAAAGATGACGAGCATGGGCGTATTCAGCCCGCGCCCCATCAGGATCGGCTTCAGGATGTTATCGGCGAGCCCCACGATCAACAGGTAGATCGTCAGCGGCAGCGCCACCGCAAAATCCCTGGTCGCCCAGATCCATATGATGACGGGAAATATCACGATCGCCGACCCGATTTGCAGGATGGCAAGGACCAATACGGCGAACGCCAGCAAGCCCGCGTGAGGCACGCCGGCGAGCTTCAATCCGATTCCGGCCAGCAGCGATTGAACGACCGCGACGCCAATGACTCCCTGCGCCACCGTGCGTATCGTCAGCCCGGCCAGCGCAACGAAATCCTGGCTTCGCTGCGTGATCAGGCGCGCCTGAATTCTTCTCACGGCCGTAACGAGTCGCGGGCCGTAGTGAAACAGGAAGCCGGAGAGTGCCACCGCTGCAACGAATTTGAGCGTTCCGAAGCCCGCACTACCGGCAAAGCCAAGTACCGGACCGGCCAATGGCTTCAGGTGCGGAGCGAGCTCACGCAGCGCGGCCTGCAGATTTGTCGAAGCCTGGTCCCAGATGGTGTAAACCTGCGCACCGACGATCGGCCAGCCCTTGACGCCTTCGGGAGGTGACGGAATGGCGAGAGTCCCGGCGCCGAGATGGCCGGCAAGGCTCTGCAAGCCATCCACCACGCCGAACCCCAGCCAGGCCACCGGTCCGATAATGGTCGCGAGATTGATGATCGTGAGGACCGCCGCCGCCAGCTTTGGCCGGTCGCCGAGATTCACCGATAGCCAATGGTACGGCGAGTACAGGGCGACCGTCAGAACCATGCTCCAGATCAGGATCGGAATGAAAGGGCGGACGAGAATGAACGACCAATAAACCAGGAAGGCCAGCAACCCGAGGCGGAGCGCCAGCTGGATGATTTCGTCGCCGGACATGTTTTGCCGAAATATTCGCGGCATCGTTCCGAACCCTCGCTCGCTCACGCGCAGCCAAAGCACAAGACCGCATGCGGCAGAACTTTCCTCTCATCAAATCCTAACGGCGCTGCCGCAGGTTCGCGCTTGATCCAGATCAAGCGCGATAGGCGCTACCGCAGCCCGAGCAGCGAGCGGCGGTAGCCGTTGCTGCGAGCCTCCTCCCGGCACACGAAACTTCCGCTAAAACCGCGGCCATACCACCGCTGCCGTTTCGCGTAGTAGATACCTTTACCCAGATCGAGCCAGACCACGACGTCGGCCGGGCAGTGCCGCTGCGCCTGCGATTCATACCGGAACGGCGTCAGCGGAAGCGCAACTGCGCAGCTGATGCCGCAGGCGGCGATCAGGGACGCGATGACGCTCGTAGCGCACAGCCGGAAGTTTTGCATCGAACCACTGCCTTCGTTCGCCTGACACAATGATGGCAGTGGGTCGATCGAAGAACAACCGGCCTGGGTGCGCCGGATGGCGTCATTGCGACCCGTAGGCTCGCAATGACGGAAGAATATGCGGACCGCCTATGCTTCAGCGGCAGACATACACGCCGTTCACCAGCACGCGGTGGCAGCCGGCAACAGCCGCGCCCACGGCCGCCGTACCCACCACCGCTCGGCGCGTGTGCCGCCGTGCAACGCCGGCGGCGCTCACCGGGGTCAGCGGCCGCCCGACCCTGGCCTGCGCGCTGTCAATGCCGACAGAAAGACCGTCGCTTGGTGACAAGTTTATCGATGCAAGGCTTCCCAACGCGAGAAACGCGGTTGCCAACAATGCCCGCTTGATGCTGATTTTCCTCATTGCAACCTCCTGTGCTGAAGAGGCCAACAATAATGATCGGCCGTGGGCAGGGTTGATCTAGGTCAAGGGATATAGCGGGAACGCGCGAGCCAACTATTAAACACGCGGCAAACGTTATAGGCTGGACATGATCGTGCCACCTGAATTCCATGTCTATCCCGATCAAGGTCTGACCATGTTGAAGGTGGTCATATTGTCGGCTTGTGCGGCGTTCCTTATTGAAGGAAGCTGTCACGCTGCTGACTCGACGGAAAATACAGCGTTCGATTCGCTGAAATTCGGCGCCGCGCCAGCTGCGCCGGCGCCGGATTTTGATTCTCTCCGGATCAAGGGGCTCACCATAGCGCTGCCTGGTCCGCAGGATACCATCGACCCTGATTTCGCCGGCATTCGATTAAGTCTTGCAGCGCAAGGGATCGGATATATCGGCTACACCAACAACAACTTTTTCGACAATATGCTGCCTGCGGAAAGGACCACGTTCGGCCAGCAGGTCTATAACGGCCAGAAGCCGACTTTCTTTACGAATAACACGATGCACGTGACTTACGATCTCAGCAGATATGGAATTTCCGACGGGCAGATCGTGGTTGGCGGAATCTACAACTTCGACACATGGGAGCCCGCCGGCCCCAACGCATTAAGCCTCGCGACACTCAGCTATTATCAGACCTTCCTGAACAAACAGGTGGAATTGAAGGTAGGATATCAGGCCAATGTACTTGAATATTGGGGGCAATTTCTGGCAGGCAACTTGTCGTCCGGCATCTTTGGACCGAGCGGACAAATTCCGGTCGAGGCTGGCCTTAGCGCCTGGGCCTGGACGAAACCGGCGATCAACATCAAGATCAATGGTCCCGGCGGGTTTTACAACAAGTTCGGCCTACAGGTCGCGAGCAGTCCAGACGGTCCGTTCGCCGAGAAGATGGCTAACCCAACCGGCCTGGACTGGTCCACGCCGAACAGCGGGGTTCTCGCAATCGACGAGGTTGGTTATCGCAAGGAGGCCGTCCCCGGCCAGCTTGCGACCTGGGTGCGCGCCGCATCGATCGTCAACACCAGCAGATACGTTGATTTCGAATTTGGCGGACGGAATACCGGGAACTACGCAGCCTATGTTCTGGCGGATCGACAATTTGTCCAACTGGCCCCGGTACAAGGTCAGGCTGCGAGAGGGGTCTACGCCGGCGTTACCGCGATGTACGCGCCGCCGGAATTCAACCGCTTCAGCCAGTATTACGAGGCGCGCCTTTACGGAATAGGCCTGCTGCCGTCCCGGCCGAGGGACATGGTGTCCGTGGTTGTTTCCCGAAATGTCTTTAGCCATTATGTGGTCGATGCCGTTTTGCAGAGTGGCCAACTCGCGCATAGCGGCAATTTTTCGGTCACCACCGCCTATTACGCACCCATCGCGCCTGGTATCCGCGCAGGCATCGGGCTCGGATACACAAATAATCCCACGCCGGTGATCTATACGCCGCAGACCGGGAGCGCGCTCAATCTCCTGGCTAACGTGGTCATGTACTGGTGAGGCGCCAGTCACAATGACCTCGACAACCGCCTTGCGCACCTCATGGCTGAAGCGGCTCGTTCATAAGTGGATCATCGTTGCCGCCGTTCTTGTCGTCTCAATTGGCGCGACCGCCGCTCAGCCTAAGTCTGGCGAAACTGCCGCTCAACCGAAAAAAATTCTGGTCCTTCATTCGTATAGCCAGAATGCCGCGCCATGGGTCGCATGGAGCAGAGAAATCCGCAATGAACTGAACCGGCAGTCACCCTGGCCGCTCAACATTCAAGAATATTCTCTCGTCACGGCTCAGGATGACAACGAAGCCGCTGAGGCCCGATTCGTCGAATATCTCGGGGCACTTTACGCTCAACGACCACCCGATTTGATCGTCGCTCTTGGTGGACCCGCGGCCCGTTTCGTCCAGCGGTACAGGGCGCATTTGTATCCGACGACACCGATGCTGCTCGCGGCAGTCGAACTGCGCCGGGTTGAACAATCCGTGTTGTCCGAACAAGACGCCGTGGTTGGGGTGCGCTACGATCAAGTCGCCCTTGTCGAAAACATCATGCGGCTGTTGCCCGAGACGAAGGCCATCGCGGTCATCATCGGAAACTCTCCGGCTGAGCGATTTTGGATCGGCGAGGTGCATCGGGAGCTAAAACCACTGCTCCAGAACAAGGTCGAACTGATCCTTTACAACGACCAGCCATTCGAGAAGATATTAAAGGAAGTTGCGAGTTTGCCGCCTCACAGTGTGATCTTCTATCAGCAGATGATGGTGGACGGCACAGGTGCCGTCTATGGAGACAAGGAGCCATTGAGGCGTATCTTCGAGGTCGCCGACGCTCCCATTTTTACGTACGACATGGCTCACGTTAACGGTGAGGTTGTCGGCGGCCCGATGTTTTCACCGGTCGAGGGTGCCCGGCCAACCGCTGCTGTTGCCGTCCGATTGTTGGAAGGAGAGAAGGGAAGCGACATCAAGGTTCCTCCAATCGAGTTCTCAACACCGAAATACGACTGGCGGCAACTTCAGCGCTGGAACATCAGCGAAGGCCGCCTGCCGCCGGGGAGCGAAATCCTGTTTCGGGAGCCAACGATGTGGGAGCAGCATTCGTGGCTGATTGCGCTGATCACCGCCGTTATTCTCGTGCAAGCCACGCTTATCTCGGCCCTGCTGCGTGAGCACCGCCGGCGTCAGTTCGCCGAAGTGCAATCGCGGCAGCGCATGGCGGAGCTTGCGCATGTCAACCGCTTCTCGACCGCCGGCGAACTGACAGCTTCCATTGCTCACGAAATCAACCAGCCACTCGGCTCCATTCTGGCGAACGCCGAAACAGCAGACGAGATCCTCAAATCCCCAAGACCCGACATCGCTGAACTCAGGGATATCGTAAAAGACATCTTGCAGGATGACCGGCGCGCCAGCGAAGTGATCCGGAGGATGCGCAGCCTGCTGAGAAAAGCACCGTTTGAGCTGAAAAACTTCGATTTCAACGATCTTGCGCGGGAAACAGTCGGATTTCTTTCTTCATTGGCGATTGCACGCGATTTTCAAATACGGAGCCTGATCACGCCGGATGCCCTGCCGATCATGGGCGACCGTGTGCAACTTCAACAGGTCATTCTGAATCTGGTTGTGAACGGGATCGACGCGATGAGCAATACGCCGAGCGACGAGCGGATCATCAGCATCCGGACCTGGCGCGTTGAGAACGATGCCGAGCTATCGGTGTCGGATCGCGGTCCGGGTATTCCCCGAGACAAACTGAAAGAGGTCTTCGAACCGTTCTTCACGAGCAAGGCTGAAGGCATGGGCATGGGGTTGTCGATTGCGCGAACCATTGTGGAAGCCCACAATGGGCAGATAACCGCGGTCAACGAGCCAGGAGCCGGCGCCGTGTTCCGGATCAAATTGCCTATCGCTTGCGACACGGCCACTTCCGCTCTATCGGCGCTGGGCTGACCGGGATACTCCGCTGCGTACCTTTTGCGGCGCCGTTCTCGGGCAACGGTTGCTACGCCAGGATCGACAGGAATTTGGTCGATTGCACGCGCAACCGGACCAGTATTCCGGAATCAATCTTTACGCTGTCGTCGCCGTGAAGCTGTTCCTTCGACAGGCGCGACCAATGTTCCGCCTCCGCCATCCAGAACGTCCGGTTGGCGGGCTCGCGTAGTGCCAGCTCTCTGCATAGCGCAGCACGCGAATTGAACTCCGACTGACCGGTCATTTGCGCCCCTGCCTGAGCGATTATTCCCGAAAACCTACGATAGGGCCGCGCCTGGAGCTATTGCCCTGATGGCCATTGTCCCTACGGACATGTGATCCCAGGCCAGACGCGCCGTGCGGTCCGCAGATGCGTCCGATCGCAGCCGGAGCGGAGCGACCGGAGACTGCGGCCGTGTTCCGGTTGCGGCAATTCAAACAGCATTGCTTACCAATTGATCCACATCATTGCGCCTGGACCGCATTCGAACTGCTTTAGCAGACATCCCGAAAGGGTTGCAGTTCGTCGGAGGACATCATGCCGATGTGTCAGTCGCCAAAGATCGCCGATGCGTTGCTTCGAGCGCGAAAATTTCCCGCAAACGACAACAGCGCGCCGGCAGCAACCGGCATCAAGCCTTTTGGGCCGGAAGGCATTTTAAGAGCGGCTTGCCGGACATTTCATCACCGCGTTCGAGTTCATCTTGGTCAACTGACCAGCTTTGCCATGTCCAGGGCCCACGTCACGCAGCATAAAAAACAGGAATTCCCCGCGGCCTGACGCGAGTTCGCCCATGATGCACAATCAAAACCGCGATTGGGCGCGTGACCCAGGCAGGCTCTCGCTCGGCGGGGCGATCGCGACGATAGCTTTGTTGTTCGCGGCAACCGGCGCGAAGGCTCAGGATGCCGAGCCGCGATCGTATTCGAATACGCCGATGGGGCTGAATTTCCTGATCGCAGGCACTCTCTATTCGGAAGGCAAGATCGCGTTCGACCCCAACCTTTCAATCGCCGACGCCAAATTCAACTCCGCGGCCGAAGTGCTGGCCTATGTCCGGTCCTTCGATTTCGCCGGCCAGTCGGCTAAATTCGACCTGATCGTGCCGGCGTCTTCGTTCGCAGCCCAGGGCCTTGTCAACAGCCAGCCGCACGAACGTGAGATGGCGGGCCTGGGCGATCCGCGATTCCGTGTCTCGCTCAATCTGATCGGAGCTCCAGCCCTGTCAGTGAAGGACTTCACGAGCTACCGACAGGATCTCATTGTTGGTGTAAGTCTTCAGGTTTCCGCGCCGCTGGGCCAGTACGACGACAGCAAGCTGTTCAACCTCGGCAACAATCGCTGGTCGTTCAAGCCCGAACTGGGAATCTCGAAGGCGTGGGGGCCCTGGACATTCGAGCTCGCCCCCAGCGTCACATTCTTCAGCGCCAATACCGCCTTCGTCGGCGGCAATACTTTCGCTCAGGCGCCTTTCTGCGCTGTACAGGGACATATTCTCTACACGTTCCCGTCCGGCGCGTGGTTCGCCCTGGACGGGGTCTATTTCTCAGGCGGTCGCACCAGCCTGAACGGCGTGACCATCGACAACGAACAGCGCAACACCCGGGCCGGCTTCACGGTCGCCTTGCCGATCGATCGAAACAATTCGCTAAAACTTTCCGCAAGTACCGGCATAACGACGCGCACCGGCAGCGACTTCAGCGCCGTCGGCCTTGCGTGGCAGTATCGTTGGGGCAACGGATACTAAGACGCCGGTCGAGCGGCAGCAGCTTCGTCACAGGGCTGCGCAGACCTTTGATCTAGCGCAAGACTCGCACGATCGCGAAGGCCCATGGCTCTGGACGGTGGAGTAACTGAGCAACGGAGAGAACAGCATGAAAACGACTTTGAGAACGATGGCAGCTGCGACTTCGGTCTTCGCATGTGCGGCGTTGTTGTCGCTCAGCCCGTCCAAGCAAGGCGGCGTATCGCTGTCGATCGGCAAGGCCGAGGCGCAGACGCATATCTATGTCAGGCCTTACGCCGCAAGGGCTGCCTATGTCCACATGGAGGGCCTGCCCTGGTACGCCGTGAGGGCCTACTATTGGGGCGGCCCCTGGAGCGGCGACAGGTACAGCTATGCCAGCTGGGATGACTATGCGGCGCGCAACGGCATTGGCTGCACGCCCGGTACCGCGATCAAGGGCGGCGACGGCATAATGTATAACTGCCAGTAAGACTGTTTTGTTGAAGATGCCGGGCAGTTGGCGATCTCAGCCACCTGCCCGACACTTCGGATCGACATTCTATTTTGTCGTCAGCGTGGACGGCGCCGGACGGAACAGCACGGTATAATCGACGATGAAACGAAACTCGGGCTGGGTCTCGCGCACGTTACCCTGCTGCCAGAGGTTCGCGTATTGCGTCTTCAGACGGAAGCCCTTCAGCGGACCTTCCGTGGGCCGGTATTGGATCCAGAGATCCAGTTCATTCCGATTGGGGATTCCCATATTGGTGCCGGGATCGATGGCGTCCCAACCATGCGTGTACCACGCCCCGGCGCTGAGTCCCGGAAGCCCAAGCGTCCCGAAGTCGTATGCCAGGCTGCCGCCGATGGCTTTTTCATTCGCGTTGTCGAATGACGACTGCTGCATGTCGGTATAGTTCGGCTTGGTGCCGTATGGCGAAAACAACTTAGATTCCTGGCCGGTAACCGAACCGGCGACGAATAACGTCCATCCGGCATATTCCATCTGCGCCTTCGCAGAGGCCTGATACGTCTCGAACGGCATTCCGGTCAGCAGGTTGGCTCCGATGCTTTGCTGGCCGATGACGTTCGCGCCGACGATCCAGTTTGGAACGCCTTTCGGTAGTTTGAAGTCGTACTCTGCCTGGCCGAAGGCGGTGTTGACGAAATCCTGGACATTGTAGTCCATCGCCGCGAGCGAAAGGCCGGTAACCGGCCGGTATTTGACCATCGCGAAGGCCGCGCCGCGGTTGACCGCATCTCCTCCCGCCAGCGCATCCGACATCGGGATGAAATCGTTGGAGTCGCGTTGCTTCATATTCCAGAGGTAACCCACCGAGTAATCGTAATTTCGCTCCTTGTCCGGTAGTGAGACCAGTGTGGCGGCCTCAAACGTGTTCGGAACCATGCGATTGTCTTGCGGATTGATCAGAGGCGTGTCCACCAATTGACGGCCGCCGCGAATTTCCTGGTCGCCGATTTGCACGCGCCCATAGATTTGCCCGAGCACGCCGATCGAATTTTGCGGCGGGGCCAACAGCCTTGTGCCACCTTCGTCGGGCGGAGCGAAAATCGGCTGCGAGGTATAGTAGGCGGCATGCACGCCGAACATGTCGCCGATAAGTCCCGATCGAAATGCCAGCCAGCCGCCGCCCGCCAGGGCTTGCGACTTCGAGCCGTCAAAATTGTCGCGCGTCAAATAGTATGTGCGGGCCACGACCTGCACCAGCGAATCGCGAAAGAATGCCGGCATCTCGTTTGCAGATTGCTGCCAATAGACCTCGTTCATGTACGGCTGCGGAGGAAATTTAGCTAGACTCCAGGAAAGACGTTCCTGATCTGCGATTTCAACGCGGTCTGCCGGCAAAAGTTGTTGTGCCTGGGATTGCGTGGCCACACCGGCGGAACCCGTGCCGATCACTGCCGACCAGACGGCGAGCAGCGCGATGGAAAATCCGCTCCGACCGGAAGTTTGCGACTTAAATGGCCACATGCCAACCTCCTGCATACTTCGCGCTATATCGGCTGGAAATACGGAGCGTTATCGGAATTAGCTTAGGTACGTATCGGCCAACGCCTCGTGCCAAAATGGCAACACTCACGTACCTTCAGCGCAGCGTGAGCTCGACCGCAACTTCGACGCAGTTGCTCCAATGCGAAACCACTTTCCGCGATTGCGCCGTGCTCTTCCTTTTTCCAAGCAAACAACTGGCTGATTGATCTAGATCAACCGCTCAAAGCCACAAAGCGCATGGTTAAGCCCTCACAAGGAAAGCTTCCATGAAGCAAACCAGAACAATGCAAACGGCCTTGGCTGTCGCCGTTCTCGCGTGCGCCACAATGGGATCGGTAGAGCGGTCAGGCGACGCGGGTCCTCCGCGCCAACTCCTCCATGGCGATTTCACGATTTCAGTATCCTCTGCCGCCGCCGGTGAGGCACGCGGAGCGGTCCGCCGCGCCTCCTGCACTCTCGTCCGGTATTATGTCGCCAAATACACCGCGGAGGCTGCCGAGGCGTGGGCCCGGGGCAAGGGCGCGACGGACGCCGAGATACAGATCGCGCGAAGCTGCATCAAGGCGCAACAAACCGCGCTAGCCAGCCGCCTTGCTGACTAGACCAACCGGATTCATTGGCACGGCCAGCATGTCCTCTCCTTCGCCGAGAAGGCGGAGCCGGACCGGGCCGCAGCCGAACGTGGCGGCTGCTTCGCATGACCGTGGAGGTTATCCATGAGCTATGTTCTGATCGTCGTCGGTTGGCTCGGCGGGGCTGTAAATGGCGCCGCCGTATCGACCCAGGAATTCACCAGCGCCGAGCGATGCGAGGCAGCCCGGCTTGCGCTGGTCGAGGACGCCAAGGCCCGTGGATTTGGGGACGCGCTGAGGCCGATCTGCCTGCAAAAGTAAAACGCGCCGCAGGCTCGTGAGTCGGCGAAAGACCGCCCGCGCAAAACCGGCCGCCGCCGCCAGCAGAGCTACTGCGCGGATCCTGGCCTGAAAGTTGCCGGCAATCGTCTTACCGCAGGCCGTTACGCCGGCCTGCGGTAAGGTTGCGATACCTTACGGCCGCGCCGCCTTTCGCTCACTCATACAAGGCGCAGACACCGCCCTGCCATCGCGCGCATCTGCGGACGGCGCGGCGAGTGTGGCGTACGGTGGTGCGTGCGACGCATACACCGTCGATTCTGGTCCTGCCCGGGCCACATCCGACGGCGACTTGTGTCACCATGTCGTCCGGCAGAGCAAGCGGCGCAGGCGTCATGCCTTGCGCCGCTGTTGCAACCGACAAGACGAACCCCGCAACAGCAATAAATCTGAGCATAGCTTTCTCCTTCCAGTCAGTTCGACGCGCACAGCGCATACCTCCCGTCCGGCGCGGTGTTGAGATAGATCAAGTCCGGATGACGTGGGACCGTTTGACAGGGCGGTCATTGTCCGGACGGGCATGCGTCACAACGGTCGACGTGATTCCGCATCCGCCTGCTCAGCCGGACGCTGCCCGGCAACTGGTATTGCGATCTCGAAAATGGAGCCATCGGAGTCCGACTTGAGCAGCCGTAATTTGCCGCCATGGTTCTCGACGACAGAATAGCAGATGGCGAGTCCCAATCCCATTCCGCCGGATTTGGTCGTGAAGAACGGATCGAAAATACGCTCTCGATCCTCCACCGGAATTCCGGGCCCCGAGTCCTGGACCGACAGCAGCACCTTGGAGCGACCGTCGAAGCTTGTCGTGAGGCGCAGAAGCCGGGCCTGGGGCGCCACGGAACTCATTGCCTCGATGGCGTTTTTGATGAGGTTCAAGAGTACTTGCTGGAGCTGCGTGTCATCCAGATGCACCTCGGGAAGGTCGCCCTGAAACTCTGTCGTGACGGACACTTCGTTGGTTTGAATATCATGTTGCAACAATCTCAGTGCCAGCCGGACAACACCCTCGACACGTGTCAGCGCCCTTTGATCAGTGGTTTTTCTTGATAGTTCGCGAATGCTGGAAATCATTGCACCCGCGCGATGGCTGTCGGCCTCTATGTCGCCAAGAATGCTCTCGATGTCTTCCAGTTCACGGGGCCTCGAGCGCAGCTGGCTGAGGGCTGTACTGGCATTAAGCGCGATAGCTCCCAAGGGCGTCCTCAACTCGTGGGCGATTGCGCCCGTGACGGCTTCTACGCTCAAGAGCCGGTTGATGCGTTCGCGTCGCTGTAAAATGATCGCATTAGCGAGGCGTGAATAAAGAAAGGTTGTTTCGACGAGCAGCACGCCCAGCAACATGCAACTTCCGACTAAAATGAAGCAACGAGCCGCGTACCAGCCGATGGTGAATCGTATCGAACTGCCGATGATCGCCACCAGGAAGTTTGGCATGTAGGCAAGCAGCGTCACTATCAGCCATAAATCGAGGATCGTGCGCCTGCGAAACAATAGTACGGCCAGCGCAATGGAACCCCATAGCCAAAGCGCAAAGTTGATCTGATTGCCAAGCCGCGTCTGAAATCTGACGTCGGAAGTGAAGAGGGTAGGAAGATATTCCGTTTTCGCCGTCACGACCCAGGTCAGTCCAGCAACGGCCGCAAAGACACACGCAATCGTTATTGCAATGGCTGTCGTTGCCGGTCTGGCCGGCTTGGCGGTTCCGGTGGCATCCTTGGAGAGCGCATAGACGAGGATCGCCGCCGGGAACGTGGTGTGCCAAAGCACGTAAATCCAGGCCGGACTGTTAGGCCCGTCACCGATCAGACCGGAGGGGGCATATCCGCCCGGAAAAGCCAGCGTCTGCAAGAACGCGAACGAACCGCTAAATATGTAGCCACTTGCGAGCGCGAGAAGGGCGCGCTGGGGCTGGATCGAGAATTGAGCGAATAAAAAGATTGCCGTGATAAGATCGGCAACGCTGACGACGGTCTGCAAAACCGGAATGAAGGCATCAACACGGCTGACCTGTATGCTCGCGAACGGTGCGATAACAGCTGCAGCAACTGCCAAAACGATAACGACGGCGATTGCCATCGTACGTTGCCCGTCCGTCGCAGGCATCGACGCGATCACTAACGGGAAATCTTGCGCGTCGTTTTTTTCCGAGTTTTCGGCTGCGGCGCCCCGAGCCGTTCCGGAATCTACTTCGTCAACTTGAGCCAATTTCATCGCCGTCGTCCCAGGCATTCAGCCCATTGTATCGGCTCTGGCCGAATGAAGCGATGCCCACGGCCCGACCAGCGGTCGAGCCCGGTCTCCCTGACGTCATACCTGGAGCCGCACCTGAACCAGCAAACGACAGCTGCGGCGGCCACGCAGTGCAGATCGAACCCGTCTCCGGCCGCCGTCTCCCGAAAACGGGAATATTTCAAGGAACGTCCGGAGACTTTCTACGATTTCAGCCTGCGATCCTGGCTGGCGACGCAGTGCTGTCGCATACTTGGGTGCTATGACAGCATGATTCTGAGATGCTCCGCCGTGCGGCTTCCGGACGAAATGGTTATATCCTTCGGCGTGCCGGCCGCGACGACATGCCCGCCTTCATCGCCGGCGCCGGGTCCGATATCGATGACCCAGTCGCTCGCCGCGACGACGCTCATGTCGTGTTCTACGACGATCACCGTGCTGCCGGTTGAAACCAGCCCCTGCAGCTGCGTGGTGAGCTTTTCCACGTCCGAGGGGTGCAGCCCGGTGGTCGGCTCATCGAGGACATATAGCGTTCCGCCACGCTGGGCACGCTGCAGTTCGGTGGCGAGCTTGACCCGCTGCGCCTCGCCTCCGGAAAGCTCGGTCGCCGGTTGCCCGAGCCGAATGTAACCCAAGCCGACTTCCCGAATGACATCCAGCGATCTTCGCAGCTGCGTATCTTCCGCGAAGAATTCAAATGCCGCGTCGACCGTCATGCCGAGGACATCGGCTACCGACTTGTCGCGTATCTTGATTTCGAGCGTCTTCGCATTGAACCGGGCGCCATGACAGGTCGGACAGGGAGCGTAGACGCTCGGAAGAAACAGCAATTCGACGCATACGAAGCCTTCGCCCTGGCAGGTTTCGCAGCGGCCCTTGGCGACATTGAACGAAAATCTGCCGGCGTCATAGCGGCGGGATCGCGCCAGCTTGGTCGCTGCGAACAGCTTTCGGACATGATTGAACAAGCCGGTGTAGGTTGCGAGGTTCGAGCGCGGCGTGCGGCCGATCGGTTTTTGATCGACGACCACCAGCCTCTTGACGCCTTCCATACCGGCGACGATCTCCCCGCCCAGCGTTTCGACGTTGGTCTGTTCCAGCGGATCGTCCTCATCTTCCGGTTCGATGTTGTGGCCCAATCTCTCCAAAACAGCTTCGACGAGAAACTGACTGACCAGGGTGGACTTTCCCGAGCCGGAGACGCCGGTCACGCTGGTCAGCACTCCCAGCGGCAGATCGACATCGAGGCCGTCGAGATTGTTGCGCGTGACACCTCGAAGCTTCAACCATCCGGCCGGAGGTCGAGGAGCCTGGGAGGGTGCTGCGGCTTTCCGGAAAAGGTGCCGCCTCGTTTGCGACGCCTCGACCTGCCTCAATCCGTCGGGTGGCCCGCTGTACAGAATATGACCGCCCGCCTCCCCGGCTCCCGGCCCGACGTCCACGATCCAGTCC